>Ga0316217_10000026_pt1 | contig 218162 bp, 157 predicted proteins | sample 1anoAmetaG_FD_203633 | JGI IMG/M metagenome (GOLD analysis project Ga0316217, IMG submission 203633) | Freshwater microbial communities from Trout Bog Lake, Wisconsin, USA - 1anoA | ecosystem: Environmental > Aquatic > Freshwater > Lake > Hypolimnion/Profundal zone | place: USA: Wisconsin... | reverse complement strand
GCACATCAATCTAACTGGGGATTACCTATGGCGGAGCAATGCAAAGATCGGCACAGGTAAATTTAGGCCGTTGCGGCAGATGCCGCCGGCTTAACGTGCTTTATTTTCCGTTTTCTGAGACGACCCCACATTGATCACCGCCGAGGTCTTGATTCCGGAGAGGATATCCCGTGACGCCAGTGGCAGTTCGATCAGCCTGAGGCGTGCTCCCGGGGGGAGGCCAAGAGCCTCTGCCGATTCGCGACTCTCAGGCGGGATGTGGTTAAGTCCTGCGTAGGTATTCCGGACGATTGGGAGCAGGCTGTAGAGAACGAGCGCGACTATCACCGGCGGCCCGCCAATCCCTAGAAGCGGGATCATGAAGACGAGAAGGGCGAGTGAAGGAATGGTCTGGATGACGCCGGTGACCCCCAGGACCAGTTGACCGAGAACGGGCCGCTTCGCGCTGATGATGCCGAGGGGGACGCCGACAAGGATGGCGGCGCCAAGTGACAGGGTGACCAGGAAGAGATGTTCCCTGGTACGTTGATAGACCTGTTCAGTCGAACTTTCCACCCGTATCCCGGAGCCCTGGCCGTGCAGGTCGGCCAAGAAGTCCGCCGCGACCTTGCTTTCAGGAACCTTTCCAATTTTAACCAGCCTGTTCATCCTGACCATCTCGGAGGTGTCGATGCGTCCCGCCAGTTGCTTAAGGGCAACCGCGATCTGCGGTGCTCGGCTCTCCAAGTCATGCCTATAAAGGACAATCGCACTATAGTCCGGGAAGTAATGGAGGTCGTCGGCAAGGGTGCACAACCCGTAGTAACCGATTTCTGCATCGGTGGTGTAGAGATCGGTGACGGCGATTTGGCCGCCGGCCACTGCGCGGTAGGCAAGGTCATGGTGGATCCCGAAAACGTTCCGCTGCGGGAGGCCATAACGGTTACGCAACCCGCGCCAACCGTCTGCCCGGTCCATGAACTCGTTGCTGAAGCCGAAGCTCAAGTCGGGGTGGCCGCGCAGATCGGAGATCGTGTGAATTGAAAGTTGGTCGCACAGCTCTCTCTTCATTCCCAACGCATAGTTATTGTTGAATCCGAGCGACTGAGTTGCGCTGACGCCGTAGCCAGCCAGGGCTCGCCGCAGTGCCGCTTCGTCACGGATTCCCCGACGGGCGAAAATTTCCTCTCTGAGGGTGCCGGTATACTCCGGGTAGATGTCGATCTCGCCTCTTACCAGTGCGTCCCACAGGACGCGGGTTCCTCCCAGCTCTCGCCGGTGCTCTCCACGGCCACCTGCGTGGGTCACGGTACGGGCAACAATCTCGCCGAGGATCACTGACTCGGTGAACTGTTTGGAGCCGATCCGGACCTCCGGAGCGGATTCGCCGGCGAATGTTGGTATGGTGGGGGCCGCAGCGAAGCAGAGGGTGAGCAAGACAAGTTGGCGGAAGGCTCTCATCTCACCCTCCGTGCGATGTCGTCCAGGGGGGGCGCTGGGCATTGATGAAAGCGGTTACAAATGGTTCCGCCGGTGACTGGAAGAGTTCATCGGGCAACCCGGCCTGGACGACCCGCCCGTCATGCAGGAGAACGATTTGATCGCCAAAGAACACCGCTTCGCCCATGTCGTGGGTGACAAGGACCACCGTTTTCCGCAGAGACTGAAAGATCCGTTTCAGGTCTGTCTGCAGGTCGGCGCGTATCATAGGATCGAGGGCACCGAGCGGCTCGTCGAAGAGGAGGACGTCCGGGTCGAGCATAAGCGCGCGCATCAAGCTCACCCTCTGCCGCTCGCCACCCGAGAGCTGGCCGGGGTAGCGGTCGAGCCCGGCAAGGGGCAAACGGCATAACTCGGCCAACTCTTGAAGTCGACGGTTGACCTCCAGCTCATCCCACTTCAGGTAGTTCGCCATGAGTGCTACATTGGCGCGAGCTGTAAGATGGGGGAACAAGCCACCTTCCTGGATCACATAGCCCATCTTCCGACGCAGCGCAAGTATCGTCGTCGACACTACTTCGTTCCCTTGAAAAAAAACATGGCCGCTGCTGGGATGGATGAGTCCGATCGTCAGCCGGAGGAGGCTCGATTTACCGCAGCCGCTCGGTCCGATGAGGACAGTTGTCATCCCCGCGGGTACCCTCAGGTCAACAGAATGGAGGGCTTCAACCGAGGCATACGTCTTGGAAACGTGCACAAATTCGATCATGGTAATCCCGTGTACCGGATGTACATCAAAAAAGTACTCTCAAAATGCCCCAAGTCAAGGATGGGGGAGAGGCAGGCACGGAAGTTCAGGCTGGAAGAATTTATCCGCCATCAGCTGAAGCCGAACTGGAAAATCACCATGGTGCTCGACAGCTTTGGCCTCCCTAGACTTTTCGGGGCCTGCATATATCATTGCTGTAAGCCTGACGACTAGCGCGCAAAGGAGGTACCTCGTGTCACGTAATTTCGATGCAATCATCATCGGGACCGGCCAGGCAGGCCCGTCTTTGGCTGCGCGGTTTGCGGCTGCGGGCATGACGGTCGCAATTATTGAACGGCACAAGTTCGGTGGAACCTGTGTGAATACGGGATGTATTCCGACCAAGACACTCATTGCCAGTGCGTACGCGGCCCATGTTGCTCGGCGAGGCGCCGAATATGGTTTTGCTGTCAATGGCGACCCGCGCGTCGATATGAAACGTGTCAAGGCACGCAAGGATGAGGTTTCCGGACGGTCGAACCGGGGGGTAGAGGAATGGTTGCGAGGACTTGACAACTGTACGGTCATCCAGGGCCATGCCCGTTTCCTTTCGTCCCGCACTGTCCTGGTCAACGATGACGTCCTGCAAGCCGACAAAATTTTCATCAACGTTGGTGGGCGCGCCTCTGTTCCCGCGATCCGGGGGATTTACGATGTGCCATTTCTCACCAATTCATCGATGATGGAGGTCGACATCCTGCCGGAGCATCTCGTCATTGTGGGCGGAAGTTATGTCGGGTTGGAATTCGCCCAGATGTACCGCCGCTTCGGGAGCGAAGTCACCATTGTGGAGACGGGACCCCGCCTGATTGGACGTGAAGACGAAGATATTTCCGAAGCTGTGCGCGAGATCCTGGAGCTTGAGGGAATACGGATTCGGACCAATGCGAAATGCGTATCCATGGCGAAACGCGAGGACCGTGTCGCCGTCGGCATCGATTGCGGCGAAGGTCCGCCGGAAGTAGTGGGCACTCATCTACTTCTCGCGGTGGGGCGTACTCCCAACACGCACGACCTGGGTCTCGACCGGGCCGAGGTTGCGACCGACCCGCGCGGCTACATCATTGTTGATGACCAACTGCAAACGAACGTGCCCGGCATCTGGGCCCTGGGTGACTGCAACGGCCGCGGCGCCTTCACGCACACTTCCTACAACGACTATGAGATCGTCGCCGATAATCTCCTCAACCAAGACCATCGCCGCGTGTCTGACCGAATCCAGGCCTACGGCTTGTTTACCGATCCGCCGCTCGGCAGATGCGGCATGACGGACGCGCAAATACGGGAAACCGGGCGGCCAGCACTCGTTGCGAAGCTTTCGATGAGCCGGGTGAGCCGGGCCGTAGAGAAAGGTGAGACACAAGGTTTCATCAAAATCACTGTTGATGCGGCAACAAAACAGATTCTGGGTGCTGCGATTCTTGGGACCGGAGGCGATGAAGTAATTCACGTCTTGCTGGACATCATGTATGCGAAGGCGCCGTACACGGTAGTACAGCGCGCAATGCATATTCATCCGACGGTTGCGGAATTTCTCCCAACCGTCTTGTCCAAACTCGAACCCTTTGCGTAGCAGCCGGGAATCGGACTGCAAAGAGCTGCAAACTGGATTGTTGAAAATACCGCTTCCGCCATATCCGGAGGCGGTTTTTATTGCAATCAGGCGAACCCGCTGATTTTGACATTCAGCGGCCAAGACAAAAATACGCTCTCCTCCCTCACCATTACCTGCAAGGCCTCCAGATCCTTTCTGAACCCTCTGCGCGGCTCTGGTGCTACCACGTCTCGCCGGTCTCCTGTTCCAGATGCGGACAGTGTCATTCTCACCACCTTGTAAACTTCGTCTTCTGCCGATGGTGATTTTTGCCCAGCAGGCCCGGCATTTTTCCAGGTCGGCGACATCCAATTGACAAAAAGTGATGGCTGGCTAAGATTTCTTAGGTAAAGCTAATCTGCTAAGGGGAAGCCATGGACTCGTTTTTTGCATCTTCGAAGACGCTGATATGTCAGAGGTTTCATGATGCCTGTGCAAGCACCGGTTCAGCCATCATCGGCCAGCCGCCGGGAAGCGATCCGGCCTACGAATTCGCACGTTCGACCGCTTCCGGACTGTTATCTGCACCGCGCCGCATCGAGTCCCGCTTCCTGTACGACTCGGAGGGAAGCACCCTCTTCGACCGCATCACGCAATTGCCGGAATATTATCTGACTCGGAGTGAAACCTCCATCCTGGCGGCCAACTCTGCACGCATCAGGGAGATCACCGGCCCGGTGACCCTGGTGGAACTCGGTTCCGGCAGCGCACTCAAGACCGATCTCCTGCTGCACGCCTGGCTTGACTGCGCCGAAGGGGGCAGTTACGTCCCGGTCGACGTCAGCGAGGCTGCTCTCGCCGCGGCCTGCGGGAGGATCACGGCCAAATTCCCTCAGGTCAGGGTGATCGGCGTAAACAGCGAGTATCAAGATGCCTTCCCCCTCTTTGCGCAGCTCTCCCCGACCATGGTGCTCTTTCTGGGGAGCTCGATTGGGAATTTCAACCCGGCCGAAATGTTGCGCTTCGTGAGCTCCCTGGCGGCAGCGCTGCAGCCCGGCGACTTCTTCCTGGTGGGGATCGACCTGGTCAAGGAGGTACACCTGCTGGAAGCGGCCTATAACGACGCGGCGGGGGTGACGGCAAGCTTCACACGCAACCTCTTTGCCCGCATGAACAGGGAACTGGGAAGCTCTCTCGACACGAGCGCCATCGAGCATGTGGCCCGCTACCACCCGGCCAGGGAACAGATCGAAACCTTCGCCTACTTCCGGCGCCAGCAGACCCTGTACCTGGCACCGATTGACAGGCGGATCATCATCCCGCAGGGGGAGAGCGTGCAAGTGGAGATCAGCAGGAAATTCCGTCTGAAGCAGTTCGTTCCCTATCTCGAAGGCTTCGGTTTTGACGCCGTGCAGGTCTTCACCGACGAGCGCGGCTGGTTCGCGCTGGTTTTGCTGCGGCGCATGCAACGCTACTGATGATGGTGTGTGGGGCGTAAAAACGAAGACTAAAATGGAGGCCGATGATGGAAGAGCAGAACCTTCGAATGGCCATTGATCGACATTGGGCAGCTTCTGCTGCGGGTGATCTAGTTTCCGAGCAAAGCGCGTAAGATCCAATAAGCCGAAACAAGCTTACGAAGCTTATTGAAGCGAGCCAAAAAGAGATAAGGAGTGCTTCGCTCTTCAACGACTAACACACCGGCTTAGCCGATGTGCGGGGCGTCGGTTGGGAGGTTGTGATGGAGCCATTACCCAGCGAAAAACGAAACGGTCTGTGCGGCATCTGCCCGGCCGGCTGTTTCGTGACCGCCACCTTAGAGGACGGCCGCCTGGTGCGGGTGGAGCCGCAGGAGGGGCATCCCTTGGGGATGATCTGCCACATCGGGCGCCACTCCCCGCAGGTCGTTCACGACCCCGACCGGCTCCTGCATCCCCTGCGGCGAAGCGGCCCCAAGGGGAGCTACCAGTTCGAACGCATCTCCTGGGACGAGGCGCTCGACACGGTGGTGGCGCGCTTTCGGCAGCTAAAGGACGAATCCGGGCCGGAGGCGCTGGCGATCTACACCGGGCGCGGCAGCTTCGATATGGCCCTCTGCGACATCTTCCAACCGGCCGACGCGGCGGTCTCCTCCGCATCCAGCGTCCTCTTTCCCTTCGGTTCTCCCAACACCCTGGGGGTTGGCGCCCTCTGCTACGTCTCGTACGCGATGATCTCACCGCACGTCACCATGGGCGAGATGCTGATCACCATGGAGACCGACCTCGAGCAGACCGAACTGGTGGTGGTCTGGGGAACCAACCCTGCCACGGATTCGCCTCCGCTGACCCACAACCTGGTCGTGCAGGCCGCCAGGCGCGGAGCCAAGGTGGTCGCCATCGACCCGCGGCGCGGGGAAACCGCACGCGAGGCCGATGCCCAATGGGTCGCCATCAGACCAGGCACCGATGGCGCGCTGGCACTGGCCATGATTGGGGTGCTGATCGAGGAGGAGCTTTACGACGAGCGTTTCGCACGCGACTGGACGGTGGGATTCGAGGAATTGGGCCAACTGGTGCAGCATTTCCGGCCCGAGGTCGCCGAGCACATAACCGGCGTGCCGGCGGAGATCGTGCGCGGGCTGGCGCGCCAGATCGCCTCCGCGCGCGGGGCCTGTCCGGTCATGTACACGGGGCTGGAATATTCCGACAGCGGGGTGCAGGCGATCAGGGCGGTGTTCACCCTGTTTGCGCTGGCCGGGCAACTCGACGTCCCGGGCGGGCTCCTGTTCAGGATGAAGGAGAACGTCTTCCCCCAGAACCGCTCCCGCCTGGTTCCCAATCCGGACCTGAAGAAAGCGCTCGGGCGCGACCGCTTCCCGGTCTACAGCGCCTACCGTGGCGAGTCCCATGCCTCGATTCTGCCGGAGGCGGTACTGGAGGGGAAACCGTACCGGATCCGCGCCCTCACTGTCCTGGGCGGCTCCATCATCACCGCCTGGCCCGATCCGGACCTCTGGCGCAGGACCTTCGCATCGCTGGACTTCATGGTCTCCATCAACCGCTATCACACCGCCGATTCTGCCTATGCCGACATCGTGCTCCCCGCCACCACCTATTACGAGAATGTCTCGTACATGAGATACGGCCCGCTGTTCAAGATCAGGGAACGGATGGTCGAGCCCCAGGGAGAGGCGCGTAACGATTTCCTGATCCAGGCGGAGCTGGCCAAGCGGCTCGGGTATGGGGAGCTCTATCCGCAAAGCGAGGAGGAACTGCTCCGTTTTGCCTTGGAGGGGAGCGGCTTTACCCTGGAGGAGGTGCGTGCTGCCGGCGGAGAGGCACGGCTGCCGACAGCGATGATGCAGTACAAGAAGTGGGAAAAGGGGCTGTTGCGTCCGGACGGCAAGCCCGGCTTCAACACGCCGAGCGGGAAGTTCGAGATTGCCTCCTCGCTGCTCGCCGAGCACGGCTATGACCCGCTGCCAGTGTATACCGAGCCCGGCGAAGGTCCGCTGGCGAACCCGGAACTGGCACGGGAATATCCACTGGTTTTCAACTCAGGAACCCGGACCATCCACGATTTCCGCACCCAGCACCACGGAGTGCGGGGGCTTCGCGACGGGCAGCTTGTGCCGCCGGTGGTCATCTACCGCAAGGATGCGGAAACGACCGGGATTTCGGATGGGGACCGGGTTTGGGTGGAGACGCCGCGCGGCGGGGCGCCGTACTACGCGCAGCTGAGCGATGATATCGTTCCGGGCGCCGTCGATGCCGCCATGGGTGGTGGCGGTCCGCTCGGATCAAAAGGGTGGCAGGCGTGCAACGTCAACCAGCTCACCGATCCACGCCGCTACGATCCAATCTCTGGCTTCCCCGTATACAAGACCCTGCTCTGCCGGGTGAGAAAAGCAGAAGGGGAGGGGGGGCTAACTTCCACCTTAACAGGAGAAGATCAAGGTCCTCCTCATGCAACAAAGGGCGAAAATGAAAGTTCCCCTATTGAAAACGGAGATTTAGGGGGATTTGCCTTCGGCGCTTCCAGTGATGCGCCAACCGGCAGCTGCCAGATCAAGGTGGCACCCGGCTCCGCCCTCCCTCCTTCCCGCCGCATCTACCTGGACCACAATGCCACCACTCCGGTTGCGCCCGAGGTGCGCGAGGCGATGCTCCCGTTTCTGGGCGACGAGTGCGGCAACCCTTCCAGCATCCACGGCTTCGGGAGCCACGCGAGGGCGGCGCTGGAAGCGGCACGACGGGTGGTCGCCCAGGGACTGAACTGCACCGCGCGCCGCATCGTCTTCACGGGAGGCGGTTCCGAGGCGGACAACCTTGCCTTGCGGGGTGCCGCTAAGGCTTCCGACGGTTCGCGCCGTCACCTCATCGTGAGCAGCATCGAGCATCCGGCGGTACTGGCTACCGCCCGGGATCTGGCCGCGTCCGGATACGGGCTCACCCTTTTGCCGGTGAACCGCGAAGGGGTGGTGGAAACCGCACAACTGGAAGCGGCGATCCGTCCCGATACCCTGCTGGTCTCAGTCATGCTCGCCAACAACGAAACCGGAGCCCTCCAGCCGGTGCGGGAACTTGCCGACCTTGCGCACCGTCACGGGGCTCTCTTTCACTGCGATGCCGTGCAGGGATTCGGGAAAATTCCGGTAGATGTGGAGGAGCTGGGGGTGGATTTGCTGGCCCTCTCCGCCCATAAGCTTCACGGGCCCAAGGGGGTGGGGGCGCTTTATGTCAGGAAGGACGTGCGGATAAATCCGCTGATTACGGGAGGAGCCCAGGAATACGCACTGCGGGCCGGGACGGAAAACGTCCCCGGCATCATCGGGTTTGCCAAGGCGGTGGAACTGTCGCTCAAACGGCTGTACGGGGAGGAACCGGCGAGGGTGTCGCGGCTTCGCGACCGCCTGGAAGAGGGGATTATGGCCGTCCTCCCGGGGGCGCGCAGGAACGGGCCGAAGGATCAGCGGCTTCCCAACACGCTGAACATGAACCTCCCCGAGATTCGCGGCGAGTCGCTGGTGCTCTTTCTCGACCGCAAGGGGATTGCCTTTTCATCAGGCTCCGCCTGCAAATCCGGCAATCCCGACCCATCGCACGCGCTGCTCGCTATGGGGCTCACCGCGCAGGAGGCGCACTGCTCCGTGCGCTTCTCCTTGGGTGCCGCCAACACAGACGAGGAGATCGACTTCCTGCTGGAATCCCTGCGCGAGCTGCTCGGCGAGTCCCGCAGCGTGGTGCGCTTTGTGCCGTGCAGGTAACCGGCAAAGGTAGACCCCCATTCGAGAAGGAGAAGGATGCTTTGAGATGGATATTTTCGTAGAAAGTTGGCTATGTCCTTCGACAAGCCCAGGACAAGCGGGCTTGAATAGTTCGTGGGGAGAGGATGGCTTACGAAGCTTTCTTCCACGCCCCCAGCCTGCTGCTGGCGGCAATCAGGAAGACCGCACCCGAGCCGGTCATGTTTCCTAAGCTTACCGCGGTGAAGATCCCGTCCTTGACCAGTAGCCAGGCGTAGAGTGCGGTAACCAGCGAGCCGATGCACCAGCCGCCGAACGAGACGAGCGACAAGGACCGCGCATGTTCCCGGTCCTTCCGCGCCTTGAACACCTGGGGCAGGTAGAGCAGTACCGCGGCGAAGCCGTTCACGGCGTACAAAGATTTGACGGTAACTAATAAGTTCATTGATGTGACAACTTGGCAGGACGTGGAATATTTGCAATAAGTGATGTTACGACATCCCAGTCTGAAAGGAAGTGACCTGTGCCACAAAATAGGATGATTGTTCTCTTCGACGAACTTTATTTTATCCCATCGGCACTTGAATGATTCAAGAAGCGCAACAAAAATTCGGTGTAAAGGCAGCGTTCTTTCATGTGTTAGTGACCACCGAGCGGCTGAATTAGATAACGGAAACCTATGACGAAGCGCCGCCAGTGTCACAGGTCGGCACGGTGAGCAGCTGTAGACCATCAGAACGGCTTATCCACAGCTCTACGCGAACTGGGCCGCAACGAGCGCACGCTTTTCATCCTGGATTGAGCTTTCCTTCAGGAGTTGTTGTGATTTTATGAAGTACCAAGCCTTGCCCCCTTTGTGTCCATCTTTAGTTCACTTTTATGAAGTAGCGCCATTCCTGGGATGCCGCCTCGCCGGCAAAATCGATATTTATCCTTGGTGATGTGCAAATCTGCTCCGGCGGAACGGCAATTCCTTCCCGAACATAGAGGGTATCGCCGCCGAGGTCCTCTCCGTAGAGACTGCCGTCGATAGCCAGCGCACGGCAGAGTTTTCCCGGTCCTCCGGCAAGATCTGCCGGGCGTTTCCCTGAGGTCCCGCGTCTTTGTCTCATCAGGTCAATCCCCGTAACAGGTTCCAGTGCCCGGATAAGTACCGCTTCGGGGACTCCCCGCTCCCGAGTGGTAAAGTTGAGGCACCAGTACATTCCATAAATGAGGTATATGTAGGCCCGGCCCCCATCCTCGTACATGATGGCAGTTCGGCGGCTGGCCCTGCCGCCATAGGCATGGCTGGCACGGTCATCGATCCCCAGGTAGGCTTCGGTTTCGACGATGATGCCTGTCGCAGTCCCTTCGGGACTTACCCGCACCAGTTCCTTGCCGAGAAGACCCCGTGCCACCTCTCTGGTGTCGCGAAGATAGAATTCCCGCGGCAGTTTCTTTTCTACTATTAGTGGCTGCAAGCTGTTTCTCCCTTGGATCTAAAGGCTGCCGTTTCCAGATCTGACTCTGAGGTATCGCTATCAAATTGGTTGTCACTGTGTGAGACCGTGCCGGGACAGGGCCTTTAAGAAGGTGGGACAGAGACTGCTGATGGGGCAGGGTGGGTGTAAATGTTAGGCGGCCTTTTGCAGCGGTTTGACTTCGCGCTTGATACGCTCTGCCAGGATAACTTCTGCTGTTTGAAGGTCATATCCGGCCTGCAGGCTCATCCAACTCTGTGCGTCGGTACCGAAGAAGCATGCGAGGCGCAGGGCGGTGTCGGCCGTGATGGATCGCTTGCCGGCGCAAATTTCATCGATGCGGCGCTGGGGCACTCCGATGGACTTTGCGAGCCGGTAGCGGGTGATTTGCATCGGGACGAGAAAATCCTCAAGAAGGATTTCACCGGGGTGAACAGGAGAAAGGTCGCGTTTAATAATAATAGCAGCTCCTTCAGTGGTAATCGGTACTCTCTACATCGCGGACGCTACCGTCAGCCCAAGAAAAGCAGATACGCCACTGATCGTTGATCCGGATGTTCCACTGGCCGGTGCGGTTTCCGGAATGGTAACGCCGAGCGGCAGTATTGTCAAGCGGTAGCATTAGCTTACCAATAACGTCCCATAAGATATATTATGTCAAGTACGATGTCCGTATGTGGAAGTGCCAAGTCTGGGGCGCGATGGTTTCGCGATATCGTCCTTTTATTGGAAACACCTCGGGACGGCAGTTAAGGAGTTTTAGTCGGAATCTTCACTCGGCTTTGGAGTGACTGTTGGGATGGTCATCCTTGAGGCAAAGAGTCTCGCGGCAAGAATACCCCTCCTACCAGGACGGATGGCTGGCGCTGCGGTGTGCAGTTTTTACTGGCAAAGGAAATCCGGCACTAACAGAAAAATATTTTACTGCTGATTAAGGACCGACTCACTCTCCCCTTTGACAACGTTTCCTTGGCTTTCACCTACAAAAATCGCTCTATTGACGGCTAACCTTCTTCTGCCGTTTTCTCTGTGCAGGCCTACCCCTTGACTCAAAGCTAAAGTCCCTCTACAGGGCAAATTTGGAAGCCGCTTTTTTGGGCAATTTTGGCCAATTCACCAGCGCCTGCTTTCCAGGGCTTTCACCAGCTCGACGACCTTGTCGGCCACCAGTGATTCGAGGATCCGGCCTTTTTCGGCGCTCGCCTTGGTCGGGTCGCCCCAGACTCCGCCGGGCCAGAAACTCCGCTTGTCCCGCACCAGGATTCCGGTCGGAAAGCTCGGGTACTCCGCGGCGGCCGATCCTTTCACCAGGTGCGGATGCGAGTGCATGATGCGCGAGGTCTCGATCTCGCCGGCGTGCGCGTCACCGCGGGTCTCGATCAGGTGCGCGCCTGCCTCCTTGGCCAGGTCGTACTCGGTCACGACTGCCAAGTTGATGCCGGGAAGTTCTGCGATCAACTCTTCGCCGGCGTCCTGCAGCGCCATCCTGTGCGCGCCGCCCGCGTGTCCGGTGAGCGCAATGAAGTTTTCCACGCCGTGCAGCGCCAGCGAGCGCACGATGTCTTTCAGCAGCGCCTTGACCGTCCCGGTGCTGATGGAAATGGTCCCCGGATGGCGCGACGTCGAGCGGCAGGATCCGTAATGCACCGGCGGCGCCACAAAGAGCGGGATCCTCTCGGCCGCCAGCTTGCCGACCTGGTAGGCCTCGATGGTGTCGGTCGATAGCGGCAGATGGCTGCCGTGCTCCTCCACTGAACCGAAGGGTATGTATACGGTTTTACATATAGTTAACCCTGCCTCGAACTCGGGCATGGTCATTTCTTCGATTAACATGCGCCCTCCCCTCCCCTGTCTCTAATGAGAAGCTCAAGCAGAAAATCCAGCTTGGCCGCTCACCACTCCGGGTGCCCGTCATCGGCCTCCGCACCCGGTCCGTAGCTATATCACTTTTTATGGGCTTGGTGGTAACTAATTTAACTTTTTGGACAAGGTCTAGAAGTTCCTCTTTCCATATGCCTGTTGAAGCTGATAGGGGGCAGGATTGACTCCGTTGCAAGCATGCAGTGAGTGCTCAGTGAGGCAATCCCCCTCCCTGGACGTAGAGGGCGCCGAGTTGTCAATGGGACCGTGCGGTTGTCATGCCTGCGCAATATCTCGCTGGGTCCAGGCCCGTAGACATGATTTGTTCTCTCAGCGCGCGTCCAGCATCTCCCTGATTTTCTTTGCCAGGTCGTCAGGCTGCGCCGGCTTCAGTATCAGGTCGATGCCTTCGACCAGTATCCCCCGGTCCTTGATCAGATCGGCGGTGTATCCTGTCAGGAATAACACTTTGAGCTGCGGCGCGCGCTGCCTGAGCGCCTCGCAGACCTGACTGCCGTTCATCCGGGGCATGACAATATCCAGTAACGCCAGGTCTACGCTCTGCCCGTATGACTCAAATAGCTTTAATGCCTGCTCCCCGCTTTCTGCCAGCAGCACCCGATAGCCATAACTCACCAGCACCGCATCCACCAAATGCCGCACCATCGGATCGTCCTCGACGACCAGAATGGTCTCGCTGCCGCCCCGGGGAGCCAGGGACGGCGCCTTTCCGGCAGACTCCCGCTTTTCGGCGGCTGACAGTGGGAGGTAGATGCTAAAGGTGGTCCCCACGCCCAACTGGCTGTCGATGGTGATATAGCCGCCGTGCTGCTTGACGATGCCGTACACGATGGAAAGCCCAAGCCCCGTGCCGCGTCCGGGCGCCTTGGTGGTGAAGAAGGGCTCGAATATCTTGTTGCGCGTCTCCTCATCCATGCCGGAACCGGTGTCGCTGATGGTGACCAGCGCGTACTGTCCGGTAGCACCATAACCGTGCTGCCGGTAAAATTCCTGGTCGAGCTGCACCGATTGGGTCCGGATGCTGAGCTCGCCTCCACCCGGCATGGCGTCCCGCGCGTTGGTCGCGAGGTTCATGAGCACCTGCTCGATCTGACCGCTGTCGGCCAACACCGGCAGCGCTTCCGGTCCGAAACTGGTCCGAAGGGTGACGTCCTCGCCGATGATCCTGGAAAGGAACTTGGTGTGGTTGCGGGTCAGGTCGTTGAGCTCCACTGGCTGCAGCAGCATGACCTGTTTCCGGCTGAAGGCAAGCAGGCTGTTGGTCAGATGGGTAGCCCGTTCCGCCGCCTGAAGGATCTGCTTCATGTGGCCGCGGTTACGGTCCTCGGCGTCCAGGGACTGCTGCAGCAGCTGCCCGAACCCCATGATAACAGTCAGGATATTGTTGAAATCGTGCGCGACTCCACCGGCCAGCTGACCGATCGCCTCCATCTTCTGGGCCTGACGCAGCTGCTCCTCGAGCTGCTTGCGCTCGGTCATGCTCTCCAGGAAGGCCATGTAGTGGGTAACGGCACCGGCGGAGTTCCTGATCGGGGAAATGGTGGTATGCACCCAGTACAGGTCACCGTTTTGGTGCCGGTTCTGCAGGTCGCCCGCCCAGACCCGGCCCGAGCCGATGGTGCTCCAGAGGCTTTGGTACACCTCCGGCCTGGTCTTGCCGGATTTGAGGATGCCGGTCGTCCCGCCGACCACCTCGCCCTGCTGGTAGCCGCTGATCCTGGTGAACATCGGGTTCACGAATTCGACCCGGCCCGAAAGGTCGCTGATGACGATCGGGACGGGACTCTGCAAAACCGCCTGCGAGAGCTTCAGGAGCTGGTTCTCGGTGCTCTTGCGCTCCGTGATGTCACGGTAGATCACCACGGCTCCCACCAGCACCCCGCCTTCCCGGATCGGCGTGCTCACATATTCCACGGGGAAGCTGGTGCCGTCCTTGCGCCAGAAGACCTCGTCGGTCACCTGACGCGTCAGCCCCAGGTGCAGCGCCGAGTAGATCGGGCAGTCCGCCACGGGGCACGGGGAGTCGTGACCCTGCGCGTGGTGCAGCAGGGAGTGGTGCCCTCCCAGAAGCTCCCCCTGATTCCAGCCGACCATCTGCGAGGCGGCGGGATTGACGAAGGTCACCCTCCCTTCGAGGTCGATGCCGTAAACCCCCTCGCCGGCCGCATCGAGAATGAGCTGCAACTGGTGCCTGGTTTTTTCCAGGGCGTCCTGCGCCAGCTTGCGCTCGGTGATGTCCTCCAGCGTCTGGATGACGGCAACCAGTCCGCCCTGACTGTCGCGGATCGGCGCCGCATTCAGTGTGATGTAGTGCCCGTTGCCTCCCTTGTCGAGGAACCAGCTCTCAGCCTGCACCCCCTCGGGAGTCAGGCGGGACTGGGCGTAGACCTCGTAGTGCTGAGAGATGGCCCCGGGATTCCCGTCCACCAGCAGATCCGCCAAAACGGGGTGCTGCTCCCGATAAAATACCTTCCAGAGCTGGTCCGATCCGAGCAGCTCGTCAGCATTGATTCCGGTCAGCAGTTCGCAGGCTCGGTTCCAGATGATGACCCGGTGCCGGTCGTCCAACACAAAGGTGGGAAGCACGGAGTTCTGCACCAGGCTTTCGGCGAACTCCTTCTGTGCGGCGAGCGCCGTCTCGGCACGCTTGCGGTCGGTGATGTCGAGCATGGCCGCGATCACCCCACCGTGGCTGCCGTCAGGGGCGCTAAAGGCGGTCTTGAAAAACATCACGCTGTGCCGGATGCCTTCGAAGTTCACCACCTCGGACTCGAAAACCTGCATCCCCTTGCTGTGTGCCAGCTCCTGCTCGCCGCGGTGGTGGGCCTCCGCAACGGAATGAGGCAGCAAATCGTAGACTGTCTTGCCGATCACCTGCGCCTTGCTGAACCCCGAACTGTTCTCGAAGGCCTTGTTGCAGCCAAGATGTTTCCCCACGGCATCCTTGTAAAGGACTGACACGGGGATGGAATCGATCAGCATCTGCGAGAAGTCGAGTTGCAGCTTCAGTTCTTTCTTCTGTCCGTCCAATTCGTCCAGCAAAAGATTGAACGCCTCACCAAGCACGCCAATCTCGTCACCCGTCTCCACGCTAACCCGGGTGCGGGCGCTGTTGCCAAGCGTGAGCTCCCGAATCTGCCGTGTGAATGAGAAGAGCGGCGCAGTGAGGCGGCTCATGAGCAACCAGACCACCAGAAAGGAGACCAGGAAGACCGATATGACCGCAATCGGCAGGTAGCGCTGGGCTTGGTGCACCGGCGCATAGGCCTCGGATTCAGGGAAGCTGCTGGCCAGAATCCATCCCGTGGACTTGAGCCTCCTGACGGTGTAGAGCACCGGGAGCCGGCGCGAGCTGAGCGTCGACCCGGCACCCTCGAAGCCGGCTATCGCCTTGTCGAACATCGGGTTCACGCCGGGCAAAGGAGCATCCTGCATCATGATGCGGCCACGTTCCTTGTTGGCGATCAGGAAGCGGGCGCGGTTGTACAGTGAAAGGTAGCCGCGCTCACCGAGCCGGATGGAGCCGATCTTGGCGATGAAGTTGTCCTTGGTGAGGTCGAGGCTGCCGCCCAGGATCGCCAGGACGGACCCCGTTTTGTCCAGGATCGGGGCGGTGAACATGATGATGGGGTGGTGGTGAACCTGGGCCGAGATGAGCGGTTCGGAGATCTGCGCGCGCCGGGTGGCCAGGGTCTGCTTCAGGTAGTCGCGCCCGGAAAAATCCCGGCCCCGCAGGTCGGGTTTCGAGTCGTTTCCGGAGAGCAGGATGCCCTGCGGGGAGAAGAGGAAAAGCCCGTTGTCGAACATCGCCTGGGTGTCGGGCCGGCCGGAGAAGAAGCGGCGCAGCCTCACCGGGTCGTTGAGGACGGCCCGGTCCAGGGTGCTGGCGGCAGAGACCAGCTCGTTTTGACTGGTCAGCAGCTTGTCGTCGATCTGGTCGGCCAGCGCCGCGAGCATAGTGATCTGCTGGCTGGACACCAGTTTCTTGATCTCGTCGACGAAATAGATCTGGGCAGAGTATGCCAGTATCGAAAGCAGGACGGCCGTCAGCAGGGAGACCGCCACGGTCATCTTGGTTTTCAGGCTCAATGCGGTCACGACGACTCCATGTATACAGCTCCAACCCGGCATTGAGTGGTTATTTAAAAGGGCTTCGTGAGCAGCTGCCACCTCGAGGATCAGGTGGCACCCGGGATGCGGCTTCAGTTAAGTGTTCGAAACCTTCACGAATATATTCTTTAGGCAACATATCTGTCTATTTAAAAAAATTTGCACCCATGCAACGATAATACTTTAATAAATCAAGGCTTACTCAGTTACAGATCGAGCTTACAATGGTCGACGTGGGGGCAGCTTACAGTCCCGTGCAAAGACACAAATTACTCTAACATAAATAGTAGTTGCCAAATGTTCCAGCGCTATATAAAATATGAGATTACAAAGATTTAGATAAAACATTCTTAGTGCTTAACAGCCACTAAGATTCACCAGAAAACCTGCGAGCCCGGGCTCCGTCCATTGGGTATGTATCGACCGGACCGGGCCGGAGCTTGAGAACAAACACACGGAGTGAACAGATCAGATGCTTGAGATAGGCAAGTACAACCGGCTGGAAGTTAAAAAGCTCAGCGCCATAGGCGTCTACTTCGTATCGGAACTGGGCGACATCCTGATGCCCACCAAGTACGTCCCCGAGGGAACGCACCCGGGTGAGCACCTCAAGGTGTTCGTCTACCTGGATTCCGAGGACCGGCTGATAGCCACCACTCTCACGCCCAAGGCGCAGGTGGGCGAGTTCGCGCTCATGGCTGTGAAGGACGTCGGCAACGTCGGCGCCTTCCTGGACTGGGGGCTGGAAAAGGACCTGCTGGTCCCCTTCAGCGAGCAGCCCCGTCCCATGAAGGTGGGGGAAAAGCACCTGGTGCGGGTCTACCTGGACCGCTCGGACCGGATAGCCGCCTCGGCCAAGATCGGCAAGTACCTGGAGACCAGGCACATCACCCTGAAGCTGGGGGAAGAGGTACAGCTGACCTTTTATGAATTCGGAGACCTGGGTGCCAAGGTGATCATCAACGGCCGCTATGCGGGACTGCTCTTCAGGAACGAGCAGTTCGGCAAGTTCGAGGTCGGCGCGACCGTCAAGGGGTACGTGGCCAAGATCCGCGAGGACGGCAAGATCGATGTGACGCTCAGGAAGGGTGGTGCGCAGGATATGGTGGGCGGCAAAGAGAGCTTTCTCAAGGTGCTGCGCGACAACGGCGGTTTCCTGCCGGTGGGAGACAAGACGCCGCCGCAGCAGATTACGGAACTGTTCAAAATGAGCAAAAAGAGTTTCAAAACCCTCATCGGCAACCTTTACAAGCAAAAGGTCATCGAGATCACCAAGGAAGGTGTGAAGCTGCGCTGACGCCCCCCTCCCCTGCCCCACTTCAAACTAAAAAGCGGCACGCAATAGCGTGCCGCTTTTTTATCACTTATAAGCTACCGACCGCGCCTGCGCCGGGGTTTGTTAGCGACATCCCTGTTGTCTTAACGGGTCTCTCCCTCCCCTGTCCTCCCACTTGAAGGGGGGAGGGAGGTGATAGCGGGAGAGGAAGCCAAGCACGACGACGGCTACCTGCGGTTTCCCAGCAGCCTCAGCATGATCAGGAACATATTGATGAAGTCGAGGTAAAGGGTCAGGGCGCCGAGGATGGATCCCTTGAGCCCGGTGTTGCCCATGTTCTTGATCTTCTGGGTGTCGTAGGCGGTGAGCCCGGTGAAAATGATGACGCCGCAGAAGCTCACCACCCAGTAGATCATGGAGCTGTGCAGGAAGATGTTGACGACGGAGGCGATGATCACCCCGACCAGCCCCATGAAGAGGAAGCTCCCCCACGAGGTAAGATCGCTCTTGGTCAGATAGCCGTACAGGCTCATGGCGCAGAACATGCCGGAGGTGACGACGAAGGTGGAGGCGATCGACGACGAGGTGTACACGACGAAGATGGTCGACAGGGTGAGCCCGTTCAGCGCGGCATAGGCCAGGAAGAGCAGGCTCGCCGTCGAGGCGCTGATCCTGTTGATGGCCCCGCTGATGGCGACGACCAGGCCGAGCTCTCCGAAGAGCAAGGCGTACAGGAGAATCCTGTTGCCAAGTATGGCTTGCAGCAGCGCGGGAGAGGAGACCGTCATCAGCGACACCAGCGCGGTAAGTGCAAGTCCTCCTCCCATCCAGGCATAGACGCCGCGCATCACGCCGCTTTGTACATTCACAATGGTGTTGTAATTTGTTTGATACCTTTCCATATACACTCCTTTTGATCTTATGCGTCTTGTAATTTAACCGACATTAACTATACTAGAAACTCTGAGATAAAGCTACCGCAGCTTGAATTACTGGCTGGACGAAATTTGTCTGACTGGCGTTTACCTTGGCTGAGGTGCAATGACACTGTAGAGGAGGTTATACCGGGAAAGAGTCATTGACTGCGCCTGAAGAACCCCCAATGTTGCAGCTGCTTGGCATGCCATGATTTTCGCAATTAAAAAGGAGGCTTCAATGTTCAAGAAACTGACCATCTTGGTGTGCCTGGTATCTTTTTTCCCTGCGGCGGTAGGGGCCCAGGATTTGGCGGTCCTCAAGCAGAGCCCGCTCGCCGCCGAGCGCACGACTGAGCTACAGCCCGCCCGCGAAATCGATCTCTCGCTTCCGGCGGCACGGCAAGCCGCGACCGTGCTGGCGGCGAACGACGCCCAGGGAAGCCAGACGGCTGCAGCCGAGCGTCCCAGGAAGACCCACACCGGCCTAACCTTCGAAGAGTTCTGCGAGGTCCATTTCGGCGAGTACCGCTGGATCTACTGGGTCGGGGCCGCGGCGGTCCTGGTCGCGATCCACGTTGTTGCCGCGGGGAAAGATTAAGCCTCCGCAGGCCCAAAAAACACCTCCCTGCTTCACTAGTGTTCCGCTTCCCCCCTATTTCATAGGGGGGACTTAACTAGCCCCCCTTTTCACCCTCTTCTACTGCCGGGCCCGCTCGTACTGCACCGGCCAGGGCAGATCCACTCCGAGAGACCTTGCCGCATGCAGCGGCCAGTAGGGATCCCTCAGCATCTGGCGGGCCAGAAAGATCGCGTCTGCCAGGCCGGTGGCGACGATCTGCTCTGCCTGGGCCGGGTCGGTGATGAATCCGACCGCGCCGGTGGCGAGCCCTGCTGCACGCCGGATGGTGCTGGCAAAGGGGGTCTGAAATCCGGGGCCAAAGGGGGGCTGGGCCTCGGGGACCAGTCCTCCGCTGGAGCAGTCGATGAGGTCTATACCGATCGCCTTCAACCCCCGGGCCAACTGCACCGAATCGTCCAGGTCCCACCCACCCTCCATCCAGTCCGAGGCGGAGATGCGCACGAAAACCGGGAGGTGCTCGGGCCAGGTCTCGCGCACGACCTTGGCCACCCGAAGCGGGAAGCGCATCCGGTTCTCCAAGCTGCCGCCGAACTCGTCGTCGCGACGGTTGCTGAGCGGCGAGAGGAATTCGTGCAGCAGGTAGCCGTGCGCCATGTGCACTTCGACCACCTCGAAACCGGCATCGACGGCCCGGCGCGCCGCCATGGCGAACTGGCCGAGGATGGTCTCCAGGTCCGCAGCGCTCGCCTCGCGCGGCACTGCATGGGCTTGAGCGAAGGGAAGCGGGCTCGGCGCAACCGTCTGCCAACCGCGGTTTTTGGCGTCGAGCGGGCCGCTCCCCTTCCAGGGGAGGTCCGTGGACGCCTTGCGGCCGGCGTGGGCCAACTGGATGGCGGGCACCGCGCCCTGCTCGCGGATAAAGCGGGCGATGGGGCGGAAGGCCTCGGCCTGCTCGCTGTTCCAGATGCCGCTGTCGTCGGGGCTGATGCGCCCCTGGGGGGTGATCGCGCTCGCCTCCACCATGACAAGACCCGCGCCGCCGACGGCACGGCTCCCGAGGTGCACCATGTGCCAATCCGAGGGCATGCCGTCCCGGCTGGAATATTGGCACATGGGCGAGACGAAGATGCGGTTCCTGATGGTCAACTCCCGCAGCGTCAGCGGAGTAAAAAGACGGCTCATGCAAACCTCCTTAAATGCAGGGGCTAGTCCCTAGTCCCTAGCCCCTAGCCCCTGATTCTCCCCCTTGACAAGTCGGGCAGAAAAAGGTCGAGCGGTTGCCCAGGCGCCCGCGCACGATGGGCCCGCCGCAGCTGCGGCAAGGCTCACCCTCGCGGTCATAGACGAAGAGCTGCTGCGCGAAATAGGCAAGTTTACCCTCTTCCCGGCAAAAGTCCATGGAGCTGCCGGTTGCGATGGAGGTGGCCAGGGTTTCCTTGATCGCGCTTACCAGCTCCCGGCAATGATGAAGCGAGAGGTCGCCGGCCAGGACGGTGGGCAACAGTCCGCAGCGAAACAGCGACTCCGCCGCATAGATGTTCCCCACACCGGCCACGACGGCACTGTCCATGATGAAGCGCTGCACCGCAACCCTCCTGCCGCGGCTTCTCCGGAAAAGGTAATCACCGGAGAAGGCATCCGTCAAGGGCTCAGGGCCGATGCCCGCCAATAGTTTGTGCTGCAGGGGATCTGTCGTGGTCCAGTGGATGGAACCGAAGCGCCGCACGTCGTTCAGGCGCAGGATGATACCGGTGTTGAAGAGGATGTCCAGGTGGTCGTGCGGGCCGGGCGTCCGGCCGCCGGGGAGTATGCGCAGGTGCCCGGTCATGCCGAGGTGCAGCAGCAGGGAGCCGGCCTTGCATTTGAGTATCAGGTATTTGCCGCGCCGCTGCACCGATTGGATATGCTGGCCGGTAAGGAGGCCGGCGAGTTCAGGCGGCACCATGGCACGCAGCTTGGCGCTGTGCACGGAAACGGCGGCCACCGTGTTGCCGACCAAATGTTTGGAGATGCCGAGACGGGTTACCTCCACTTCGGGCAATTCAGGCATCAGCTGTTCCCTTGAAAGAGGATGATGGGTCGCCGGTTGCAGCGGCTGCAGTCATGTCCGATAACCGCAATCATTTACTCAATGGGCACCGGCATACAGACGTTCTCGGCGGCATTGGCTTCCACGCCGCAGGTGAAGCAGGCGACCGTCGGCTTGTCGGTGATGTGTTCGACTTCCTTGGTCAAGCCCTGGCTTTTCAGCAAGCAGATATGGCCGGAGTGCGTGACCCCGCAACCGCAGGTATTAGATCCCATCAGATTCACCTCGCGAATATAGAGTAACTGCAGGTTCTTCCTTACTACCTTATCACGGCAGCTGTAGTCAATCACTAAACGAAAAAAGGTCGGAGAGAGCACCTTCCCCTCTCCGCCCCTTTCCTCCGAGCCATCTATCCGGTTACTACCTGATGCGGTCCAGCCCGTGAGTAGGGCTCACTCCGCCCGCGCTGGATGTCGCGGTAAGCGGCCTAGCCGGCGGAATAGCCGGCTCCGGCGCCCCTACCAGGGTTAGTGTATAGATGCCGCCACCCGTGTTGGTGAAGGTGTTACCCGCGGTTGCGGGGTTGTAGATAACTCCCGTGGTGGTCAGGTAAGGCTGCAGGGTCAGGACCACGGTCGGACTGACCACCGACGATGTGGCGGTCAGGATCAGCCTCTGGTTTCCGGCCCGGTACTCCGCGTTGGTGATGGCGACCACGTCCGGGGACGGGTTGATGGTGACCGAAGCGGTGTCCGGCGCCGAGCTCACACCGGCGGAGTTCTTGGCAACGATCTGGAATTGCAGGGTGGCTGCCGGCGCGCCTGCCGGGAGGGCGACGGTGAAGCTGATCGTGGCTCCCGCTTTGGGGTTGGGTGCCAGGACGATGGGAGCTCCGGCGGTCTGGGTCCACAGGAAGGTGCAGGCCAGATTGTTGGGGTCGGTGCAAGTCGCCGTCAGCGACACCGGGGTCCCGGAATTGACCGTGCGGGCTGCGATATGATTGACGGTGGGAGCCAGCGGCGCGTTGACCGTAATGTTCACGGACGAGGTCGAGGAACCGGCGCCGTTACTGACCGTCAACTGGAAGTTCAGCGTGGTCTGCGCCGCGACCAAAGGCGCGGTGAAGCTCGGTCCGGGGATCGCCGGGTTGGAGAGCAGGACAGCCGGTCCCGCGGTCTGCAGCCAGGCGAAGGCGAGCGGGGCCGATCCGGTGGCGCTACCAGCCAGGGTGACGGCTGCCCCTGAGGCGACGGTGGTGTCAGGTCCGGCGTTGGTGCTAGGTGCTATCAAAGCGCCAGCACAGAAAGGCGCCGCAGCGCCCGGCCAGGGATTGAGCTGTCCGGCCAGGGTGCCGGTGGACGAGGAATAGCCGCCGCAGGCCAGGAAATCCATGGCCTCGAAATTGTTGGGCACTATCGGGCTACCGGGCACGTTCTCGGGGAAAATGTACTCCAAAATCGGCGCGTGGTACTGGCCGTAATAGATGCCGTTGGCCGCGGTCTTGGCCGAAGCCAGTCCCGGTATCTGCCCCTGCTGCCCCTCGATAACTGCCCGCACTTCGCGCGGAGGCGGTAGGAAGGTGTTGGTTGCATTCATGACGCAGGTCTTGCCCGGTTTGACTGGGATCGTGCCGAACGGGTCGCAGGGAGGACGGAAGCGCCAGCGCCCGGCTACCGCGCCACCAGCCGCCACGCCCCCGTCCGGGACGATGGTGCCGAAATCCCGGTCGCTGGTCGCGCCAGTGGCAGGATTGAAGTCGATGCCGTAGAGGTGGATGGTCCTGGTCGGGTCGGTGCTCATCCCCTCGAACCGTGTGCGTGCCGCGGCCTCCCCGGCCCCGACGACGGTCAATCCCCCGGTTCCGATCAGGGCCACTTCGGTCATGAGGTAGGCCGGATCCTTTCCGGGCGCCGTGTAGATGGCGGTGTTGTTGACGATGGTGTGGGCGGAGATGTAGGTGCTGGCGCTGCCCGGCCAAGGCCCCGTCGTGGGGTTTGCGTTGTCGGTGACCAGGGTTCCGGCGTAGGTGATGTAATCACCGATTTCAAAGGGCGCCTGCACGCGGGGGTCCGGTAGTTGACCGGCGGCAAGGGTCGCCGGATCCGGCATGTTGATGCTGATGGTGAAATCGCCGGCCAGGTCCAGAGGGCGGTTGCCCTGAGGGCATAACGGGTCGGTCTCGGCGGCGTTGGGTGCGGGCGGGGCGACGCGCGGCAGACACATCGGGTAGCCCGTCCCGCTCATGATGGTCGGGTTGTCGGCGTCCACCGTAAGCCTGCGGTCGGGCGTGTTTACCCTGCCGTAGCGGCCGGTCGGGTCGTTAATCCTCACCCGGGTGCCGGTGGTCGCGCTATTAGGCAGTCCGCCTACGCGCATCTCCCCTTTGGTGTAATCGATGAAGTTGATGTAGCCTGCCCCGGAGTTGAGTCCCTGCTGGGCGAGATAGATGAGCCCGGCAATATACTGGTCCCCCCCGATGGCGGTGGTGACGCGGTTACCCACCACATGCACCTCGTAGGTCGTGAGGGGCGCTGGGACGTCGAACTGGGCCATGCCTGACTGGGAAGGACCATAGGGCGCAGGCGCCTGGGCGAAGAGTTCCTCCCAGGTGAGCGCGTTGGCCGGCAAAATCACGATGGTGTTCGCGGGCACGGTGACCAGATGGCCGTTGACCCGCAACGAGCCGCCGGACAGCGGGCCGGCAAAGGTGGAGGCTTCCTGGAGAAAGCCCGTAATGTCGAATTGCGTGCTAGGAGGTAGAGGTACCAGGGCACTCGCGATGCCTGTCCAGGCAAATAAGGCGACCAGAAAAAGTATCAACGCGTAACCCGTCCTTTTGCCAAAGGGGCCGGAATGGGTTTTATCTGTATGGGCTAACATGATTTAAACTCCTTTTGATACCGCTCGCCATTTTGCTGGTATATGGCGGAAGTTGAAGGGATCATACCGACTAACTGACTGTACCAGCCTCGAATCTCCGTCAACAGTCGGCGGGGAAAGCCTGTGACAGTTGGGCCTCGCTGTCTGCCTTGCGTAGGCTGCGGGCATTTTTCACGTCTATGTACATTTTTTACCTACAACGTATCATCTGTTGCCGTACAAGCATGGAAAGTGCCCAACTATAGCGGCGAAATTTATCGCTGTGATTACTACAGATTACTTTGGGGGACAGCTTTTGGAGAGGGATGAGATTGCCGGGAAGGGGTGCCAACATATTGGCTGCGACATGCGAAAATTTGCAGGTGTTATTATCCGGTAGTGCGGCGCCCTCCCCTTCCCCGCTGCTATCATGGGGAAGGGGAATCCGGGCCAGTGGTGGGAACGACATAATGCTGGTGAAACCTTAATGCGCGCCTTCCTGCGAACGGTGGATCGTTAGCCGTTCGGCGACGAGCTCCGCCAGGTCCCGCACCGCAAGCTGACCTTCGAAACCGCCGGTCTTGATGCCGTCCTCGAACATGGTGACGCAAAACGGGCAGCTGGAGACGAGCAGCGGCATGCCGGTTTCCTGCGCCATCTGCACCCGCGCCACGTTGATCCGGGTCCCGATCTTCTCCTCGGCCAGGATTCTCCCGCCCCCGGCACTGCAGCAGAAACTCTCCAGCCCCGACTTTTCCATCTCGGTGAGGTTGCCGCCGCAGGCCTCCAGGATCGCTCGCGGCTGGTCGAAAATATCCATGTAGCGCCCCAGATAGCAGGAATCGTGATAGGTGAACTGGAAGGGCTCGGGCCGCAGGTCGAGCTTTCCCTGTCTGACCAGGGCCTCCACGAAGGTCGTGTAGTGCTGCACCGTGAAATCCCGCTCCAGTCCGAGGTCGCGGTAATCGCGCTGCAGCGTGTTGAAGCAGTGCGGGCAACAGGTGACGATGCGCTTCACCCCGTACCCCTTGATGAGTTCGATGTTCTCGTTGGCAGTCATCTGGTAGAGGTACTCGTTGCCCAGCTTGCGCGGCGGTTCGCCGCAGCACTTCTCCTCCTTGCCGAGGATCCCCACGCGGACTCCGGCGGCGTTGCAGATTTGGATGAAGCTGCGCGCGATGTCGCGGTTTCTCTTGTCGAACGAGGCATAGCACCCCACGAAGTAGAGCACGTCGACATCGCTGTCTTCTGCCATCAGCTTCACGTCGAGTCCGGCGGCCCAGTCGCCGCGCGAGGCGTAGGCGAGGCCGAACGGGTTGCCGTTCACCTCGATATTGCTGAGCGCGGTCCGTACCTCGTCGCCGGGGAAGGCTCCCTCCATGAGCGAGAGACTGCGCCGCATTTCCAGGATCTTGTTGACGTGCTCGATGTCGGCCGGACAGATTTCCTGGCAGGCCCGGCAGGTGGTGCAGTCCCAGAGCACCTCCTCGGTCACCTCGCGGACCAGGTTTCCCCCGGGGTCGACACGGGCCAGGTCGCCTATCTGGTGCACGACCTGCATGGGCGACAATGGCTTTCCGGTGGTCCAGGCCGGACAGCGGTCCTGGCAGCGCTTGCAGCTAGTGCAGGCATCGGCGTCGAAGATATCCTTCCAGGTGAGGTCGGTCACCTTGGAGGCTCCGAACTGCTCCGCCGCCTCGTCTTCGAGGTTCAGCGTGTTGATGCTCCCCTTCGGCCTGAGATCGACGAACAGGTAGTTAGTCGAGGTGGTGAAGATGTGGCGCAGCTTGGTGAAAGGGATCGCCGCGATGAAACCGATGGCGAGGAAGAAATGCACCCACCAGAGTACCTTGTGGGTGAGGGAGAGCGAGGCGACGGGCGCGCCGGTAAAGAATCCGCCGACCAGCAGGCCAACCGGTGAAAAGCGGGCCAGGCCCGGGTTGGGGCCGATCTCAGTGGCAGCCATCCGGACGGCTTCGATAAGAAACCCGGTGATGATGATGGCAAAAAGCAGCGCGTGCACGAGGTAATCGTCACGGATGGTCTCAAGCCCCTCCGGCTTCACGAAGAAGCGGCGCACCAAAAGGCCGCCCAGCATGAGAGCCGCCACCAGTCCGGCGCAATCGAGCACGAGCGAGTAGATCTCGTAAAAAGTCCCCTTGAGGAACCGGACCCCGAAGAGTGGGTCGCTGAAATCGGCCTGCGCCATGATCAGCAGAGTTCCGATAAAGAGCAGCCCGAAACCCCAGAAAAACAGGGCATGCAGAGAGCCAGGCTCCGGCACCCGCAGCACCTTTGATTGCGAAAGCACGCCCCGCAGCAGCAACGAGATGCGCCTGGGCAGCTGATCCAGGCGATTCACCGGTGTCCCGAGCCGGTACAACTGGAAGCTCCGATACCAGCCGTATCCGAAAACGGCAAACGCCAGCGCGGCAAAGAAATACATGGGCAGCGCGACCCCATGACCTACGTTCCAGTAGATTTCCCTGGTAGCTTCCATGCGTCACCTCGAATGGGGGTGTGATCGGCACTTGAAATCAGCGACCTCGGCAGGCAGCCTCGCCCGCTTGCCGGTGGAAATTCTACCACGGTAACACCGCTTTGTCCCTGGCCGGAAACCAGGAAGAGCGGGTGCCGGGAAAACATAAAACCGCGTTAAAAATCCTACCGCGACTTTTACTGGTACGCGACTTTCATATACTCAGCACCAGAATAATATTTTTTTTAAAACCGTTGCGTTTTACTCCAGCACGTGTATCATATTGAAATATAGAGTTTATTTACAGAAAAATATCTCCAAGGAACGGCTATCGCACCCGGGCGATCATGAAAATAATTGTACCATTTTACAGAACTATGTTCTACAATATATCGCAATTGTTATGACAGGTCTGATTATCGAGAGCAATTCACGCGACCAACAGGCGTTCAGCGCGATTTGCCTGGTTACGGTGCGATCTACACGAGGATCAGCATGAAAAAAACTCATGAAATGGTAGAGAAGGCACTGGTAGATGCCTTGTTGAAGGGAGACCCCCAGCCGGGAAGCCAATTGCAGAGCGAGCGCGACCTGGCCGCGCGTTTCGCCGTGAGCAGGGCAACAGTCAGGGAGGCGCTACTCAAGCTGCAGAAATCCGGCTGGATTTCAGTGCAGCAGCGTCACGCGACGGTGGTCAACAACTTTTGGTCTCAGGGTGACCTGGAACTGCTTTCTTCAATCTCCCGCAATAGCGAACACTTTCCGCCCGACTTAGCCTCACACCTCCTTGAATTGAGAATCCAGTTTGCCCCCGATTATGCGCGCCGTGCCGTCGAGAATGGCGCGGAGCAGCTTACCGAGTGCCTGGCCCGCTCCAAGAGGCTCGGGAGCGGCCCCGGCGCCATGGCCAGATTCGACTGGGAACTGCACCTTACCATGGCCATCCTGTCCGGCAACAAGATTTACCCATTGATCATGAACAGTTTCGCAAGTCTCTATTTCAAACTAAGGGGTGAGTTTTTCGCTAGCGAGGAGTTCCGGGACCAGGCGCGCAGCTTCTATAAGGAACTGTTGCAGGCGGCGACGTCGAGGGACGCGAACCGTGCTGAAACTATCACCCGCACCGCGATGAAGTTGAGATTGGAGAATTTCAAGAACCAGGCGGCGGACGTCGCTACCAGACTGCTCTCTCAGGATCAGCAGCTCTGTCAGATGGAAGCTTCCCGATAGTGGCGGTTTGAGTAAAGTAGTCATCCCCGAGGTTCATCTTTAGCAAACCATGTGGCCTTCAAAAAAGTCCCCCTTTGCAAAGGGGGATTTAGGGGAATTTTATTTCCTGATTAGCGATGATCTTCCGCCATAGCCCCCCTCCCCTTGCTTGCTCACTTCGTGGCTGCTTCCCCCCCACCCCGACCCTCCCCCGCAAGGGAGGAGGGAGAGTTTAATGGAAGCGGAAGATTGTAGCGCAAAGGGGGGAACCCAGAGCGAGCTGAGGTTGCCGGAGGGGAGAGCACTTAGCCTGGCAAGGTGAAGTAGAATGTCGCACCGCCGTCCACGGCGGCTTCGGCCCAGATACTGCCGCCATGCCGACGAATGATGCGCTGTGTCGTGGCCAGTCCGATGCCGGTTCCCTCGAATTCGCTTTCCTTGTGCATGCGCTGGAACGCACCGAAAAGCCGATCCGCATATCTCATCTCAAAGCCGGCTCCGTTGTCACGCACGAAAAGTACCTCTGTGTCTCCCTCGAATTTCTGACCGAACTCTATTATCGCGGTCTCTCTACCCTTGGTAAACTTCCAGGCGTTCCCGAGTAGGTGTTCGATGGCGACCCGCAACAAGGTGGCATCCACGCGCGCCTTGAGATGGTCCTTTATGACGAAGTCTACCAGGCGCCCGGGCTCCGAGCCCTGCAGTGCAGCAGCGCACTCCCGAACCATGCAGCTCAGATCCACGTCGGCAAGGGTCAACTGCTGCCGGGCGACCCGCGACAGTCCCAGCAGCGCCTCGATCTGCGCCTCCATCTTGTGCGCCGATTTCGTTATACAGCCGAGGAAACTCTGGGCCGATTGATCGAGCTTGTCGCCGTAATCCTCCAGAAGGGCACCGCTGAAGCCGAGCAGGTGCCGGAGCGGAGCCCGCAGGTCGTGGGAAATGGAGAAACTAAGCGATTCGAGCTCCTGGCCGACCACGTCAAAGTCCCTCTTCTGCTGAGCTAGAGTCGCGTTCAGCAGGCCGACCTCCAACTGATCCGCAACGCGCCTTTGGGATTCCAGCCTGCGTTCCTCATGCTCAACGGAGAGCTGGGCGAGGCATTGTGAGAGGCGCTGCTCCAATTCCTTGTTCAAGTGACAGAGCTCTTCTTGAGCTCGCTTGCGCTCAGCGAGCTCCTGTTGCAGATCGAAGCTGACGGGTGCCGGCTGCGACGCGTCTCGTTGTTCGAGTTCAGCCTCCTGCAAGGTGCGAAAGCGCCTGATTTCGAGTTGGTGGCGAATCCGCGCCTGTACCAGGTGCTGGTTGAACGGTCTGGTGATGTAATCTGCACCACCCATTTCAAGCCCCTTGCGTGCCTCGTGCTTTTCCGAAAGCTCGGCGACGAAGATCACAGGGATGTCCTTGGTTTTCAGGTCGGACTTGAGGCGCGTGCAGACTTCGTAGCCGTTCATGCCCGGCATCACGATGTCCAGCAATATGACGTCAGGACCGGGGTCGTCGTTGGCAAGTTTAAGGGCCTGGACACCGTTTGTGGCGGACATGGGGAGACAGTCGCCAAGGAGAATTTCCGTGAGTTTTTGGATATTCTCGGCTGCATCATCCACGATCAGCACTCTCGGCTTGCACGGAAACGTTTCCATGTTGCCTCCTCCCCGGTACAGTGAACTAGCTTAGGTCACCATACTGCCATAAAGCCGGCTCCAGCGCATTAGTAAATTTTTCCACGGCACCGGGTTAGCTCTGTCCCCCCTATAAAATGGCTCCATCCCAAGCGCTTCTCGCCCGTGGGTGCCCTGGCGCGACAACGGCTTCATCGAACTGCGTCATGAGACTTCCTCGGGGCACGAGAGTCGGGCGAATACAAGATTCGCTCCTACGGGCTCAACGTGTCTGTTGGGGCGAACCTTGGGTTCGCCCTTTTTCCTGCGCCATTTGCCTTCAAAACGGATACTTTTCCCCAGCTATGCCAGCATCCGCCAGGGTCCGCTTGGCCTGCAAAAGGCCGGTCGCGTCGTACTTGGTGAAACGCCTGATCCCACCCAGCATCATGGTGAGGGTGTCGCCCTCCTCGATGTAATAGGCGGCCTTGCGCGCGGCGCTCCCGGTCTTCTCAGTCGCGCTGAAGCAGAAGGATTTGACCAGCGCGATCAAGGCGCCCTTCCTGGCGTCGCTCAGGCGCGGCAGCATCTTGTCGGCGCGCAGCACGCAGCTCTCTATGGCGAAGATGTTGATGGCAATGTCGGCAATCGCCAGCAGGACTTCCTGCTCATCCTTGATCTTCGCCAGGTATTTCTGCGCGCCGGTGCCGGCGACCACGAGAAACGCCTGCTTCAGGTTGGCGATGAGCGCCTTCTCGGCGGCGAACGGCACGCTGTCATCGAGTTCCTCGAAGCTCGGCGTCATGAGCGACTCGAACGCCTTCATCGCTTCGCGCTGCAGCGGTATCTCGCCCTTCATGGCGCGGGTGAGCAGGATTCCGGGGATCAGCAGGCGGTTGATCTCGTTGGTCCCCTCGAAGATGCGGTTGATCCTCTCGTCGCGGTAGAAACCTTCCGCCGGATATTCCTGGACGAAGCCGTAGCCGCCGTGGATCTGCAGCACCTCGTCCGCCACGTCGGCCAGGACCTCGCTGCAGAACACCTTGGCGATGGCGCACTCGATGGCGTACTCCTCGATGCCGCGCTGATAGGCTTCGTAGTATTTCGGGGTGTCCTTCGGAATGGTGGCGAGCCGGTCATCGATGAGTCCCGCCAGACGGTACACCAGGGATTCGGCGGCGAAGATCTCGGCGGTCAGGTCGGCGATCTTCTCCTTGATGGCGCCAAAGGAGGCGATCGGCTGGGAAAACTGCTTGCGCAGGTTGGCATACTTGATCCCGACCTCCAGCGCGCGCTTGGCGGCGCCGGTGACCGCGGCCCCCAGCTTGAAGCGTCCAACATTCAGCACGTTGAAGGCAATTTTGTGCCCCTTGCCGATTTCGCCCAGCACGTTTTCGACCGGGACCCGCGCATCGTCCAGGATGATTTGGGTAGTTGAGGAGCCCTTGATACCGAGCTTTTTCTCCTCGGGTCCGACGCTCAGCCCCTCAGTCGTGCGCTCCACCAGGAAGGCAGTGAAATGCTCCTTGTCGATCTTGGCGAAGATCGTATAGAGGTTGGCGATGGCGCCGTTGGTGGTGAACTGCTTGGTGCCATTCAGGAGGTAATACTTGCCGTCCGCCGAAAGGGTCGCTGAAGCCTTGGCGCCAAGCGCGTCGCTCCCCGAGTCGGGCTCGGTCAGGCAGTAGGCGGCGATCCACTCGCCGCTCATCAGCTTGCCGAGGTACTTCTCCTTCTGTTTTGGTGTCCCGTAGTAGACCAGCGGCAGCGTGCCGATCCCGGAATGAGCCGAGTAGGCAACGGAGAAGGAGCCCGCTGTCGCAATCTTCTCCGCGGCGAGCATGCTGGTCGCCTTGTCCAGTTCCAGGCCGCCGTACTCTTCGGGGACGTCAATCATCAGGAGACCGAGTTCGCCGCATCTCTTCATCAGATGCACCACGTGTTCGAAGTGCTGGTGTTCCATTTCCTCGCGCAGCGGCATTACCTCGTTTTGCACAAACATCTCAGTCGTGCGGCCAATCTCTCTTTGTTCATCACTAAAATCCTCAGGAGTAAAGACATCGTCCTTGGAGGATTCAACTACCAGATATTCCGCACCTTTGAAGACTCTTGCTGCCATGACACACCTCGTTTCGGTTGAGTAAATCAGACTTGACCGCTGCAATTAAATTGGAGTTTCCGAACCATCACGCAGGAGCGTTCTGGCACTATCCCCCCTGCGCAGTAGAGGGGAAGGGCCATTGTCAATGGCCACTACACCTTCTCAAAGATGCCAGCCGCGCCCATGCCGCCGCCGATGCACATGGAGACGCAGCCGTAGCGCACCTCGGAGCGCTGCATCTGATGCAGGAGGGTCGCGGTCAGCTTGGCGCCCGTGCAGCCAAGCGGATGCCCGAGCGCTATGGCGCCGCCGTTCACGTTGACCCGTGCCGGATCGATGCCCAGCTCCCGAATGCAGGCAAGCGATTGCGCGGCGAAGGCTTCGTTGAGCTCGAAGAGGCCGATATCCTGGAGGCTCAACCCCGCCAGCGCCAGGGCGGCAGGGATCGCCTCGATCGGTCCGATCCCCATGAGTTCCGGCGGCACGCCCTTGACGGCAAAACTCAGGAAACGGGCCAGTGGCTTGCCGTCGATATTTTTCAAGAATTCCTCGGACACCACCAGCACCGCGGCTGCCCCGTCGGTCATCTGCGAGGAATTGCCGGCGGTGACGCTGCCGTTTGCCTTGAAGGCGGGTTTCAGCATGGCAAGCGCTGTGGCCGTCGTGTCGCCCCGCACCCCGTCATCCTGGGTGACCGATTGCTTGGAACAGGTCATCTTGCCCTTGACGAGCTGGCAGCTCTCGGCTTGCACCGGGATGATTTCCTCCGTGAACCTCCCCTCCACCTGCGCGGCGACGGCCTTCTGGTGGCTGGCGGCGGCAAAGGCATCCTGGTCTTCGCGTGAGATGCCGTATTTGGCAGCCACCAACTCGGCGGTGATCCCCATGGAGGCGAACGATTCCGGCCAGGAAGCGACCAGGCCGGGGTTGGCGCTGAACTTGTTGCCGCCCATCGGTATCATGGTCATGCTCTCGGAGCCGCCCGCGACGATGCAGTGGGCGAAGCCTGCCATGATCCGCTCGGCGGCCGAGGCGATCGATTGGAGGCCGGAGGAGCAAAACCGGTTAATGGTCTGGGCCGGGACCTGGTAGGGGATGCCGGCCTTGAGAGCGGCGATGCGCGCCATGTTCATGCCCTGCTCCGCTTCCGGGAAGGCGCAGCCTATGATGACGTCGTCTATGGCGGCTGGGTCCACGCCGGTTCTCTCAAGTAGTCCCCGTATCGCGGCGGCTGCCAGGTCATCGGGCCGCACGTCCTTCAATTTGCCTTTTTTGGCCTTGGTACCCGGGGTACGGAAGGCTGCCAGAATATACGCGTTTCCCATCATTTCCTCCGATGAACGGCAGGGGATAAATTGTTTTTGATCGTTGACGATTGTGCCCAGTCCGTTACAATCACGTCCCGCTTATATACTTACCCAAGTACCCACTTACTCAAAACTGCCTGCAGTAAACTCTGGTGTACTTATTTCTATTTTTTAGATGCTTAGGAAGACCACCATTAACTGGTACTTCAGGTTATTACTGCGTGGCATCTCCCTCACCCCTGCTCTTCAGGGGGGCGAGGGGTTTCAGCAACAGCCGTCACGATAATTTCCTCTGCTAGTTTCTCAGTGCCCTTCCCTTTTTCAGCATGTGCTGAATCCGCTCGGCACTTTTCTTCTGTCCGCAGAACCTGAGGAACGCCTCGCGCTCCAACTCGAGCAGGTATTCTTCGCTGATGGGTGTCCCGGCCGGCACGTCCCCTCCGGTTATGACGTCGGCGATACCGGAGGCCAGATATTTGTCGTGTGCGGAGATGAAACCTCCCTGTTCCAGGTTCCAAAGCTGTGCCTTGATGCTGGCGGCTATGCTGCGACCAGGCGCCTTGAGTCCGGTAAGCGGGCGCCCCGGGCGGTAGTTGACGGCCAGGGCACGCGCCTTTTGCTTGGCATCGTGGATGCGCTGCCCGATGTCCATGCTGATGGCATCACCCTGGCGCAGATACCCCATCCCGTACAGCTCGGCCGCGGAACTGCTGATCTTGGCCATGGCGATGTTCTGATAGTTCTTGAAGATGAATGGTGTCACGTCGGCGCCGTTTTCCTCGGCAAGCGCGATGGCCCGGATCGCCATTTCCTTGGTGCCGCCGCCAGCCGGCAGGAGTCCCACGCCGATTTCGACCAGCCCCATGTAGGTCTCGGCGTGCGGGTTGATGGCGTCGGCGTGCAGGCAGGTCTCGCATCCCCCTCCCATGGCCAGGTTGTGCGGCGCCGCCACGACCGGGATCTTGGAATACTTGATCGCCATCATCGCCTTCTGGAAGGACCTGACCAGCAGGGCAATCTCGTCGTAGGCACCCTCGGCGATGGCCATGGCCAGGAGCATCAGGTTGGCCCCGGCCGAGAACATGGGTCCCTCGTTGGCAATGACCAGCGCGATGCCGTCCTGCTCGGCCCGGCGCGTCGCCTTGTGGATCATGGCAAGGGTGTCGGCGCCCATGGTGTTCATCTTGGAGTGGAACTCCAGGCAGAAGACGCCGTCACCCAGGTCCAGAATGGAAGCTGCGGAGTTTCGCTCGACCAACCCGCCGGCTCCCTTCAACAAGGTGAGTGAAATGCTGGTCGCAGGGACTGCGATTTCCTTGAACTCCCGGTCCGCGACACTGAAATAGTAGCTTTTACCATCCTTTGTCTGGTAGAAGCGCTGCACCTCCTTGAGCAGGGCCGGAACCGCAACGCCGTCCTGTTCCGCGCGCGCCACGAAATTTGCGACCCCGAGAGCGTCGAGGATCTCGAAGGGGCCGAGCTCCCAGTTGTAGCCCCATTTCATGGCATTATCGATATTGACGACGTCGTCGGCGATCTCCGGGATCCGCTTAGCAGTGTAGATCAGGGTGTCTCGCAGGATCTTCCAGGCGAACTGAGCGGCCTGGTCGGTCCCTTCGAGCAGCGTCCTCACCCGCTGCCCCGGGTCGTCGATCTGCTTGGTGGCGAGCACCGAGGCGAACTTCGGAGAGGTGCCGGGCCGGTAGCTGCCGCTTTGGTAGTCGTAGTAGAACTTGACGCTCTCCCCCGCCACCGTTTCCCTTTTGTAGAACCCCTGTTTCGCCTTCTTGCCGGTTAGACCGGCGGCGACCATCTGCTGGGTGCTTTCGGGCACCTTGAAGACCTCGCGCTCGTCATCATCGACCAAAAGCTCATAGCTGTTGGCAAGGACGCGCACCACGGTGTCGATGCCGACCAGGTCCCAGAGCGCGAAGGTCGCGGTCTTGGGGCGTGCCATGGCGGGACCGGTGATCGCGTCCACCTCCTCGACGCTTAGCCCCATCTCGACCATGTGCCGCCCGGTGATGGCGCCGGCATAGGTGCCGATCCGGTTCGCGATGAAGTTCGGGGTATCCTTGGCGTAGACCACTCCCTTGCCAAGCCGGGTGCCGAGGAACTTGGCCATGAAGGCGACCAGCTCCGGGTCGGTCTCGGCGCAGCCCACCAGTTCCAAGAGCCGCATGTAGCGCGGCGGGTTGAAGAAATGGGTCACCAGGAAATTTCGTCGGACCGGTTCGGGAAGCGCCTGCGCCAGGGCGTTCACCGAAAGGCCGCTCGTGTTGGTTGAGAGGATCGCCCCTTCCTTCAGGTTCGGCACCACCTGCTCGGCGAACAATCGTTTCTTGATTTCCAGGTTCTCCAGGACGACCTCTATGACCCAGTCGCACTCCTTGAGCCGGCCCATGTCGTCCTCAAAATTTCCGGCCTCTATGCAGGCGGCGTACGACGGCAGGTAGAGCGGGGCCGGCTTCATGGCGAGGAGTCCCTCCAAGCCCTGCGCGGCGATTCGATTGCGCACGGCGCGGTCTTCCAGGCCAAGCCCGGCGGCCTTTTCCGCGCCGGTCGGCTCGCCGGGCACGATGTCGAGCAGCAGCACCTCGATGCCGGCGTTAGCGAGATGTCCGGCGATGGTCGCCCCCATGACGCCTGCCCCTAAAACTGCCACCTTGTTGATCTGTCTCATCGCACATCCTCCGGGGGGTATTCGCTCTTCTTTCGGCACTAATTTCTGATTTTCAATATCTGACTGGTGCAGGCGCTAGCAGCCCTGCTGGCCGAAGGAGCGGGCATTTACCCCCCTGCTTCACTTCGTTCAGCTTTCCGCTATTCCATAAGCTCTGTTTAGGGGCTGATGTCGGTTCTCCCTCTGGGCACGGAAGGCGGGCGGATACAAGATTCCGATGAGGTGTAGGGGCGAACCTCGTGTTCGCCCGTGAACTGCGTCCGCATTCACCTCGCGTTTACCCCCCTGCTTCACTTCGTTCAGCTTCCCCCCTATTCCATAGGGGGGATTATTGGCATCCCCCCCTGCGCAGTAGGGGGGAAGGCTCGCGCAGCGAGACAGGGGGGTAGCCCTACCTTTTTGGGCTATTGGCCTCTCAAATCTCCGAATCTGCGTACATCTGCTCGATCTTTTCCCGGTAGTTGTCACCGATCACCTTGCGCTTGAGCTTAAGCGTAGGAGTGAGCTCTCCGGCCTCGATACTGAAATCCCGCGGCAACAGCACGAACTTCTTGATGGTCTCGTACTGAGCCAGGTTTGCGTTTATCGCGGCGATACGCTGCTGGTAGAGCCGCAGCACCGGCTCATGGACCACCAGGTCGTCGAGGTCGTTGTAGTTGATGTTCTTTTCCAGGGCGAACTCAAGCAGACGCTCGATGGTCGGCACCAGCACGGCGGTCAGGTAGGGCCGCCGGTCGCCGTAAACGAAGGCCTGGGAGATGTACTTGTCGCGTTTCAGCAGATTTTCGATCGGCTGGGGCGCGATGTTCTTGCCCCCTGAGGTAATGATGATGTCCTTCTTCCGGTCCGTTATGAAGAGAAAGCGGTCCTCCAGATAACCTATGTCGCCGGTCTTGAACCAGCCGTCCTGAAAGGCGTCCCTGGTGCCGTCGGGATCCTTGTAGTAGCCGGTCATCACCTGCGGCCCCCTGATCAGGACTTCGCCGTCGGGGGCGACCGCTATTTCCGTCGAGTCGATCGGGGTGCCAACCGAGCCGAAACGGAGCTCCTCGAAGCTGTTGATGCAGACCACCGGGCTTGTCTCGGTCAGTCCGTACCCCTCTATGATGGGGATGCCGATGATCCAGAAGAACTCGTTGATGTTCGGGTCAAGCGGCGCCCCGCCGCAGCAGCACAGCTTCAGGTTGCCGCCGAAGCGTTTGCGCAGCTTGCTGAAGATGATCCGGTCGGCGATGGCGTACTCGGTCCTCAGCCAGAGTCCGGCGTTCTTATTGATGTAGGTCGCGTACACATAGCGCCTACCTATTGCCAGGGCGCGCCTGAACATGGTGCGCTTGAACAGGGAGAGCTGATGCACGCTCTCGAAGATGCGCGAGTAGATCTTCTCGAACAGCCGGGGAACGCTCACTATCAGCGAAGGCTTCACCTCGATCATGTTCTCCGCCAATTTCTCAAAGCTCTCTGCGAAAGCGATCAGGCCGCCTTTCATGATGGGAAGGTAGTAGCCGACGCTGCGCTCCAGCACGTGGCTCAGTGGAAGAAAGCTGAGCAACACCTCGCGCTCACTCAGAACCTGGGCTTTCTTGATAGTGTACCAGGCGTCAAAGAGTATGTTTTGATGGGTGAGCATGGCGCCCTTCGGGATTCCGGTGGTCCCCGATGTGTAGATCAGGGTCATCAGCTGATTGGAAGCGATGCTGTCGATGATCTGTTCGATCTCGGCCCGTTCCTGGTCCTGGATGGGGTCGTCGATCTCGGAGAGCTGGTAGAAGGTGTTCACCGGCAGACGGTCTTCCCCGAGAAAGCGCTCGAAGGATACCACGTGCTGCAGCTCCGGGAGGGCATCCCGGTACTTCAGTATTTTTTGGTACTGCGCCTTGCTGGAAACGAAGACCAGTTTGGCTTCGGAATGGGTCAGCACGTAGGCGACCTGGTCGGGGGTATTGGTGGGATAAATCGGGACGGTGACGGCGCCCGCGCAGAGTATGCCCATGTCGGCGATGATCCAGCCGGCGCGGTTCTCGGAGAGGATCGCGACCTTGTCGCCCGGCTTCACCTGCAGCTTGCGCAGGCCGCGCGCCACCATGAGCGCACGGTCGTAATACTGCGCGTAGCTCAGGATGACGAAACTCCCCTGCTTTCTGAACTTGATCGCGGGCTGCTCGTCGAACCTCGCCGCATGCTGGCGCAGCATGTCGGGAATCGATGTATAGGGTATTTCGTTCATACGGGCACCCACTCTCAGGCCGGCACAAGGGACTATCTATCATCAACGATATATATCCACAACGTGCATGTCAAGTTTCCACGGGAGGCGGCAGCGGGTCACGGATCAGCATCAGGAGCGGCTTTAGTCTGCCAGCACACCTCTTTCGCAGTTGGCGGCTCCAGGTTCGGGGCCTGTCCCCGGCTGGAAAAGGGCTGCGGCCGAACGCTTTATATATTTGACAGCTACCCGCTGTTCCAATATTATCCCGGCGGTCGACCTACCACAACCGGCGGACCGGGAAAGAACGCACGATGGACGATTATAATTTACTGCAGGAGGATTCATGATTGAGGCGATTATAGCAGAGATGGGGACTTTATTCAGAAAGGGTGTCTTTACAGAGAAGACATCCTTTTATTTCTCAGTGGACGACACCCCGATAACAGTCATCATTGACGCCGAAACCTATGTTGTCGAGAGGGGCAAAGCGGCGGGGCAGATCGATTGTTCCTGCAAGACCGGGGCTGAGATGTTTGGAAAGATCTGGAACGACGGCTACCGCCCCGGAATCATGGATTTTCTGGGCGGCGCGATCAAGTGCGACGCGCCGCTTATGCTGCCGCAATTTCTTAGGGCCTTCGGCAAGTAAGCTCACCAGCGGTCCTGTTGCGTGGTGAGCCATAGCGGCACCCAGCTGCGGCCTTGGTGAAGCAGCAGGGTTAATGCGGACGCAGCTCACGGGCGAACACAAGATTCGCCCCTACATCTCATCACGGTGGTAGGGGCGAGCCTTGGTGAAGCACAGGGTTAATGCGGACACAGCTCACGGGCGAACACAAGGTTCGCCCCTACACCTCATCACGGTGGTAGGGGCGAGCCTTGGTGAAGCACAGGGTTAATGCGGACACAGCTCACGGGCGAACACAAGATTCGCCCCTACACCTCATCACGGTGGTAGGGGCGAATCTTGTATTCGCCCGCCTTCCGTGCCTCGACGGGAATCGACATCAGACTCTAACTAACCTATTCCACAGGGGAAAACTGGTCGGTAGGCGCAATTAGGGCCGTGCCGTGCCGCGATCCGCCGCCTGCAAAAGCTCATGTTCCGCCCGTTGCGCCCAGGCGGGACTCGCCGCCTCGCGCCGCTCTCGCGCCTCCCGAATCAGCCGGAGGTTGCGGGCGGTGGTCCTGGGCTCCCAGGCCACACGCACCCAGGCGAGGCTGCGGCCCAGGGCGTCGACCCCTTTTGCCTCGTCCTGCGCCAGGACGGTCAACTCCAGCAGGGCCGCGTAATCCCAGTAGTCGGCCGCCCCGGAGCGGATGCGCTGCTCCACGGCGTAGTACACCACCGGCAGGATCTCGCGGCGGCGCGGGTCGGGCGGCTCCTTCAACTCCATCAGGGTAACTGCGTTAACGCCCGGATAGGGGTCGCGCCAGTCTGCCTCGAACCCCTTCAGATACGCGTCCGTGGCCCGTTCCAGCAACTCCTTGGCCAGCTCCTTTGCTCCGGAGTTGAGCGCCGCCTCCAAGCGATCCTTCAGCACCCGGCCGAGCATGCCGTAGGTTTCGTTACTTGGCCCGCGCCGGGAGATGACCTCCCGCAGCACGCTTTCCGCCTCCTCCCCCCGCCCGGCCCGGTTCAAGGCGAGTCCCAGCTGCTCCTGTACCAGCACGGTGCCGGCAAGTACCGGCGGCATGCGTCCGACCAGTTCGATCATCTCGCTCCACCAGTTCGCGGCACGGTAAGACAAAAAGAGGTCGATCACGACTCCGGACTCCACCTCGGCCAGGCTTCCCATCTGGTTCTCGACCACCCGCACCGCCTCGCCGCCGGATTTCCTGGCCTGGGCCAGGCGCTTTTTCAACTCGGCGGCGTGGAGCAGTTTCTCGCGGAACACACCGGTGTCACCGTAGTCCACCTGGGGGTAGCCCGGCAGCAGTTGGTAGACGGGGCTGTCCGCAGAGCCCTTTTGGGCGGCGTTGAGACGCTCGGTCAGGAGGGTGCGGTACTTCGCCTCGTGCTCCGGCAACCCCCGGGGTGAGACGCGGTAGCGCACGGCGTGCAGCGGGTCCGCGTCGAACGGTATCTGAGCACTCTTGTCTGCGCAGATCGGCACCGTCGTGTGGGGCCGGACCGCGTGCCGGACCCCGAGCTCATAGAAGACGCCGGCGTTCGCCGTGGTGAGGTCGGCCACCAGGTATTCGCACAGGATCAGGCGCTCGAAAGTCTGCTTCTGGAGGATGCCGCCGGACCTGCCATCATCGGCCCGGACCGGTTCGAGGCCGGCGGCGCGCACCGCGGGGACGACGAGGCGCTCGTACACCGCATCGAAGTCGATAGCCCGCCCGGTGGCGTCCTTCCTCTTGCCCAAGGGCATGACAATGAAGCACAGGGGAGCATAGCTAGTCATATGGTTATCCTCTAAACAGGGAAGCGGCTACTCAGTGCTATTGGGCATGATGACGGTCTTTTCCGGCACGATCTTCACGAAACGGCTGCGGGCGTGGGCCACGACGCCGGCGAGCCAGTCGGCCTCCTCCTCCTGGTGCGAGTGCAGTAGCTCCCGGGAGTATTTCCCGAGCAAGAGCTCCACCTGAGCCACGTCCTCCCCGTCCAGGTCGCGGATCTCGACACCCGCGCCGCGCGCCAGCCGGCGCCTGAGGGCGTCCCGGTCAAACCCCATCTCGAGGTCCAGGTGGCAGTAGACCACGCCGCCGGTCATCCCGGAGCAGAGCCAGGGTCCGGGATCGCCCAGCACCACGACGCGCCCGGCGGTCATGTACTCGCAGGCGAACCCTTTCAGGTTGGCGCGCCCGGCCAGGTTCCCCAGGCTGTCGTCCAGCTTGGCGCGGATGCGGCCGCCCAGCACCACGTCGGCCCCGGAGAGCCGGATGCAGGCGCGGCTGTCGGCGTCGCCCTGGATTATGAAGGTCCCACCCAGCGCGCCGTAGGCGAGCCCCTTGCCGACCGAGCCCCCCACCCGCACGCCGGAGCGGTTCTCACCTTTGAGGATGACGATCTTGCCGCCCCGGGTGGACTTGCCGACGCCGTCCTGCGCGCCCCCCTCCACCCGGATGGCGATGTGCGGCACGGTGAAGGCGGCCAGGCCGTTGCCGGGGATGGAGTCGTGATGGAAGCTGAGCAGCGCCTCGCAGGCCGCGGGGAAGCGTCCCTCCTGCCAGCCGCGCACCATGGTCCCCGCCAGGTGGGTGCCGATGGCGCGGTCCGAGCTGGTGGCGGAGTCGTCGTCGTAGCGCACCCGCTCGTCGCCGTCCTGGAAGGCGCCCGCCACCAGCCCCGAAATGAGGGAGGTCAGGTAGTTGAGCGGCTTGCGGATGATGCGCACCTCGCTTTCGAACTGGCGCGTGTCCCCTTCGGTCGGGGGCGCCAGCAGGTCGGCTAAGTCCAGGCGGTCCAGCCCGCGGGTCTGCTGCAGCAGGTCGGCGCGCCCCACCAGGTCCTGGGTGCGCCGGAAGCCGAGCTTCGCGGTGAGGATCTTGATCTCGCGCGCCATGCCCCGGAAGAAGGTGGTCTCGTAGATGACGCCGTTTTCCAGCACGCGCGGCACGAAGCGCTTGAGGCCCCGGGTCTCGGCCTCCTCGACGCTCTCGATCTGGGTGGCGATGCCGACGTGGCAGGTCCCCAGGTGGCAGCCGCGGCAGGTGGTGCAGCCGATGATGACCATCGCCATGGTGCCGAAGCCGACCCGGTTCGCCCCGAGCAGCATCAGCTTCACCACGTCGCGGCCGGTGCGCGCTCCGCCGTCGGCCCAGAGTTCCACCCTGTGGCGCATCCCGGCCTCCACCAGTGCCCGGTGTGCCTCGCGCACCCCGATCTCGGCGGGGAGCCCCACGAACTTCACCGCGTGCTTGCGCGCAGCTCCCGTGCCGCCGTCATAGCCACTCACCGTTATGATGTCGGCGCCCGCCTTGACGATCCCCAGGGCGATCGCCGCGATCCCCGCGACCGCGGGGACCTTCACCGAGATGCGGGCCGCCGGGTTCGCGGTGCGCAGCTCCTCTATGATCTGCGCCAGGTCCTCTATGGAGTAGATGTCGTGGTTGTTGGAGGGGGAGATCAGCGAGACCCCGGGTGTGGCGTTGCGGGCCGCGGCGATCTTGGCGGTCACTTTGAAGCCGGGAAGGTGTCCCCCCTCGCCGGGCTTGGCACCCTGCCCCACTTTGATCTCCAGGATGTCGGCGGAGTTCAGGAACTCCATGGTGACCCCGAAGCGCCCGGAGGCGATCTGCTGGCCGCGGTTTTTCCGGTAGCGCCCCAGCATGTCGGCGATCTCGCCCCCCTCGCCGTTCATGCAGACGATGTTGAGCCGGCGCGCCGCCTCGGCGTAGATCCGAAACGGGGTCTCCCCCTGGGAGCCGAAGCTCATGGCGGAGAGCAGAATCGGTAGGTCGTGGGAGCCCACGGACGTGTCCACCTCCTCCGGGTCGACGCTCAGCTCCTCCTGGTAGCGCAGGTCGATCAGGTGCCGGATGGCGAGCGGGTGCTCGGCCTCCAGGTTCTGGATCAGCCGGGAGAGGTCGGCGTAGCTCTCCTCCATCTTGGCCACCTGCCCCACCATCTTCCAGATGCGCGGGTAGAGACGGAACTGCACCGGGACTGGCTCCTTTTCGCGGCTCCTTGCCACGGCGCCCCGGGAAAGGTTTTCCGCCTCCAGCCGCTCCAGGGTCAGCCCGCCGCGGCCGGAGCCGCAAAAGTTCGGAGTTTCGAAGATCTCGGCCAGGTGCTCGCACAGGCCGATGGAGGCGAAGTACTTGCCGTACCCCCCGATCTCGTGGGTCCCCATGGTGGAGATCACCTTCTCCAGGCCGCGGGAAAGCACCCCGAGCAGATTCCTGATGCCGTGCTCCTCGGAGGCGCCCTGCTCCCAGATCAGGTAGGGACAGAGGGCGTCAGCCCCCATCCCGAGGGCGAAGATCAGGTCGTGCAGGTTCCTGAGCGCGCCGGAGCGCACCACGATGGAGGCGCGCCGCCTGAGGCTCTCGCCCCCGGTCGCCGCGGTCTCCTTGAGAGCCTTGTGCAGCACGGCGACCGCGAGGAACGGGTCGAGGAAGGCGCCCCCTCTGGTGAAGGCCCGGGCGTCGTCCAGTACGATCAGCGAGGCCCCCTGGCAGACCGCGACGATCGCGTGCTGGGTGATGCGCTCCAGCGCGCCGGGTAGCGTTTCCCCCTGCCCCATGGAGCACTGGATCACCCGGCTCTTGCCCCGCCCCAGGCCTCCCCGCAGCGCCTCCAGGGTGCAGGTGCCGAACTCGGCGGCCAGCGGGTCGCTCCCCGCGGATTCGCCCGGTCGCGCCCCGCCCAGAAGCAGCGGCACCGCGAGCTCGACCCCCTTCTGCAGCGGGCCGCGTAGCGCCGGGCGGGGGCCGAGGTAGACCCGGGTGGAGAAATGCTCCGACTCGCGCTCCCGGTCGATGGCGGGGTTGGTGACCACCGCCACCTGCTCCTTGAAGTAGTCCGAGAGGTTCTGGCGCGACAGGGAAAGGGGGGCGAGCGGCCCGTCGTAGCCCAGGGAGGTGATCGGATCCTGGCCGTTTCTCGCCATCTCGGCAAGGTTCTGCACGTCGGTGGACTTCCAGGCGAGCGCCGAGAGCAGGTTCTCGCGCAAAAGCGCCCTCCCCTGCGCCGGGACCGCCGGGGCGGAGATCTCGCCCGCGCGGTGCGCCAGCTCCGGGCCGCGGGTCAGGCTCCTCCCCTGGGCGGCCAGGTTGGTGCGCCGGCGGAAAACGGAAAGGACCTCGCGGCGCAACTCGTGATGCTGGAACACCCGGGGGGCCGCGCCGGCCACGAGCCGCACCCCCATCTTCTCGCCCGGGGCGAGCGGCTTTGGATCGAAGAGGATCTCCTCGTGGGGCACCACGCCGAGCTCAGAGGAGGCGAAGAGCTCCTTGTCGGTCTCCCCGACCCAAAGCGGCCTGAGCCCCATGGCGTCGACGCTGAAGACGCACTGGTCGCGGTGCCGGGCGATGATGGCGGCCGGGCCCTGGGCGGAGGCGCTTAAGAAACGCCGGAAAAAGCCGTACATGGCGGCGAGCTCGGGCTCCATCCGGTCCATGGCGCTGAACACCGGGGGGAAGACCAGCTCCATCGCCTCGAAGAGGGTGAAGCCGAAGGAGCAGATGAGCCCCTCCAGGGTCCGGTTCAGGTCCTGCGAGTCGGAACCGCCGGCGGGAAGCTCGATGCCGAGCATGCGCGCCTCCTCGCGCAGCCTGGCGATGGTGTTGATCTCGCCGTTGTGCCCCAAAAGCGAAAAGGGCTGGGCGCGCAGCACGGTCGGCATGGTGTTGGTGGAATAGCGGCTGTGCCCGATGGTCGCCGAGGAAAGGAATTCGCGCCGCTTCAGCTCCGGGTAGTAGCGTGCCAGGATCTCCGGGGCCCCGTGCACCTTGTAAGCGGCCACGTCGCAGGAAAGCGAGGCGACTTGGACCGGGAAGTCCCGCTCCAGGGAGAGCTGCAGCGCGAAGAGGCTCTTGGTTGACTGCTGGGGCTCGTCCAGCCCCAGCGCCACCTGCCAGACCAGCGGCTCGGAGACCCTGGCGCGGGCCGCCAGCACCTCGCTGCGCACGAGTGCCGGGCGGTCCGCCAGCACCGTGCAGCCCGCCTCGCGCATCGCCTGCAAGAGCCTGGACTGCAGCCCGGGGTCCTCGGCGAGGCGCTCCCGGTCCAGCAGGAGATGCCCGACCGCGAAGCCCGCCTCCTGCGCGAGTTCCGGCCTCTGCCCGGCGGCCGCCAGGGCCTCGCCCCAAAGAACGCGGGGAATGTCGGTCAGGATGCCGCAACCGTCCCCCTCCCCGTTGATCTCCCCGGCCCGGTGCCCCATCTTCACCAGCGCCTCGATGGTGCGCTGCACGTTGCCGTGGGAGGGGCGACCGGCCTTGTTGAGATAGCAGATGATGGCGCAGGCGTCGCGCTCGGCGGGCATCAGTCCGGAGGGATCGGGGTCTACACGGTTCATGGGGGCTCCAGGATGGAATGCGCCCGGTCCGGGCGTCACGCAGGGTGCAATAGCGAAGTTATAACAGAGGAAAGGGGGCGAGGCAAGGAGGGGGGCTGTGGTTCTGTCCCCCCTATGAAATAGGGGGGAAGCTGAACGTAGTGAAGCAGGGGGGTGTTTGCGCCGGCAGGGAGAGACCCCCCTGTCTCGCTACGCGAGCCTTCCCCCCTACTTCGCAGGGGGGACCCTGCTAACCAGCGTCACGGGGGCCCGGTCACATGTTGGCCGCCAACTGCTCGAACTGGTCGGCGGGGAGGGGCTTACTGATCAGGTCCCCCTGCACCTCGTCGCAGCCGTTGTCGCGGATTAAGGTCAGCTGCTCCTGCGACTCCACCCCGACGGCGTTAACCTTCATGCTCAGGTTATGGGACATGGAGATGACTGCGCTCACCACCGCGAGGTCGTTGGACTGGGTCAGGATGTCCTTGATGAAACTCTTGTCGATCTTCACCCTTTCTATCGGGAGCTGCCGGATGGCCTGCAGGGAGGAGGAACCGACCCCGAAATCGTCCACGGAGAACCGGACCCCGAGCTCGGTCAGCTTGCGCATGTTGCGCAGGGAGGCCTCCATGTCGTCCATGATGGCGTTCTCGGTGACGTCCAGCTCCAGCGCCCGGGGATCGAGCCCGGTTTGAGCCAGCACCTCGCTGGTCATCTCCACCAGGTTGGGCTGGTGAAACTGCCGGTTGGAGAGGTTCACCGTGACCGTGAAGCGGTGCCCCCGGTCCTGCCACTGCTTCATCTGGGCGCAGGCCGTGCGGATCGTCCACTCGCCCAGCGGTATGATGGCGCCGGTTTCCTCCGCGACGCTCAGGAACTGGGCGGGGAGCAGCAGCCCCTCCTCGGGATGGCGCCAGCGCAAAAGCGCCTCGGCGCCCACGATCTTGCCGGTGTCGATGCGCACCAGGGGCTGGAAAACCAGCTCCATCTGGTTGCGCTGCACCGCCTGGCGCAGCAGGCGCTCGGTTTTCTGGCGCCGCACGGTGCGCTCGTTGATTTCGGCGTTGTAGAACTGATATGCGTTGCCGTTTTTCTGCTTGGCGACGTACATGGCGGAGTCCGCCTTCAGCACCAGGTCCGAGCTGCTGTTGCCGTCTACCGGGAACATGCTGATCCCGACGCTGGTGGTGGCGCTGATCTCCAGGTTGTCCAGCCGGAAGGGAGCCTCGAAGACTCCCATGATCTTGCCGACGACCGTGCCGACGTCGTCGGTCTGGTTCAGGTCCGGCATGAGGATGTTGAACTCGTCCCCCCCGATGCGGGCGACGGTATCCGATTCCCGGACGCACCCCTTGAGCCTCTGGGCCACGGACTGCAGCAGCAGGTCGCCGGCCGCGTGACCGAGCGTGTCGTTGATCTGCTTGAAATGGTCCAGGTCCATGAAGAGGACCGCAAGGTTCTTCCTGTTGCGGCGCGCCTGCGCCAGCTCGAGGGCGAGGAAGTCCATGAAGAGCTTGCGGTTGGGGAGATCGGTCAGCGGATCGTGCAGCGCCTGGTGCTTGATGGATTCCTCCCGCTCGGTGCGTACCGTCACGTCGCGCGCGATTCCCGAGAGGCCGACGCTGGCCCCCTCGGCGTTTCGCAGCGGCGAGAGGCTGAGCGAGAGGTGGATCAGCCTGCCGTCGGGGCGCCGGTACTCCATGTCGAGGTGCGTCACCTGCTCTTCCCGGGCCGTGCCGCGGCAGAGCCGGGCCAGGTAGTCCCGGCGGTCGGCCGGCGCCAGGGCCACCAGGTGGTGACCCTTGATGTCCCGCGCCGCCAGGCCGAAGACCTTCTCCGCCCCGGCGTTCCAGATGGTGATGATCCCCTCGGGGTCGGTCGCCATGATGGCGTCATCCGAGGACTCCACGATGGAGGCGAGCCGGGCGAGCTCCTCCTCCATGCGCTTCCTCTCGCTGATATCCTTGAAAAGGGACAGGATGCAAATCCTGCCGTTTATCTCCAGGTACCGGGCCGAAAGGATCCCGGTGAGCTCCCGCCCCGACCTGGTCTGGAAGTGCACCTCGAGGTCGCCCACTTCTCCCAGCTCATCGAGGGCCCGAACCATCCCGGTGCGCTCCACTTCCCGCGCCCAGACCCCGACTTCCGGCTCGCAGCGTCCGACCACCTCCTCCCGGCCGTAGCCCAGCTCCCGCAGGAAGGCCTGATTCACCTCGAGGTAACTGCCGTCGGAGGCGTCGGTTATGCTCAGCAGGTCCGGGGTCGACTGGAAGATGCTGGAGAACCTGTGCTCGGAGGCGCGCAGTTGTGTCTCCTGCTCCCGGACCAGGCGTTTAAGGAGGAGCTTGTCCAGGACCGAGTCGATGACCCCGAAGAGTTCCGTGTAGTTCACCGGCTTCAGCACGTAGTGGTGGATGCCGATCTCGATCGCGCTCAGCAGGTAGTTGGTGTCGCTGTGGGCGGTCACGGCGACCAGCACCACCTCCGGCTCGAGCTCCCGCATCTCCCGGGCCATCTGGATGCCGCTCATGACCGGCATGTTGATGTCGGTGAGGACGATCTGGTGCCGGAACTGGCGGAACAGTTGCAGCCCTGCCTCGCCGTGTTCCGCCACATGGAGCGCCAGCCCCGGGTAGTTGGCTGCCAGCATGCGGCTCAGCATGGCGCGCGCCTCGGGCTCGTCCTCCACGTACAAAAGCGCGATGTCCCGTATTTCGCGGGGAGCAGCTGTCATGGTCATACCTCGATGCGGAATTCCGCGCCCTGTTCGGTGTTGCGCACGCTCAGCGTGCCGCTCATGTTCTTCTCGATGATGGTCTTGGACATGAAGAGCCCGATCCCGGTCCCCTTGTCGGGCCCCTTGGTGGTGAAGTAGGGGTCGAAGATCTTGTCCATGATCTCCTCCGGGATCCCCCCCGCGTTGTCGGCGATGGTCAGCACGGCGCCTCCCCCCTCCCGGAAGAGCCGGACGGTAACCCGGGGCGACGCGATCTTGCGCTCCAGCAGGGCGTCCTTGGCATTCACCAGTATGTTGAGAATAACCTGGGAGAACTCGTTGGGGTTGCCGTTCACGAAGATGTCGGGGTCGGCCTGCACCTCGATGTCCAGCCTCAGCTCGTGGAAGGCGGCCTCCACGATGGAAACCGTCTGCGCCAGCACGTCGGCGGCTTTGAAGGAGACCCTTTCCTTGTTCGGCTCGAAGAAGTTCCGGAAGCCGTCGATGGTCTTGGACATGTGGTTGATGACCTGCATGGCCCGGGTCACGTTGGCGTCCAGATACTCCTTGGAAAACTGGTCGTGGTTGTAATACCAGGAAAGCTCCTGCACGATGAGCGCAAGGGTGTTGAGGGGCTGGCGCCACTGGTGGGCGATGTTGCCGATCATCTCGCCCAGGGCAGCCAGGCGCCCCTGCCTGATGAGCATCTGCTCCTGGCGGTGCAGCTCTTCGACGGTGCGCAGCCGCTCCGCTATCTCGTCCTTGAGGGCCTGCTCTGCCATGACGATATCCGTGATATCGAGGCAGGCTCCGACAAAGCGCACCGGCTCGCCGGACTCGTTGAAAAAGGTCTGTCCGCGCGCAGAGATCCAGCGCTCCTTGCCGTCACTAATCCCGATCGCGCGGTACTTTGCGCTGTACTTGCCGTCCCCGCCGGGCTTCATGGCATCCAGTCCCAGCTGCTCCACCCGCGGGTAGTCCTCGGGGTGTACTCCGGAGCGGAAGGTGTCGACCGTCACCTGCGCCTCGGGGGGGAGGCCGAAATGCTGCTTGGCGATCTCGGACCAAAAGACTTTCCCCGTGCCGAGGTCCAGGTCGAAGGTGCCGAGCCCGGTGGTCTCAATGGCGAGCTTCAGGGTCTCCTCGCTCTCGCGCATCGCCTTCTCGGCGCGCTTTAACTCCGTCAGGTCGACGGCGAACCCCATCCCCTCGCTCTCGTCACCCAGCATCCTGGCGCCGGCCAGCAGTACCGGGACCCGGCGCCCGTCGCTACGGTTGATGAACTCCTTCTCGTAGGGCTTGCAAACCCCGTGGGCCATGATCTCCTCGACGGCCGCGAAGTCCCTGGCGTACTGCTCGGAGGGGGTGGAATCGAGCCAGTTGAGCTTTCCTGCCTTGCACTCCCCCGGTGAATAGCCGACCAGGTCGCAGTAGGCCTGGTTCGCTTCAGTGATCTTCCCGTCCTTGTTCCAGAAGAAAATGGCAATCAGGTTCGATTCGAAGAGCCAGCGGAATTTAGCCTCGCTCGCCTGCAGCGCCTCCTCGGCCTGCTTGCGGGAGGTGATGTCCTCGAAAGTGGCGTAGACCTGGTAGGGCCGCTCCGCCCCCTCCCTGAAGAGCGGCACAGCGTTGATGCTCAGCCAGCGGGGCGCGCTGGACCCGGGAACCGACAGTTTCAGTGCGGCATCCCGGATTTCCTTGCCGAACCCGAGCGCAAAGCAGGGTAGCTCGTCCATGGAAAGCGGCGTGCCGTCCTCCCGTTCCAGCAGCAGACCGAGCTGAGCCACGGTTTTACCCTGCAATTCCGCGCCGCTCCTGCCCACGATCTGCTGGGCTGCGGTGTTCGCCATGAGGATCCTTTCCTCGGCGTCCATATAGAGGATTCCCTGCTGGCTCGTCTCGAAAAGCAGGCGGTGCCGCAGCTCCGACTCCCGCATTTTCTGCTCGGCCGCCCGGCGCTCGCTTATGTCGAAGCAAACCCCGATGAAGCTGGCGGCGCTCCCCGCCACGTCGTAGATGAAGCGCCCCAGCATGGCCATCCAGACCGTCCGCGAGTCGTCGGCGCGGACGATGCGGTGCTCCGACCGGCACAGGGAATGCTCGACTTTCGCCTGCTCCAGGGCCTCCCGCACCTGCTGCCGGTCGTCGGGGTGGACCCGGCTCAGCCACATCTCGGTGCTGGCTGGGCCGGAGCCGGTCTCCGGCGGCTGGTAGCCGAGCAGCAGGAAGTGCTGCTGGTTCCAGATCCCGGCGCCGGTCTGGGCGTCCATGTCGCAGGATCCCATCCCGGTGGCGTCCAGCGCCAGGTTGAGGCGCTCCTCGCTCTGGCGTAGCGCCTGCGCCGCGGCGATTTGCTCCGTGATGTCGCTGAAGGCGGCCACGCCGGAAACGATGCGGCCGGCGGGGTCCCTGATGGGGGCCGCGTTGACGCTGACGAAGCCGTGCGTGCCGTCGCCTCGCTCTATCCTCAGCTCCTCGGCGATAACCCGCTCCCCTTTTAGCAGGGCCCGGGTTATCGGATACTCCTCCAGGGAAAGCCGGGAGCCGTCCAGCCGGTAGATGTGCCAGTTGGCGTAATCGGAGAAGCTGGCGACGCCGGGAAACTCGTGGCGGAAGATGCGGTCCGAGGCCTCGTTGTTGTAGATGATCTTCCCCGTGTGGGCCTCGGCGATCATGACGCCGATCGGCATCTGGCGCAGCACCGTCTCGAAGCGGGACCGCTGGAAGTCCAACTCCCGCAGCAGCCGCTCGCGCTCCGCCTCCGCGCGCTTGCGCTCCGAGATGTCGCGGGAGATGACCTGGATGGAGGGCTTCCCCTGGTACTCGATCCGGACCGAGGAGGTCTCCACCGGAACGGTCTGGCCGTCCAGGCGCAAGAGCCGGCACTCGCGCAGCGGGACCTCTTCGCCCTCCAGCAGGTGCTTGATCCGGGAGTACGCCTCGGCGCGCTCCTCGGGATGGACCAGGTCGAGAAAGTTGAGACTCTGCAGCTCAGCCAGCGACTGCGCGCCGTAGATCCCGAGCGCCGCGCAGTTGGCGTAGACGAAACGCCCGTTTTGGTGCACCACGATGGAGTCGGCAGCCAGCTCGATCTGGGTGTGGTAGCGCTGCTCGCTCTCCCGGAGCAATTTTTCCAGGCGGGTGCGCTCGGTTATGTCGCGGGCGATGGTGGAAACGCCCGTGATCTCTCCGTTGCGCCCGAAAATCGGGGAAATGGTCAGGGAAACATCTATGCGCCGGGCGTCCTTGGTGAGGCGCACCGTTTCGAGGTGCTCGACGTGCATCCCCTGGCGCACCCGTTCCATGACCTCGCGCAGCTCGTCGACGCGGTCCGGCGGAGCCAGCACGGAGATGTGGCGCCCGACCATCTCGCCGGCGAGATAGCCGTAGATCCTCTCGGCTCCCTTGTTCCAGCTGGTGACGACCCCGTCCAGGGTCTTGCCGATGATGGCGTCGTCCGAAAACTCGACGATAGCCAGCAAACGGGCCTTCGCCTCTTCCTCGGCAGTTACCTCTATCTGGTCGTTGCGCTCAGACATGACGGGCCTCAATAAGCAACGGTCAATCACACCTCACAAAACTGCCCGGCTCGGGATTCGCCTCCAGGGTAAAGTAAAAGGTCGCTCCCTTGTCGACCTCCCCCTCGGCCCAGACCACCCCACCGTGGCGCAGAATGACGCTGTGCACGGTCGCCAGGCCGATCGCGGTCCCGTTCCAGGCGAATTCACCCGGGCTGTGGATGGTCTGGAACGGCTTGAAAAGTTTGCCGACGTATTTCATGTTGAAGCCCGCCCCGTTGTCGCGCACGAAATATACCGGAGCGCCGCCGACCTGCTGGCTGCAGCCGAGCTCTATCTCAGCCTGGTTTTTTTTCGAGGTGAACTTCCAGGCGTTGCCGAGCAGGTGCTCCAGGGCGGTCTGCAGCATGGATCGGTCCCCCCTTGCCGGCAGATGGTCCGCGATGCTGACGGCCACCTTCCGCTGCGGCTCCGAGGCCTGGAACCCCTGTATGATCTGCCGGGCCAATTCGCTCAGGTCCAGGTCCTCGACGACCATCTTGCACCTGGCGTAATGGCTCAAATCGTTGAAGGCGTCGATGATGCTCTTGATCTGGCGCACCACCCGCTCCGCGCGCTCGGCGTAGTTGCGGCAGTTTATATTGCCGCAGTCGCCGCAGTCCTCCAGAAGCGCCCGGCAAAACCCCTCCAGCCTCGCCAGCGGCGCGCGCAGGTCGTGGGAAACGACGTAGCTGAAGCTGTCCAGCTCCCTGAGGCTTGCCTGCAGCAGCGAGGTGCGCTGGACCACCCGCCGTTCCAGCTCCTCCGTGAGGGAGCGCACCTTTTCCTCGGCACGCTTAAGCTCCGTCACGTCCAGGCAGCTGCCGGTGACGGAGACCGGCTGAGCCGCGCCGTCCAGCACGACCTCACCCTCGACGCGCAAGATGCGGAGGGAGCCGTCGGGGCGCACGACCCGGCAGAACAGCGCAGCCAGCGGCCGACGCCCGTTCACCGCCTCCCTGATTGCCTTACTGAGCACCGGCCGGTCTTCGGGGTGAATCCGCTCCAGGAAGGCCTGGTAGGGGGCGCTGCCGGGCTGCGGCTCGCTGCCACAGATGCGGAACAGTTCCTCGGACCAGTGCATGGTCCCCTGCTGAAGGTTCCATTGCCAGCTGCCCAGATGGGCGATGCGCTGCGCATCGGCGAGCTGGCGCTCGCTTTGGCTGATGTGCTGATTTTGCTCCTGAACCAGGCGCTTCAACAGGAGCTGCTCGAGGGTTTTGTCGATCACCCTGAACAGCTCGTCGTAATTGATCGGTTTCAGCACGTAATGGTTGATACCGATGTCGATGGCATTCATGAGATAGGAGGTGTCGCTGTGTGCCGTGACGGCGATGATGAGCGCCTCGGGGTTGCTCGACTTGATCTCCCGCGACATCCGTATGCCGTCCATGACGGGCATGTTGATGTCGGTCACGATGATCTCAGGGAGGTGCTCGCGATAGGAGGCTAGACCGGCCTGACCGTTTTCGGCGGCATAGAGGGTCAGTTTCGGATAGTTCATGAGGAGCATCCGACTCACCATGCTCCTGGCCTCGGCCTCGTCCTCCACATAGAGCAGGGCTATCCCGCTTACGTCGTAGGGTAGCGGTCCCTTGTAATCTCCTTGAGCCGGACTGTGTGCCATTCAAGCATCCTTATCCCGTGAAAGCACCTGCTGCAGCCGGTCTGCGGTCATTGGCTTGTAGATGTAATCCAGGACTCCGAGTTCCCTGCAGGTCTCCTGGTCCAGGTCGTTGTCGGAGGAGGTGAGAATCGCGACGGGAAGGTTACCCAGGGCGGGATTCGCCCTGATGCTTTGCAGAATTTCTATGCCGCTCACTTTGGGCAGTTTCAGGTCCAGAAGCACCAGCCTGATCTGGTCATGGGCCTGATCTGCCGCCATTTTATTCAGTAACTCGCCGGCCTCCTCCCCGTCGCGCGCCACGATGACCTTGTCCGAACAGACCTTGCCAATGACCCGCGCGGCCAGATAAGCGTCGTCCGCATTGTCCTCTATCAGCAAAATGTAGCGGTCTTTCATAACATTCCCCCTGTGGCGCAGGGCTGCAGCTTCAGGATGGCAGTAGCGCCCCACGCAGTCACATGCACAAAACGGCCGAGACATTCCGAAGGTTCTTCCTTCGGCAGCCCCGGCCGTCTAACTTTCTGAAGAGCTGTCATTCGCGGAAGCCTAACATTAACCCACACTTATTTTATCCGGGACAGATAGCTTGTCAAACGTTTTATGTGATTTGCCTAATGTTTGCAGGATGCTCAAAGCAGGTCGCTGGCGGGTGTGGTGACGGGCGTGATCGAAGGGAAACTGGTCCGCTTTGCAGCGGGCTAGGGTGATTTCGGGGCTGGAAACTCCGCGCCACGGCGGCGGCTGCCTGGCGCTTGGGGCTCAGAGCGCTTGGGTACCGGGAAGCAACTCTTCGATGGCAGTAGTCAGTGTGCTGAATTTGAAGGGTTTTACTATGTAGCAGTCAAACACTCGGCCCTCAGGCAGGGAGCCTTCCTGGGTGGCTCTTTCGAGGTCCGCGCTGAGTGCCACAAGCTTGGTGTCCGGTGTGTGCGAGCGGATCATGCGTGCCATTTGCAGGCCGTCCATCTGTGGCATATTCAGGTCGGTAATGACGATTTCCGGGGTGTGCTCCTGGAATAGCTGCCATCCGGTGCTTCCGTTGCCGGCACAGTACGCGATGAGGTCCGGATACAGGGTCCGGATTACGAGCAACAGCATCTCGCGCGAGTCGGCATCGTCTTCCACTATGAGTAAGGAACGTGGATTGCTCATATCGGTAGTACCTTCATTGCCACGGCTTGTATCAGTGCGTGCTGCCTACGCGGTTGCCTCCTTGCTGCATTTTTTAGGTTATACTGCACCACTTGGCCTATGGCAACCTCTTTAATAAAATTTTTCTTATCATACTGTGGCGCCGGGCGCAGCACGCACTCCCAGTTTCCCATCCGTCTTAGGTGCAGGCCAGATGATTGACGGCCCTTTTTGCTGCCGGTCCCGGGGTCCGGCTCTCAAGGCACGGGCGAGCGTTGCCAAGCCTGCCGGTTTTATGGCATCATTGAAAGTGAAAGTCGAACACGAAACCGGGGCACTTCAAGGAGTCAATGCGATGGGTCAAGCGCACTACATCATGGAGCACGAAGGAGAAGCACAACGTCTCGATCTCAAGACCGAGGGGGGACCGGTCTTCAAGCAGGCGCTCTGGGCCGGGATCCAGCCTGGGATGCGGGTTGCCGACATCGGTTGCGGCTCCGGGAAGACCACCCATTTCCTGCACAAGCTGATCCAGCCCGGTGGCGAAATCGTCGGTGTGGACGCCTCCCGAGCCAGGGTGCGCCACGCCGAGGAGTCCTATGGCGGCAAAGGGATCAGCTTTGCCTGCCGGGATTTCTACCGGCCGCTGCGGGAACTCGGGGAGTTCGATTTCATCTGGGTCCGGTTCGTGCTCGAATACCACCGTTCCAGAAGCCGCGACGTGGTGGCGAACCTGGCACAGCTGCTGAAGCCGGGCGGCATTCTCTGTCTTGCCGACCTGGACAACAACTGCCTGAACCATTTCGGCCTCTCAGTCAGGCTGGAAAACACCCTCAACGGGATCATGAGCACTCTGGAACGGGATCACGACTTCGACCCCTATGCTGGCAGGAAGCTCTACTCGTACCTCTACGATCAGGGCTTTGAGGATATTACCGTGGAAATGGACCATCATCATCTGATTTACGGTGTCTTGAATGACATCGACCGGTACAACTGGACCAAGAAGATAGAGGTGGCGGCGAAAAATTCAGGCTATAGCTTTGACGCCTACCCCGGAGGATTCCGGGAGTTCTCGGAGGAATTCCAAAGCTTCTTCAGCGACCCGCGCCGGTTCTCCTACACTCCGATCATCTACTGCAAAGGGCGCAAAGCGGCGCGCCATCTTACACCTCTATCCTGAACTCGGCACCACCGGCGTTGTTGCGCGCTGTAAGCCTGCCCGGAATGTTCTTCTCGATGATGATCTTCGACATGTAGAGGCCGATGCCGGTCCCCTGCTCCGGCCCCCGGGTGGTGAAATAGGGGTCGAAGATCTTCTCCAGGATTGCCTCGGGGATGCCGCCGGCGTTGTCGGAGATGGTGACGACGGCCCTTTGCTCCTGCTGGAACACCCTTATGGCGATCTCCCTCGGACCGCCCGCCTTGCCGGCCAGGAAGGCGTCGCGGGCATTGAACAGGATGTTGAGGATCACCTGCGAGAATTCGTTGGGGTGCCCGAAGACCACCGGGTCGTCCGTCGAGTGGACGCTGATGCTGATATTGAGCTGCTTGAAGCTCTCCTCGATGAGCGACAGCGTGTTCTCCACGACCTGGTTCACCTGGAAATCGACCTTTTCCTTCTCGGGTTTGAAAAAATTCCGGAAGTCGTCGATGGTCTTGGACATGTGCGATAGCACTTTCATGAACTTGGCGACGCTTCCCCGCAGGTAGTCCCGGTCAAAGTTCCCCCTTTCGTACATGACAGGCAATTCCTGGACGATGAGACCGAGTTCGTTGAGCGGCTGGCGCCATTGGTGGGCGATGTTGCTGATCATTTCTCCCAGTGCAGCCAGGCGGCCCTGATGCAGCAGCATGCGCTCCTTCTCCCGCAGCTCTTCCAGCGCCAGCACGCGCTGCGCAGTCTCCTCCTCGAGGTCGTAATAGGTCCGCTCCAGTTCCTCATGCTGCAGCTCCAGCTTGGCCCGGCTCTGCTCCAGGTCGAGGGTGCGCTTGGCCACCCTGAGCTCCAGCTCCTCATTGGCCGTTTCCAGGGCCCCGATCAGCTCGCAGTTGCGAATGCTGATGCCGATGATGGAGGCCAGCCCCATGATGAGGCTGATGTCACGCTCCACCAGCGGTTTTTTCGTCTTTACGCTCTCCACTGCCAGCACGCCGAGCGAGGCGTCCTCGCAGACAATCGGACAGCAGATAAAGGCCAGGGTGCCGGCCGTTCTGGCACAGGCGAGCCCGCGCCCCCCGAGGCTCTCCTCGGAGTGCTCCAGGTCGTTCACCAGGAAGGGACGCTGTTCCCGGAAGGAACTCACGTAGACGTCCCGGGCGCCCTCGTCATCAAGGCGCCAGGTGAGGTTCCCCAGGCAAAGCAGTTCCTGCTCGGAATACCCGTAGCTGGTGCGCAGCTCCAGGCAGCTGCCGTCGCGGTCCGCCAGAAGCAGCAGCCCGCGGTCGTAGGGGAGCCGCTTGTGCATGATCCGGACGACGTCGGGCAGCATCTCCTCTACCCGGGTGTAGGAGCCGAGCCGGGACCCGATCTCGTGGGTCAAAAGCGCGTTGTTGTAGTTGAGGTCGATCTGGTCCAGCAGGTTTTCAATCGATTCCTTGGTGGAGTTGAGGCTCTCCTTGAGTGCTTTTTTTTCGCTCCTGTCGGCAGCCAGCGCCAGCAGCAGCAAGGCGCAAAGCGAGCTGGGCAGGGCAACCGCCAACAGAGCCCCCTGCCCGGCTGCCGCCAACGCCAGGTTGCCGGCGGCGACCAGCAGGGCCAGGAGGTTTCGGGCCTTCTTCAGGAACAGGAAGATCGTCTTGTCCCAGCTGATCAGGTAGCGGCAGACCGCCCCGCCCCGGAACACGCACTCCGGGTGCTGGATGGTAGGCAGGTGCTGGATCTCGGGGAAGTACTGCAGGTCGGTGATCTTGTGGTTGAAGATGAGAACGATCGCCTCAAAGAAGCCGATCCGGTTCTCGCACTGGTAGGGCTTCTCGAGCCCCGGCTCGATGGGCGCCACCACGATCTCGACCGCGTTGGAGGAGATTCTGCGCGACTCGTAGCGCGACGAACGGGTGAAGTTCGCCGTCGTCTTGCTGATGATATCGAAGGTGCTGGCAGCGTCCACCAGGCCCAGGATGTACTGCCTCATGGCGCCCAGCACGTCGGGGGAAGCCGCGTAGCGGCCGGCCTCCCGGGCGATTCTCCGGTTGCCCGTCATCTGGACCAGCCTCTCGTAGAAGCGGTCCACCTGATTCTGGGTGAACCAGTGGGCCTGGTCGGCGACCTCGTACTCCTTCATCCCGGCGTATTGCAGGAGCTCGCCGACATCGACATAGCTGTACTTGTGCTTTATCAGCAAGATGAAGGAGTTGATGATCCTGCTGTTGTAAAGAGGACTGTCAGTCAAACCTGAAGGTTCCATTCGCACCGGTCCGTTTGCTGTCATACCGCCTTTTTCGCGCTTCTGAAGAGGCCGTCGCAATATTCGAAGTACAGGTCGCTATACTGCAGATTCAGGATCCAGAGCTGGTAGACCTTGTCGCAGGGGAGCCCGTTCTGCTCGACATAGGAATACGGGTAGGTCAAAACCGGCATCTCGCCGCCCTCGTAATGCCGACTTACCTGTCCCAGCGCGAGCCGCACCAGGTCGGGAGAGAGCTCCTCGTCCAGGACGATCAGCGTGACGCAGTTGGTGAGATCGGCCATGTTGAAGCCCGCGTCGGTGCAGTTCGCCAGGATGAACGCCTTCAGGCTCCCCTCCTTACGGAGCGAATAGCAGTAGGTCTCCTTTTTGAACCCGAGCCGCCGGTATTCCCGTGCCAGTTGGTCCCCCCCTTCGCTTCCGGGCTGCAGGTCGAAGGCATCTATCATGAGCCCCCCGGAGGCGAAGCCGTAAAAACTCGCCAGCTCTCCGCGGTCAAACTGAGAGCTCGCTATCAGTTCCCAGGGGGCGGGGAAAGCCTGCTCGCCCTCACCGGCCGGGCGGAAATGGGAGTAGGCGAACTTGTCGAGGGAGCAGACCCGCGGGTCGCGCCGCTCCCGGGCGAATCCCCCGAAAACCCGGTTCGGGAACTTGTTGTCGGGCCGGTAGTAACAGTAGACGAACTGCAGGTGCGCGAAGTAGAAGTTGCCCAGTTCGTTCAGGTAATGGCTGATCTGGTCCAGCACGGCAAGCCCCGCCTTGATGGACACCGTTTTCCTGGCCGCATGGTGGTGTATCAGCCAGGAGTCCTGGTAAAAGCGCACCATCGCCATGTGTCCCAGAATGGCCCCGCGGTCCTGGTAGATGAAATGCCGCGCGATGTGCGGGTTCTCCCCGTAAAGCTTCGCGTAGGTCTTCTTGATCTGCTCCTTGTTGGCCTGGAAGTAGCCGTACTTCTCGGGGTAGATGAAACCGGTCTCGAAGAAGAAGTTCCAGAGCTCGTCCAGGTCCACCTCGGTGCAGACGTAGGACCTCTGGTTCTCGACCTGGTGCAGGATGGACAGAAGTTTCACGTGATCGCGGACGTCCATGTCCAGGATCGCCACCCCGCACCTGATGGTCCCCTCCCCTGCCTCTCCCGAGACGGGATTTCGGAAGACCACCTGCGCCCTGCAGCGCAGGCTGAGCCCCTGGGCGAAACTCAGCTTGAGCTCCGGGATGATCATCCCCGCCATCAGCACCGAGTCCTCCTCGTTCTCCTCCACCGACAGGCCGGAGCCGGACAGGTCGACCACCTTCAGGTTGACCCTCCTGCCGATCAGGGGATGCTCGAAGACGATGTTGGGCGACGGGACCAGGCGCTGGCGGCTGTTGCGGTACTGTTTTCCCTTGAAGCGCTGCATGTTCTGGCTCAGCTGCCTCAGCACGAAGGTGCGGCTCGACCTGAGACTGCACTGCCAGAGGATCTCGCAGGCCCCGGAGTAGAGCACGCTTCCGCCGGCCGACAGCCGAAGGTTGAGCGGGGTCTCGGGATTGATCCAGTAAAAGGTTTCGGGGGCGTCCGCCTCCGCCCGGGTGCGCAGGGAGACCGGCGTGAAGTCGAGCACCTCGCCATGGAATAAGGCGCCGTGCTGGCTCAGCTGCACGGCGACGCCCGAGCTGGCGTGGCGCTTGATTTTCCGCAAATGGAATTCGCGGCAGGTGGCCGGCAGTGTACAACTGAGCCCCGCATCGCTCAGTCCTATGATTTCGGGGTTGACCAGCAGATATTTTTTGCCGTCCGGGATGAGCAGGTAGTCGAAGCGGTAGTTTTTCAGCAGTTGGCGCAAGCTGGGGACCTCGGCCCAGGAGCAGTCCAGCCGCTCGCCGGCGCAGGGGAGCGGCCGCGCGCGCAGTGTGATGGCGTTGTCGTAGCTTACGTGCCTGAGGCCCACCAGAACCGTCTGGTCCTGGAAGTTCAGGTAATTGAGCCGGTTCACCAGGTGACTCTTCGCGACGCTCTTGCCGAGGTCGGCGGCGCCCTCGAATGTGCCGGTCTTCACCAGATGTAGCGGCTGGGATGCGTTAGCCATGAGGGCCTCGGTTGCCTGCGGTCATTTCCCGTCAAGAACTTCCCGTATCATCTTCAATAGTTGCGTAGGCAGGATCGGTTTGGCGATGAAGCGAAATTCCTGGACCTCGAGGTCGCTGAAGGTGTCCGCGGTATAGCCGGAGGTAAAAAGGACCTTCAGCCCGGGCTTGATCCTGGTCACCTCCTCGTACACCTCCTTGCCGTTTTTCTTGGGCATGATCGAGTCGAGGAACAGGAGCCCGATCCGGTCCTGGTGTTCCTTGAACCTGGCGATGGCGTCTTCGCCGTCGTATGCCTCGATGACGCGGTAACCGTAGGTCTCCAGGATTTTCCGGTCCAGGTTCCTGGTCGCCTCGTCGTCCTCGGCGACCAGGATGGTCTCCGTCCCCCCCCTGGGGGTCGCTTCCGGCGTCTTGATCTGCCGCTCCAGCTCGCGCGTACTGATGGGAAGGTAGAGCTGGAAGGTGGTGCCCAGCCCGGGCTCGCTGTAACAGGTGATGAAGCCGTTATGCTGCTTCACGATGCCGTACACGATCGCCAGGCCGAGCCCCGTCCCCTTGCCGCTGTCTTTGGTGGTGTAGAACGGCTCGAATATCCTGGTCCGGATGCTCTCGTCCATGCCGACGCCGTTGTCGGAGAAGCTGAGGCTTGCGTACCTGCCGGGAACGCCGTAGCCGTGGGCCCTGACGAACTGCTCGTCCAGGTCGACCACCCCGGTGCTGACCTTGATGACGCCGGCAGAAGGGATGGCGTCCCGCGCGTTGGTGGCGAGGTTGATGAGGACCTGCTCGATCTGGCCGGGGTCGGCCATGATGGTGGGGTCGTCGGCGCTGAGGGTGGCTTGGTAGGAAACGTTTTCCTTCAGGAGCATGACCAGGAGCCGTTCCACCTTTTTGAGGATGGCGTTGAGGCTGACCGGCTTGGTCTCCAAAGGCGCCTTCCTGCTGAAGCCGAGCAGCGCCTGGGTCAGGTTGGCGGCGCGGCTGGCGGCTTCCAGGATCTGGTGCACGTTCTCGGTGAGCGGGTCGTTCTTCTCCAGCTTCAGGTTCAAAAGGCTCGCGTGTCCTATGATCGCCGTCAGTATATTGTTGAAATCGTGGGCGATACCCCCGGCCAGGGTACCCAGCGCCTCCATTTTCTGGGCCTGCCTCAGCTGCTGCTCCAGGCTCACCCGGTGGCTGATATCGCTGCCGATGGTGGAGGCGCTGGTGACGTTCCCCTCGGCGTCCACGATGGGCGAGATGGTGAGCGACATGTTGATGAGCTTGCCGTCCTTTCTGCGGTGCAGGGTCTCCAGATGTTCGATGTGCTCGCCGGACCTGGTCTTTGCAAGGATCTGCTCCAGGTCGTCTTCGCACCCCTCCGGCATAAGGTGCGCGAGCGAGTTGCCGATCATCTCCTGCCGGGCAAAGCCGTAGATCTTCTCGGCCCCCCTGTTCCAGCTGGCGACGGTCCCGTTCAGGTCCATGCCGATGATGGCGTCATCGGAGGACTGGACGATGGCCGCCATCAGCAGGAGTTGCTCGTCGGCGTGGCGCTGCTGGGTGATGTCGTTGAGGACCACCAGGTGCTTGCTGCCGATGATGGAGCCGAAGATCTCCACGATGCGCTGGCCCCCGTCCTTGCCGGTGACCCTGTAGCGGTGCGGCTCGATGTCGGTGCCCAGACGCAGCGCCTTCTCCTCGGCGTGCTCCCAGATCCCCCTTAACTGCCGGCGGTAGGTCTCGTCCGGGTAGGCCCTCTGCCACCACGTCTCCATGTCCGGGATGTCATCCTGGCTGTAGCCGAAGATTTTCATGAACCTGTCGTTCAAGAAGGTAATGCGTCCCTGCTGGTCGTAAATCGCCATGGCGATGGGAGAGGACTTGATGAGGCGCTGGAAGTCCTGCTCGCTTGCGACCAGTGCCTGGCGCTGGTGGACTTTGTCCAGGGCGGCGCGCACCGCAGCCTGCAGCCGGGCGAAATGCTTGGGCGACTTGACCACGTAGTCGTCCAGCCCGCTCTTGAGCGCCTGCACCGCGATCTCCTGGTTGCCGGTGCCGGTGAACATGATGACCGGACAGTCGGGCAGGACCGCCCGCACGCGGCGCAGCACCTCTAGTCCATCGCTCCAGTTGAGCCGGTAGTCAGTGATCACCAGGTCGAAGCCGAGACCCTCCAGTGCACGTTCCAGGGCGTCCTCTCGGTAAATCTGATCGACGACCAAGGCAGGGAACTCCTTCTGCAGTTCGTGGATAACCAGGGTGCGGTCATCCGGATTGTCATCAACCAGGAGCAGCTTAAGGTTTTCCATAGGCTAGCTCCTCTGGTTTGACGCGCAGACCTGCGGGGTTTCGTTCAGGCCAAGCCAGTATTGGGTGAGGGTCTGCATCATGACCAGCAGCGTGTTGAAGGAGACCGGCTTCACCAGGTACGAGTTGCAGCCCAGTTCGTAGGCCAGGTTGATGTCGGCCCTTTCCCGGCAGGAGCTCAACACTACGGCCGGCAGGCGCTTGAGCGCCGGCTGCTGCCGCAGCCAGGACAGAAACTCCAACCCCGACCGGTCCGCGATGCGATCGAGCAAGACCAGCACCGGAGGCGGATAGGTCTCGCTGTCGGCGAAGCATCCCTCGCCGCCCAGGTAGCAGCGTGCCTGTTCGCTGTCGCTAACCGTCTGGAGCGGGGTGATGACTCCGACGCGTTGCAGGGCGAGCTTTATGAAGCGCGCATCGTCAGGATTGTCGTCCAGCAGCAAGATGGTGTGATGTACGTAACTCATGAACTATAGAATTCCTCTTTAAATTTCAGCGCCCTTCGACTCCGCTCAGGGACCACCCTTCGACCGACCGTTCGCTGAGCGTAGTCGAAGCGCCGATCTGCTGGCTACGGTTCCTGACCGCTACCGCTTCCGGGGAGCTCGATCCAGAATCGACTCCCCTCACCAAGCCCGGACTGGACACCGATCCGGCCCCCCAGGCGGGTCACCGCCTTGCGCGCGATGGCGAGACCGACACCGTTTCCCTGGTAGGTTTCCACTCCGTGCAGCCGCTCAAAAACCTGGAAGATGCGCTCCTGGTCCTTCGGAGCAATCCCGATGCCGTTATCCTGCAGGTAGAGACGGACCGTGGCGTCCCGCTGTTCCGCCCAGATGCGCAACTCCGGCGTGACACCTTCTGCGACGTACTTGACGGCGTTGGACAGCAGGTTGAGGATTACCTGCACCAGCACGGCGTGATCGCCTCTGACCTGAGGCAGCCCTTCGGCCACCGTCAGGCGGTATCCGCCCCGCTTGCCGGACAGGTCCAGTTGCTCCACGGCCTCCCGCACCACCTGGTCAAGGCTTACGGTGTGCGACAGCAGATCCTGACGGCTCAGCCGGCTGTAGTCCAGGATGTCCTGTATCATTTTATCCATGTCTTGCGCGGCGTCGACGATGCGCCTCAGAAACTTGCCGCGCTCAGGGTCTGCTGCCTCCGTGCGGTCTTCCAAAAGTATCTCGGCAAAACCCTGTATGGCACGAAGCGGAGCACGCAGGTCGTGCGACACGGTGTAGGCAAAGGTATCAAGCTCCCGGTTGATTTCCTCAAGCTGTGCCGTCCTCTCGGCAACGCGCCGCTCCAACTCTGACGCGTCCTGGGCGATCTTCTGGTAAGCCATGGCATTCTTGATGGACTGGGACGCAATCTGCGCGACCGTCGTCAGTTGCTCCAGATCAAAGCTGGTGAACCCGGAGGGGTCCTTCTTATTCTGAATCTCGAGGTACCCGATCATGGTCCCGTCAGAGTCCAAGATGGGGATACTGAGCGCGGACCTCACCCCCTGGGCGGCCGCCCGTCCCGGGTCGATTTCCGGGTCGTGCAGTGCGTCGTTACTCAGGTAAGGTTCCGACCTGACGATCATCCTGCCGGGGATGTCCGATCCCGGCGCCCAGCCGTTATCGGTTACCACGGGCCGACCATTTTGGAAAAACCTGAAGCAGGATACCCCTTCGGCGCAACAGAGGGCGACCATGCCGTTTTCGGCCCCGGTACTGGTGATGGATTCTTTCACGACATGATCAAGGATCTTTTCAATGTCGAGCGTCGAGTGCAGCGAGGTACTCAGCTTGCGCAGGTAAAGGAGTGCCTCTGCGATCCGTTTGCGATCGTCCGATTCGTTGAAAGGAGCCTCACCGATTCCTTCAAGCCTGGTATCAGGGCCACTTTTCGTCATTTGTTTCGTCCTTTTCCGGAACAGGTCAGTTCTGCATTCTGATTATATCTGAGCTGCATTAAATTGCACCAATATTTAGGCAGAGCCTTCCGGCTTGGGAGTTTCGGCGCTGGGAGATGATAGTGGCAGGGGAGATTGGTTTCTGACAGGGCAGCTGGATACGCTCAAACGGCAAAGACCCGCAGATAGAGTTGCTAGGGCCGGGAGACAAAAGGGTTACCGGCGAGGTAGAAGCGTAGCGGCGTGTCAGCCCAGGCTCCCGCGTACGCCACGCCGACCCGCGGCCGGACGACGATTTCAGGGACTGCCTCCCCGGGGGCTGCCACGACGCAAAAATCATTGCTGGTCATGTCGTGCCCGTTGAGACGGCCGTCAATCTGCATCGCCTTGCAGAGCAGCGCCGGACCCCGGGTCTTGCCGAGCAGGCCGTGCACCGGTTCGAGTGCCCGCAGCAGCACAGCGGCGGCCTTCCCCTCGGGCTCGGTGACGATGTTCATGCACCAGTGCATGCCGTACACGAAGTAGACGTAAGCGTGTCCGGGTGGACCGAAGAGCACCCGGGTGCGTGAGGTGAGCCCCTTGGAGGAATGGGCGGCCAGATCGTGCGGCCCCAGATACGCCTCGACCTCGACGATTTTTCCGACCAGCTCCGCACCATCCACCAGGTGGACCAGATAGCAACCGAGCAGTTCGCGGGCAACGAGGACGGTGTCACGCTGGTAAAACGAGCGGGGCAACCGGTGGGAAAGGTCCATAGTGGTATCCCGGCCCTACAATAATGGTCGACTCGCAGCAGGTCGCGCCTCTTTCATTGGAGGGGCGAATCGCTTTCTTTGAACCAGGTCTCGGTGCGCGAAGCTACCCCCTTGGGGAGTACGAATTGGTCGTAGTTGAGGATAAGGGTGAAGTCCGGCGTCACCTGGTAGCTGCCGGTCAGGACGAAGGGAGGGACCGTTGAGGTGAGTGAAAAGGTGCCGCGGCTACTGTTCAGAATCGTGTTTACCGAGGTGCCTAGCCGGTACGCGCCGCGTGAGAACTGCCGGCCGGTGCCGGAAACGCTGAGCGTGTAGCTCGGGTCGTCAAGTCTCAGCGTGCCGCTGCTATAGGAGGAAAAAGCGCCTGTTCCGACCGCGGAGGTTATGCTGGTGCGGGAAGCCACCAGCCGATAGGTACCCTTGGTGTCGGCCATGACCGGGGTGACCGCCACGGCACTCGTGCCCGAGCCGCACCCGGCCACGGCCAGCAACAGCGCCCCCCAGAGAAGCCTGTGCATATCAATTCTCCCTAACCGTCACGCCAGCCTGCTTGCGGAATGCCCCGGCGCCCTATGCTAAATAATTCCTTCCTTTTCCAGGGATTTGACGACCTGGCTCGCCAGGTCCTTGACGACCGAGACGACTTTCTCCGGCTCCGAGCTCGTCATGGTAGCGGCCCAGAGCAGCTTGCCGGAGGAGGTTTCGAAGACGTTGACCTGGATGGTCGCGATGTCGTAACTGGAGATGTAGGTCGGTCCGTAGGCGTCCATGGAGCCGTAATAGCCGTAGAGGTCCCAGGTGGGAAAGGCCTCGGGGTACCAGTATCCCGGGTAGGTGGAGGCGAAGCTTGGCTGCACGGTGGTCTGCCGCTCCACTTTGACGGTCTGCACGGTTAGGACCGCATCGGCACCGGACTTCTTGACGGCGGCATCCAATCCGGCACGGTCCGTCTTCGCGCCGCCGGGCATCAGGGTGTGACTTGCGATCGCCACCACCCCGTGGCTCCCAAGCTCGCTGGCCAGTACATCCTCGTACACCGCACGGTTGTTGTCCTTCTTGGTGATGCTGACCAATAGCACCTTGTGCAGACGCGCCACGTGGACGGTCGGGTTGCGCCAGGTGTCGACCATGGAGATGGAAGCGCAGGAGCAAAGGATCGATGCAGCGAACAGAAGAACGGCCAGCCTCAGGTTAGTGCGCATGTGCTACCTCCTTAACGGCGCCGAGTGCCTCCCTAAGCCCCGAGCCGTCCGTTGTCCTCATCGTTGTGGTCGCTCCCCGGGGAGACCCACCTTCCAGGGGCAGGGGTCCCAGGGCTGGACCTGGCCGGAAAACTTCCCGTCGCCAGGCGAAAAGCGTTAAAATATTTATATCAAGTTGCCGCGACATAGCAATGGTCTATACTTGGAAATGTTCAATCATTAGCGACGGCACACGCTTGACAACCCTTCCGAGTTGAGCCGGGGCTCCGAGGCATAGCCCCGGCCCCAACTGAACCCAGTGGAGTCAAACAGGAGTATTGTCATGGAACAGATCAAGCACATTCTTGTCGTCAGCAGGATGAGCCAGTATTGCCGGGAAGCGGTGGGCATCGGCATTTCGCTTGCCAGGAAATACGGGTCCAAAATTTCGGTGTTGCATCTGGTTTCGAACCCGGTGAGCATGGAAGCCCTTAATGCACCGCTCCCCTTTCCCGACGGCAGACATAAAACCTATGCCAGCATTCAGGAAGAGGCGAGAGAGGAACTGGACAGGATACTGAAGAAAGAGATCAGTTCGGGCCTTCCTATCAAGATTCTTATCAAAGAGGGCCGGCCGATCGATGAGATCATGCAGGTGGTCAAGGACGAAGGCATCGACCTGATCGTACTGCTCGCCCACGAGGAAGGGCGCCTGGAGCACCTACTATTCGGGCGCGATAACGACGCCGTGCTGCGCCGGATGCCCTGTTCCATCCTCCTGGTGAAAAAGGAGCCGGAACCGGTCGCTTGGTGACCTAGACCTCGCTGACCTTGCCAGCTGCCCGGATGGGCTACTCTCCCCGGGCGGCGAAAACCGGCGGCGTAGCAACTGAGACCCGGGCAGTTTTTGTAGAGCGACAGGAGATTTCTGCATGCAGAACTGGATTTGCACCATCTGCCAGTATGTCTATGACCCGAACGAAGGCGATCCCGTCAATGAAATCCCGCCCGGGGTCTCCTTCGAGGATCTGCTGGAAGCATGGTCGTGCCCCGTCTGCAAGGCCGGCAAAAGCTTCTTCATCCCCTTCACTCCGCAGTGATCCACCTTTTCCCCCGGCAGGCTGTGGCTGTGGTCCTTTCCCCCCTATGAAATGGTGGGGAAGCTGAACGCAGTGAAGCAGGGGGGTGTTTTTGCCGGCAGGAAGCCCCCCCTGTCTCGTTGCGCGAGCCTTCCCCCCTACTTCGCAGGGTGGACACTGCCAAAGTTCCCTCCTTGACTTAACGTCAGTAAGGATCAGGGTGGCCTTGCCAGTGTTTCCTGAAACACCGGAGTGCGGGATCGGTTCTCACATGACTACTGATGGCGCTTGATGAATTTTGCTGAGGAATCGGCGATGAACATCGCTATGACTTTGCCGTGATCTTCGTCCACAGAAGTAAGAAATTCGTGGTTGTTGAGATGCTTGCAGATGTAGTCGAAACCAAAGGGCATGGCGAACCTGCAGTCCTCGTTGTCAATCCTGCAGTAAAACATCTCGCGTGTGCTCCCGGGGATTACCGCCCCAACCCTGCCGGTCTGGCATTTATCCAAGTCAGGGTCCTGTGTCCCCTTATGTCGTGCGGACTTTTGCATGGCACCACCTCATTTTGTGAAGTGCAGCAATTATAATAAAATACTAATAAATGTAAATCGCGACGGTAAATTAATGTCTCGCCTCCCCGGAAGGCTTGGCTATTCCAGGTGGAACTTACGCGAGGACACCTATTCTTTAAGCGCCTTCGCGTCGATTTCCTGGGGCGCCGGCGCAGGTAATATGGTAGAGTGAACCGGCTTTGATCGCATTACCCCATCGGCTCGGCAGGAGCGCTATGACCATTTTGGAAACCCGCGGTGTCACTAAAAATTACCGGCTCGGGAACCGGGAGATCACGGTTCTCGACGCCGTCTCGCTCGCCGTCGCCCAGGGTGAATTCCTGGTGGTGAAGGGGGAGAGCGGCAGCGGTAAATCGACTCTTTTGACACTACTGTCCGGACTGGACCGGCCCGATGCCGGGCGCGTGCTGATCGAGAACACCGACATCACCGACCTCGACGAGGACGCCCTGGCGCCGCTACGCAACGCCACCTTCGGCTTCGTATTCCAGTCCTTCCACCTGGTCCCTTCCCTGAACGCCCGGGAGAACGTCATGTTTCCCGCGGAACTGCGCGGCGACCGGGGTGCGGCCGGCAAGGCCGAGGCGCTCCTGACCCGGGTAGGCCTGGGCGAGCGCATGTCGAGCTTCCCGCACCAGCTCTCCGGCGGCGAAAAGCAGCGCTGCGCCATCTGCCGCGCCCTGATCAACGACCCGCGCATCATCTTTGCCGACGAGCCGACCGGCAACCTCGACTCGGTGAACGGCGCCGCGGTCCTGGAGCTGCTCCTGGAGCTGCACCGGGAGCGCGGCACGACGCTCATCATGGTCACCCATAGCCCGGAAATAGCCCTGCGGGCCGACCGGGTCGTGACGCTGAAGGATGGCAGGATCGTGGCGGACGGCCCCCGTGCTTAACCTGCGCTTCATCGCCCGCCAGATTACCGGGGCCAAGCGCCAGTCTGCGGTCTTCGTCCTCTGCGTCGCCCTCTCCATGATAACCCTGGTCTCGCTAGGAAGCTTCAGCCGCTCCGTGCAGTCCTCCCTGCTGCGCGACGCGCAGGCGCTGCACGCGGGCGACCTCATCATCCGCGCCCACGCCCCCCTGCCCGCCCCCCTCCAGGCGCGTCTCGAAACCCTGGCCCGGCAAAAGCTCCTGGTCACCGCGCGCTACTACGAATTCTATTCGGTGTTGCGCAAGTCCACCGGCGAGGGGTCGCTGCTCTGCAACCTGAAGGTCGTGGAGCCCGGCTACCCGTTCTACGGCAGGGTGCTGCTCGCCTCGGGGCGCCCCTTGAGCGAGGTGCTGACGCCGGGGAGCCTGGTCGTCGAGCAGTCGCTGCTGGACCGGCTCCGGATCCACCTGGGCGACGCGCTGCGCGTCGGGAACGCGACCCTCACGGTGCGCGACGTGGTACTGCAGGAGCCCGACCGGCCGGTGAACTTCTTCGCGCTGGGGCCGCGGGTCTTCGTGGCGGCTGCCGACCTGGGCTCGCTCGGCCTGATCGGGACCGGAAGCCGGGTCGAGTACGTGACCCTCGCCAAGATCAATCAGCCCAAGGAGCTGGACCGGATCGCCGCCGACCTGCGCCGGACCGCGGCCGACAGCCGGGTCCGCATCGAGACCTACCAAAGCGCGGACTCACGGGTGAAGCGCTTCTTCGACAACCTGCTGTTCTTTCTGAACTTAAGCGGCATCTTCACCCTGCTGCTGGCCGGTTTCGGCATTCAGAGCACCCTCTTCGCGCTGTTAAAGGAGCAGGAGCGCACCATCGCCGTCATGAAGGCCCTCGGGGCCCGCAGCCGTTTCATTATCGGCCACTTCCTCGCCGTCACCCTCACCCTCGGGCTGGTCGGGACCTCCGTTGGACTCGCGGCTAGTCTGGCCCTGCAAGGTTTCCTTCCCGCCCTTTTCCGCGGGCTGGTCCCGGCGCGGGTCGAACTCGCCCTGTCCGGTTGGGCGGTGAGTGAGGGGATGCTGATCGGTTTCCTGGTGGTGCTCCTTTTCACCGCTCTCCCCCTGTACCGCCTGAAAGAGGTGAAGCCGCGGGCGATCTTCGGCAAGGAGGAATCCGGCTCCTTCTGGAACCGCTCCACCTGGGTTATTGCCGCCACCGGAACCTGCTTTTTCCTCACCATGGTCCTGGTGCGGATACGGGAATTGAAAACCGGACTCTACTTCATCTTCTCCCTGGTTGGGCTGGTCCTGGTCGCCTACCTGCTGGCCGGTGCGGCGCTACGCTACCTGCGCACCAGGACCCCCCGCAACCTCGCCCTGAGGCAGGCGCTCAAGGGGCTTTTCCGGCCGCGTAGCGCCACGCGCTCCATCACGGTCACCCTGTCCGCAGCGCTCGCCGTCATCTTCACCATAACGCTCGTCGAGCGAAACCTTGACGCCTCCTTCATCGACTCCTTCCCGCCGCTGGCACCCAACGTTTTCTTCATCGACATCCAGCCTCCCCAACGGGACGCTCTGGCGGGGATCCTCGGGACGGCGGCGCAGTTCTTCCCGATCGTGCGCGGCACGGTGAGCGCGGTCGCCGGTCAGCTGATCGACCCGGAACAGGAGCGGCTGTCGCGCGGCGACAACCTGGCCCGCGAATTCAACCTCACCTACTACGATAAGCTGCTGGCCGACGAGCGGCTCAGCGAGGGAAAGACACTTTTCCGGAAGGATTGGCCCGACCAGCAGGTCTCGGTGCTCGATACGGTGCTGAAGATGCACAAGATGAAGCTCGGTGACACCATTAGCTTCAAGGTGCAGGGAATCCCGATCCTGGCGCAGGTGGCGAGCGTCCGCACCAGGACCGAGGGGGGCTTCACCCCGTATTTTTACTTCGTGTTCCCCAAGTTCGTGCTGGCCGAGGCGCCCCAGACCCTCTTCTGTGCGGCCCGGATCGAGAAGGGTCGCATAGCTGAACTCCAGAACCAGGTGGTCGCGCGCTTTCCCAACATAAGCGTCATCGACCTGACCGAGACGGCCGCCGTGTTCGGCCGCATCATGGGGCGTCTCTCTGTCATCGTGCGCTTCTTCACCTCATTCAGCATGGTGGCCGGGATGCTGATCGTGGTGAGTTCGGTCTTCGCCACCCGGTATGCCCGCATCCAGGAGGCGGTATATTTCACCATCCTGGGTGCGCGCCGGCGCTTCGTGCTGGCGGTCTTTGCCGCGGAAAGCCTTATCCTGGGGGTGACCAGCGGGGTGATCGCCCTGGGGATCGCCCAAGTGGCGAGCCTCTGCATCTGCCGCAGGGGGCTCGACCTGGAGTATCACCCCTACCTGGTGCAAAGCCTTTTCCTGGTGCTGGCGACGGCCCTGCTGGTGCTGTGCATCGGATTGGCGGCCTCGCTGTCGATCCTGCGCCAGAAGCCGGTCAGCTTCCTGCGCGAGCAGGCGGACGAGTAAGGCGCGAGAGATCGGTCCGATCCGTCGGATCCGACCGATCGGTCCGATGATGAAACAAACCGTTAGCGGAGGAAGTTCATGAGAGTTTACGGCCTTTTTTTGGCAGTTATTGCCTTAGCCGCGGGCGCGCTGGGCGCCGGGTGCCAGAAGGACAAGGGTAGCGCTGCAGCGCCTGCTGCCAGCGCCCCCACCTTCGAGGGAACCGTGGTCGCCGTCGGCGACAGCCTGACCGCGGGTTACGGCCTGCCGGAAGCGGACGCCTATCCCGCGCAGCTGGAAAATAAGCTGCACCAGGCGGGCTACCGATGGCAGGTCGTCAACGCGGGGATCAGCGGAGAGACCAGTTCCGGCACGCTATCCCGTGTCGACTGGATCCTGAAGCTCAAGCCCGACATCGTCATCCTGGAGACAGGTGCCAACGACGGGCTGCGGGGCGTCGATCCCCAACTCACCTATGGAAACATCAACAAAACAGTCGCCGCATTGCAAGGAAAGGGAATCATCGTCGTGCTGGCGGGAATGCGGATGGTCGCCAACCTGGGTCCTGCCTATACCAAGGAATTTGCCGACATTTACCCCAAGGTCGCCGCGCGGCATAAGCTCATCCTGATCCCCTTTTTCCTGGCAGGCGTCGCAGGGGACGCCGGCTTAAATCAGCCCGACGGCATCCACCCGGTAGCGGCGGGCTACCGGATTATCACCGATCTGGTCTATCCGTACCTGCTGCAGGCTATCGAAAAGAAAAAAACTGGCAAGAGCAACGGTTAGCTAGCGGCTGACATGCAGCGGCAGGAAAAAAAGAGCGCGGAAGTAGCGTCTTGGCTTGCCTTTTTGCTCGATTTAATATAGAGATACTCTGTTAAAATGGGCAGTAGCGTGATAATCGCTTATTCTGGTTTCATGCTGAAATGATTGAGATTACCATGTGAGTCTGCCTCCTCCATGATCAAGCCTTGTCTCTCTGCCGTTTGTGCCACCTTTAGGCCATCGCAATTCCGTTGCAAATACGCTGGCAACAGGAGAAGCCCGTTTGAACCGATTTTCACCATGGTGTGACGCTACCGATCACCCTGAAAAGAAAAACTGCCTCGGATCATGGTCTGGCGCCTCCGACGCCCCTGCCGCCGCCCAATTGAGCCTGAAGGAGGCGTTGCGCTTCGTGCGCCGCCCCCTGTACCTCGTGGAGCAGGAAGGCGCCCTGGTCGCAGAACTCGGCGGGAACGGGCAACTCGGCTCTGGTTCCGGCAACGGCCTTCCCCTGGCGGGCTATGCTCCCCCTTGCCTACCGGAGAATCTGGGCGACCCGGGCCTTTGCCGTGAACTGGGCATCCGCTTCCCTTACATGGCCGGCTCCATGGCCAAGGGGATCAGCTCGGCGGCCATCGCCGAGGAGTTGGGACGCGCCGGGATGCTCGGCTTTTTCGGGGCGGCAGGACTGCCGCTATCCCAGGTGGAGGAGGCCGCCGACCGCTTGCACGCCTCCCTGGGCGATATCCCCTACGGTTTCAACCTGATCCACTCACCGCACGAGCCGGACCTGGAGCGCGAGCTTGCCGAGCTCTTCATCCGCAAAGGGGTGCGCATGGTGGAGGCCTCCGCCTTCCTGGCCCTGACGCTTCCCCTGGTGCGCTACCGGACCCACGGCATCCGGCGCGGCTCCGATGGGCGTATCGTTACGCCAAACCGGATCATCGCCAAGGTCTCCCGCGAGGAGTTGGCTGCCAAGTTCTTCGCGCCCGCTCCGGAAAAGCTGCTGCGCCAGCTGGTCGCCAACGGCTCCCTCACGGCCGAGCAGGCCGAACTGGCGGCCCAGGTGCCGCTCGCCCAGGAAGTCACGGCGGAAGCGGATTCCGGCGGCCACACCGACAACCGCCCCGCCATGGCGCTCTTCCCGACCATCCTCTCGCTCGCCGCCAAGCTGCAGCGCCAGTATGGCTACGACCGCAGGCTGCGGGTAGGTCTGGCCGGCGGCATCTCCACCCCCGCCTCGGCCGCCGCCGCCTTCGCCATGGGTGCCGCCTACATCATGACCGGCTCGGTTAACCAGTCCTGCATAGAGAGCGGCACCTCCGACGCGGTGCGCGCCATGCTCGCCGACACGGGGCAGGCCGACGTCACCATGGCCCCGGCCGCCGACATGTTCGAGATGGGGGTCACGGTGCAGGTGCTGAAGCGCGGCACCATGTTCCCCATGCGCGCGGCCAAGCTCTACGAACTGTATCGCGCCCACAAGAGCCTGGACGAGCTCCCCCCCGCCGAGCGCGACAAACTTGAGAAGACCATGTTCCAGGCGCCGCTGGAGGATATCTGGCGCGACACCCGCGCCTATTTCCTGACCCGCGATCCATCCCAGGTGGAGCGCAGCGAGCGGGATCCCAAGCACCGCATGGCGCTGGTCTTTCGCTGGTACCTGGGTCAGGCCGCCCACTGGGCCAAGGACGGCGCGGCGCCGCGCCGCATGGACTACCAGGTCTGGTGCGGTCCCTCCATGGGGGCCTTTAACGAATGGGCTGCCGGAAGCTTCCTGGAGGCCCCCGACAGGCGCCAGGTCGTCACGGTCGCCCTCAACATCCTGCACGGGGCAGCCCAACTGAGCCGCGCCAACTTCCTGAAGAGTCAGGGTATCGACCTGCCCCAGGATGCCGTCGTCCAGGAACCGCTCGAAATCGCACACATCAAGGAGTACCTTTGTTGAAAACTGACGATATAAAACCCGCCATCTCCAGCAACGGAACTCAGCTGGCAATCATCGGTATCGGCTGCCTTTTCCCGCAGGCCGAGGACCAGAATGCCTATTGGGCGAACATCATGGACGGGGTTGACGCCATAACCGAGGTCCCCGATTCGCACTGGCCCGTCGAGGCGTATTACGACCAGGACCAGAAGAGCCCGGACCGGACCTACGGAAGGCGCGGCGGCTTCATCTCGGCCGTCGACTTCAACCCGATGGAATTCAACATCCCCCCGAACGTGCTGGAGGCGATCGACACCTCGCAGCTCCTTGGCCTGGTGGCAGCCGGCCAGGCCCTGAAGGACGCGGGGTACGGACCGGAGCGCGCCTTCGACAAGAGCCGCGCCTCCGTCATCCTCGGGGTCACCGGGACGCTGGAGCTGGTGATACCGCTTGGCGCGCGCCTGGGGCACCCGATCTGGAGAAGCGCACTCAAGGACGCGGGCGTCGACGACGCCGTAGCGCAGGACGTCGTGGAACGGATCTCCGACTCCTACGTGCCGTGGCAGGAGAACTCCTTCCCGGGGCTCTTAGGCAACGTGGTAGCCGGCCGGATCAGCAAGCAGTTCGACCTGGGCGGCACCAACTGCGTGGTGGACGCGGCCTGTGCCAGCTCCCTGAGCGCCCTGCACCTCGCCTCAATGGAGCTTCTTTCCGGTAAGGCGGACCTGGTCGTCACCGGCGGGATCGATACCTTCAACGACATCTTCATGTACATGTGCTTCAGCAAGACCCCGGCACTGTCGCCCTCCGGCAATGCGAAACCGTTCGACGCTTCCGCCGACGGCACCATCCTGGGCGAAGGTCTGGGTATCGTCGTGCTGAAACGCCTCGCCGACGCCGAGCGCGACGGCGACAAGATCTATGCGGTAATCCGCGGTGTCGGCTCCTCCAGCGACGGCAAGGGTGACGCCATCTACGCCCCCAGCGCCTCGGGCCAGAAAAAGGCGCTCAGAAACGCCTACCAAAACGCCGACGTGACGCCGGAGAGCATCGGGCTCCTCGAGGCCCACGGTACCGGCACCAAGGTGGGCGACGCCGTTGAAGTGAGCGCGCTGCGCGAGGTGTACGGCGACGCCGTTAACCCGTGGTGCTGCCTCGGTTCGGTGAAATCCCAGATCGGCCACGCCAAGGCCGCGGCCGGTGCTGCCGGCCTCATCAAGGCTGCCCTCGCGCTGCACCACAAGGTTATTCCCCCGACTATCAAGGTGCAGACGCCGCAAAAAGAGATCACCTCTGGGCAGACCCCCTTCTACATCGCAACCGAGAAACGTCCATGGTTCCCGCGTCCCGGCATGCCGCGCCGCGCCGGAGTCAGCGCCTTCGGTTTCGGCGGTTCGAACTTCCACGTCGTCCTGGAGGAGTACCAGCCGGTTAAAAAGGCTGCAGACTGGGACGGCAACACCCAGATCATCGCCCTCTCCGGAGATGCCGCGGTGCTAGCCTCCGGCCTGGACCGCATCCAGCCCGACGCAAACTGGCACGCGCTACGTGACCTGGCAGCCGCCTCACGCGCCGGCTTCGACGCCAAGGCCCCCTGCCGCCTGACCCTGGTGGTTGAGCGGAACCAGACCAACTTGGCGGCGCTTTTGAAAAACGCCAAGACCATGTTGGGGAAGAACTCCCAGTCCCCCTGGCAGACGCCCGACGGCGCCTTTTTTGGCTGCGCGGCGCAGCAGGGCCAGCTCGGCATGCTCTTTCCCGGCCAGGGTTCGCAATACACCGGCATGCTGAACGACCTCGCCTGCCGTTTCCCGCAACTCCTGGACTCGATCGACGCGGCAAACGACGGTTTCGAGTCCGGCGACGGCAAGCTCCTCTCCGATATCATCTACCCCGTTTCCGCCTTCGACGCAGCGACGAAGGTCAGCCAGGACGACGCGCTTCGCGCCACCCAGGCCGCGCAGCCCGCTATCGGTGCCACCAGCCTCGGCGCCCTGCGGCTGCTGGAATCCTTCGGCGTGGCACCTGCCGCGGTCGCCGGTCACAGCTACGGAGAACTAACCGCCCTGTGCGCTTCCGGCTGCCTGGATGCCGACGACCTGCACAGTCTTTCCCGTCTGCGCGGAAAACTGATGGGTGAAGGAAAAGGGGACAAGGGGAGCATGCTCGCCGTCTCCGCCCCGCTTGCCAAGGTGAGCGAGATCATTGCCCAGGAAAAAATCGATCTGGTGATCGCCAACCGCAACGCCCCGTCGCAGGCGGTCCTTTCGGGGAGTTCCGCGGAAATCACGCGGGCTGCGGGCGTTTTTGCCGCCCGCGGCCTCACCTGCAAGCAGCTTCCGGTTGCGGCGGCCTTCCACAGCCCGCTGGTGGCCGACGCGGCAGTTCCTTTCCTGGCGGCCCTAGATAAGATCGAACTGAATAAGGCCAAGATTCCCGTCTACGCCAACACGACCGCCGGAATCTACCCGTCCGACGCAAACCAGGCCAAGGCGCTGCTCGCCAACCAGCTGGCAAAGCCGGTCGAGTTTGTGGCTGAGATCCAGGCGATGTACGCAGCAGGAGTTACCAGCTTCGTCGAGGTGGGCCCCGGCAACCGGTTGACCGGTCTGGTCCAGGCGATCCTCGGGGAGCGCCCTCACCTGGCCATCGCCCTCGATGCCTCGGCGGGAAAGCGCTCCGGCGTTGCCGACCTGGCACGGACCCTCGCCCAGCTTGCGGCTCTCGGTTACGGCGTGCAGCTGGCCGCCTGGGACGCCGGGCATCGCCCCGCGGTGGCGAGCGGCAAAAAGCCCCTCATGACCATACCGCTGTGCGGCGCGAACTACATGAAGCCCAAAGCGAAGAAGCCGCCGGTGCTCCCGTCCCGCCCGGCCGCGGTTCAACTGGCGCACCAGACGGCAGCCACGCCAGTTGCCGCAGCGCCGGTTCGGGGACAGGCTCAGCCGTCCGTTCAGCAACCGGTTCAGCAGCAGGTAGCGCAACCGGTCCCGCAGCAGGTACAGCGGCAGGCGCAGGCAGCGCCGTCGTACTCGCATCCCGCCTCGCAGGCAGCTCTCAGCGAGTCACTCAAGATGACCCGCGACAGCATGGCCATCCTGCAGAAGATGCAGGAAGACACCGCACAGCTGCACCGCCGTTTTCTCGAAGGGCAGGAGAGCGCTACCCGAACCTTCCAGACCCTCCTGGAGCAGCAGCACCAGCTGATCATGGGTTCGGCACCGGCAGCGTCCTACCCCGCTACAACAGCGGGCGAACACAAGGTTCGCCCCTACCAGGAAATGGATATGCGCCAGGTACCAGGCCAAGAAATCGGCGCCCGTAGGGGCGAACCTCGTGTTCGCCCTGAACCAGCGCCAGCAAGCGTTACTGCCGCCCCTATCGCTACAGTTGCAGCTACACGCACAGTGGCGACAGCTGCACCAGTAATCGCACCGCGAGCCGAAGTTTATGCACCCTCGCCTGCAGTTGCGGCTCCCGCCGCCTCCGTCAACCCTGCCGCAGCCAACCTCGGCTCGGGACAGATTACGGAGACGCTGCTTGCCGTCGTGAGCGAGAAAACCGGCTATCCCATCGAGATGCTGGAACTCGACATGGGGATGGACTCCGACCTCGGCATCGACTCCATTAAGCGGGTCGAGATCCTTTCAACGCTCCAGGACCGGCTTCCCGGGACTCCCCTCATCGGACCCGAGCACCTGGGGACGCTGCGCACCCTGGGCGAGATCGCACAGCATCTCTCGACTGGGGCGGCTTCCAGCCCGGCTCCAGCGGCTGCATCGGTCGTCCCTGCTCCGAACCAGCAGGTGAACGGCGCTCAGATCACGGAAACGCTGCTGGCCGTGGTGAGCGAGAAGACCGGCTATCCGGTTGAAATGCTTGAGCTTGACATGGGGATGGATTCCGACCTCGGCATCGATTCCATCAAGCGGGTGGAGATCCTCTCGACCCTGCAGGACCGGCTCCCCGGCACTCCCGCTATCGGCCCCGAACATCTGGGGACCCTGCGCACCTTGGGCGAGATTGCCGCTCATCTTTGCGCCGGCGCCAACTCAGGCGCTACTGCAGCCGTCGCCGTGGCAATCGTCCCGGCAAGCGCCGTGCAGGCAAGCGGCGTACAGGCAAGCGGCGCCTTGATCACCGAAACCCTCCTTGCAGTCGTGAGCGAGAAGACCGGCTACCCGATCGAGATGCTGGAACTCGACATGGGTATGGATTCCGACCTGGGAATCGACTCAATCAAAAGGGTCGAGATTCTTTCCACGCTCCAGGAGCGGTTACCCGGCACCCCCACCATCGGCCCCGAACAACTTGGGACGCTGCGCACCCTGGGCGAGATCGCTAACTACCTGATGAGCTCTGGCTCGGCTGCGCCAGTGAGCGCCGCGGTAGCCGCCCCCGCAGACGCCAGTCAGGCAAGCGAAGCCCTGATCACCCAAACGCTCCTTGAGGTCGTGAGCGAGAAGACCGGCTACCCGGTAGAGATGCTGGAGCTCGACATGGGAATGGACTCCGATCTTGGCATCGACTCCATCAAGCGGGTTGAAATTCTATCCACGCTCCAGGAACGGCTTCCCGGCACACCTGCCATCGGCCCCGAGCACCTCGGAACCCTGCGCACCTTGGGCGAGATCGCACGCCACCTGGGAGTCGGCAGCGTCCCTGCTGCCCCGGCCGCACCTGCCGCCGTAGCGCCGCAGACCGCGACCTTTGATATAGCCGCGACACTCCTTGAGGTAGTGAGCGAAAAGACCGGCTATCCGGTCGAGATGCTCGAACTGGAGATGGGTATGGACTCCGATCTCGGCATCGATTCCATCAAGCGGGTCGAGATCCTTTCCACGCTCCAGGAACGGCTACCCGGCACCCCCGCCATCGGCCCCGAACAGCTGGGAACCCTGCGCACCCTGGGTGACATCGCAAGTTTCCTGTCGGCCCCGCAGCAGGCAGCACCCGCCGCAAGCGCTGAACCAGAACCGCCGGCGGTTGCCGCACCCGCCAAGACGGCAGCACCGGAGATCGAGCGCAGCTCAGTCGTTTCGGTCCTGCTGGACGACGATGCCAATTCGGACGCCATCGTCCTCGCCAACGACGGCGATATCTGGGTCACCAACGACGACTCGCCCTTCACGGCGGAGCTCTGCTCCATCCTGCTGGACCACGGCTGCACCGTACGCAAGGTGGACGCTGCCAGCGCGCACCAGATCGTCCCGACCGGGAAGCTTTCCGGACTGGTCATCTGCGCACCGCTGACCGGAACCGACGACCTCTTCCTGGAAAACGCCTTCCAACTCCTGAAGAACGCCTCTGGAGCGCTGGGGCAAGCGGCCTTGGCGGAGGGCGCCGTATGCGTCACCGTCTCGCGACTGGACGGCCAATTTGGCTTTGGGGTCGGCACGACGCTAAAGGACCCGCTCTCCGGTGGCCTGGCCGGGCTCTCCAAGACGGCGGCACGCGAATGGCCCGAGGTCGCCTGCAAGGCGATAGACCTGGGAGACTTTCCGACCCCCTCCGCGGCGGCAAGCGCCGTCGCGATTGAGCTTTTCCGCAGCGGTCCGGTCGAGGTGGGTCTTACTGCCGCCGGTCGATTCGGTTTGAGCCTTGCTGTACTGCCGGCGGCCTCCGCCCCTGCCAGTGCCCCGGTTAAAGAGGGTGAGGTCGTGGTGATCACCGGTGGAGGACGCGGCGTGACCGCGGCGGCAGCCCTGGCACTCGCCGAGGCCTACCACCCCTTCCTGGTGCTGCTCGGCCGCTCCCCGGAACCGCTCGATGAGCCGGACTGGCTGATCCCTCTTTCCGAAGAAGGCGAAATCAAGCGGGCCATCATGCTGTCCGCGACCGGCAAGCTCCATCCGCGCGAAATCGAGGAACGCTATCGCGCCGTGCTCGCCGCCCGCGAACTGCGCTCCACCCTGGAGAAAATCGCGGCGACCGGCGGCAAGGCCGTCTACCGCGCCGTCGACATCCGGGACGAGGGAGCCATGGAACTCGTGCTGAACGAGGTGCGTCGCAGCCACGGACCGATCCGCGGCATCGTGCACGGTGCCGGCGTGCTCGCCGACCGGCTCATCGTCGACAAGACTTCGGAGCAGTTCGAGCAGGTCTACAGCACGAAAGTGGCCGGCCTCAGGACGCTTTTGAACGCGACCTACAATGACGAATTGCGCTTCATCGCCCTCTTCTCCTCCAGCACCGGACGCTTCGGCCGCGTGGGGCAGGTCGATTACGCCGTCGCCAACGAGGTGCTGAACAAGACCGCCCAGGCGGAGTCCAGGCGCCGCACCGGCTGCCGGGCCGTCAGCATCAACTGGGGCCCCTGGGATGGCGGCATGGTCACCCCGGCGCTCAAAAAGGTCTTCGCCCAGGAAGGGGTTGGCGTCATCGGCCTGCAGCAGGGTGGAGCCTTCCTGGCCCGCGAGATCGCGGCAAGCTCCGCCCCGGTCGAGATCGTGGCACTGGCCGGTCTCGGCGAGGCGACGGCAGCCCTCCCCTCCAAGCCGCAGACCCTTGAGGAGGCCTTTTCCCTCACCCTCACCGTCTCCGACTACCCGTTCCTGCGCTCGCACGTGCTGGACGGCAAGGCGGTGCTCCCGATGGCGGTCATCGTCGAGTGGCTCGCCCACGGCGCGCTGCACGGCAACCCGGGCTTCCGCTTCCACGGCTTCAATGACCTGCGCATTTGCAAGGGGGTCGTCTTCGAGGACAATACCGCCTTCACCCTGAACGTGATGGCAGGCCGCGCGGTGAAACGCGAGTCCTTCCACCTGGTGCCGGTGGAGCTCTCCAGCCGCGGTGCCAACGACAAGACCGTGCTGCACGCGCGTGCCGAGATCGTGCTAGCCACCAGGCTTCCCGAGGGGATCCGCTCCATCACCGAACTCCCCAGTACCCCCTATACGCCGCAAAACGGTGTCATCTACAACCGGGAGCGCCTCTTCCACGGCCCCGACCTGCACGGCATCGAGCAGGTGGACGGCTGCTCCGCCAAGGGGATTGCTGCAGTCGTCAAGGGCGCGCCCAAGCCGTCCTCATGGATCAAGAGGCCGCTCAGAAGCGTCTGGCTCACCGACCCCTTGGTCATCGACAGCGCGTTCCAGATGATGATCCTCTGGAGCTTCGAGCGCTTCGGCGCCGGCTCTCTCCCCTGCTTCGCCGGCCGCTACCGCCAGTTCCAGGAGGCCTTCCCGCGCGACGGCGCGCAGGTGGTGATCCGCGTCACCTCGGAGAGCGCCCATGGCGCAGCCGCCGACATGGAGTTTTTGGATCGTCATACCGGGAAGCTGGTGGCACGCCTGGAAGGGTACGAGTGCGTCATCGATCCCTCACTGAAACAGGCGTTCCAGCGCAACCAGTTGCAGCGTCCGGTATCCGTTGAGTTGGGGGCAGCTTGAGCATGCAGTCCCCCTCGGTAGCAATCGTCGGCATCGGCGGGATATTTCCCGACGCGCCGGACCTGACCAAATTCTGGGATAACATCCGCAACGCCAAGAGCGCCACCCGCGAGGTGCCGGCGGGGCGTTGGCAGCTCCCTGCCGACGCCGCCTTCGACGCCGAGCCGGGCAAGGCCGACCACGTCTATTCCCGGCGCGGCTGCTTCATCGATGGGCTGCCTCCCGCCACGGGGCTCCCCGGGCTCCAGCTCGACCCCGCGTTCATCAAGGATCTGGACCCTCTCTTCCACCTGCTGCTGCACGCCGGCACCAGGGCCTTCGATTCCGCCGTCACCAAGCCGCTGGACCGCTCCCGGATCGGTGTCATCATCGGCAATCTCGCGCTTCCCAGCGAGAAGTCCGCGGAGCTCTCCCGGTCCATCCTGGGTAGAAGCTTCGAGGAGAAGCTCTTGGGAAAGGCGCACCAGGTAGCGCCGGTCGATCCCTTGAACCGCTACGTGGCCGGTCTCCCCGCGGGCCTGCTGGCCGCGGCGCTTGGCCTTGGCGGCGGCTGCTGCACCTTGGACGCCGCCTGCGCCTCCTCGCTCTACGCCATCAAACTCGCCGCGGACGAACTGCTCTCCGGCCGCGCCGACGCCATGCTGACCGGCGGCCTTTCCCGGCCCGACCCCCTCTATACCCAGATGGGCTTCTCCCAGCTGCGCGCCCTGTCGCGCCGCGGCGTCTGCTCCCCCTTCGACGCGGCCGGCGACGGCCTGGTGGTCGGCGAAGGCGCCGGCATCTTCCTATTGAAACGCACCGAAGACGCGGTTGCCCACGGCGACCGGATCTTCGGTGTAATCAGGGGTATAGGACTCTCCAACGACGTCGGTGGCAGCCTGCTGGCGCCGCTCTCCGACGGGCAGCTGCGCGCCATGCGTGCCGCCTATGCCCAGGCCGGCTGGGAGCCGCAGGACCTCGACCTGATCGAGTGCCACGCCACCGGCACCCCGGTGGGCGATGCGACGGAGGTCGCCAGCCTGAAGGAGCTCTGGGGCGCCTCGGAGAACCCGGGTCGCAGTTGCGTCATCGGCTCGGTCAAATCCAACATCGGGCATCTGCTCACCGCGGCTGGCGCCGCGGCCCTCACCAAGGTGCTGCTCGCCATGGCTGAAGGCACCCTGCCGCCCACCGCCAACTTCGACGCGGCTCCCGCCGGTTTCGCGCTGGAGCAAAGCCCGTTCCAGGTCCTCAAGACGGCCCGACCCTGGACCCGCCGCGGCCAGGGTATTCCGCGCCGCGGAGCGGTGAGTGCCTTCGGTTTCGGGGGCATTAATGCCCACCTGCTGGTTGAGGAGTGGCTGCCGCTGGGTGAAGCCAGCAATGAGAGTAATGGGAATGTAACTGGAGCGAAGCTTAGCCCAAAAAGCTGCGAACCAATCGCGATTGTCGGCTTGGACGCACGCTTTGGCCCCTGGCAGTCGCTCGCCGACTTCCAGAAGCGCGTGCTGGGCGGCGGTACCCCGGTCCGGCCCGGCCCCCCCAAGGACTGGTGGGGCGCCGAAAAGAGCGCCTGGTTTGCCGCTGAGAAGCTTAAGGGCACCCCGTTTGCCGGTTTCTACCTGGACGAGTTCGCTCTTTCCAGCGGCGCCTTCCGCATCCCGCCACGCGAACTGGAGGAGATGCTGCCCCAACAACTCCTGATGCTGGAGTCGGCAGCGGCTGCCATGGCTGACGCCGGTCTGGACCGCACGGGAAACCTGCGAGCCGGGGTCTTCATCGGCATCGCGCTCGACCTCAACAGCACGAACTTCAGCTTCCGCTGGTCCATCGCCCAAAAGGCGGCCTCCTGGGCCAAGGAACTCGGGCTTCAGCTCACCGGGCCGGAACTCGAGGCCTGGATCACCCAGCTGCGGGATCAAAGCGGCCCTCCCCTCACGGCCAACAGGACCATGGGCGCCCTGGGGAGTGTGGTGGCAAGCAGGATAGCACGCGAGTTCAAGGCTGGCGGCCCCAGCTTTACCATCTCCAGCGAGGAGAGCTCCGGCCTGCGCGCTCTGGAGACCGCCGTGCGCCAGCTTCAGGGAGGCGAGATCGACCGCGCCATCGTAGGTGCCGTCGACCTGGCGGGTGACCTGCGTGCCGCACTCGGCCAGCACCTGGGACGGCCCTACTCCGCTGCTGGCGAAGCCAGCCCCTTCGACCAGGGTGCCGATGGAAGCGTCATCGGCGAGGGTGCTGCCTGCGTCGTCCTGAAGCGACTTTCGGACGCCCAGCGCGACGGCGACCGCATCTATGCGGTCATCAAGGGGATCGGCGAGGCAAGTGGCAACCTCATGCTTCCCGGTGCCGCCGCCTACCGGCACGCTCTGGAACGCGCCTACGGCGAGGCGGGCATCGCACCGGAACGGGTCGGCTTCCTTGAGGCGCACGGCAGCGGCAACGCCGCCGAAGACCGGATGGAAGCCGCCGCGCTGGCAGGCTTCTTCGACAGCGCCGGGAACGATCCGGGCTCCGTACCTGAAGTCGTGGACAGCTCCGCTAGTGAAGCCCTCCCTGCGACGCCGAACCGGCGCAGCCTGGCTGTTGGAAGCGTTAAGGCCGACATTGGCCACACCGGTGCGGCCTCGGGCCTTGCCTCATTGGTGAAGGGGTGCCTGGCACTTTACCAAGAGATCATACCGGCCTCCCAAAGTGCCGCGACGCGCCCCCTGGGCAAGCTCGCCGGCGAGGGTGCCCTCTACCTGCCGGCCGCCTCGCGCTACTGGTTGCGCAACCGGGCGGAAGACGCGCGCCATGCCGGTGTCAGTGTCTTTGGCGTGGACGGCAGCTGCTGCCACGTAGTTCTGGAAGGGTACGAAAACCTCCCGGCCCGCGCCACGGCTGAGCGGCTCGCTCCTCTTGGCCTGGGCGAAGAATCACTATTCTGCGTCACCGGGGCCAACCGGGAGGAACTGGCGAGCGGCCTGGACCTGTTGCGGGAAAGCGTCGGCGTGACACCGCGCCCGGACCTGCCGGAACTGGCCCGCAACTGGCAACGCCGCCAACAGGGTTCGGAGCGTCAAACCCTGGCGGTCTCCCTGGTGGCCCGCAGCCATGAAGAACTGGCAACACTCATCAACCAGGGAGAGCGGCTCCTGAGCGCTTATGCCGCGCAGGCCGACACGCTGCTTCCCCCTGCCATGCGCGATCGCATCTTCTTCTCGGCCAGCCCGATGGGAACCGACGGGAAAATAGGCTTTGTCTATCCCGGGTCGGGGAACCACTACGCCGGGATGGGACTGGAGCTATCAGCGCGCTGGCCCGAGATTTACCGCCGCCAGGACGCCGAAAACCTGTACTTGCGCGACCAGTTCCAGCCCGAGCAGTTCTGGAACGGAGCTGAACTCGAATCCATCAACGAGGACCACCTGGCAGTCATCTTCGGCCAGGTGGCCACGGGATGTGCGGTCAGCGACCTGGTGCAGAGCTTCGGCATAACGCCAAGAGCGGTCATCGGATACAGTCTGGGTGAATCGGCAGGGCTCATCGCGACCCGCGCCTGGCAGGAGCGCGACCTGATGCTCTCGCGCATGCGGGCGTCCACGCTCTTCACCCGGGACCTCGCCGGCGAGTGCCGCGCGGCGCGGCGCGCCTGGGGCGAGAACGAGTCGAAAGAGATCAGCTGGAGCATTGGCGTGGTCGACGCCTCCGCCCGGGAAGTGCGCCGCGCGCTCAAGAAGACCTCGCGCGTCTATCTTCTGATCGTGAACACTCCTGACGAGTGCGTGATCGGCGGCGACTCCAAGTGGGTGAAGCACCTGGTCGCCATGCTTGACTGCCGGTTTTTCCCGCTCCAGGGAGTGACGACGGTGCACTGCGAGGTGGCGCGCGAGGTTGGCAACGCCTACCGCGACCTGCACCTCTTTACCACACAAGCTTCCCCCGAGATGATCTACTACAGCGGTGCCGCGGGAAGCGCGTACCAGGTGAACCGCCGCTCCGCCGCCGACTCCATCCTGGCACAGGCGGTTGACGGGATCGACTTTCCCAAGACCATCGAGGCAGCCTACGCCGAGGGGATACGCTACTTCATCGAAATGGGTCCGGGCGGTTCCTGCTCCCGGATGATCGGGCGCATCCTTTCCGGGCGCCCCCATGTCGCAAGGTCCGCCTGCCTTCCGGGCGTCGAGCCCGCCTCCGCCATCCTGAGGCTGCTGGCCCAGCTAAGCTCAGAACGGGTACCGGTCAACCTGGAGCCGCTTTTTGCTGAGGCCCCGGCGCGGTTGCTGAATCTGCCGGCCGGCTCGGCCAGCATCAGGTTTAGCACCGGCGGCGCGCCCTTTGAGCCGACGGTCCCTGAGAGGCCTGCGCTTTTTAATGACTTAAAGGACGCAAAGGACTTTAAGGACACAAGGGACTCACAGAACAATAAGGACAAGCAGAGGACAGCAGAAGTATTAGCAATGACGACCGACAAACAAACACAGGTAAGTACAACAACGGATACACCGGTAAGTACCAGCAAGGTTTTGCCCGCTATGACAGTGACTTATGCAAACCATGCACCAGAAGCGCTGCAGGCAACAGCCCAGGTGGCCTCGCCCTCGCCTGCAGTCATGCAGAAGCCGGCAGCGAGAGTCGTCATGACAGCGGAGCAGCCGGTCGCCAAACAGCAAAGCACCGCAGTGGCCCCCTTGCTGTCCGAGTTCGCTGCGGCCCATGAGGCGCGCCTGAAGGCTCATGAAGCGTACCTTCGGGTCGCGGACAATTTGAGCCGCACCATGGCAGATGCACTGGCTCTGCAGATTTCCCTCCAGGAGCAGCTCATCGCTGCGGGCGTCCTTTTTGAGGGGACGACCCATTCCGCTTTTGGTGGCGGCGAGGCTGGTGGTGCGGGAGCTTTGGCAGCCGGAAGTTCGGCTGAGTTCCCCCTCCCGAGCCCTCCCCCTCCGGGAGAGGGGACTTTTGGTGATTCTTTTAGCAATACCAGTAGTTTCGCCAACGATTCTGCTGTTCAGAATCTAACGTCCGGCACCCTGGCCCCGGCCTTCGATCGCGACATGTGCCTGGAGTTCGCCAGAGGCTCCGTCGGGCGCATGCTGGGCGCCGCCTTCGCCGAGGCGGACAACTTCCCGACTCGGGTACGGCTGCCGGACGAGCCGCTCATGCTGGTGGACCGGATCGTTACCCTTGAGGGCGAGCCCAAGTCGATGACCAGCGGTCGCGTGGTGACTGAGCACGACGTCCATCCTGGCGCCTGGTACCTGGACGGCGGCCGCATTCCGACCTGTGTCGCCGTCGAAGCGGGCCAGGCGGACCTCTTTCTCTCCGGCTACCTCGGCATAGACTTCATCACGCGCGGCATGGCGGTCTACCGCCTGCTCGACGCGGTGGTCACCTTCCACCGCGAACTCCCGGGGCCCGGGGAGACCATCAGCTACGACATCCATATCGAGCGCTTCTTCCGGCAGGGCGAGACCTACCTGTTCCGCTTCCATTTCGAGGCGACGGTGAACGGCGAGCCGCTCCTCTCCATGCGTAACGGCTGCGCCGGGTTCTTCTCGGCCGGGGAACTGGAAGCCGGCAAGGGGATCGTACGCGGAGCCCTCGACCTGCGTCCCCGCACCGGCAGCCTCCCCGCCGACTGGGTAGAACTGGTGCCGGTCGAAACGGCCTCCTACAGCGCCGGGCAGCTCGACGCCCTGCGCCAAGGCGACCTGGCCGGCTGCTTCGGACCGCTCTTTGCCGGACTCCGCCTGCAGCGCCCCCTGACCATACCGGGCGGCCCGATGCAGCTGGTGCACCGGGTCATGGAACTGGAGCCCAAGGGTGGACGCTACCAGCTCGGTTTCATCCGCGCGGAAGCCGACATCCACCCCGACGACTGGTTCATCACCTGCCACTTCGTGGACGACAAGGTCATGCCCGGAACGCTCATGTACGAGTGCTGCATGCACACCCTGCGCATCCTGCTGCTCCGGATGGGCTGGGTTGCCGAGACGGAAGGATCGGCCTGGCAGCCGGTACCGGGTGTGGCGAGCCAGCTTTGCTGCCGCGGCCAGGTGCTGGAATCGACCAGGATCGTGCGCTACGAGGTTACCGTCCGCGAACTCGGCTACCGGCCGGAACCCTACGCCGTGGTCGACGCCCTCATGTACGCCGACGGCAAGCTGATCGTCGAGATCACCAGCATGTCGGTGCGCCTGACCGGGACCAACCGGGAGACGCTACTCGCCCTTTGGGGCGCCCAGGCCCAAAGGGCGACTCCGGCCGCACAGGGTAGCTCGCCGACCGGCAGGTACGACCGCAAACCGGCGCTCTACACCAAGGATCAGATACTCGCCTACAGTAACGGCAACCCTTCGGAAGGGTTCGGCGACCGGTATCGGATCTTCGACACCGACCGGAAGATTGCGCGCCTACCCGGCCCCCCCTTCCAGTTCATGGACCGGGTTACTGCGCTGCGCGGCGAACCGTGGCAGATGGCCGCCGGCGCCCTGGCCGAGGCGCAGTACGACATCCCGGTCGACGCCTGGTATTTCGCAGCGGACCGGCAGCCGCGCATGCCGTTTTCCGTGCTGCTGGAAGCGGCCCTGCAGCCTTGCGGTTGGCTCGCCGCCTACGTCGGCTCGGCGCTCAACAGCCCGACCGACATCTCCTTCAGGAACCTCGGCGGGAGCGCGGTCCAGCATCGGGCGGTAACGCCCGACAGCGGCACCCTGACGGCCAGCGCAACCATGACCAAGGTGGCGACCAGCGGCGGCATGATCATCCAGGAATACGACTTCTGCGTCGCGGACCGGCACGGCGTCCTCTATGAGGGTGACACCATGTTCGGCTTCTTCGCCAAGGACGCGCTGGCAAATCAGGTGGGCATCCGGGACGCCGCTCCCTACCAGCCAACAGCCGAGGAGGCCGGGCGCGGCGCGAGCCTCCCCTACCCCCAGGAGCGTCCTTTCCCGGAGCAAAAGCTGCGCATGATCGACCGCATCGAACTCTTCGTCCCGGACGGCGGACCGGCGAGGCTCGGCTACCTCAAGGGGACCAAGCAGGTCGACCCGGACGAGTGGTTTTTCAAGGCGCACTTTTACCAGGACCCGGTGACACCCGGCTCGCTGGGGTTGGAGTCCTTCCTGCAGCTCGTCAAGTTCGCGGCGGTGCAGCGCTGGGGCTGGCAGGAGGGCGACACCATCGCCGCCGTGGCGCTGGAGCGCCGGCATCGCTGGCTCTACCGGGGCCAGGTGGTTCCGACGAACGCGCAGGTTACGGTCGTCGCCTGGATCACCGCGGTCGACGAAGAGCAGCGTATTCTGGTCGCTGCCGGTTTCCTCTCGGTCGACGGGCGGCCGATCTACCAGATGAACGATTTTACGGTGCAGCTGGAGAGAGGGTAAGAGTTCGGGGGATTCCCCCTGTGCAACAGGGGGGAAGGCTCGCGTAGCGAGACAGGGGGGTTTTCCTCTGGGCGAAAGACCCCCCTGCTTCACTCCGTTCAGCTTCCCCCCTATTTCATAGGGGGGACAAAACTAAAAACCTCAGCCGGTGCAATCCGCCGGCAACCCGGAGCAATTTAGCAGCTTATTGACAGACATTTTTTTAAGGTGATAGATGAAGTATTCCAAGGTATATATCGAATCTCTCGGCTATGAACTGGCTCCGGTGGTTGTGACTTCCGCCGAGCTTGAGTCCCGCCTGGAGCCCCTGTACAAGACGCTCCACTTCGCTCCGGGCCAGTTGCAGGCGCTTACTGGCATCCGGGAACGGCGCTGGTGGGAGCCGGGTTTCCCGCTTTCCAGGGGCGCCCTCGCCGCCGGGAAAAAGGCGCTCGCCGCCAGCGGTATCGCCCCCAGTGAACTCGGCGCACTGGTCTACACCGGCGTCTGCCGTGAGCAGTTCGAGCCGGCCACCGCCTGCCGGGTCGCCGCGGGCCTGGGCGTCTCGGGCAACGCCGCCATTTTCGACCTCTCCAACGCCTGCCTGGGTGTGCTGAACGGCATCCTCGAGGTGGCCAACCGGATCGAACTGGGCCAGATCAGGGCCGGGCTGGTGGTCTCCTGCGAAAGCGCCCGGGACATCAACGATCTCATGATCACGCGCATGCTGGCGGACCCGCGCATGGAGAACTTCGCCAGTTCCCTGGCGACCCTGACCGGCGGCTCCGGCGCGGTGGCGGTGCTCCTCACCGACGGATCCTTCTCGAAGTCGGGCCGGCGCAGGCTGCGCGGCGGTCTTACCCAGGCAGCACCCGAGCATCACGCCCTCTGCCTTTGGGGCATCGCCCCGGACGGCAAAGGCGGCTTCGTGCAGTCCATGAGCACCGATGCGGTGAACGTCATGAATTTCGGGGTGGAACTGGGCCGGCGCACCTGGGCGCAATTTCTTCCCGAGGTGAGCTGGAGCAGCAACGACGTGGACCGTGTGGTCTGCCACCAGGTGGGGAGCGCACACCAGAGTGCCATCCTGAAGACCCTGGGCATCGCCCCCGACAAGGATTTCACCACCTACGAGTTCCTCGGCAACATGGGAACCGTCTCTCTGCCGCTCACCGCCGCGCTCGCCGACGAGCGGGACATCCTCTCCAAGGGTGACCGGGTTGCCATGCTCGGCATCGGCAGCGGGCTCAACTGCCTGATGCTCGGGGTGGATTGGTAGGCGCTCCGCGCGGGCACGCCATTGCGTCTTCGCTCGCGGCACACATATGCATCTGGCATGAGCGCACCGGAAACCGGGCGAACACAAGGTTCGCCTCTACGGATCGCGGGGCAAATCCCTCACCGCGAGGTCCCTTGCCATGGCGAATCCCTCACCCCTGCCCCTCTCCCGGAGGGCGAGGGGATATCTGACTTATCACAGCGCTCAGAAGCCGGAATTTTCCAGATACGGCTGAACGAGAAAACTATAGGTGCCCGACCGCATGACCGCAGACCTACAGAAACTTTACCCTTTCACCGGCCACAGGCTGGACCTCGACGGGATTTCCTATCACTACCTCGATGAGGGCGCCGGGGACCCGGTCGTCATGGTGCACGGCAACCCCTCCTGGTCTTTCTATTACCGGAACCTGGTGCTCGCCCTGCGCGACCGCTACCGCTGCATCGTCCCGGATCACATCGGCTGCGGCCTCTCGGACAAGCCGGGTGACGAGCGCTACGATTACACGCTGGCGCGCCGGGTGGACGACCTGGAGCGGCTCATCGACCACCTGCAGCTCGACGGCAAGCTGACCTTGGTGCTGCACGACTGGGGCGGCATGATCGGCATGGCCTACGCCGCGCGCCACCCGGAGCGCATCGGCCGCCTGGTGCTCCTCAATACCGCGGCCTTCCACCTCCCCAAGGAGAAGAAGTTCCCGCTGGGACTCAAGATCTGCCGCGACACCGCCCTCGGCACGCTGCTGGTCCGGGGTTGCAACGCCTTCAGCGTCGGGGCGTCCATGGTCGGCTGCAAGAAGCACCCGATGACCCGCGAACTGCAAAGCGCCTACCGCTCCCCCTACAACTCCTGGGGCAACCGGATCGCGACGCTGCGCTTCGTGCAGGATATCCCGCTGGCTCCGGGCGACCGCAACTACGCCCTGGTGAGCCAGGTCGCGGAGAGCCTGGAGCAGTTCCGCGAGCTCCCGGTCTCCATCTACTGGGGCGAACTCGACTTCGTGTTCGACCCGACCTTCCTGGCCGAGTGGGTGAAGCGCTTTCCCAAGGCACAGGTGCACCGCTACCCGGACGCCGGGCATTACATCCTGGAGGACATGAAGGACGAAGTGGTGCCGCTCATAGAGAATTTCCTGGACACCACCCTTCCCACCTATCGCGGCGAGAGCCGATGCTAGGCGAAACTTTCGTCAATATCGCCGCGCACCTCCCCGAGATGGCCCGGCGGCAGCCTGACACGACGGCCATCATCTTCCCCAAACAGGGACGCCGCATGAGCTTCTCCGAGCTCGACTCGCTGAGCGATCGGGTCGCGCGCGGGCTCCTCAGCGTCGGCATCTGCCGTGGGGTGCGCACGGTCCTCATGGTCACCCCGAGCCCGGAGTTCTTCGCCCTCACCTTCGCCCTCTTCAAGGTGGGCGCGGTACCGGTACTGATCGACCCCGGCCTGGGGATGAAGAACCTGAAGAAATGCTTCGCCGAGGCGGAACCGCACGCCTTCATCGGCATCCCCAAGGCGCACCTGGCGCGCCTGCTCTTCGGCTGGGGCAAGGATTCCATCCGCACCCTGGTGACGGTGGGGCGCCGCCTGTTCTGGGATGGCTCCACCTTGGCCGAGCTCATCGACCAGGACGGCTCGCTGGCCCCCTTCACCCCGGCCCCGACCCAGCATGAGGACGTCGCCGCCATCCTCTTCACAAGCGGCTCCACCGGCTCCCCGAAGGGTGCCATCTACAGCCACGGCAACTTCGCGGCACAGGTGGAGGCGCTGCGCACGGAGTACGGCATTGAACCCGGGGAGATCGACCTCCCCACCTTCCCGCTCTTTGCGCTCTTCGCCCCCGCGCTCGGCATGACCGCCGTCATCCCGCAGATGGACTTCACCCGCCCCGGATCGGTCGACCCGAGGAAGATCATCGACGCCATCACGAGCTACGGTGTCACTACCATGTTCGGCTCCCCAGCCCTCATCAACCGGGTCGGGCGCTACGGCGTCGCGCACGGCACCCGCCTCCCCAGCCTCAGGCGCGCCATTTCCGCCGGGGCGCCGGTGCCAGCTGCCGTCCTGGAGCGCTTCAGCTCGCTGCTTACCCCCGGGGTGCAGGTCTACACCCCCTACGGCGCAACTGAGGCGCTGCCGGTCTGCTCCATCGGGAGCGCGGAGATCCTCGGGACCACCCGCGCCATCACCGACGCCGGCGGCGGGGTCTGCGTCGGGCGCCCGGTCGAGGGGATCCGGCTCGAAATCATCGAGATAAGCGACGCCCCCATCTACCGCTGGGACGAGTCGCTGCGGGTGCCGACCGGCAAGATCGGCGAGATCATCGTCCAGGGGGAGCAGGTGACCCGCGGTTACTACAACCGCCCGGACGCCGACCACCTCGCCAAGATCTCCGACCCGGAGACGGGCTCCTTCTTCCATCGCATGGGGGACCTGGGGGGCCGGGACGAGGAGGGCCGGGTCTGGTTCTGCGGCCGAAAGACGCACCGGCTGGAGACGGTCTCTGGCACGCTCTTCACCATCCCCTGCGAGGCGGTCTTCAACACGCACCCGCAGGTGTTCCGCACCGCGCTGGTCGGCGTCGGCCTCCCCGGCCAAGCCAGGCCGGTGCTCTGCGTCGAACTGGAGAAGGGGATCAAGGTGAACCGCGAAACCCTGCGCGTCGAACTCCTGGCCATCGCCCGGGACCACATCCACACCCACGCCATCGACACCATCCTGTTCCACCCGGCCTTCCCGGTCGACATCCGCCACAATGCGAAGATCTTTCGCGAAAAGCTCGCCGTCTGGGCTGCAAGGAGGCTTAAATGATAGCATTGGTGACGGGCGGCGGAGGTTTCCTGGGGAGCGCCATCGTGAGACAGCTGCTGGCGCGCGGGGACCAGGTCAGGAGCTTCTCCCGCGAGGCGCACCCGGGGCTCTCCCGGCTCGGCGTGCAGCAGATCCAGGGCGACATCGCGAACCTGAACGCGGTGCAGGAGGCGGTCCGGGGCTGCGACATCGTCTTCCACGTTGCCGCCAAGGCAGGGATCTGGGGCACCTACGAGCAGTATTACCGGGCCAACGTGACCGGTACCGAGAACGTGGTCGCCGCCTGCCAGACCCACGGGGTGGGGCGCCTGGTCTTCACCGGGTCGCCCAGCGCCGTCTTCGACGGCTACGACGTGGAGGGAGGCGACGAGTCGCTCCCTTACCCCGCGAGCTATGAGGCGCACTACCCGCACACCAAGGCGGTCGCCGAGCAGATCGTGCTGGGGGCCAACTCGGCGTCGCTGGCGACCGTGTCGCTGCGCCCGCATCTCATCTGGGGCCCGGGAGACAACCACCTGGTACCGCGCATCGTGACCAAGAGCCGGTCCGGCAGGCTGCGCCGCATCGGGTCGCGCCCTTGCCTGGTGGACACCGTCTATATCGACAACGCGGCCGACGCCCACCTCAATGCGGCCGACCGCCTGCTGCCCGGCGCCCCTCTGGCCGGCAAGGCCTATTTCATTTCCAACGGCGAGCCGCTGCCGCTTTGGGAGATGGTGAACCGCATCCTTGCCGCGGCAGGCCTGCCGTCCGAGAAGCGCAGCATTCCGCCCAAGCTGGCGCGCGCCGCGGGCACCCTGTGCGAGATGGCCTGGAAAATACTGAGCCTACCCGGCGAGCCGCCCATGACGCGCTTCCTCGCCAACGAGCTGTCGAGCGCCCACTGGTTCGACATCTCCGCCGCGCGCCGCGACCTGGGATACCTGCCCGCGGTCTCCATCGAGGAGGGGCTCAAGCGGCTCAAGAAGAGCTTCGAGGCGGCGGGCCGGTGATCGTGACGGCCCCTCCGACCGCTCCTCCGACGGTTGCGCCTCCGGTCATTCCTGCGCTCGTCATCCCGGCCAGGCGCCCGGCGCCGGGCCAGGTGCAGTTGCACCTGGCCTCGTTGGCCTGCGCGGCGGGCGAACTGGACCGCCTGCAGGGGTTTCTCTCGGCAGACGAGCTGCTGCGCTGCAACCGGTTGATCGACCAGGGCCGGCGCGAGCGCGCCATTGCCGGGCGCGGCCTGCTGCGCGAACTGCTGGGGAGCTATCTCGGGGAGGAGCCGGGGAGCATCCTGCTTTCGGAGGGGGAGTTCGGTAAGCTTCATCTGTCGGAGCATCTGGAGGAGGACGCGATCAGCTTCAACCTGTCGCACGCGGGCGACCGGCTGCTCATGGCCGTCGCGACCGGCTGCGAGGTCGGGGTCGACCTGGAACTGGTGCGGCCGGACCTGCAGTTTCGCGCCATGGCGGAGCGTTATTTTTCACTCCGGGAGCAGCGGGAGCTCTTCAGCCTGGCGCCCGCCGAGCAACTGCCCGCCTTCTACCGCTGCTGGACCCGCAAGGAGGCCTACCTGAAGGGAACCGGCACCGGCTTCTCGCAGCCAGCCAACGGCTTCGACGTCTCCCTGCTGCCGCAGCACCCGCCGGAGTTACTGGCCCACCGCGCCTCCCCCGGCGAAACCGAAAGGTGGAGCATCAGGGACATCGACATGCCCGGGGAGTACTGCGCCGCCGTCGCGCTGGAAGCCGAGAACGCTGAGCTGAAAACCTTCTTTTAACCACGGGGAGTCAAAACCTTAAAACGGTTAGCCACAAAAACGCACAAAAGACACAAAAAGAATCAAAGACGAAAAAGTAAATAAACTAAAACATCTACTTAAACAAGGAACCTTCAACCAGGACTTAAATGCTATTACAAGATTTAGAGTCCTTTTTGTACGTTTTGTACCTTTTTGTGGCCGGAAACGATTTAGATTCTGCCTTTCTCGGTGTTCTCTGTGTCTCCTTGGCTAATCGGTTGTGGTTTGTCTCTGGTTTTTACGGAAGGCCCGGTAGGCATCCATGTGGCTTGTGTATTTGCTCAGGGTGATTTCGCTGTTGAGCCACGCATAGATGATGACGTTGTCTTCCTTGAGGTACTTGAAGAATAACCGATATTTATCGACGGGCCTGGACCGCATCCACTCCCGGTAACCATACCCCTCGCAATCACCCTGGTAGTAACTCGCGTGCTGCGGGTCCGCGGGTATCTCATCCCTGATGGTTTTATAGATCTTCGCCAGAAGCTTGGTCTGCGGCGACTTCTTGTAGTTGTCGGGATCCCTTTCCTTTTCCCTCGCAACGACTGATACCAACTCATCCAGTACCAGTTCGAAAGCGGCATGAAAACGGATGCGCGATTCGTTGCTAACCATGTCAGAACTCCACGCCTTCGATCAATGCTTCGATGAGTTTCATTTTGTCGGGATCGGGAATCCGGATGGTATCCGCGCTATTCTCCAGCTCCCGGTCCATGCAATCGTAGAGCTGGTACACCGTCGCATTCTCGATACTCCAGGAGAACGCATCGAAGAGCCTCGGATGACAGGCAAGTGAAGCCAGCTTGGCTTCTATCATGTCTTCATAGTACGACGCCACGAATTCATCGGGGATGGCGAATCTGAAATGAAGAAAAGGGGCATCATGGCGCCGGATAATGATGTCATAGCGGAAATTTTGCAGGATTATGTTGGTCTCGGACAACCCGTCTCCGATGGCTGCGACCAGCGGTTTTAAATCCTTTTCCAGCAACCCGTGCTTGGCCAGCAGGTCGACGATGATCTCGTAATGGCAGTGGTAAGGGTGCTGCACGCCGCTACTTGCTTCCTGCCACTGGGGCAAAATCCTCTTGAAGAGAGAAAATCTGCCGGTGAGCGGAGTCAACTGGATGATCGCCTCCAGTATCTTCAAGTTAGTGGGGTCGTAATCGAGGGCGAGCAGTGCGAAACGGGTGGACTCGCTCCAAAGGCAGGACTTTTCCAGGGAAACGGCATAATATATCAGCGAAAAGCAGGACTCCGCCTGTTCGATCGCCTTCTTGTGGAATCCGTGCATCGCTTCGATGTCATGCTCGAGGCACGCCAGCAACCCGAGCAGCGTGTTGCCACAGACGGCGTCTTTCTTGAGCATGGACTGGGCGTTCTTTTTGTGCCTGGCGAGTTTCATGCCCTGAGTGATGTCCCGGCGGGTCAGCACGCTCAACTCAGAAAACGTCTGCATGAATTCGATTTGAGACTGGGATATCATGTACTAACCTCTTCCGGCACAGCCAGTCAGTCGTCAGGCAAGCAGATCGGTCTGGCAAAACCGGCAGACGGTCTCCTTCCACTTGCTGTACTCATGGCACTTGCTACATTGGCGATAATGCCCATCCACCGGCCGCCGGGGGCCTTGGAAGATGCTGATCATCAAGGTGGGCGGAAATAGACAGTTGACGAGAAACCAAAACGCCGGGTTTCTTCCCTTGGTCCAGGCGAGCCGGGCGCCAATAATCCCGGGTAGGACGAAAAAGATGCCCATGAAGGCGGTCTGCTGTAACAGAAGCAGCATGCTTGACTCCTCTGTGCCAATATTGTCAGGTCCTGGGTTCGGTCCTGGTGATGGTGCTGCGCTCCAAACCGAGTAACTCAGCGGCCTCGTGCATGGCTCTCCGGTAGCGCTCACGGAATGCCGGAAAGGCGTCGTTGGGCGCCCCCGCCTCGTCCCAGGGGAGACCCGTGCGCGCCAGGATGATCAGGATCTCCTCCAGTGCGTCGCGTCTTTGCCTCAGCTGAGCGATCTCCCGAATAGATTCCTCCAGCAGGTCCCGGTCAACCGCCCCGCCTTTAACGCCCTCTTGCAACCTGTTTACGATGTCTGACATATCGGCTCCCCTACTGCCAAGGCATGGTAGCAGCGACGGTGTGGTGAGTCAATATCCATATTGGAGGGATATTCGCTGTCAGACCGGGCCGGTCCCCGCGTCCGATCCAATTGGTAGCCAGTGGACCTTACGAGAACCGGCGGGCGGCAGCCCTGGCAGGCAACCCATTTTCCCCAATTCTTTTAATTGCCAAAAGGCTATAAAGGTTTTATTCTCTCGAAGCTAATCCAGAGAAACGGAAAACCAATCCAACGACGAGAGAGGATACAACAATGAAGAAGTTTGCCGCACTGATCTTGGGCTCGGTCCTGACAGCTCTTATTGCCGGCACCGCCCTTGCTGCCTCCACGGCACCTGTCGAGTCCCGCGATGCCAAACCCGCCGCTGCCACGGTACCCCCTGCGGCACCGGCTGCGGCCGCCGCGCCGGTTGCAGTTCCTGCCGCAGCCGCACCTGCCGCGGTCGCGGCGCCGGTACCGATGGCAGCCGCCCTCAAGATCGGCTATGTCGACATGGCCAAGATCGCCGCCGAAACCGATAGCGGCAAGGCAGCCACCGCCGCATTGAAAGCGAAATCCCTGAAACTCAGCGCTAAAATCGAGGCGAAGCAAAAGCAGATCGAAAAGCAAAAGGCTGCCATCGAAGCCAAGCTGGAAACGATGTCGACCAAGGAGCGCGCCGCCAAGGCAAAAGAATTCCAGAAGAAAATGGAGGAGTACCAGAAGCTGGCTCGCTCAAGCGACCTCGAGATGCAGGAAATGCAGGAGAAACTTACCAGCGACATTTACCAGTCCATCCAGAAGGCTGCCAAGACATATGCCAAGTCGCACGGCTACGCCGCGATACTGGCGAAAAAAGACCTGCTTTACCTGGCGGACATTCCGGATCCCACCGACCTGACCGACGAAATTGCGGCCCTGATCAATCAGAAGCCGGCGTCCAAGTAGCCGGAACCCAGGTAACTGAAATAGCCGGATGAGATTTTCTCTGGCAACAAGATGGTCCCGCAGCACAAAATCCCCCTTCACGAAGGGGGATTTTTTATTTCTCGGTTTCGGCTGTCAAAGCGAGTGTATCGTGCCCCCGTACCGGAAAAACGATAACATTGTGATAGAATACTCTAAATGTGGCGATAAAATTCTATCAACTCCTTTGAAAAGGAGCGATTTCCCATCCCATCTGCAGATTGGAGCCGGGAACCAAACCGGCAAAGGATTATGAAATGAAGAGAGCTACCCTTACCCTCTGCCTGGCGCTCTTGACCGGGCTCCTCCTCCCCCGACCGACCCTGGCGACCCTCGGCGAAGGGGCTGACTCGATCACCAAGGATCGCCACGCGCTGTCGGCCGCCAAACGGGCCAGCACCAGCCACGCCAAGTACACGGTCCAGGAAATAGCCTCCAATGCGACGACAATCAGGGAATATCTGGACCTCTCCGGCGTCGTGTTCGCCGTCGCCTGGAACGGCATGGTGCATCCCGACCTGACGACGATTTTGGGCACGTATGCCGGCGAGTACCGGGAGGCCAAGCGGCAAACGCCCCGCAAACATGGACTCGGGCGCTCCAAGGTGCAGTCGGGCCAGGTTGTCGTCGAGACCTGGGGGCACATGCGCAATCTGCAGGGCCGGGCCTATCTCCCCGCGCTGCTGCCTGAGGGGGTGAGCGTCGATGAAATCAACTGACCTGACGATTCGTATCATGCTGCTGGCCCTTTGTTTCATACCCGCCGGATGCGGTGGAGGCGGCGGAGGTGGAAGTCCCTCCCCGCCGGCTCAGACAACCATCGTGGTCACTCCCGCCGATCCCGTTATCGCGCCGGGGGCCACCCAGCAGTTCGTCGCCACGGAGTTCTTCTCGGACGGCACCTCCAAGGTACTTACCTCAGGTGTCACCTGGAGTTCCTCGGGGGTAGCGCCGATCGATGCCTCGGGCGTCGTCAGGTCCCCAAGTGTAGGAGTCGGGACAGCGACTATCAAGGCGAGCTTCGAGACGTTCACCAATTCCACGCCCCTGACGATTACCGCCGCGAATACACCGGCACCAAATGTCATCCGCGTTTCCGTCAACGACGTATCGTCCAGTGGGCTCTGTTCACCTGCCACCTCCGCAAATTATCTGAACAAGCCGTGCGTAAGCGTCACGATCTGCAATCCTGGCACCTCCACCTGCCAAACGGTGACCGACCTCCTGCTGGACACCGGCAGCTACGGACTGCGCGTCTTCAAACAGGCCATTACAACTCTGACATTGCCCCAGGCGACCAGCGGTTCAGGATTACTTGCCGAGTGCATCCAGTTCGCCGACGGTGGAACCGTCTGGGGGCCGATCATGAGTGCCGATGTACAAATGGGCACCGAGACGGTCGTTAACATGCCGATACAGGTCATCGACTCCAGCTTCGCAAGGCCTGACCCCACCTCATGCAGAACCCCTGACCCAAACCCTGTCGCGGCAGGGTTCAGCGGGGTCCTTGGTGTGGGCCCCCTGATCCAGGATTGCGGCAACAGTTGCGTCCAGGCGGCTATCGGAATCTATTTCAGCTGTCCCAACTCGACCACCGGAACTGCCTGTTCCGGCACGACGGTCCCGCTCGCTAACCAGGTCCAGAACCCGGTAGCCGACCTCCTCGCGGACAACAACGGCCTGTTGTTGCAGTTCCCAGGCATCCCACTGGGCGGGGTCAGTTCCGCAAACGGATTCCTGATCTTCGGCGTCGGCACCTGGGCCAACAACACCCCGGCGGGTCAGGCCGTGCTGCAGACCAACTCACAGGGCGATTTCACCGCCACCATAAGTGGGGTCACCCGGTCGGTAACCGGGTTCCTGGATACCGGATCCAACGCGCTGTTCCTGCCGAGCGCGCTCCCGGTCTGCGGCGGGGTAAACTCTGCCTGGTACTGCCCGCCATCCGGCACCACGCTGCCGGTAACCCTCGGCGTCGGCGCGCAGGCAGACACAGTACAACTCAACATCGGCAATGCAGATGCTCTTTTTTCCACCAACAACAATGTGTTTGGCGAATTGGCGGGGACTTCGACTCCGGCCATCGGGTTCGACGGGGGACTCCCCTTCTTCTTGGGACGCAGCATCTTCATAGGATTCGACGGACGAGGCACCACTCTGGGGACCGGTCCCTACGTTGCGTTTTAAGGGCTGCCCGCTTCCCAAGGGTTGATCCCTTCACCGTATCCAACTGTCATCCAGGAAGCTTCCTTTTCCGTGATCTTCAACTGTTCACGCCAAAAGGAAGCTTCTGCAGTTTCTTGACTTGTTTAGCGTTGTGTTTCTTTGATAGAGTTGGTATCACAGATTGGAATCAAGTGAATTGTGTTAAGCGGTAAATGGAGGTGATGCTTTGCTGAGATTTCTCACAATGGCGCTGACAGCCATGGTTGCCATGACACTATTCCCTGTGCAGCTTCCGGCAGCGCAGACGCATGCAGCCGCGACAGAGAGCAAGGGCCCGGACAAAGAGAGCGAGCCGGCAAAACCTACGGCTCAAACCTCAAAGACAGCTGTCACCAGGCACAAAATAAGCATCGCCGGTAAAGAGATGTCCTACACGGCGACGGCGGGCCTGCTGCCGATTACCAACGACGCAGGGGAGACGGAGGCCGAGCTTTTTTCTGTCACCTATGCGGCCGACAGCCCGCCGGGCGGCAAGCGCCGCCCGCTGCTCTTCATCTTCAACGGGGGACCGGGTGCCGCCTCGGTCTGGCTGCACCTGGGCGCCATCGGCCCCAGGCGGGTGCAGATGCTTCCCGACGGCAACATGCCGGCGCCGCCCTACCACCTTCTGGACAACGCGTCTTCCTGGCTGGACCTGGCGGACCTGGTTTTCGTCGATCCGGTAGGCACCGGCTACAGCAGGGCCGCCAAACCCGACCTCACCAAGAACTTCACCACGGTGCGCGGCGACATAGAGTCGCTGGGCAAGTTCATCAGACTCTATCTGACCCGGAACGAGCGCTGGAACTCCCCGATCTTCCTGGTAGGCGAGAGCTACGGCACCTTCCGCTGCGCGGGGCTCTCCGAACACCTGGTGGAGCACGGAGTCGCCCTGAACGGGATCATCCTGGTTTCCTCCATACTGAACCTGCAGACCACCTCGTTTGACAACGGCAACGATCTCCCCTACCAGCTGTTCCTGCCGAGCTACACGGCGACCGCCTGGTACCACAAGAAGCTCGCTCCCGATCTGCAGTCCGATCTGGACCGGACGCTCTCGGCTGCCGAAAGCTGGGCGGCCACCGAGTACCAGACGGCCCTGAACCAGGGTGACCGGCTAACGGCGGAGGAGCGCCAGGCGGTCGTCGCACAGCTCTCACGCTTCACCGGGCTTTCCCCTTCCTTCGTCGAAAGCCGCAACCTGAGGGTGGATAGCAGGACCTTTGTCCGCGAACTGCTGCGCGACCGCGGCCGGATGGTAGGCTACATGGACAGCCGCTTCAGCGCGGCCAACCTGGACCCCTCAGCGCCCTCCGGGTTCGACCCGACCGTGAGCACCATCCGCCCCCCTTTCACCGCCGCCTTCAACGTCTATGCGCGCGAGGAGCTCGGCTACCAGTCCGACCTGGAATACTTCACCCTGGGCGGCGGCATCGGGCACTGGGACTGGGAGGCGAAGAACGGCTACGCCGACACCAGCGACAACCTGCGCAACACCTTTGCCAAGAACCCCTACATGAAGCTCTTCGTCGCCTCGGGGTGCTTCGACCTGGCGACGCCGCATTTCGCCACCGAGTACACCCTGGCGCACCTTGGGCTCACCCCGGCCCTGCGCAAGAACATCACGACGCGGCGCTACAAGTCGGGGCACATGATGTACCTGGAAAGCGAGTCGCTGGCGCAGTTGAAGAGGGATGTTGCGGAGTTCGTGGGGGCGGCGCTGCAGGAGCAGGCGCGATAGTCGGGAGAATGAGTCCGCTCTTGAGCCACTTCCCTTTGGCATCGGTGTAGCACTTATGGTACACTTATTTTGAGATGAAGAGTATCGAAACGCTCTTAAGGAGTTGAGTTATGCCCTCGACAAATCCGCGTATCAATGTTGTCTGTGAAAAGTCCTTGCACGCTGCCATTGCCGAAATTGCCGAACGTGATGGCGTATCGCTGTCATCGGTAGCACACGACCTGCTGCTGGAATCCTTGGAGTTGCGTGAGGATATCTCCCTAGCTAAGGTCGCCGATTTGCGGGCCAAGGGATTTGACCGCGCAACGGCCTTGACCGTCGACCAAGTTTTCGGCTAATGAGTTTCACTGTTACATTTCATCCCGGAGTTAAGGACGATGTAGCCGGATTGGCCAAGGCTATACGCGAAAGAATTCGAAACGCGATCGAAACCCGATTGACCTGTGAACCAGCCCTTTTCGGCAAGCCCTTACGTGGCACGCTAGCTGGATATTGGAAGCTACGGGTCGGTGACTGGCGTGTGGTCTACACCATTCATGGTAACGAGGTTACGGTGTATGCCATAAAGCACCGAAGTGGAATTTACGATGAACTAAATGATCGTTTGTAGCTGACCATCCTTCCGCTAACATCAGAAATTCCGAACCTAATATTCTTTATTGCCAAAGCTCCTGCGCCCTAATCGATTCTATCTTTACGTCGTCTTTAAATATATTACAGTTGAGAAAAGGGGCGACCGTTAACGGCCGCCCCTTTGATTGTCTGTCAGTACGATAGTATCTGCTTACTTCAGCAGGTGAGACCCATGGCAACGATCTCGGCGATGTCCTTCACCTGTGCCTTCCCGGAGAAATCCTTCAGTCCGTCCTCGAACATGGTCATGCAAAACGGGCAGCTGACGCATATGGTGTCGGGCTTTTTGGCGAGCGCCTCTTTGACCCGGTTGCGGTTGATGGGGGTGCCCTCGTGCTCCTCCAGCCACATGCGGCCGCCTCCGGCGCCACAGCAAAAGGCGTTCTCGCGGTTACGGTCCAGTTCGTTGACCGGCAGGCCGGTGACGTCCCGGATGGTGTCGCGCGGGGCATCGTAAATCCCGTTATGGCGGCCGAGGTAACAGGAATCGTGCAGGACGACGCTGCCGAACTCTTTCAGGTGCGGGCCAAGCGGAAGCGCGCCCTGGTCGATAAGTCCCTTGATGAACTCGCTGTGATGCACCACCTCAAGCTCCAGGCCGTACTGGCGGAAATCGTTTTTCAGGGTGTTGTAGCAGTGGGGGCACTGGGTGATGACCTTGGTCACTCCTTTGGACTGGAACTGTTGCACGCTCTGCTTTGCCATGGCATCGAAAAGGTACTCGTTGCCGAGGCGCCGCAGGCTCTCGCCGCAGCACTTCTCGTCCTTGCCGAAAACGCCGTAGGAAACCTGTGCCGCGTCCAGCACCTTGGTCAGCGCGATCGTCACCTGCTTGTTCCTGGCATCGAAGGCGCCGGAACAGCCGACGAAGAGCAGGTAGTCGGTGCTTCCCGCTTCGAATGGTTTCAGGTCCAACTGCGAGCTCCACTTGCTCCGTTCCGAGGGCGCCATGCCCCAGGGGTTCGACCTCTGCTCCATGTTCTCGAAGAGGTTCAGCAACTCGTCGGGGAATTTCGCGTCCATCTGCACCAGGTGGCGCCGCATCTTGACGATTTTCGGCAGGTGTTCGATGAAGACGGGACACGCCTCCATGCAGGCGCCGCACGAGGTGCAGTTCCATAGCGCCGACTCGCTACAGCTCTCCTCTCCCTCCCCTATCAGCGCTGTGCCGCCGGAGGTTTTCCGATCGCCGTTTGCCAGCAGATTCTCCTTGATGGCGTGCACCATCAGGCGGGGATTGAGGGCCTTCCCGGTAGCGGCAGCCGGGCAGACGTCCTGGCATCTGCCGCATTCGGTGCAGGAAAAGGAATCCAGCAGATCCTTCCAGCTCAAACGGTCGACGCTGTTGGCGCCAAAGCTGTTGCCATCGACAAATTCCTCGCGCCCCTGGCAGTTGGTCCCCTCCAGACTGCGCAAAAAGACGTTCGGTATCGCCGTCAGGATGTGCATGTGCTTGCTGTAGGGGAGAAAGTTCATGAATACCAGCAGCACGACGGCGTGGATCCACCAGAAGATCCCCGGAAGCGCCGGCAGCACTTGGGCAAAGGGGCCGCTTCCCAGAATATTTCCGAACAGGGCGGACACCGGCGCGGCGGAGTATGCCGGGGCCAGACCGAGGGCGATCTCCGCGCCATGCATCCCGAAATAGGCGAGCATCAGGACGGCGATCATGGAAAGGATGAAGAACGCCTCGAAGCTGCGGGCGCCCTGAAAGGGAGGGCTTACCGTACGGCGGATGGCGGCGAGAACAACTGCGGCGAGGGCAGCCAGCGAGCAGAAGTCGTAGGCGCACAGGAGCGCAACGTGAACCGGCTCGGGGAGCAGGGCGAAGCTGAGGCCGGGCAGCGCGCCGGCCACCAGGAACTCGCCGTTGGCGAGGACCAGAACCAGAAAGGCCCAGAAAATGACGGAGTGGTTGACGCCGAAGCGGCGTTTAATCACCCGTTTCTGGCCGATAGCGTAGACGAGCATCTCCCGAAACCGGGTGAAGGGCTGATCGAGGCGGTTATCCCCGGTGCCCACCGATACCAGGCCGAGCCGGCGATAGCAACTGAAACAAAAGAAGGCCAGGGACAAAGACAGGAGACCTATATAAAGGATGTGATGCATGGGTACCTCGCCTAAATAAAAAAGCTACGTTTCGATTCAAAAACAGGTCAGCTTGCCCTCTTCAGCTCCCGGATCCTCGCCGAGAGCGCCGGCACCACCTGAAACAGGTCGCCGACGATGCCAAAAGTGGCCACCTCGAAAATGGGCGCCTCAGGGTCGCGGTTGATGGCGATGATGACGTCCGAGTCCTGCATCCCCACCAGGTGCTGAATGGCGCCCGAGATGCCGCAGGCGATATAGATCTTGGGACGCACGGTCTTGCCGGTCTGTCCGACCTGCCGGTCCTGGGGCAGCCATCCGGCGTCGACGGCGCTGCGCGAACCGCCCACCACGGCGCCCAGTTCCTCGGCGAGCTCCTCCAGGATGCCGAAGTTCTCCTTCGCCATGAGCCCCCTGCCGCCGGAAACGATGAACTCGGCCCCGGCCACGTCGACCCGGTCCTTGCCGCTCTTGTCGGTGATGACCTCGAGCACGCGGGTGAAGATGGATGACTCGGCGATGGGGAAACTCTCCTCTATCACCACACCTGCAGCGGCCAGGTTCCTCTCCGGCAACGGCATGACGTGCGGGCGCACCGTCGCCATCTGGGGCCGGAAACGGTCGCACATGATGGTCGCCATGATGTTGCCGCCAAAGGCCGGCCGGGTCTGCATCAGGTTGCGCTTGTCGTCGATGCCGAGACCGGTGCAGTCGGCAGTAAGGCCGGTCTTCACCCTGGTCGCCACTGCGCCAGCCAGATCGCGCCCCATGCCGGTCGCCCCCATAAGCACAACTTCCGGCTGGTACTTGCCGATCAGGTAGCACATCGCTGCCAGGTACGGCTCGGTGCGGTACTGGCGAAAGACGTCTTGATCGATGACGTAGGCCTGGTCGGCGCCGTAGCTGAACGCCTCCTGCGCCAGATGCCGGACGCCGCTACCGATGATGACGGCCGAGAGTTGCACGCCGAGGCTGTCGGCAAGTCCCCGCCCCGCTCCGGTCAGCTCCCAGGAAACCCGTGCCGGATCGCCGTCATTTTGTTCCACGAAGACCCAGACGCCGCTGTAGGGCGCGATCTTGCGGCGCCGCTCCAACTCCTCTTCGTCAGCGTCGTCCACCGCCTCCCCCGACAGGGCCGCGAGGATCTTCAGCTCCTCGGGGGTGAAGAACATCTCCAGGGCTTCGGCGGGGCATGCCTTCACGCACTTGAGGCAGCCGATGCACTTTTCAGCAGTGATGATCGGCTCACCTGCGTCGTCCATCTCCACGCAGTCCACGGGACAGGCGCTCTGGCAGCGGGCACCGCAGGCGACACACTTGCCTGCAATGACTCTCGCTTTGCCGCGCGGCTTCTTTAGCTTCACCGGCTCTTTCATGATTCCCCTATTCTCTTGCTTGGTAAACGAGCTGATTACTTGCGGGCTTTGTTATGGGCAGAGGTTTTTTTGGGCAGAAGAAACCTTGACGTTTTTACCTCACCGCATCACACGGCGAGCATATCTTCTTCGAGGAGCCGGTCGACCAGCAGGAGCGCGGCGCCTATCGGGTCTTGCATGCCGTCCCCCAGAATCTCCCCTTCGCTTCTTTGAGGCGAGAAGATGCGGCTCACCCAGGTCGGCGATCCCTTGAGCCCCACGCTGTTGACATCGAGCTTTAGTACCTCGTTGTTCCAGCACTCGACGCTGGCCTTGGCGGACGAAAGACGCATCGGCACGGTCGGGTAGCGCGGCCGGTTCAGCTCCCGCACCACGGTGATCATCGCCGGCAGGCGCGCCTCCACGATCTCGTAGCGCCCCTCCAGCTTGCGACGCACCGTAACGGTCTTCTCCTCCAGGTTTATCTTCTCGATCCTGTCGACCAGGGTCAGCTGCGAAAAGCCGAGCCTGACCGCGATCCCCGGCCCCACCTGCGCGGTGTCGCCGTCGATGGTCTGCTTGCCGCAGAAAACGATCCCGATCTCGTCGTCCTCGGCCAGCTTCTTTATGGCGGCCGCCAGGACGTTGCTGGTCGAAAGGGTATCGGCGCCGCCGAAGGCGCGGTCCGAGAGCAGCACGCTGCGATCCACCCCCAGGGCCAGCGCCTTTCTAAGCGTAGCCTCGGCGTTGGGCGGCCCCATGGAAAGCGCCACGGTCTTGAAGCCGTGACTGTCCTTCAGCCGCAGGATTTCCTCCAGGGCGTGGCCGTCATAGGGGTTGATTATAAAGGGGATTCCCTCCCTGATCAGCGTGTTGGTAACCGGATCAATCTGTACCTGTGTTGTGTCGGGAACCTGCTTGATACAGGCGATCACGATCATCTTGAACCTCCCGTGCTGCGCATACGTAGATACTTACCAACTTATCGCTTTACCCTTGCGACTCAACGACTCAACCGCCTCTCCCCTACCCCATGCTTCCCATGCTGGCCAGCGCGTAGATGCTCCCGGGCTGGTAGAGCGGCTGATCGCCGAGATACATGAGTGTGTTGCTCCCTTTAACGGTGAACCCTCGCTGGCTCAGGAGCGCCGTCGCCGCAAAGTTGCCAGCCGGGACATCCAGGAAAACATCGCCATCCCCCTCGGTCAAGGCATGATCGAAAAGCTGGCCGGCCTGGGTGCCGATCAGGCAGCCCCAGGGCCCGATCTGTGTCCCGGTGCTCCAATCCTGACAGCAGATAAAACCGCCCGAACTGGTGTGCAGGCGGCCCCGTCCGCAGGTTTCCTGGAGCAGCGCTTCGCGCCGATCTCCCCAGCCCACCCGGTCAACCGCCCTGACAGACTCGAGGTCAAGAGGCACTGTTGTACGCCCCAGGTTAAGCACCGCCCTCCCGGTCCAGCGGTTGATGCCGTCGATAGGGGCGAACCCGAGCTTTCGGTAGAGACCGACCCCATCCTGCGAGGCGGTGAGCCAGATCGTTTCTACGCCGCCTTTGAGCAGCGCCGATACGGCACGCTCCATGAGTCCCCTGCCGATGCCGTGCCTGCGGGCATCCGGATGCACCAGGAGGTTCCCGATCCAGCCGCTCCTGCCGTACCTCGCGCAGGTGAGGTAGCCGAGCGCCTCGCCAGCCTCGCGCCAGACGAGGCACCCCTGGGGAAAACTGCGCAGCAGGAACTCGAACTCCCAGCGCCCGCAGATCCACCCTTCCCTGGCTGCCAGGGCGAGAAACGGCGTAACGTCCTCCTCGCTGAAGGGCTGGCACCCGGCCATCAGGCGGGAGGCGTCAACTGCAGGTTTTCTCCGATGAGCCCGACGGCATCGGCACGGCACTGCTTGCAGTGTGCGAACTGACCGATGGTCTTTTCATTGGCCTTGCGCAGAGCGTCCAGCCGCTCCGTACTGGGAGGCATGACATGCGCGAAATCGGCATTGGGGATCAGCGGCATGATGTTCATCACGAAGGCGCCCAGATCGCGGACCTTGGCCGAGATGGCCGGGATCTCGTCGTCGTTCACCCCGGGGATCAGCACCGTGTTGATCTTGATGGTGAGCCCGAGCTCCGCCGCCAGCCGGATTCCCTCCAACTGATTTTTCAGCAGGATGGACGCGCCTTCTTCCCCGGTGTACTTGGTCCCCTGGTAGTAAACGTGGGAATAGATCTTGGCTCCGATCCTGGGGTCGAGGGCGTTCAGTGTCACGGTGAGGCTGTGCAGGCCGATCTCTTCCAATAGATGCATCTTGTCGGGCAGCAGCAGCCCGTTGGTGCTCAGGCACTTGATCAGGTCGGGAAACTCGGCGTCGACCAGGCGGAAGGTTTCGAAGGTTTCCTCGTTGAAGAGCGGGTCGCCGGGTCCCGCGATGCCGATGACCTTGATGATGGGACCGGTGATCGGGCTCGCCATCACCTCGCGCACCTTGATGATCGCCTCGGCGGGGGTGAGGAGCCTGCTGGTCACGCCCGGGCGTGACTCGTTGGCGCAGTCGTGCCGCCTGGTGCAGTAGCCGCACTTGATGTTGCATTTGGGTGCCACGGCAAGATGCATCCTGCCGTTTTTATGATGATTCCCCCCGAAACAAGGGTGACCCTGGATTTTTTCCACCTTCTTGCACGATGTCGCCATGATATCCTCCTTATTGCTGTCGTAGCCGTCGGATCCACACATAAAGCTGGCCGAGGCCAGTCGCGAAAAAGAAAAAGCCCGTCGGAGAACTGCGTTCCGTCGGGCGTCGTTGCCTGGTACGTGATACGTCTTTGTATCGATATGCCTCTCTTCAGCATTTAGTGTGCCAGTTCGCCGGAACGAACTCTTCCTGCAGCGAATCGGCGCCCTTCCCGGCCCCCATCCGGGCTCACGATGCCGCTACGTGCATCAGGTGCCGCGCTGGAACCCACTGCAATATCAGCATGTTGTGATTATGGCTGGCGTATTCCCACTTTCCGGCATCATCCTGACTGCTGAGCCACAACAAGTGATGGGTCGACCGGGGGATATCGGCCTGCGTTAGCGGGGGATCAAGCGGATATGTGCCTTGTAAACAGAACAACGACTATTTTTTGTGCAACAGGCTCAGGCTTTGGTGGCGGCAAGCGAGGTAAACGGCGGGGTGCGCTGAAGGATTGATTATTGCAACTGGCAGGCCATGATCACTCCCCCTTTGACTGAAGACTTGCTATCACGCGCCAGGGCAGCGTTTATCGGCTTGGCGATTGGCGACGCGCTGGGCGCGCCCGTTGAGTTCATGACCCGGGGTGAGATCAAGAGCAAGTACGGCGTCCTGCAGGAAATGGTCGGCGGCGGCTGGCTCAGGCTGAAGCCCGGCCAGGTGACCGACGACACGGACATGTCGCTTTGCATCGCGCGCGCCATAGCCCACGCAGGCGGCTGGTCCTTCACCGGGATCGCGGACAACCTCGCCACCTGGCTCAAGTCCAAACCGATCGACGTCGGGGACACCTGCCGGCGCGGCATCAGGAACTACATGCTGAAGGGGGTGCAAGAAACCCCACCCAACGAGTGGGACGGCGGCAACGGCGCCGTCATGCGCATGCTCCCGATTGCCCTGTTCACCCTGGGAGATGCCCCGCTTCTGGAGCGCTACTCGCTGCAGCAGGCCCACCTGACCCACAACCAGGCGCTTTCCGACGCGGCCTGCGTCTGCTTCGGGAACCTCATCCACCTGGCCCTCACCGGCCGTTCCCTGCGCCGCATGCGCCGCGAGGTGGACGAGATGGTGGCCAAATACCCCACGTTCGGCTTCGATCCCTATAAGGGGCTTGCCACCGGTTACGTGGTCGACACCATGCAGACCGTCTTTCACTGCCTCTTCCGGTCCCGCAGCTTTGAGGGGTGCCTGATCGACACGGTGAATCAGGGAGGCGACGCCGACACCACGGGCGCCATAGCCGGGGCCCTGGCAGGCGCCTACTACGGGGAGGAGGGTATCCCCGCGCGCTGGCGCAAGAAGCTGGACCGAAAGCAGCTGGCGGAAATCAGCGACCTGGCGGATACCATGGTCAGGCTCTCTCCCATGCTCAACGGAGGGGGCGGCAACTCACCGTAATCAGTTAAATTTATTCGCTTGCCATTTACCTGTTGCTAATGAGATTTATTTGTGTAATAAGACATGCTGGCCAACGGGACGAATTTCAGCCTTCCTCTGCCTGCGCACACCCGCAGCAGTGACCGCAGGTAGAGTCGTCGAATCGTCCCCCTGAGCCAAAAGCGTGGATGCACCTATGATAAACCCGGCACTTATCCCGGGACTGAAACTCTTGCCGGTTTTATTCTGCGCTCCAGAATAGTCTCCAGTACCACACCTTCGTTCAAATACAAAACCAACAGTCAAATGCTTACTCAAGGGAATCATTATCTGGTCGATAACATAATAGACTCCGCTCTTCAGGTATAGGTCAGGAGACCCCATCCAGCGATCACGCCATGATTGAGTAGTGCCAGGGCAAGGCCAACAGAATTGCAATTTTCCAAGCGGCAACCTATGCCTTTTTAAACTTTGGACCCGTTATGGTCTTAAAATCACACACCAGAAGGAGAGGCAATGAACCTGAAAATCCGCACCATGATACTTGCCGCATCAGCCATCGCCATGTTCGCGGCACCCGCCCTGGCAGACACCGTGTGCACCGTGAACGCGCCTGAGATCCGCCTCCGCAAGAGCCCGAGCAAGAAGGCGCATGTCGTCGCCGTCCTGAAGAAAGACGCCCAGGTCACCACGGTGGGAGATTGCGCCGGCGGCTGGGTCAAGATAGTCTCAACTGACGGGCGCCTCTCGGGATACGTAGGCGGCTGGGCACTCACCTCCGCCGCACCCAAGGCTGCAGCTAACGCCGTTGCCGCCCAGCCCGAGGTCGCTAAGTCAGAGCCGGCGATCCCGGTCACCGCCGTGAAGGAGATTCCCTCGAATGAGAAGCTCGCGGTTCAAATCACCGAATTGCGGCTGAACGTCCTCGGCATAGAGCGCGACATGGAGAAAATGAACAAGGAAATCCAGAAGATCAAGATTTCCATCAGTCACAAGAAGGGACACAAGCGTCAGGCGAAGAAGGGGTAACCGCGGAGGCTGCGCGATTCGCGCTACGCTTTACCTTGTTGGTTAGCTAAAAAAAAGGCCGTTGCCTCCTGAGGATTCCTCCCGGGGGCAACGGCCTTTTCAGGTCCGGACTGATCCGTTGTATGAGATGCAACCGCTTTCCACCGTATCGCCGCGAAGTCCGCAAGGCTCAGACCGTGCAAAGCAGGCGACGCACCCGGTACTCGCCGCCTATTACCAGGAATTCGCCCTCCCCTTTAAGAATGGAGTTCGGCAAAAGCTCGCTGAAAAAGAAGATCTTTGGCAGCGGGACCTGCACCTCCCAAACGATGAAGCCGAATTCCCAGGCGCGCTCCTCGTCGATGGTGAAGGAGTTGAGGTTGTTGAGGCGAACCACCTCCTCCCTCTTGGAGAGGGTCTCAAGAACGTCGTGCTCGCTGCGCTCATAGGTGCCGCGGTACAGGGTGAGGCTCTTCCGATCCGGGAATTTCTTGGCTAGTTCGTACTGGCAGTACTCATAGAGCAGATCGAGCTGTGAGTTTATGGCGGAGGTACGCGCGCTCCCCTTGGTCCGGTCAACGGCGTACTGGAGGTATTCCTCGTCATGGATGCCGGCGATGCGCACGTTATGAAAGGTCGGAGGAAGACCGATGCGGCTTTCCACCCACCCCTTCAAGACGGCCCCCTCCACCGAGTTGGAGTCCATCATCCAGCCACGCAGAAAGCGCAGGTAGCTGTTTTTCAGGCTTTTGCGGGCAGTCGCGGTCTCCTGCTGCCACTGATGCAACTGGAACTTGACCGACATGTAATCGTTGAAGGTGACGGCGCGCTCTTCTGCCGAGGAAAGGGAATCGAGCTTATCGAACAGGAAGCGATTGGCGGGGCGCACCCCCTGGATCTCCAGGGCTTGCGGATTGTCGTTGAAATGACGTGATGCGATGACCCAGGGAGGCAGGTTGCAGTGATTGAAAGAACTATCCATGGGCCATCACCTCAATGTGATTAACGACAACTTAAAACTAGCCCAACTGTTTATTGCAATCAAGACATTTCTGGCTTGTCAGTAGGTTCACCCAGATTACAGTACCCTTGCCAAATCTATCAGTGTCGCCGTGATCTCTCCCTCGACGACGAAGGGCTCGACGCCGATCCTTTCCAGTTCGATCTTGGGAGCCTCGCCGATCATGGAGCAAACGACCGCCCGGCACCCCGCCAGAGCATCCGCGGTATCCTTCAAGGTGTGGCTGCGCATCGGGTGCTCGGGATCGAAACGGCAGTACTTCTCGACCAGCCGCTCCTCCACCAGTTCGACCTGGTCTCCCTCGACTTCATAGATGAGGAACCGCTCCACATGACCGAAGTGCTGATTGATCTCCTTACCATCCTTGGAAGCAACGGCGATTCGCATAGGACCTCCTGCGTGAAACAGGTTGAGGTTAAGGTTAAGGTTGAGTACTCCCAAAAGAGTACAGGTAGGGTGGGCACGCCCTGGCCACCACCGAGGTGACACCCCGCGTGGGCACGGGGTGCCCACCCCACGATTCGCTCAACCTTAATCCGGTTATTATGCTGGCATCGGCTCCAGCGTGATGCATTTCTTGGGGCAGGTTCTGGTGCAGGCCCCGCAACCAATGCAGTTGCCAGCGTTTTTCACTGTCATGAAGGTTTTGCACGGATCGTCACCGTTAAGCTCCGTGAAGGACAACACGTCATGGGCGCATCCCTTGATGCAGCGACCACAGCCTATACAGGATTCCCTGTCGATCGATGAGATGAACTCCGGGGTCCAAGACTGCTTGTCCCTGGTCAAACCTGTGATGAATGCCACGTTAATCCTCCTGTTGAAGACAAAGCCAAAATACGTTGGCAAGAACTACATGTCAGATGCTGGCACTTCAAAAGTTAGGCTGCGACCGGTTCGAAGGTGAAGCATTTTTTGGAGCAGGTCCTGCCACAAGCCTGGCAACCGATGCAGTTTCCGGGGTTGGCGACCGTCATGAACATCTTGGCCGAATCGTCCTCGTCCAATTCCTCGAAGGTCAGTACGTCATGGGCGCACACTTTGAAACAGCGGCCACAGCCGATGCACGTCTCTCCGTCGATTGCCGTAATAAACTGCGGGGTCCACTCACTGCCGTCCTTGGTCAAACCGGTGATGTAAGCCATGTCGAATCTCCTTTTTTTCTATAGGTTGCGGCAGGGTCGCTGCCTGTTTTTACGGATTCAGTCCTCGTCCATGAAGGAGCCGGCCTGAGACTTGTTCATTGCCTTACGCAGCCAGGGGGGAGGATTGCCTCTCAAGACCTCCTGCATGCGTTCGATCGATTCTTTGAGGCCCACCTCGACGTTGGTCTTCATGGGATGAATGCGCTTGGCGATCAGCTTGGCGGCCGCCGGGCCTCCGATCTGCATGGTGTAGACCACGGCGCAGTCCGCCAGCAGGTTGGTGCGGGCCGAGATGCGGTCTTCCTCGTCGCTGCCGTGCGCCCCCACGCTCACGGTTTCCAGGTAGTGGGCCTCTTCCGGGCCGACCTCCCAAATCTGAAACGAGTCAGCCTGACCGAAATGCATGTCGATCGTTTCCCCGGTTTTGGTCGTAAAAGCAATTTTCATGATTAGCTCCCCTGTGAGAATCTGTTGAGTCGTTAAGTCGTTAAGTCGTTAAGTCGTTGAGTCGTTGAGTATGTTCAATTATTAAGGATGTATTAACGCATTTGACTCGACCACTCGACATCTCAACCACTCAACGCCTTTGCCTTTCCCAGGCCACTTAACGCCTTTGCCTTTCCCTGGCCACTTAACGCCGTTGCCTTTCCTAGTTGTGCGCTATCTTCTGAGCTTCCTTGGCGTTGGCCTGGAAGATGTTGGCCAACTCGAAGACCAGGTTCAAGGTCCCCTGGTAACCGACCCACATCTTGTGGTGCGCGCCCAACCGGTCGAATACGGGCATGCCGGTCCTAAGATGCGCCTTGATGCCGAGCTTATTGGCGGCCTGGCGCCCGTTGGAGTTGGCGACGATCAGGTCTGCTCCGCCCGCCGTCTGCTCCAGGTCCTCCAGATCGCCGACGAAGAGGTTTTCCACCGGCAGCCGGTCCAGACCGCGCGTCTTGGTGGCGGCGATGGCGACCTGGATCTCACACCCCAAGCTCGCCAGGAAGTTGGTCATTCCCTTCAGGTGATCCGCCTCCAGTGCCAGTGCCACTTTCTTCAGCCCGAACTGGTAATGGCTGTCGACCATGGCGTCCATCAGGCGGCTTCTCCAGCGCCGGAACTTGAGCGGCACCGGGTTGCCAGAGATGGCGGAGAGCGCGATCATCAGCGCGTCGCTCTCGGCGATGCCGGTGATGGAGGTGAAACCGTAGCTTGGCATGCCGAACTTGCTCTGCAGCACCTTGGCCGCATCAGCCAGCGAATCGCCGAAGTACAGGGTCGCCTCGCTTCTGCCGGCCATCTTGATGCGCTCTACCGTCACCCCACCCACCGAAAGGGCCGACACCGTTTCGTCGATATGTCCGTCCAGCGCGTTGGAGAAGTCGGGGACCACGACCGGGTCCAGCCCGAAGGCCTGGCAGATCTCAGTGATCTCCTCCACCTCGGCCGGCGTCAGCTGGCAGCCGGGGATGATGTTCACCTGCCCCTTAACCCGCTCGCCCCCCTCGGGAATTGTCGCGAGGATGGCCTCCACCGCGTTCGCATACCCTTCCTGCATGGAGCCGCAGTAGTCCGGGGTGGAAGCGTGGATCACCGGAATGTCGTCGTGCTCCGGGTGCTCCTGGCGGAACTTGACGATGGCGCTCCGGACGTCGTCGCCCATGGTCTCGGTGAGTCCCGAGGTCATGACGCCGACCACGGTCGGGCCGAATTTTTCAATCACCCGCTTGATGCCGATCCTCAGGTTGTCCCAGCCGCCGAAGATGGCGGTCTCCTCGCTCATGCTGGTTGAGTTGAGGGCAATCGATTCCTTAAAGTGCCGGGAGAGCTGCAGCCTGATAAATGTCGAACATCCCTGAGCTCCGTGCAAAAGACCGAGCATGCCGTCGATCCCGAGATAGGCCAGGGTCGCGCCCAGCGCGGGCGAGTTCTTCTGCGGGTTGACGGTGGCGCTTTTGACCGGCACCTTGACCCGCGAGGTCTTTTTCTCTTCGCCCGCCAGCCGCTCGCCGAGCCCGGCCGCCAAGGCCAGATCGGCCTCCAACTCGTTTGCGTCCTTCTCCCAGGGGGCCTTGCCGTTCAGCACCGGCCAGATCGGATTATTGACCGTGAGGTCGAGCTGCTTGGCAAAGGTCACCATCCCCTCGTATCCCGCGTAAGGATGGGTGCGCCCGTGGTTGATGTCCAGAAACGGGGTCTTGGTCTTCAGCGCCAGGAACTTGGTCTTGCCGCCGGCGACAATCAGGTCCGGCATCTTTTCGTACATGACGGACAAGAGCCCGGCCGTGGAGGTGTCCTCGATGATGGAGGCGTCCTTGACCATCAGCGCCTTCATGCGGTAGAAGTCCTCCAGCGTCGAGTTCTGCGTTCCCGCCGCGAGAATTTCCACACCCAGTTCGGAAAGCGCGTTCACCATGGACCAGGTCTTGACGCCACCGGTGAAGAGTACCGCCCTCTTGCCCTGGAGCCTTTCCCGGTACGGGGCGAGCTGGGCGCGGCAGCGCTCCTCGCTCTCCGCGATGAGCCGCTCCACCCGGTCCTGCATGACCCTTTTCTCGAGCCCGTTCACCCGGTCGTCCAGTTCGATGGCGATGTCGCGCAGCGCCTTGGCCACGTCGGTCATGCCGTAGAAGGACTCCTCCAGGTACGGTATGCCGTAGGTCTTCTGCATCTTCTTGGCGAGGTTGGTGAGGCTCTTGGAGCAGATGATGACGTTCAGCTTGGCCCGGTGCGCGTAGCGCAGGTCCTCGAACTTGGCGTCGCCGCTGATGCAGGAGAGAATCCGGATGCCCAGCTTGTCGAAGAGCGGCAGCATGCCCCAGAGATCGCCCGCTATGTTGTACTCGCCAATCAGGTTGATATCGTAGTCGGTGGTGAACTCCGGCTCGGCGGTGCCGATCACGTACTTGAAGAGCATCTCGCCGGCCAGCCGGTTGCCGATGTTCTTGTCGCCGATGAAGCCCGGGGTGTTGACCGGGATGACCGGCATGGGGACCTTGTCGTTTGCCGCCGTGCAGACCGCCTCGATGTCGTCGCCGGTCATGGCGGTGACGCAGGTGGCGTAGACGAAGATCGCCTTGGCTTCCGGGTAGCGTGCGGCAAGTTCCTTGATAGCCTTATAGAGTTTTTTCTCGCCGCCGAAGATGACGTCGTTTTGCATCATCTCGGTGGTGAAGCCGCGCCGGTAGAGCTGGGAGTCGCTGGAGCGGGCGCCCCGGTTGTCCCAGGAGTTCCCCGCGCAGGCGATCGGGCCGTGCACCAGGTGGATGACGTCGGTGATCGGCATCAGGACCACGCGCGCCCCGTCATAGGCGCAGCTTCTCTCGGTCCCCTCGCCCGGCTCCGATTTCTTGCAGAATTTCGGTGCCCCGGCGTCGTTAGTCTCGCAATTATCTACATCGTACCAATCTGGCTTTGCCATGGCCCCCCCTTTGGGACTGGTGAAACAGGGGCTGTGAACCAGGGGCTAGGGGCTAGGGACTAGGGGCTGGTACTTTTTTTGGTACCTACCTTCGACTTCCAGCGACTGGCTGGTGGAGCATCGCGATCCTGATCCGCCTCTATATCCCAAGCTCTAATATCCCCGAGTCACCTGATAATCGCGTCCTCGGTGACGCTTTGTTCGCGGCATGATGCCGCTGCTGCTATAGATCGGGTCCGGGGACCGAGGCTAGGAGTTCGGAAAAGAAATTCCTAGCCCCTAGCCCCCAGTCCCTAGCCCCTGGTTTATCTCATCATCTCGAAGTACTTGTCCTCGCAGGTCTCGTCTCTGACCTCGATGAACTTGTTGCAGATGGTGGTCAGCATGTTGATGGCGCCCTGGTAACCGATAAGCGGCGCGCGGTGCAGGTTCACCCGGTCAAAGATCGGGAAGCCGAAGCGGAACAGCGGGATTTTGGCGTCGCGTGCCGCGAACTTGCCGTGGGTGTCGCCGATCATGGCGTCGACCGGGTCGGTCATCAGCAAGCTCCTCATGTGCCAAAGGTCCTTGCCCATGTAGATCTTGCATCCCTTGCCGTCGACGGAGCTGTCGAGCAGCGCCTGGATCTCTTTCTCGACCTTCTTGGTCCCCTTGGAGCAGATGATGTGCCACGGCTTGGCGCCCATCTCCAGCAGGAAGGAGATGTAACCCAGCAGGTAGTCGGGATCGCCGTACAGAGCGAACTTCTTGCCGTGGATGTACTGGTGTGCGTCCGTCATGGCGTCCACCGCGTGACCGCGCTCATCCCGCAGCGACTGGGGGATGGGATGACCGAACTGCTTGGAAAGGGTCATCAGGAACTCGTCGGTCTTGGCGACACCAAACGGGGTCGGCATGGAGATGTGCTTTCCAGAGAAGTTGTCCTTGACCCAGGTGAAGGTCTTGGCGCTGGCATAGGGCGCCACGGTCAGGGTCACCTTGCCGTTGATGGAATCGGCCGCGTCCTCCAGCTTGGTGCCGCCGGGGTACGGGCGGTAGGTGCCGTCCAGCGGAGAGTCGAAGACGTCCGAGATGTCCGCCAGGAAGGTGTAGGGGATGTTCAATTCCTTGAACATCCGCTTGTACTCCCGGTAGTTACCGGTGTTGCAGTCGAAGCCCGCAATGAAGTTCAGCTTGCCGGTGCAGCGCCCTTCGATCTGCTTCCCTGCGGTCAGGGTCTGCAGGATGGAGACCAGCATGTTGTCGTAGCCGTGAATGTGCGACCCGGTGAAGCTCGGGGTGTTGGCGTAAGGAACCGGGTAATCCTCCGGCACGATTCCCTTGTTCCTGGCGTTTTTGATGAACGCGGTCAGGTCGTCGCCGATAACCTCAGGCATGCAGGAGGTGAAGACGGCCATCATCTTCGGCTTGTAGATGGTGTAGGCGTTCTCCATCGCTTCGTGCAGGTTGTTCTGGCCGCCGAACACCGCGCCGTCCTCCGTCATGGAATCGGACACCGCGGGAGCGGGCTCGCGGAAGTGACGGTTGAAGGTGGAGCGGTAGTAGGAAGCGCACCCCTGCGAGCCGTGCACGAAGGGAAGGCAACCTTCGAAGCCGTGGGCGGCGAGCTCGGCGCCCAGCGGCTGACAGGCGTGGGGCGGGTTGATCACCAGCGCCTGGCGGGCGAAGTTCTTCTCCTTGTACTCCTCGCTATTGATCCACTTGGAAACCCGTTCGATGTCCTCTTCGGGAGTCTCGGTAACATATTTCACGGCAGGTTCAGCTGTCATGTCTATACTCCTTTCGGCCGCCGACTCATCTGTCGAGCAGCTGGTAAGTAAATCAGGTTGAGGTTAAGGTTGAGGTTGAGCAACACCTGAACCGTCTCTCAAAAATCCTTGTCTGGCTGAGGTTGTGGCCTTTTGCTTAACCTTAACCTCGGCCTTAACCTGCCCCTTAGTAGGGGGCTTTAACCAGGTTCCAGGTCGGGCTGTTGATCGCCATGTCCACGTCGCGGGCGAAGATCGGGAAGCCGTTGTAGGCGTGGTACGGACCGGAGTAATCCCAGCTGTGCATCTGGCGGAACGGAATCCCCATCTTCTGGAAGAGGTACTTCTCCTTGATGCCGGAACCGACCAGGTCGGGGCGCAGTTCGTTGACGAATTCTTCCAGCTCGTGCTCGGAGGCGTCGTCGTAGATGACCGTTGCTTCGGGCATCTCGACCGAGGTCCTCTCGTAGTCGTCGCCGTGGGCGAATTCGTAGCCGGAGCCGACAACCGTCATGCCGAGGTCAGCGTAGGCGTTCACCGTGTGGCGCGGGCGCAGGCCACCGACGTACAGCATGACCGTCTTTCCTTCCAGGCGCGGGCGGTACTCGTCGATGACCGCCTGCATGATCGGGTCGTACTTGAGGATGGCCGCCTCGACCTTCTCCTTGATGGTGTCGTCGAAGAAGTCGGCGATCTTCCGAAGGCTCTCCTTGATCTTGGTCGGTCCGAAGAAGTTGAACTCCATCCAGGGGATGCCGTACTTCTCTTCCATGACGCGGCACATGTAGTTCATGGAGCGGTAGCAGTGGATCAGGTTCAGCTTGACCGTGTGGGTCGCCGCGATCTTCTCAAGCTCCCCGTCGCCGGTCCAGACTGCCTTCACGTTGAGGCCGATCTCTTCCAACAGCGGCTTCACGCTCCAGACGTCGCCGCCGATGTTGTAGTCACCGATGAGAGCGATGTCGTAGGGGCTGGACGGCTCGGCGAACTCGCGGGTGCCGATGATGTGGTCGCGGATGGTGTCGTTGGAGATGTGGTGACCCAGCGACTGGGACACGCCGCGGAAACCCTCGCAGTTGCAGGGGATGACCGGGATGTCAAGATCCACCGAGGCGATCTTCGCGACCGAGTTGATGTCGTCGCCGATCAGGCCAACCGGGCACTCGGAGAGGACCGAGATCCCTTTGGCGAGCGGGAACAGCTCGTGCGCTTCAGCCAGCAGGGTCTTCAGCTTCTTGTCGCCGCCGTAGACGATATCCTTTTCCTGGAAGTCCGAGGTGAACTGCATGCCGAACTGGGTGACGCCGTTGATGCCGGTCATCATGTTGCGGCGCGTGCCCCAGGAGTACCAGCCGCAGCCGACCGGGCCGTGCGAGACGTGGACCATGTCGCGGATCGGGCCCCAGACCACCCCTTTGGCGCCGGCATAGGCGCAGCCGCGGGCGCTCATGATGCCGGGAACGGTCTTGCGGTTACTCTTGACGCAGGCGCTCTCGCCGTCGTTAGGGGCCAGGTGCGGCGCCCGCTTCTTTTTAGCCTTCTCAGGGTAGATCTCCATTGCCTTGTCGATCATCGCCTGGGTGGATTCCTTGGTGATCCCCTCTACCTTCTTTCTTTCTTCAGACATAACAAGCTCCTTGTAGCCCCGCGCCGGTCATCCCCGGCGGGTGGGTAGCGTACTTGTCGCGGCCTCGGGGACCCTGGGGCCCCGCACCGACCTGTGTAATTTAGACTGCTGCAGCCTCGACAACGCCGACGACGGTTTCGTCTTCAACTTCCATGATGCCGAATTCCATCAGCAGTTCTTCCAGTTCTTCCATCTCGAGCGGGGTCGGGACCACCAGCATCTTGTTGTCATGGATCTTCTGGGCCAGGGTGCGGTATTCCTGAGCCTGCGGATGCTCGGGGGAGTACTCGATGACCGTCATCCTGCGCAGTTCGGCGCGCTGCACCTGGTTGTCGCGGGGTACGAAGTGGATCATCTGGGTGCCGAGCTTGGCGGCCAGGGCGGAGATCAGTTCGAATTCCTTGTCGGTCTTTCTGGCGTTGCAGATCAGGCCGGCGAGACGGACTTTGCCGGAAGATGCGTACTTGAGGATACCCTTGGAGATGTTGTTGGCGGCGTACATGGCCATCATCTCGCCGGAGGTGACGATGTAAATCTCTTCAGCCTTCCCTTCGCGGATCGGCATGGCGAACCCGCCGCAGACGACGTCGCCCAAAACGTCGTAGAAGACGAAGTCGAGGTCATCGGTGTAGGCGCCGTTTTCTTCCAGGAAGTTGATGGCGGTGATGACGCCGCGGCCTGCGCAGCCGACGCCAGGCTCGGGACCGCCGGACTCGACACACATGATGCCGCCGTAGCCGACCTTCATGACGTCTTCCAGCTCCAGGTCCTCGACGGTGCCCAGCTCGCGGACCAGGTCCATGACCGTGTTCTGCGCCTTGGCGTGCAGGATCAGACGGGTGGAGTCGGCCTTCGGGTCACAGCCGACGATCATGACCTTCTTGCCCATGTAGGCGAGACCTGCCACGGTGTTCTGGGTAGTGGTGGATTTGCCGATGCCGCCCTTGCCGTAAATCGCGATCTGCCGTAATTTCTTAGCCATTTGTCCGTCTCCTTTTTTGCCCCGCTGACCGTAGCTGGTGCAGGGCTGTTTGATTTTGCGAGGCCAGTTTAGTAATTAAAAAGGCGCTCCGTACTTACTACGGTGGCGCCATTGCCGACATACTTTTTATCGGAATACCTCACTGTATCCCTTTCGATTGCATCTTTCTCTTAGCAGCTACCGTGCCAACTTGCAACATGCTGTATTTTCATCATCTTTTGCATCTAGTCAAGTTTTTGAAGCCGTTTACCGAGGCAGTTGCCTAACATTTAATCAAGTCCGTTGCATCTCATTAAGCAGCCGCCAGGCGGCAGGCGGCCAGGGACATCCCCTCGTGCAGGCTCAGGAGCTCCTTAGCCCCGAGCGGCCCCTTGAGCCGCTGCGCGGTGCTGCGCACCCGGGCGATCAACTGCTGCGCTTCCTCCCGGGAGATCGGGATGCCGATCTGGCGGTAGCTCTCGACGATGCCGTTGGTGCCGGAGTGTTTGCCGACCACGATATGCCTGGTGAGCCCCACCTCCTCCGGCGGGAATCCCTCGTAGTTGAGCGGGTTCTTCAGTACGCCGTCGGTGTGCAGGCCGGACTCGTGAGAAAAGACCCGCTCGCCCACGACCGCCTTCCAGGCCGGTACGTCGCGGTTGGAGGCCTTGCCGACCAGACGGGAGACCGCGGAGAGGCGCCGGGTGTCGATGCCGACATCGATGCCGCAGGCGACCTTGAGCGCCATGACGACCTCCTCCAGGGCTGCATTGCCGGCCCGCTCGCCCAGGCCGTTCACCGTCGTGCTGATGTAGCTGGCACCACCCCTGACCCCTGCGAGCGCGTTTGCCGTGGCAAGCCCGAGGTCGTTGTGGGTGTGCACCTCAATTTCCAGGTGCGGCAGAGCCGCCGAGAGCTGCGCCACCTTCTCGTACATGGTGAACGGGTCAAGGATGCCCAAGGTGTCGCAGAAGCGGAAGCGGTCGGCGCCCAGGTCGGAGGCGATACGCATCAGCTCGATGAGGAAAGAGACGTCGGCGCGACTCGCGTCCTCACCGCCGACGCAGACGTAGAGCCCGCGCGACTTGGCGAAACCCAGGGCGTGCTTTAATTGCTCCTTCACCCAGTCGCGGCTCTTGTTGATCTTGTTCTGAATCATGATGTCCGAGACGCAGAGCGAGATGTCCACCGCGGTGATGCCGCAAGAGATACTCGCCTCGATGTCCGGGATGACCGCGCGGTTCCAGGTGATGAGGCGGGCGGAGAGCCCGAGATCGACCAGGGCGCGGATGGAGGCGCGTTCCTCGCGCCCCATGGCAGGTATGCCACACTCAAGTTCGTGGACGCCCATGGCGTCCAGAGTACGGGCGATGGCTATTTTTTCTTTCGCGCTGAAGACGACCCCAGCGGTCTGTTCGCCGTCGCGCAGCGTCGTGTCGCCGATAAAGACTGGTTTTTTAGATAGTTCGCTCATGCTGTCCTCCCATGATGCCTGTCTGCGTTTGCTGCATTGGGCGCCCTTGCCCGCACATCCATCAGCTATCGATTGGGTATTTAGCATAAGCTGTGCCACACATGGCATACTGCTGCGGGAAGCGCGCTAATGAGGCGTAATCACGGGGGAGTGAGGGGTGTCGGGGATTGTTGTGGGTAGGCGGATGGCAGGGGGAAACCAGGTGGACTGCATGGCTATCGATCTTGCCGCCTAAATATGCGGCAGGTGCCCGGAGTTTTCTAAGCGACCTGTGATGCCTCGTTGTTGTATGATTGTTGAGACGCTGGAAATGGCCAAGGAGACTTCAAATGCCGACCCAAGACAGTGCTGAACCGAAAAGAAGGCGAACAATACTAAGTGTTCGTGTGGATTTACTCAAGATTGCGCTCGAAGACAACCTGAACCTATCAGACATACTGGAGCACAGCCTATTGGATTACTGCGTTAAAAAACGTGGTGAGAAGTGGTTAGAAGAGAATGAGGACTGGATAAAAGCCTACAACGAGCGCATCGATCATAACGGCGTCTTTGCTTCAAGATGGAGGAGTTTTTAAAGGGACGATCAGCGCACCAAGCGCTGATGGAGTAGGTCGACGATGTATCGTCTACCGTCTAACACTCAATGAATAAAGACATTATTGCCAGAAATATCGTATATTATTCGGTATGGTTTGCAAAATACTTCACGGTAAGCGCGAATGCCTATCCTTTCCAGTTCAGGAGGATAATGTCCGCGCTGTGGCAATGATGACAGTTTTGCAATACTTTTCTCTAAGAGCGATAAAAGGCGAATCGCGTTTTCAGGGCTGTCGTGACGGGCTACAAAACGATATATGTCCGCCAGGTCGCGTTGAGCGTCATCGGCAATGAAGACAGTGTGGGTCACAGAGATTCCTCAGCAACCATTTGTCTGATTGCTGCGAATGCGTCTCCTGCCGGCAAAAATTTGCCATCCTCGACACTTTTGCGGCTCAGCGAGAGCATCTTAAGTAATGCAATGGTTTCCCTGTCTTGTTCGTATTCGCGAATATCCTGAATGATCGCCTTCGCCTCGCCATTCAAAGTGATCACTACAGGGTTGTGAGTCTCCATCACCTCTCGGATCACCTCGGACGCGTGGGCCTTAAAATGACTTATCGGTTTAACTGATTTACTGAGCTTCATAGGGCGCCTCCCATCACGGTCTAAATTCAGCCTATATTCAGACCCAGGTCAAAGCAAGCCCAAAAGTCCTCCACACTTATTAAATATCAAACTGACCGCGGCGAGCGTTCCCACATCATGAAAGCAGCTGCTTGTGGCAGATGAGGCACTGTTCCTTGGGTGGGTGGCCTTCGGGGAGCGGCAGCGAGCTTTTGCAGTGGCAGGTGGTGCATACCAGTTCGATCTCGGCCCTGCTCCTGCCGCTTTGCAGCGCGTCGTAACTGGGCCGGTGGCGGTCGTCCAGGGGGATATCCTTCCCCTTACCTTTTCCGGTGCCAAATGCCAGAACCGCGACCAAAAAAATAACCGCGGCGATCGAAAAATAATCCTTTCTACTTACCTTCATCAACGTACCTCGTCCTACGGGATCAAGTCACTGGCTCTCCTGTTGTCCATGAGGGCTTTATACCATGATCCCTCTCCCTTGACGGGAGGGGGTTAGGGGGAGGGTGAAGCCGCCAACGTAGTCGAAAATGGCGCCCTACCCCTCACCCCGACCCTCCCCCGCAAGGGGGGAGGGAGGTATTCATTTCGCCGCAGGCTGATGTGACATCTTCGCCAGGAAACTGCGTATTCTTTTGGCATTGGTGCCGACGTCGCTCACACCCACCCGGGAAACGGAGCGGATATCGACCAGCGAGCGATCCCCCGCGGCTGCGGGAAAAACGCGTATCACGATATCATCCTTGAAGCCAAACCAAAAAGTGGTGTCGGTGACTTCGATCCTCCCCTCGGCGGGGACCTGGGCGACGATCTGCCAGCCCATCTCTCGGGCCGTGTCCAGTGCGGATTGAAAAGCCTGCTGCATCGGCACGCTGAGAACCAGCGTCTTCAGGTCGGGATAAGCCTTGAGTTGCAGTGCCGCAACCGCGGCTCCGCCATATTCGACCAAGCCCTGGCGCAGGGGAATTACAGCTACGAATTTCGGTGGGTTGTCCAGGTCGGTGCTGATGTCGTGAATGCGTGGATAGCTCTGGGCTTTGAGTTTCCACGAGTACGGCAACCCAAAGGCAGTCATCCCGCACAAAAGCGCAAAGAGTGACAGGAGTACACCTGCGACCCGCTTCCCCTTAAGGCATACAGTACCCGCAACCAGTGCAAGCAGAGAGGACGCGAGACCCAGATAGGCTGACCACTTCAGGATGGCGAAGCCGGTGCGGAACTGCCAAAGCCCGAATCGGGTGCCGAACCCTGATGATGCCAGGATCAGGAGGGCCATGAGAGAGCACGCCATCGCGATCAGCGGTAGTACTAATCCGGAAGTGCCGGTTGACCGTGTGTCAGGTTCCATAACGTTCCCCTTGAGGCTGTAGTTTCAACCGACTAACTCCGTGGCGTATCCCTCACCCCTGCCCCTCTCCCGGAGGGCGAGGGGTTTTTTCGCACTTCAAATTCTCATCCTTGTCGTCCTTGTCGTCCTTGTCGTCCTTGTCGTCCTTGTCGTCCTTGTCGTCCTTGTCGTCCTTGTCGTCCTTGTCGTCCTTGTCGTCCTTGTCGTCCTTGTCGTCCTTGTCGTCCTTGTCGTCCTTGTCGTCCTTTTTGTCCTTACATCCCTCTTGATGCTTACCTGACCGGCACCGTCCCTATTATGACACCCGAGCCGTTGGGAAGGTCAAGGGGAAGGCGTCGCACCTCGGTGGCACCCGCAGCAACCAGCATGCCGGAAATTTCGCCCTCGCTGTAGGCCTGCCCCTCGGGAGTGCCCAGCAGCATGTTCAGAGAAAACAGTGCCGGAAAGAGCGGCGCATCCTTGCTGTCGTCGAGAACAAACTCCTGAATCATGATCATCCCGCCTGGCTCCAGGGCAGTGACGGTCTTCTTCAGTATTCCGGCGCAGGCCTGCGGCCCGACTCCGTGCAGTATGTGCGAAAGCCAGGCGACATCAAAGCCCGCGGGAAGTTCCTCGTCTTCAAAGTCCCGGGCGACGAAACGTATCCGGTCGGATAGGCCGAAGCGCTCGACGGTTTGCTCGGCAAAATCGCGGGTCGTCGGGAGATCACAAATCACCGCACTCAACTCCGGGTTCTGCTTGCAGAAGTGGATTGCGTAGGTGCCCGGCCCGCCGCCCAGGTCCAGCAGACGTCGCCGCCCGGCGAGGTCGATGTTCGGCACGATCTTCGGGGCAAGCTGCATGGCGAGGTTGAACATCCCCATCAAAAAGCTCTCCCGGGAGGATTCCACATCTTCATGGGAGGCGCGCTGCCGGACGGGTGTGCCGCTTTGCACTGCCTGGTCCAGGTTGGCCCATCCCGACATCAGGTGATGGTGATGCATGATGATGTGCCCCAGGTAGCTCGGGGAAGTACGGCTAAGGAACTCTGCCGCAAAAGGAGTCGCGACATAGGCTTCGCCTTGCTTGTCCAGCAGATCCATGGCGGCCAGGGCGTTCAGCAGCATGGCGAGCCCGCGGCTGTCGCAATTGATCCTGCCGGCAAGAGCTGCCGAGGTCAGCGGCTCACCGGAAAGCGGCGTGAAAACTCCGAGCTTGACGCCTGCGTGCAGCGCGCAGGCGCTCCAGTAGCCTCCCGAGAGTTCCAAGAGTTGTGGTGGGGTCCAGGTTCTTTTTTCCAAGCAAGCCTCCTCCGGTTTCAGTGTTTCGGGCAGCTATCTCTTCCCTACCCTATGCTGCGCTTGCGCCCTATGTGTCCCTTATGTCCTTTTAGTCCTGCAAAGGAAAGAAAAAACTGCCCCTGGCAGTCCGGAGGGACGCAGGGGCGGTCTTTGCGTTTGGCTACATCGGGTCAATTATTATTACTGATTAGCGACCATCTTCCACTGGCAGTATCTGGTTCTGTCCCCCCTATGAAATAGGGGGGAAGCTGAACGTTAGTGAAGCAGGGGGGGTCCTTTCGCCGGCAGAGAGACCCCCCTGTCTCGCTGCGCGAGCCTTCCCCCCTACTCCGCAGGGGGGATACAGCTAAAGTCCCCTCTTAACTTAAGTCCGAGAGGGGCGGGGTGGGGATGGACGGTGTAATGGCAGACAGTGTTCATCTGAGTTTTCAGCAGATTACCCTCTCAGCTCACCTGGATGTCGTGCCTCGACTCCCAATAGCCGTGCAGGTTGCAGTGCTGTGCTGCCACCAGGGTAACTTTGCCGCCTGGAGCCACGTCAGCTGCCAGCGTCACGTTGAACTGCACCTTGGGACTCAGATACCCCTTAGGCTGCAACTCGACCTTGCCAGCGGGATCGTTTCCGATATAAAGCTCGATGTCCTGGATCCAGTGAGCGGCCGACATGCCATGCAGCTTCTCACCGACGCTCACCTCCACGGTGAACATCGTTCCAGCCTTGATCGTGGCGGGGACCGTGATGACAGGCGCGTGCGACTTTTCCAGGGGGGTCTTTTTGGCGGGATCCTTGACCCTGTTGATGTTATCGAACAGCGCCTGGTCGACCTGCTGCGGGAAGTAGGAGGTGGCCGAAGCGGTAGCGGCGAAACCTGCGGCAAGCGAACCGGCAACTGCACCCTTGATGAATGTCCTTCTGTCCATGTACGTCCCCCTTTTTTGTGTCACAGTGATAGCTCAACGGAGCTCAGGTGATTCAACATAAAGCAGAAGTTTATCTGTTCACACTAACAAGTCAAGCAGGGATTGGTTAAGAGTTGCGACAATTGGAACTATCAGGGTGCATGCTTTTGATGGGTTATGACACCGGAGGTAGATTCCGCCCGGTACCATATTTGTCAAGGCGCATGTGCCTGCGCTCAGACGGTCTTGAAAAGGGGATGCCAGCGAGATTAGCTCAGGGAGCCCGGGAGAATGATGATTCGCCCCTATGGAACCTGAGCTGCACCCGGATCTCTCTGATGCCTGCCGGAGGAAGTTACTGAATGGGAAATAGCCTGAAAGGGAAGCGGATAAGCCGGAGGGCGGCACTGGTACCGCCCTCCGGAAATGACCTGCTACTTGCCTGCGGGAGACTTGATCTCGTGCTCGGGCTTGAACATGAGCTTCTTGTCGCCACGGTTGTTGGTGTACTTGAAGAGTTCCAGGTCGATCTTCTCGGGCACGACCTGCCCTGCCTTCGCCAGCGCCTGGCGCAGCTGGACCTCGGCCGCCGCAGCATACCGCGCGGCGTCCATCAGCACGCGCATGGTCTCCTTGGGATTGTGGAAACCGGTGGAGTTCTCAGCCCCGATGAAGATGACCCGGTAGAAGGCCTGCTCGAAGTTCTCCTTGGCCATGGCGTAGAGATCGCGGTCGATCTTGGTGCCGGCTGCCGCCACCTTGTTCGCCATCTCGAACAGCTTGGCGTCGGTCGCCGCCGCGTAGCCGGTCTTCAGGTAAATGACCATGGTGTCATCCTGGATGGTGTACACCTTGGCGCGCAACGCCTCGGGCGATTCGGTATGGCAGGCGGCGCAGGCCTTGAGGTCGCTCTTCAAGGGGCTCATGATCCGGTGGTCCGAAACCTTCTTCCCGTCCACCGTAACGCTCGGCATGTGGCAGTCGGCACAGGTAACGCCTGCAAGCCAGTGCGGGCTGTCGTTGGAGAAGAGTTCGTACTCGGGGTGGCGGATAAAGCCGAGCTTGAAGCCGGTAACCTTCTGCGTCCACTCGCCATTGGCCGGCGAACTCTTGATCTGCTTGATGATGTTCTCGATGCTGATGTGGCCGACCTGGCTCCCCTTCCAGGGGAAGACGACGTCGGTGGAATGCATGTCTTTGTCTTTTGGAATCATATAGGTGACGTGGCACTGGGCACAGACCAGGGTGCGCCCCTGCTCTTTCGAAATCTTTGTGGCATCGACGCCGATCTCCGCCAGGGCCTTGCCCAGGGTGAAGCCGCGCGAAATCTTGAGATCCATGCTCCTATTGTCATGACAGTCGATGCAGGCGACGCCGAGGGTCTGCTGGTCCTTGGGAAGCCGCGCCAGCACCTCCTTGTACGGTGTGGAGAAATAAGCAGCTCCCATCTGCTTCTGCAGCATGGGGGCATACGGCGTCTTGCAGGTGAGGCACGAGCCGCCCGCTTTGATCCTGCCGGGATCGACTTCGAGCTGATCCTGAACCATGAAGTAGTGACCGCGCGGCTCCCGGTACTCGGAGCCAAAGCCCCAGCCGTTGTACAGAAGCGCCAGGAAGGGGTACTCGTCGAGCTTGTCGCGGCGTTCCTCACCCACGTCGTAGCCCTTCTTGTACTTGCTCTTGCCCGCCGGGGTCGGCTCGCCGGTCTGCTTCCACAGCTTGTACTCGGCCGGATACACCTTGCCCCAATCGGCCGGATCGATCGCGCCATCGGCGATTTGTGACGCCGTCATCGGCTCCACCTTCTTCTGTGTGCAGCCGGACCAGATCGCCGTCGCCGCGAGAATCGCGAGCACGGTACACCGCTTCAAGTTTTTCATCTGCATGTTACTACCCCCTTTTGGTTAAAATAATGAAACCGCGTCCTCACGGTGAAAATTTCCTGGGCCGGCGGGCCGAAGCGCGCGCCTGCACGGACTGGGCTGCAAACCTGCTGCACCTTAACAGCGGGGGACTGCAACTCCTTTGACGCAAGTCAAAAGATGGCATTATAATAATTCTCACTAATCAACGGGGAACAGGTTTCCTGGCGGTTTTCGGCTAAAGGTCCAGTGCAGGGGGTTTATTAATTGTACCAGCCTTTGCTAACTGCGCCAGCGGCCACAATTTCATTGACATACCAGCCGTCACAGGTGAAATTATCCTCTGGGCTGCCCGCCTGTAGATAGGCCGCAGGTTCAGAGCAATCCCAGGCAGACCGGCCCATTCATTTCACCCAGAGAAAGGCGCTTAAAAATGACACAGGTAAAGACCAATGATCCACTGCACGGAGTAACGCTGGAAATGATGCTCACCAATCTGGTTGAGCGCTATGGCTGGGAACAGCTGGGCAACATCATCGACATCAGGTGCTTCAGGAACAATCCGAGTATAAAATCGAGTCTGCAATTTCTGAGAAGGACCCCGTGGGCACGGTCACAGGTGGAGAACCTCTATCTAAGCCCGCATAGATAACCAGTCGGACCTCACTTCCCCCCCGTCCCCACCCCGCTCCTCCATGCCATTTAAGATCACTAGGGGACTTAGCTGTGTCCCCCCTGCGAAGTAGGGGGGAAGGCTCGCGTAGCGAGACAGGGGGGTCTCCCTGCCGGCGCACCCCTCCCCTGCTTCACTGCGTTCAGCTTCCCCTATTTCATAAGCTCTGTTAGGGGCTGATGTTGGTTCCCCCCCGGGCACGGAAGGCGGGCGAATACAAGATTCGCCCCTACCAGCGCGATGAGGTGTAGGGGCGAACCTCGTGTTCGCCCGTGAGCTGCGTCCGCATTCACCCCGCGTGGGCACTGGTGCCCACCCTGCGCACTAGGAAATAACAACATCTGCGCATAACAAAGCCATGAAATAGGGGGGACCACAGCCTGCCATCGGAAAATCTCAACTTGAACGGCAGCGACACCGACCCTCTCCATTTCCGCAGCAAACCCTTGTGCACGGCTTGAACTGCCGGTATACACCTAAATACTAACCGTCCGGAATCAACCTTGATTTTCCACTAAAGTAACGACAGCAAACCCCCGATAAGTGTCCTAGCTGGTTGTCCTGCTGTTGAACAGCTGCAGATGCATCGGGAATCCCCCCCCGCTCAGAGTCACCTTAGCGATGCACACCATGAGGAATATTGATATGTCATTCACTGCTCGCATCATTTTTGGCAACGCCGTAAGCATAGTCCTGGCCGTCGCGGCCATAGCGCTCATCAATCCCAGGGGAGTGGCCTGGGAGCACATCCTGATCGGCGTGGTCGTCCTACTCGCCACTTCGGCCGTGCTGGGCATCCTGAGCAGCCAGGCGTTCAAGCCCTTGGGATCGATCGTTTCGGCGTTGGAAAAGGCAGCCGGCGGCGACCTGTCGGTCCGTGCGGAGGTGCAGGGAAAAGGCGAGTTCGCCCGCCTGGCGACGGCCTTCAACACCATGATGGAAGACATGAACCAGGCCATGCGCCAGTTTTTTTCGGTGGCCGACCTGGTGCGGGATTCGGTGGTCATGGTGCGGTCCACCACTGACACCATGGCCTGCGCCGCCGAGGAGGTCGCCATCCAGGCCGGCAGCATCGCCACCGCCAGCGAGGAGATGTCGGCCACCTCCAGCGACATCGCCCGCAACTGCCTGTACGCCGCCGAGAGCGCGCAGAAGGCGACCCTGCAGACCCACAGCGGGAGCGAGATGGTGCAAAACTCCGCGCGCCTGATGGAGAACATCGCCCAGCGCGTCAACGTGTCGTCGGTGACAGTGGCGGGGCTTGGGGAGCGCTCCGACCAGATCGGCGCCATCGTGAACACCATCGAGGACATCGCCGACCAGACCAACCTGCTGGCGCTCAACGCGGCGATCGAGGCCGCCCGGGCCGGCGAGCAGGGGCGCGGTTTCGCCGTGGTGGCGGACGAGGTCCGGGCCCTGGCCGAGCGCACCACCAGGGCGACCAAAGAGATAGCTACCATGATCAAGGCGATCCAAAGCGAGACCCAAAGCGCCGTGGGGTCGATGTCGGAGGGAGTGGCCGAGGTGAAGCGCGGGACGGCGGAAGCAAACCGCTCCGGCGAAGCGCTGGAAGACATCCACAACCAGATCAACGATCTCACCATGCAGATCAGCCAGGTTGCGACAGCTGCCGAGGAGCAGACCGCGACCACCCACGAGATCACCAGCAACATCCAGATGATCACCGACGTGGTGAACCGCAACGTCGAAAACGCGCATTCCACGACGCGGGCCACCGGCAAGCTCGCCGAGCAGGTGGACAGCCTGCATGCGCTGGTGAGTCACTTCCGCCTGGCCAAGGCACTGGAGTGGGACATGTCTTTTGCTACCGGCGTCAGCCGTTATGACGAGGCCCACAAGGTGCTGTTCAAGATGGTGAATGACCTGCACGACGCCATGCAGGAAAAGCGCAGTCAGGAGGTGATCGGACAGATTCTCGACGGTCTGGCCGATTACACCGTCAGCCATTTTGCCGACGAGGAGCGGGCCTTTGCCAAGACCCATTATCCGGAAGAAGCACAGCACAAGGAGCTGCACAGGAAGCTCATCAGTCAGGTCGTCGAGTTGCAGGGTAAGTTCCAGTCCGGCGAGACCGTGCTGAGCCAGGACATCATCACCTTTCTCCAGGACTGGCTGGTCAACCACATCAAGGGATCCGACAAGAAATACGGCCCGCACCTGAACAAGAACGGAATTTGACGGGAAAGCGGTTGGTCAACCCGACGGGGCAACGTATTGCCACCTTATCCTCCCTGCACCCCCGCCTGCTGGACTGCTTGCAGCACTCCACCTACCGAGGCAGATTTTCGGAGAGCCGCGCCAGCCGGCTGGCGGCCTCCGCTGACAGCCGGCGCCCTTTCCTCAGCAAGTCCCTGCTGCAACTTTATTTGTAGAATTATTGATTAGGAAATGCTACAAGACAGCATAAAATTTGCGGCCCAGTCGCGCCTGTGCCACCGGCAGGTAAATTCCCTGCGCCCGCCCGCGCAAGATGAGCCGAAGCTTGCCTTAATTTCATTGGCCGTCACGACGCCACCCCTACTTCGATACGCTTGCAAAGGTTCCCCCTATGCGCCATGACAAAGGACATTATTTCGCCTTGACGGTGTCGTCCATTGTCATCCCGTTATTATTGTTCTTGTTCATCATATGGCAGGACTACAAAGCTGCCATCCGCACCAATACTGTCGAAGCGCTACGCACATCCAGTATTCTGCAACAACACGCCCTGAACGTATTCGAGACCCATCAGCTTATCACCGAGCGGATCGACGAGAAGCTCAAGGGGATGACCTGGGACGCGGTCGCGCAGTCCACCGAACTTCAAACCTATCTGAAGAGCATCGTCACCGAGTACCCGCAAACCCAGGCCATCTGGCTTGCCGATGCGGCGGGGATCGTCCGTAAGGCGAGCGAGGCCCTGCCTGCCGAGCCTATCGACATCAAGGACCGCGATTACTTCCAGGCCCTGCGCGAACAGGATACCGGCCTCTTCATCGGACACATCGTTAAACCGAAGGTCTTGAAAAATCTCAACTTCAACATCGCCAGCCGCCGCGACAGTGGCTCCAAAACATTCAACGGTGTCATTGTCGTCACCGTGTTCCCTGAATACTTCAACAATTTCTGGAACAAGATAACTTCAAAGCAGGATTGTGCCATTGCGCTAGTGCGCAGCGACGGCGCGGTCCTCTCCAGGACTCCAAAAATCGATCTCGACAGGCTGATCCTGCCGCCCGACTCAGCGCAGGTCAAGGCGTTCAAAAGGGCTGACAACGGCACGTTCAGAGCAGTGGCTGTCAATGACGGCGCCCAGCGGCTCTATGGCTATCACAAGCTGGATAAATACAACGTGTATGTGCTGTACGGCAAAAACATGAGTTCCATACTCCGGGAATGGCGCAACCAGGTTCTCTATGTCGGCTTCTTTTTCGGGCTCGCCATGTGCACGCTCTTGTGGTTTGCCCTGGCGGCAAGCCGGCACTCCAGGAACGAGTTCTCAGCCTTGCAGGCGCTGCGCGAGAGCGAGGAGCGGCTGCGGCTTTTGGGCGATAACATCCCCGACAGCGCCGTGTACCAATACACCCACGACAAGGACGGCACCGTGCGTTTCCTGCACTTCAGCGCCGGCATAGAGCGCCTGAACGGGGTCACCGTGGAGGAGGCGCTGCGGGACGCCGGCAACCTGCACCGGCAGATCCTGCCGGAATATTTGGTACAGCTAAGCGAAGCCGAAGCGAGAAGCGCCCGGGACTTCTCCGACTTCGACATGGAAGTGCCCATGCGCCTGCCCAGCGGAGAGCTGCGCTGGATGCAGCTGCACTCCCGGCCGCGGCGCCTGCCGAACGGCCGCGTGGTGTGGGACGGGGTGCAAACCGACGTCACCGCCCGCAAGAAGGCAGATGAGGCGCTGAAAAAGCTCAACGAGGAACTGGACCAGCGGGTCGCGGAACGGACCCGGGAGCTGCGCGAGAAGGATCACCTGATGAGCCAGCAAAGCCGCCTGGCGGCCATGGGCGAGATGATCCACAACATCGCCCACCAATGGCGCCAGCCGCTCCACACGCTGGGACTCAACATTCAGCAGTTGCCGATCTTTTATGAACTGGGCCGGTGCGACCAGGCGTTCCTCGACAAAACCGTCGCCAATGCCATGTCCCTGATCCAGTACATGTCCAAGACAATCGATGACTTCAAGGATTTCTTCAAGCCCGACAAGGAGATGGAAGAGTTCAAAATCAGCCGGGTGGTCGGCAACGCCGTGCAACTCAGCAAGGCGAGCTTCGACAGCAATCAGATACGCCTGGAGATAAGCTACCAGGAGGATCCCGTCATCCACGGGTTCCCCAATGAGTACTCCCAGGTCGTCCTCAACATCCTCACCAATGCCAAGGATGCCCTGGTGGCGAGCAAGACCGAAAACCCGCTGGTCAGAATCACCGCCTTCGCGGAGGACGGCAGGTCCGTGGTCACCATCGCCGACAATGCCGGCGGAATCCCGGAGGACACCATTTTCAAGGTATTTGATCCGCACTTTTCCACAAAGGGGCCGCAAGGGACCGGCATCGGACTCTTCATGGGCAAGAATATCATCGAGAGAAACATGAACGGCAGACTGAGCGTGCGCAACTGCGAGGCAGGGGCGGAATTCAGGATCGTGGTCTGACACTGATCGAAGGCACCAAGGTGAAACAATGAGTCAACCAGGACTGCGGCATCCCGACTGTGACAGGCAGGGTCCCGTGATTCCTGCCCATCCCGACCAGCTACTTCCTTCCCTCGTCTTAATTGTTGCAATCCTTAAATAAAGCGCATACATTACAACAATCCAATACCAGAACATCCAGTTCCCTTTGACATAGTTCCGATTGCCTGTTTGAACCAAGCCTCGCGGCTGGGAAATTCCGGGCCACGGTGCCCGGTCCCGGGCCCGCCCCGCGTGCGCAGCCCTGACGCGCAATCGGCTCGCGACGCGCCGTGACGAGACAGTATTGTCCAGAAACGGAGTAAAGCCATGAGAGAAAGCTTCGAAATACCGCAGGATTCCCATGAGCGGCGCAGCAGCGCAGAAGCGCGTGTCCCCGCAAGCCTCGGCCCCCCTGCCCCGTCCGGCCAGGACCCCCGGAGGCTGATCCACGAGCTGCAGGTGCACCAGGTCGAGCTGCAGCTGCAAAACGGAGAACTCCGGAGGGCACGTGCCGAACGGGAGGAGATGGAGGCTTTACTCGGCAAGTACTCGGAGCTCTATGACTTCGCTCCGGTCGGCTACTTCAATCTGGACCGGGACGGGATCGTCCGTGCCGCCAACCTTACCGGGATCGGGCTCTTGAGAAGCGAGCGCTCCAAGGTCATCAACCGGCGACTGGACCAGTTCATCTCCGAAAAAACCCGGCCGCTCTTTCATGACTTCCTCGGCAGGGTGTTTTCCAGCCAGTTCAAGCAAACCTGCGAGATCGAATTTCTGGACGACGCCCAGGCTCCGCTCCATATGCAGCTCGAGGCCATTGCCTCCGGATCCCGGCGCGAGTGCCGGGCCGTGGCCTGTGACATCACCGATCGCAAGCAGGTCGAGGAGGCACTGCTGACCGCCGAAACCCAGCTTTTCGACCTCAATGACCAGTTGGAGCTGCGGATTTCGGAGCGCACGAAGGAACTGGCGGGCACCGTGGAGAGCCTGCGCGAGGAAATCGCCGAGCGGCTGCGGGTGCTGGAAAGCCTGCACCTGAAGGAACGGATGCTCATCCAGCAAAACCGCCAGGCCGCGATAGGGGAAATGATCAGCAACATCGCCCACCAGTGGCGTCAGCCCCTGAATATCATCGGACTCTCCATACAGGAGTTGAAGATGTCGTACGACTACGGGGAGTGCAGCCCGGACCTGATGAGCCAAAAAGTCGGTCGGTCGATGCAGCTCATCCAGCAGATGTCACAGACCATCGATGATTTCAGCCTCTATTTCAAGCCCGAGCAGGAGAAAACCGCGTTCAGACTGAGTGACGTGATAGACAGCACGGTGTCACTGATAAAAGACAGCTTCAAGCACCGGCAGGTCAGTATCGATGTGATTGCCAGGGACGCGCCAGTCATCGTGGGGTTCAGCAATGAGTTGGTCCAATCCTTACTCAGCATCCTGAATAACGCCAGGGATGCCCTGATAGAAAGGGAGATAGAGCACCCCCTGGTGACCATCACTTCCTGCAGCGAGAATGGCCGTGCCGTCGTCACCATCGCCGACAACGCAGGTGGCATTGCGGAGCAGGTGATGGGCAAGATCTTCGACCCCTATTTCACCACCAAGGGAGAGCAGACCGGGACGGGGCTCGGTCTGTTCATGGCGAAGACCATCGTGGAGAATAACCTGGGTGGACGTCTCACGGTGCGCAATGTCGACAACGGCGCGGAATTCAGGATCGAGGTCTGACATGAAAGCAGAGCGGAATTCGGGACCGGCACCATCCGTACTGGTCGTGGAGGATGACCAGGAAACCAGCGAGTTCCTCTGCGGCATGATCGCCCGGCGCTACCCCGGCAGCGTCATCCACCGGGCCGACAACGGCCGGCGCGGCGTGGAGCTTTTCGAGGCGCACCGGCCCGACATCGTGGTGACGGACATCGACATGCCGGCTATGAACGGTATCGAGATGGCGGGCATCCTGAAGGAACTCGATCCGGATGCGCACATCATCGCCGCGACCGCCAAAAGCGATACCCATTACCTGCTGGATGCCATCAAACTCGGCATCAGCCGCTACGTGCTGAAGCCGGTGGACACGGTACGGCTCTTCGAGGCCATGGACGGCTGCATCGCCCTTTCCTCCTTGAACCGGCAGGTAAAGGAGCAAAACGACTTCATCCGCAAGCTCTCCCATGTCGTCGAGCAGAGCACCAACATGATCCTGATCGCCAACGCGCGGGGCATCATCGAGTACATCAACCCGGCCTTCAGCGCGACCACCGGCTACACGACCCAGGAGGTCATGGGACAGAACGTGCGCATTCTCATGCCCGGCCCGGCGCCCCTGGACAGCTTCGAGATGCTCTGGAGCACGGTCACCCGCGGCTTCAAGTGGAGCGGGGAGTTTGTGCACCGGAAAAAATGCGGCCAGCTCTTCACCGTGGAGGCGTCGCTTTCCCCCCTGGCCTCCGAGGGGGGGAGCATGACGCATTTCGTGGCAGTGCTGCAGGACATTACCGAGCGAAAGCATGCCGAGGAGAACATACGCCACCTGAACGACCAACTGGAGCAGCGCGTTCAAGAGCGCACCGCCGAGCTGGAAAGGTCCAACAAGGAGCTGCTGAGCTCCAACCGCGAGCTGGAATCCTTCTGCTATTCGGTGTCCCATGACCTGCGGGCGCCGCTGCGCGGAATGAGCGGCTTTAGCGAGATTCTGCAGGACGAGTACGCGGACCGCATGGATGACACCGGCAAGGAATGCCTGCGGCGCATCAGGGCCGCGTCCATCAGCATGGGGCAGCTGATCGACGACCTGCTGGACCTGTCCCGGGTGACGCGCAGCCAGTTGAACAGTGAAAGGGTCAACCTAAGCGGCCTGGCCGGCAAAATCGTCAGGACTCTGGGGAGGCTGGAGCCGCAGCGCCGGGTGGAGTTCGCCATCGCGGAGGGGGTCGAGGCGCAGGGCGACCCCGCCCTGATTCAATTGGCGCTGGAGAACCTGCTGGGCAACGCCTGGAAGTACACCGGGAGGGAACAAAGCCCCAGGATAGAGTTCGGCAGCAGTACGGTAAACGGGGAGCAGGTGTACTTCGTGCGTGACAACGGGGTCGGCTTCGACATGGCGTATGTCGCAAAGATATTCAGCCCCTTTCAAAGGCTGCACAAGGTGGGCGAGTTCGAGGGGAACGGCGTGGGGCTGGCCTCGGTGGAACGAGTCGTTACCAGGCATGGCGGGCGGGTCTGGGCCGAGGGCGAGGTCGGGAAAGGCGCGACCTTCTACTTCACCCTACGGTAGCCCGCCAGGCCCTTAGCAATGCCGGTCCGCCAGACAGCGACCAAGGATCTCGGCAGCCAGATCCAGGTTGGCTTCCGGGCTCTGGGCCGGGCCGAGCAGCCGTACCTGCCCCAGCCGGTTCAGCAGGCGGTCGTCGTAGAGTGCCCGCGGAGCAAGCCGGCGCAGCTCGGAGATCAGGAAAGAGAAGTTAAGCTCCTGTGACAGCTTCATGGCGGCGCCGAAACCGTCATAGCTCATGCCGCTTTGCCGGAAAACGACCTGCGGCCGGCCGGTCGCGAAGAGAAAAAGGTGCCGGGTGCGCTCTTCGGTTGTCACCTCCTCCTGCCGGGTGACGGTTTTGCTCAAGGGGATCCCGCCGGAGAGCAGGGTCCGTCCCAGGCTCAACTTGCGCTCGCTGACCGTTTTCAGTTCGGTCTGTCCGGAGATGCGGATGCCGGGGAGCAGCAGGCGGATCTCGCCGTAGGCGATCTCGGCACGCCGCCCGTCGGCCGACTCGATCCGCAGCGCCCCGTCGGCCAGTTCGAAACGGCGCACCGCGCAATGGCCCGGCGCGCTACGTACCTGCGCGGCATCGACCACCAGCGCCGCGACGCCGGCCTGCTTCAGCTGGGCGGCGAGCTCCTGAGCCCGCTGCGGATCGGCAAAACTGGCCGCCACGGCAGGGCCGCCGCCGATCATGCGCTGCCGCACCTCAAAAGCCGTGATTCCCAACGCAGCGGCGACCGCCTGAACCAGCTCCGCACCCTCCCCCAGCCAGCCGTGGATGACAACGACATGCATATGAAAACTCCCCGAGAGCCGCGCCCCCCTTGCCGCCTGACGCTCAGCGCCCCCGAACCGTAGTGAGCTCCAGTTTTCGCAAAATACCCCAATAAGCCAAAGATTACCACGTAAAACGCTGCCCCCTCACGCCACCTGCTTGTGCCAGAGCAGCCCGCGGCTTTTCAGGGAACCGGTCTCCGCGGCGATGCGATCCCGCCCCGCCTCTATCTGCTCGTAGGGAACCGCCCGCAGCAGCTCCTCAAGGGTCGTCTCGCCGGCACGCACGTGGCTAAAGCCGTCGTCGATCATGGTCAACCGGCCGGAGCCGGCGAAGACGACGCTGCGCAGCGAGATGTTGTCGGGTCGACGGTTGACCTTGAGCAGTTCCTCGCGGCTGGGAATCCAGAGCTCGACGATCGGCAGGCGGCCGTTGAAGCCGGTGTAATGGCAGGCCGGGCAGCCGGCCCCGTGCACGAACTCCAGGTTATGGACCGGTGCGACGCCGAACTCCTCCAAAAGTTGAGCGGAGGGGAGATAGGAAACCTTGCACCCGCTGCAGATGCGGCGCACCAGGCGCTGGGCCAGCACGCAGCGCAAGGTGTCGGAGATCAGGCTCGGCTCGACCCCCATATCGATCAGGCGCGTCACGGCGGAGGTGGCGTCGTTGGTGTGCAGGGTGGAGAGCACGGTGTGGCCGGTCAGTGCGGCGCGCAGGGAGATGGTGGCGGTCTCCAGGTCGCGGATCTCGCCCACCATGATGTTGTCCGGGTCCTGGCGCAGGAAGGAGCGCAGCATGCGGGCAAAGGTGTTGCCGATGACCTCGTTCACCTCGGTCTGGGTGATCCCGTCGATGTTGTACTCAATGGGGTCCTCTATGGTAAGCGTCTTGACGCCGGGGGTGTTGAGATGGGAGAGCAGGGCGTAGAGGGTGGACGACTTCCCCGATCCGGTCGGCCCGGTGATCAGGAAGATGCCGGTCGGCTTGTCGAGGGCCTTGTGCAGGGCCTGAACGAGGTCCGCGGGGTATCCGAGCCCCTCCAGGGTGATGGCGCCGCTGCGCTTGTCCAGGATGCGTATCACCACGTTCTCGCCGTACTGCGTCGGGACGGTCGACACCCGGAAGTCGACGCTCCTGACCTGTCCCTCCTTGGTGACCTTCATCTTGAAGCTGCTGTCCTGGGGACGGCGCCGCTCCGCGATGTCCATGTCGCAGAGGATCTTCACCTTGGAAACAATCTGGCGGGCGTGGGAGTTGATCAGGGCGGTGTCGACGCCCAGGTCGATGTTCTGCAGAATGCCGTCCAGCCGGTAGCGGACGGTCATGCCGCTCTCATTGGACTCCAGGTGGATGTCGCTGGTGCCGACCTTGATGCCGGTGGCGATGATCCGTTTGGTGAGGTAATCGACGTCGGCGCTGATGAACTCGCTGACGTATTTGGACTTGCCGGAGTCGCGCTCCTGGTCCTCGGAAAGCTCCAGCTGCAGCTTGCTCTGCTCGGTGGACCTGGTTATCTTGAAGATCTTCTGCTGGGCGAGGACGATGTCGCTCTCCGTGGCGATGACCGAGACGATCGGCATCTTGCACCAGCTTTCCAGCTGGGAGAGTTCGTCGCGCTGGATCGGCTTGGTCATGGCGATGGTAAGGGAGCGGTCCCGGCAGCGGACCGGCACGATGCCCAGGCGCTGGGCGAAGGTCGCATTGACGAAGCGGGACAGTTCAGGATCAAAGGCGATCTCTGACAAGGTGACGAACTTCATGTCGTTTTGGAAGGCGATGGCGCGGGCCAGCTGTTCTTCGTTGAGGATGCGCTGCTTTATGAGAGTCCTGCCAAGCGGCTGCTTCTCGCCGGAACTCACCTTGAGAGCGTTCTTAAGCCGCTCCTCGCTGATCAGGTTCTGCGCCAGCAGGATTTCGCCCAGCCGCCGGCGCTTGCTGTAACGATCAAGGACAGAACCCAGATCCTTGTTATCCAAAGACCCCATCTGGCACAGGATCTGGCCGATGGGCTGGCCTGGGGTGAACTTCTGCTTTTCCATGGCCTGGTCCAGCTGATAGCTGGTGATAAGCTTATTGAGGATCAGCAACTCGCCGATTTTACTTTCTTGCATACAGCAACCCCTCTTTGGTTTGATCTCCTCCTTTAAGTTATTTCAAATAATGCCAAGCGGGCGTCAGGGACGCCGGATAAACCTACAGTAACACTTTTAATGTTATTTGGAAACCGGCTAGAACTAGGCGGGATTTGGGTGGGGGAGATTCGGTGAGGAGCTGCCAGAGGGAGTGCTTCTGTCCCCCCTATTGAAATAGGGGGGAAGCTGAACGAAGTGAAGCAGGGGGGTTTTCCCGGGGAGGAAGACCCCCCTGTCTCGCTTACGCGAGCCTTCCCCCCCACTACGCAGGGGGACACTGCAGTATCAGCACTGCGGCCTCGGTGGGCACGAGGGTGCCCACCCTACGGACTTAAACTCCCCGAATTAGCCCTTCGAGCAGCCCCGAGTCGCTCACCTTGAGCCTTTCGAAGCCAAAGATTCGCATGGTCTGCAACACCACCAGGGTGCCGGCAATGATCAGGTCCTCGCGCCCCGGCTCAAGTCCCACCACCTCCAGGCGCTCTCTCGGGGTGAGCGGCTCCAGCCGGTCGAAGATGCGCTGCACCTCGTCCAGCCCCAGGGTGAAGTTGTTCACCCGGCGGTAATCGTAATCCTCCATTTTCATCTGGATCGCCGCCAGGGTGGTGGCAGTCCCGGCCGTGCCGATCAGGGTCGCCGCCGAGAAGCGTTGCAACATCCCCTCCCCCCCCAGCTCGCCCTTGAGAAAGGAAAGCTCGCGACCTATCTTATCCTCCATTTCCCGGGTTCCGGACTTCCCCTCGGTAAGCCGCACCACGCCGACCGGCAGGCTCCTGGAGAAGAGCGGCGCGGCGTCCCGGGCCAGGGTGTACTCGGTGCTGCCGCCTCCCACATCGAAGACGACCAGGTCGCCCTCCCGGTCGTCCAGGATGCTCTCCACGCCGGCGAGGGTCAGCACCGCCTCCTCGTGGCCGTCGATGATCTCCAGCTCTATGCCGGTCTCGGCGCGCACCTGCTGGCAGAAGTGCCTGCCGTTTGCCGCGTCGCGCACGGCGGAAGTCGCCACCGCCCGCACCCGGGTCACCCGGTGGCGCCAGATCTCCTCGGCGAAGCCTGCCAAGGCCGCCAGGGAGCGCTGCATCGCCTCGGGAGAGAGGCCGGTCTCGCGGCTGAAGCCCCCGCCCAGCCTGGTGATGGAACGTCTGAGCAGGATCTGGCGGTAGGGGTCGGGTGTGGCGATCAGCAGCCGTGCGGTGTTGGTGCCCAGGTCAATGGCGGCTACCGGATGAGTCATGGGAGATTCCCCTTTTGTGGTTTACGATGGTGTAGCAGAGGTGGGCGATCTTGGAGAAGGAGGCGATCATGTCCCCGTAGAGCAGGCCGGCCACGATGCTGCACTTGCCGCTTTTGAGTCGCTTCAGGTGGCTTTTGTTCAGCTCGTCCTCCAGGGTCGCGATCCCCACCTTGAGCCGCGACAGGTCCTCGCCCTCCTCCCCCTGCAACACCCGTCCGGCAAAGTCCATCGCCTCCCCGACCTTGGTCGCCATCGCCTTCAGCTCATCCATGGCGGCGACGGAGTAGCGCAGGTTCTCCTCCTTCTTGCGCAGCAGGTAGTTGAGGAGCGCCTCGCACTGGTCGCCGATCAGCTCGATGTCGTTTACCAGCTGGAGCATGCTGGGGATCTCGACCGCCCGCTCCAGGGAGAGGGTTTCCCGGGAGAGCGCAATCAGGAACTGGGACATGTCGCGGTGCAGCACGTCCAGCACGATCTCCTTGTCCCGGATGGCAGCGGCGACCTTGGGGTTGAAGCCGTCGAACTGGGACACCAGCTCGCCGTACATGGAGCAGGCGATGCTCGACATGCGGGCCAGTTCGTTCCAGGCCTGGGCCAGCGCGATGGTGGGGGTCTTCATGACCCTGGTGTCGATGAATCTCGGCCGCGCCTCGCTCTCCGCGCGCCGGGTCGGCAGCAGGGTCTCGGCGGAGCGGGCGAAGAACCCGATCAGCGGGAGGAAGATCAGCGCGCTCGCCAGGGTGAAGATGGTGTGGGCGTTGGCCAGGTGGCGGGCCACGAAGGGGCGCAGCGCCTCGGGCGGATAGCTCTGCGCCGCCGCGGAGCCGCTCCGGTGCAGGTCCGCGAGGTCACCCGGGGAGAAATAGTCCACCGCGCGCAGGAAGAACGGGAAGAAGGCGAGCACCAGGACGATGGCGACCAGGTTGATGGCGAGGAAGATGACGACCGCCCGCTTGGAGGTCTGGCTCCCGCCGATGGAGGCGATCAGCGGGATCAGTGCGGCGCCCGCCACCTCGCCGATCACCATGGCGACCGCGGCGTCGTAGGGGAGTGCGCCTGCCGAGGCGAGCGCGATGACGATACCGATGGTGGCGCCCCCCGACTGCACCAGGAAGGTGATGAGCGCCCCCAAAAGGACCGCCATCAGCCGCGCCGAGAGCAGGTCGTCGTGCAGCCCGGCGAAAATCGCGCTCTCGCCCAGGGGGAGGCAGGCGCTCTCGAGGATGGAGAGTCCGTAGAATACCAGGCCCGCGCCGAGCAGCAGTCCGCCGAGGTCGGCAAGCTTTCTGCGGCGGGAGAAGAAGCTGAGCGCGACGCCGATCGTGATGGCGGGAAGCGCCAGGGTGGAGACCCGGAAGGCGATGAACTGGATGACGAGGGTCGTGCCGATGCCGGTCCCCAGCAGTACGCCGAGGGCCTGGTAGAGGGAGAGCAGGCCGGCATTGACGAAGCCGACCACGAGGACGGAGGCGGCGGAGCCGGACTGCAGCAGCGAGGCGAGGCAGCTGCCGATCAGGGGAGCGGTCAGACGGTTTCCCGTCCCCTTTTCGAGCAGGCGCCTGAGACGCTCGCCGGTGACCTTCTGCAGCCCCTCGGACATGGTGCGCATGCCGAGGATGAAGAGGGCCAGGCCGCCGAACGCGGTTGTGATGTACGACCAGGAGGATGACATGATACTGCAGGTGAAGGTCAAGGTTGAGGTTAAGGAAACCGGTTCATTCAAGCGCACCAGGGCATGGTTGCAGGGATCAGGTAACCTCGACCTCAACCTTGAACCGATGCAGCGTCCCCAACCTTAACCTGTTTCTTAGCCTGACACCTTCTCCTTGAGCTCTTTGCCTACTTTGAAGAAGGGAAGCTTTTTTGCCTTCACCGAAATGGACTCCCCCGTCTTGGGGTTCCTCCCGGTGTAGGCCTCGTATTCCTTCACGACAAAACTTCCGAACCCCCGGATCTCGATTCTGTCGCCAGACAGCAGCGCATCGGTCATCGAGGCAAAGACTGCATTAACCACCTCTTCCGCCTTCTTGAAAGAGAGAGCCCTTTTAGCGGCAAGCGATTCAATGAGTTCCGATTTGTTCATGGTCCTATCCTCCGGAATGTCTCGTTAGCAGCACCCTTTTAAGTATTTCTTGGCCAGGAACTTGGCCTCTGCCTCGCGCCCCTGGCCAGCCAGCAGCGGAATCAGCCGCTCCGCCGCGGGTCGCGCCACGGAGGGGAGTTCCAGCGCCTTGGACCAGGCTTCCAGCGCGGCGGTCTGATCACCCGAGGCCTCGTGCAGCTCGCCCAGCATCAACTGCGCCTGGTCGGGCAGGATCCCCAGCTCCAGCATCCGGGATACGACACTGAGCGCCTCGGGAAACCTGCGGGCATCGGCGTGCAGATGAACCAGCGCGAGATAGCTCGTCGCGTTGCTCGGATTGAGCCGCAGCGACCGGTTCAACAGCTCCTCGCACTCATGAGCTCTCCCTGCCCTGTACATTATAAGCGCCACTTCGTAAATTACAATGTCATTTTCAGAAGATAACAGCATTTCTTGCAAAATTGGCAGGGCTTTGGCGTCGTTTCCTTCATGAATGAGCAGGTAGGCATGGACGAACTTTTCTCCCAGCGCGGCATAGCGGCGCGGCAGGTCTCCGGGCAGCGGCTGCACCAGCAGGAAAAACCGGTCCTCCTCGTGCATGCCCGAGTCCTGGTCCTCCAGCTCAACGGCACCATGGCCGGTGTCCTTGCAGGAGGCACAGGAGCTGCCGCCGTGAGCGGCGGCCTTTGGGGCGACCGCGGGAGGAGCCTGCTGCGGCTCGTCAAGTTGTTTAAGCCCGGCCTCGGCGCGCGCCCGGAGCTTCGGGTCGTCCGCCAGCTGGCGGGCCAGGGTGAAGTTGTCAAAGGCCTTGTTCAGCTCGCCGGCGTTCAGGGCGTGCGCCCCCTCCTCCAGGTTGAGCTCGGCCAGGTGGTTTCCGGCCTGGGCGATGCCCTGCTGGATCTGGCGCTGCTCCTCAGCGGCCTCCGCGGGACAGCGCGACTGCGCCTCCAGAAAGTCGACGCGCGCGTCCGCGTAGCGCTCAGCCGCGAGATGCTTGCCGGCCTGGGCCAGGAAATGCAGGTGGTCCTTCTTCTTGAAAATCTTGCTAAAAAACATGGGCGGCTTCTCCTGAGGATATATTTTGTGTTAGAGCCGCTTCAAAAGCGTGACGCTCTCCAGGTGGTAGGTCTGGGGGAACATGTCGACCGGCTGGGAACTCACCACCCGGTATCCCTTGTCGCCCAGAAGGGAAAGGTCGCGGGAGAGTGTCGGCGGGTCGCAGGAGACATAGACGATGGACTTCGGGGCGAGCCGGGCGATCTCGCCCACCGACTCGGCGCCGCTTCTGGGCGGGTCGAGGATCACCAGGTCGAATCGCTCGCCGCGCGCCGCCAGGCGCCCGACCGCGAGGGCGGCGTCGCTCACCTGGAAGCTGGCGTTAGTGACCCCGTTGGCAGCGGCGTTGGCGACCGCGTCCGCGATGGAGGGGGCGTACCCCTCGATCCCGAGCAGCCGGGACACGAAGGGCGCGATCGGCACGGAGATGTTGCCGTTACCGCAGTAAAGGTCGAGCACCCGCTCGGTCCCGGTCAACCGGGCCATCTCGAAGACGCTGCGGATCAGGCGCAGGTTCTGCGGGTAGTTCACCTGGGAAAAGCCGCCCCTGCCAAAGGAGAGCCTCATGGGGCGCGAGCCGGGGAACAGGCCGGCCGGGATCGCGTAACTCAGCGACTCGACGCCGAAGACCTTCTCGATACGCGACTTGGCGCCCAGCCGCAGGAAGAGACCGGAAACCGAGGGGAGCTCGCTTGCCGCCCCGGCCAGGGCAGCGGCAAGCGGCGCGGGGTCCTTGGCATCCAGGTGCAACAGCGCCACGCTCGAACCGTCGTCCCCGATGGCGAGGTCGATTTGGCTGACGGCGGCCAGCTCCGGGAGCCGCGCCAGCAGCGCACGGAACTCGGCGCTCATGCGGTTTAACAGCGGGTCGGCAATGGCGCAACCCTGCGGGGCGTCCACCACCTCGTGGGAGCCTCCCTTGAAGAAGCCGAGCGCCGCGACCCCACCCTTGCGGGAGAGCTTCAGCTGAATCCTGGAGCGGTAGCCGAACTGCAGGTCGGAGGCCGCGACCGGGAGCAGGCAGTCCCCCTCCACGCGGCCCAGACGGCGCAGGGAGTCCCCGAAGATCTCCCCCTTCTGCTTTAGCTGCTCGGCATACGGCAGGTGCTGCCAGTTGCAGCCGCCGCAGGAACCGAAGAGCGGGCAGGCCGGAGCGATCCGCAGCGGCGAGGCAATCGGGAGATCCAGCAGCTCCCCTTCCAGGAAGGAACGCTTCTCCTTCACAATCCTGACCCGCACCCGGTCGCCCGGGGCGCTAAACGGCACGAAGCAGGCCTTTCCCTCCAGCCGCCCGAAGCCGGCGCCGCCGTAGCACAACCGCTCTATGCAGAGTTCCGCCTCAGACATGGGCGCGCAGCGGGACATAGGACTTCGCCTTGGCCCGGACCCGGTTCAGCTCAGTCTCCACGAAACGCCGTGGAAACGTCTGAGACCCGAAATAGCCCAGCGAGTGGTCGATGAACTGCTGGACCACCTGTTGAACGGCGTTCGCAGTCCCAAGGGTCGGCACCCCCTGATGCTCCACCTTTTTCAGGTAGCAGACCTTGCTTCCCAAAAGCTTCAGCGCGGCCTGGAAGGCGGGCGCGTCGTCAAAGAGCAGGGCCGTGAGCGGCACCTCGCAACTGATCTCCACCCGCACCTGGTGGTAGTCCCCGAAATAGCGCCGGGTGGCATCGGTAAATCGAACGGTGAGCCCGTTATCAAGCGGGATCTCCCTGATCAGGTTTTTCATAATCGAGCGTACTCCTTTGGAAAATCGGTTCTATTTTTAGCATGTTGAGGTTATTCTGTAAATAGCCATGACAGTCGAGGGAAAATAGAACGGCAAAGCGAAAACCAGCTTGCTTTTTTAGTGAAATATTTGTAAAATCACAGATTGTTATGAAAAGAAGCCACCGAACCGGCCAGGAGTCCAAATGAGCAAGGAAGAAGCAATTGAAGTAGAAGGGACGGTTATCGAGCCGCTGCCCAATGCGATGTTTAAAGTAAAGCTGGAAAACGACCACATGGTGCTGGCTCACATATCCGGCAAGATGCGCAAGTTCTTCATAAAGATACTGCCCGGCGACAAGGTGACCGTAGAGCTTTCCCCCTACGACCTGAGCCGCGGACGCATCACCTATCGCGCCAAGTAGTCCTCCAAGACTTTGTCACCGGCGTAAGCCAGCCAATCACTTGATCCGCATGCCAGCTTCATATCGGATGTCGTGGGATAGAACAGGCGGAGCCGCGCGCGGCTCCCGAATGCGCTAAAGCTTTGAAAACCCTAACAATTAAACCGTAACGAGAAGGAATTACCCCATGTACACAGCAGCAGACCTGAGAAAAGGGCTGAAAATCGCCATCGACAACGAGCCGTATATCATCACCTTCTTCGACTTCGCCAAGCCCGGCAAGGGGCAGGCGCTCTACCGCACCAAGCTCAAGAACATGATGACCGGCTCGACGCTGGACCGCACCTACCGCTCCGGAGAGACCTTCGAGCCTGCCAACCTGGAGGACCGGAAGATGCAGTACCTCTACAAAGAGGACGACCACTACTGCTTCATGGATAACGACACCTTCGAGCAGATCCACATCAACGAGGTTTCCCTGGGCGACGCCAAGAACTACCTGATCGACAACCTCGCCGTCGACGTGCTGATTTTCCGGGACAAGGCGATCGGCGTCGACGTGCCGAACTTCGTCAACCTGCGCGTCACGCAGACCGATCCCTGGGTGAAGGGCGACACCTCAGGCTCCGACTCCAAGCCGGCGACCCTGGAAACCGGCTACGTGCTGCGCGTTCCCCCCTTCATCGAGGAAGGCGAGCTGATCACCATCGACACCCGCACCGGCGAGTACTCCACCCGGGTCAAGGGGTAACAATGGCAGGGAACTGGGCCCTTTCCCGGCGCCGCGGCGCGCTGGTGCAACGGGGCGCCATCTTCGACAGGGTAAGAAGTTTCTTCAAGGAAAAGGGGTATCTCGAAGTCGAGACCCCTTTTCGCATACCTGCGCCCGCGCCCGAGGCGCAGATCGACGCCATCCCCAGCGCGGGGTGGTTCCTGCAGACCTCCCCCGAACTGTGCATGAAGCGGATGCTCTCCGCGGGTTACGACAGCATCTTCCAGATCTGCCGCTGCTGGCGCGAGGGGGAGCGCGGCGTGCGCCACCTCTCCGAGTTCACCATGCTGGAGTGGTACCGCGCCGGCGCCGACTACCTGGACCTCATGAAGGAGACCGAGGCGCTGGTGCGTGCCGCTGCATCCGCCCCGCGGGTCGCCTACCGGGGCCTGAGCGTGGAACTGACAGCTCCCTGGGAGCGCATCACGGTCGCCGAGGCCTTTCGCCGTTACGGCGGCACCACGCCCGAAGAGGCACTTGCCGAGGGAAGCTTCGACCAGGTCATGGTGGAGCGCATCGAACCCCAGCTCGGTCTTTGCCGGCCCACCTTCATCTACGACTATCCCGCCTGCTGCGGCGCCCTGGCGCGGCTCAAGGCAGGCGACCCGTCGCTTGCCGAGCGCTTCGAACTCTATATAGGCGGGCTCGAGATCGCCAACGCCTTCTCGGAACTGACCGATCCCGGCGAGCAGAGAAGCAGGTTCGAGGCCGAGGCCAGGGAGCGCGCCTCGCTGGGGAAAGCCCCCTACCCGGTCCCGGAAAAGTTCCTTTCGGAGCTGGCCTCCATGCCGCAGGCAGCCGGGATCGCGCTCGGGCTGGACCGCCTGGTCATGGTGCTGCTCGATGCCGCGAGCATCGACGAAGTCGTCGCCTTCACCCCCGAGGAACTGTAAGCCCCACTCTTCCTGCCTGCCGTCCCACGCCCTGCATCCCTCCCGGCTCCGTTGCAGCGGACAGAGCTACAATTCCCTAATGAGGACTGACCATCAGCCGTGCTGAACAGTGGCGCAGCAGCGGCGACAGCACCGGACATCCCGCGCACCGGTTTGGCAGGGGAGGCACACCTGTCCCGGAGCGGATTTCCTGTACCGCGGAGGTCATTAGCCTATTCGGAAACGACAGGGAAGTACCTGACGGGTTAATTTCTCCCAACTAATCGATTTGCACCTTCCCTGCACTGGATACCGGAATTTCTCCATTGGGATAATGAATCACATCTAGTTATAAAAGAGTCACGACTTCACCAGTATTTTTTAGTGGTATATGACTGCAAGATGCAGGTATTATTAGCTTCCAGGCGGGTGCCCTCCCAAGCGACGCTCAATAAAGTATTTTTTTGAGGTTGTACATGTCTCAGCACTACAGCGTCGCTAAAAATAGAGCCATCATACTGGGCATCGCGGTGACGGTTTTGTTTTTCGGCAAGATCTGCTGCGACATCCACGCCGATTACGGGCTGGCCATCAGCAACGCCGAGCAGCATGCCAAGGGCCTGGCCAGCGCGCTCGACGAGCACGCCCTGCGCACCTTTAATGAGGCGGAGGGGACCATCGACTCCCTGGTCCGGAGCATCTCGGCTGTCTCTGTCACGGGGCTACCGGACGAAGCTCAGCTGAGACAGGTCTTCGCCAGCCACCAAAGGCCCGGGTCCGTCATGGCGACCCTGTTCGTTACCAGCCCCGATGGGCGCCTGCACGGCATCTCAAGCGAATTCCCGGTGCGCCCGCTCCGGGTCACCGACCGTGAATACTTCCTGCACCACCTGAGCTCGCCGGACGCTTCCCTCTTCATCAGCAAGCCTTTTCGAAACCGCCTGGACAACCAATGGCTCGTCACGGCGACCAAGCGGGTCAACAACCCCGACGGGTCCCTGCGCATGATCGTCGGCGTCGCAATTCAGACCCGCTATTTCAGCAGCTTCTACGGAACCCTGGGGATGGGTTCCAACGACAGGGTCCTGCTGATCCGCTCCGACGGCAGCATCCTGTCGCTGGAACCCTTCTCGGAGCGCATCCTGCTCGCCAACCTGGCAGCCCCGGACCGCTCGCGCCCGGAGTTGCACAACTTCCCGGGAGCGGGGACCTACCAGTTCAAGAAAACAGCCGTGGATGGCAGCGACCGCATCGTCTCCTACCGCTCTTCGGCAGCCTACCCGGTCATAGCGGTCATCTCCCTGGACAAGAAGGGGCATCTCAGCCAGTGGCGCGCCAGGGCCGCCAAGGACGCCGCCGGGGCCCTGCTATTTAGCGCGCTGGCAGCCTCGTTCGCGGTCCTGATTCTCAGGCAGTTGGCGAGCCTTAAGCAAGCCAAGGTCGCCGAGAAGGCGCTACGGCTCTCGGAGCAGCGCTTCAGGGAACTGCTGGAAAATATCCAACTCGTGAGCATGATCCTCGACACGGCCGGCAAGGTGACCTTCTGCAACGAGCACCTGCTGCAACTGACCGGCTGGAGCCGCGCCGAGGCGATCGGAGCGGACTGGTTCGACCAGTTCCTGCCGCAGCCCGAAGGCGCCGAGCTGCGCAAGCTCTTCGAGGAGGCGTTCATCCGGAACGAGTTTGCGGTCCATTACGAAAATCCCATCGTCACCAAGGCAGGCGACTACCGGTTCATCAGCTGGGACAACACGGTGCTGCACCACCCGGATGGATCCCTGGCGGGGATCGCCAGCATCGGCCGCGACATGACCCAGCACCGGGAGCTGGAGGAGCAGCTGCGCCAGTCCCAGAAAATGGAGGCTACCGGGCTGCTGGCCGGCGGTATCGCCCACGATTTCAACAACATACTAACCGTCATCATCGGCTACTGCAGCATCATGCAGATGCGGATGGTCCCCGAGGACCAGAACCGCGCCAGCGTCGACCAGGTGGTCGCCGCCGCCGAGCGTGCCGCGGGGCTCACCAGGAGCCTGCTCGCCTTCAGCAGGAAGCAGGTCATGAACCCGCAACAGGTAGACCTGAACACCATCGTGCGCCATGTGGAGCACTTCCTGGGCCGGGTCATCGGCGAGGACATCACCCTGCAGGCCGACCTCAACGCCGAGGCGCTCTACGTCCAGGCCGACAGCGGTCAGCTCGAGCAGATCATCATGAACCTGGCGACCAACGCAAGGGATGCCATGCCCGACGGCGGCACGCTGAGCATCAGCACCCGAGCGGCCGATCCCGACCCTACCCGCGCCGGCAGCGGCCGCGGCAGCTCCGGGGGTCACGCGCTGCTGACCGTGGCGGACAACGGCATTGGAATGGACGAGGAAACCAGGCTGAAGATATTCGAGCCATTTTTCACCACCAAGGAGGTCGGCAAAGGCACCGGCCTCGGGCTCGCCATGGCCTACGGCACCGTCATGCAGCATAACGGGCAGATCCTCGTGGAGAGCGAGCCGGGCAAGGGGAGCTGCTTCAAGGTGTATCTCCCGCTGGTGCCATATCAGGAGCCGGCCCAGGGGGTGGCGAGCTCCCCCTTCGAGCCGCACCCGGGCCATGAGCTGATCCTGGTCGCCGAAGACGAGCCGGCGGTCCGCGAACTGGTACAGGGGATCCTGACCAGGTTCGGCTATCGCGTGCTACTGGCCTGCGACGGCGAGGACGCGGTAGCCAAGTTCGGTCAGCACCGCGACGAGATAGATCTCGTGCTTTTGGACATGGTCATGCCCAAGCTGAGCGGCAAGGCGGCCTATGACGAGATCTGCCGGTTCAAGCCGGGAATCCGGGCGATCTTCACCAGCGGTTACGCTGCGGATTTCATCAGGAGCAAGGGCGAGCTGGGTCCCGGCATCGAGCTGGTCATGAAGCCCGTGCATCCCCTCTTGCTGCTGCGCAAGGTGCGCGAGCTGCTGGACCGCTGACTGGCTCGGCACGCACTCGTCAACCGCACTACCCGATATGGTTGACAACCAGATCCAGCCGTGTTACATGAGGCGCGGAGGATTTTATGGAAAACGTTATCAGCGAGATCGTTGCAAGGATTATCGGAGGCGGCAGCCTCACGGCCGAGGAGGCGGTCCGGCTCAGTGGGCTGGAGGGTACCGATGTCTTCAGTCTGTTCCTTGGCGCAAGCCGCATCAAGGATCATTTCGTCGGGCCTAAGGTCCACCTTTGTTCCATCATCAACGCCAAGTCGGGGCGCTGCGCCGAGGACTGCGCCTTCTGCGCCCAGTCGGCGCATCACACGACCGATGCGCCGGTCTACCCGCTGGTTCAGGAAGACCTGCTGCTGGAGTCGGCACGCGCGGCGGAAGCGAGCGGCTCGGCCTGCTTCGGCATCATCACGAGCGGCACGACCGTAAACGGAGCGGAGCTGGAGCAGATTCTGGCAGCGCTGCGCCGCATCAGGCAGGAGACCGGGATCCTCCCCTCCTGCTCGCTCGGCATCATCGACCAGGCGACGGCGGAAAAACTCAAAGAAGCCGGGATGGACACCTACCACCACAACCTGGAGACCGCCGAGAGCTTCTTCCCTTCCATCTGCACCACCCACCCCTACCAGGACGACGTCGACACGGTACGCGCGGTCAAGAAGGCCGGCCTGAAGGTCTGCTGCGGCGGCATCTTCGGTTTGGGGGAGAGTGCTGCCCAGAGGATCGAGATGGCGTTCACCCTGAAGGAGTTGGACGTGGACTCGGTCCCCATCAACTTCCTGAACCCGATCGAGGGGACCAGGCTCGAGGGCGCGGCAAACATCAGCACCCAGGAGTGCCTGAAGACCATCGCGCTGTACCGGATGATACTGCCGGACAAGCGGATTACCGTGTGCGGCGGCAGGGAAAAGAACCTGCGCGATCTGCAGTCCTGGATCTTCTTCGCCGGCGCCAACGGCACCATGATCGGCAATTACCTGACCACCCAGGGCCGCAACATCGATGTCGACCTGAAGATGTTCGACGACCTCGGACTCACCACCGTCATGTGCGCGCACTGAAACCGTACTAGCCGACAGTCGAGGTCTGCCATATGCTTCCCCCCTTAGCGAAAGGGGGACAGGGCACTGCCGTTAAGGCTCCCCCTCCCTTGACGGGAGGGGGAGAGCTTAGCCAAGTGGGGATGGTTTCTATTAAAGAGGTAAAAGTGACCAAAGCAATCTTTATCACCGGAACCGACACGGGAGTCGGCAAGAGTATCGCCTGCGCCGTCATCGCACTGCTGCTCAGGCGGCAGGGCTGTTCGGTCGGGATCATGAAACCGGTCACCAGCGGCTGCCTGGAACGGGACGGCAAGCTGGTCTCCGAGGACGCCGAGCTCCTCAGCTTCGCGGCGGGGGTGCCCCTTTCCCCGGACTGCACCCCGTACCTTCTCAAGGCCCCTCTGGCGCCTTCGATCGCCGCCACTCTGGACGGGGTGCGCATCGATTTCCGGACCATCAAGGACGCCTATCTGCGGATCGCCGAACAGTACGAGTACGTCATTGTCGAGGGAGCCGGCGGCCTCATGGTCCCCCTGGCCGGGGGGCTCCTCATGTCGGATCTCGCCGCGCACCTCGGTCTGCCGATTGCCGTCGTGGCGCGGCCCGGGCTTGGCACCATCAACCACACCCTGCTTACCACCTTCTGCGCCCGCAACCTGGGACTCGAGGTGAAGGGCGTCATCATCAACCGGTATCCCGCGTTCCCGGACCAGGCCGCCGAATACGCCCCCCACCTGATCGCCTCCCTGTGCGGCTCCCAACTGCTGGGGGTTTTCCCCGAAGTGGTTGCCGATGACGACAAAAAGGTCGTCGAGGGCGTCGCCGACCTGCTGGAGCGCGACCCCGCAACAGCTGTCACCCTCAGGGAGCTGTTTAACTAACTTCAAGGACTTCAAGGACTTCAGGGACTTAAGAGGAGCTACCTTTAGGTCCTTTTTGTCCTTCGGGTCCTTTGGGTCCTTTGAGTCCCTTAAAGGATTTTCGTCAAAGGAGAGCAAACGTGGTAGAGCTTGACACCGAAACCCTCAGGAGCTACGACAGCGAGTACCTCTGGCACCCCTTCACCCAGATGAGCGAGTGGGAGGGGGCGGACAACATCGTCATCACCAGGGGCGAAGGGTCCTACCTGATCGACTCGGACGGCAACCGCTACCTGGACGGCGTAGCCGCCATCTGGACCAACGTGCACGGGCACTGCCGCGCGGAGATCAACGAGGCGATCAAGGAACAGGTGGACCGGCTGGAACACTCGACGCTTCTGGGACTGACCAACGACCGCGCCGCCCTGCTCGCCAAGCGCCTGGTCGACATCGTCCCCCCCGGCCTGTGCAAGGTCTTTTTCTCGGACAACGGCTCCACCGCCGTCGAGATCGGGGTGAAGATGGCCTTCCAGTACCAAAGCCAGACCGGCAACCCGGGCAAGACCAAGTTCATCTGCTTCGACAACGCCTACCACGGCGACACGGTCGGCGCCATGAGCGTAGGCGGCATCGACATCTACCACGAGGTCTACGCGCCACTGCTCTTCCCGACCATCAAGGCGCCCTCCCCGTACTGCTACCGCTGCGCCCTCGCGCCGGAAGGCGACTGCACGCGCTGCGGCACCCTCTGCCTCAAGGAACTGGAACGCCTGATGGAGCTGCACTGCCACGAGCTCGCCGGCCTCGTCATAGAACCGTTCGTGCAGGGCGCCGGCGGGATGATCGTGCAGCCTCCCGGATTCCTGAAAGCGGTACGGGAGCTCTGCGACCGCTTCGACGTCCTGATGATCGCGGACGAGGTCGCCGTCGGCTTCGGGCGCACCGGCGCCATGTTCGCCTGCGGCAAGGCCGGCATCACTCCGGACATCCTGGCGCTCTCCAAGGGAATCTCCGCCGGCTACCTGCCCCTTGCCGCGACCCTCACCACCCGCAAGGTCTACGATGCCTTCCTGGGGAACTACAGCGAACTGAAGACCTTCTTCCACGGACACACCTTTACCGGCAACCCGATCGCCTGCGCCGCCGGCCTCGCGAGCCTGGACCTGTTCGAGTCGGATGGACTGCTTCAATCCCTGGTGCCCAAGATCGCCTACCTGGAGCAGCGCATGCAAAGCCTCCTGGAACTGCCCCACGTGGGGGACGTGCGCCACGAGGGGATGATCGGCGGCATCGAGCTGGTGCTCGACAAGCAGAGCCGCGAGCCCTACCGCTGGGAGGAAAGGGTCGGCGTCAGGGTGTGCCTGGAGGCGCGCAAGCACGGCCTGTTCCTGCGCCCGCTCGGCAACACCATCGTGGTGTTCCCGCCGCTGTCCATCTCCCTTGACGAACTGCAGCTCCTCATGGACGGCATCGAAGCCTCCATTCGGGAGGTCACCGGTTGTCTGGAGCAGCCCCACTAGCACAGCCCACTCCATAGGTTCGATGCGAAGCCGAGCGGTTTTACACATGGAACCAGAATCGGGCGAACACGAGGTTCGCCCCTACGGATGCCTTGGGTCAGTAGGGGCGAATCTTGTATTCGCCCGCCTTTCGTGGACATCCCCCCCTTTTCCGGTTGTGTCAGAGCATCCATCCCATAAAGCTACCTCCTTTCCTGCGGTTTTGCGGCATAGCCCTCGCCCTTCCTCTATCCCGGCACGCCGGGCTTCTCAGGAAACAGCGGCCCTCATTAATAGCCGGTGAACCGACTGTCAATGGGCCTATTCCTTTAACCTTTCCACTGTCAATTGCGCGGTTCTTTGCCTTAGGGCGAAATTTTTATAGATTCCTGGCCAATGGTACATTAAGATAAGATGACGCAGCATTTATATCGACAGCGCATCGTCCCAAGGAGCCCCGGCAGATGGCATCACTTTTCGACCTTTTCTCAAGTCAAACTCAATGGCTTGCTGAACGGGCACGTTCCTATATCGTGACTCAAGGCCACCGCCGACACCTCGCGCTGCTCCCCGAAGGACTGCTTCTGGCCGTGGCCGGCGTCACCGCGGAGTTGTGCGGCGTTCAGGGCTCACCAGGATTCCCGACGCAGCCAGGCGGTGAGGCCGCCCCGCAAACCAGCCCGTCGGCCTGGTTCATAGACACCGCAGCACTGATGTGCCGCCAATGTGCGGTCCCGCTTGCGGTCTTTTTCTGTCTCCTGAAGGGACTGCGCCAGGGCTACCTTGAGCTCTTGCAGCGGCAGGAACCGGATTTGGACGCCAGGGAGCGCGCCAGGGACCTGCTGGACTCTTATTTCAACCGTCTGGAACAGTTGTTTTGCGACGCCTGGTCCGCGGGGGGCGAGCCCACGGTACCGGAAGCCGGGGACCTCAGGCTCAAGATTGCCCATGACGAACTGGAGCGCACCGTCGTGGACCGGACCTGCGACCTCGCAGTCGCCAACGAACAGCTGCGCTGCGAGATCAAGATCAGGCTCAGGGTCGAAGAGGAGCTGAAACTGGTCAAGGAGTTCCTGACCACCCTGCTGGAGCACGCCCCGATCCCGATTGTCGCCACGGACCGCCAGAACGCCTACCTGCTGGTGAACCGCGCCTGGGAGGATGCCACCGGCTTCACCCGCGAGCAGGTCATCGGCCAGACCAGCCAATCCATCTTCCCGCCGCAGGTCGCCGACCACATCTACGCCTGCAACCTCGACGTCATCGAGAGGCGCCGGGCCAATACCTTCCAGGAGCAGATCGATTCCCCCCAGGGGAGGCGCCAGTACCACACGGTCAGGTTCCCCTTGCTGGACAGTCTGGGCGAGGTGGAGACGGTGGGCTCGATCTCCATCGACATCACCGAGAAGACCTGCGCCGAGGAGATGCTGAGGGAGAGCGAGGAAAGATACCGCAACCTGGTGGAGCTTTCGACCAACGCCATCTACATCGCGATCGACGGCAGATATGTCTTCTCCAACCGGGCCGGCGTGAGGCTCCTGGGCGCCAGCGCCCCCGAGGAGATCGTGGGGCGCGAGGTGCTGGACTTCGTGCACCCGGGCTACCGCGACGCCGAGCAGGAGCGGGTCCGCACCCTGCGCGAGGACGGCCTCACGCCGCCCGCCAAGGAGCAGAAGTACGTCCGCCTGGACGGCGCCGTCGTGGACGTGGACGTCGCGGCGCCCCCCTTCACCTTCCAGGACCGCCCGGCGGTACTGATCCTCGCCCACGACATCACCGAGCGCAAGAAGCTGGAGGAGGAACTGGAGAAGAACGAGCGCTTCGAGTCCATAGGCCTTTTGGCCGGCGGCATCGCCCACGACTTCAACAACCTGCTTTCGGCGATCCTCGGCAACATCTCGCTCTCCAAGCTGCTCACCCCGGAGGATGCCGAGACCTACCACCTGCTCGCCGAGGCGGAGAACGCTTCGCTGCGCGCCCGCGACCTGACCCGGCAGCTGCTCACCTTCGCCCGGGGTGGTGCACCGGTCAAGAAGAGCGCCACGGTCGGGGAGTTGATCAAGGAGACCTGCGCCTTCGTGCTCAGGGGGTCCAACGTCGGCTGCATCTTCGACATCCCCAAACAGCTCCCCACCGTCGAGGTGGACGCCGGCCAGATCAGCCAGGTCGTGCAGAACCTGGTCATGAACGCCGACCAGGCCATGCCAGAGGGAGGGACCATCACCGTCGTCTGCGAGGAGGTAGCCGCCGGCGAGGGGCTGCCGCACCAGCTGGCCGGCGAGCGCTATGTCAGGATCTCCATCGGGGACACCGGCCACGGCATCCAGGCGGACCACCTGAAGCGGATCTTCGACCCCTACTTCACCACCAAGCAAAAGGGGAGCGGGCTGGGACTCACCACCGCCTTTTCCATCATCAAGAAGCATGACGGCTGCATCGTGGCCGAGTCCGAACTGGGCAAGGGGAGCGTGTTCCAGATCTACCTCCCCGCCTCCGACGCGCCGGCCGGAACGCCCTCCGCCCCGCCGCCCGCCCCCTTCCTCGGCAAGGGAAAAATTCTCTTCATGGATGACGAGGAGGCGGTCCGCTTCCTGGCGGGTCGCACGCTGCGCCGCATGGGGTTCGAGGTGGAGTTCGCCAAGGACGGCCTGCAGGCGATCTCCCTGTACGAAGCAGCCCTGGCCGCGGGGGAGCGCTTCAGTGCGGTCGTCATGGACCTCACCATCCCGGGCGGCATGGGCGGGCGCGAGGCGGTGCTGCGCCTGAGGGAACTCGACCCGGAACTGAAGGCCTTCGTCTCGAGCGGCTACTCGGACGACCCGGTCATGGCCAACCCGCTCAGCTACGGCTTTTGCGGGGTGATCCCGAAACCCTTCCTGTACGAGGAGATGGTGGCGGCGCTGCAGCAGGTCTTCGGCAGGCTGTAGGCCGCGCGCCAGCACAAAGGAGTTACGACAATGGAACTGATAGACAGCCATTCCCATATATACGGCAAGGAATTCGCCCCGGACTTCCCGGAGATGCTGGAGCGGGCCAGCGAGGCGGGGGTCGGCACCATCATCGCGGTGGGAGCTGACCTGGAGTCGAGCCGCGAGGCGTGCGCGCTCGCGAGCGCCTACGACCGGATCTACTGCTCGGTGGGGATCCATCCCCACGACGCGGACCGGGTCACCGAGCCCTGCTACCAGTTGGTGCGCGAGCTGGCCCTGGGGAACCCCAAGGTGGTCGCCATCGGCGAGGTCGGCCTCGACTTCTTCCGGGACCGCTCGGCCCGCCCCGCCCAGGAAGAGGTGTTCCGGCGCTTCATACGCCTGGCCCGCGAGCTGAAGCTGCCGCTCATCATCCACGACCGCGACGCCCACGAAAGGGTCGTCGCCATCCTTCGGGAGGAGGGGGCTGCCGAGGTCGGCGGGGTGCTGCACTGCTTCTCCGGTGACCTGCAGATGGCGCGGGACGTCATCGAGATGGGCTTTCGGGTCTCCATCCCGGGGACCATCACCTACTCCTCCAACGAGGCGCTGCGGGAGGTCGTGCGCGGCGTTAAGATCGAGCAGATCCTGGTGGAGACCGACGCCCCCTACCTCTCGCCGGTGCCGCACCGCGGCAAGAGGAACGAGCCGGCCTACGTGCGCTTCGCGGCCGAGCGCATCGCCGAGCTGAAGGGGCTCACCGCCGAGGACGTGGGGCGCATCACCTCATTCAACGCGCGCCGGCTCTTCGGGATCGCGCACCCCGACGAGCCGAGCACGGTCGCCTACAAGATCAGGAACTCCCTGTACCTGAACATCACCAACCGCTGCTCGAACCGCTGCACCTTCTGCCCCAAGTTCGACGAGCTGACCGTCAAGGGGCACGAGCTGAAGCTCTCCCACGAGCCGGAGCTCGCGGAGGTCATGGCGGCGGTCGACGCGGCACGCGACTTCGACGAGGTGGTGTTCTGCGGCTACGGGGAGCCGCTGATCCGGCTCGACCTGGTGCTGCAGGTGGCGGCCCAGCTGAAAAGCCGGGGGCTCAAGGTGCGCATCAACACCGACGGTCAGGCGAACCTGGTGCACGGCCGGAACATCCTCCCCGAGCTGGCGGGCCTGGTGGATGCGCTCTCGGTGAGCCTGAACGCGGCCGACCCGCAGACCTATGCCAGGCTGTGCAACACGCCGTTCGGGGCGGACGGCTTTGCCGGCGTGTGCGATTTCCTCAGGGAAGCGACCCGGTTCGTGCCGCAGGTGGTGGCGAGCGCCGTCGCCCTGCCCGGCCTCGACCTGGAACCGGTGCGGGCGCTGGCCCGGGAGCTGGGGGTCGAGTTTCGCGAGCGCGAATACGCCGAGGTGGGATAGGGGGAACAGGTTAAGGTCAAGACTGAGGTTAAGAGGAAAGGAATCTTGGAAACAGGCTTCGGTTACGGTTGAGTAGCTCCTCAAACAGGTTAAGCTTAAGTTAGTCCGTCTCTCAGCCTTAAAGCTTGACGTAGACCTGTTCCAGCGAGTTTCGGTCTCATCCTAACCTCAACCTCAACCTCAACCTCAACCTCAACCTCAACCTGTCTTTATAGGGTGCCGCCATGCGTCTTTCCAAGAAAACCGTCATCATCTCCTCCCTCACGGTTATCGTGCTGCTGGCAGCCGTTTTCCTCGCTCTCCCGCCGCTGGCGCGGCACGTAGCGATCCAGAAGATAAACGAGGCGACCGGGCGTAAGACCGAAATCGCCGGGATCTCCTTCAACCCGTTCACGCTGAGGGCCGGGGTCACCGGCTTCCGGCTCTCCGAAAAGGGGGCGCCGGGCACCTTTCTCTCCTTCAGCTCGGCGCAGCTTGCCCTGAGCCCGCTCTCGCTTCCCAAGCGCGCCTTCATCGTCACCGAGATCAAGATCGCGTCCCCCTACCTGCACGTGGTGCGGACCGCACCCAACAGCTTCAACTTCTCCGACCTCTTGACCGGTAAGAAGGAGACCACGAAGGGGAAGGAGACGCAGGGGAGCTACCTCTTTTCCCTGAACAACATCACCCTGAGCCACGGCGCGCTCGAGTTCCAGGATAAGGCGCTGCGCGAGGAGCGTGACCACCAGGTGCATGACCTTTCCCTCGCGGTGCCGTTCTTCAGCAACATCCCGTACCTGGCCGACCGCTACGTAACGCCCCATTTCTCGGCGGTCGTGAACGGCACGCCGGTGGCGCTGAACGGAAAGCTGAAGCCCCTCACCCGCTCGGTGGAGGCCTCGGTGGATCTCAAGGTGACGGCGCTCGACCTCCCCTATTACCTGGGATACGTCCCCTTCCCCCTGCCGGTGAAGGTTGACTCCGGCCGGCTCACCACGGTCCTGGAGCTCGGCTACCGGGTGGACCAGAAGCTCGGGCCCGAGGCGACCCTGACCGGTTCCGTCGCGCTGGACCGGGTGGCCCTGCGGGAACTGGACGGCGCGGACCTCGCCAAACTGCAGCGCGCCGAGCTCAAGATCAGAAATGCGGCGCTTTTCACCAGGCAGCTGGACTTAAGCTCGCTCGACCTGGAGGGGTTGGAGCTGGTCGCGTCCCGGGACGCCGCGGGGCGCTGGAATTTCCAGAGGCTCACGGGAACCCCGGGGCGGCAAGCGCAAGAGGCGGCGCCGGGGAAAAAGCAAAACACACCGTCCGGGCCAAAGCCGGGCGCCGAGGAGCCTCCCTCCGGGCCGAAAAAGCCCGCCGACGGCCACCCGCTCTCCCTGAAACTCGCCAAGCTCAACTTTTCCGGCGGCAAGGTGCACCTTTCCGACGCCACCCCCAAAGGTGGCTTCAGGTCCGAGATCAGCGACATCACCTTATCCCTGACCGACTTCTCCACCGCGCCGGGACAAAAGGCCCCTTTCAGCCTGAAGCTTGCCACGGGGCGGGGCGAGAGCCTCGCCGTCAAGGGGGAGCTGACCCCCGACCCGCTGGAGGCGAGGGCGAGCGTTACCCTTGCCGGCGTCCCCCTGAAGGACTACTACCCGTACATCTCCGGCACCCTGACGGCGCCGGTGACGGGGACCCTCAGTGTCGGCTCGGAGCTCCTCTACAGCGGCGCCAAGGGGCTCGCCCTGGAAAAGACCAGCCTCAAGGTGGCAAACCTGGCCGCGCCCTTCGGCGCTGGCGAGGGGGTGCGCCTCAAGGAGGCGCTGGCGAGCGGCATCAGTGCCGACCTGAAAGAAAAGAAAGCCCTGGTCGAGAGCGTGGAGCTCAAGGGGGGCAACGTGGTCTTGAGCCGGGAGGCCGGCGGGGCCATTTCGGCGCTGCACCTGCTGAAGCCCGCCGCGGCTCCGGCCGCGCCCGCGGGGAGGCGGGCAGGCAAGAGCCCTGCCCAGGCGAAACAGGCCCCCCCGGCACCTTTCTCCTACCGGATCGCCAAGATCGCCGGAAGCGAGCTCGGGATCCGCTTCACCGACCGGACCATGGAGGAGGAGCCGCTCTTCACGCTGTCCCACCTGAAGTTTTCCCTCGCCGGGATCGCGGGACCGCGTCAGGGGCCGATCCCCTTCACCCTGGCGACCGGTTACGGCGCCAAGGGGCGCATCACGGCCGCCGGCAGCGTCACCCCGGCACCGCTTAAGCTCAAAGGAAACCTCAACTTGCAGCGCATAACGCTGCGCGATTTCGACGCCTACATCCCCGAGGGGACCGCCATCTTCCTGGCCGACGGCGCCCTCGACACTAGCCTCAGCTTCGATCTGGCGCAGGCGGCAGCGGGGCTCAAGGGGAGCTTCGCCGGCTCCGTCGGCGTGCGCTCCTTTTACTGCCAGGAGACGGTCTTCGACGAGGACCTGCTCAAATGGGAAAGCCTGCAGCTGGACCAGATCAGGGGCACCCTGGGGCCGTTCTCGCTCGCGGTCAAGGACGTCTCGCTCAGTAACTTCTACGCGCGCGTCATCGTCGAGCCGGACGGCACCCTCAACCTGCAGCACCTGACCTCGGAACAGGCCGCGCCGGCGGCTGCTGCGGCCCCGGGAGCGGGTGCCGGCAAACACGCGCCACCGGCAAAAGCATCCGCACCGGCCAAAGGCGCGCCCGGAGGGGCAAGGCCCGCTCCGGCTGCCGCGAGGGCCCAGCCCACACCCAAAGCGCCCGCTCCGGTCGCGCCCCCGGCGGCGTCCCCAGGCAAGCCGACGCTGGCGGCGGCCAGCACCGGAGCCTCGCCCGCGCAGCCGCACCCGATCACCATCGACACGCTCACCCTGCAGGGCGGCACGCTCGACTTCAGCGACCGGCATCTGAAGGCCCCCTTCGACACGACCTTCTTCAACCTGGGCGGCCGGGTGAGCGGGCTCACCTCCGAGGCGAGCCGAGCCGCCGACGTCGACCTCAGGGGGAACCTGGAGAACCACTCGCCGCTCTCCATCACCGGCAAGATCAACCCGCTGCGCGGCGACCTGTTCCTCGACCTGAAGATCGCCTTCACCGACATCGAGCTCTCGCCCTTCACCCCCTACGCCAACACCTACCTGGGCTACAGCGTGGACAAGGGGAAGCTGAACCTCGACCTTTCCTACAAGATCGACAAGAAGGCCCTCACCTCGCAGAACAAGCTCTTCATCGACCAGTTCACCTTCGGCAAGCACGTGGAGAGCGACAAGGCCACCAAGCTCCCGGTGCGGCTCGCCATCGCGCTGCTCAAGGACCGCAAGGGGGAAATCCATCTCGACCTGCCGGTGGTGGGACAGACCGACGACCCGAAGTTCAGCGTCTGGAAGGTCGTGCTGCAGATCCTGAAGAACCTGCTGGTGAAGGCGGCGACCTCCCCCTTCGCCTTGCTCAGTTCCATGTTCGGCGGGGGCGAGGACTTCAGCGCGATCAGTTTCGCGCCCGGCTCCGACCGGCTCTCAAAGCCCGAGGAGGGTAAGCTCCTGAAGCTCTCCCAGGTGCTGCACGACCGCCCCGCCCTGAACCTCGAGATCTCCGGCTTCGTCGACAAGGACAAGGACGCCGAGGGGTATCGCAACGAGCAGCTTTTGAAGAAGATGAAGGGGGAGAAGTTCCGCGCCCTGGTGAAGGAAGGGAAAAACCAACCGGGGCAGACCCAGGACGAGGTCGAGCTGCTGCCCCAGGAAATCCCGGTCTACCTGAAGGCGGTGTATGCCAAGGAGAAGTTCCCCAAGCCGCGCAATGCCTTGGGGTTCGCCAAGGATCTTCCCGAAGCCGAGATGAGGAAGCTGATCATCACCCACACGGTCGTGGGCGACAACGAGTTGCAGGCCCTGGCACGGGAACGCGCCCAGGCGGTGCGGGACTTCCTGCTGAAAAACGGCAAACTCCCCCCGGAACGGCTCTTCGAGAAGAGCGCCGACATCTACCGCCCCTCCGCCAAGGAGAAATCCAGCGCGAGCCGGGTCGAGTTCGGCGCCATCGTCAAATAACGGGCACCCGGTAGCGGGCGACCTTGCCGGAGGCAGCAACCCTCGCCCCGGTCCCCCTGGCGCGGGGGCCGGGGGTTTCTTGGTCCAGCCGTCAGCCACGCCAATCTGGTCCCTCGGCAAGGCACGGCAATTCCAAAGAAATCCCCCGTTATTTCTGTTGAAAATGCTTTCTCATTATGTCATTGTTGCCACGCCCTGGCGCCGGAGAGGCTCGGGTCGTGTAAGGTTTGCCAGAAGCCATTGTAAAATTTTTCGCGTTTCCCGCCGGGAGCACCGACAAACGCTGCCAGGCAAAAATATTTTTCCGCGTTCCAGCCCTGCGCCGCGCCTTATCTGAGACCCCGATGCCTTCAGCGCCTGAGACAACTGCAGCCGTTAAAATACTGTCAAATGGCGTAGCGCTGTCGCTCAACCGTGCTCTGAGGGACGCCGGGGTTGCCGCGGTATCTGACTGCGTCCTGCTCCTTACCGGGACCAGCATGCAGGTCGAGGACGTGGTCTATTTCACCGATTTCCTCCAGCAGCAGGGGCACGCGGTGGCGACGCTGGAGCGCTTCGTGGGCGGACCGTTCGACATCGGGTACGACCCCAAGCAGGACAGGGTCGACTCCCTGGAAGCAGCGCTCAGCTTCCTGCTGGAAACGCACATGGTTGCAAAAATCCACCTCGTGGCACACTCCTATGCCTCATTCGAAGCTGTCCGCGTGCTTTCCAGGGATCCGGCACGGTATGCGGGGCGCATACACAACATCGTACTGATAAACCCCGCAGGATTCAGCAAGAAAACCAGGTTCTTCAGGCACTGCCTGCGCTTCACCTTCCTCATGGTCTTAAGGGAGTGCTGGGGCAGCGCCAGGCAGCTCATGTGCGTGCGTCGCGAGCAGTCGGAGTCCAGCGCGCTGCTCGTCAGGAAGCTCCACGCCACCTGCGTGATGTTTCGCAAGACGGTCAGCAACCCCAGCAAAACCATCAAGGAAGTCGCAGACGTAGTTTCCTTCAAAGTCAAACCGCATCTGAAACAGCTGATCCAGGACCACCACTACAGGTTCCATGTCTTCATCAATATGGACGACAACCTGGTGGCGCCGGATGAAACATTGCGGGAGTTGCAGGATTTACTCCCCGCCAGTTCCATGATGACCTGTTCCGGCCACCACATGGACCTCTTTGTGGATAGCAGCCAAATGATTCTATTCAATGCTTTTCTGACAGACATCATGGAGCAAAAATGTTAGATGCAATCATCATCTCCGATTTCGGTTCCGACACCTTTTCCGCCTCCAGCCCGCTGCGGCTCCAGATAGACGGCAGGACCGCATTGATCCAGAACGTGGTAAATTTCCTGCAGCACGACGGCAAGATCGTGGACCCGGTACAGGGCGAGGGCGTTTCGAACTGGCACTGCGCGGTCAAACTAAACGGCATCGTGCTCTACGATGTGTTGACCAAGAGCGGCTTGACTGTCGACATCATCGACTCCTATTACAAGGAGCGCGAGCAGTTCATCGCCTTGCTGCGGCAGCGGCCCAAGGCAGTCGTCATATCCACCACCTTCATCACCAGCAAGGTCGAGTTGTCCAAGCTGGTACGCGACATCAGGGAGATCAGCCCCGAGGTCACCATCATCTGCGGCGGCCCGTATGTCTATGCGTCCTACCTGCTGCTGCAGAAGATGGAGGTCCCCGGTTACGACACCGAGAACCCGAAGGACCTTTACCTGTTCCTGAACGAAACCCGGTCCCTGGACGTCGACCTCTTCATCGTGGACCGGACCGGCGAGTCCATCCTGACCAGCGCCCTGGAACGGCTCAAAAACGGCCGGTCCCTGAACGACCTCCCCAACACGGCGCGCTGGGACGGCGCGAAGTACCTCTTTTCGCAGCGCACCGAGAGCGTGGCGCTGAACCATGTCATAGACTGGGGCAGTCTGCCGGAAAAGATCTTTCAACCGGGCGTCATCAACATGCAGGCGAGCACCGGCTGTCCCTTCCAGTGCAAATTCTGCAACTTCGTCAAGGACAGGAAGTCGACCATGCTGAAGTCGGTGGACACCATCGTCGCGGAGATGAGGGCGTTGTCGGAGCGTGGCATAAAATACGTGAGGTTCGTCGACGACAATTTCAGACTCGGCAACAACGACCTGAACGACGTATGCACCAGATTCATTGAGGAAGGGCTCGACATCAAATGGATGAGCTTCATCCGGGCGAGCACGCTGGACAAGACCGACATCGCGCTCTTGAAAAAGGCAGGCTGCATCGAGGCGCAAATCGGCATAGAGTCCATCGACGAGCAGGTGCTGGAGAACATGGACAAGTGCGCCGTACCCGCGATGTACCAGAGGGTCATAAAAAAACTGCTGGACAACGGCATCAACTGTTCCTGCTGCTTCATCTTCGGTTATCCGGGGGAGACCACGCAGTCGGTGCAAAGGACCATCGATTTCATCGAGGGGATATCGAACGACAGTCAGGAGGGGATGTTTTTCTGGTCGATCTACCCTTTCATGCTGATCCCGCTGAGCCCCATCTACGAGAACGACGAACGGAGCAAGTACGGCCTGAGCGGATTCATGAACAGCTGGCAGCACTGCTCCATGAACGCGAAGCAGGCGTACAACCACATCATCGAAGCGTTCATGCAGATCGATTCCTCGGGACCCATCTACAGTGAAGACAACCTGGAGATGCTCTTAGGGCTTCCGGTGTCAAAGAGAAAGGCATTCATAAAGATGCGCCACCATTTGTCCAAGATGAACTACCAGGAAAAACTCGATGAGCGCGTCATTATAGATGCCTTCAAGGGGATACTTTAGCCGGGCCCTGCCGCTGCCAGACTCGGTTATGCTTCCTCCCGCACTGCCTGCAATGCGTTCAGCAGGAAGTCCCCCCTGCGCCACAGGGGGGAAGGCTCGCGCAGCGGGACAGGGGGGGTCTCCTCACTGCAAAGCCCCCCCAGCGGCTACCTTCCGCTTCCCCCTATTTCATAGGGGGGACACACCGGACCAGAGCGCAATCCCCGCGGCTACCGGCGGCACAGCCTTCTGCGCCGGAGCGTGACCCACCGTGCCGGCAACGGTGAAATAGAAGGTGGCGCCCTTCCCCGGCTCCCCGACTCCCCACACCTTGCCGCCCAGGCGCTGCACCATGTTGCGCACCAGGGATAGCCCCAGCCCGTGCCCGGCGAACTTGGAGCTGTCGTGCAACCTCTGGAACGGCGCGAAGAGCCGGTCTGCCAACGCCATGTCGAACCCGTCCCCGTTATCGCTCACGAAACAGGCCCCCTCGCGCACTCCGAACGCTATGGCGCACCCCGGCTGGGCCGCGCTGTACTTCCAGGCGTTACCGAGCAGATTCTCCATGATGCTGGTCAAGAGCCCCCGGTCCCCGGTCACCACGACCCCCTCCTCGATCTGCAGCTCCAGGGAGCGGCCGGGGTCCGTCACCTTGAGGTCCTCCATGATGCGCCGGGCCATCCGGCTCAGATCGACCGGCTCCAGGTTCAGCTCGGAGACCCGCGCCTCGGAGAAGTCGAGCATCCGGTCCAGGGTCGCCTCCATCTGCTCGCCGCCCCTGATCATGGAGGAAAGGTACTGCCGCGCCGTGTCGTCCAGGCGCTCCGCGTAACCGTCCAGCAGCAGCTCGCCGTAGCCGTAGATGACCCGCAAGGGGGTGCGCAGGTCATGGGACACCGAGTCGTAGAGAAACTCAAGCTCCTCGTTGGCCCGGGAAAGCTCCGCAGTCCTTTCCTGCACGCGCTTCTCCAGCTGCTCGGAGGCCTTCCTGAGCTGCTCCGAGAGGTCCCGCTCGTTGGCAAGCCGCATGGCGTTCCTGATGGCGATGCCGATCACCGGGGCGACACCCTGGATCAGGTTGAGGTCGCTTTGCACCAGCTCCCCGTCCCGGTTGCAGTCGTCCACGGCCAGGATGCCGAGGGACTCCCCCTCGCAGACGATCGGCGCGCAGATAAACGACTTCACCCCGAGGGAGCTGAAGAAGGCGAAGTTGATCGGGGAAACCTGGCCTGCGGACTCGGCGTAGTCCTTCACCAGCAGGTACTTCTGTTCGGTGAAACAGCTGAGAAAGATCCCCGGGAAGCCCGCGCCCTCCAGCGGGTGCTGCAACCCCTCCAGGGCGCTCAGCTCCTCGGGCTGCAGACCGAAGCTGCTCCTTAATACCAGCGCGCTGCGCCCCGGGTTGGCGAGCAGGATCACGCCTCGGCCGTAGTTCAACCTCTTGCGCAGCACCTGGTTCACGCTGGACAGGATCTCGTCCAGGTCCGTCCTGCTGGAGATGACCTCGCCTATCTCGTTGATCATCAGTGCGGAGTCGTAGTGCCCCTTGATCTGCCCCAGGAGCATCTCGCTGGAGGCGCGCATCCCCCCCATGGAGGCGAGCAGGGAGGCGCGCTCGATGCGCTGGATCCAGACCACCAGTATCAGGTAGAGTAGCGCCGTGCCGAGGGAGAGGACTTCCATGGTGGTGTTGGAGGAGAGGCAGGCGGCGGTCACCGTCACCGGCAGCAGCAGGAAAAAGGAGAGGCGCCGCATCAGGGTCAGGCGGTCGGCGGTCGAAGGCTCCCAGCGGATGTTGTAGCGGCAGAGCGTGGCCCCCTTGAAGACGCACTCTTCATGGCGGATCTCCGGGAGGCTGAAGCCGAACATCAGGAACATCGCCTCGAAAAAGCCGATCCGGTTGTCGCACTGGCGGGGGTTCTCGGCCACCCCCTCCTCGAAGGTGACGGTCACCTCGAGCTCGCGCGGCCCGAGCTTGCGCGTGGCGTAGCTGGAGGAGCGGCTGAAGTTGGCGGCGATCCTGGCGCCCAGGGTGAAGACGTATTCGGGGCCGGCCAGCCCCATCAGGAAGTCGCGCAGGAAGCCGAGGGCGCCGGGGGAAGCAACGTAGCGCCCCGCCTCCCGCGCGATGCTCGGGTTGCCGCTCAACTGGACCAGCTTGTCATGGAAGAGATTCACCTGCCGCTGGGTGAACCAGTGCTCGGGGTCGTTGATCTCGAACTCCTGCATGCCGGCGTGACTCAGCAGTTCGGGGATACTGACATAGTAGTAGCGCTCCCTGAGAAGCCTCAGGTAGGAATTAAAGATCCGGCTGTTGTAGAGAGGGGTATCGAGCGTGGCAATTGCCATGGGAACTCCTGGATCTGGAAGCTCCGAGATTCTACTGGGAATGAGCCGGTAAATCAACGACTTTTATCAGCCATTTGACATGCCGTGACTGAGTTGATTCCTCGTTCCAAGTGAAATAGCGCAAAGCATTAACTACTTCTTGCTAAAAACCGTTAAATAGCGTAATGAATGTCAGGATGGACGCTAAAGCTGTCCCGGATAGCTGCCCCTCCCGGTGCCGCACTGGCACATGCGGCGCGGATGGGGCCGACCGGGCCGGGCACACATTTTGCATTAGACGGCAATCATGTACCAGGAGCAGAACCTATCGGAGCAGCAGGCAGCACGGCTGTTTTTTCATTAGTTTGGCCCCCAACGCCAAGCTGTTTCCAGGAGCTCGCGATCCGTGGCAAGTCAACTCGACATAGAACGGCTTGAGGAGTTGCTGACGGCCATCAAGGACTCGGTGGCCTCCCTCGCTCCGTACAACCTGACGCTGTACCGCAGCGAAGGGGGGGAAGCCGCCGGTTCTGCGTCGTTTCATTGCTGTTGCTCGCGGGTGCACGACACCGTCAGCAACGACGTGGCGCGCCATTTTTTCGCCCAGGACCTGGCGGGATACTTCGAGAAGGGGACCCCGGCGGTCTGCCGCTACGGCGGCGCCTTCTTCGGATTCGTGGTCCCCTTCAGTATGGGGGGCGATAATTTTTGCCTGGTGGGCGACGGCGTCCGGGACACCTCCATAGACCTCTGGCAGCTTGCCGCCTTATCGCGCAAAGGGGGCGCCGACGTCTTTTCACTGTTTCCCCACGTGGAAACACTTGGCACAGCGACCGTGCGCGAGGTCGAGAACATAGCCAAAGCCGTCGCACGTGAGCTCTGCCGCATCGCCAGCACCCGGGACCGGGCCGGCGAAATCGCGGAATCGGACCGGCACGCGGCCCTCAGCAGCGAACTGGAATGCGCCGAACGGGTGCGCACCGACAGCCGCCTGGCCGAGATCGCCGCCTTCCTGCAGCAGGTCGACTGCGCCAAGACCCTGGCGGAAACCGTCGCCCTTTACTGCGAGACACTCGGTTCGCTGATCACCCCCCCCAAGGTCGCCCTCGCGCTGCGTCAGGCCGACGGCGGCAGCTTCGCCGTGTCCGGACTCTGGGGGCTCCCTGACGAGCTCGGCCTGCTTCCGGCGACGGCGCTGGGCGCCTTCCTTGCCCCGGGCAAGGCCAAGACGGCGGTACTCTTCGACGCGGCGATGCGCCACGCGCTTCCCGGCTTGCGGGCGACCCTGGCTACCTCCTTTCCGCTGGAGAGCCGGGGCGAGTGCCTGGGCTTTCTCAGCATCATCGATTCCGACCTGAGCCCGACAGACCTGATGGTCGTCTCCATGCTGACGCACGGGACGGCCTCCCGGATGGCACAGCTGCTCAAGGAGGCGGAACAGGCCCGGGCCAGCTCCCTGTCGGGGCGGCTGCTTTCGCTCACCAACACGCTTTTGCACGTAGGCTCCAAGGACGAGCTCTACAGTACGATTCTGGAGATAGCCGCGGACCTGCTGAGCGCCTCCCAGGGCTCCATCATGCTGATCGACAAGAACGGCGAGACCATGCACATCGTCTTCACCAAGGGGATGACGCTGCACATCGCCCAGTGCCTGCCGATGAAGGTCGGCAAAGGGATCGCCGGCAGGGTCGCCCAGACCGGACAGCCGCTGCTCATCAACGACGTGGAGACCGACAGCCGCATCGCCATGATCAACCGCCCCCGTTTCAAATCCAAGGCACTCATCTGCATCCCGCTGAAGCTCAAGGAAAAGATCATCGGCGTTCTGAACCTCTCGGACAAGGCGAACCTCGCCAGCTTCACCGAAGCCGACATGCAGCTGCTGACCTCCTTCGCCAACCTCGCCTCTCTCATGATCGAGCGCACCCTGGTGCTGGAGGAGTCGGTCCGCTTCGAGCAGCTCTCGGTGACCGATGCGCTGACCGGCCTCTACAACCGCCGCTTCCTGAAAAGCCGCATCGAGGAGGAGCTGAACCGCAGCAACCACCAGGGACTCAGCCTGACCATCCTCTTCATCGACCTCGACTTCTTCAAGAGCTACAACGACGTCTGCGGGCACCTGGCGGGCGACGAGGCGCTCAGACGGACGGCGGACATCATCCAGGCCTCGCTGCGCGAGATGGATACCGTGGCCCGCTACGGAGGGGAGGAGTTCTGCGCCCTGCTGCCGGGCACCTCGAAGGCGGAGGCACTGATAGTGGCGGAGCGCATCAGAAGCGAGATCGCAAGCGAGAAGTTCGCCGGCGAGCAGGGCATGCCCCAGGGGCGGCTGACTGCAAGCGTCGGTGTCGCCACCTTCCCTGAGGACGGGCGCACCTATACCGCCCTGATACACGCCTCCGACATCGCCCTCTACCAGGCCAAGGCGAACGGGCGCAACCGCGTGGTCGCCGCGAACCTCCAGGTAGAGCCCTTGAAGGCAGCCACCCCGGCGCCTGGCGCGGCGCCGGCCCCGCCGGCGGCACCGGCGCCCCCCGCAGCCAGGACCTTCGACTTCAACTCCTACCTGGAAGCAACCGAGTCGCTGCGTCAAAAGGGCTAAACCCCGCGCCCGAAACCCCGCGTCCCCCCCTTTATGTTGGGCTCCGTTAGGAGCAGGTCCTGTTTTCCCTCGCGGCCCCAAAGCTGCGCCCGCTCCCCCCCCTCTCTGCGACGTTCCTGGCCCCCGCTCGCCCTTTGGGAGCATAGCTTGGCCGCCTAAGCCTTGACGCAGGCGGGTCGGGGTGAGGGAGGTGACAAGCCGGCAGTGCTGCTCTTGCTAAGACGCCCTCCCCCCTGCCCCGCTTTCGGAGGGGGTGGGGATCCGGTAAAACGCTCTAGTTCATCGGCTGGCAGACAGGGAACCAATGGTGGAAAATATCCTCGGCAGTCTCTCCCGCCTGCACATTGGCAACAGTGAGACATCGATATATTACTTTTTATCAATTTACCCTATTTCATATTTTCCGGTCCGTAACAGAAGATTTTATTCACGACGAATCTTTTCCTGGACCCACAAGCAGGGCAACCTGGCAGGTAATTAAACCTGAGAACCTGATCATTTATTTGTGATGAAAAATTTCTGTTTTTATGTTACTACTGGTTGGCGATTTTTTCTGACAGCCGTACTCGTGGCACGACATGATTCATGTAATCGAGGCAGCGTTTAATTCAATTAGTGCGTCGAGTAGCATTGGCAGAATCAACTCGAGGATCAGAACATGGAAAGCGCCCGCAAAATCCTGCAGTTTATCCGGCCCGGATCTATCATTGAGTTCCCCCATGACAATGAAAAGGAGATCCACCGGGATAAGCTGATCAACCGCCTGAATTACCTTAATTTTCAGGACGGCTCTTTGCTGGTCAATTTCAAACATACCAAATACACTCGTACGGTGTCGCTGGAAGCAAAGCCGCTCCCCTGCCAGGACGACTTTCTGGAATGCCTCTGGGTGGATCCCTCCGAAGTGCAGCAAAAGATCAAATCCACCAAGTTCGAGAACATCTTCGTCATCGACGGTTACAAGCTGGTGGTGGTCGCGCCCGCCATGCTGGAGCTGACGGAGCGCGGCATCAGCTTCCGGCTGCCCGAGACCGCCCGCGAGGTGTGCTACCGCAAGGTGCGCCGGCACCTGTGCGAGGGGATCGGCGCCCAGATGCTGCAGAACAGCGCGCTCTTCGAGGGGACGCTGCTCGACTTCAACGCGGTTTCCTTCCGGGTCGAGGTGCTGGCCAAGCCCCCCCAGAACTTCCAGTGGGTGGACCCGGACCTCCCGGTGAACGTGATCTTCTCGAACGAAACGGGCGCCCACTATTCCGGGGAGTGCCGCATCATAAAGCAGAGCTCAGGGCAGAAGCTGCGGACCTTTGTGCTGGAGCCGATGAGCCTGCAAAAGCCGCGGTTCAAGCCCAAGACCTACCGCAGCACCCGGCAGGAACTGGTGCCCTCCCCCAACATCATGTTCCGGCACCCCTTCACCGGCAAGCAGGTCGACCTCAAGGTCGTCGACCTCTCGGGCGGCGGCTTCTCAGTGGAGGAGGATGCCAGCAACTCGGTGCTGCTGCCCGGCATGATCATCGACTGCGTGCATCTCAACTTCGCCAACAGCTTTTCCTCCAGCTGCCAGGTCCAGGTGGTGTACCGGCAGGCGCTCCCGGACCAGCACAACTCGGTGCGCTGCGGCCTGACCATCCTCGACATGGACGTGCAGGACCACGTGAGGCTCTTGGCTCTCATCTACCAGGTCAACGAGCGCGACTCCTACATCTGCAACAAAGTCGACATGGACCAGCTCTGGCAGTTCTTCTTCGAGACCGGCTTCATCTATCCGGAGAAATACGGCCACATCAAGGCGAACAAGGACCGCTACCGCGACCTCTACGAGAAGCTCTACACCCAGAACCCGCGCATCGCGCGCCACTTCATCTACCAGGAACGGGGCGCCATCGCCGGGCACATGTCGACGGTCCGCTTCTACGAGAACTCCTGGCTGGTGCACCACCACGCCGCCTCCAAGGTGGAGTCCCACCGGGCCGGCCTGGTGGTCCTGAACCAGATGAGCCGGTTCATGAACGATTCCCACCGGCTCTACTCCATGCACATGAATCACTTCTTCTGCTACTACCGCCCGGAGAACAAGTTCCCGCACCGGGTCTTCGGCGGCGGCGCCCGGCACCTGAAGGACCCCAAGGCGAGCTCCCTGGACGAGATGGCCTACCTGCATGTGCATCGGGAGTTCAACAGCCTGCAGCGCATGTCCAACGCCTGGGGGCTGACCGAGACCGTCAAGAGCGACCTGCAAGAGCTGGAGGGCTTCTACGAGGACATCTCCGGCGGCCTGATGATCGACGCCTTCGACCTCGAGTCGAGCATGCTGGACGGCGGCGAAATATCCCGGGAGTACGAGGATATCGGCTTCAAGAGGGAGCGCCACCTCTTCTCCCTGAAGCTAAACGGCAGCCTGGTCGCCGTGTTCATGATCAACTTCTCCGACATCGGGCTCAACATGTCGGACCTCACCAACTGCATCAACGTCTTCGTTTTGGACGGCGAGGAGCTGAGCCGCGACACCCTGAGCCTCGCCCTCTCCATCCTGCTGATCCGCTTCGCCCAGGAGTCCATGCCGGTCCTCATCTTCCCGCTGAGCTACGCGGAGAGCCAGCAGATCTCCTACGAGAGGACCTACACGCTCTGGGTCATGAACATGCTGCACACCGACGTCTGCTGGGCCTACCAGGACCGATTGCTGAAAATATTGAAATTCTAGGGCACCGCTCAACTCGGGAAGGGCAATGGATTCAAGGGAAGAAGAAAAACCGCTCTACAACAGCAGGATCATCGATACCTACATCAAGCTCATCAAGAGCAGGTATCCCTTCGTGAACATCACGGAGCTGCTGGAACTCGCGGAGATGCGCCCCTACGAAGTCGAGGACCAGGGGCACTGGTTCACCCAGACCCAGGTGAACACCTTCCACGAGAGAGCGAGCCGGGTGACCGGCAACCCCGACATCGCGCGCGAGGCCGGGCGCTACGCGGCGTCCCCGGACGCCGGGGGCGTCATGCGCCAGTACATTCTGGGCATGGTCGGGCCTGCCAAAGTGTACGAGCTGATCAACAAAGCCTCCACCAACTTCACCCGCTCCTCCGTCTGCGAATCGAGAAAAATCTCTCCCTACAAGATAGAGATCACCGCCACGCCGCAGCCGGGGGTCCAGGAGCGCCCCTTCCAGTGCGAGAACCGCACCGGCCTCTTCGAGGCGGTCGGGATGATGTTTCAAAACCAGATCCCGCACATCGAACACCCGGAATGCATCTTCAAAGGCGACAAGGTGTGCCGCTACCTGATCTCCTGGGACAAGCCCCACATCTCCGGCTGGCAGGAAATCAAAAATGCCCTGTGCGCGCTGGCCGCGGTGATGATCGCCATCGCCCTGCTCTTCGGCACGACGGTCGCGCTGGAGGCGGTCGTACCGATTTCGGCGGCCGTCGTCCTGCTCTTCATCATGTTCCGGCTCAACCGCGAAAAACTGGCCCTGCAGGAGCGCCTGGACAATTTCAAGGGGACCAGCGACAAGCTCCTGGATCAGATCAACCTGAACTACAACAACGCGCTGGTCACCAACGAGATCGGCCAGGCGATCAGCCGCCAGACCAAGATCAACGACATCCTGGCGAGCGTGGTTTTGGTGCTCGAGAAGCGCCTCGATTACGACCGCGGCCTGATCCTGCTGGCGAACCACAGCAGGACCAAGCTCGAGTTCCGCGCGGGCTTCGGCTACCCCGACGAGCAGGTCGTCAACCTGACCAAGACGACCTTCCACCTGAACAAGCCGGAGTCCCAAGGGGTGTTCGTCGTCTCCATGCGCGAGCAGAAGCCGTTTCTGGTGAACGACATCAACAACCTGGACGGCCACCTGTCGCTTAGGAGCATGGAGTTCGCCAAGAAGCTGGGGGCGCAGTCCTTCATCTGCTGCCCGATCATCTGCGAGGGGGAGTCGGTGGGGATCCTCGCCGTCGACAACCTGAAGTCCAAGCGTCCGCTGCTGCAGACCGACATCAGCCTCCTGATGGGGATCGCCCCGGTCATCGGGATCAGCATCCACAACGCGAACCTGCTGGAGGCGAAGTTCAGCCAGTTCAGCTCCTTTCTGAAGGTAATGGCCGCCTCCATCGACGCCCGGGACCCGCTGACCGCCGGCCACTCGGAGAAAGTCACCCAGTATTCGGTGGAGATCTGCAACCAGCTGGGGCTCAGCGCTTCCGAGTGCGAAATGGTCCGGGTGGCGGCGCTGCTGCACGACTACGGCAAGATCGGGGTGCCGGACAACATCCTGAAGAAAAACGGCCGGCTCTCCGAAATGGAGTACGAGGTCGTCAAGACGCACTGCTACAAGACCCGGGACATACTGGAGCAGGTAAATTTCGAGGGGATTTATCAGCAGGTGCCGGAGATCGCCGGCTGCCACCACGAGAAGATCGACGGGACCGGCTACCCGAAGGGGCTCAAGGGGAAGGACATACCGCTTGGGGCAAAGATCATCGCCGTCGCCGACTTCTTCGAGGCGGTCACCTCGCTGCGCCACTACCGCGACCCCATGCCGGTCGAGGAGGCGTTCCGCCTGCTGAGGGACGGCAGCGGCAGCCACTTCGACAAGAAGATCGTCGAAGCGCTGATCGTCTGCCGCAAACGCGCGGAGGCCGAGGAACTTCAATTGCAGGGATAGACGGGATGGGTACCTAGTCCAGCGGCTTGCGGCCCCGACAGGAGATGAGCGGGGTGTAGGTGAAACGGCGCGGGCTGGCGAAGAAGGTCCTGAACTCCTCCAGGAACTCATCGAAGCCGCCCTCGTACTCGCCGAACCGGTAGTGCCGCGCGGCGACCTCCACCTTCTTGGTCCAGTTGAAGTCGTCGGTCTCCTTCAGCTCCCCGAAGATCTGGTGGTGCGCCTCGATTTTCACGTCTATGTCCTGGTAGCCCAAGTCATAGAGAAAGGAATAGAGTTTGCGCCCGACATAGGGATCGAAGTTTTCCTTCTCCTCGACGTTCTTGATGATTGCAGCCAGGGCCCGCTCCATGCGCGCCGAATGTCCGAAATGGCTCAGGCAGTTGTAGTCCAGGTCGATCAGACAGAGCGTCCCCCCGGGCTTTATGATACGGGAGACGTTCTGCACCAGTTCGAAGCTGTCGGAGAGGTGGTATTCCAGCAAGAACCTGACCCAGGCGAAGTCGAACTGGCCGAGGTCGCCCAGCGGCTGCAGCAGGTCGCGGCACTCAAAGCTGACGCAGTCGCTGCCGTAGTGCTGCTGCGCGAAAGAGGCCCGCTCCTCCGACAGGTCGATGCCCAGGGCGCTCCCCGCCGGCTGCACCAGCTCATTGAGCATGTGCGTCGTCTTTCCCGGGCCGCAGCCGATGTCGACGACCCGCATCCCGGGGGCGATCCCGGCCCAGAGTGCCTGCTGCGTCAGGGCGTCGCTGCCCGTTTTGATCACCAGCCGCTTTGATTCTTCGGCGTTTTCCATTAAATAGTTGTAAGGCTGCATAACCTTAGGACTCCATTAGACTGTTTAAAAAAAGGACACCTACTACGTAACATAGAATCCGATTTTAGGCAATGATGTCTTTAGGCAATGCCATTGTGACAAGTCAGTATGTACGTGCTCCGAGACATGCGCGGCCAAAACTTTACAGCAAGGCTATCGTGTGGTATGTATTCTCCCGGGTATTTGCTGCACTAGCTTCCGGTAATCGTTACTGCAGAGCTTGATTCCGTGCTGTCTTTGTCTGCGACTGAGTGATTTTGGCCCCTGATGCAACATTCTAAATTTCGGATGTCCAAAACAATAATTCAGTACTGAGTATGCGTTGAACATTTAATGTAATGAGTCACAAGAGCTGATGTTTACAATTTAAGGAGGTGGTTATGAATTACAGGAAGGGCTTGCTGGCGGCGTTGCTGGCACCGATTATCTCGCTGGGAAGCGGCGCACTGTCGAACGTACATGCCTCGGGGTTCGCGCTCTTCACCCAGGGAGCGTCCGCTTTGGGCCAGGGCAACGCGGTAACCGCGCATTCGCAGAGCCCGAGCACCATCTTCTTCAACCCCGCCCTGATCAACCGACTGGAAGGAACCCAGTTCGAGATCGGCACCACCGTCATCGTCTCGTCGCACGAGTTCAGCGATGGCAATCCCGCAGACAGCACCAGCAACACGAGCACCTTCTTTCCGAGCACCTTCTACGTCACCCACAAGTTCAACAACAGCCTGAGCGCTGGCCTCGGCGTCTTCACCCCCTTCGGGCTCGGCACCAGGTGGAACGACGACTGGACCGGCAGGTACACCGCCACCAAGTCGGACCTGCAGACCTTCGACTTCAACCCGGTGCTCTCCTACCAGGTCACCCCTGCCCTGTCCGTAGCCGCCGGCGTCGACGTCATCTACCTCAATGCGACCCTGGAAAACAAGATCTTCACCGGGGGTCCCGACGTCGGCCAGAAATTCAAGGGCGACGGCACCGGGGTCGGCTTCAACGTCGGCGTGGCCTACGATCTGTGCAAGAGCGTCACCCTGGGTGCTGCCTACCGCAGCGAGGTCAAGATCACGGCCTCCGGAAACGGCACCTTTTCTCCGGAAGTGGCGGCGTTCGGCCTGAGCAACAGCGGCGGCAAAGCCGACATCACCCTGCCCCAGCAGGTCACCGCGGCCCTGGCCTACACGCCAATCGACGCCCTGACCCTGGAGGCCGGCATGCGCTGGGAGGGGTGGTCCTCCTTCGACAAGCTGACCATAGCCCTGGACAGCGGGCTCAGTTCCACGTCGCCGCGCGCCTGGAATGACACTTGGGGATTCAACCTGGGAGCCAGGTACCGGATAAACGACACGGTGGCCCTATTGGGCGGCTACATCTACGGCAACACCGGCGTGCCCGACACGACCTTCGACCCCTCGATTCCCGACGCCGCGACGCACATCTTCTGCGCCGGTACGGATCTTAACTTTCAGCCGTTCAAGGTCGGGCTCTCCTATGCCTACCAGATGTACGTGGACCGGACCAAGCATAATGACATCGGCGCTAATCCCTTGGCCAATAGCCTGGGTTTGGAAACCCGTGCCAACGGCAAAGATCTTCGGCTGGCGCAGCGCCTTCCTGGCCGGCTCGGTCTGCGTCTACCTGGGAACCGCCCTCTCCCTGCTGGTGTTCCGGGGCTACCGTCCCACCGTCCACCCCCGGACCGAGGTCAAGAGAGGACTCGCCGCCGAGACCCTGGGCAACCGGTCCGCCCTGCTGATGATCCTCGGCTACGCTTCGCACATGTGGGAGATGTACGGCATGCGCGGCTGGATCGCGCCCTTCTTCACCGCCTCCCTGGTGGCGCACGGCGTCGCCCGCGGGGTGGCGCCCGGCTGGGCCGCGACCGCAGCGGCGCTGGTGATCGGGGTTGGCGCACTCTCCACCGCGCTCACCGGATCGCTCTCCGACCGGCTGGGGAGGACCCGGACCATCTCCATCGTCATGGCCGGCAGCGCCTGCTGCTCCTTTGGTTTCGGCTGGCTGATCAACTGCCACCCGGCCTATTCTCTGGGGTTTGGCCTGGTCTACGGGTTCCTGGTCTCCGCCGAGTCGCCGGTCTTCTCCACCGGTCTCACCGAACTGGTGAGTCCCGCCTACCTCGGGGCCGCCATGGGGATGCAGTCCCTGATCGGCTATTCACTGGCCATGGTCTCGCCGACAGTATTCGGCTGGGCACTGGATCTCACCCACAACATGCGGCCCTGGGGCGGGTTTTCGGTGGACTGGGGGATAGCGTTCGCGACGGCGGGGTTGGGCGGGGTTGCGGGGCCGGTCTTCATGTATCTGCTCCGGCGCCTGCCCGAGAGCAAAAGGATGGCCGGCGGCAGGAAGTAGCTAGCTAGCGGAGCCGACCTTCGGCTCCGCTCAGGAACCACCCTTCGGCTCCGCTCAGGGAGCAGGCGTTCGCTGAGCGAGGTCGAAGCGCGATTACTGCCAAATCACATCACACATCACGGTTTCCTAGCCAGCAGGTACTGTCCCACCCAGTTGTTGGCAAACTGATTGGCGATGCGGCCGCTGCGGTCACCCTTTTTCTGCGACCAGAGGATGGCTGCATTCTCGCAGGCGGAGTCCCAGGGAACCTCGGCGGCGCAGCGCTCGGCGAGCTTGCCGATCCACTGTCGCACCACCTCGAGATACTGGTCCTGGCTGAAGGGATGGAAGGAAACCCAGATGCCGAACCGTCCGGAGAGCGATATTTTCTCCTCCACCGACTCGCCGTGATGGATCTCACCTTCTACCAGCATGGCCCCCTTGTTGTCGCTCTCGTACTCCGGAATGAGGTGACGCCTGTTGGAGGTGACGTAAATCAGCATGTTCTCGGGAGGCGCATACACCGAACCGTCCAGGGCGCTCTTCAGCATCTTGTAACTTGACTCCCCCACCTCGAAGGAAACGTCATCCGAAAAAATGACGAAGCGGTAGGGCTCGTCCTTCAAACGGTCCACGATGTCGGGCAGGTGGATCAGATCGTCCTTGTCCACCTGGATGACCCGGAGCCCTTCCGCGGCGTAGCGCCTGAGCAGAGCCCGCACCAGAGAGGACTTGCCGGTGCCCCGGGTGCCCCAGAGCAGCGCGTTATTGGCGGGAAGCCCCGCCAGGAACTGCCTGGTATTCTCCTCGACGACCTGTTTCTGTTTCTCGATACCAAGCAGGTCCTCAAGGCAGATCCCCTCAATGCTGTCGATTGGCTCCAGGCATCCGGCAAATGAGCGGCGTTTCCAGTTGGCGGCGTGGCTCACGCTCCAGTCGATGCGGGGGACCGGCCTCGGGAGCAGGAATTCAGCGGCCTCAAGCACCCTTTTCAACTGACTGACAAGTTCGGCATCAAGTTCCACGGGACACTCCTTTGGAAAGGCATTGAGGTGTTAGACCAATCGCAACTTGGTGGCAACTCCCTCACCCTGCCCCTCTCCCGAGGGCGAGGGGTTCTTGCTCGTGCAGTATCCCCCCTGCGAAGTAGGGGGGAAGGCTCGCGCAGCGAGACAGGGGGGTCCGGCGGCCAGGAGAAGTACCCCCTGCGGCTGCGTTCAGCTTCCCCCCTATTGCATAGGGGGGACCAACCAAAAAACATTCAGCCCTGTCAGCGACTCACTTCGCCTTGGCAAATTTCGGATCGAGCTCGCGGATCAGGTCGTCATAGGCCACCAGCGACTTGATAAGTGGCGCATCTTTTTTCACAGTCTCCGCGAAAAGCTTGAATTTGCCGTTGAACGCGAGCGCCCTGTTCCTGAGAGATGTGGTGCTCTCCGAGAGATAACTCTTCTCCTTCTTGTCATCGCTCTTCAGCAGGGACTTGGTCTTGATCCAGTACTCGTCGGTGGAGCCCATGTAGTGGTTCAGGCTCTCCAGGAAGGAAAGTGACGAGGCGGAAAGCTCGGCGGTGCTGGTGAGATGCTCCTGCACCTCGATCATCCCCTTGAGGAGGTCCTGGTCGGCGAAACGGACCAGCTCGGACACTTCCTGAGTGCTCACCCCCTGGGCGGGATCGAGATCATCGGCCCGGACCAGGAACTGCTGGGAGGTGGCCAGGTACTTGTTGATGGAGACCGACGCGGCACTGAGGGAAAGCGCGGCGCTGGATACGAACTTGGTGAACAGGGAGGCCTGCCCCGCGTAGGGGATCGGCAGCACCTTGGCGAACCCGGCTGCGACTGACCCCGCCGAAATGTACTTGGAATACCCCGCGATGTTGGCGGACATCCACCTCACGTACCCCTCGAAATCGGCCATCCCCTGGCGCTGAACCCGGACATCGGCGGCGACATCTTTCAGTCTTCTGCAGTTCTTGGCAGCCAGTGCCGTGGAACTGATGCTGCATTCCTCCAGGGTCTTCAACTTCTCCTGCAACAGAGCGTTCTCCTTGGCAAGAGCAACGACGGCAGACTCTACGGGTCTTTCCGAAACAGGCACGGCGGAGAGCTGTACCGGAGCTGCGACTGGAGCTGCGACCGGAGCTACTGGAGCTCCGACCGGAACTGCCACCGGAGCTGCGAGCGCTCCAGCCGCAGGAGCTGCAAGCGGAGCAGCCGCAGGGGGGAGCGACACGGCAAGAGGAGCCTGTGCGGGAGCGGGAGGTGCATCCTGAGCGACTGCAAGGGAAGGCATAAGAGCCGCCGAAAGGGCGAATGTGGCGATAACGGTACGTAACTTCAAGTGTTCCTCCAGAAAACATGGTCACGACAAAACAGAGCTAACATACCGTAATCCCCAGCACGGCACAAGACCAAATCGGTCCGGTAAAAATAGTAAGGCCGCGCCAAATTAGATGGCGCGGCCTCAGGTTGTGGTACGGGAGAAAGTCGCAGACTGCGACGCAGCGGCTACTTCTCTTTGAAAAGTATCCGATAGCTGAAACTCTTGGGCTCATAGAAGTCGAGCACCCGGCCCCCTATTTCGGCGTAAGGATAGCCGAAGGTGTTCAGGGGAGCTCCTGACTGCTGCGGGTTCAGGACCAGGTCACGGCCGGCGGCAACCTTGAAGCGGTAAGCGTCGATCCCGCCCCAGAAGTAGTCGCGGTAGCCGATGGTCTTGGCATCCTTCAGTTCAAGCTTTTCGACCAGCATTGCCTTTCTGACATCGGCAGGATCGACCGGGACCCAACCGTAACCCGGGAGAAAGAACTCGACCCAGCAGTGCTGCCAGGTGGTGACGTCCTCTTCAGCCTTCTTCCCGAGTCTCACGCCGAATACCTCACGCGCCGGTACACCGGCTGCGCGGGCCAGCGCGATGTAGATGGAGGAGATATCGGTGCATTTGCCGCCGGGCTTCTTCAGCAGTTCGCAGACATCGCCCTTGCCGCAGCCGCGGGTATCCGGGTCGCGATAGGTGTTCTCGCAAGTCCAGTCGTAGATCGCCTTGGCCTTTGCCAGCACGGTCTTTTTTCCCTTGGTGATGGAGTCGGAGAGCTTCTTCACCTCGCCATCGACCGGTCCCAGGGAGGTCGGCTTGAGAAACTCCGCGTAGTCGGCCCTGTTCCAGACCGGCTCGGCGGTCGGCAGGTTTTTCAACTGGATCTCCTGTCGCTCCACGGCGAAGGAATAGGTCAGTTTGCGGCTCACGGCATCCTTTTCCCAGCGGGCGAAGAGGATCGGGGTGCCGTTCACCTGATCGGTGTAGACGGCGGAAGACGCGAAGTCCCCGCTGATCTTCACGTCGCTCACCGACTGGTAGCGGTCCGACACGGAATAGGGAATCCAGAGCTTGGTTTCCTTGCCGGTTTCCTGCTTGGAAAGATCGACCTCGACGGTGACGATTCCGCTGCGGCTTTTGGCCCAGGCTGCGGGCGCCAGGGCGAGTGAGAGTGCGATAAACGACAAGAGTATTTTCTTCATGTTCCGTTCCTTTTTTGCTGCTCATTGTATTGAAGGTTTGCCACCCTCGCCCTTCGGGGGGCGCAGGGGTGAGGGAGTTGCCACGGAGTGACTCACGGCATTAACAAAAAGCTTTTACCGCACAGGTTTAACTGCCAGCATCTCAAGGAATGCTTCAATCCGCACTTTCAGTTGTTCACTGTCCGACTCCGAATAATCGGTCTCTATCTGCATGAAGGGAACCTTTGCTCCAGCTTGCAGATGCCGTTTCAGTGAGTAGGACTCGATGTTGTAGGTGTGGCACCCTTGCCAGGTGAGGTCTATAACTCCATCGGCCTGGAACTCCTGAACCAGCCGGGTGACGAGGTCCAATCGCCCGTTGTTGGGTGACATGCAGGAGCAGGGAATCCGCAGGTACTTCTCCGCGATGGCGCGCAGCGGATCAGCGGTCACCTCTACCGGATCGACCTTCTTGTACCCTCCGCAACTCTCGAAACAGACGACGCTTGCACCGCACTCCTCGATGATCCGCACCACCTTGTCGGAACCAAGACCGACGGGCACCCCGGTCAGCAGGATGCGCGGCGCGCTGGCACTGAAGGGCGCTATGCCCTGGTCGCTCAACTCAATGAGCTCACTGGTCAGCCGGTCCAGTAGCTGCACCGCCTCGCGCTTGTCGACGGAGAAGCCGCGGTTGTGCAGCACCGTCAACAGGTCCATCCCGCTAATGGGCGAGGGGCGCCTCATGCAGACGTCCTGCAGGGCCTGCAGCGAGCGGCGCTCTTCGTTTAAAAGCAAAACCGCCTCGGACAGTTTGGCGGTCGTGATCTCCACGTCGAACTCCTCCTCCAGGCGGGCGATCAGGCGGTGCAATTCCACCAGCCAGTAGTTCAGAGCGGCGGCGTCCTGCACCTGCGGCAATTGCATCAGGTGCAGCGGTTTCAGCTCGCCCAGCAGCTCGTACATCTTCTTCTTGCCGTCGCAGGTGGTCTCGGCCAAGAGCAGGTCGGCGAAATGAAAATACGGGCAGGTATCGGTGATGGCGAAACCGTAGCTCGACTTGATCAGCGGGCAGAGGGCGCGCGGCAGCACCTTTTCCGCCGCGGGAATCGGGTTCTGGCTGGTGCCGCACAAAGAAACGGGAATGGCGCCTGCTGCCACGATCAGTTCGGCCGGCGAGTAGAGGCAATAGGTGCCGACCACTTTCTTGCCCGCATCCTTGGCCTGCTTCAACGCCAGGATGTTGCGCTCCCTCAGGGTAGCGATTTCGGCAAAGGTCGCGGCTTTGGTCAACTCCATCAATACACTCCTGTCAAGTAAACTCACCGTTCGAAACCAAGCAGCGCGGCTCCGAGCGCCCCCACCAGTTGCGGCTCGCTCGGCAGAAATAAAGTGACTCCGAGTCCGGCGCCGATGGTGCGGCAAATTTCCGGGTTGAGCGCAACGCCGCCGCTGAAGGTGACCTTGTCACTCAGTGGAACGCGTCCGGCTAACCCCTGAATCCTGCGCGCGATCGCCTGGAAAATGCCGGCAGCGATGCGCCCCTTGGCCACTCCGCGCGCCAACAGGCCGATGATCTCGGACTCGGCAAATACGGTGCACATGCTGGAGATCTGAACCGGATCGGCCCCGACGGTCATCGCCCCGAGTTCCTCCAGTGTGGCATCGAGAACCCCCGCCATCACCTGCAGAAAACGTCCGGTGCCGGCCGCGCACTTGTCATTCATGATGAAATCGGCCACGCCACCCTGCTCGTTCAAAGCGATGACCTTGCTGTCCTGGCCACCGATGTCGACGACCGTACGGGTGTCCGGAAAGAGATGGAAAGCACCACGCGCATGGCAGGTGATCTCGGTCACTCTCCGGTGAAAGATGGGGAGCGAGACCCGGCCGTAGCCGGTGCCGACGATATAACGCACAGATCCCTCGGCAAGCCCGGATACGTCGAGCGCCTGGCGAAAGGCCGCCAGCCCGGCTTCCTTCGGGTCCCAGCCGGTCGGCACCATGGCGCTGCCCCGCACCTGCCCGTCGAAGAGAACCGCCTTTGTTGCGGTAGATCCTATGTCAATACCAACTGTCAGCATATGTGTCCCGCCATTGCCGGCGTACAGGTAAATACCCTCTTACCGGCGTATCGGTGTGGTTCAGCAAGTAGGCTCTTAAGCAAGGTGAAAGCCTGCACGCACCAACCTGACCATGGAGTAAAGGATTATCTGAAAAGGCGGAGTCCTGCAGGGGACGGGATGATTATTAATATGCTAATTGACACAAGAGAGTCAAATTGATAAATTCGATAAAACAAATCAACTCTATCGTTAATTACAATGGGAGCCCGCAATGAATCTGAAGCAGCTGGAGGTTTTCATTAACGTAGCGGAGAGCGGCAGCTTCTCCAAGGGCGCTGAGGCAACATTTATCACCCAATCCACGGTGAGCCAGCACATCTCAGCCCTGGAAAGCGAGTTTGGCCTGAAGTTGCTGGACCGGACCGGCAAGGGTGCTCTGCTCACCGAGGGTGGCAAGCTCCTGCTGGAACGGGCGCGCCGGCTGGTCGACTACGCGAGGGAAATTCCGCTGGCGCTGGATCGCTTCAAGGGGGTCGAAGAGGCCGTGTTGCGCATCGCGGGGAGCGGCATCCCGGGGGAATACATCATTCCCGCGGCCCTCCCCCAGTTGATCAGCAAATTCCCGGGGCTCACCCTGATTCAGGTGCAGGGAGACAGTCGCGAGGTGCTGGAGAAACTTTTGACGGAAGAGGTTGAGTTTGGCGTGGTCGGCGGCTGGATGGCTGTCGACGGCCTTGAATTCACCCCTTTTGCCAAGGACGATCTCGTGCTCATCGCTCCCGCCGGGCATCGCTGGGCAGGTGCAGGCGCGATCGGACTGGATGAATTGCTCGGAGAGCCATTTGTGCTGCGCGAGCCCGGTTCCGGGACCGGCAAGGCGTACACCGATGCGCTCTGGGAGGCGGGCGTGGACCCCGCGCGCATGCGGGTGGCGGCGTATCTGGGAAGTAACGAGGCGGTGAAGCGTGCGGTCATCGCGGGCGTGGGGCTATCCTTCGTCTCGGCCATTTCGGTGCAAAGGGAACTGGCGCAGGGAACCCTGGTCCAGCTAAGCGTTACCGGCATTGACATCAGGCGTCAGTTTTATCTCGCCAAAAGGAAGGGAAGAGAACTCTCGCCGGCAGCGCTCGCCTTTTCCGCCGTCTTGACGGAGCTTTATGCCGATGCGGACGGGAACCTGCGCCGGGAATAATCGCGCCCCCCGCGTCCCCCGCGGCGCCAGCGGCCAGCGGCCAGCGGCGGCCTTTAACCTACTCCAGGGTGGAGCGGAGCTTTTTACGCACCGAAACCACCTTCTTATCGGTGAGACGCTGCTCTTTGGCTCCGCGCGGGACCTTGGTGGCGATCCTCTTCTTCGCTTTCTGCTCCCTTTTGCGCAGGGTCGCAATCAGCCTCTCCATTGCCTTCTCGCGGTTTTGCAGCTGCGAGCGGCTCTCGCTTGCCTGCGCCACGACGCCCGTCGGCAGGTGCCGGATGCGGACGGCGGAGTCCGTCGTATTACGATGCTGCCCGCCCGGCCCCGAGGCCCGGTAAAATTCCACGCGTATATCGACTTCCCGTATTTCCACGACGCTCCCCTACCCTGCTTAATACCGGCGTGCAGCCGGCCGGTTCCTGCGAAACAGCCGGGAGTATAGCATATAATAAACCGATCAGTGCTGAAATGCAGCTTGTTGGCCTTCAGGAAGGCTCCTCCCCTTGAAAGCCTCTGTTAAGGGCAGGTGTCGTTTTCCCTCGGGGCACCAAAAACGGGCGAATACGAGATTCGCCCCTACCTGCACATTGAGTTGTAGGGGCGAACCTTGTGTTCGCCCGTGAGCAGCGTCCGTATTTACCTGTACGTCTACTCGGCGTAGACACCACCTTAAGCTTCTTTCCATGGTTGAGTCGGGGTTGTTTATTTGCTACAGTGGCGGACGACCGCTGCCCTGGTAGAATACTCTCTCAGAGCGCTCAGCCATTCTCTCAGCAACCATAAGGAGACTTCGTATGCCAGTTATCACTATTGACCTGGGAACATTGCCCAACCGTGAGATCAAAGCAGAACTCGTGCAGGCAGTCACCAAAGCGGCAAGTACCGCTACCAGGATTCCCGAGGATAAGTTCACCGTGCTCATCAACGAACTGGATCGTGACAACATCGGAGTCGGCGGCAGGTTACTCTCTGACATAAAGAAATAGTTTCACTACCGCGTGGCTGGAGGAAAAACATGAAGAAGTCCCTGGGGGCTCAGACACTCGCAGTTCCGACGCCGGTTTGGCTGGTGGGAACCTATGACCAAGACGGAAAGCCGAACATCGCGACCATTGCCTGGGGAGGCATCTGCTGTTCGGGCCCGCCGGCCGTCACCATCTCCCTGCGCAAGTCCCGGCACAGCTATGACGCGATCCTTCAGCGCAAGGCTTTCACCGTGAGTGTGCCGTCCGAGTCCTTCGTACGCGCGGCAGACTATGCCGGCCTGGCCTCGGGACGCGATGCGGACAAATTCGCTGCGGCCGGCCTCACTGCGGTCAGGAGCCTCCTGGTGGATGCGCCCTATGTTGCCGAGTTCCCGCTGGTGCTCGAGTGCCGCCTGATCCAAACCGTAGACCTCGGGGTGCACACCCAATTCATCGGGGAAATCGTCGACGTCAAGGCGGAAGAGGGTGTGCTCGACGCTCAGGGGCAGCTCGACGCCGCAAGGGTCCTGCCCATCGTGTACAGCCCGGCAACCCGCACCTATTACGGCCTGGGCCGGGAGATCGGCAAGGGTTTCGAGACCGGCAAGGAGCTGATGAAATGAGGATGGAAGCACCCCTTGCCTCACGGCGTTCGGCTTCCCCCCTACCTTGTAGGGGGGATACCGCCGCTACCGCGGAGGGGGGCGTAGTTCACCGGGGAGTGCGAGTGGCCAATTAGCAGCTTCCAACTCTAGACTGGAGCCTTTCTAGTCCTGCGATATAATCTTACCGTGTGTTGCGTGGAGACCGATGTCGCCCGAATCAGTACGCGATCAGGATACTGTTTCAGGATGGGGAGCACATCATGGATGACGACAGCTTCAAAACCGAACTGTTGAGCCGACTGGACAGGATTCAATCGCTTCTCTCATATTTGTGCGGAGCGGCGAAGGCCGCTGAAGAAAGGGCACAAACTGAAATCGCCAAGCAGAAAAAGGAAAGTGAATTTTCCGGCAAGAGGGAAGTGCCGGGGCGGTCCCTGTTACAGGACGAGATGCAGGACGACTATGACCAGGCGGTACAGAAATGGAAGGCCGAAAAGGTCTAGCTGAGTGCGCTGGCCCTGATCTTCAGTAGTAGCGGCGACGTCAGCGGCAAACGACGATGTTCCCTGTTTCGGAAGCAAGATCGAATACGACCTTCGCTTTACTATCCTTTAACTGCTGGAATACCTGTTCGACCTTGTCCTCTAGGGTGAAGTTCGAATCCCCCACCTCTTCCCATTCTCTGGTGACAAACTCCTTGACCATATTGAGCAGGGTTTCCGGATGCAACCTGTCATAGGGGACCTCTACGCCTTCTTCTTGCTGTGCCGGCTGGTGTTCTTGCAACATTTTCACTCCCCTTTTGGTACGAACTTCGTCTGAAACTCCAAAGTGACCTGCCGCAGCGGCTCATCCAGGAATTGCAGGGTCTGATCGGCGATCGGTCCGGGCACCCCGCCGTAGAAAGCCTGCGCGATGGCCCCGGTGATGCAGGCCAGGGTGTCGGAATCCCCGCCGAGGGATATGGCGAGCCTGATGGCGCCCTCGAAGTCGCCCGAGTCCAGGAAGGCGGTGACCGCCTGCGGCACGGTCCCCTGGCAGGAGACGTCAAAGGTATAATCCGGCCTGATCTGGTCGCAGTTTCGAGAAAGGTCGTACCCGAAGCTCCCGGCAAGGTAGCTTTTCAGCTGCTCTTTCGAGGCGCCGGTCCGCCCGAGATAGACCGCCGCAGCCACTGCCTGGGCTCCCTTGATTCCCTCCGGATGGTCGTGGGTGAACCTGCTGTACTCCTCGGCCTTGTCAAGTACCTGCTCCAGCGAGTCGAAGGCCCACCCTGCGGGGCTGATGCGCATCGCGGAGCCGTTGCCCCAGCTGTGGTACGGAGCGCTGTTCTCGCACTGCGCCCAGCGTCGAAAACTGCCACCGTACCCCGCATCCGGATAGCGCAGGAAATAACGCTTCATGAGCGCCCCGTACCCCTCCCCGGTCAAAATCGATTCGGCCAGCGCCACGGTCAGCACCGAATCGTCCGTGAAGCGGCAATGACCCTGGAAAAGTGGGAACTCAGTTGTTTTGATATTGTTCCATTCGTAAATGGAGCCGACGATATCGCCTGTCAGAGCGCCGAGCATGGATTCTCCGGGTAATGATTGGTAAAACAGTACTATCAGTCCTGGTGCAGCCTGACCTGCAGGGCAAAGCTCCCCTCTCCGGCGGCACTGCGCCCCTTCTTGTCTACCACCTGGTAGCGCACCCTGATTTTAGTCCCCTCGGCAAGCTTCCCGGGGTCCTTCGGCTTCAGGACCGCTGCCATGTCGAACATGGAGTTGAAAACGTCGCCAGCCAGCAAGGTACCATCATTTTCCAGAAACTGGAACTCCTTGATATCCACCGGACGGTCGAACAGGGCGTCGACTTCCTGCACCGGCGCCCCGGCCGACTGCCGCATGGCGACGACGCTCAAAAGGCGCGGCGCGGAGGGCTGCAGCACGACTTCGGCCTCGGCGGGGAGCAGGTCGCTCCCCTCGCTTTGCAATCGAACCGCCGCCACCCCGCCAAACTGCAGCAGGGTCAGCGTGACGGCATGGTGGAGCGCAGGCCCGCGGACGGGATCCCCTGCGACCGGGCGCAGTTCCTTGCTGAAGTCGGCGCTGATGGTGCCATTTTTCTCGCTGAGCGACAAAAGACGGCTCCCCTTCGGAAAGAGCTGCAGGAACTCGCCGGCATAGCTACTCTCATCCATCCCGCCCATCATCCGCTCCAGCGCGACCTTTTTCAGGCTCGACTCGTCAAAGCTGAAAAAGGGAAAGGGCGTGACCTTCCCGGGGTTCTTGGCGCTGGGGAAATAGATGACGAAGGCGTAGCAGGTCCCCTTGTCGGTAGTGGGTGCCGGCCCGAAATAGCTCTCGAAGGCTCGGGTCGCCGAGACCCGGGCCTGCTTGACGGGCGCGGGCGCCTCTTTGCGTGAGCAGCCCTGGCCAGCAGATACGGCGACGATGGTAAGCAGCATGGCGGCAATGATGCGCATCTTGTGATCCTCCTACCCGGTGGCGTCTTTTAACAGCATATCGCACTCCCCGCCACATTGCACAGGGGCCGTAGATGTGTTCCCCCTTCCCTCCCTTGACGGAGGGCGCAGGACTCCACCCACCTGTTGCCAGCCGGGCCGAACGCTCGTCGTCGGCTCCTGTGAAGCGGGCATGAACAGGATTGATGCGTCTTTGCTTATCGAAGATCATCCCCGCCAAAAGGTATATTCTTCTAGAATAATAATTTCAAAAGAGATCGATTTAGTATTAAAGAAAAAGCTCTATCTGTCCGAAATATGATGACAGAGTGTACTGAATTCTGTAGCATACACGCGATTTACCAGCGTTTTATGACTATACCCATACACGGCACGGCAAATTAAACCATATTAACTAACTAGACCCATCGGCACAACCTGAAAAATGGTCTTTTTGTTCGTCAATATAGAGCGATCAAAATAAGCAAATACTTATTTTGATAATTCGAGGCGATTCCATTGCCTATGCAATGCAGCATTTTTGCATGGAGGACGTACCATGGCTTTCCCCCAGGCATCCCTACTGGTCTCGCTTGCGGCCCTAAAACGCACCGGCCTGGCCCTGCTTCTTTGCGGCGTCTTTGCCCTGCCGGGCGCCGGCGCGCTCCCCGCTTTCGGCGCGCAAGCCCCCCGAGCGAGGAGGTGCTGGACCTCCCCCTGGAACGGCTGCTGGACGTCTCCGTCGTCTCCGCCTCGCGCAAAAGCCAGTCCCTCTCGGACGTGAGCTCGGCAATCTTCGTCATCAACCAGGAGGACATCCGCCACTCGGGGGCGACGACCATACCCGACCTGCTCCGCATGGTGCCCGGCGCCCAAGTGTCGAGCATCGACGGCCATACCTGGGCCGTTTCGATCCGGGGCTTCAACGGCAACTTCTCCAACAAGCTCCTGGTGATGATCGACGGCCGCTCCGTCTACACCCCGCTTTATGGCGGCGTGTTCTGGGACGTGCAAGACACCCTGTTCGACAACATCGAGCGCATCGAAGTGATCCGCGGTTCCGGCAGCACGATGTGGGGCGCCAACGCGGTGAACGGTGTCATCAACATCATCACCAAGAACTCCCAGGATACCAAGGGGGGACTGGTGACCGCTCTTAGCGGAAACCAGGAGCACGCCGAGGTCGGCCTGCGCTACGGCGCCGCGCTGAGCGACTCTTCCAGCTACCGCCTGTACCTGAAGCACATCGACAAGGAAGACACATTTACCCCGACTCCCGGCGCTGAGGATTTCCTGCGCCTGACCCGGGGCGGCTTCCGCATGGATAGCGCCCCGTCCGGCAGCCTGAACCTGACCCTGCAGGGGGACGCCTACGGCGGCAGCGAGGGGAACACCTACACCGCCGCCTCCTTCACCCCGCCCTTCGGCCAGATGCTGACCCAGAGCACCGGACTTTTCGGCGCGAACCTGCTGTCCCGCCTGGACTGGCTGCAGTCGGAAGCCTCCAAGTTCTCCCTGCAGATCTACTATGACCGCACCGACCGCAACACCAAGCTGGTCCAGGAATACCGCGACACGGTGGATTTCGACCTGCAGCACAACGTCCGCGTGGCGGAGCGTCACGAGCTTACCTGGGGAGCCGGCTACCGATTCCTGCACGACCACACCCCCGGCTCCGACGTTTTTTTCCTGATCCCGGAGAGCCGCTCCGACACCCTATTGAACCTGTTCATCCAGGACGAAATCACGCTGCTGCCAGACGCGCTGCGCTTAACCCTGGGAAGCAAACTGGAGCACAGCAGGTATTCCGGCTGGGAGCTGGAGCCCTCGGCGAAGCTCTCCTGGACGCTGTGCAAGGGTTACAGCCTGTGGGCCTCGGTGTCGCGCTCGGTGCGCACCCCGACCCGTGGCGAGCAGGACGTGCGGATCACCTACCAGGTCTTCCCCCCCACCCCGCCGCTCCCCTTCCCGTCGGCCATCGTGCTGACCGGCAACCGCGGGGTCTCCGCCGAGTCCCTGGTGGCGTACGAGCTCGGCTTCCGCTCCGACTTGAGCGACCAGCTCTCCCTGGACCTCTCGACCTTTTACAACCAGTATCACGGCATCATCGACTCGGCGCCGCAAACGCCCTTCGTCCAGGGGGGCACCCAGCTGACACTTCCCTACGTCTTCTCCAACCTGTATCACTTCGACAGCACCGGGGGGGAGCTCTCCCTGCAGTACCAACCCCGCGACTGGTGGAAGATCAAGGGGGGCTACTCCTATATCCGGTTCTTCGGGGACGAGGACGTCAACTACCTGGGGATCAAGGCGACCCCGTCCCACCAGGCCACGCTGCGTTCCATGTTCGCCGTCGGCCGGGACCTGGACCTGGACTTCTGGGGGCGCTACGTCGGCGCCAACCGCTATCCGCTGGCTTACGGCACGGTGAACATCCCCGCCTACCCCGAACTGGACATCCACCTGGCCTGGCGCCCGATGGCCGGGGTGGAACTCTCGCTGGTGGGGAGGAACCTGCTGCACGAGCGCCATCTGGAGACCGCCTCGGACCTCTCCCTGATACGTCACTACGTGGAACCCTCTTGGTACGGGAAGGCATCGTGGGCATTCTAGCATCCCATATCCGCTGGCTGGCCCGCCCGGGACCGCGTCCCGGACGGGGCACCGCGCTCTGGCTCGCCGCCTGGCTGCTGCTCTGCCTGCCGGCCCCGGGCCCCTCCGAGACCTCGGTGGGCGAATACAGCCTGAAGGCGGCCTTCATCTACAACTTCTCCAAGTTCGTCGAGTGGCCCGAAAGCGCCTTCCGGGGCAAGAAGGAATTCTGCATCGCCACCCTGGGGCGCACTCCGCTGGACCGGGAACTGGCCTCCCTGAGCGGCAAGAGCGTTCAGGGCCGCTCCATCGTGTTCCGCAAGCTGAGCTCCCCCGACGAGGCCGCGCAGTGCCAGGTGCTCTTCATCAGCCGATCGGAACTGGCCAAACTCGAGGGGATACTGGACGTTCTCCGGGATGCTCCGGTACTGACCATCGCCGAAAGCGACGACTTCTGCAAGAGGGGGGGCATGCTCTCGCTCGAAAAGGAGAGCGGCAAAATCGTCTTCGATGTGAACTACCGCGAGACCCAGCGCGGCAGGCTCAAACCGAACTCGCAGCTCCTAAAACTGGCAAGGAAGATCTATGGACGCCCATAATTGCCAGACTTCGCGTCCGACCCCCGGGACGGCCGCCAGTCCGGGCCCGGCGCGGATAAAGGTCGTAACACCATGAAATTCACCGACACCCTGAACGACCTGTCGATCCGCAGGAAGCTCACCCTGATGCTGGTCGCCACCAGCGCCATGGTGCTGGTCCTGGTCATGCTCGCCTTCACCCTCTACGAAGCGGTCACCACCCGCCAGGCGATCCAGGACGAGGTCTCGGCCACGGCCTCCATCATAGCGCGCAATGCCGTCTTCCCGCTGCTCTTCGGCAGCAAGGCCGAGGGGGAGTCCGCACTCGGGGAGCTCAAGGCCTCCTCGAACATACTGGCGGCCTGCATCGTGTCCGGCGACGGCACTACCTTTGCCGGCTACCAGTCGGCCAGGAGCTCCGGCCGCCGCGCGGCGGACTGGAAGGAGCTGCAGGCCAGGGCGCTGCGCGGGGCCGGCTGGCGGCTCACCAGCGACATCGCCGTGGCGAGCCCGATTAAGGATCTGGACGGCAAGGTCATCGGCCAGGTGCTGATAAGCGCCTCCGTCGACAAGGTCTCCGTCAAGCTGCGCCAGTTCATGCTGATCGTGCTGACCATCTTCAGCCTGGCCATGATCCTGGTCTACTTCCTGGCGGGCTTCGTCCAGAAGCTCATCTCGGACCCGATCCGGCACCTTTCCGGCTCCATGCAGGCCGTCTCCGCCTCCGCCGACTACACGCTGCGGCTCGCCTCCAACCGCAAGGACGAGCTGGGGAGCATGATGCGCTGCTTCGACGAGATGATCGACCGGATCCGCGGCCAGGAGATCAGGCTCCAGGCCTACAGCCTGGGTCTGGAGGGGGAGGTCCGGACCCGCACGGCCCAGCTCACCGAGAGCATCGCCTCCCTGCAAAAAGCGAAAGAGGATGCGGAGAAGGCCAACCTGGCCAAATCCCAGTTCCTGGCCAACATGAGCCACGAGATCCGCACTCCCATGAACGGGGTGCTCGGCATGACGGAGCTGCTGCTCAACTCGGACCTGGACGACCAGCAGCGCCGCAAGCTGAACATGGTGCGGGTCTCGGGAGAGTCCCTGCTCTCCATCATCAACGACATCCTGGATTACTCCAAGATCGAGGCCGGCAAGTTCGAGCTGGAAAGCTACCCCTTCGACATCGCCGACACGGTCGCCGACACGGTGGAGCTCTTCGCCGACCAGGCGGAGCGCAAGGGGCTGGAGCTCAGCTACTCGGTGCAGGCCGAGGTGCCGCCTCACGCCGAGGGTGACGCCGGACGCCTGCGCCAGATACTGGTCAACATCCTGGGTAACGCCATCAAGTTCACCGAAAAGGGCGAGGTCGTCCTGCAGGTGGCCCTCGCCGAGCAGGGTCCGGACCGGTTGAGGCTCAGCTTTTCGGTAACCGACACCGGCATCGGCATAAGCGCCCAGGCCAGGGAGCAGATCTTCACCAGGTTTTCCCAGGAGGACGGCTCCATGACCCGGCGCTTCGGCGGGACCGGCCTGGGGCTCACCATAGCGCAGCAGCTCTGCCAGCTCATGGGCGGGGAGATCACCGTTCAAAGCGCCCCCGGCGAGGGAAGCACCTTCTGCTTCTGCGTAGATCTGAAGCCCAGCGCCGCGGGCGCCGGCGCGCTGGGCCGCCCGCACCTCCTGGAGGGGGAGCGTGTACTGGTCGTCGACGACAACGCCGCCTACCGGGAGATCCTGGTGCAGGTCCTGAACTCCTGGGGCATGCGCGCCCGTTCCGCCGGCAGCGGTGCGGAGGCGCTCGGCTTGTTCCGCGCCGCGGCGCAGGACCCCTTCCGCTACCTGATCCTGGACCTGCAGATGCCCGTCATGGACGGCATTCAAACCGCCCTCGCCATCAGAGGGGACGCCGGCGGCGCTGCCCCCCGCCTGATCCTGCTGACCCCGGCCGGCGCCGCCACCGACAGCCAGGCATGCCAGGCCGCGCGGGTCGACGCCTGCCTGAACAAGCCGGTCCGGCAGTCGCACCTGCTCAACTCGCTGCTCGCCATGGCAAATTCCGACAAACACGGCACCCAAGCCCCGCCCGGAGCACCGGAGCCGTGCCGCTACCATTTCCGCGCCCAGGTGCTGATGGTCGAGGACGCGCCGGTAAACCTGGAGGTCGGCACCGGGATGCTGGAGGCCCTGGGCTGCCGGGTCGACACCGCCTGCAACGGACGGGAGGCCCTGGACGCCATCTCCAGAAAGGCCTACGACCTGGTGCTGATGGATTGCCAGATGCCGCTCATGGACGGCTACCAGACCACCCGCAGGGTCCGCGAGCTGGAGCTGCTCCAGGCCCCGGGCCACCCGGGAGGTGGCCCTACCCGGCACCTCACCATCATCGCCCTCACCGCCCACGCCATGCCCAACGACCGGCAGGTCTGCCTGGAGGCGGGCATGGACGACTACCTCTCCAAGCCGTTCAGCAAGGACGGGCTGGGGGCGGCCCTGGCCCGCTGGTTGCCGCTGGCTGCGCCGCCGCAGGGGGCCGCACCGGCCGGGGCGCCGCGCCCCCTCCTTGAAGGCGCGGGGAAGGCAGCCGCGCCGGCGGCGACCCCGCCCGGCCCGAACGGGCCGCTCATCGATGCGGAGCGCCTGGACGAGATCCGCCTGCTGCAGCGCCCCGGAGCCCCGGACCTGCTGCGCAAGGTCATCGCCCAGTACCTGACCGATGCCGACCAGCTGATGGAGACCCTGCAACGGGGATGTGCCGCCGGGGATGCCGCCGCCGTGCAGGGAGCCTGCCACCGCTTGAAATCCAGCAGCGCCTTCGTGGGTGCCTCCTGGCTCTCCGCGCGCTGCGAGGAACTGGAAGAGCTCTGCAGCGCCGGCGGTCTGGAGGGCGCGGCACCCCAGCTGACCCGCCTAATGGAGGGGTACCGCGCGGCGCGGCGGATCCTGGAGCCCTATCTCGCGGGGGTGGCCCGATGAGCGGTCGCTTCCAGAACCGGGCCTTGCCGAGGCGCCCGCGGCAGCGTCCCCCCGCGGGGCGGGCGCGCCGGAGCCTGTTCCGGCAATCCTGCTGCCTGTGCCAGCTGCTCTGCTGCCTGGCGCTGTTCCTTTCCTGCCGGCCGACCCGCGCGGCCGCGGCGGAAAACGAGGTCGCCGACGTAAGCGAGCTGAGCCTGGGCGAACTGCTGCAGGTCAAAGCGCTCAAGGTCTACGGGGTCTCCCGCTACGAGCAGTCCGCCCTGGAGGCGCCGGCCCAGGTGACGGTCGTCAGCGCGGAGGAGATCCGGCGCTACGACTACCGCCAGCTCTCCGACCTTTTGAAGGGGGTGGCCGGCCTGTACGTCACCGACGACCGGAACTACCGCTACCTGGGCTACCGCGGCTTCTCCAAGCCCGGCGACTACAACACCAGGATCCTCGTCATGATCGACGGCGTCCGGCTCAACGACGAGGTCTACCACCAGGCCCCCATCGGCTTCGACTTCCCCCTCGACCTGCGCCTGGTGGAGCGGGTCGAGGTCATCCGCGGCCCGAGCCAGGCGATCTACGGCAACAACGCCTTCCTGCTGGTGATCAACGTCATCACCCGGACCCCTCCCGGCACGCCGAAGGTCGAGACGGAGCTCTCCGCCGACAGCCGGGGCTTCGCCACGGCCCGGGTCACGGCCGGCGGCCCGGTATCCCGCTCGGGCGACGGACTGCTGATTTCCGGCTCGTTCTTCAACGGCCCCGGCTCCGACCTGTACCTGCCGCAGTTCAACGACCCGGCGACCAACAACGGCCTGGCCCGCAACTGCGACTACGCCGGCGGCGGCTCCGCCTTCTTCAAGTTCAACCAGGCCAAATATACCCTTTTGGGAGGCTACCAGCAAAACCGCAAGGGGATCCCGACCGGGTCCTGGGGCACCACGTACAACGACCGCTCCACGCACACCGACGACGAGCGCTTCTTCGCCGACCTCTCCTACCAGGCGGTCGAGTCGACCTCGGGCGCGCTCAAGCTGCGGAGCTACCTGAACGCCTACAATTACGAGGGGCTCTACTCCTACGCGCCCGCCCCCGCCAGCCACGACTTCTCACAGGCACTGACCGCCGGGGTGGAACTGGTGGGCAACATCGCTCTCCCCTGGCAGAACACCCTGGCGGCCGGGGTCGATTACCGCCACGGCTTCAAGGTGGAGCAGGGCGACTCCACCGGGTACGACGACAACCGCAGCATCAGCGAAACCGGCATCTTCCTGCAGGACGAGTACCGCCCCTTCGAGCCGCTGATCCTGACCGCGAGCCTGCGCTACGACCGCCTGAACGCCGGCCTGCAGACCGTGAGCCCCAAGGCCGCCGCGGTCTGGCTGCCGCTGGAGGGCTGCGCCCTCAAGTACCTGTTCGGGCGCTCCTTCCGTGCCCCCAGCGCCAATGAGCGCTACTATTCCGGGGCCGGCTACCGGGCCAACCCGGGGCTCTCCGAGGAAGTCATGTACAGTAACGAGCTGGTGGCGGAATACCAGCTGGAGAGCGGCGCCAGGATGACCGTCACCGGCTTCCAGTACGATTACCGGAACCTGATCAGCCAGACCCTCCAGGACGACGGCGTCGCCAGCTTCGTCAACGCGGGAAGGATGCGCAGCCGCGGGGTGGAGTCCGAGTTCTCCGCCAGCTGGCAGGGGTGGTCGGGGACCTTCTCCCACACCTATCAAAATACCGTCAGTAGCGACAGCCCGGACCGCCCGGTCCCCAACTCGCCCCACAACCTGCTCAAGCTGCGGCTGTCGCGCGAGCTTTTGGACCGGCGGCTCAACGTCTCGGGCGAGTTCGACTACACTTCGCGCCTCGCCACCCTGCAGCCGGGCCAGGACGCGCCGGGCTACCTGCTCGCCAACCTGACGCTGCTGGGGCGAAACTTCCTGACCCGGGGGCTCGACCTGTCGCTGTCGGTGTACAACCTCTTTGACCGCCGCTACGCCCAGCCCGGCGGCAACGAGCACCTGCCGACCGCCCTGATCCCGCAAGACGGCAGCACCGGCGCCTGCCGGCTTACCTACCGGTTCTATTGACGCGATTGAGGAATTCATGAATAGCATGGAAGCACATACTTCAGGAACCGTGCTGATCGTGGACGACGACTTCACGGTGCGCCTGCTGGCCCGGGAAGCCCTGGAGCAGGCGGGTTTCCAGGTACTGGAAAACGACGACGGCGTCGGGGTGCTGGACCAGTTCCAGGAGCTGGAGCCGGACATCGTGCTGCTCGACGTCATGCTGCCGGGTCAGGACGGCTTCACCCTGTGCCAGGCGCTCCGGGCGCTCCCCCAGGGGAAGAACACCCCGATCCTCATGATGACCGGTCTGGACGACGTCGCCTCCATCAGGAAGGCCTACGAGGCCGGTGCCACCGACTTCATCTCCAAGCCCTTCAACTGGCTGATTCTCGCCTACCGGGTGCGCTACATGATGCGCACCAGCCAGCTCTTCCGCAACCTGGGCAAGAGCCAGGAGAGCCTCAACTACGCCCAGAGGATCGCCGGGCTGGGGAGCTGGGAGTGGGACATCAACTCCGACCAGCTGCAGTGGTCCGACGCGGTGTACCGCATCTTCCACATCGATCCGATCGGCTTCGACGGCACCTACCACGCCTTCCTCAACTCGGTGCACCCGCTGGACAAGGAGATGGTGAATGCCGCGCTGGAGGCCGCCATCACCAAGAGGAAGCCGTACAGTATCGACCACCAGATCCTGCTTCCCAACGGAGACGAGCGCCACGTGCACACCGAGGCGGAGGTCGTGTACGACAAGAGCGGCCGCCCCTGCCGGCTCTCCGGGACGGTGCAGGACATCACCGAAAGAAAGCACGACGAGGAGCGCATCAGGAGGCTCGCGTTCTACGACAGCTTGACCGGGCTCCCCAACCGGGTACTCTTCAAGGAGAATCTGGAGCACGCTCTGGCCCACGCCGAGCGCAAGAAGCGCCGGGTCGCCACCCTCTTCCTCGACCTGGACCGCTTCAAGTGGATCAACGACACCATGGGGCACAGTGTCGGGGACAAGCTGCTGCAGGAGTTCGCCGCCCGCCTGAACGGCTCGGTGCGCAAGACCGACTGCGTCACGCGGGATGACCTGAGCGTCCCCTCCTACGCCATCGCGCGCCTGGGGGGCGACGAGTTCACCATCATCCTGGACGACCTTTCCCAGGCCCAGGACGCAGCGGTCGTGGCGCGCCGCATCACGAGCGAGGTCGCGCGCCCCTTCATCCTCGAGGGACAGGAGGTCTGCCTGACCGTCAGTATCGGGATCAGCATCTATCCTGACGACGGCTGCGACATCGTCACCCTGATCAAGAACGCCGACACGGCCATGTACCACGCCAAGGAGCAGGGGAAGAACAACTTCCAGTTCTACACCTCCTCCATGACTGAGAACGCCTGCGAGCTGCTGCGCCTGGAGAACCAGCTGCGCCGGGCGCTGGAGCGCGAGGAGTTCACCCTGAACTACCAGCCGCAGGTCGATGCCGAGACCGGGCGGGTGGTCTGTCTGGAGGCGCTTTTGCGCTGGCACAACCCGGAACTGGGCCAGGTCCCCCCGGCGAGCTTCATCCCGCTGGCCGAGGAGACCGGCCTGATCCTGGCGATCGACGCCTGGGTCATGACCCAGGCCTGCCGGCAGCTCAAGGCCTGGGAGGAGATGGGGCTCACCGGGGTGCGGGTCGCGGTCAACGTCTCCGGGCAGAACTTCCTGCAGAAAAGCCTGCCGGAGACCACCCGCGCCATCCTGCGCGCCACCGGCATCCGCCCCGAGTGCCTGGAACTGGAGCTGACCGAGGGGGTGCTGATGCGCAACGGTGCGGAGACCATGGCAACCCTGGGGGAGCTCAGGGACATGGGGCTTACCCTGGCGATCGACGACTTCGGCACCGGATACTCGTCGCTTAGCTACCTGAAGCGCTTCCGTCTGGACACCCTGAAGATCGACCGCTCCTTCATCCAGGACGTGAACAGCGACCCGGATTCCGCCGCGATCGTCACCGCGCTGATCGCACTCGCCGGCTCCATGAAGATGTCGGTGGTCGCCGAGGGGGTCGAGACCCCGCAGCAGCTCGCCTTCCTGCGCGCCCTCGGCTGCCGCCAGATTCAGGGGTACCTGTACAGCCGGCCGCTCGCTCCACATGACGCCACCCGCCTGTTACGCGACGAGGGTGGCTGGCTGGCACCAAAGATTTGCCCAATTGAAGGAGGTAACTCATGACACCAACTCCATTGAGACTGCTGGCACGCCGCCTGCGGGGACAGGCGCAGTGGGCGGCGCTGGTCGCGGGGCTACTGGCCCTCTGCTGGGGCCTTCCGACCGGAGCGGCCTTGGCCGCCGAGCCCGTCCAAAGCGCCGAGGCAGACACCGGCGAGGGCTTCCCCGAGTCGGCGACCACCGACTACCTGGCGCTCGGCCTCGAGGACCTGATGAACATGACGGTCACCTCGGTCTCCCGGAAGTCGCAGCCGGTCTCCGAGGCGGCGGCGGCCGTCTTCGTCATCACCCAGGAGGACATCCGGCGCTCCGGCGTCACCAGCATCGCCGAGGCGCTCAGGATGGCGCCCGGCATCGAGGTGGCCCGCATCGACGCCAACAAGTGGGCCATAACGAGCCGCGGTTTCAACGGCCGGTTCGCCAACAAGCTCCTGGTGCTCTTCGACGGGCGTACCGTCTACACCCCGCTCTTCTCCGGCGTATTCTGGGACCGCCAGGACACCATGCTGGAGGACATCGACCGCATCGAGGTGATCCGCGGACCGGGGGCGGCCCTTTGGGGCGCCAACGCGGTGAACGGGGTCATCAACATCATCACGCGCCCCTCCGGGGACACCCTGGGGACCCTGGTGACCGCGACCGGCGGCACCAAGGAGCGCGCCATCGGCGCCGCGCGCTACGGGCGGCAACTGGGCGAGGACTCCACCATACGGGTTTTCGGTAAATACACCAACCGGGCCGCAGATGACGACCTCTCGGGTCGGGCTGCCAACAACGGCTGGACCTCCCTGCGCGGCGGCTTCCGACTCGACTCCGAGATCTCCGGGCAGGACAGCCTGACCCTGCAGGGCGACATCTCCCGGGAGAACGTCCACGAGACCTACGTGGACATCGTCCCCGACCTGCACAGTTTCGACCACACCACCCCGGTTTTCGGTGCCAACCTGCTGTCGCGCTGGAAACACAGCTACTCCGACACGGCGGACCTGGGCCTGCAGTTCTACTACGACCGGACCGACACCAAGCTGGGCGTCCTCGACGAGCAGCGCGACACCGTCGACGTGGACTTCCAGAACCGCTTCGCCCTAACCGAGGACCAGGAGGTCGTCTGGGGAGGCGGCTTCCGCTATGGCCACGACAGGCTCCTCAACCCGACCAGCTTCTTGGTCCTCTCGCCGCCCAGCCAGGACAACTACCTGTTCAGCTCCTTCCTGCAGGACAACATCGCACTGGTCCCGGAGCGGATTCACCTCATTCTCGGCTCCAAGTTCGAGGTGAACAGCTACACCGGCTTCGAGGTGCAGCCCAATGCCCGCCTGATCTGGACCCCGAACCGGCAGCACACCGTCTGGGGGGCGGTCTCCCGTGCGGTCCGCACCCCGTCGCGAGGCGAGGAGTCGCTCTCCCTGTACCAAGCGTCACCGATCCCCGGGGTGCTGACCCACCTAAACGGCAACGACAACCTGCAGGCCGAGGAGTTGATTGCCTACGAATTGGGCTACCGCGTGGAACCGAGCAGCGCGCTGAGTCTCGACCTGGCCGCCTTCTACAACAGGTACCGTAAGCTCAGCATCTTCAAGACGGGGACCTCCCCGGAACTGAGCACCCCCTTCCCTCCGCTGGTCGCCTTCCCGCTCAACCTGGGGAACTTCGGCCGGGCCGAGACCTGCGGCGTGGAACTGGCGGCGGACTACAAGGCGCTTCCCTGGTGGCGCCTGCGCGGAGCCTACACCTACCTGCACATCCTCTCCACAGAGATGGACCCGGGGGCGATCTTTGGCAACGTGAAGGGGGAAAACCCCGAACACCAGGTCTCGCTGCGCTCCTCCATGGACCTTCCCAAGCAGGTCGAGCTCGACCTTTGGCTGCGCTACGTCTCCAGCCTCAACTTCCTGGATACGGTCAGCGCCCAGTCCATCCCGATCGGCAGCTACCTCACCCTCGACGCCCGGATAGCCTGGAAGCCCTGGCAGCAGGTGGAGATTTCCCTGGTAGGCCAGAACCTGCTGCAGGCCCAGCACCGCGAGTTCCTGTCCCAGCAGATCAACACCCAGGCGACCCAGGTGAGCCGGGGCATGTACGGCAAGGTCGACTGGCATTTCTAAGAAGCGCAGGGGCGCGCCCGCAGCCGCAGGCCGCGCGCTGCTGAAACCTCAACCCGTGTACTCAGGAATCATGATAAAAAAAGTCCTGACATATTTGCTGCTGGCCCTGGCATTCCTTCCCCTGGGGTACACTCCGGTCTCCCGTGCCGAGGTGCCCCAGCTTTCGGAGAACCAGGTCAAGGCGGCCTACCTGTTCAACTTCGCGAAGTTCGTGGAGTGGCCCCCGTCCGCCTTTTCCAGCGCCGCCGCCCCGTTGGTCATCGGCGTCATCGGCAAGGGCCCCTTCAGCGAGGCCCACGAGGCTCTGGCTGGACGGAGCGCCAAGGGGCGCAAGGTCCAGGTGCGGCAGTTCACCAGGATCGAAGAGGTCGGCGGCTGCCAGATCCTCTTCATAGCCGGCTCGGAACGGCAGCACCTGAAGGAGATTCTGAAGGCGCTGCCGGCCTCCGGGGTCCTGACGGTGAGCGACATCAAGCACTTCTGCAGCTCCGGTGGGATGATCGGCCTGGTCATCCGGGGCGAGAAGGTGCAATTCGAGGTTAACGTCGGCAACGCCGAACGAGCCGGGCTGAAGCTGAGCTCGCAGATGCTGAAGCTCGCGCTGTCGGTCATCGACTAGGGCGGGCGACGCACCGCAAACGCCCAGCCCGGGGGGCGCGAGCGGGCCGCTGGACAGGACAGCACCGGCTCGGGCAGCCAGACGACACCTTTCAGGACCGGCAGCACAGCGGCGAGCCGCCGGGCTAGCAACAATTTCCACTGGAGTGCCTGCATGATACAGCAGTTCCGCGATTACTCGATAAAAAGACAGCTGATCTCCATCATGCTGCTGACCAGCTGCCTGGTGCTCGCCGTGGCGGCAATTTCCTTCTTCCTAAGCGACGCCGTCTCCTTCCGCAAGGGGCTCAAGCAAAACCTCGGCATCCTGGCCAACATCATCGGGAGCAACACGGCGGCCGCCATCGTCTTCAACGACCCCAAGGCGGCCCGCGACACCCTGGACGGCCTGGCCGCCAACCCGCACATACTGGCCGCCTACATCGTCGTTGGGGGCGACCGGCTCTTCGCGAGCTACCAGAAGAAAGGCTTCGAGGAGAGCAGCCTGCGGCTGCAGCGGGTGGGGGGGCCGCAGGACGACCAGGTGCGTCCCGCCCAACTGGCGGAGCTGGCCAACCAATCCGGCTCGGTCTGGGACTGGGAGCCGGACTTGAAGACCGTCACCAAGTTCCGGGTGGACGACCAGACCGAGTGCACCATCGTGCTGCAGTCCGACACCGACGAGCTCACCAGTCGCCGCAACTGGTTCACCGGCGTACTCGCCCTGATCGTGACCGGAGCGCTGCTGCTCGCTTACGCCATCGCGACCAAGCTGCAGCGCATCATCTCCGGGCCGGTGCTGCACCTCTCCGAGCTCATGAGGCTGGTTTCCCGCGACAAGGACTACGCCATCCGGGGCATCAAGCAGACCGACAACGAGCTGGGCGAGCTGATCACCGGCTTCAACGAGATGTTGCAGGAGATTCAGAGCCGCGACGACCAGTTGCAGCGCTACCACGAGGAGCTCGAGGAGAAGGTCGCCACCCGCACCAGCGAGCTGACCAGCGCCAAGGAGGCCGCCGAGGCTGCAAGCCTCGCCAAGAGCCAGTTCCTCGCCAACATGAGCCACGAGATCCGCACCCCCATGAACGGGGTGCTCGGCATGACCGAGCTCCTGCTGGGGAGCGGGCTCAACGAAAAGCAGCGCCGCTTCGCCGAGACGGTGCGCCATTCCGGGGACGCCCTGCTCGCCATCATCAACGACATCCTGGACTTCTCCAAGGTCGAGTCGGGCAAGATGACCCTGGAGGAGACCGGCTTCGAGCTGCAGGCGACCGTCGAGGACGCGCTGGGGCTCTTCGCCGAGACGGCACGCAGCAAGGGACTGCAGCTCGCCTCCCTGGTGGCGGAGGAAGTGCCGCAGGTTCTGGGCGGGGATCCCGGGCGCCTGCGCCAGGTCCTGGTGAACCTGATCGGCAACGCCATCAAGTTCACCGAAAGCGGGCAGGTCACCGTCCGGGTGCAGCCGATCGGGATGCAGACCGACTCCATCCGGCTGCGCTTCACCGTGGAGGATTCCGGCATCGGGATCCCGGCCGAGGCCCAGTCCCGCATCTTCGAGCAGTTCTCCCAGGCGGACGAGTCCATGTCGCGGCGCTACGGCGGCACCGGACTCGGGCTCACCATCGTACGGCAACTGGTCGAGATGATGGGCGGCGACCTCGGGGTGACCAGCACGGAGGGGGCGGGATCGACCTTCTGGTTCACGGTGCGGTTGAAAAGGCTGCCGGCGCAGGAGACCACCCCCCTCCCTGCCGGCAGGGCGGCGGGTTTCGGGCGGGCCGGCGGGCCGGCTCTCCAGAGCCAGGCCAGGCGCCCGCACCACGCCTCGTGCGGCAAGGCGCCGCGCATCCTGCTGGCGGAGGACAACCCGGTCAACCAGGAGGTCGGCATGGCCATGCTGGAGGGGCTCGGCTGCCAGGCGACCCTGGGCGGCAACGGGGAAGAGGCGCTCGCCGAGCTTTCCCGCGACAGCTTCGACCTGGTGTTGATGGACTGCCAGATGCCAGGGATGGACGGCTACCAGGCGACCCGGCAGATCCGCGCCGACGAGGCGCGGGCGGCCAGCCTGGTCGGCGGGGAGCCGACACGGCTTCCAGTCATCGCCCTCACCGCGCACGCCATGATGGGCAACCGCGATGCCTGCATCGCGGCAGGCATGGATGACTACCTCACCAAGCCGTTCACCCAGGAGGGGTTGCGCCTGATATTGTCGCGCTGGCTCCCCGAGCACGCCTCGCTCCAGGATTCGGCCGGCGAACCGGTGGGCAGGCCGCCTTCCGGGGCCGCACTGCCCGGCCCGGCCGCAAAGGAGGGCCCGCCGGTCGCGGCCCCGCAACCGGCGCGCCAGGTCATCGACGAGAGCGTCCTGGACGGGATACGCGCGCTGCAGCGCGTCGGGCGGCCCAACCTGCTGGACAAGATGATCCTGCACTTTTGCGGCGATTCGTCACAGGTACTGAAAAAGCTGCGTGTCGGGGTCGCGGCGGGTGACGTGGAGGCGACCCGCGGCGCCGCCCACTCCTTCAAGTCGAGTAGCGCCTACCTGGGAGCGCTGCACCTCGCCGAGCTGTGCAAACAGATAGAGGCGGCCGCGCTGGAGCAGGGCCCCGGTGCAGCCGCCGAGATCATGGTGCATATCGAGGCTGAATACGCCGCGGCGAGCCAGGTCCTTTCCGGCAAGTTGAGAGAGGCGGCGAGCCAGGAACCGTAAAATGGAGGTCCGGGCGTGGCGCCGAGCGCACCCAACCCGATTCACGAGTTACCGGTAATCCGATAATTGAAGGACGGCGGCGCGACGGGGCGATTCGTTGCGGGGGGTGAGCTTTTTCTGGGCATGCGGGGTGAGGGATCGGACTTCCTGGGGCGGGACCAGCCCCCTTCTTTGCGCCGCGGCAAGGATGCAGGACTGCATCAGCCGGTAGTCCAGACTCAAGAAGGTGCACCAGGCGCGGCACACCGCCTCGGAGACGATCTGGTCTCGGGCTTCCTTGCTGAGCGCGGGAAAGCGCTCCTGGACAAGATGACGGGCCAGCCAGTGGTATCTCATAGCATCCCCCGGACGGGTTATCTGATCTAAAGCGTGATGCCTGCAGCTGCGGACGCCAGGGGCAGCCGGGCTAAGCGCCAAATCCTCCCAATGATACCACAGAGCGGTTGCCGTGCAAAAAAAGCAGCTGCCCAATTCAAGTCTGCACCACCTTCCCCACCGGAGCCAGGTAGACGCCGAACTCCTCTTCCCCATCAACCCCCAAAAGATCGTCGACCAGCGCCTGATTATAAGCCGCGATGGCGCAGGTGCCGGCACCGATCGCTTCGCAGGCGAGGTAAAGGTTCTGGCAGGCATGGCCCGCGTCCAGCGCGATGACCTTGTAGGACGCCTCGGCGTAGCGCCACTCGGTCCGGGCCGGGATGACGGTCCAGAGGAAGCTCACCGCCGCCTGACCGGCGAAGCTTTGCCCGCGGCACGCGGCGCTTAGCTGCGCCGGCAGGTTATCCACCTGGCGCACCTGCACCAGGGAGTGCTCCAGCGGCAGGTAGCGGTAGATGGCGCTTTCCAGCCCCTCGACCCTGAGGACGGCGAGGTAGGTTTCCAAAGGATGGCGACAACCCGCGGAGGGGACCGTGCGCAGCACCGCCGCTTCGTGGAGGGTCTGCCGGACGCCCTGGCTCGCCCAGAGCAAAAAGGCGAGCTCGTCGAGCGCAAGCGGGCTGGCGGTAAAGCGCCGCCTGCTTTCCCGGCTGGCAATGGCTCCCTGCAGATCACAGGGCGGAATGGACCAGCTGCCTTGATCCGGAAGCCTGATGATAAGGCTTTCCGGAGGTACCGGCTTTTGCACCGGCGGCGGGGGCTCACCCTGGGACTGCGCGGTGGTCCAAAAGTCCACCAGATCCCTGATCCGGTCGGTGAGGAAATACCTGCCGCTTTGCGTCGTGATCGCCGGGGGCCGCTTCATGGGGAGCTCTCCATTTTCACTCTTTGGCCACCCCCTTGAGGTGGACGAACCAGTAGGCCAAGGCGACGAACACCACGCCGCCCAGGATGTTGCCGATGGTCACCGGGAGCAGGTTCTTCAGGAAGAAATTGCTCCAGGACAGTCCGGGCACCTCTCTTCCCTGTGCGCCGGAAATCAACAGTCCGGTCGGGATGAAGTACATGTTGGCGATGGAGTGTTCGAAGCCGCTGGTCACGAAGGCCATGATCGGCAGGTAGCAGGCGAGCACCTTGCCCGTTACGTCGCGGGCCGCGGTCGCCATGAAAACGGCCAGGCAGACCAGCCAGTTGCAGAGGATGCCGCGGATCAGGGCCACGGCGAAGGGGAGCTGGCACTTGTTGACGGCGATGCTGATGGCGTGCTCGGCGAGGCCACCCTTGTCCCAGAGGCGCGACTCGAACATGAGCCAGGCGAAAAAGAGCGAGCCCGCCAGGTTTCCCAGGATGACGATGAACCAGTTCTCCGCCAGCTTGCCCCAGGGAATCTCGCCGTCCATGGCGGAACTGGCCAGAAAGCTGTTGCCCGTGAAGAGCTCCGCGCCGCAGACGACCACCAGGACGAGGCCGATGGAGAAGACGGAGCCGCCCAGCAGGCTGGTCACCCCGCGCCCCAGGATGCCGGCGGCGTCCTGAGTCACCACCGTGGCGAGCTCCGAACCGAAGGCTATGTAGACACCGGCCAGCAGGCTTAGGACCAGCGTGGTGGCCCGGGACTGGGTGATGACCCGCCGGCCGTTGGCCACGATGGCACGGACCGTTTCCAGCGGAGTCAGAAAGCTTTTCTCCATGTGCCCCCTCCCGATTAAAGCCAATACATACCATTAACCGGCAGTCCGGGCAATGGTTTATCTTGCCGTGGCGCGCCCAGAGGAAGCCGCGGTCCATGGTTGACTTTTAAAGATAAGCTAATATGCTTGAGACTGTTTATCTCCGGGTAGTCTAGGTACACCCGGACCAGAGGTAGTGAGGTAGAGTCAGAAGAAAGGTGGCTAAGTATTACCGCCGAAGTATCAGTCGGTTACTTAATGACAGTTAGTCCACAACTTCACCTTTCTACAAGGCAAAGGCCAGCGTCACAGCCCCAAGCAAGAATCGCCTGTCTATCAATCGCCGAATTAACCATTCAACACCCGTCTGAATGTGTCAAACAGGAGCACGAGATAGGAGAGACCTATGATCACTTTCCACGTTAACGGGAAACTGCACCGGGTGGATACCAGCCCCGACACGCCGCTACTTTGGGTGCTGCGCGACAACCTCAAGCTCACCGGCACCAAGTTTGGCTGCGGCGAGGGTTTGTGCGGCGCCTGTACGGTCCTGATCAACGACCTGCCGCAGCGCTCCTGCAGCATCTCGGTCAGCGAGGTGCAGGACAAACGGATCACCACGATCGAGGGAATCCCTGCCAGCCACCCCGTGAAAAAATCCTGGATCGCCCAGGAGGTGTCCCAGTGCGGCTATTGCCAGCCTGGCCAGGTGGTTTCGGCGGTGGCGCTCCTGAAGCGGCATCCCAAACCGACCGAGGTCCAGATCGACCAGGCCATGGCGGGCAACATCTGCCGCTGCGGCAGCTATCAGCGCATCCGCACGGCGATCCACGCCGCGGCCGGAGCGGGGAACAAGGGGGGCAAGCCATGAGCGAGGACAAGCAGATGAGCCGGCGCGATTTCCTCAAATCCGGGGCGGCCTTGGGCGGCGGCCTGGTCATCGCCTGCCACGTGCCGCTGCTGGGGCCCGCCTGGGGAGCCGGCGCGGCGGCCTTCGCCCCCAACGCGTTCCTGCGGGTTGCAAGCGACGGCACGACCACGGTCATCGTCGGCAAGGCGGAAATGGGACAGGGGGTGTACACCTCGCTTTCCATGCTGGTGGCGGAGGAGCTCGCCTGTGACTGGCGCATGGTCCGCGTGGAGGCCGCGCCGGTCGCTCCGGCCTACAACCACACCACCTTCGGATTGATGGTGACCGGCGGCAGTTCCAGCGTCTGGAGCGAGTGGGAGCGGCTCTCCGGCGCGGGCGCCACCGCCCGCCTGATGCTGGTGCAGGCCGCGGCGCAGACTTGGAAGATTAAGCCGGAGTCCTGCCGGGCGGAAAACGGCGCGGTGCTCGGCCCCGCGGGACAGCGCCTGGGTTACGGTGAGCTGGCAGCCAGGGCGGCCAAGCTTCCAACGCCCGAAAAGGTGGCGCTCAAGGATCCCAAGCATTACAACCTGCTGGGAAAACCGATGCACCGCATCGACAGCCCGGCCAAGATAGCCGGCAGCGCGATCTTCGGCATCGACGTCCAGGTCCCCGGCATGCTGACCGCCGTGATAGCCCGCCCCCCGGTGTTCGGCGCCAGCTTGAAGAGCATGGACGCCACCAAGGCCCGGCAGGTGCCCGGCGTAGTGGAGGTGCTGGCGATTCCCGCCGGGGTGGCGGTCGTTGCCAACGGATTCTGGCCAGCCAAAACTGGGCGGGACCAGTTGGAAACCGTGTGGGACGAGGGGCAAGGCAGCGGGCTCTCCACGCAGGGGATGCGGGAGGAGTACGCGCGGCTGGGCGCGACTCCCGGGTTGGTCGCCCGCCGGGAGGGGTCGGCGGAGACCGCCTTGCCCGCGGCGGCGCAGCTGCTGCAGGCCGAGTACGAGGTCCCCTACCTATCGCACTCCCCCATGGAGACGCTGAACTGCTTTGTCGACCTCAAGCAAGACAGTTGCCTGATCCGGACCGGCTCACAGTTCCAGACCGTGGACCGCGCCGCGGCGGCGAAAGCAGCCGGCCTGAAACCCGAGCAGGTGACCCTGGAGACCACCTTCCTGGGGGGCGGCTTCGGTCGCCGGGCGAACCCGGCCTCGGACTTCGTGATCGAGGCGGTGCAGGTTGCCAGGGCGGTGCAAAAGCCCGTCAAGGTGGTCTGGACCCGGGAGGACGACATCAAGGGCGGCTACTACCGGCCCATGTGGTACGACCGGATCAGCGCTGGTCTGAGCGAAGGCAAGCTTACCGCATGGAAGCACACCATCGTGGGTCAGTCCATTATAACGGGGACCGCCTTCGAGTCCGCCTTGGTGAAAAACGGGATCGACGACACCTCGGTCGAGGGTGCGGCCGACCTCCCCTACCCCATCCCGAACCTGCAGGTGGAGCTGCACAGCACCAAGAACGTCGTGCCGACCCTTTGGTGGCGCTCCGTCGGTCACTCGCACACCGCGTTCGTGGTGGAGAGCTTCCTGGACGAGGTGGCCCACGCCCTGGGCAAGGACCCCTACCGTTACCGGCAGGAATTGCTGGCCGGGCACCCCCGCCACCTGGGGGTCCTGAACGAAGCCGCCCGCATGGCGGGATGGGGAACCGCGCTGCCGGCCGGGCATGGTCGCGGCATCTCCGTGCACGAATCGTTCAAGAGCTTCGTCGCCCAGGTTGCCGAGGTCTCGCTCGACGCCTCCGGGAAACTGGTGGTGCACCGGGTCTACTGCGCGGTCGATTGCGGGAAGATTGTGAACCCCGACACCATCGCCGCCCAGATGGAGTCCGGCGTCGCCTTCGGTCTCTCGGCCGCGCTCTACGGCGCCATCACCCTGAAAAACGGCCGCGTCGAGCAGTCCAACTTCGACAGTTACCCCGTGCTGAGGCTCGACGCCATGCCCAAGGTGGAGGTCAGCATCATCAAAAGCGCTGAGAAGCCGGGAGGAATCGGTGAAACGGGGGTGCCACCTATCGCGCCCGCCGTCGCCAATGCCCTGTTCGCGGCGGTCGGCGCGCGGGTCCGCACCCTGCCCATGACGCCGGAGCGCATCGCAGCGGCGCGGGGAAAGGGCTAGGGGCTGGGGGAGCGAAACCTCTCTCTTCGTCTTGTACCCCTATGAAATGGCGCTGTTAGGGTGAGTTATTGTTTTCAACTTCTCGCACTCTCACAAACTCTCCCTCGCCCCTTGGGAGAGGGTCGGGGTGAGGGATTTGCCCTGGCGCTACAGCTGCTCCGTGGAGACTCCCTCACCCCTGCTCTCCCGGAGGGCGAGGGGATACGGCGCCAGAAAACAACATCAGCCCTTAACAGAGCCTATGAAATAGGGAACGTGGTGAAGCAGGGAGTGCCTTCGCCGACAGAGACCCCCCCTGTCTCGCTGCGCGAGCCTTCCCCCCTACTACGCAGGGGGGATTGCGATACGTCACTAACACAACAAGTAAAAGGAACCGACACGTGAACGAGCTGCACATCTATGAAGAAATAGTCCGCCTGAAACGCTCGGGAGAGCCGTTCGTGCTGGCGACCGTCATCGAGAACAGCGGGTCATCGCCCCGCAAGGCGGGCGCCAAGCTGCTGCTGCGCCGGGACGGCAGCATGCTCGGAAGCGTAGGGGGCGGACGTGTCGAACAGGAGACTATCAATGCGGCCCGAGAGGCCCTCGCGGAGGGGTCGCCGAGAACGCTGCAGTTCGTGCTGGACGAGGAGCACGGCTTTGCCTGTGGCGGTGCCATGACCGTCTACCTGGAGCCGCACGGCTGCGCCCCGCGACTGGTCATGTTCGGCGCCGGACACGTGGGAAAGGCCGTGGCCGCCCTTGCCAAGGGATGCGGCTTCCACGTAACCGTAGTGGATGAGCGCACCGAATGCGCCAACAGCGAGGAGATCCCCTGTGCCGACGAACTGGTCCTGGCGACGGTCAAGGACGCCTTCGGATTGCTGAACCTTTCTCCCGACAGCTTCGTGGTGGTCGCCACCCCCGGTCACCTATCCGATTTCGACGCGGTACGGGGCGCCTTGTCCACGGAGGCGCGCTTCATCGGCCTTTTGGGGAGCCGCCGCAAGCGCGAGGTGCTGCTCAAGACCTTGTGCGACGAGGGGTATTCCGAGCAGCAGCGCGCCCGGGTGGTGACACCGGTCGGGATGGAAATCTGTGCCGAGACGCCGGAAGAGATAGCGGTCAGCATCGTCGGACAGCTGGTGCGGGAGCGGAGGAAAAATGACCGATAGTGTGGCGGCGATACTGCTTGCCGCCGGGGCATCCCGGCGTATGGGGGCCTGCAAACAACTGCTTCAGCTGGAGGGAACAACGGTCCTCGCCCGCTGCCTGGAGACGCTGCTGCACGGCGGGATACAAGAAGTGATCGTGGTAGTGGCTCCCTCCGGTGATGAGGTAGCCACGGCGGCGGCAAGCTACCCGGTGCGAGTGGTGCGCAATGCCGAACCGGACGGCGACATGGCGACCTCGATCTGCACCGGCCGGGACGCCCTGCCCCCACTCGCGACCGGCGTCGTGATCGCCCTGTGCGATCATCCGCTGGTCAGGGCGCAGACCATCTCGCGCCTGGCAGAGGAGCACCTGCGGTCTCCCGAGAGCATCATCATCCCCTGCCACGATGGCCGCCGCGGACACCCTCCCCTGGTGCCGCGCCGGCTCCTGGACGATCTAGAGACCCCCTTGACGCTCAGGGACCTGTTGCGGGACAACAAGGACCTGATCCATCACCTGGAGCTGCCAGACGACGGGGTGCTGATCGACATGGACACCCCCGAGGATTACAGGCGCATCGCCGCGATGCACCGCCCCGGCACCTGATACTCCCTCAACGCCAAGCGCAAGCAATCCGGCGACACGCAGATTACACGACAGCATCCGTAAGGGCGAACCTTGTGTTCGCCCTTTATTATTTCCAACGCGACAGCCTCAAGCAGTTTACCCGCCACTGCGAATATTCAATCACGCGCCGCCTTTCGTGGTATCTTCTTCTCGGTAGCGTCTTAGCATCCCCCGCAGCGGAGTTCTTGATGAAAAAATGGTTTATAGCGATCCCCCTTGGCATTGCCGCGCTCCTGGTCCTGTAACTCGGGGTTATGCTTTGGCGCCTTCCGTCAGTGGGAGGCCTGGTCGATCGCTCGACGAACCTGACCATCCAGGTGAAAGACTGGAAAGGGGTATTCCACCCTTTCGTCGTCGGGCCGCAAAACAGCTACTGGACACCCTCGGACGGCATCCCGCCGGAGATGAAATGGGCGGTCATCGTGGCTGAGGACGGCAATTTCTACCAGCACAAGGGGATCGACGTCAAGGCGATCAAGAACGCCATCAAGTACGACCTTGAGAAGAAGAGCTTCGCCCGCGGCGCCTCGACCATTACCCAGCAGGTCGCGAAGAACCTCTTTCTGACCCGGGAAAAGACGGTCACCCGCAAATTCGAGGAGATCGTCCTCGCCAAGCGGATGGAATGGACACTCACCAAGGATAGGATTCTAGAGTTGTACCTGAACGTCGTCGAGCTCGGCCCCATGGTGTACGGTATCGGCCACGGCGCGCAGTACTACTTCGAAAAGCCGGCCAGCGAGCTCAGCACGCGCGAGTGCGCCTTTCTGGCTGCCATGCTCCCGGGACCGAAGATCACCTTCAATCCCTACAAGCATCTGGGACACGTGCTGAAACGCTCCGACATGATCCTGAGGCTGCTTCGGGACCGCGGCGTGCTGACCGAGGAGGAGTACCGACAAGCGATGGCCGAGGTGCCCAACATCGCCGGCATGCAGAAGAAGGTGGATCAGAGCATCTCGGGGAAGGTGCAACGGTTTTTCAAGCAGATGTTCAACTTTTTGCGGTGATCATCCGTGCATCACCTACCTGGCAAGTGCAGTATTGGCAATAGGCAATTTGTTTATCAACATATCCAAGGCAGGAACTCAATCAGAGCCTTTGACCCTGATCCGGCACTCTAGCTTACAAAACGGCAAGGCACTGAATATAAGCACCGCAAGCAGTCTAAATTTGCAACACTCCGGCAACGGGTTACACTTGTGACTGCTCCCCAATTTTCCCAACTGCCAAAAGAGGTAACGTCGATGTTTGAGTCAGCGGAACTCGGCCACAAGATCACCAAGGCATTCTACCGGCAGCAGGTCCCCGACCTGCGCGAAGCCCTGCTCGACGCCCAGATCGATCTGCTGCAGACCAGGAAGTTCCCGGTCATCATACTGATCGCCGGGGTGGACTGTGCCGGTAAAGGCGAGACGGTCAACATCCTCAATGAGTGGATGGATCCGCGCCACATCGAGACCCATGCCCTGCGCGACCTGACCGACGAGGAGTTCGAGCGGCCCCCCATGTGGCGCTATTGGCGCGCCCTCCCCCCCAAGGGAAAGCTCGGCATCTTCATCGGCAGTTGGTACTCAAATCCGCTGCTGGACAACGTGCACGGCAGCATCAAGAACGCCGAACTGGACCAGCAGCTGGAGCGGATCATCCGCTTCGAAAAAATGCTCTGCGACGAAGGGGCACTGATCCTCAAGTTCTGGTTGCACCTTTCCAAGGACCAGCAGAAGAAGCGCCTGAAATCACTGGAGAAGGATCCAGCCACCCGCTGGCGGGTCACGGACACCGACTGGAAGCATTTCAAGCTCTACGACGATTTCCACCGCGTCTCGGAGCGGATGCTGCGCGCCACCAGCACCGCCGAGGCGCCCTGGCTCATCGTGGAGGGGAGCGACCCGCGCTACCGCTACCTCACCATCGGCAAGGCCATACAGATGTCGCTCAGGCAGCGGCTGGACGCTCCCGAGGTCCCCAATGTCGTGGAGCCCTTCCCGCCCATCACCATGGCCATCGACGGACTGCACATCCTGCAAACGCTCGATCTGAAGAAAAAGCTCGAGAAAACACAGTATGACGAGGAACTGGAAAAGTGGCAGGGGAAGCTGAACCTGCTCTCCCGCCACCCGCGCTTCAAAAAGATTTCCCTGGTGGTCGTCTTCGAGGGAAACGACGCGGCCGGCAAGGGCGGGGCCATCCGACGCGTCACCCAGGCCCTGGACGCGCGGCTGTACCGGGTCGCCTCCATCGCGAACCCGACCGACGAGGAGAAGTCGCAGCCTTACCTTTGGCGCTTCTGGCGCCACCTGCCGCGCAAGGGGAGACTCGCCATCTTCGACCGGTCCTGGTACGGGCGCGTACTGGTGGAGCGTGTGGAGGGATTCTGTTCGCATGCCGACTGGATGCGGGCCTACGGGGAGATCAACGACTTCGAGGAGCAGTTGGTGCGCCACCACACCGTCATCGTCAAGTTCTGGCTCGCCGTCAGCCAGGACGAGCAGCTCAAGCGCTTCAACGAGCGAGAGAAGATCGGGTTCAAGCGCTTCAAAATCACCGATGACGACTGGCGCAACCGGGAGAAATGGCCGCACTACGAGCACGCGGTCTGCGACATGATCGACCGCACCAGCACCGAGATCTCACCCTGGGTCCTGGTTGAGGCCAACGACAAGCACTACGCGCGCATCAAGGTGCTGAAAACCATCTGCCGGCATCTGGAGGAGGCGCTGGGCGAGGCATGAGGTTGACCTACCCCGCGTTGTCAGACAAAGCGGGCATGGCATCTTCAGGCGCGGCGCGCTCCGGCTGGGGGGCGGGCGCGTGGCGGTTGGATTTGAGCGGCTTTTCGGGGAGAAAGAGGGTGATGGTGAAGGCGACCACGGCGACCGCAGCCCCCGCCAGGAAGGTGGTGCTGATCGCGTCGCGGTAGGCCCCCAGCACCACGTCGCGCTGCAGGACCGGCAACTGGGCGATCTGCTGGATTCCCTGCTCGACGATGGAGCGCGCTGCCGCGCCTTTGCCGGAGACCAGGTGCATGTGGTGCAACCGGGTGGTCACGATCGCGCCGGACAGCGCCACCCCGAAGGCCCCTCCCAGGGAGCGGAAAAATCCGGCGGTCGCGGTCGCCATGCCGAGTTGGCCAGGGTCGACGGCGTTTTGTATGGCGACGGTCAGGTTGGGCATGACGAAACCGAAACCGAAGCCGAGCAGCGACAGTGCTCCCTCCATGAACGGGATCCCCGCCCCCACTGTCGCGGCCCACATGACCGCGAGCAATGCGGTCGCGGTGCAGGCCAGACCTATGATCGGAAATATCTTGTAGCGGCCGGTCCGCGACACCAGGCGCCCGCCTAAAAAGGACGAGGTGATCAGGCCGAGGGTCATGGGAGCCATCATCAGCCCGGCGCGCGAAGGGGAGAACCCAAGCACGAGCTGGAAATAAAGCGGCAGGAACACGGCCGTTCCCAAAAGCGCCATGAAGGTGAGCCCGATGACCAGTGAGGCTATCACGAAGACCTTGTTGCGAAAGATCGCCGGGGCGAAGACGGGCTCCGCGGCGCGCCGCTCCTGGCGCACCAGGAGGCAGAAAAGCAGGACCGAGGCCCCTGCCAGGGTAAGGATAACCGGCGAGGTCCAGGGATAGCTGACGCCGCCCCAGGTAAGAAGCAGGAGCAGCGTAGTGGTACCCGCGCTCAGAAACGCCACCCCCGGGTAGTCGATGCTGTGCGAGATGCTGCGCTGCGGACGCCGGAACCCGAAGACGATGAGCGCCAGCGCCAGGGCGCCGACCGGGAGATTCACGTAAAAGATCCAGCGCCAGGAAAGCCAATCGGTGATGAAGCCGCCCAATAGCGGCCCCGCGATGCTGGAGAGGGCGAACACCGCCCCGAAAAGCCCCTGGTAGCGGCCGCGTTCGCGCGGGGCGACCAGGTCGGCAATAGTGGTCTGGGCGAGCGTGATCAGCCCGCCGGCCCCGAGCCCCTGGATGCCCCGGAAGATGATGAGCTGGGTCATGGAGCCCGAGAGTCCGCAGAGGCAGGAACCGGTCAGAAAAATCAGGATGGAAACCACGAAGAGCGGCTTGCGGCCGAACATGTCGCTCAGCTTGCCGTAGAGCGGCGTCGTGGTGGTGGAAGTGAGCAGGAACGCGGTCACCACCCAGGAAAGGTGCGATAGTCCGCCCAGGTCGCTGACGATCCTGGGGAGCGCAGTGCCGACGATGTTCTGATCCAGTGCAGCAAGGGCGAGCGCCAGCATGAGGCCGGCAAAGACGATGCGGATCTCACGTGGCGTGATCGGTTCAATTTTTTCTGCAGTGTGGATGGAGCTCATGTACCTGTTCCCGTTGTCTGATGTCTCTGTCTGGATACTCAGGCGGCGCCTGGAGAACTCTGCCGGTGCAGCAGGAACTCCGCCAGGGCTTTGTCGTGCTCCTGGATATGCTCGAAGAGCACCTCGGACAGCAGCTTGCAGGTCTCGATGACCAGTTGCACCGTCGCGCCGAAGCTGGCGAACTTGGCCTGCAGCTGCACGAACCTGGCGCTCAATTCCACGTGCACCGCTTTGTGGGCAATGAACTTGGGATACCCGACACTTTCCTGCAATCTTTCCTCATCCCGGAAATGCTTCAGCACGTATTGGTTCATAAACTCCAGGATGTCGGCGAGCAGTTCGCGGCTGCGTCCCCTGTCACACGCTTCCAGCAGGGCGTTGAACCTCGCGAAAATTTCCTTGTGCTGATCGTCTATCTCCGCCACCCCGGTTGCAAGCTTCTCATCCCATTCAACACGAAACATTCATTTTCTCCCTAAACACCGCAACAGCAACCGGCACCAGGCACGACATCCGGCGGTTGAGTGTGCTTCCGCGCGTTATGCCTTTTTCTGCAGTTCCGCCTGTTCGTTGCACTGCTGCACGACTTCCTTCAGCCAGGCGATTTCAGCGGGGATAAACGGTTTGGCGTAGTCAGTGTCCACGTTCAGCGCCCAGTGCAGCGGCGGCTCACTGGTCATAGCCAGGACGTGGCCCGGCACCTCGACATAACGGGCCTCGGACTTGGACCAGGCATTCAGTCGCTCCAGGGAGTCGAAGAGCATCAGGTAGTCGTTCCCCTCGGATTCCATGACGAGCGGCAACACCTGCCCCTCGGCGAGTCCAGCTCCCTCGGCACCCTCGGCACCCTCAGCTGCCGCAGCGGCTTCACCCTGGGCCGGCCCCTGCTCCATGGTGGGGACGAAAAAGGTCGCATTGAGGAAAATGTCGTAGTACTTGGACTGGTTCTTGGGGTCGTTCATGTCCTGGCGCAGCACAATCAGTGCGTCATCGAGTTGGCTCATTCGGGGTCCTTTTCATGGAGTAGTTGCGACGTCTTCGGCAGGGAAAGCGCGTCTAAGGTTTCGATTGGCACGGGGTCGTTTCAGGGAAAATCCGGGGAGGTGGCCAGTGATCATCGGGAGCCGCGTCCGGAAAGAGAGCCCCGACCTAAGGCTCCGGACCCGGGCGATCAGACGACGAATCCAAGCAGTACCTATGGCAAATTAGCGATATGGCAGCCGATTGTCAAGCAAATCTCCCGGACGGGGCGGCAGCCGCCGAGGGCCCTGTTCCCCATTCCCGGGCAGCTCGCACGCCGCGTTACCCCTCGTCTCCCTCCGGCCGCGGGGACGCGGGGGCCGACTTCTTCCAGTAGGGGGCCGTCTTGGGCATGACCCAGCGCACTCCGCCGCGGGGGTCCTCCGAGTCGCCGAGGTAGCGCGGGATCAGGTGGATGTGCAGGTGCATGACGGTCTGGCCGGCGGCGGGGCCGTCGTTGATGCCGATGTTGAAGCCGTCGGGGCTGCGCTGCGCCAGCTGGAGTTGTCTCATCCCGGCAACCAATTCGAACAGTGCAGCCTGCTCCTCCCCGGTCGCCTCGAAGAAGGAGACGATATGCCGCTTCGGCACGATCAGGCAATGCCCCGGCGTTACAGGGAATCCGTCCAGGAAGGCAAAAGCGTGGTCATTAACCAGAAGAGCGTTGGATATGTCCAGATTGCAGAATGGGCAGGTGGATTGGGTCATTTGTTCACTTTTGTTATGGTGAGGTTACGTTACTGCCGAATTTCCGAGCAGTCTTGGCAAATTTTTCGTCGAAAGTATAGAAGGCTTCGATAGTACCGCTTCCTGCAAGGTGAAGAGCATCCGCGAAATCCATACCACCTCGATAAAATTCAAGAGCATTTGAAATTTGTTCGGGGGCCTTCGCTTGGACATTGGGAAGACCGAGAACATGCACTATCGCCCTTTCTACCGATGCGGTTGGCAATTTGTAGACTGCCCTAAGTACCCATTCCATCTCCAGCAGGACGGTTTTTGGTAGTAATATCTCCTCGCTGCCTCGAATGAGATTTAATGCCTTTTTTGACTGCGGGGGATCGTCATTGGTAACATATCTGACCCAGACGTTTGTGTCGAGAGCAATCATGGCGTGCTATCCTTTTGCCATTCCTGCCTCAAAGCCTCGTCAATGCCCTCTTTCATTTCCTCTACGGTCTTGGCAGGCCCAGAATAACCGGCACATCCCAGCCCGTCCTCAAAGCTGGTTGACGGGAAACAACTGGCGGGCTTGAGTATGAGGCCGGCGGCGGTCTCTTCGATGAAAAATTTGGTTCCAGGCCGCCAGTGATGACTGTCACGTAGCGCCTTCGGAATGATGATCTGCCCTTTGCTGGAAAGCGTGGTAGTTTCCACGGCACCTCCGGTAAGATTAGGTAAGACCATCATATCGCGCCGGAGTTGCCCAGTCAATAGGTATCGGCTCGTCAGTGTCAGGAATAAGGCCAGTCATTACCGTTCCCGATTAGCGACAATCTTCCGCTTCCAAAAACTCTCCCTCCCCCCTTGCGGGGGAGGGTCGGGGTGGGGGGGAAGCAACCACGGAGTGAGGTTACCTTTGGGCAGTCATGGCACCTTCCCCCTCCCCCTGATATGGTTGTCAGTCGTCAAGGAAAAAACAGTTTTCCCGTCCACTTCTTGCAAGTGGCTGCTTTGAATGGTTTATTCCAGGGCGTATGCCGGGGC
>Ga0316217_10000025_pt1 | contig 219258 bp, 206 predicted proteins | sample 1anoAmetaG_FD_203633 | JGI IMG/M metagenome (GOLD analysis project Ga0316217, IMG submission 203633) | Freshwater microbial communities from Trout Bog Lake, Wisconsin, USA - 1anoA | ecosystem: Environmental > Aquatic > Freshwater > Lake > Hypolimnion/Profundal zone | place: USA: Wisconsin... | reverse complement strand
CGAGTGCCGAGTGCCGAGTGCCGAGTGCCGAGTGCCGAGTGCCGAGTGCCGAGTGCCGAGTGCTTGGTTGGTGTGTTTGGTGTGCGCGTGGCTGATGTTGCTTGGGGTCAGGTCTGAGGCGTTTGCGTTATCGCCGCCTGCTGCGGTGAAGAACCTGGCGGCGTGGTACGATGCGAGCGATAACACGACGCTGACGACGACGAGCGTGGTGACGCAGTTGACGGACAAGAGTGGGAATGGCGAGACGTTAACGTCGCCGTCGTCGACTGGACCCACCTATGTAGCGGGTGGGATCAACGGTTTGGGAGCTCTGCAATTCTCTGGCGCACAGTACATGGCTTCTAATGATACCAATTTCTCTCGTTTTCTGCTGCCAACCTCAACGGTCTTTGTTGTCGTAAACCCAAGTTCAACGACAGCTGCTCCTATTGTGAGCAGTAATGTTTATGGATATACGACCTACTACAGTCTTTTTTTTAGCAATGGTCGTGTATACTTCAATCTGGGTGATGCTGATTATGATGTTGTCGGGCCTGCGGTGTCGTATAGCGGGACTCACTTATGGACGGGAGTTGGATCGCAAACTGGACAAATTTCTCTTGCAAAAGATGGTTCAGTGTTAACGTCAGTCGCAGCTCCAAAGAGCGGGGAAACGATTGCTTGTGCTCTGAATGTCGGTGCGGTGGGATCTTGTGGAGGAAGTGCTAAAGAAAGTTACTATCAAGGCCAACTCGGTGAAATTGTTTTTTACAATACCCCGCTCTCACAGACGAACGAGCAACTTGTTGAAGGTATTCTTGCGTGCAAGTGGGGTTTGCAGAGTCAGCTTCCGAGTAATCACCCTTACTACAGCACATGTCCGAATGGTACGGAGAGTGCGAATCTGAGTGCGATCTCGGGCCTAAGTGCCTGGTACGATGCGAGTGATGCCAGTACGATCACGACGGTACCTTTGATCTCACAGATGACGGATAAGAGCGGGAATGGGAACACGTTAACGCAGAGCACACAATCAGCGCAGCCGTATGTAACGACGATCAACGGTCAGCAAGCGTTAGAGTTTAGTGGCTCTCAGTATCTTGCCTCAAGTGCAACAAATACATTGGCAACGGGCTCGAATCCATCATCGATGTTTGTCGTTGCCTCGGAAGGCGGCAGTGGTTCATTCTATGCTGCTCTTCTGACCTATGGGACTACAAGTGGATCTTTCTCATCCCGTGACTTAGGGGGGCATAATGGGTTTACTGTTATGTCGACAGAGTACGGTTGTGATATTTATTCGAATGCCTACCTTTGGTCGACGTCGTCACCTCCATCATTGGTAGACGATGTTTTTGGCAGTACGCTTGAATCACTCATTTTGAATGGTGGTGCATCGCAAACATGCCCCGTTACTCCCAATACACCGAGTTCGACGCCGTTGTATCTTGGTCGACGCTCTGATGGATACAATTGGACCGGTCCGATCTACGAGGCATTGATCTATAACAGCGTTCCGAGTACCGCTGAACGTCAATTTATCGAAGGGTACCTGGCGTGCAAGTGGGGCCTGCAGAGCCAACTCCCGAGTAGTCATCCCTACTACAGCACGTGCCCTGCGACGGCGACGCCGAACCTGACGTTGGTCGCGGCAGTGAGCCCGACGGGAAATCAACCTCCCGGCACGGTGCTGACGTATACGACGACGTACACGAACAACAGTGGGACGATAGCGTACAATCCAACATTCAGCGCAGCGATCCCGGCCCACACGGACTTCCAGGTCGGCTCACTCACGTCGAACGCCGGGAGCACGGGGTTATCGTATACGGCGAGCTACTCGAGCGACGGCGGGAGTACGTGGACGTACACGCCGACGAGCGGCGCCGGTGGTGCTGGGAGTGGGTATGATCGGACGGTGACGAACATTCGTTGGACCTTGAGCGGTGCACTCGCTCCCGGCAGTGGCGTCAACAGCGGGACGGTGGGGTTCACCATCAAGATTCAGTGAGTATTGGAGTTATCGCGTAGGCCTGCACGAGTCGGGCATTGCTAATGTCACAAACGTGACCGATGGCAAGGAAAATGCGAAAAATATGACAATTTCGCGACGATTTGCAGACGAAGTCTTGATAGAGTAGGGGCAGATGAAACAAAGGCACTGCGGCTACGATCCAAACGAAACCACAGTAACCGGCGGCATCTCTTCGGTATAGGCGATTTTTATGAACAGGCTCTTTCGTTAATGATCGCGACTCCTCGGGGCTACTCTACCGTCTTTTGATCGCTCGCTCCTCATCGTGATATCCGAACTCCTCGACCCTCAAAAACGTCAATGTCGTCTCAATTGCTCTCTTGAATATCAATCGCCCCGAGGCAGTCTTCTGGAAAGGCTGCCTCGCTCTTTTGCCCGCAAGTAGAGACTTTATACCTACGTGGCGACGGCAGCAGGGGTCGTTCCGTTTGCATCGCAAGGACTGCGCGGTGTTCTTGCGCTCTTTGCGTATGTTCGTCTTCTTGGCGGTCCTGCTAACCCCAGGGCTTGTGCTGTCGGCACCGCACCTGCAGCGTTTCGTCATGACGACGTTCGTTTTACAGGCCGATCGTCAACGACTCCGCGTCGGCGATCACCTCCATCTGACGGTACGGGTCGTCGTACGCGGGCATCTCCGTCATCTCGATCGACTGGTCTGGCCGGTGCTGACGAAGTTCTCGCTCGAGGGACGTGAGTCGCATCGACTGCCGGGCAGAGAGAGTACCGCGTATGTTGAGACGCTCACGTTACGCGCCGACCGAGCCGGTTGGGAGTTCCTTGAACCGGCAACGATCGACGCCATCAACGCGGCAAACGATGTCCCGAGTCGCTTCGCCTCAAACCCGTTGCAGATTCGCGTCGACTCGCCCTCAACCGACGCGGCCCGCACCGCTTTGCCGTGGGTGATCGGATGGGCGGTGCTCTTGGCCGTCGTCTTCGCCTTCGTGATATGGCGTCGCGTGCTTGAATGGGGCGCGGCGCGACTCCGAGGGAGACTACGACGCGCGGTGCCCTCGGTCGCGCCTACTCCTCCTGCGGTCGCTGTCGTGCCTGAGGGGCAGCATGAACCGGCGGTGGAGCATATTCGCACCGCGCTTGAGATGCTGCGGCGATCACCCGACCACGAAACGGCGCAATTGCTGCGACTTCGTTGGCGTGAAGCCTTCGCCGCATCCAGCGACGAGACGCTCGCCGATCTCGTCGCTCGTCTCCCCGATGGCGAGCGAGGGATCTTCGCCCGTGCTCTGCGCGCCGCCGAGCGTATCGCCTTCGTCGCCGATGATTCACGGATGACGGCGATCGACGAGAGTCTGATGCTCTTCGATACCGCGCTCGCCCGATTGGCGGGATACTGATGGATCGTAGACCGAAAGGAGCGAGTATGCTCTCGACGCGCCCGCAAGACCTCGCCGATCTGCTGACGACGACGATCGTCGGTCAACGCGATGTGCTCGAGGCGCTGCTCTTGGCGAGTATCGCCGGTGGGCATCTGCTGCTTGAGGGGCCACCCGGCTTAGCGAAAACGCTCGCCTGTCGCGCCCTCGCCGCCGGAATAGGCGGAGTCTTCAAGCGGATTCAATTTACTCCGGATTTGCTGCCGAGCGACGTCGTCGGCACACGCATCTTCGATCAACGTACCGGTGAGTTTTCGGTCTCCCTCGGCCCGCTGTTCGCCAATATCGTTCTTGCCGATGAGATCAATCGTGCACCGGCAAAGGTGCAGTCGGCGCTCTTGGAGGCGATGCAGGAGCATCAAGTTACGATCGGGCCGCAGACGTATGCCTTGCCTACACCCTTTCTGGTGATGGCGACGATGAATCCGCTCGACGCCGACGGCACCTACGCCTTACCGCAGGCGCAGATGGATCGCTTTCTGATGAAGATCATCGTCGATTACCCGACGCCGAACGAAGAGATGCTGATTCTGGAGCGTTTCTCCGGAGGCGAGGCACCGTTACCACTCGGTACGACGACGATCGACGACCTGAGTCATTGGCAGCAAGAAGCGCGTGCCGTGCATCTCGACTCCACCTTGATGCGGTACATCGTCGCCTTAGTCACGGCGACCCGGTCGGTGCATCCGTATATCGAGCGCGGCGCGAGCCCGCGCGCAACACTCGCACTCGCCGCCTTGGCTCGGGCAAAGGCGCTGCTCGATGGCCGTGCGTACGTTGTGCCTGACGACATACGTTCACTCGCCGCCTCAGTGCTACGACATCGCATTGCTCTCAGCTATCGTGCAGCCGCCGACGGCGTATCGACGGAGAGTTGTGTCGAAGAGGTGATCGCTCGTGTACCTGTTCCGTAAAATGAAGAAGGCGATTGTGCTCCGATGAATATTGAAGTGCTCGGGGGGCTCGCCGGTTTCTTTACGACGATCAGTTTTCTCCCGCAAGTGATTCGTGTGTTACGGACGCGCGAGACGAGCGGTATCTCGCTGGTGATGTACTTTGCATTCGTCGTCGGCGTCGCACTCTGGGTCTGCTACGGCGTCGCCTTACATCGTGAATCGATTATCGTCGCCAACGTCGTAACGTTGGTGCTCGCCGGTTGGGTCTTGGTCTTGAAGTGCGGAGCCTGTCTTCGCGGCGAGGCATGGTAGGGCGACACCGCGCGCGGACGATATGGTTACTCGTGACGTTGGTGCTCGTCGTTCCAGCCGCTTTGCTCTGCGGTGCTGTCCCGATCGATCTCTTGCATCCCTCGATTATGCGTACCGTGTTCGGATTACGCTTGGCGCGTATCGCTGCAGCCGCTCTGGTCGGTGCCTCGGTGAGTCTCGCCGGAGCTCTGCTCCAGACGTTGCTCGAGAATCCGCTCGTCGATCCGTATATTATGGGCGCGAGTGCCGGTGCCGCTCTCGCGGTTGCGCTTGGTATCGTCTTGCACTGTGCCGTTGCTCTTTTGCCGGGGTTTGCGGCGGTCGCCGCTCTCGGAGCGACGGCGGCGACCGCCGAGCTTGCCCGCATCGGTACGCGTATCTCGCCGGAGCGCGTCATTCTCGCCGGTGTCTCGCTTTCGGCGATCTGTGCGGCGATCGTCACCATGATCACGATTCTCTTACCCTCACTCGCCGGTGAACTGGCGTTGCTCGGCTGGCTCGGTGGCGGTCTCGCCGGACGTACGTGGTCTGATTTGTTATGGCCGGCGCTCTACGCTTTCGGCGGCACGATGATCGCCTTCGCTCTCGCGCCGCGTCTCAATCTGCTGCGTCTTGGTCGTGATCGTGCCGCTGCGCTCGGTTTCGATATGGTGGTGCTCCCGTGGTTGATCGTTGTCGCTGCGGCATTGCTCACGGCCGCTTCGGTGAGCCTCGCCGGGATGATCGGCTTCGTCGGTCTGTTGGTGCCGCATGCGACGCGTCGTTGGATCGGCGGCGATGCTCGTTGGCATCTGCCGAGTACGGCTCTCCTCGGCGCAATCACGCTCGTCGTGGCCGATACGCTGGCGCGTAGCGTGTTGCCGCCGATCGAGTTGCCCCTGGGACCATTGCTCGCGATCGGCGGCATACCCGCCGTGTTGCTCTTAGCTCTCCGCCGTAGTCCTGCGAACCTGCTCTAATGCACGATCTCTCTCAGACGACGTTGATCGGTGATGCGCTCTCCGTACGTCTAGGCGATACGATGGTGCTCGACGCGGTGAGCCTCTCGCTGCAATCCGGTCGACTCTATGCGGTTATCGGACCGAACGGAGCCGGCAAAACGACCCTGCTTCGTACGCTCGCCGGTCGTATTATACCGATGCGCGGTCGCGTGCTGCTCGACGGCAGAGAGGTCTACCGCCTCTCGCCGCAGAGTCGTGCGCGAGCGATCGCGGCGATTGCGGCGAGCGAGACGCATCGCGACGAGCCGGGGATGATGCAGAGTCTCCTGACCGTAGCGGAGGCGGTCGCTCTCGGTCGTGCACCGTACGCTCCTTGGTGGTCTTGGTTTGAGCAGGTCGATGATCGCCGTGCCGTCGCTGCCGCGATCGAACGGTGTGATCTTGCGCCGTATACCGATCGGCGACTCAGCACGCTTTCGAGTGGTGAACAGGCACGCGTCGGTATCGCTATCGCTCTGGCTCAGGAGAGCGAGATTCTCCTCTGCGACGAACCGACGGCCCGACTCGATCCGCGCCACGCCCACGAGACGCTCGCGCTGCTTCGTCGACTCGCCCACGAGGGCAGAAGCATCCTCGTGACGCTGCATGATCTCTCGCTCGCCGCCTGCTACGGCGACGTCCTCATCCTGCTCCGTGACGGCCGAGTCGTGGCACAGGGGGCTCCGCAAGACGTTCTGACGACCGAGCATCTTCATGCGCTGTACGATCTCCCGATCGAGGTTCGCTGGGATCGCGAGGGCGGCATCCTCTGGACCGGCGTTATGCAGGGGGGGCTCAACGGCAGACTCGCTGCACCCGTAAACCGACGATGCGGGTAAGGATACGATCGAGATGGGGGCCGGGGCGAAAGAGATCGTCGCTATTGAGGCGTACGACGCAGCCCGCGCGTATCGCCGGGAGATTGCGCCACGTCGGTGTCGCGCTCAGATCGGTATCCGATGCGGTGACGATAAGACGCGGCGGATGGACGAGGAGGTACTCTTCGGAGAGCGTCGGCCAGGGTACGCGACTTGTGCCGCCGATGTTCCGCACATGCGCGAGGGTAAGCAGCGTATCGAGATAGCTGCCGCGCCCCGCGACGTAGAGCGGATCGATGCCGATCGGGACGATCCCGTCGATCCACGGCATCGTACGAGCTCGCACACGTTGTTCTCTCAGATGTGCCCGTAGTTGAGCGAGCAGGTGCTGAGCCTGTCTCTGTGCGCCGGTCAATTCGCCGAGTGTGGCGATGGCGGAGAGCGCATCGTCGAGAGAATCGTTCGGAATGCAAACCGCACGAACGCCGAGTCGGCGGAGTCGCTCGACAACCGGCTCTTGGTAAGGGATGCCGACGACAAGATCGGGATGCAGCGCGATAATCTGCTCGATACTGATCGCTCGTAGCGAGCCGATACGTGTGATACGGCGTACCGGAGCCGGACGATTCGAGAGGGTATCGACACCGACCAAGCGTTGCACCAGACCAAGCGCGGCGAGATCTTCGGTCAGCGACGGTGCGAGCGAGACGATGCGGTATGCTCCTCCTGCGACAGGGTACGACTGCGGTGATCGCTCCCGATGGCCGTTATACCGTTGGAGGATCTGCTCACTGAGTACGACGACGCATCCCAAGAGAAGGAGAAGCAGAGTCGTGACTACCGCTTTTTTCGGGCGTCGGCGACTCTGCTCCATGGGATCGAAGCGACCTATTGCGTCGCGAGTTCGATAGCGTACCGTCGACCCGGCAATGGATAGCCGTCGTAGAGTTCGTAGGCACGATTGGTCACGTTGAGCGCTCGTACGGTCACGATCGCGTGTGAGGCGATCGGTAGGCGTACGTAGGTATCGAAGGTGGTCCAACCGGCGATCAAGGTTGGATTCGTCTCGCTCGTCTGACTCGCACCGGCCGCATTCCCGATAAGACCGAAGCCGAGACGGTGCGCCCCGACGGGTCGCTCGATGCCGATGCTCGCGATACTTCGAGGAACGTAGGCGAGGCGCGTCTCCCCCGAGATCGCTCCGAGATCGAGTGCGCGGTAATTCTCGGTAAGCGTCGCCGTCATGGTGAGATCTGCGCCGAGGTTGTGTTCTGCGGTCGCGACGTAGCCGGTCGTGCCGGCGTGTCCGATATTCTCGGGGACGTAATTCGGCGGAGCAGAGACGATGAGGTTGTGAGCATCGCGATCGAAGAGTCCGAGTGAGAAACGCCCTCGATGCGTCGGCAACGTCAACGTCGCATCGATATTCCGTGAGCGTTCGGGGGCGAGACTCGGGTTACTCGCTCCGGGATAGAACAACTCTTCGAGATTCGGCACGCGGTAAGCACCGCCGGCATTGAGCGTCAGTGCTAATTTCCCGAGCGGTAGCTTCGCACCGGCGGCGGGTACAACGACGGTTCCATGTGGGGTATCGTTCTCGGCGCGCATGCCGACGTACCAACGCCCTCCGCGATTGAAGAGGTGTTCAAGCTGCGCATACGCCGCCGTCTGCGAAGCACTGGTTGGGGTTGTCGTAGGCGGCGCGCTCGCGTAGAGATTGCTGTACCCGAGCCCGATGTTCGCGCTCTCACGCGAGAGGTCGATACCGAAGAGAGCATGCCCCGATGAGCCGCCGACCATATCACGGAGCGAGAGATCGACCCGTCGATCATCCGTCGTATCCTCCGCGATGAGTCCGGCCGGTTGCGTCGGATCGATGGTGCTGGCGAAATCGTAGAACCGGTACTCTGCTGCGACCGAGGAAAGCGAAAGCGTCGTCTGCGAGCGGGCACGCTGCCGCGTGAGGATCACGCCCAGATCGTTATGCGCATTATCATTGCGCAGAGTCGGCGTGAGATAGCTGAGGCCACCGGGTACGCCTGCGGCAAGACTGCTCGTGTCGGCGATGGCGTGCAATTGGAGATTCTTCGCGATGCGCGTATCGTAGGTGAGGCGACCGAGTTCGAGATGCGCATCGTCGTTCTGCCGCGTCCCGCCTGGATAAGGGTATGCGTCGGTTGCGACGTGATCCTCGGCGGCGATGCCGAGCGTTCCGCTGCCGAGGTGGGTCGCCGTTGCGGCGCGTATCGTACGTTCGCCGAAGCTACCGAGCATGAGGTCGACATCCGGGCGACTCGGCGCTCCCGTGATGAGATTGATCACTCCGGCGACGGCGCTGCTGCCGTAGAGGGTCGACGCACCGCCTTCAAGCACCTCGATACGCTCGATGCCGACGAGCGGCACGCTGCCGATATCGACGGCCCCGGTCGAACCGAGGTTGAGCGGCAATCCGTCGAGGAGGACGAGCACTTGATCGGAGCCCGCCGCACCTTGCAGACTCAAGCCTGCCGATGAGCCGTATGCACCGTATATCCGTGGCAACAGCGTCGGTACGCCTGCAAGGGCTTCGGCGAGCGTTCGAGCACCGCGTGCCTCGATCTGGGCTCGTGTGATAATCGTCGTCGGGCGTGCGCTCTGAAGAATCGGCTCGCTCAGTCGATCGGCGGTACTGACCGTGGCGATCGTCGGGAGATCGCTTGGCGAGGGAGTCGTTGTGGCGGCGGCGCAGACGGGGATCAGACTGAGTGCACAAAATGCACCCGTCAACAACCAGGGACGGAACATGAAGACACCTTACCTTTTCGCGAGGTAGCAGATGAGCAAACAACGTCGGTCCGGTATCCTGACTCTGCGGATCATTGCCGTAGTGCCGGTGTCTTCCCATCACCCGAGGCGACAGTGACAACGCGGCGGCTTCCCGCTTACAGTGGCGCGACCGTCCCCGATTCTCACGGGGTTCCCTGCAACAGACGCTGGGGGCGGCCTATTGCCTGGTTGACTGCAGCTCTCCTGCCGTCGCTCATGCTCGTCGGTTGCGCTGCTTCGGAGAGCAGGCTCGCCGATCGCGATCCCTTCGTCGCTCGAGTCGCCGGTTTACGGGATACCGTCGCCTTGGTGAGCACCGCGACCGCCTACGGTACCGCCGCTGCGATTGCGAGCGATCGCAACCACACCTTTCTGCTGACCGCAGCGCATGTCGTTGAGCATGATCGACGGGTGTTCTTGCGCTTCGACGACGGGGTACGAGGTATCGCTCGGGTCGTACGACGCGACGCTGCCGACGATGCGGCGATCCTCGAGTTTGATCGCGGCTCGTTGCCGACGTTGCCGTTGGCCGATCACCGTCGACCGCTGCTCGGTGAGAGGATCGGGCTCGCCGGTTATCCGGTGCCCGATGCATTCGAAGAGCAGCATCTCGGTATCGCGCTCTCGGTCTACGATGGCCGGATCGCAAGCCTACGTCGTGGTGCCTTTGAACTCGATGTGCGAGTCGTGCCGGGCGAAAGCGGCGGACCGGTGATTCGCATCGCGGATGGACGTCTCATCGGCATCGCTACCTCGCGTTTCGACGACGAGCGCTCGATCGGCTTCGCCGTTCCCATCGAGCGCCTGCGGCGCGTGCTCGCCGGATTGCCCCAGCAATGACGCGCCCTAGCGGAGCACCGGCAGTAAGCGAATATATCCTTGATTGCCTGCCAGTGTCGGATGATCCGCCGCGACCTCGATCGTTGCGATGCCGCTGCGATAGCCCGGTGAGCTGATATCGAGACGATCGGGACCGACCGGTAACGGAAGGGCAAACTCGCCTTGTGGGTCGCTGATCGCTTGACGTCCGTGCAAATCGGTAATCGTCGCACCTACGATCGGTGCGTTGTTTGTTGCGTCGAGCACGCGCCCGACGGCGACGCTCCGATGGAGTAACGGCGAATAGTGGTGATCGCGGCAACCGCTCAAGGTAAGCGCGCAAACAAGGAGTATACTTGCGCCCGTGATATGCCGAAATCTGAAAGAGCGCTGAGATGCGGAGGCAGTACACGACGGTGCTACGAAGGGTGTGCGTACGATCATGATGACACCGTATCTTTCCGTTGGGATCTACTTGCTGATATGCGTTGCAGCGGCATTGCTTTTTTCGCTGATCCCCGGTCTTTTGAGTCAGCGTCGTCCGAATCCCACGAAATCCGACGCTTACGAGTGCGGCGTCGAGCCGACCTCGACGGTCGGAGGTCGCGTGCCGATCAGGTTTTACTTGATCGCGATGCTTTTTGTCATTTTTGATGTCGAGGCCGCCTCGCTCTATCCTTGGGCGGTTCGCATGCACGCGCTGCGATTCTTCGGATTATTTGAAATGGCGACGTTCATCGTTGTGCTCGGCATCGGTTACGCATACGTTTGGCGACGAGGTGGACTCGAATGGCGGTAGCCGGAGACTTTTTTCTCGCAAAGCTCGATGACGTTGCACGCTGGGCACAGAGTTCGAGTGTCTGGCCTTTGACGATGGGCCTCGCGTGTTGTGCGATCGAGATGATGACGGCGACGGCGCCTGAATACGATCTCGCTCGTCTTGGCAGTGAGGTCTTCCGTGCCTCTCCTCGTCAAGCCGATCTGATGATTGTCTCGGGGCGTGTCTCGCAGAAGATGGCACCGATTATTCGTCGACTCTACGACCAGATGGCCGATCCGAAGTGGGTGATCGCCATGGGTGCCTGCGCCAGTTCGGGCGGTGTCTTCGATGTCTACGCTCTGCTCCAAGGAGTCGACACGATTATCCCCGTCGATGTCTATGTGCCCGGCTGTCCGCCGACGCCCGATGCGTTGATCTATGGCGTCAATTTGCTCCAACAACAGATTCGTACCGGCGGACGCGGCGGCATCGTCGTTCGTGCGGCGTAGTGATGAGGATGCGAGATTGAGCGAGCAGATTCACGCCGACAGCATCGTAACCGAGCGCGTGACGCCGGATCGACTCTATAGCAGACTCCGTGAGTTGCGTGACGCCGGTTTTACGATGTTGCTCGACCTCGGAGGCGTCGATTATCCGGATCGTCCCGACCGTTTCGAAGTCGTGTACCATCTGCTGAAACTACCGCTTGCCCCGGCCGGCGTCTACGAGATCGCTCGTCCCGAGCGGCGGCGTATTCTCGTCGCGGTGGGAGGTGAGAAGCCGACGTTGTCCTCGATTGTCGATCTGTGGCCGGCCGCCGATTGGGCCGAGCGAGAAGTCTACGATCTTTTCGGGGTGCATTTTCAGGGGCATCCCGATCTGCGACGCATCCAGATGCCCGACGATTGGGAGGGACACCCGTTGCGACGTGATTATCCCCTACGTGGTCCGGCTCGTGATGCGGCACCCCGCCCGAACTTCTCGCTGAAAGGCAATGTGGGTGCGAATGTTCCGGCTACTCCTCGTACGGAAGTAAGAACGCATGAGTGAGCGTACGACGACCCTCCCGCCGCCGCGTCAACTTGACGTCATTGAGCAAGATGACGAGCGTATGCTGGTTTCGATGGGGCCGCAGCATCCGTCGACGCACGGTGTCTTGCAAGTCTTGCTCGAGATCTCCGGTGAGCGAATTACCAAGCTCGTCCCCGAGATCGGCTATCTCCACACCGGTATCGAAAAATCGGCGGAGAATCTCTTTTGGAATACCGCAACGACCGTCATCGAGCGGATGGATTATCTTGCACCGCTCTCCAACTCGCTCTGTTACTTTCTCGCCGTCGAACGTCTGCTCGGTATCACCGATCGTATCCCTGAGCGCGCTCAACAGATTCGTGTGCTGCTCGCCGAGTTAACTCGTATCGCCTCTCATTGCGTCTGGCTTGGGACGCACGGCATCGATGTCGGTGCGATATCGGCCTTTTTCTATTGCTTCGATCTGCGCGAACGTATTCTCGATCTCAGCGAGGCGGCCGGTGGCGCGCGCATGCATCCGAACTACTTCCGTGTCGGTGGTTTAGCATCGGATCTCCCTGTTGGTTTCCTTGATCGACTCGATGCCTTGTTGAAGTTTTTCCCCCAACGTATGCGCGAGCTACGCGATCTGCTCGTCGAGAATCCGATCTTTCGTGATCGTACGCTCGGCGTCTCGCGTCTTGCGGCAAAAGATGCCGTTGCTTGGGGTGTGACCGGCGCTCCGTTGCGGGCGAGCGGAGTCGCCTACGATGTCCGCAAAGCCTTTCCGTATAGCGGCTACGAGCAGTATACGTTCGATGTGCCGACGCGTACCGAGGGCGATGCCTACGCACGCTTTTTAGTACGCCTCGAAGAGATGGATCAATCGTATCGCATCTGTCGGCAAGTGCGCGAGCGTCTCGTCGCGGGGCCGATCGCTATCGATGATCCCAAGCTCGTTGCACCCGCGAAGCAGACGATCGCCGTCTCGATGGAGGCGTTGATTCACCACTTCAAGCTCGTCAGCGAGGGCATGCGCGTCCCCGCCGGAGCCGTCTATCAACCGGTCGAGGGGCCGCGCGGCGAGTTGGGTTACTACATCGTCAGTGACGGCGGAAATCGACCGTATCGCGTACGCACCCGCCCGGCCTCGATGTATAACTTACAGGTCCTCAAGCATCTTGGAGTCGGAGAGCTGATCGCCGATCTTGTCGTCGCTATCGGTTCACTCGACCCGGTCTTTGGAGAAGTCGATCGATGAGCGAGACGAGTCTCGTCGCTGCCCAAGAGCGTACCACGACCTTCGCCGCTCTCCGTAAGCGGCTCGACCCGGAGTTCGATACACTGATCGCCCAATACGAAGATTCGCGCTCGGCGCTCTTGCCGATTATCACGCGGTTTCAAGAAGAAGAAGGCTACGTCTCTTCCGAAGCGATCGATGCCTGTGCCGAGCTCTTGCAACTCTCTCGCTCCGTTGTGGAGTCGACGGTCTCGTTCTACACGCTCCTCTTTCGCAAACCGGTCGGTCGCTATATGCTCCAAGTCTGTCGTAACTTGTCGTGTAGTATCAACGGCGCCGATGAAATCATGGAGCGTGTCCGCGAGCGACTCGGCATCTCTCATCTTGAGACGACCGAGGATGGACTCTTTTCGTACGAAGAGGTCGAGTGTCTGGCGGCCTGTGATCGTGCTCCCTGTATGCAGGTCAATCTCGAATTTCTGTTCGATTTGACACCGGAGCGGATCGATACGTTGGTTGAGCAGATTCGCGCGGGTACATGTACCGTGCCGGCACGCGCGCAAACGCAGGTACCGGAGCGGACGTGGCGCCTCGCTCCTGGAGGTCACTGATGTCGGTTCTCATGCCGGTTCTTACCGCCGGAATCGGTGAGATCAATCTTCGTGATATCGATCTCTATCGCGCTCAGGGTGGCTACCGTCAGCTTGAGCGTGCGTTGACGACGTTGAAATCGGCCGACGTGCAAGAGGCCGTGACCCGTTCTGGCCTTCGCGGCCGAGGCGGTGCCGGTTTCCCCACCGGCAAAAAATGGAGTTTTCTGCCGAACGACGGCCGTCCGCGCTACATGGTCTGTAACTGCGATGAGGCCGAGCCGGGGACGTTCAAAGATCATCTGTTGCTCGAAGAGACACCGCATCAGGTCATCGAAGGAATTCTGCTCGGTGCCTACGGTATCGGCTCGCATCATGCGTTTATCTACATTCGTGGCGAGTTTCAGCGTGGAGCGGAGATTCTGCGTGAGGCGCTTGAACAGGCGCGTCAAGCCGGTTTCGTCGGCAAGAATCTCTTCAATACGGGCTACGATCTTGAATTGACGATTCATCGCGGCGCCGGTGCCTATATTTGCGGTGAAGAGACGGGGCTGCTCAATTCGCTCGAAGGACGCCGTGGCGAGCCGCGTTTGAAACCGCCGTTCCCTGCGCTGCATGGACTTTACGGTATGCCCACGGTCGTCAACAATGTTGAGACGTTGGCCTCGATTCCGCATATTCTTGAGCGCGGCGCCGATTGGTTCGCCAAGATTGGCCCGGTCCACTCGCCGGGTGTGAAGATCGTCTCGATCAGCGGTCATGTCCGTCGCCCGGGCAACTACGAAGTTCCGCTCGGAACGACGATGCGCCAACTCATCGATGAGTGCGCCGGTGGATTGCGCGAAGGTCGGCGCTTTGCCGGTGTGCAGCCCGGAGGCGCATCATCTGCCTGTCTCTTCGAAGAGCATCTCGATCTCTCATATGACTTTGATACGATCGCCAAAGCCGGTTCGATGATCGGCTCCGGGGCGATGGTCGTCTTTGACGATACGACCGACTTCGTCAAAGCGGCGTATGTGATCATTCGTTTCTTCGCTCACGAATCGTGCGGTCAATGCACGCCGTGCCGTGAGAGCGGCAACTGGATCATGCGTATCCTCCGTCGCATTCTCGACGGTCAAGGACGACTCGACGATATCGCGACCTTGCGCTCGGCGGGGCGTCAGATGACCGGACTCAATCTCTGCGCACTCGGTGACTCGGTCGAGCCGTTTCTCGCCTCGGTGCTTGAGCGTTACGAAGAACAGTTCCGTGCCTATATCATTGGGGAAGGCTAACATATGACGGTTGATGAGGTTCATCTCACGATCGATGGCGTCGCCGTCACGGTCCCCAAAGGGACGTTACTGGTCGAAGCTGCGAAGCGGGTCAACGAAAAGATTCCGGTCTACTGTTACCACGAGAAGCTTGGTCCGGCCGGACTCTGTCGCGTCTGTCTTGTCGAGATTGAAGGCGCACCGAAGCTGCAGATTGCCTGTAATACGCCGGTGACCGACGGCATGGTCGTTCATACGCATAACGAGCGCGTCGATGGTGGGCGTCGTGCTATTCTTGAAATGTTGTTGTTGAATCATCCCCTCGATTGCCCTATTTGCGATAAGGGCGGCGAGTGCGATTTACAAGATTTCACCATTGCCTACGGTCCCGGCAAGACGCGCATGACCGAGCCGAAAGAGCATAAACCGAAAGCGATCGATCTCGGTCCGACGATCGTGCTGGATCAGGAGCGTTGTATCGTCTGTCAGCGATGCACGCGCTTCGAAGATCTGATTTCGCAGGAGCACGGACTCGTCGTCAAAGAGCGTGGCGCGCACGATGAAATCGCGACGGCGACCGATGCGCCGTATCGCTCCGCCTTTACGGGCAACGTTACCGAACTCTGCCCGGTCGGTGCGTTGACGTCGAAGACGTATCGCTTTCGCTCACGTCCATGGGATAACCATCGCGCCGAGAGTACCTGTACCCAGTGTGCACTGGGCTGTTCGCTCTTTATCGATCAACGTCTCGGTGTCGTGACACGGACGATGAGTCGGCAAGACGATCCCGTCTCCGATGGATGGCTCTGCGACCGTGGTCGCTATACCTTCGCCTATCTCGACGACGATCGCCGACTCCGTACGCCTTTGCTGCGGCGAGACGGTGTCTTGGTACCCGTGAGCTGGAGCGAGGCGATGACGGCATGGAGCGAGGCGTTGCGTCATGCCGGTGATCCGCAGACCGTGGCGACTTTAGGCGGCGCTCGACTTTTGAACGAAGAGGCCTATCTCTTGCAGGCGTTGATGCGTGGCTGGGGATCGCCGCATCTCGATTGGCGTACCGGCCGCCGGCGGCAGGCGCTGACGGGGCGCGGAGCCGGTACGCTTGAGGGGCTTGAGCAAGCCGATGTGATCGTCGTTGTCGGGATTCCGCCGATGCAGAGCACCCCGGTCTTGGACTTGCGTCTCCGCAAGGCGGTAAAATGTCACGGGACTCGTCTTATCTCCGTCGGTGCCTATGGAGCCGCTCAGACGGTCGGAGAGACGCGTCTACGGCGGCTCTCCGAGGTACGTGCCGCATTGCCCGAGGGTTTGAAGTGCCTCGCCTTGCTCTGGGATGGGATCGACCCTGCGGCCGGACGTGAGTTGGCCGTGCTCGCCGCCGAATACGCCAAGAACGGCGTCGAGGTCGCAACCTATCTTGTCGGCGATGCGCCGAATGGGGTCGGTGCCGAGTCGATGGGTTTGCATCCACGCTACAAACCGCATTACGAACAGGCCGATCTCGCGGGACTCGATACTGAAGGGATTCTCGCGGCTGCCCGAGCCGGGCGTTTGAATGTGCTCTCGATCTTTGGTGCCGATCCCGTCCTCTCGTTCCCTGATGGGCCTGCGGTTCGTCGAGCACTCGAGAGCGTGCCCTTTGTGGTCGTGACCGAACTCTTTGCGACGCCGACGACCGATCTCGCAACACTGGTGCTGCCCGTCGCATCCTCCCTCGAACGGACCGGGCATACGACAAATCTGCTCGGCATGGTGCAAGCCGTCAATGCCGGATCACCCTTGCCCGACGGTATTCGTACCGAAGGCGAGATTCTTCTCGAACTCGCCGCTCATCTCGGTGTGACGTTACCCGCGCGTGAAATCGTCGCGGCTGCTGCATCACGTGCACTCGATCCGGCGCGTACAGCATCGTTTGCGTTGGGGGACGAACGACTCTGTGGTCATACTCCTCCCCCACGCGGCGAGCCGACACACGGCGAACTGACGGTGACGATCGGCCAGAGTATCTTCGCCGGTAGCGGTACGATGGCGCACGATCGGCCGATCGCAGCTCTTCGCGAAACACCGAGTCTCGCGCTCGCGCCAGCGACCGCCGAGTTGCTCGGCGTGGTCGCCGATGCGACCGCCGATCTCGTCTCCGGTGCTCGTCGTTTAACGGGGCTACGTATTCGTATCGATGAGCGACTCGCCGAAGGGCGGATCGGTCTGATCGACGGCCTCGCCGAGGCGCCGGCGAATACCTTCCTCGACGGCATGGCGGTGCAGTTGGAAGATATCCGGCTGCCGGAGGCTGTGTTGTGCTGACGCTCCTCGCCGCGTTGCCGTGGTGGCTGCTCGTCGTCCTCAAATCGGTCGTCGTCCTCGCGATCGTCATCACGACGTTCGCGTATGCCATGCTTTTCGAACGAAAAGTGATGGGATGGATGCAACTTCGCCCCGGTCCCAATCGTACCGGGCCCTGGGGCTTGTTGCAGCCGGCCGCCGATGCGCTCAAGATGATGTTCAAAGAAGATCTCATTCCGCGCACCGCCGATAAGCCGATCTATTTGCTGGCTCCGTTTATCTCGTTGCTGACGGCGATGGGCTGCTTCGCTGTCGTGCCCTTCTCCGAGACCTCGGGCGCACTCTGGAGCGTCGGTGATGTCAACGCCGGTCTCTTGGTGATCTTCGCTCTCGGTTCGATGGGGATCTATGGGATATCGCTCGCCGGTTGGGCCTCCGGCTCAAAGTATCCGTTGCTCGGTAGCGTCCGTTCGACGGCGCAGATGATCTCGTATGAACTGGCGATGACCTTATCCGTCGTCGGCGTTTTGATTCTCGCCGGAACGACCTCGTTGTCGGGTATCGTTCACGCTCAGTATCGCATGTGGTTTATTCTGCCGCAGCTTCTCGGCTTCGCGATTTATTTGACCACTGCGGTCGCCGAGACCAATCGTGCGCCGTTTGATTTGATCGAAGCGGAGAGTGAGTTGGTCGGCGGATTCCATACGGAGTACTCGGGTCTTCGTTTCGGTCTCTTCTTTATCGCCGAGTATCTCAATATGATCACGGTATCTTCCCTCGCAACTTTACTCTTTCTTGGGGGATGGAGTCCGTTTTTCGGTTTGACGATGATCCCTGGGATCATATGGTTTGCGATCAAAGTTGCATTCTTTCTCTTCGTATATATCTGGTTGCGTGCAACGATGCCGCGTATTCGCTACGACCGTCTGATGGCGTTTGGTTGGAAAATCTTACTCCCGCTGGCAACGCTGAATCTTATCGCCACGGCTGCATACATTGCGGTCGTTGGTTGAACGGGGAGAACTGGTCATGCGTAACCCTCTCAAGAATCTCACCGCACTCTTTGTCGGATTTCGCACGACGTTCGGCTTCTTGTTTGCGAAGCAGCCGACGATCGAGTATCCGAGCATAAAGAAACGGCATGCTCCGCGTTTTCATGGGTTACACGAGTTACGGCGCTATGAAAACGGCCAAGAACGTTGTATCGGTTGCGAACTTTGTTCGATTGCCTGCCCGGCGAATGCAATCACGGTGATCGGTACGGAGAACCATGACGGTGGGCGTCTCTCGCCCGGTGAGCGCGGCGCGGCACGTTATGAGATCGATGAACTTCGCTGTATTTTCTGCGGCCTTTGTGAAGATGCGTGCCCAACCGATGCGATTGTCTTGACTCCGCGTTTTGAGATGGCCGATTATCGTCGCGGCGCCTTTGTCTATGCGAAAGACCGTTTGTTGGTTCCACCTGAAGCGGGTGTAGGAGCGACGCCGGTCAATCCCGCGAACGGGATCCCCGCCGATCTCGGCACGGTCGCTCAACGCAAGAGCACCGTCGATCCCGATCAGGGATACGATGCGACGCATCGCGGCAGTATTCTGAAGCATCAACGGCGAGGATTGGCGGGATGATCATCGGTTTTGTGCTGCTGGCTGCGATTCTGATCGGGTCGGCCCTCTTTGTCGTTACGTCTTCACGTCCGGTACACGGTATCGTTGCCCTGCTGCTTAACTTTATTGCACTCGCGGTGTTCTACGTGCATTTAAACGCCGAATTTCTTGCCGTCACCCAGATTCTTGTCTACAGCGGCGCGATTCTCGTGCTCTTTGTCTTCGTCATCGCGCTGCTTTCGAGCGGCGTCGATCGACTTCACCTGACGGTCGATCGATTGGCGCGTCTGCCGATACCGAGTATCGCGCTGTTGGCGGCTCTCTTCGGTCTCTTCCTCTGGGCGCTTATGGGGCATCGCTTTCTCGAACCGTCGTTTCATGCGATGGCGGTTGGCGGCACTCCGGCCGGCATCGCCGATGCCTTCGGTAGCGTCGGGAGTTTCGGCACAGCCCTCTTTACCGCGCACGTTCTCCCTTTCGAGGTAACGGCTTTGATTCTGGTCGTCGCTATCGTCGGTGTCGTTGCCCTGACCAATGAGGAGTCTCGCCGATGAGCGCCACTGAGTTGAACGCGACGATCGCGCTCTCGGCACTCTTGTTGCTGATCGGTTTTGCCGGTCTCATTCTCCGGAGAAACCCCTTGATCGCGCTGATGGGTATCGAATTGATGCTCAACGCTTCGAACCTCGCCTTTATCGCCTTTGCGCGATGGTGGGGCAACACCGTGGGGCATATCTTTGCGTTCTTGGTGATCACCGTCGCCGCCGCCGAAGCCTCGATCGCTCTCGCAATTGTCGTCGTCGTCTTTCATGCTCGGTTGCAAACCGATCTTGACGATGTCTCTGGGCTGAAAGGATAACCGTGATCCAGCTCTTCGGTCTCTCAGAGAGTGCCTCGCTGCTCATGCTCGCTTGGCTCCTTCCCTTGGTGGGAGCCCTGGTGCTTTGGACGTTCGGCCCGTGGCTCCGTGCATTCGGTGCATGGGTCGGTACGCTCATGACGGCCGGTTCATGTGTCGCCATCTGTATGCTGATCCCGACGGCGATGAGTCTGCATGGAGGCAGAGCATCGGCGGGGCTTCTGTTCTCGCTCGTTACCTGGTTGCCCGGTATGGAGCTTGGTCTCTGGCTCGATCGCCTCTCGTTGCTCTGGGCGCTCGTGATCACCGGTGTGGGAGCCTTGATCCATCTCTATTCGATCGGTTATCTCGCCGGTGATCGTGCGATCGCGCGGTTTTTCTCGTATCTCAACCTCTTTATCTTTGCCATGCTGACGTTGGTGCTATCCGATAATTTTATCGGTCTCCTCATCGGTTGGGGCCTTGTCGGACTCGCCTCGTTCCTTTTGATCGGTTATTGGTTCGATCGTCCGTCGGCGGTGCTGGCATCGCAGAAGGCCTTTATCATCAACGTTGTCGGTGACATCGGTATCATGGTCGCCGTCTTTCTGCTCTTTACGCATCTCGGTACGGTGAGCTATCTCGAAACGTTTGCTCGTGTACCCAGTCTCGATCCGACGACGCTCTTCTTGATCTGTCTCGCGCTCTTCGTCGGTTGCGCCGCGAAGTCGGCGCAAGTTCCGCTCCATACGTGGCTCCCCGATGCGATGGAAGGCCCGACTCCTGTCTCTGCGTTGATTCATGCGGCAACGATGGTGACGGCCGGGGTCTACCTGATCGCGCGATGCGCGCCGCTTTGGGATGCTTCGCTGGCGGCCCGTGAATTGGTCGGTGTTATCGGGGCGCTGACCGCACTGACCGGCGCCATTCTCGGCATCGGCCAATGGGATATCAAGCGCATTCTCGCCTACTCCACGATGAGTCAAATCGGCTATATGATTCTCGGCGTCGGTGTCGGTGCCTATAGTGCCGGAGTCTTTCACTTTTTGATGCACGCCTTTTTTAAAGCCGCGCTCTTCCTCACGGCGGGCTTGATTATTCATGCGCTTGCCGACGAACAGGATGTGCGTCGGATGGGCGGTCTTGGCCGTCGTCTCCCTTTTCCGGCGGTCGCGATGACGCTCGGGACACTCGCGATCTGCGGTATCTTTCCGTTTAGCGGCTTTTTCAGTAAAGATGCGATTCTCTACGGGGTACTTTCGCAGGGTCATCGGTATCTGTACGGGATCGCGCTCGTTACCGCTGGTATCACGGCATACTATATGTTCCGTATGCTGTTCATGGTCTTTGCCGGTAGCTATCGCGGCGATGTCGCGCCGGAGGATGTCGGGATAACGCCGCTCGTCGCACTCCCAGGTCACCATCATGCGGAAGAGTCGTCTCATGATGCGCATCATGTGCACCAGCATGCTCATCATCAACACCATGCCCCGGCGTGGCTGATGCAGCTGCCCGTTGCCTTGCTGCTCGTCCCTACGGTCTTCGCCGGCTTCTTGGCCGTCGGCGGCGATGCGAGTCTTTGGGCTCGCTACGTCGCACCGCTCTTTCATACACCGATTGCGGCGACCGAGAGTATCCCTCTCGGTGAGACGACGTCGAGCATACTCGTCTTGCTCTGCTCGCTCGTCGGTATCGGGACAGCGTATCTTCGGTATGCAACTCCCGATGCACAGCGTTTTGCGATAACACGTCTCAAATACGAGTCGATGTTGATGCCGGCGGCGCTCCGTGAAGCCTTCTGGTTCGATGCGATGATCGATCGTGCTATCGTCCGACCGACGCGCTGGCTGGGAGATGTGATCGATCGGTGGGTGGAGCCGGTCGTCATCGGCGGCATGGTCCACGAGGCCGCCTTCTCGGCTCGCTGGCTCGGTCATCTCTTTCGTAGTCTCCAGACCGGCTTTGTTCGTGCCTATGCCTTTTTACTCGCCTGTGGCTTGGCGATATGGGCGGCTTACTATGCGACACTCGGAGGCGTTCGATGATTACGGCGCTGGTGCTGATCCCTCTCGCCGTTGCCCTCTTGCTGATGCTCTTGCCCGCTCGTGCTGCGGCTCTTTCGCGTTGGGTAGGGGCCGGGACGATGCTGCTCCTGTTCGTCGATCTCTGGCAGGCACGTTTTGCGCCCGATGAGCAGCGTACTTGGCTGTTGCGACCGTTCACGACGAGTCTTCATCTCGGACTGGGCACCGGCCTCAGTTTTTGGTTGACGGCGCTCTGCATTACGGTGACCTTCTGCGCAATTCTCGCGGCGCGAGTGCCGCGTATGCGCTCGTTTGTCGCCTTGCTTGTTCTGCTCGACGCAGCGATGACCGGTCTCTTTCTCGCGCGCGATCTGCTCCTCTTCGCCCTCCTCTGGGATGTGATGCTGCTTCCGGTCTTTGCGACGTTAATCGCTTGGACCGGGCATACAACGGCGGCGTGGCGCTATCTGTTGATGAATGCTTTGGGCGGCCTTACACTGCTCCTCGCCGTCGCTGCATTTGGGATCGCCTACGGCACGACCGATGTGATCGGACGCGGCGGCTTCTATCCGTTGGGCGTTCTTTGGGGTGGTTGGATCTTCGCCGGCATCGCCTTCGCCTTTTTGATCAAAACGCCGGTCTGGCCGCTCCATAGTTGGATGCCTGAGACCTACAGTGAACTCCCTGCCCCGATGGCCGCACTCGTGAGCGGAGTGCAGTCGAAAGCGGGTTTATACGGTTTTATCGTGATTTGTCTGCCGCTCTTCGGACATCAAATGCACGTGGCGGCTCCGCTGTTAACGGCGCTTGGTCTCATCGGGTTGCTCTATGGAGCGGTGATAGCCCTGATCCAGCGAGATGCACGTCGTATTCTTGCCTACTCCTCCCTCTCGCATCTCGGTCTCATTCTCATCGCCCTTGCGCATCCGGTCGCTTTACCTGGGGCGATGCTCTACCTGATCGGTCATGGAATCTTCAGTGCCGCGCTCTTTCTGATCGTCGGGTATGTCGAACTCCGTGAAGACACGTCACGCCTTTCACGTCTCGGAGGCTTAGGACGGGCGAATCCCCGTTTGGCGGGGGCGCTGCTCATCGCGGCGTTAGCTGCTTTGGGGTTGCCCGGTCTCGTCGGTTTCGCCGGTGAGATTACGATTCTCGCTGCGTTGTTCCGCGACGGTTTGATCGTTGTTAGCTTGCTTGCTTTGATACCGGTGGTTCTCGCCGCAGCGTATGCATTACGTCTCTTTCAACAGATTGCTCAGGGGCCGCCGGTTGAGGATCTTCCGCAGCGAAATGACCTCAATGCACGAGAGCTTGTAGCACTCGCGCCGCTTGTCGCCGCGTTCGTGCTCTTTGGTCTCGATCCGCAGCCCCTCCTTACTTTGCCCGAGGTTGCGTTTCACGCAACGGCGATTCCACTCGAGGGAATACATCAATGAATCTGCCCATCGCTTTGCCGGCTATCGGTGCCCATGATGTGCTGGCGTTGCGTCCGGTCATCGATCTTGCCGTGACGGCGCTTGTATTGATCCTCTTAGGTCTTATCGCCGGTCGAGATCGTATGCATCGCCTCGGTGCGGTGCTCTTCGGTTGTGCCGGTCTGGCGCTGGCCGGCAATGACGCTTTGGCGATCTATCGTACGCCGATCTTTGCCTTCGGTGGGAGTTACGTCAACGATGGTATGACCGTGGTCTTCGAGGGTATCATCATCGTCGCGACTGCGCTCTCCTTACTGCTCTTCTACGCATTTGAACGACGTACCGATATCGCCGCCGCCATCGCGCTCACGCTCTGGGCGGCGTGCGGTGCATTGCTCATGGCCGGTGCCAATACGTTCATGACGCTGTTCTTGGGGCTCGAGCTGCTCTCGCTCGCGCTGTACGCGCTCTGCGCGCTCTCGCAACGAGCGGCCGCACGTGAGGCCGCGCTGAAGTATCTGATGCTCTCATCCGCTGCGACGGCATTCGCGCTCTACGGTATGGCGTTGCTGTATGGCGTGACGGGCAGCGTCGCATTTTCGGCGTTGCTCTCTCCGACGATTGTCACGCCGTTATATACGCTCGGTCTCGGTTTGCTGCTTGGCGGGCTCGCCTTTAAGCTTGGTTTGGTGCCGTTTCATATCTGGATGCCCGATGTCTTTGAAGGCGCACCGTTACCGATTACCGCCTTTATGAGTATCGTGACCAAAGCCGGTACACTTGCGGTGGTTGCGCGACTTGTCTATACGGCGATCCCTACTGCCTGGTTGCATACGTTACTGATGCCGCTTTGGGTGCTCGCCGCTCTATCGATGGTGGTGGGCAGCGTCGCGGCACTTGCTCAGACGAATCTCAAGCGTCTTCTCGCCTATTCCGGCATCGCACAGATCGGCTATATTCTTGCCGCCTTCGCGGGCGGCACCGCGTATGGTCTACGGTACGGTATCTTCTATCTCGCCGGGTACATGTGTATGAATTTCGGTGTCTTTGCCGGTATCGCGTTACTCTCCGATGAGAATGACGAGGGTGCCCGACTTGTGTCGTACGCCGGCTTGAGTAAGCGTCGTCCGCTCCTTGCATTCGCGATGAGTATCTGTCTCCTCGGACTCGCAGGCTTGCCTCCGACCGTCGGCTTTACCGGAAAGTTGCTGATCCTTGCGAGTGCGGTGAATGCCGGTGCGACGTGGCTCGCTTTGATCCTCATCCTCGGTACCGCGCTTTCGCTCTACGCCTACGCCAAGATCATCCGAGCGATGTATACTCCCGTACGCGCCGATGGGGTCACCGCCGGGGTGTCGTCGATTCCCGTTGCAACCTTGCCGTGGCTTGCTTTGGCCGGTGCCGTCGTTGCGACGATCGGTTTCGGTTTCTATCCTCTCGTCCCGAGCGCGTTACTGCCGCTGTTACGATAGGCAGCTACGCGACGATATCGTCGAGCGCTTCTTCGAGCGTGGGATAACGAAAATGATACTCGGTCTCCAGCGTACGTGTCGGGAGAACACGTTGGCCGTCGAGTATCACGGTTGCACCTTCGCCAAAGGCCAGGCGCAGGGCAAAGGGCGGTACCGGGATGAGAGCCGGACGATGGAGTGCCTTGCCGAGTGCCTGAGTAAAGGTGCTATTCCGTACCGGGTTTGGGCTTGTTGCGTTGAGGATGCCCTCGGTGCCGTCGAGCGCATGTAAGTAGATTGCGACGACATCGTCGATGTGAATCCAAGAGTACCACTGCGCTCCATCGCCGATCTGACCGCCGGCACCGAGGCGAAAAATCGGCAAAATACGCGCCAATGCACCGCCGTCGGCACCCAGCACGAGTCCGGTGCGGATGATGGTCAGGCTCATGCCCAGCTCGAGTGCGTGCGCTGCCTCATGCTCCCATGCGACACAGACATCGGCTAGAAAGCCCGTCCCCGACGGACTCCGTTCGTCGAACGTCTCATCGAGGCTCGTGCCGTAGTAGCCGATCGCCGATGCGCTGATGTAGTGATGCGGCAGTGGTTGTCCGAGACTTTCGAGAGCGGCAAAAAAGGCGCGGGTCGCCGTCGTTCGACTGCTCCGGATCGCCTCTTTGACGCGCGGCGTCCAACGCTGTGCAACCGGCTCACCGGCAAGATTGATAATGGCATCGCAGTCGACGGCAAGAACAGCCGCCGCCGTAGGATCGCGGAGCGAAGCGGTCACGATGCTGACGCTCTCGCTTGCTCGTAACGTAGCCGCCAAGCGCCGTCCGATAAAGCCTGAAGCACCGATGAGCAGAACTTTCATCGCGACTACTCTCCTGTGGATAGGGAATTATCGAGCGCGGCCGATGATCTGCTCTACGTCAGTGATCTCTCGCGGTATCGCCTCGGTCAAGATCTCTGGAGTCGTCTCGGTAATGTGCACGTCGTCCTCGATACGGATGCCGATTCCACGAAAGTGCTCCGCGACCTCGAGTTCGGCGGGGATGTAGAGACCCGGTTCAACGGTCAGCACCATGCCTGTCTCGAGGAGTCGAGAGCGCCCATTGCGCGTGGTAGAGCCGACGTCGTGCACATCGAGACCGAGCCAGTGCCCGGTTTGATGCATGTAGAAGGGACGATAGGCTTGCTGAGTCAGCAATTCGTCGAGTGAGCCTGACAACAAGCCGACGTCACGGAGACCTTCGGTGATGACGCGTACCGCCGTCTCATGATAGGCATTGACGGGTTTGCCGACGGAGAGTTCGGCGTACGCGGCTTTCTGTGCGGCGAGAACGATCTCGTAGAGTGCGCGTTGCGCTCCACTGAAGCGTCCATCGACCGGCCATGTACGTGTTACGTCGCTGGCGTAGCCGTCGAGTTCGCAGCCGCTATCGACTAAGACGAGATCGCCGCTACGCAGATGCTCGCGATTCGTTGCATAGTGTAGCGTCGTTGCATTCGCGCCGCCGGCGACGATCGAGGGATATGCGACGTCTTGTGCACCGTGTCGCGCATAGGTGCTTTCGATAATCGCTTCAAGCTCGTACTCTCCGAGGCCGCTGCACGTCGCGCGCATACCGGCTTCGAAGCCGGCGGCGGTAATCGCCGCCGCACGACGCATCACGGCGAGTTCATCCGACGTTTTCCTCAGTCGCAACTCACCGAGAACGATATCGAGTGCTCGGAGCTCCGTCGGTGCCGTTTTGCCACGGCGTGCGAAGCTTCGAGCGGTACGGACGGCGCGGAGGACCTCGCGATCCCACGACTCGTCTTCACCGAGGGCGACCGCGAGATGAGGAGTCCCGACGAGCAGGGCGGGGAGACGTTCGGTCAACTCGCTTAACGGATAGGCCTCGGCACCGGTCTGCTCTCGTATGCCCTCAACGCCTAGGCGTGGTCCATTCCACCGTTCGGCGATGGGGTCGCGTGGGCGGACGAACATGGTCAGCGACGCTTCGTTGCCGTCACGAAAGAGGGCGACCATCTCGGGTTCATGCAAACCGAAGAGATAGAGCATATCCGAACTTTGACGAAACGGATACTCGGTGTCGGCGTTGCGCAGGCGGATCGAGGGGGCAACCAGCAGCGCGGCGCCGCCGTCGAGATGCTCGAGAAGGCGTTGTCGTCGTCCGGCATAGTCGGGTGTACTCATGGGAGAATCATACGCCGATCGACCGCGCAGAGGCCATAGGGATCGAATTCCTGACGTAGCGCCGTGAGATGCGGTGCGTGCGGCATACGGACGCTCAACGCCTCTTCGAAGCGGCTACGGAAGGGTGCCGGTGCGTCGAGGAGGGTCGCATGCGGATGCTCATTGACGAGGCGCAGAAAGGTTTCGCGCGAGGCGGCTTCAAGCGAGCGAGGGTTCAGCGTACGGATACGGACGGTCAACTCTCCGTTCTGGAGGTCGGTGATCATTTCACAACTCACGCCGATCTCGCCGGTCAATCGTCGCACTCGGTCGCGCAGCGTGGCGATATCGACCGATTCGGTCGCCATGATGCGTAACGTCGCGCTACTTTCACGGCCCTGTCGCTGGACGGGAGCGTCGAGGAGCTGCTCGAGTAACGTCTCCGATTCGCGATCGAAGACGCGCGTCTCGGAGATACCGATCGCTCCCAATGTTGCTCGTAGATCCCTGGTCGCACGGGTAATGCTGCTCTCGGCACCTTCAAAGAAGAGCAAGAGACGCCCATCGGGGCCATCCCATCCCGTCACATCGCGGGCGAAGCCTTCAAGGATCAGGGCCGCTGTTGGTTCGATCAGCAGTTCTTCGACGCAGCTCCGCACCCGGTCGCGTGTGCCTTCCGGCAGCGTAGCCACGATACATCGCCGTGCCTCGGGCAGTGCGTGCGTCTGCAGATGGATCAGACCGTATGCCCCGAGACTGCCGTATGAGCCGACGAAGAGGCGAGCGAGATCGTAACCGGCGGAGCGCCGGGGCGAGCGCCCGCCGCTCTCGACCAACGTGCCGTCGGCGAGGACGAGATGCGCTCCGAGAACGGCGTCTCGCGTCCGTCCCAGTCGTCGCCGGCGTGGTCCGACCCGACCGCTGGCGAGGAGGCCGCCGATCGTTGCCGAGCGACTCCTCGGCGTATCGAGCATCAGACTCTGGCCTCGCGCGGCGAGCAGTTCGCGTAGATGAGCGACCTGCATACCGGCCTCGACCGTAATGACGAAGTCCATCGGGCGATACTCAACGACTCTATTGAGCGCTTCGAACGAGATACCTAATGCATGCGAACTGCGGGAGCGCTTCGTGAGGGCAAGCGGCGTCTGAGCGATCGCCGTACCGCCGCCGAGAAAGAAGAAGGGCGATGTCGTCTGATTCGCACGGTGGACCGTCTCAATCAACGCCGTTAACGATGTCGGTCGTAGAATGCGCGTGGTGATGTCGAGCTGCTCGTTGTGTGTATCTGCCGGGTGGACCCAGCCGCGTTCGATGAGTTCGAAGAAAGGGTCGCCGGATGTCGTTGCGATCATGTTGCCTCGGTGGCCGAGAAGGGAAGAAATTTCTCTGGATTGAGTCGTGCATCGGGATCGAAGACGCGATGAAGTCGTAGCAACGCCCCGCGATCGGGTGCTCCTCGCAGACGGTAGACGAGGGCTCGTTTCGCGGTTCCGATGCCGTACTCGCCGGCTCCGCCTCCCAGTGAGAGGGCCATTTCGAGGACCTGATTCCCGAAGAGAATCGCGGCCTCACATTGTCGTGCATCGCGGCGATTGTAGAGGGCGATCGCATTGACGCCGCCGTCGCCGAGGTGCGCGATAAACGCAACCCGTATGCCGAAGCGGCGCGCGATGTTTTCGACGGCGCGAATGAGCGAGAGCATCCGTGAGCGTGGGACCGCCAGATCATGAACCGCCGTGTCGCTACTCATCCGAGCCAATGCCTGACGGACGCTACGATGCCCGTGCCAAAGGCGTTGCGCCTCCGTCGTACTCTGCGCCGAGAGCCAGTGACTTGCGGCGTATCGTTGCACGAGAATTCCCGCGCGCTCCTCGCTCTCGCGCGTCTCTTCGGCGTAGCCTGCGAACTCGATAAGGAGCAGAGCTTTGGCATGCTCCGGGTAGGGCGAATCGCCGCTCGCTGCGAGTGCCTCCAGCGCGACGGTATCGAGTAACTCAAGAGCGACGACCGCTCCGCAGCGTTCGCGGATCGCCGTTGAGGCTTCGATCGCACTCTCGATATCCGGGAAGATGGCGACGCCGACCTTAATCGACTCCGGAGCGCGACGGAGGCGGACGGTGAGCTCCGTAACGATGCCGAGCGTCCCTTCACTGCCCGCGAAGAGTCCGCAGAGATCGAAGCCGAGTTGCTCGGTGTCGGTGTGATGTTGCGTGCCGGTTGCGTCGACGTAGCGCAGCGCAAGGATCTGCTCGCTCGTCGTCCCATAGGCGAAGGCATGCGGCCCCGCCGCATTGGTCGCGAGATTGCCGCCGATGGTGCAGACACGCTCGCTTTCGGGGTCGGGAGCGTAGAACAGCCCGTGGCGGGCCGCCGCGTAGGAGAGATCGAGCGTGACGACGCCCGGCTCTACGCGTGCCGCGCGTCGCGTTGGATCGAGCGCCAAGATGCGATTCATACGAGCGAGTGAGATCACGATGCCGCCGCCGAGCGGAGCCGCACTGCCGGTGAGACTCGTGCCGCCGCCGCGTGGCACGATCGGTTGTTCGAACTCGATCGCGATACGAATAGCTTGAGCGACGTCGTCGCTGCTACGTGGCAGCAAGACGGCGCTGGGCAGCATCGATTCGCGTTGAGCGTCGAAGGCATATGCGGCACGATCTGCACGATGCACCAAAACCGCCTCGCGCCCGAAGGCGGAGATGAGGCGTTGGTGGAGCTCGATATCGGGATCAGCGAGAGTCGCCATGAACAGACAGAGCTACGCACCCGCTTCACCGTTGTCCTGGAGGAAGACCAAGGGAGTACTCGATCTGTGGCAAGAGTTGCAGATTTTCGAGCGTTTTGCCGATAGAACCTAAAGGTGTTCTCTGCCGGAGCAAAGGAGGGCCGCCCGGATGCAGAAGCGTGCCAGCTTCCGGCTGATGCTTGCTATCGATGCCTCATATACCTTGCTCAACGAGCAGGGAAAGCCGATTGGCCAGCCTCGTCAGGCGAGCGTCCACAACCTCAGTCTCGGCGGTATTCAGCTGCACAGTTCGATGCTATTGCCGAAAGCGAGTCAGATCTCGATCGATCTGCCGCTACCCAGCGACTTTCTGGACGAGATGCGGGTTCAAAAAGAGCTGCAAGAGATCAGCCCGTTCGGGGTGCGTCTCTGCTCCATCGAGGAGCGTCCGCCGAATTTTCGTTCGATGCGTCTCCGGGGAGCCGTCGTCGGTTCACGGACGAGTGAGGCGACAAAACGCTATATCTATCACGTCAAATTTCATTCGATGTCGCCTCAGGACACGAGCGAAATGACGCGGTTTATCCAGTTGCGCCAGCTCTACGAATTGCGAAATCGCGTCACATAAACCGCGCCCGTGTGCTGGATACCACCGGTCTGATGCAGAAGAGCGACGCCGTAGTCGGCGACCCATGAACCGGTCGCACGATGTCCCTGCTGTTTTCACGACCGGGAGCCATCACCACTATGCCGAGAGGACGCCCCAAAAAAGACGCTGCCGGCGAGGCCGTCCCCACGACCAAGCCAGCTAAGAAAGAGAGTGGTAACGGCGCGACGCTGGGCTTTGAGGCGCAACTCTTTCTGGCCGCCGACAAGCTGCGCAAGAATTTGGAACCCTCGGATTACAAGCATGTCGCGCTCGGACTGATCTTCCTGAAGCATATCTCGGTGGCGTTTGAGGCCAAGCATGCGGCCTTGCTGGCCGAAGACCCCGGCGCGGCAGAAGACCGGGATGAATATCGGGCCGAGAATGTCTTCTGGGTGCCCAAGGAAGCGCGCTGGTCGCATCTTCAGGACAATGCCAAGCAACCAACGATCGGCAAGCTGATCGATGATGCCATGGCAGCGATAGAAAGCGCCAATCCCGGCCTGAAGGGCGTTCTGCCGAAAGACTACAGCCGGCCGGCGCTCGACAAGATCATGCTCGGCGAGCTGATCGATCTGATCTCCGGGGTTGCGACCGGCAAGCCGGGTGACAAGGCGCGCGATCTGCTGGGCCGCGTTTATGAATATTTCCTCGGCGGCTTTGCTGGATCGGAAGGCAAGCGCGGCGGCGAGTTTTACACGCCAAGCTCCGTGGTTCGGGTGCTGGTGACGATGCTCGAACCGTTCAAGGGCCGCGTCTATGATCCGTGCTGCGGCTCCGGCGGCATGTTCGTGCAGTCTGAGAAATTCGTTGAATCCCATGGTGGCAAGCTCGGCGATATCGCCATTTATGGCCAGGAAAGCAATTACACCACCTGGCGCTTAGCTAAGATGAATTTGGCGGTGCGCGGCATCGATGCGGATATCAAATGGAACAACGAAGGCAGCTTCCATAAGGACGAGCTGAAGGATAAGCGCTTCGATTACATCCTGGCCAACCCGCCGTTCAATGTTTCGGATTGGGGCGGCGAGCGGCTGCGCGAGGATGCACGCTGGCAATATGGCGTGCCACCGGCGGGCAACGCCAATTATGCTTGGCTGCAGCATATTCTGTGGCATCTGGCCCCCAATGGCACCGCTGGCGTGGTGCTGGCCAATGGCTCGATGTCCTCGGCGCAATCGGGCGAAGGCGATATTCGCCGGGCGATGGTCGAGGCCGATGTGGTGGATTGCATGGTGGCGCTGCCCGGCCAGCTGTTCTACTCGACGCAGATTCCGGCGTGCCTGTGGCTCCTGGCGCGCAACAAGCAGAATGGCCGCTTCCGCGACCGCCGGGGCAGCGTGTTGTTCATCGATGCGCGCAAGCTGGGCAGCATGGTGGACCGCACCCGCAAGGAATTATCCGATGCGGATGTGGCACGGATTGCGGATACCTATCACGCCTGGCGCGGGGAAAAAGACGCCGGAGCTTATGCCGATGTGCCTGGGTTCTGCAAGGTCGCGACGCTGGAAGAGATCCGCACGCATGGCCATGTGCTGACGCCGGGGCGCTATGTGGGCGCGGCCGATATCGAGGAAGATGATGTGCCGTTTGCCGAGCGCTTCGATCAGCTCACCAAGACGCTGGAAGCGCAATTCGCCGAAGCGGATGTGCTGACGGCAAAGATCCGCGCCTCGCTGGCGCGGGTGCGGGTGCGGAGTGCATCATGACGATTGATTTCTCACCATTGGAGAATGCGATCAAGCAACTTGATGGTGCGCTTGAGTATGCGCAGTCGGAGTTGGCGCGCACAGATACCAGACTTGCTGAGTTGTTGCGCTCCGCAGCGATCCAGGCATTTGAGTTTACCTATGATCTCGCCTGCAAGATGTTGCGGCGCTATTTAGCGAGCATCGATGAAAACCCTGATCAGATTGAGAAGCTGAGTTTCGCCAATCTTATTCGAGCCGGGTACGCCCAGGGCTTATTAAGCGAAGAGCTTACGGTATGGGTCGCGTTTCGGGACGAACGGAATATTACCAGCCACACCTGTGATGAGGGCAAAGCGCAGGAAGTCTATGGGCATATTCCTCGGTTTGCGAGTGAGGTAAAGTTCCTTTATCGCCAGCTATGCGCGCAGCAGGGGAAAGATCAATGACCGCGCCCATCGATATCAGGCCGCATGATCTGGAAACGGTGCGTGCGATTTTGCGCGCCGTTTTAACGCATGAGGCCAAGGTGTGGGTGTTCGGCTCGCGCGCGACCTGGACAACGAAAGATTCATCGGACCTTGACCTCGCGATTGATGCCGGCCGGCCGCTGACGCGGGACGAGGAAAGCGCGTTGCGCAATGCCTTCGAGGATTCGGATCTGCCGTACACCGTTGATGTGGTGGATATGCAGACGGTCGGCGAGACGTTTCGCAAGATTGTAGAACGGGATCGGGTGGAATTTTCTTTCGTAAATATACAAGACGCCATGGATCACACAACTCTGGCAGAATTTGCTGAAATTCTAGGAGGCTTTGCCTTCAAAAGCGGTGATTTTAGTGATTTTGGAATTCCCGTAGTAAAAATTTCGGCTGTTGAACCACCTTTTATTGATATAACGAAGTGCGAACACATCTTGCCAGAAAAGGCAAGTGGTCTCGAACGTTTCAAAATAATCAACGGCGACATGGTCATGGCAATGACCGGAGCAACCACGGGAAAGGTCGGGCGTTATTGGCATTCGTTATTTGCGTTCATAAATCAACGTGTTGCTAAGATTTCAGCCAAGGCTGGGAAATCTACAGATGATTTTATATATGCAATCTTAACTCAACCCGGTTTCGATCAAATCGTACTTTCACAGGCACATGGGAGCGCCCAGCCAAATATAAGTACTACTGACATTGGTCGAATTACGGTCCCTAATTTTGACTATAAAGTCCAGGAAGCCATAGGCGGCTTCATTCGCTGCATTGACGACAAAATCGAGCTGAATCGCCGCATGAATGAGACGCTGGAGAGAATGGCGCGGGCGATCTTCAAGGATTGGTTCGTCGATTTCGGCCCTATCCGTGCCAAAGCCGAAGGCCGCGCGCCTTATCTTGCACCTGAGCTTTGGTCGCTGTTTCCAAATACATTGGAACGAGACCAACCAACCGATTGGAAAAATTCTATGCTCGTCGACATAGCCGAAGTGATTATGGGGGCGCCTCCAGACGGCGCTACATACAACAGCGATGGCAACGGTGATTTAATTGTTGGCGTTCGCGGATCAACCACCGGTCGCCACGCCTACGCTGATAGGCAGTATTGCCTTGGAAGGGGTGTATGTGCAATCCGTGCCAGAAATGGTCATAAGGGTTTTGTTGAGTACCAGATCATTGATCGCATGGAAGAATTACTGACAAAAACGATGGGTTCCGTTTTCCCAAATTTAGTCGCAGATAATATTAAGAGCTTCCCCGTTTTATTGCCGCCAGAAGTAGTATTACAACGATTTGAAGCTATTCTTGAACCACTTCGAGCCAGGATTTGCGCTAATGTTCGAGAGAACGCGAACCTCGCCAAAACCCGCGACTATCTCCTCCCCAAGCTAATGTCCGGTGAAATCCGCATCTGTGAGGCTGAAAAACTGGTGACGGCGGCGGTATGAGCACCAAAGGATCGTCAAGAGTCGGATAGGGTTTAAGGAGTAACGCCGGACGAAAAATAAGCCACTTTTCTGCTACTCGTCGGTTGAACTGACCTTAGCGGGGATCGGTGTCAGAAAAAGCTGGAAAAGGTCAGTTTTGCAGCAAGCTGAAGTTTTGTCGGCGGATTGGGCGGGCGGTAGGTGATGCGAGAAGACCGAAGCATGTGCTTTTTTAGAGAGGAGGTAAACCAGCGGCTACGCGCGCCTTGTTGAATTCGGCATAAGGAATGACTAATGCAAGCGGTTGGTCGTCGAGGGGTACCGCTCCGTACAGGCTATACCACGCTGCGCTTTGTGTGTCTTTTGCATCGATCATCAAAGCCGTGCCACCGACTTCAGCAGATACTCTCATGCAGCGAGCAACAGCCCTGGCAAGGAGGTGACCGCCAAGCTGCTGACCTTGATAGGTTTTCGCCACAGCCAGACGCGCAAGGCGGAAACCACTTAAGGGATAGCGAGCACCACCCCTAGGCCGTGCAGCAAGGGGAACCTGATGTATTGAGACTTGCGCTGGGCTGATCGTGTAGAAACCGAGGATGGTTTTGTTGTCTGTCATGTCAATGGCACAATAGGTTTTTGCCGATCCGCTTTCATGCGCCTGACGGGCATATTGTGCAAGAAAGGTGTTTAACTCTGTTCGGCCACAGTCAAAACCTTTGCGGTTATGATTCTTCTCAATCGGAACCTCGCGCCATGTCGGAACCGCCATTATTCGGCGGGCATGGTTTTGAGAGCCGCAATCATGCGCGGATTCGGTTCACGAGGATTATCGAGCAAATCTAGCAGCTTGCGGGTGTCGCGCTCTGAAAGCGCAATCCGCTCCGTGCGTTCAATGACCTGTTCGGCAGCCTCCAGGGCGTTATGTAACATGAACTGTTTCAAGGTTGTATGCTGCAACGATGCCGCCCGTACCAGGCGAGCCTTCACCAAGGGAGGGATCTGCATGGTGAAACGGTCATTGGACTCTACGCTCACTCTGGCCACGACGTTGTCCTCCGATATGCTTTCAAGTCATATGTTAGAGGATGAGAGCGCTGTTGTCAATTCAATATGTTTTCAAGTCGTATCTGACATGGCCGGTAGATGCGGGGAGCCCCAATCTCGCTCTTTCGCGAACGAGACCTACTCGTGTCCAACTGCTACTAGAAGAAGAGGCAGTCGCGCGCGGGGTGTCTCGCCGCCTGCGGTGCAGGCAGCACCGTCGTTGCCGATACGTTGTGCAGGGAAGGCCCGCATCACGAAGCTTAAGTGCGTCAGATCGCCCCAACGGTGGGCGCAGATGACGTCGTCGGCACAGTCGCGGTCGATGTAGCCCTCTTCGACGGCCCATGTCAGCTGAGGATCGTCGGCTAAGGTGCAGGTCGTGGTCAGACGTCCGCCGCGATAGGCGCGTGCGGTACCTCGTACGTCGATACTGACGACGGCACCGACGCTCTCATTATCGCGAATATTGAGCGGATGCGCGACCGTGACGGTACCGTCTTCGAAAATGGAAACCGTATGCCGCTTCTGGCCGTCGGTCGCCGAAGAGACGGTACGTCGACCGACCGGCAGGCGTGGATCGTAGGCATAGTAGAGTGCATCGCGCGTCGTCGTGTGATAGGCAAATGTATCGAACGCCTCGCCTTGTCGGTTGGTTAAGACGCGTACATTGGTCGCCTCGTCGTGCATCATACGGCGACTCCCTCGGGATGAACGCGATGCCACATGGCAACAGCGAGTTCAAACTGGGTTGGATCCTCGCTCAATTCGTGGTCGGCTGATGTGGTGCCGAAGGCGGCGAGCGCGGCCCTGGCAGCGAGTCGCTCTTCGATCGGCGTCACCGGTAGATCGGCGGCCGTCTCATGGAGAGTACGCTGAGAACGAGTACTAGACGAACGTGCACTCATTGTCGCACCTTTATATCGGCATTACGGTATTTTTATAAAAAAACAGAGAGCGACGAAAAAGCATGGTACGGAAAGGGAAGATCATCAGTATAGACGATTATCGATTGCCTGATATCAGGAAAATATCCCTATAAAATCTTCGATTCGCATCATGGAGCGCCTGTGGGCGCATGGGATCTCTGCCGTAGGAAAAACGTCCTAATAGATCAAGACCCGGCGCCGCTGATCAAGAAAAGCGGTGAGTCGGCTCTGCCAAGAGGCTTGGAGCTCTTCGATCGGACGCCGTTCTCTGATCGCTTCACGGAACGCGGTCGTGCCCCAGGCGTGGTCGAGTCCAGCGCCGCCGAAGAGCGCATTCGGAGCGAGACGTTGGAAGGCGGCTACCAGCGCCAACGCCGTGCCGATCGTTTCGTAGCGCGTTGGATCGACAAGATGGAGACGAACCCCGTTGAGGCTCTTGCCCTCCCAGTAGCCCGTCGTCGGTCGCAGGATAACCGGTGTTACTGCGAGGCCGGGCAGGTCTCGAGCGATGAGATCGAGCGCGAGAGCGTCGGCGTCGATTCGCGGATGAAGGGCGTAGGCAAACGGTGTCGGTGTATCGATCCCTCCGTTGATACCGGCCGCACCGAGCGGACCGGTAGTGAGGTAGAAAAAGGCGGTCTCCCACGATGGGACATGCGGCGATGTGGGTATCCAGCGCAGATGGGTCTGCGACCACAGCATCGAGCGATCGTATCCGCTCATCGGCACGACCGTCAGATCGACGGAGATACCGCAGAAGTCGCGATAAAACGTGGCGACTTCACCGATCGTCATGCCGTGTCGCATAGCGAGCGGATAGAGGCCGATGAATGAAGAGCAGCTCGGTTCGAGAACCGGGCCCTCCACCATCGTGCCGCCGATGGGATTCGGTCGGTCGAGCACCCAAATCGCCTTCTTTTGCTCACCCGCCGCTTGCATCAGTAATGCAAGGGTGGAGATATAGGTATACGTTCTCGCACCGACATCTTGAATATCGACGAGAATCACGTCGATATCGTCGAGCATCGCCGGTGTCGGTTTGCGCGTCGTCCCGTACAGGCTAAAGACGGGCACGCCGGAAGGGCCTTGTTGGGTACCGACCCGCTCGTCGGCCGCATGCGTACCGTAGAGGCCATGCTCGGGTGAGAAGAGCGCCCGGAGTTTGACCCCGGCGTGACGGTGGAGCACCGTCATGAGCGGCGTGCCGTTTGAGAGGAGACCCGTCTGATTGGTGAGGAGGCCGAGACGTTTGCCCGCGAGTTCGCGCCATACGCCGCCAACGAAACGATCGCTCCCCAAGGCAAAGGCTTCGCGCGTCGCACCGAGTGAGAGTGGCAGGAGGCTCGCTGCGGTCGCTCCGCCGATCAGCGTGAGGAGGTGACGACGTGTCAGCAACACTAGCAAAACTCCAGTGACTCAGTGGTCGGCAGGATGCCGGCGGTGACGGCATGATCGAGCAGTGTACGAACCGCCGACTCACCTTCGTCTCCGAGATCGTCGGAGAAGGCGTTGACGTAGAGCGAAATATGCGCCTGCATCACCGCCTCCTCCATCTCATGGGCGTGGGCACGGATGTACAGTGCGATCGCTGCGGTATCTCTGCGTGCGTAGGCGATGCTCTCGCGTATCGTCTGCGAGAGCATCGCTGCTTCACCGGGTGAGATATCGCGCCGCGCGAGAATGGCACCGAGCGGTAACGGCAACCCGGTCTTCGACTCCCACCAGACACCGAGATCGGCGATCGATTGCAGCGCGGCTTGGTGATAGGTGAAGCGCGACTCATGGATGATCAGACCGGCGTCGACATTGCCGTTGCGTACGGCGTCGATAATCCGGTCGAAACGCATCGTCACGATGCGTGGGGTGTACCCGAGGGCGAGCCGTAGCAACAGATACGCGGTCGTATGCTCACCGGGGATGGCGATCGTTGCCGTGGGAGGCAAAGCCTCTACGTGTTGCGCTCCGTCCGTACGCGTGAGGAGGAGCGGGCCGCAGCCTCGCCCCAGAGCACCGCCGGCCCGTAGAATACGGTAGTGGGATAAGACGTTGGGAATGAGGCCGTAACTAACTTTGGTCAGCGCGTAGCGACCGCTCAAAGCCGCGTTATTCAATGCCTCGACGTCGTCGAGTACGGTCGTAACCCGTGGCGCCTCGGTGAGGAGTCCCTCCGTCCATGCTGCGAAGATATACGTGTCGTTCGGACACGGTGAGTAGGCTAACGTGCGTGGTTCGTCCATGCCAATACCTCGGTCAAGAGACGGTGACTCGCGGCGATGCCTCCGGCAAGATCCCAGTTGGCCTTGCTCCGCTCGCCGACACGATTCGAGATGCCGCGTACGCCGATGACCGGCAGTCGATACAGCGAAGCGACGTGAAAGACGGCGAACCCTTCCATGCTCTCGGTCGCGGCATCGGGATATCGTCGACGTAAGCGCTCTGTGCGTTCTTCACTGGTCGTGACCGTCGCCGAGGTGAGCCCGATGCCGCGTGGTGTTGTGATTGCCGCTGTGGAGGTCAGGAGCTGCGCCGAAGCGGCGACGTCTCGCACGAGGCTCGCGCCGCTCGGCAGTGCGAGCGGACTGCCGTCTTCACGACCGATATCGATATATCGCTCCTCGACGATGAGGATACTCTGCCCGACCTCGAGCGTCGATCGAATCGCTCCGGCGACGCCAAGGTTGATAACGGCGCGATACGCGGCATGGTGCGCCGCGAGATGAGCGGTGAGGTGTAATGTTGCTGTGACCGGCCCGACCCCGACGACCAAGGGGACGGTATCGTCCGGGAGCCGATACTCGGCCAGCTCTTCGGCTACGGCGACGACGACGAGACGAAGAAGATGATCGGGCATCGATTTAGCGGACGCCTAGGTATTTATGGAGTTGAGCTGAGAGGCGAAGTCGAGCGGGATGTTTGGCGATAGCCGCAAGCGCAAGATCGATATTTTCGGGGCGGTTATTTTCGGGTTGCAACGATATGGGTACGTTGCGCCACGGGGCCGTATCGAGCCACTCTAACGGTACGCGGCGATCGACGATAAGCTTGACTTCGTCGGCACGGTGCGCCATCGTCGGATCGAGCCGCTCTTTCGGCGAGACGGTCAACCAGCATGCTGCAGGGAGATCGACGGCGACACTCCCATTCGATTCGATATGGACCTGTCGCCCATCGTCGAGCAGTGCGGCGATGAGGCGCGGTGTTTGGCGCTGTGCCAGCGGCTCACCACCTGTCAGAATAACGAATGCTGCGCCGCTCGGATCGAGCTCGGCGACGCGTTCGAGCACGGCCGGAATCGGCAAAAATTCACGAACGGCGTAATCGGTATCACAGAAATGACAACTCAAATTGCAACCGGCAAGACGCACGAAGACGGCGGCCTTACCGACGTGGACACCCTCGCCTTGGATACTGAAAAAGATCTCTGCAATCGCCAGCGGAGCCTCGTTGTCAACGTCGGTCATCGCGTTATCGGAAGGTCATCACGACGAAGAATGGCACAGGCCGTCGCCGTCTCCCACAAGACGATTTGGTCGAGATCGGAGATGTGCGGTGCGATGCGTTGCCAGATCCAGAGCGCGATGCATTCGGCCGTCGGGTTCTCCAGATGCTCGTTGAGGGATGTATGATCGAGGACGGCGAGGACCTCGCGTTTGACAATCTCTGCGACGATATCGAAGTCGGCGACCATGCCTCGTTGTGGGCCGCTCTCATGTAATGCGCCTGCAACCGTCACTTCAAGGCGGTACGAGTGCCCATGCATGAAGCGACACTTGCCAGGGTGAGCGGGGAGCACATGCGCCGCTTCAAACGAGAAGAGCTTACAAATTCTCATACGCATGTGCCCTAGATTTCAAGATGCTCGATACGTCGCTTCAGTGATGAGAGAAAACCACCGACGATCGCTCCATCGATCAATCGATGGTCGATCGAACAGCAGATGTGCATCATCGAGCGGATAGCGATCGCGTCATCGGCCGTCACGATTGGTCGCTTGACGATACTCTCCATTGTGACGATCGCCGCCTGTCCGGCATGAATGATCGGTGCCGAGAGGATCGAGCCGTTGGCACCGGTGTTATTCGCCGTAATGGTGCCGCCGATCAATTCGGCGGCGGTGAGATGCCCCGTCCTTGCGCGTTCGGTCGCAGCGGCCAGTGCGCGTGCCAACGCGTTTTCATCGAGTCGATCGGCATGATGAATGACCGGAACGACGAGATTCTCCGGTAAGGCGACGGCAAAGGCGAGATGCACGTGGGGGGGGACCTCGATTCCCTCATCGGTGAATCGCGCGTTCATCATGGGATACTCGGCGAGTGTCGAGACCAACGCGTAGCAAAACGCATGGAAATACGTCGGGACGGTACCGTTGCTCTGCTGCGCTCGTTGGCGTTGGCGACGCATGACGAGTCGTGAGGCGTCGACTTCGATCATGGTCCAGGCATGCGGAATCGTGCGCTTCGCCTGCACCATGTGCTCGGCGATGGCCCGTCGCGCCCGTGTCAGAGGGATGAGTCGATGCTCCTCCGTCGACTCCGTGGGTACGTTCTCGCGTCGGGCGGCGGCGGTACGTTCGACGTCTGCGAGCGTGATGCGCCCCTCGCTGCCCGATCCACCGACCTCATCTTCGCGGAGGCCATACTCCTGGAGCGCGCGGCGAACCGCCGGTGAAAGCGCGTGTCGCTGAGTCTCGGCGGCAACGCTCGTCGGTGGAGAGGGCGGTGTCGTGGTCGTCGGCGTGGTCTCATCCTTGCGTACACGCGGCGCCACGCCGTTCGTACCTATCGCCGCAATCTCTGCGATGGGTGTCCCCGTCGGGACAAGGGCGCCCTCGGTGACGAGCAGTGTCGTGAGATGACCGGCGACCGGCGCCGGGATCTCGGCGTTGACTTTATCGGTTGCCACTTCGGCGAAGGATTCGTACTTATCGACGTACTCGCCGGCTTGCTTGAGCCAACGTACCAAGATGCCTTCGGTGACGGTCTCACCCAATTGAGGCATGGTGACAATCGTCGGAAGGGATGTAGCGGGATCTTTGGGCTCACTCATTCTGTCGGTAATTCACGATCGACTCGCAAAACCCCATTGCTGCCATGCTCTAGCAGCGTGCCAACTCTCGCATCGCTTCGGCCATGCGATCGACCGAGATGAGATACGCATCCTCAAGCGCAGAGGCGTAGCCGATAGCCGGAACATCGGGGCCGCAGAGGCGGCGAATCGGCGCATCGAGCATATAGAACGCTTCTTCGGCGACCATCGCCGCTATCTCGGCACCGACGCCGCCGAAGCGATGGTCTTCATGGATAATCAGAAGACGATGCGTTTTCTGCAACGAGGCCAGGATCGTCGTGCGATCCATCGGACGGATTGAGCGCAGATCGACAACCTCCACGGAGATGCCCTCCTCCGCGACGCGTTGGGCCGCCTCAAGGACCTGATAGAGGTAAAACCCATAAGCGACGACCGTCAGGTGCTCGCCGGTTCGCTTGACATCGGCGCGGCCGAGGGGAATTTCGAAGGGAGCACGGGGTATCTCCATGCGTGCGAGGCGATACGTTTTCTTATGTTCGAGAAAGAGCACGGGATCGGGGTCTTTGATCGCCGCTGCCAGCAGGCCGCGGACGTCTTGAGGAAAGGCCGGAGCAACGATCTTCAACCCCGGTACATGGTAGAACAAGGCTTCGATCGATACCGAGTGTGAAAGGGCGCCGCGCACCCCGCCGCCGTAGGGGGCGCGAATCACGAGGGGACAGGTATAGTCGCCGTCGCTACGGTACCGCGTCTTCGCCGCCTCGCCGACGATTTGGTTGAACGCGGGATAGATAAAATCGGCGAATTGAATCTCGGCTATGGGGCGCATACCGGCCATCGCCATGCCGATCGCGGTACCGATAATCGCCGCTTCGGCGAGCGGCGTATCGATGATGCGTGATGAGCCGAACTCTTCGAGAAACCCCTTGGTGATGAGGAAGACATTCCCACGCGCACCGACGTCTTCGCCGAGAATAACGACGCGTTCATCGGCGACCAACGCATCGTGAAGCGTCATACGAATCGCTTCGACGTTGTTGCAGAGCATCGTCTCGCCGATGGCTAGATCCATGGCTCGTGACTCCCTTCATAGACGTTGCGAACAAGGTCGGCTGCCTCGGGTGGCGGCATACCGGCAGCCTCTTCGAGCGTTGCGTCGATCTCCTCCCACAGCGCCGCTTTCATGGCATCGATGTGCTCGGCGGTGAGGAGGCGACGTGCGATCAACTCGCGTTCAAAGCGAGGAATGGGGTCGCGTAGTCGCTGCGCCTCAACCTCGGCCCGACTACGGTAGGTGCGGTCGTCGTCGTCGGTGGTATGTGAGAGAAAACGATAGCATTTTGCCTCAATGAGCGTCGGCCCGCCACCATTGCGGGCACGATTGAGCGCCTCGCCGACGGCTTCATAGACCGCTACGACGTCGAAGCCGTCGACAATGACGCCCGGCATCCCGTACCCCGCCGCACGATCGGCGACGTTGGCGATCGGCATCTGTCGCTCAAGCGGCACACTGATCGCCCAGCCGTTGTTCTGACAGAGAAAGACGATCGGCAGGCGATGGATACCGGCGAAATTCAGCGACTCGTGCCACTCGCCTTGACTCGTCGCTCCATCCCCGAACGAGCAGAGCACGGCAGCAGGATCCTGCTGCCGGCGGTGCGCCATCGCAAAGGCGATGCCCACGGCATGGGAGCAGTGCCCGGTGATGATCGAACTGACCGAGACGAGTCCGATCTCGCGATGAGAAAAATGACTGGGGAATTGCCGTCCGCCGCACCGATCGGTTCGTTTTGCGAAGAGTGCGGTGAAGGCGTCGATCATGGGGAAGCCGATCCCTAACGCGAGGCCGATATCGCGATAGTAGGGTACGAGGATGTCGCTTCCACGCCGAAACGCGAGAGAGGCACCGGCTTGAATCGCTTCGTGACCTTCGCCGCCCAAAGCGAAGGGAATACGTCCTTGCCGATTGAGTTGGAAGCCGCGCGTATCGATCTGACGATGCAACAGCATCCGACGCAGCAGTTCGCGAAGATCGTCATCGCTGAGTGAATACGGCAGGAAGGGCGAAGGAGAGAGGGTGTTCATACCGGTGTACCCTCTTTCCCCGTAGCGCAAGCGGCCCCTCGCAGAGAGGGGAGGCTGATGAAACGTCCTAACACCTCCCTGCTCTTGCCGCAATTCGTGAGAGACGGCCTCGGTCTCTGTCGCTAGACCAGTTACCGAGAGCCCCTTGATCGGCACGAGCGCGCCAAACAGCGAGCTGTTCTGGAAAGCGAAAAATACTGAAAAAGAGAGACCCGATGCTGATCGGTCTCTCGATGAAGCGTTTATACGAGCTGGCGGAGAGGGCGTGTATATATTTTTAGCGGCGAGCAACGAACGCAACCTATAATGTATGTATGCTGCTGTACAAGTAGGGCGTATCTGCACGATACATTCCCATCGGCGCAATCACGATATGCACCTTGACATTGCTTGCTCATCGTACCTCGCAAGCACAAAAAATGGCCGTAAAGCCAAACCGCGATCTTGATGGGAACAGGCCCTAGACTTCTTATCAAGAATCTTTTTATCATCACTCCTGTCTGTAGCCCATGGAGCCTAGGCTGATTATGCGAGAGAGTATACCAATGCTTGGCAAGGTGCATCCTCTTCGTATTATACATATACTCAATCATATTCAGGTTATTGGTAATGGCATTGTTCACGTTGCTGTTGACCTTGCATGTATGCAAGCACGAGCGGGTCATATCGTGACCGTTGTCTCCGGTGGTGGTGCTTTTGAAGAGCTTCTCACGCGAGAAGGTGTACAACATATTCGCATTGACCAACGAAGAACACTGTTTAATATCGTGTCAGCATTAGTCAAGATACGTAGGACTATTAAACGTTTTTCTCCTGATATTATTCATGCTCATATGATTACGGGACTCATACTAGCAAAGTATGCATTTCGCAAGCGTCGTTATCGATTACTTGCTACTGTACATAATGAATTCCAAAAAACAGCTACTTTAATGGGCATTGCAGATCATGTTATTGTTGTAAGTGAAGCGGTAAAAACATCTATGATTCAAAGGGGAATCCCTGCAAAAAAAATTGAGGTGATTCTCAATGGCTGCATAGGAAGTCCTCGTTTAAGCATCGATACACCGCACATTCATCTGCAACGTCCTTCAATCGTCACTGTCTCAGGCATGTACTATCGTAAAGGTATTTTAACGCTTATTCAAGCCTTTGAAATCATTGCAGAAAAGCATCCAGATGCTCACTTATATCTTGTAGGAGACGGCGAAGATCGAAAAAAACTAGAACAAGACACAGCTACGCTAAGCAGTGCAAAACGAATTCATTTTGAAGGTTTCCAGAGACAAACCAAGCCATATCTTGATCAAACAGATATTTTCGTTCTCGTCTCCGAGAAAGATGCTTGCCCTTTGGTTCTTATAGAGGCAAGGGATTCTGGTTGTGCTATTATTGGCAGTGCGGTCGATGGGATTCCAGAACTCCTCGATCACGGACGAGCCGGACGTCTTATTCCTGCACGTGATCCTGAAAAACTTGCAACGGTACTTGATGATCTTTTAACACATCCTGAGAAAGCTCAGGAATTGCGCTTACAAGCTGGGAAAAATGTTGAAAAATTCCACCTCACGCGTGCTAGCGAAGAAACACTAGCATGTTATAGACGCATGCTTTCTGAATGACTTTTTATAAAAAATCCACAATTATAATAAACTTTTTTAAAATCAAAAAAACCATGAAGCACTATTCGATCTGTCAAGGTTACATCAAGTAGAAGGAGGAGTAGGTAAACTTGGCAAGGGTGTCGGTTGTGGCCCGTCCAACACCAAAATCTCTGGACGATCTTCAGCCAAAAAATGCAAGTTATGATGTAATATGTGACCTGTCCAATGATAATTTATATCTTGTGACCACAATACCATACGTCGTATTTTTGCATTAGGTAATATTTGAAATGTAATCGGCCACTTTACTGTGGTTAGGCGATGTCCATGAATCGGATCATAAATCGATTGTGGACTCCAGAAAACAATGTCTTTTTCTCCTTGATTTTTACAAAAACCCATGACTTCATAACGATCGTGAGTATTAGGAAAGTTTGGCGTCTCCGTTGGCTCCGGTCCTTCTACATTCATGGGGATATGACATGTCTTTTTCAGAGGCTGTGAATCCGCCAAGATATGTAAAAAACCCTGAAGAGCCGGTGCTGCCATTCGCTGAGAGCCATCGGCACGTACTAAACCCCAATGATGGTCATCACCTCCAGGTTCTTCATCAAATAAATCATACATATATTGATATCGTATTCCATGTAAATAATGCCATAGCATCATTCGCTCTAGATACGCTGCTTGGGTATATTCATCATCTTGTCCTGATACATGATGAGCATGAATTTCATTCGGCAAATAGCCAACATTGAAACCAAACTCGGTAGAAATAACTGGTTTAGGATCAGCAGCAGTCAGTCGTTGTGCTGCAGTTTTTTCATACTGCAAACTTCCATAACGATGACCCCAGTAATATCCTCCCCATCCGCTTGTCTCTGGTTCATAACCACTGGTATAGTCATGAATATTAACAGCGTCAACCGCACTGCCTAAGTCTCCCACTGTCGCAGGATCATCGGCAAAGGGTAAAATACTTGCAGCAATATAACGAATGTGATATTGCCGTAAAAAAACACTATTCATCGCTGGCTTCGCCGTTAATGCTACAGCCTCAATAACATGTTTTCTCCAATCAGTATCACTACGATGTAGCAGGGATTGTGGCATGTAGTTCAACTCATTGGGACCTTCAAAAAAACGAATCCCTGCTAGATGGTAGCCACGGAGATGTTGCAACATCCAAGCGGGTCCCATTGCGGTCGTATCTCGGTCTGTGGCGATAAGGTCTGCATGTAATCCATCGTCAATCAGACGGTTATGTATGTTCAGAAAAACCTGATTATTCCCCGGAAGAGCATTCAGAGAGTCACGAAAATTATGAAAACCGATAGCGGTAATCATCGCCTCTAGATAGGGATAATTACCCCATTGACCAGCGGTCGGATATTCTAAGTGCGTATTAACGCCAATTCCATCAATAAAATCGAATGCTGAAAAAGTAGGAATCTTTCTTGATTTTTGCTCAGAGGCAAACGTAAATTTGGGAATGAATATTACCCAAAGACCGAGGAGTAGCATTCCAAGAGTGGCAAAGAGTACGATTTGGATATTTCTTTTCATATTCTCCTCTTAATCAGGTCTTCGCAGATTGAGCATGGCGGACTTCTTCATAAATATGTTCTAATGAGTCGAGTATTATGGGCCATGCGTAATCGTTCACTTTCTTGCGATTGTACGCACCCATACTTTCGGCAAGCTCTCTTTGAGTTAATATGGTAAAAAGCGCTTCAGTGAGCGCATTGGCATCACCTGGAGCAACCAAAAGCCCTCCTTGGGGAGTATCGACAGTATCTAAAAAGCCACCGGCGGCCGTTGCAACAATCGGTCGACCAGATGCCATCGCTTCGACAACATTCATGCCGTAGGGTTCTCCGTACGACGGTTGACAACAGACGTGCCCCGAAGCAAAAAATCGAGGTACATCATGTTGTGGAATGACGCCAAGAAACTGAATCTGTGATGAAATGGGACTTTGTTTGGCGCGTGCAAAAACACGCTGTTCTTCAGTTGTATCTTCGCCAGCTCCTGCGATCAATAAACGGACATTCGGTAAACGTTGGGCGAGACGCTCGAAAGCCTCAAAGAGCGTCCATAACCCCTTTCGTCTGGTGAGAATACCCAAGAAGCAAATCGTCAATGGTCCTTCTTGTGGGAAGGGCTCTGGAGTCTCAGGATATAGATTGAGATCAATACCGAAAGGAAGAAGATACGTTTTAACGGCATGATAATGAATCACATTTGCGGCTTGTAATCCTGAGAGTAAAATACCTTTTGCTTGACGTTGCTCTAAATAGCGAACACCAGCTTTCAGTACTCCCGGAATCCCGGAACGCACTTGCGTCGGCCATCCACGTACGTGAGGTCCAAGCAAAATAGGCGCTTGTATGCCTGCAAGTCCAAGAGAAATCCCACCAACGACGGGATTAAATTGATGAATAAGATCAAACGGTTTCTCGCGATGTAAACGAAAAAATGTCTGACGTAATGCGGCAATGTATCGAAGCAGCCACAGTGACTTCAACATGCGCGGTAACTGAGGACGTACAATATGAACACCGACAGGAGTCGGTTTTTTTAGAAATACTTCATCACTAAAGACGACGATTTCGTGCCCGCGCAGAGCAAGTCCACGGATATAACGATAGGCAAGAAGACCATCGCCATGAGGCAGATAATCCGTAACATACGCGTGAGGGACCAAAATCCGCAAACAAACGTACCCTGAAAGCTTATGTGGAGACTAGTCTATTCAATATATTAAAAAGAAAGCCTTGTAAAAATTTGCATCTTTCCTAGCTGATACAGTCTCAACTCTTTCCCCATGGTCTTGACGATCGCGTTGCGAGGCTTGGCGGAACAGCGAGAAAGTTCTTTGGCTCATGAACGATATCCCCAAAATCGTTCGTGCTCGTGCTAATGATAAGTTCGTCTCGGCATCATTATGAAGGCTTCGTCGATGAATAATCAGCGGGAACTAGCTGCCAAGAATTATGATGATGCGTGATCGATACGTTTTCTGTCGTGTTCAGAAGGGAATCTTCTTGTGCAACAAGAGCGAGACTGATCCACATAATAATTGCAAGAGCACCGTTGTGTATGTCTCCAGAGCTTTCGGCGAGCAGCAAGGCAAACTGCAAAGCTGCTACAACAATAGCGTATTCATAAATATCTTCGCGATGCTTTCGTTTGGCAGAAAAACCGATGCGTAGTGCATATAATACGCCACCGAGAAGCGTTCCGACAACAACAAAGAAGCCGGCGAATCCAAGCTCAAGAATATGGCTGAGAATGCCGCTGTCAATTTGTGAAAGACTTGCATCGCTCAACTTGGTGCCCACACCAAAGATTCCAAGTCCTTGACCTAATGGAGCCTCAGGAAGATGAGCGATAAGATCGTCGTATAGCGCATGCCGCTCTCGATACGAAATATCGTTTTGAAGATCCGAAAACGTATTGATCCGTGTTGTCAGAATTTGGGCGATGGGAGTATCACTCGCAAACCACTCTAATGCAAAACCGAACGATACAGCGATTAACATAATCGTGAAAAAAATGCGAATACGACCACAGAGAAGACAATAAATAAATGCCCCAATAAGGGTCATAAGCCATCCCGTTCGATCGAGCGTAAGGCCAAAAGTAATAAGCCAGATAACGTATTGTACCAATAAAATCGGTCTGCGTAGAGAGAGTTTTGGCATTGCAAGAAGGAGTAAGAGAGCAAGATAGTTCCCAAAAACACCAGGCGCATTCATTGTACTAAAAACACGAATTGCAAAGGGAGTGGCACGTCCGTAGCTGAGAATTCCCATCGTTCCAACAGTGTTAAGCCAGTATGCATCCCATTCCGGGACAAAAATCCATTGTATAATTCCGTAAATGCTCAGAATTGTTGTAAAAATAAATAGAGCGTTGAGAAGTTTCTCACGTAGTGATATCTTGAGACTGGCTAACCATACAGCTGGTGCCAATGGTAAAACAAACTGCAGATAAGAATACGACGCCGGTAAAATGTTTTTATTAAAGATAGCAAGAATAAGTCCATAGGTAAAAACGCCCAACCAAAGCCAAGCAAGCAACATGAATATGCGAGGAATTTTATGCCAAAGGCGCTCTGAAAAAAAAAGATATACGTACGGCAGCAAAGATACTAGTGAAAGTAACGAGATAAATTCAACGTCGGCAAAGCCGAATCTCCAGTCATAGAGACGTCGTATCTCTGGATTGATGAGCCAGAGAGCGATAATAAAAATAGTATATGCTATCATTTTCCGAGGTGGAGCAACGATATCTTTGTTGATCTGCAAGTTAGTATGTCCCATGAGAGAGAACAGTTGTTCTGATCGATGCAGTATTCGAGCGTGGTTCAAGCTTTGTTGAGCTCGCCGACAGCAATCCAAAATTCATCCAAAGCAACAAACCATTCAAGCCCAAGTGCATATCGGCAGAGCTTTCAGCTAAGAGAAACGCAATTTGCAAGCCTGCAAAGGCAAAGGCTGCACGTTGTAATGATGGATTGAGGTCTGCGCGTTTTGCGATACGCAGCGTCATAACAAGCATAGTAGCCAGAGTAAATAGCCAAATACCTGTTCCAGCGAATCCCATCTCTACCAGTCTTGCAAGGATACCGCTATCGATTGCAACTACATTGGCATCGAGTTTTGTGCCTTGTCCGACAATTCCTAATCCTTGCCCAAACGGAGATTCTGGAACGTGCTCTAGTACGGTTGCGTAGAGTTCGCGACGAGCACGATAAGAAATATCATGGTCAAGATCAGTAAATGTTTGTAAGCGATTTGACATAAGCTGCATAAATGAAGTATCTGAAGCCAAAGTGTTTGCCATAATAATTGAAATGGCGGCAAAGACAACTAAAGAAATCAATACGCGAATACGACGAGAAAAAACAAGATAAAGAATAATCCCAATGGCAAAAATCAGCCAAGCTGTTCTTTCGAGAGAGAGTCCTAATGCAACAATCCAAACAAATGTTTGGAAGAGAAGCTTAGGGCGAGATAATGAAAATTCTGGTAGTGCAAGTAGTAAGATAAATGCAATAAATAATGAAAAAGTCAGTGGTGAATTGAGAGTTGCAAAGACCCGAATCTGAAACGGAATAGCGTTGCCAAAAGTAAATGCAGAATCGAATGCCGCCGCATTTTTTAGCCAAAAACCATCCCATGGCGGGACTAAGATCCACTGAACAATCCCATAAATACTAATGATGGTGGTATTGATAAAGAGAAAAGATAACACTTTAGGATATCCTTTCTCGGTTCCTGGAGGATTGCTTGCTATCCATATCGCGGGTAGTATAGGCAGAATGAATAACATATACGTATAAAGCCCGGAAATAAAGTGCCCATTGAAAACCGATAGCACTAAACCATATGTAAAGACACCGAACCATAACCAAAAAATAAATACCATACTGCGTGGTAAGCAGAGACGTCGCTCTCGCTTTAACATATGCCACGCGTAAGGTAAAAGAGCCGCTAATGGAAGCACGACGAGCGGTTGAAGATCTGAAAAACCAAACTTCCATTCATAGAGTCGGCGTACAAGTGGCATATAGAGCCAAAGAGCCAACATGAACTGCGTGTATCGCCATGTCTTTGTCATGATGGGAGAAAGATTTTTCTGATGATCGGTGATGTCAAAAAAGTGCCCAAACGTGCCGGGGTCAATGTCAAAATTGCCTGAAAATCAGCCTCACTGAAGAAACGCTGTACTCGGAGCAGGGTAGTAAACAGTACCATATAGATGACTCCTCCGATCAAAGCCGCTGCAAGCAATACATGAACCGAACCATGCACCAGAAACGATTGTCGTGCTGCTATCCCGACGACAAATATCGTAAGAATCGTGCTACTGATAAGCGGACGGAACCAATTTCCAAAAATATGACGTAACGAGAATCCCCCTTGTTTTGCAGAGATGACCGTAAAAAGAGTTGCTCCGCTCATCGATGCAAGAAAGATAGCCAGCACCGTACCGCTTAAACCAAGATACGGTGTGAATAGCAACGAGAGCGCAATGCTAAGAATGGCGTAGGTAACGCTATTACATGCCTCAAGCCAAGGTTTTCCTAAACCTCGAACTGCTGTTGCAGCAATGGAGACAAGCGTGTCTAATGTATAGGTAAGCGCCGAGGCTGTAAGGACAATTTCAATTAACGGAATAAGGTACTCATGTCCTAAAACGGGGACAGAGACCGATAAGGTAAAGGCGTGTCGACCAAGCCAAATATGAAGAATAATGGGGGCCAAAGCGATTAAAAGACCCATTGCAACACATGAAATCGTTGCCATAATACGCATTGCTTGTGGCAACAGTGAAAGCAAATGCTCTCCTCCGCCCTCTTCGTGACGGGAAGAGAATGTCGGCAGCAAAGCACTGTTAAAATTGTATGACAAGACGCGCAGCGCTCGTGCAAGGCGTGATCCTACGTCAAAAATACCGACAGCGGCGACGCCTAATTCGCTTCCGATGATAAGGGGCGGTGCATCGTAAATGGCAAGATTTGCTAATGTTCCAATTTGTAGCCATCCGCCAAAGGCAAGAATTTCACGGAAAAGACGTGGAGGAATTTTCCAAGGAAGTGTATATACGCCATCGCCACTCACTCGTGAGAGAGTAACGAAACCAATGACGGCGGCAACCAATGATTGCATGTATGCCGCAATGACGAGACTCGTAACTCCCCAACCAAGTGTTAACAACGCCGCAGCAGTGATGGTATATACGAAAACGGCGAGTGCATTAATCGCCGAGACGTATCGGTAAGTTCCTAGTCCGCAAAGTGTTGCACTCGGACTCATCCAGCACACCATATTGCAGAGCGCTGCGCCAAGAAGAGCAAGAAATAAGCCTGGAGCTATCGGGCGTAGATCTGGCGACAGAGAGAGATGCATGAAAGCCGCTGGTGCAGCTACATGCGCAATGACGAACAAGAGTAACGCAATGACCAAGTAGTACACGGTACCAATCGTTGTAATGGCCCGTACCGTTGTTTTCTGTGCTCGTACGGCGTATTGTGCTACGTGCCGGGTCACGCTGGGACCGAGACCAAAATCCGCCACAAGAGAGTATCGTGTCAGCGTATTAAGTAAAGCCCAAAGACCGTAAAGCTCTAAACCTAGGCGATGAAGAGCGTATGGTGTAATGCAAAGAACGATCAATGCCGACGTGACATGTAAAGTCGTTGCAATAATAGTATTGCCTGCGAGACTCCGTCCAGAAGATGTGGGGTGCGCCATGACTCTCTAAAAACCTCTACTCCCAGTATGCTATGGCTCGCGTCACGAGAAGGGTGCTCTCCGATATACCAAGTGCTAAGTTGTTCGGCAAATTCCTGGATCGGAGCTGAAATTAAAGAGGAGTCGCTTACGGTCGACTCCTCTTACCTGGGATAGAGTTTATGGACGAAAGGGCTGTGGCAATGTTGGTGTATTGTCTTTTGAGGGGGGAATGCCCTCATGGGTAAGTGTCGCGAGATAGTTGTCTTGTGTTTGAGCGATCATCGTACGTTCGGTCGCATCGCTTGGTTTTTCCGCGATGAAGAGCAGTAAGGTAATAACAAGCCACACGGTGAGGAGAAAAATTGCAAATCCGATAAATGGTCCGCTCGTATAGACTTGTGGTGTTGCAATGACGGCACGATCCATAACCATGACCGAACCGGTAGCTGCGGCTTGAACACGGTTGGCCATTGCTTCGGCTAGGCGTTGACCGAGCAGTGCATATGCTGCTTGTGCATTGTCGCGATCACGGCGGATATTCGCAACATCTGCAGCTACTTGAGTATTGCCGATTTGTTGCTGAATCATGGAAATTTGATGGTTTACTGCATCGAGTTTGGCTTTATCGCTGGCGAGCTGTGCTTGATTCTTGACTTGTGAATCAAGAGCAAGAGCATAGGAACTATTCGCAGACAAGTTCGTATTTTCGACTTGACGACGTTCTTCAGCTAACGCATTACGTTCACGCACAACCGTCGCCTGAAGTTCGGCGAGTCCGGGATATGCACTATTCGTTGTCGCCTGCAGATGCTGCAATTGTTCAACATCATGAGCATATTGATCCCGAAGTTCGCGATAGACGGGATCACTCTCGCGAAGATCACGTTGTGCAAGCGGTCTAGCATCCGTGACGAGTGCAGTAGAACCACTCGTCGCGGCTTGGTCTGCACGGAGCGTGGCTTGGATGTCGTCACGTTGACTTGAAAGGGCGATCAGACGCTGATAGACCGAAGCATTTGAGTCGCTTGTAATCCCCGAATTTCCACCAGTATCAACGTAAGGATAGCTGCGCGCAACCACGTCGAGTCGATTATCCAGAAAGCGTAGAACATTACGCTCTTCCCGGAGTCGTTGTTGAAGGTCACCGATCAGCGAGTCAAAACGAGATGTCGCAATCTGTCGATAAAAATCGGTGACCTCGTCTGCGACGAGATTTGCCCCTTCAATCGCCATTTGCTGCGACTTGGCTGTAAATTGAACCGGCATAACTGATGACTGGTAGTTAATCTTTGCCCGAATATGAAGACGCAGTTTTTCAAGACTCTCAGAGTCATGTAAACGTTTCTGGAGATGTTGAAGCACGGGTGTGCTTGTTGCAAGAATCGGTAGATCGCTTGCCATAATCGGTTTTGTCGCAGTCGATGGGACGTCAGGATTCTGTCCCGGTGGCTCTGCGACCATGAGAACATCCGCAGTTGCGCTATACTTTGTATGGATCAAGACGACGGCGAGTAAAGAGAAGACAATGCCGACAATAAGGAGAAAATTGGCTATCCCTCTATGCCGCTGATACGATAGTTGAAGACGGTGTACTGTACGATCATCCATCGTATCTTCCTCACAATCCTAAGTATTTCAAGGTAGCTAAAACTCCTAGACCCGATGCTACGGATGAGCCATCCACACTATGACCTTGGGGAATGACCACGGTATCACCGTCGTCGAGAGCGACATCGGAGCTGGTGTCTCCATGAACAAGTCGAGAGAGGTCATGGGTCGTTGCCGTGCCGTTATGAATGACTTTCACATGGCGCATATCGGCGCGATTTGCTGGCCCCCCTGCTTCGTAGAGAGCATCATATAACGTCGGTCGATTTTGTAAGAGCACTTCACCTGGTTTCTGAACCATGCCCAAAACATTCACATGTGGAGCCGGGATAAAATTGAGTGTGTCGCCGTCATGGGCCGGTGCATTCATCGTCTCGCCTGCCGAAGAGATCGGGGTGCTTTTTCCATCGCGGAAAAGGAGCACATTGCTCAATGAGGTTGTGGGCGAGTAGCCGCCGGCTTGTGCGACAGCTTGAGCAAGGCTATCCCCATGATCGAGATAGACCGCACCGGGGTTTTTGACATCGCCGCGTAATTCGACGCGAATCGGCTTTGTGACCAGATGAATCGTATCGCCTGGCTCCAAGATCGGACCGGGCTCGCCGTTTCTCGATAAGGCGACAAGGTTGATCGGAGCACCGATGGAGCGACCATCACGCTCGAGACGGACCCGCTGAAGATCGATGTTATTCGTTTGAATTGTCGACTCAACCGACATCGCTCCACTCGTGTCGCTCCCTGTTCTACTGATTGCTCCGACCGCCGACCCGAGTGTCTCGCCTGGTTCGTAGACGGCGCTACCGTTGAAAGCACCAGTAAAGAAGATGCTCTGGGCCTCTTGGACCACGCGTACATCTACAGCCGGATATCTTAGGTAGTGACCAAGGCGAGTGACAATGACTTGACGTGCCTGATCAGATGAAAGTCCACCTACATGGACGATTCCGAGAAGGGGGAGACTCGCATTCCCATCGCTCGCTACCGTGATCTCCGACAAGGAGAGATCGGGGTGATTGTATACAACGACGGTAATCTTATCACCGGGGTGAATAGTCGCCGATGCATTCGCCATGATTCCCGGCATAACAAACGAGACCGCAGAGACTGCCGCAAGCGCGGCTCTACCGACGATGCGGGGTAGTCGATGGAAGACGCTTTGCGTTTTCTGCATACACGTACTGCTTTCGTGGAATTTTTTGAGTGAAGAAGGAGAGGAATGCCAAGTGTGAGTCGACTTCGACTACCAAGGCAGCATGATCTCGGCGCACAACCTCGTCGCGTAGTGCACCACTATCGCTCAAGATATGAAACTTCGCTCGTTTCGCGATGAATCCTGGGATTTTGATGGAAACACGAAGACGAGAACTCGATGAAAACGATAGAGGGGCTCCACGTCTTGAGTTTTGTTGCTGCCAGATACATAGAATAATCTCGCCCGATCGTTTCTCAAGAGGAAAAATGAAGAACGTACGATCGGAAGGTGCTGTGTGTATTTTGAGATGGAGTAACGTTGGCCGAAACGTAGGACCAGGATCCTCGGTCTCATGAATCAGAGAGGCTATCGCCGTGAAAGTCGCTTTTGGGTGAAAGCTTGCATCAAGTAGGCCAAAATGCTGTTCACTAGGATTGGGTCCTTCGTCAATAAGTTCATAGATAAAGGTTCTTGGAATGCCCATTCCAAGGTGCAGCAAAAGCATTCGAGATAGATACTGTGCCGCCAGCTGCTCTGAGATGCCCTGAGGCTGGTTCGGGTCGGTAATATAACCGTTTTCTGTAGAGATAATTGCTTTCGTATAACTTGCTTGACGTGCCGATGCTAGGTTATACGCTAGACTCCCATAGTAGGTATGGAATGCACGGTCTCCCCATCCAGCAGTCTCCGGTTCGTGTCCGCCGAGGTAATCATGGACATTCCCAAAATCTTCAAGACTACTTAGATCGCCGAGTTGACGATAGGCATCCGCACTCGTAAGTGCAGGACCAATAATGTGAATGTGTGAGGAGATGCTATGAGTAATATTCCAGAGATGGCGTTGAACATTTTGGAGATGAATATTCCATTGAGGAGTGGTAGTGGCTACTTCATTCGGAGCTTCCAACGCCTCAATACCGTGAACGTTTTGTACGTATCTTCGTAGAGTTATATCCGATACATTCATAGGAGTAATGAGTGTAGAAACGATGCCATCTGCGGCCAATGTATTAAGATGATCATAATATGGCTGCCAAGTTGTATCGATAAGACCGTCGCGAATATGACGAATATGAAGTAGACGAAGATGTTCTTCGACTGCCGGCCAATTAGCATAAGCTGTATCACGATAATGTAGATGGATATTTACTCCGATACTATCAGCGACTTTATCTGACCAAAGTGGAATAACGGCATGCTGCTCATCATACTTTGTGAATAGCAAGCTGATGGCTAAAAACAGTGAACTTATGAAAGCAATCATGATATGTCTCGATGAGATATGAGAGATGGTTTGACAGAATCTTTGTGAGGCCCAGACGTCTGGGCGAGGGTAGCGGAGATCGCTTCATTGAAAATTGAAGAAAGGAATTCAATATCAGCTTGTTGAGCAATCATACGCGCTGGTTCTACGAAAGAAATCCCCTCGTCAAGACTGTTTAGCAGACGTAGTATCGCTTGCGAAAAAGCTTGATGATCATTTACTTTCACACTTTGTGCTGCAATTGAATGACTAAACAATTCGCAAACCCCGGCGTCTTCAAAGCAGACAACGGGAATGCCCGAAGCCAGAGCCTCGAGAATCGTTCTCCCAAACGGTTCACGAGTTGAACAGTTACAAACGAGATCGAGTGCTGCATAGACGACCCGCATATCGCTTTGCCATGGAATAAAAAAAACCCGATCGGCAATGCCGAGACTCGCTGCTAATCGATGTAGAGAGGGTGGGTATGATTCCTCGCATCCAAATGTCGCCGAGCCAACGATCGCCACATGAACATCGTACGAGGCGAGCACCTCGGCGGCGATGCGTAAAAATCGGTCTTGCCCCTTCCATGGAGCGATGCGACCGACTAAGCCAATAACACGGCGTCGGTCGGTCGGCAGTCCCAAGGCTGTACGTGCGCGTATACGATCCGGTAGGTCTGCAAATTCACGCATGGTAATCGGTGAATACGTAACCCATGTTGCAGGTAGTTGAAGACTTCTGGCGGCTAGACGTGAACAGGCGAGTCGGCTCTGAGCGCACCAGCGACTGATTATGCGTAAGGTCCATAATGCCGGTCCCGTTAGCACATCATGCAAATATGTTATTGAAGGAATTCCGGCGAGTGCGGCAGCCGGTGCACCGATGTAATGCGCTTTTACGGAATTCGTCAGAACAAGATCGGGTCGATCTTGCCATAAAACTGAACGTAATTGAAAAATAAAATGTAGAGCCTTTATCGCCACGCCAATGTTCAATGAAGATCTCGTTGTCTCTGTCATCTTTTTTGACATGGGAAGGATGGTTATTGCAAAACCATCTTTCCGCAAAAGTTCGGCGAATGCTCCATCTTCAAAAAGAATAAATGATATATTGATATGTTTGGGAAGATTTTTAAGATAACGCAGAAGAGTGAACTCCGAACCTGCGGGTGTACGCCCATGGTGATTGATAACAGTCAGTTTCATGCTACAGTCAGCTTCGGTGAGAGAGTAAGGGAGTGCATTGCTTGTGTGAATTTTGGTGATAATGCGGCTATATCAAGTTTTTGAACGAGGCGTTTTGCATTTGCTCCTCGACGTTGACATTCTTCTTCGTTATTTAAAAGAAACAGCAACGTCTTAGCGTAAGCAACTTCATCGCCTGCTGGGACAAGGGCACCTGCATCGGAAGAGAGTAGAAGCTCTCCGAGACCGGAATCATCAAAGCAGATAGCCGGTCGTCCGGTCGCGAGTACTTCCAGTGTTGTAATGGCAAAAGGTTCTTCGGTAGAGCAGTTACAACCGATGTCAGTCGCTGCGTATGTATTACGTAAATTACTTTGCCATGGAATAAAATGTACGCGATCTTGTATGTTGAGCTGTTCTGTTAAAGACTCAAGTTCTTGTGGGTAGCTTGCGTCACAGCCGAAAATCGGTGAGCCGACAATCATAAAATGCGCATCATATTCTTTCAGTACATGTGCAGCAACACGAATAAAGCGATCTTGCCCTTTCCAGCGGGCAATGCGTCCGATCAATGATACGATCGGACGTCCATCGAGCGGGATTCCAAGCTGGGCCCTCGCTTCCTCACGAGTCGGCAAGTTGACGAAGTCTGCTATATGCAGCGGTGGATGCAACACTTCCGTTGTGGGTAACGCAAGAGAATCGGCCACGCGTTGAGAACATGCGAGCCTTTGTTGAGCACAGAGTCGACTGATAAAGCGGAGAAGAACGCGGGCGCGTCCATGAAGAATATCGTGGATGTAATTAATGCAAGGAAGTCGAGCGAGTCTTGCGGCACAGGATCCGATAAGATGTGCTTTCATCGAATTTGTAAGAACCGCATCGACGCGTTGCTCATGAAAGGCTCGCGCAAGTTTCCATGAAAAATAAATGCTTTCAAGAATGTCCCCAAAACGCAGTGATTCGCGCGTACGTCCTACGAGCTTAGTCGATAGTGGAATAATAAATGTTTCCGGAAATCGCTTTCGTAAGATTTCTGCGAATTCACCTTCTTCGAAGAGAAAGAGTATCGGTTGAATAGTCGAGGGCAGACATTCAAGATAAGCTAGCAGTGCACGTTCGGCACCTGCCGGCATGCGACCGTGATGATTGACGACGGCTAATCTCATGTAACTACTTACCTTTGAATACCGCTGGATAGACTGGGCTCTTTCAGATCTCGGATAACGGCATGAATACGGTCGTCGTGGCTTGGAGCAGCTTGATCACGTTCTTGAAGAAATGTATGGTATTGCGTTAAGACATAGTCGCGTATATGTTCAACAAAATGTTTCTGAGAGAATTGTTCTGCATGTGTTCTTATAACAACGGGGTCGAATGTAAGTTGTTCGAATCGCTGAATAGCTCCGACGAGTGCATCCACACTTTGCTCTGAAAAGAGTATACCCGTTACACCATCGACAACGGTTTCAAGGGCGCCTCCCTTGCCGTAGGCAATAACCGGTCGCCCGCAAGCATTCGCTTCAAGAACGGCCATGCCGAAATCTTCGAGTTGAGGAGCAAGAAGAGCCTTTGCACCTTGCATAAGCGCTAAAAGATCCTCTTGACATGTCTTTCCTAGAAAACGAACATTCCGACTTTTGCTCGTTAGGCGCATCGTACCTTCGCCTACGACGACCAGCGAGTGTCCCAATCGCTCTGCCGCAGCGATGGCTAGATCGATACGTTTGTACGGTACGTTCCGTGAGGCAACCAAATAGTAATCGCCTAGTTGACCCGATCCGGGCGAGAAAAGATCGACTGCGATAGGAGGCGTAATAATCGCACTATCGCGCCGGTAGTGCGTTGCAATCCGACGTTGTGTCGTGCGACTATTGGCGATAAAATGATCGACACGTGCCGCCGCAAGATAATCCCATGTGCGCAGTCGCTGAAAGAGTTTGCGTAGGTAGCCGTGTAAAACGGCAGGAACGCCATCAATCTCAGCGTGTGTTCGCTCCCATAACGCTCGCATAGGCGTATGACAGTAGCAAATATGAAGCTGATCGGCTGTACGTAAAACTCCCTTGGCAAGCGTATGATGCGAAGAGATGATAATGTCGTACTCACCGAGATCGAAGCTCTCAATCGCTAGTGGATAGAGCGAGAGCAGCGCTTTGCCGTATCGTGTCGCTCCGGGAAACCGTGAAAGCCACGATGACGTTACGCGACTGCGTAAGGATGCCGGGCCTCGATGTTGATCGTAGAGGACTGCGTAGATTGGAGCTTCAGGGAAGGCTTGTGCCAGTGCCTCGACGAGGCGCTCGGCGCCGCCTAGCACAACCATCGCATCGGAAACTATTGCGACGCGCGGAGCCTTACGTGGTGTCGAGGCGGAGATATTCACGCAGTTAAAAAGCTCCACGGCCGGTGAGCAAGGCATATGGAGTCGCGCAGAAGATGCGCAGGTCGCCTAAAGGTGTCCAGGTAAGCGCATATTCGACATCGAGTGCGACTCGACGGTCGAAGTCGAGATGTGAGCGACCTGAAATCTGCCATAAGCCGGTAAGGCCCGGGCGTACAAGCAAGCGTTGTGCCGTGATCGTTTCACCGTGTCGCTCGATGCAGTATGAAAGCTCATTTTGGAGCATAGGGCGAGGGCCCACAATCGACATTTCGCCGCGCAATACATTGATGAGATTTGGCAGTTCATCGATGCTGGTTTTGCGCAAGAGCTTCCCGATCGGCGTTACAAGCGGATCGTGCCGCTGCTTTTGAAGCAGAGGGCGATGATGTTTATCTGCTTCATGGATCATGGTGCGTAATTTATAAACGGAGAACATGCGACCGAAGCGTCCAACACGCTTCTGAACAAAGATAGGAGGGCCGGGTGAAGTCCACCAAATACCGAGAATCGCAAGGAGCGAGATTGGCAAAGTGAAGATAAGGACGATAAGAGCTATCGTCACATCCATTATCCGCTTGCCGCGCTCCCATGAAGCAGGCACGATGCGACTCTCTTCAGAAGTCGCTTGCTCCTGCGGGGGCAGCTTGCGCTGTGGTGTCTCGACAAGATTCACGGCGAAGTCACCTCTGAACTGCGAAAATCTCTTGTGAAGATCATCAACACTGCTAGCTCCGTCCTGGCCTTTAGGAAATCTGTACGAGAAACATCGTTACAAATGATGCTTGAAAAGAGAACAATTATCTATGCACGGTGACGAGGTAATACGAAGAAACGTGTGAAATGGTGCTCGTAGTAGGTCGGTTACTTCTCATCTTTCCTCCAACGTGCCTGCGAATTCGTGAGGAATTTTTGTCCTGACGCTCCTGACGGTGTTTGGAATTTTTTCCCATCTTGACTGCCCTACGGAGGAAGATCTCTTGCATTCCTGGCTTTCATGGCGTAGCGTTGCCGAGTCTTGTCCCGTTGCATCGCGAGCTCCTGATGATCATCAATCTCATTATAATCAAGTCTGGGAATGACGTATTTGCCGATGGTAGCCGAAGAGTCTTGTCTGTACCGTCATGCATATTAAGGAACGTGCATTGAATTACGTTGTTACTGTTGTAGGAACAGGCTATGTAGGTACCGCTTGTGCTATCGGTTTCGCCGATCTTGGTTGGTCGGTCATCGGTTACGATATTCTCGAAGAACGCATCGCTGATTTGTGTAACGGTCTTCCGCCATACAATGAAGCCGGTATGGTCGAGGCTCTGCAACGTAATCTGACACGTGGCTCACTGCGTTTTACCACCGATACGAATCTGGCTTTGCAGACGGCTGATTGCATCATTATTGCAGTCGGTACTCCTGCGCTTTCCGATGGACATGCCGATCTTAGCGCGTTGTGGCATGTCGTCGATATTCTTGCGAATTTGCCTCCACGTCCGCATCGTCTCGTTGTTCTGCGATCGACGGTGCCACCGGGTACCAGTGATCGTATCGCGACTCGGCTCGCGGGAATCGCCGATGTGTGCTTTGTCCCGGAGTTTCTCCGTGAAGCGCATGCGTTACACGATCTGCTGCATCCCGATCGTCATGTGGTAGGAGCCGACTCTGAAGCCGCGGCAACGAGGTATCTACGCCTCGTTGCTGATATTGCAGCGCCACAGGTCGTGACGACACGTCTGAACGCAGAGCTTACGAAACTTGCCTCCAATGCCTTTCTGGCGATGAAGATCAGCTTCGCCAATGAGGTTGCGAACTTGACCGATGTACTCGGTGGGGACGCAATCGCAGTACTCTCCGCTATGGGACTCGATCGCCGTATCGGAGAGGCGTTTTTGCAGCCCGGCATCGGTTTTGGCGGCCCGTGTTTTGCCAAAGATCTCTCAAGTTATGAGAGAACGGCCTCAAGTGCAAAGACACCGTCTGAGTTGGTATCGGCGACTCTTCGTGTCAACGCTCATCAGCCGAGGCGCATTGTGGATCTCCTTGAAGAGGCGCTTGGCCGACTTGAGGATACGCGCATCGCCGTATGGGGATTGACGTATAAAGCGGGGACCGATGATATACGGAGCTCTCTAGCGTTGCCGATACTCCGTGATTTGAGCGAACGTGGTGCTCGGGCTCTCGTCTTCGACCCCGAGGCACCGCTGACGATGCTGCCCGACGGCATGTCGCGCGTTGCAGAAATCGATCAGACACTCTCTGCCGATGCTCTGTTGATTCTCACCGAGTGGCCGACTTTTGTGACGATTGCACCACAGGAGCTTGCACGCCGTCTGCAACGCCGTATCATCGTCGATGGTCGTAATCTTCTCGATATGGATGCATGTCTTGCAGCCGGCTTGCGTTACATCGGTGTCGGGCGGCGTGGAGAGCCTCATACGGTGACCTCTCTACATGAAGAAGTCTCTTTGTCGTTATCCTCTCTCACCTTTGCGGACGGGGCTCGGAGGTAGAGAGAGCGAAGCACCTTGCATGACCCGCCGTTACGTTATCGTCGGCAATGGTTTCGCCGGCACGACTGCCGCCGAGCATCTACGACGCATCGATGCTACCGCCACGATCGACCTCTTTGGCGACGAATCGTATCCTCTCTATAATCGGATCGCACTCCCACCTATGCTGCGTGGACAAATCGCACCGGAAAAGGTGTTGATGCGCGATATCGCCTGGCATGAACGTCATGCGATTCGTTTGCATATCGGCACACGCGTTGAAGCGATTCTCCCCGATGAGCAGTGTGTCGTCGTACAGCATCGTCGATACCCATACGATGCGCTCTTGCTTGCAACGGGTGGACGAGTGCCGCCGGCGCGCTTCTCCGGCTCGATGGCCGATACGTTCACGCCGATGCCGTTTCAGAGTCTCGACGATGCACATGCGCTTCTTGAGCGTCTTGCCGATGCACGTTGCGGCGTCGCTGTCGGTGGATCGTTCATTGCATACGAATTGGTCGAAGCGTTTGTCGCGCGTGGTCTTGAGGCACATTGGGTCATTCGCGGCTCTCATATTCTCCGTCGTATCCTTGAGCCTGAGGCGGCGGCATTACTCGATGAAGCGGCGCGACTCGACGGAGTCCACGTACACTACAATGATGAATTGTACGCTGAAAAGCCGTTGAGTACCAAGCACGGGCATCGCATCGATGCTGATCTCGTCGCGATCGGACTCGGCATTCACATGAACACCGAGCTTGCTGTGGGCACCGATATCGCAGTTCGCACGGGATTTCTTTGCGATGATCGTTTAGAGACGACGGTACCCGGTATCTTCGCCGCCGGAGATGTCGCTGAGTTCTTCGATCCTATCGCCGGCATGCATTATCGCATGGGTACCTGGAACAATGCCGGTGCTCACGGCCGTGTTGTCGCCGTCAATATGGCCGGCGGCGATGCACGGTATCATGATGTCCCCGAGTATTCCAGTCAAATATTTCGGAGTCAAGCGATTACCCAGTTCGGGATCTCACCTGAATTGCGACCGAACTTACAGATCGTCTCACGCTTGACGCCTGAGACGAAGGAGTATCGCGCGCTCTTTTTCGATGAAGGACGCCTTGCCGGTGGTGTATTGATCGGCAAAAAGAATCGCGCCGGTAAACGCCGCTATCTCGAAGCGATCAAAGCACGTCAGACGTTCGCTGCCGATGAGCGTAACGGATTACTCGATTGGACCGCAATGTAGCCGTTGACGTCTGTATTCTCGGTGCAGGCGTCATTGGACTGAGTCTTGCCTGGGAGCTTGCAAAACGCGGCGCTCGTGTCCAGATATTCGAACGCGATGAGCCTGGTCAAGCGGCCTCATGGGCCGCCGGCGGCATGCTTGCGCCGTTTAGCGAAGAGCTTCCCGTCGGCGATCTGCTCGATCTCGCTTGCGCCTCATTAACTTGCTACCCGCGTTTTGTCGCAAATCTCATCGATGAGACGGGAATCGATCCGCATCTACGACTGAACGGCATCTGTGAAGTAGCCTTTGATACGACTCACCTCGCTCGTTTAGAGCGTCGCGTCGCTGTGGCACAAAGACGAGGTGTCGCGATGCGACGCCTCTCGTCGAACGACGTGTTTACGTTCGAGAGCGCGATCGCCGCATCGGTGCTGGGTGGTGTGCATTGTCTTGAAGAGGGCCAACTCGATAATCGGCGCTTGGTGCGTGCATTGCTCGCGGCTTGTCGCCGTCGAGGCGTGCGGATTCACACCGGGACCGAGGTGGTTGCGCTCGAAGCGAATCGACGACGCGTGCTCGGCGTTCAAACGGTGCATGGTTTTTCTCCAGCGACGGTCGTCGTCAATGCCCTCGGAGCATGGGCCGATACGCTATCCGGCATCCCCGATGATGCTCGCGTCGCGGTCTCACCGGTGAAGGGGCAGATGCTTGCCTTAGCGATGCCGCATGGTTTTCTCCGTCATGTCCTATGGGGCTCGGGCATCTATGCCATTCCACGCGAAGATGGGCGTCTCGTCGTTGGAGCGACGGTCGAAGATGTAGGCTTCGACCGACGTATGACCGCTGAGGCAATCGCCTCACTCTTACGCGGTGTTATGCACCTGCTACCCGGCGCTGCAAGCTTCGCACTCTGTGAGATGTGGAGCGGTTTGCGCCCCCAGAGCGGCAACGAAATGCCCTTCTTAGGAGCGACCTCGCTTGCGGGCTACTTCGTCGCAACCGGACACTATCGTAACGGGATTCTCTTGGCTCCGATTACGGCGTATCGTCTTGCGGATCTTTTGGAAAGCGGCGTCTCAGCAAGAACGGAGCCGGAGAGAGCTACCATACTCACGAAATAATCTTTATGGAAATCGTGATTAACGGGGAGCCGCGGATCGTCGCTCAGCATGCAACGGTCGACGACGTACTCTCGCAACTCGGTATCGTTCGCGATGGAATCGCCGTCGCACTCAATGATGAGGTTGTTCCGCGCTCACAGTATGCAGAGTATACTCTTGAAGCCGGCGTGCGACTCGAGATTGTCCAAGCCGTCGCAGGCGGTTAAGGGTTGTCGGAGTACTCATGGTGGAAAAGGAAGAGATACGATGAATCAGGAGTCTGTTCTTGAGCCGGATGCACCGCTCTGCATAGGTAGCTATCGTTTTGCCTCACGTTTGATTCTCGGTACGGGCAAATATCCATCACTTGAAGTCATGCAACAGGCTCATGCTGCCAGTGGTACCGAGATGGTAACGGTCGCGATGCGTCGTTTGCATATCGACGATCCTCAAGGACGGACTCTTCTCGATGGTATCGATCGAGAGCGCTACACCATCCTACCGAATACCGCAGGTTGTACGACGGCCCGAGAGGCGATTCTTACCGCTCAACTAGCTCGTGAAGCCTTACAGACGCCGTTGATCAAGCTCGAAGTTATCGGCGATACCCATACCTTATATCCCGATACGGCCGAAACGATCTCTGCAGCCCGTGAATTGGTCGCTCAGGGATTCACTGTTTTACCGTATATCGCCGACGATCCGGTCGCTTGCTTGCGTCTCGAAGAACTCGGTTGTGCTGCGGTGATGCCGTTAGCCGCTCCTATCGGGAGTGGGCTTGGAATCTGTAACCCGTATACGATCGCTATTATTCGAGAGCGTGCGACGATTCCCGTAATCGTCGATGCAGGCGTCGGCACTCCCTCCGATGCTGCCGTCGCCATGGAGCTCGGCGTCGATGCGTTGTTGATGAATACGGGAGTCGCTGCTGCACGGTATCCGGTAGCGATGGCCGAGGCGATGCGCGATGCCGTCCGCGCCGGTCGTACGGGGTATCGAGCCGGTCGTATGGGAAAACGTCTCTATGCCAATGCCTCAAGTCCGATGCATGATTTGATTCATCTCGGGTAAGCTCGTAGCTTCATATCAGACACGATTGCCGTCGGCAGCGAGATGATTGCCTTTACGTTGTCCTTGTTGCACAAACAATCTGTGCGTCGGCATCAAGACGTTGTAGAGCGTACCGAATGGTTTGCAGTTCTTCCACAGAATCGGTATCAGAAACCGGCATCGATACCTTCATTGTTGCCAGCAGTTTTTTAAGTCCTTGTCCTAACTCATCCAACGTCTTTGTCGTATCCGTTTGCCGGTTGACCAATTCAGCAGTAACGGTAGCTGCGGTAAAGGCATTCCCTTCCGAAGGACAACGAGTTTTTGGTGCACTTATCGGTAGGTTAATCGATTGACCCTTGCTCGGTACCTTGGTATACACCTGTCGCGTACTTTCAGCAAATGTTCTGCCGTATTGGTAGAGCCCTTGGCCTTCCTCCCTTCCTGTGGTTCCAAATATACTATTCCCCAAACAGCGAGGAGCGCCGGGTGATTGTAAAAGACATAGATCATCAAATGAATAATAAACAACTGAATCATTGTAAGAACGACCGTCTCGTCGAGATATCCTCGAAGACTCTGTCGCAAATTTCATGGTTTCTGTCTTATCCGATGATAACTTCTGAGTCTGAATATTGGTGTTCGCCGTTACCGATTTAGCATGCTCCGATGCGGTCTGAGAAAAATCACTCATCTGTGCTTGCTTTTTATCTTTAGGGTCTGTTAGGCCTAATACTATTCTATGAATGTTATTGATATATTTGTGTATGTCCTCTATCATTTGCTTTTTATCTGCCTCCTCTTGCTTTTTATCTGCCTCCTCTTGTTGTTTACGAGCCTGTTGTCGAGCTTGCTCCAAGGCACAATTTGTGAGAAGTTCTCGTATTTTTTGGAGTTGTACTGAGTCACCTTCTTGCCTAGATAACATCAAACATGCTGCTATTGCCGCTGTATACGTATTTGTTTCACCAGGTATTTCCGGTTCACAAAATTTGGATTTGGAGGGTGGAGTAATCGGGAGATAATGTACTGTTCTGTCTATACTATCTGATTCCCATGACGTTGTCAGCCTGTATCTTTGATCAATCTTCGTAGAAGTCGATGAAGAAGTAGAAGGTTTACTAAATGTTACGTTCAAATCTTTAAGGACATTACTAATGATAAAGATGGGCACATTGTTTTGCGATCTTTCTAAGCCTCCGGCCACGTAACCATCCTCGCGCTGTATCTTCAGGGACAATCTGCTCTAGGTACCGTCGACAGCGTTTTTTTGATGGCATGATGTTCTCCCTTCTTGCCGTACGGCCGGACTGATGCCTATGCGTATGGCAAAGCAGTCCATTTCATCCCAGGAAAAACGTTTCTTGTATCACGAAGAACCATCTTGATTGCGCATCGCGTTCAATAGGGGTATTTTGCTCATGCCGATACAAGAGAAAAGCGTTCAGGATCTCGCTGAGCTGCAGCGCCAGCAATCGCCTTATTGTTTACTCGATGTTCGTGAGGAGATTGAACTCAGTAAGGCCGCAGTGTCGGGTGCGCTGCATATACCCATGCGTGAGGTTCGCAATCGTGTCGCCGAGTTACCGAGTGATCGGCCGATTTTCGTCATGTGCCACCATGGCGGGCGCAGTGCACGCATCACCGAATACTTAAGTACGATTCGTGGTTTGACCGTTTTCAACCTCATCGGCGGCATCGATGCTTGGTCACGCGAGATCGACCGTACGATCCCGCAATACGACTAACCGCGTCGTTTATCGGCGACGCGCTTCGACGAACCAATGACGCATACCGGTCGGGCGTTCGTGCGCCCAGTCGCCGACAAGCGAATCGACCGAGTGCTCCTCCGCTCGATCGAGCGTGAAGAGTGGATAGAGCATCGCCTCGATATCTGCCGCGTCGAGATAGAGATGCGGGATCCCCGCTTCTTCGTGGCCGAAAGCCGGCACATAGCAATCATCGGCGATACGGGCACCTCGGCCAAAACGGGCATCATGGATCGATCCGAACGTCGCCAACAAGCGTGCGCTACGATGCGAGACACGTCCAACCTCGGCGAGAAGCGCATTGACCGAGGCACGGTCACCGTGCTGGAAGACATGGGTCGCCAACACGGCCATGCATGAAGCCGAGATGAGCGGTAACGGACGGGATGCGTCGCGCCAAGCAGCCTCATAGGCCACATACGGTTTGCCACGCCGTTGAAAAGGAGCGCAGTTGCGCCCACTCCCTATACCGAGCAGTAAAACGAGACCGGGCGGGTCTTCGGCGGCGAGTCTCTCGGCGAGAGGATGAGGGGTAACCGTTGGCTCCATACAGATGAGTTCTGAGACGGCAGAGGTCTCTCCCCGCTCGATCCCCAAGCAGTTCTTTGGTTCGAGAGAGGAGAGATATCTATGCTCGAAGTCGGCGATTCACTTCCGCAAGTCACCTTAACCGATCATCGTAACGAAGTCTTCGATACGGGCTCGTTGCTCGGTACTCCGTTTGTGCTCTTTTTCTATCCCAAAGATGATACTCCGGGTTGCTCTATTGAGGCCGCGCAGTTTGCCGAACTCGCCCCGCAATTTGCGGCACGCGGGGTCGCCATCTACGGTGTGAGTCGAGATACGGCGCAGTCCCACTGCAAATTCATCGAAAAATTCGCGTTGCCGTATCCGTTGCTCGCCGATACTGAATCGGTACTCTGCAACGCTTGTGGTGTGATTGTCGAAAAGAATATGTACGGGAAGAAGAGTCTTGGCATTCAGCGATCGACGTTTCTCTTTGATACTGCCGGTCGCGTCGTCCAGCGTTGGCCTAAAGTGAGTCCCGAGGGGCACGCCGCCGCCGTACTCAGTTCTCTCGAAGCGATTGCAGTATAAGTGCGATCAGAGAGCGGGCGCAATCCGACCGACGTGACCGCTCACCACGGTTTCACCGGCGCGGATTTGCCGCCCGCCGATGTCTATAATCAGTGTGTCCGCTGCGGTCTCTGTCTGCCGACTTGTCCAACCTATCTTGAGACGCTCGACGAAACGTCGAGTCCGCGTGGACGTATTGCGCTGATCAAGGCGGTCGATCAAGGCTACCTCGACCTCACAGCGCCCGGTTTTGTGCGACAGATGTCCGAGTGTCTCGACTGCCGCGCTTGCGAGGCTGTCTGCCCCTCCGGTGTCGCCTATGGTCAATTACTCGAGCCGGCCCGTGCGCAGGTCGAGCGCGTCGTCGCTGTGCGTCGTCCTTGGTATCGACGCATGATCCGTCGCCTCACGTTAGGCCCGCTCTTCGGCAGTATGCGCCTGATGCGTATCGTCGCACGCTCGCTACGTCTCTATCAGCGTTCGGGTCTGCAGCGCCTCATGCGCTCATCGGGCCTCTTGCGCATGCTTCGTCTCGATGCGCTTGAGGCGCTCACGCCACAGATCTCAGCCGTTTTTTTCACTCCAACAACGCAACGTTGGCCTGCCTTACAACCCATGAAAGCGACGGTCTTTCTGCATCTCGGCTGCGTTATGCACGTGGCCTTCGCCGAGGTCCATCGCGCATCGGTCGCCGTGCTGCAACGGGCCGGTTGCGAGGTCATCGCACCCGAGGGACAAGGTTGTTGCGGTGCGATAGGGGTGCATGCCGGTGAGTTGGATCGGGGGCGTGCGCTGGCAAAGGCGAATATTCTCGCTTTCGAGCGCTCGGGCGCCGATATCTATGTCGTCAATGCCGCCGGGTGTGGCTCAACGCTTAAAGAATACGGTCATCTCTTCGCTGAGGATCCGCTTTGGCACGATCGTGCCGAGCGCTTCTCGCGTTCTGTGCGAGATATCACGGAGTATCTTGTCGAGATCGGGATCGAGGAAACGACGCTCGGTGCATTGCCGCTCAAGGTCACGTATCAAGAGCCTTGCCATCTCGTCCATGCACAGCGCATCACCTCGGCACCCCGTATCCTGCTCAGTAAAATTCCGGGGTTGCAGTTGCGTGAAATGGCTGAGAGTTCGTTATGCTGCGGCAGTGCCGGTATCTACAACGTGACCCAACCGGAGATGGCAACGCGTCTGCAGCGGCGCAAAATCACCAACGCACTCGCAGTGGACCCCGAGGTCGTCGTGACCGCCAATCCAGGCTGCGCGCTGCAATTGATCAATGGCCTCGCATACGCCGATCGTCGTGACGTACGTGTTGTGCATCTCGTCGAGTTACTCGATGCGGCGTATCGCGCTGGTGAGAGTTAATTTTCGAGCTTGGCGTTACCCGATGGGAGCGAGAACTGCACCAAAGAAGGAAAGGGTGCTAAGCCTCGGCTGATCATGGCATGAATCGAGACGTGGAGGTTGAGTTCTTCGAGTCGAGCCTTTGCCGCAAGGACCTCGCGCCCGCTGGTAACGACATCCTCCAGGAGAAGGACGCGCTGTCCGGCTTCGAAAGGGCCCTCGACGTATTCATCGGCGAAAGCACCGTATGACTTCGGTGCCTTGCGTACGACGAGCATAGGAATATTGGTCATCTGCGAGACAGCCGTCGCAAGGATCACGCCGCCGAGTTCTGTCCCACCGATGAGGTCGGGCGATGTATCGGCAACGATCGGACTAAAGAGCCGTGCGATGCGCCGCAGAATATGCGGGTCGGAGAAGAGGCGAAATTTATCGATATAATAATCGCTGCGAACTCCTCCTGAGAGTAAGTAATCGCCGCGGGTTAAGGCACGCTCGGCGATCGTACGACGCAACCAGAGCAGCTCTGGAACCCGAGCGATTGATGAGTCACTGGGGAGAAGATCGTCGGTCATGCCGTTGTCCTCTTCTTTGGTTTTGTTGCTTTCGTCGTCTTCGGTACGGCTGAAGTACTCGTTGCGGTCGTCGTAGCACGAGACGCCTTCGGCTTCGATACTGCTTTGGTTGTCGTAGGAGCCGTCGCCGGGGCCTCGCGTTTTTTCTCGGGCGATTTCTTGACCTTCGTCGGTGCTTTTGTCGCTACCGAGACGACCGAGGTATTCGGTACTTCAACCGGCGCCGACGAGGCCTTGGAGCTTTTTGCGACCGGACGCTTTTTCGGCGCGGGTTTGCTCTCGGTAGATATCGGTGCTTCGATCGTCTCGGGCGGCGGCGTGTCGGGCGATACGACGACCCGTTTTGATGAGCTACGCGATGCACGCGACTTCGCCACTGTTGTCGGCGGCGACTGTTCAGCCGAAGGCGTCGGGTCGGTATCCGAACCGGGCGTCTCCTGCCGTATCGTTTCGGATGCGGCGGTTACGACGAGACTCGTCGGCGGGGGAGCAATACGCAGCGCGACACGAGCCAAGCGGCCAGCGATAGGAAAGGCGAGTTCGTTGATGCCGGCTTCATCGAGAAGAGGAAGAAGAATCTCTAAGCCGCGACCCTGATCGCGAGGACTATGTGCATCGGATCCGACCGCAATCGGAACACGCTGCTGCTTTGCCTTCTCGAGCAGTCGACGATACGCCGTGATATGTTCATGATGCAGTTGAGAATTATCGGAGCGGTAAAAAATACGACTGTTCAGCTCGACCGCGATCTCGCGTTCGGCACAGATAGCGAGGATCCGATCTTCGTAGGCATCGAGCTTCGTTGCATCGGGCCAGTGACCGAATTTCGCCGGTGCGTAGAGGTGCCCGACAATATGCGAGGGCTGGGTTGCGAGAGCCGTCGCAAGCGTCTCAATATAGAGCTCCCATGTCGTTTCGATGCCGATTTCATCGAAACGCGAGCGAAACTCGGGATTATCGAAGGCCCAAAGATGCTCTTCGGTGCTCTCCGGTCCATTGAGCGGCAGAAAATGAATCGAGCGAATGATCCCGTCAGGTTTCATGGCATCGACCACATTGAGCACATCGGGTCGACTCCGTGGATCGTTATCGACTTCGGCGCCGACGGTAAAGCGCATACCCGAACGTAATGCGGCGGAGACGACCCGCACCTGCGGGAGGTCGACGCCGGCGGTCTCTGAGGCGCCGTACAGATCTCCAGCGAGCGCAAGGCGTAATGCACGACGTACGAGATTCACCGCTGCGGGATCCTCGAACGTAAGGTAATTGATGTGATCCGAGACCATCATGAAGCGAGGAGCTCGTCGTTTCGCTGCATGATAGAACCAAAGAAAGAGCATGCGTGCGGAGTATGGGATCGGTCGCTCATCGGCGTAGGGCTTATGCTCGCCCTTCGCGTGGCCGTGAATATCCGGCAGTGCCGAGAGTCGTGGGTCATCGAGCATGAAACCGATGGTTTTCGCTATCTGTCGTTCTTCATCCTTCCCTCCATTGCAAGCAGGCGGGCTTTGAGTTCGAGTCCATACCCGTACTGATGCAAGGCTCCGGCGGCATTGACGACCCGATGACAGGGAAAGAGAAGCGCAAGCGGATTACGTGCCATGGCACGCCCGACGGCCCGTGCCGCCCGTGGCCGACCCAACTCTCGAGCGATCCAGCCATACGATCGTACTTCGCCCGGTGGGATACGCGCCGCAATCTGCAAAGCCGCAGCCTCAAACGGCGAGAGGCTCGATATATCGAGCAGGCTCGGATCGATCGACCACGTTGAGAAAAAGTGCTCGATCGCTCTTCGAACCCATGAATCCGGCTCGGAGACGGCGGGATGCCGCCGCAATCGGCGTTCGACACGTTCGATAATCGTTTCGAGAGACTCGCCGCGGTCGATCGTGAGAAAACTGATCTGCGTTTCATTATAGGCGATGAAGAGTCCACCGATCGGTGAGTCAATCCGAGTAAGGGTTACTGTCCCGCGTGGAGGCGTATGGAGTCGCTCCAGACGTTTGAGAACACGTTCGCAGAGATCGGCCGGCGCATCGGCCACTGCGAGATGAGCCAACGAAGCGACGACACGTTCATTGGCTTGAAAGATCGCCTGACAGCTCCGACATTGCTGGAGATGGCGGACGATCGGCTCATCTTGAGAACGCGACGTCTCACGCAAGGCATCCCACTCGACCTCAACTTCAGAGCAGCGCATGAGAGTGTTCCTCCTCGAGAGTGGCGACGCGACCGAGTTGAGGACCGAGAATACGTCGCAAGATCCGAACTGCGCGGTGAACGTGCGACTTGACCGTCCCGATGGGTTGCTCGAGAATCTCGGCGATCTCTGGGTGACTCCGCCCTTCAATGAATCGCAGCGTTGCAGCGGCACGAAGATGTACGGGAAGTTGCAAAAGCGCTTGCTCGACGAGAGCTTGTTCGGCATGTCTCTCGGCGACAAATTCGGGGCGATCTTTACCTTCTTGCATGTGGCGCAGTAAGGCATCGGGGTCGGCGAGGGCATCGAGCGCAACGTTTGTCGGTCGCTTGACGCGCAAACGATTCCTCGTGACATTTAACGTAATGGTGTATAACCAGGGTTGCAGTTTGAGCGTAGTTCGTTGTTCATCGGTCATTTTGTTCAATGCTCGATAGGCGCGCACGAAGGTGTCTTGGACGATCTCCTCGGCATCCTCGCGATTGCCGGTCATCCGCAAGGCGAACCCATACAAGCGACGTTGGTACTCATCGACGACCCGGTCGAAGTTGAGCGAGACTGCCACGACGCGTTTCCTCCGATTCAGATCGACGTATCCATCTCGCTCAAGTCCCTCTTTACCGGCGGTCGATCGGAGTCAATGCGACGAAAGACTACCGTAGAGAGTGGGACGAATAACGATCTTGAAGCGTTGTACGGGGTACGAACACATCCCGCCTCCGGCCTCGGAAGATCATACTGGGGTGATCTTTTGGTAAAGAACAAGGAACGAACCCCCTCCTTCGCCGATACACCGTACACCATGCTGCCCGCGCGCGTTATCGGCTGTCTCCTGATCTTTCTTTTCGTGGGCTGGTCATCTGCTGGCGCCGACGATCGTCAGCGGGCGCCCCAGGCCCTCACGCTCGAGCGTATTTATTTGACCGCCTACGATGAGGCGATCAACCGCCATGCCGCGATTGAACGTGACGGCACGACCTACGTCTCGACCGGCGATATCTCGGCGGAATGGCTACGCGATGCGAGCGCGATCGCCGAGCCGTATATCTCGTTAGCGCATGAGGATGGGCACATTGCGGCGACCCTACGAGGCGTCGCGCAGCGTGAGGCTCGGTATATTCTCATCGATCCGTACGCCGATGCCTTTTCGCTGAGCTACCACGTCGTTGAAGAGAAATTCGAGATCGACTCACTCCTCTATCCCGTCGATTTCATCTGCCGATACTACCAAGCCACGGGCGATCGCAGCATCTTTACCCCGACGGTGAGTCAGGCGCTCGACCGGGTCTTAGCGGTACTGCGTGATGAACAGCACCATCAGCGTCGCTCCCACTATCGCAATGCCTCGCTGGCTTACCACGGACATGGGAGCCCCGTCGCTGAGACCGGCATGATCTGGACCGGCTTCAGACCATCCGACGATCCCGCACGATACCAGTACAATATCCCGGCGAATATGTTCGCCGTCGTCGTTCTACGGCGCCTCGCCTCGATCGAGCGCTCCGTCTTCCACAATCCACGACAAGAGCAAAATGCCTGGGGCCTTGCCTTCCAGGTCCAACGCGGTATCGAGCGCTACGGCATCGTCAATCTGCCTCGCTTGGGGCGGATCTACGCCTATGAAGTCGACGGTCTCGGTCACGCCAATCTCATGGACGATGCGAATATCCCTTCGTTGCTGGCGATTCCGTATATCGGGTATCTGCCGGTCAACGATACGATCTATCAAGCGACACGCTCGTTTATTCTATCGCCACGCAATCCGTACTACTACCGCGGTCGCTACGCAAGCGGTATCGGCAGTCCGCACACGCCGCACGGGTATATTTGGCCTCTCTCTCTCGTGATCCAAGCCTATACGGCATCGGATATCGCCGAAGAGGATCGCGTTCTCGGTTACCTCGCCAACTCTGATACCGGCGATCATCGTTTGCATGAATCATTCGATGCCAATGAGCCGCGCGTCTTTACCCGTTCCGACTTTGCCTGGCCGAACGCGCTCTACGCGGAGTACGTCATCGAGCGTCGAACGCACGATCCGCATCAGCCGACACTCTTTGTCACCGCTCGCCGGAGTTAGTCGCTACTGCGCAGAAGCGCGCGCCATGGTCATACGGAGATCGCCCCCTCGTCGCCGCCGGCCATCGGGCCCGTCGATCCCGCCTCCCGTAATCGTTATCGCGGTGCTCCTCCTCCTCATCGGTGTCGTGGCAGGAGTCGTCTTTGCGCGACGCTTGATCGCTCACCGACAGGCGCCCCATGTTGTCGTCACGCCGCAAGCAATGCCCGATGAAGGCGACGATGGGCTGAAGCCAATCCGCATCACGCAACTACCGAGTCCGCCTCAGTCGGCATCGCCGAGTTCATCACCTACGTCACTTCCGCTCGCCAGCGTGAGTCCCACCGTCTCTTCGACGACCACCCCTCATCCCGGTCCGAGTCGATTCCCGGTGACGGCGTCGATGCTCTCGGGCGCTACACCGAAGTCGCCCGCCGGGAGTCCGGGTCCTTCCCCTAGCGTCGCATCCCCCTCGCCTTCTCCCGCACCCTCTCCGACCGAACGACCCACGGTGCAACCCTCAACGGCGACCGTCGTGCCTACACCGGCGATGGCCGCCTCGATCATCCATCAGCCACGAGCACATCCACATCTGCATCCCACTGCCGTTGTACTCGCAAGCCCGATGACGGTACCGCCGCCGACACCCGCACCCGTCGTCGTTCATCGACAGTCTCACGCCTCGGCATCGGTACGGCAGGCCGAAGGCGTCGTACGACACTACTTTCAGGCACTCTTCGCCGGCGATGAGATCGGAGCGTACCACGCGCTTGGGACGAGCCCCGGCGATCAGCATGCGAGCCTCTCTGAAGAGACGTTCATCGACCGTAGTGCTCGATTGGTCGGTATCTCAGGGCACCCCGACGGCAACGGAACGAACGTCGCGGCCGAGGTCACGACGCATCGTGGTCTCTACTTTGTGACGTTACGCGTCGAAGATCGCGATGGGCGACCGACGATCGTGAGTCACGATTACATCAAACCATAGGAGTCAGGGAAAAGGGCAGGTTCGGATCGGCGACCGCATCGAGCGGTTCAACACGGATCTGCTCTCCTTGAAGCAATGCCGCCCCGGCGATCATCGCGGCGTTGTCGGTACAATAGGCGAGAGCTGGGATGCGGATCGTTGTACCTCGTCGCTCACCCCAGGTGCAGAGTTCGGCGCGTAGTCGCGAATTGGCGGCGACACCGCCCGATACGACGACGTCGCGGTACGATCGGCGATCGGTGGCTCGGTCGAGACGATCGATCAGGGTATCGACGACAGCGGCCTCAAAGGACGCCGCGATATCGGCGTCGCTGCTGCTGCGATCGGGTGCTTCGATGATGCGGCGTGCCGCAGTCTTAAGGCCGGAGAACGAAAAGTCGAAGGTCGCCTCGCGCGGGCGATACCGTGGAAAAGCGATCGCACGGGGGTCGCCTCGACGTGCCAGTCGATCGAGTGCCGCCCCTCCAGGAAATGGCAATCCCAAGAGACGCGCCGTTTTATCGAATGCTTCGCCGGCCGCGTCGTCGCGCGTTCTGCCGAGCATGCGGATATCCGTCGCCGATTCGGCCTCGACGAGTTGGGTATGTCCGCCGGAGACGAGCAGGGCCAGCAGCGGATACGCGGGCGATGCAACGTTCGTTTCACCGAGATACGGTGCAAAGAGATGACCGTGCAGATGCTGGACTGCATAGAGTGGGAGAGTACGGGCAAAGGCTAGCGCCCGAGCGGCGGCGACGCCTACGACGAGGCTGCCGATTAGGCCTGGGCCGGCGGTGACGGCGATTCCATCGAGATCGGCCAAACCGCAGTCGGCGCGACTCAACGCTTCATCGATCACGGCGGCGACGAGGCTGAGATGCTGTCGTCCGGCGATCTCCGGCACAATACCGCCGAAGCGGGCGTGGAACGCATCTTGGTTCGTCGCGACGTTCGCAAGAACGCGTCCACCTGTCGCAACGAGCGCCGCCGACGTATCGTCGCACGATGTTTCAATACCGAGAAGAAGCACGACGTTTCTTTCGCGCGAGATAGGCCGTAGGTCCCCTATCTCGCGCCGTTGTCGCGAGACGTCGATGACGACATGAAGCAGAGTAGCACGAGAACGCACAACGCATCACGAGGATCTTCTGGGCGCTGTCGCCCGTCTCGTAGGGAGTGGACATTCGACATGGCTGGATTTGAAGCAGAGAGAGTATGGTTTGGAGAGCTTTCACGATCACATGTTCCGTCGACTGATGCTCCATCGACTCCAACCTCGTCTCGTGTCTTTCAACCGAAAAACCCCAATACCGTGAGTGTACCTAAAGCAGATGCTAGTAGAAAGTCGGCAAGCCCTCGGGTACGGTTACCCGACGTACCGCCCGATGATGTAACAAAGCGTATTGCTGAAAGTCGTATTCGTGGTGGTGCACGCGGGTCGGATTTCCAATTTTCCATGGTACACGGATTGGTACTCAGCGTGGCCGCTCTTTTAGCGATTGCTTTAGCCTACGCCTGGGGGCGCAATGAGGGCGAACAGTCGGCGATTAGTCTCAATCAAACACTCGCAGCGACACGGTGGTGAAACCGTTTTCAAAAAGGGGCCTCGGCCAGATCCCTCGTCTCTCCTCTCCCTATTGGCAGAGACTCCCGCGCTGTGCTAGGATGTGATGGTTTGATGCATGAGGCGTGGGGAGTCCCGCGCTTTCTTGCTTCTTGAGGAGCTGAGAGTTTGGCGTCGGTACCTGGAGATTCGCGTGTGCATGGGGCGTTCATCGCCGCCGTGCAGCGTCTCGTTGCCGAACCGGCATTCAGCGATCTTGAGATCGTCGAGCAGAGTGCACGTCGTCACTCCGGCGTGATCGTCTGTCGCTTGACGATCGATCGCCCAGGTGGAATCGATATCGCCACCTGTACCATGCTATCGCGAAGACTCAACGAGATCCTCGAGGCGGAGCCGGAAGAGTATACCCTTGAAGTCGCATCGGCCGGGCTCGAACGTCCGCTGCTCAGTATCGAGCATTATGCACGTTTTCAGGGCAAACGCGCCAAGGTGAAGACGCGCGTGCCTCTCGATGGAAGTAAGACGCATCGGGGCATCATTGCGGCCGTTGTCGACGATGTCATCGTACTCCATCATATCCCCGACCGCCCCGGTGCAGCTTCGACGGAGCGCCGCATCCCATTTGAGAGCATCGCCGAAGGCAATCTCGAGATCGACCTGCGCGCCGCACTCTCGAGAGCGCAACAGAGGCCTCTACCCCCCGCGCGAGAAACCTTGTCTTGAGAGATACTTTCGCTCCGGATAGGGACACCCCATGATCTGAGCCGCATAACCCGCTTGCTGTTGTGATGATAAGAGAGAGAGACCGATGATCAACCTCGCCGAACTTCAGTCGGCACTGCGTGAACTCCAAGGAGAGCGAGCCATCTCGTTCGAGATGCTGCTCGAGACCCTCGAGGCCGCACTTCTCTCCGCCTACAAGCGGAACTATGGCGCCGATGCCTACGCCGTGATCGCCTTCGATCGAGGCACCGGTGAGTACCGGGTCTACCATCGACGCCTTGTCGTCGATACCGTTGAAGAGCCCCGTTTAGAGATCGCTCAGTCCGAGGTGGGGTCTCCCTATCAGGTCGGTGACTACTACGACGAGGAGGTCCCGCCGAAGGCCTTCGGTCGCATCGCGGCCCAGACCGCGAAGCAGGTCATCGTTCAGCGGCTACGTGAGGCCGAACGCGATACGGTCTTCAATGCGTTCAGCGAGCAACTCAACCGACTCGCCGTCGGTGTCGTGCAACGATATGAGCATCGGAATATGTTCGTCGTTATCGGTAAAACCGAGGCTTTGCTGCCGTTATCGGAGCAAGTGCCGCGCGAGCATTTTCGCATTAACGATCGCATCAGAGCCTACGTTCTCGATGTGCGCAAGACGCAACGTGGCCCGCAGGTCATTCTCTCCCGCGTCGCTGAGGGCTTGATTCAGCGACTTCTTGAACTTGAAGTCCCCGAAGTCGCTTCGGGCATTGTCGAGGTCATGGCCGTCGCTCGTGAGGCGGGGGGGCGCACGAAGGTTGCGGTGCATACGCATCGCGCCGAGGTCGACCCGATCGGTGCCTGTCTCGGCCCGAAATCGACGCGTATCGCGAACGTCTCCGATGAGCTACACGGCGAGAAAATCGACGTCATTCGTTGGTCGCCGACGACGGCAACGTTCATCGCCAACGCACTTGCACCGGCGAAAGTTGTCTCGGTCGAGTTGTTTGAAGACGAGGGGACGGCACTCGTTACCGTACCCGATCATCAGCTCTCACTCGCTATCGGTCGTGAGGGGCAAAACGTTCGCCTCGCCGCTCGTCTCACCGGCTGGCGCCTCGAGATTCTCAGCGAATCGCAGGCAGAAGAAGAGCGTATCCGGTACCTCGACGAGCGTGAAAACCGGACCGACGGTCTTCTACCGCAAGACGGAGAACAGGTCGAGGATGAAGAGCTCGATGCGGTCGACCCCGAACTCTTACGTAAGCTCGAAGAGTTTCGTCGCGAATTGCTCGATCCGGATCGTGTCTCTTGATTCCAATCCGCAGTTGTGTCGGATGTCGTCAGCGACTTGATCAACATCGTCTCACGCGCTTCATCTCAGATCTCGGTCATTGGTGTGAAGAGACACAACCCCGAACGCGGGGTCGCGGCGCCTACCTCTGTTCGCACGCATGTGCGGAGCGAGTGAAGAAGAACAAGCGTTATCCCGGCCTCGGAACCGTCGCGGTGCAGCGATTTGCCGAGTGCGCGGGTCTGTAGAAGGGCAACATGGCAACCGGGAAAGTCCGTATTTTCGAACTCGCGAAAGAGCTGGGAATCTCCTCAAAAGAGCTGATTAGCCTCTTTGAGAGACTCGGTCTCGAGGCGAAGAACCAACTCAGCGTCGTCGACGATAAGATCGCCGATCTGGTTCGTGGTGTTCTCCTGCGGAAAAACCGCACCGCCGCCTCTGCTCCCAAGTCGACGGTTACCTCGATAGCTGCGACGCAAGAATCGGAAGTCGCTTCTGTGACGACCGGCGATGCGCCTAACGAGACGGCGGCATCGACTCCCGTAGCCGAGTCACCGGTACGATCGACGCTCGCCGGCTCCACCGCTCTGCTCGAAGAATCCCCCATTCCTACCCTACGCCCGGTCAGCAATGTGCCGCCACGTCGCTCGCCGCCGCCTGCAGCGACCGTTGCTGCGCCGATAGAGGCCGCCAGCGCAGAGGTCGGCGAGTCCGAAGAATCGACGACACCACCGACTCCGGCACAACCTGAACCGCCGCCCCGCCGAACATTCGCCACGTTTGAGTCATCGGTGCCGACTCTTCGCCCGGTGCCACGTGGGCAGATGAGTATCGCACCACCACGCCCGGCGGCGCCGCCTCCACCACCCCGGCCCCCGGCCCCCGGCCCCCGGCCGCTCACGCCGCCGAATGCCGCGCCTCGTCCGGCAGGGCAGCCCGGTGCCCCCCCCGCACGACCAACCGGTGGACGACCACTCTCAAACGGACCCTTCCGTCCGTTACCGCCGCAACCCGGCGGCCGTCCGTTCACGCCACGTCCACTCGGGGGGCCGCTCCTCGTCAATCATGGATCGACGCCGAGTCCCGGTTCGAATACCGGGGCGGGGATGCCGAGCTCGGGTGGTCGCAGCGGCGGGGGTCGTCAGCACGGGCGTGAGAACGCCGCCGCGAAGAAGGATCGTGAGAAAGAGCTGCTGCTGGAAAAAGAGCGGCAACGCAAACGTCGCGGTTCACTCGACGCCGCTCCAGCGATACCGCCGACGGTTCTTGAGACGATCGAGATCCCTGATATTCTCACCGTGCAAGAGCTTGCAACGTCGATGATCATTCCGGCGAAAGACGTCATCAAAGAACTCATCAAAATGGGTACGATGGCGACAATCAATCAGAATGTTCCCAGCGATACGGCGATTGCCATCGCGAAGAAATTCGGTTTTAACGCCGTCGTCAAAGAGGCCGGCGATACACCGATCGTCGAGCAAGAAGAAGATCGTCCTGAGATGCTCACTCCTCGTCCTCCCGTCGTCACCGTTCTTGGCCACGTCGACCATGGAAAGACCTCGCTGCTCGACCGCATTCGTCGGGCAAACGTCGCCGGCGGCGAGGCGGGCGGCATTACGCAGCGCATCGGTGCATACACCGTCGAGAAAGACGATCGGAAGATCACCTTTATCGATACTCCCGGTCATGAAGCATTCACCGCGATGCGTGCACGTGGTGCGCGCGTCACCGACGTCGCCATTCTGGTCGTCGCTGCCGACGACGGCGTCATGCCGCAGACTATCGAGGCGATTAGTCATATTCGTGCCGCCGATGTCCCGATTGTCGTCGCCATCAATAAAATCGATCGTGAGAATGCTCAGCCCGATCGGGTGAAGACCCAACTCTCCGAGCACGGCTTACAACCCGTCGATTGGGGCGGGAAGACCGAGATGGTGCTGATCAGTGCCCGTGCCGGTACCGGTATCGACGAACTGTTAGAGACCGTCCTTCTCGAAGCCGATGTACGGGAGCTGAAGGCGAATAAGAACCGCCGTGCCACCGGTATCGTCATCGAGTCGGGTCTTGATCGAGGTCGTGGTGCAGTTGCAACCGTCTTGGTCCAAAACGGGACGCTGCGCGTCGGCGAGATCGTCGTCGTCGGCGGAACCTACGGCAAAGTCCGTGCTCTTCTCGACGATAAGGGCAAACCGGTACGGCGTGCTGGTCCATCGATTCCCGTGGAGATCATGGGACTCTCGGATGTGCCTGCCGCCGGTGATACCTTGACGGTTGTCAGCGATGAGCGCATCGCTCGGGAGACCGCCTTGAAACGCTCCACTCGCCGTCGCGATAGCGTTATCGCGGCGAGCGGTGGGCAGCGCGTCTCGCTCGAAAGCTTCATGGCTATGCCCGCCGACGGAGCCCAGAAGACGCTCAATCTCATCATTAAAGCCGATGGCCAAGGTTCGGTCGAAGCGTTGCGCGCTCGCGTCCAGAGTCTCTCGACCGCCGAGGTCCAGGTCCGTGTGATCCACGGCGGCGTAGGCGCGATCACGCCGAACGATGTCAATCTGGCAAGTGCCTCCAACGCGGTCTTGATCGGCTTTGCGATTCGCTCCGACGAAACGGTTAAACGCCTCGCCGAAAACGAACGTGTCGATCTCCGCTTCTATCAAGTCATCTACGATATCGAGAATGATATCCGTCAAGCACTCGTCGGTATGCTTGCACCGAAGTTCCGTGAGATTACGCTCGGTCGCGCCGAAGTTCGTGAACTCTTCAAGGTCAGCAAGATCGGCACGATCGCCGGATGTTACATCCAGCATGGCAAGTTGACGCGGAACGCCAAGGTCCGTGTCTTGCGCGACTCGGTCGTCGTTTTCGAGGGAGAGCTCGAGTCACTCCGTCGCTTCAAAGATGACGTCAAAGAAGTCAACGAAGGCTACGAGTGCGGCGTGCAAATTGCGAAGTTTGCCGATCTCAAGAACGGCGATATCATCGAGGCGTATGCCTCGGAGCTGGTCGCTCCGGAGCCGCTTCACGTATGAAGCGCGAACGTCTCGGTCGTATCGATACCGCTATCCAGCGTGCATTGGCGAAGCTCATCTCAACCGAGCTCTCCGATCCGCGCCTTGCCTTTACCACAGTCACCCGTGTAGAGATTACCGAAGACCTTCAGCAGGCGAAGGTCTTCGTCTCGATTATCGGTGATCGACATCAAGCCCGTCAGAGTATGGAAGTCTTGCGCCGAGCCGCCGGATTTCTTCGCGGCGGTCTCGGGCATGCCGTCGATCTCCGCCATACGCCGGAGCTGACGTTCATCGAGGATCGGACGACCGAGCGCGCTATCGCGCTGGAAAAGACGTTTGCACAAATTCAGCACCGGCAGGAGGCCCCTCATGACACCCCCTAGTGCTCTTGAAGTAGCGGATTTTCTCCGTTCGTGGGATGGCTTCGTGATGGTCAGCCATGTCAAGCCCGACGGCGATACACTCGGCGCCGGACTAGCACTCGGTCTTGGCCTCGAGCCCTTCGGCAAAGAAGTCGCCTATTTTCAACAAGACCCCGTGCCGCGCAACCTCCGTTTTTTGCCGGGGAGTAGCCGTGTCTCGCGCGAGGTACCCCAGCATCTGATCGATCGCGGCCTATGGATCTTCTGTGATATGAGCGATCGCGAACGTGCCGGCGCGTTTCTCCCCGATATTCCACGCGAGCGGACCCTCGTCATCGATCACCATCTTGGCAACACCTGTTTTGGTGCCGTCAATTATATCTTGAGCGAAGAGTGCTCGACCGGGACGTGTGTTCTGAAGCTCCTCGAAGCACTTGGAGCCCCTGTCACGCCTGAGATTGCCACCTGCCTCTTAACGACGATTATGACCGATACCGGTGGCTTTATGCACCCGAATACCTCGGCAGAGGTCTTGGCGCTTTCGGCGCGCTTGATGGAACTGGGCGCCGATCGGCACCAAATCTCCGAAGAAATTTTCGCCAAGCGGCGCTTTGCAGCGGTACGTCTGCTGGGGAGTGCACTTGCTGCGACAGAGCGTTCCGAGGATGGGCGTTTCTGTTGGTCGGTCGTCGATGAACCGATGCTAGCCGCCTGTGGTGCCGATGGCGAGGATACCGAAGAGATCATAGGGCATCTCCGCTCGATCGAAGGCGTCTCGGTCGCCGCGCTCTTCAAAGCCTTCGCCGACGGTATCCGTGTCAGTCTCCGCAGCTCCGAACAGATCAATGTCCAAGCGGCGGCAGCACGGCTCGGCGGCGGCGGCCACTTTCGTGCCGCCGGTTTGACCTTTCACGGTAGCGTCCCGGAGGCACTCGCTGCGGTGCGCGGCGCTCTCGCCGCCGAGGGCCTCGCCTGATCGCTCGCTTCGGTTTCATCAATCTCTGTAAAATGGTGGGAGGCTCTTCCACCCAAGCCGGTGCGAAAGTCCGCGCAATCTATCGGCGACACGCCGCTACCTGCGGGTATCCCGAGCCCCTTGCGCTCGGTCATTTTGGGACTCTCGATCCCGATGCGACGGGAGTGCTCCCGCTCGCCCTCGGTAAAGCAACGCGCTTACTCCCCTTTCTCAGCGATCGGCGCAAGACGTATCGCTTCACTCTCATGCTCGGTACGGCGACCGATTCCGGCGATGCGAGCGGCGCAATCGTTCGCGAAGCCGCCATCCCCGATGATGCAGCCGCACAGCTCCGTAGCGTTCTGCATACGTTTCACGGCGAGCTTACCCAGACACCGCCCATGTACAGTGCGCTACGACATCGCGGTCGTCGACTCTACGAATATGCCCGTGCCGGGATCGAGATCGAACGCCCCGCTCGGCGTATCGTCATCGAGCATCTCGCCTTCATCGAGACCGCACAGGACGAGGCCGCCGGATATGCGTTACGGGTGCGCTGCAGCGAAGGGACGTACATTCGTACCCTGTGCGAAGATCTTGCGAACGCGATCGGCACAGTCGGGCATATGGGCAGTCTCCTGCGCGAAGCCGCCGGCCCGTTTACGTTGGAGGAGTCTCGCTCCTTGGAAGAGATTGCAGAGAACCCCATCGAGGCTCTCCTCGTACCGAGTCGCCTCTTACCCCTGCCGCATCTTGCGCTCGCACCAACATCCGTGCGGCGCTTCTGTCACGGCGAAGTGCTCCCCCTCAAAGAAGCCGCCGCGATCCCAACCGACGAACGACTCGGCGATCGCCCCTACCTCATTCTGACCCCAGGCGCGGCAGCGGAGCATCGAGCGAGCGATATTCTCGGCGTCGCCGAGATTCGCGATGGTCGCCTCTGCCCACGCGTTGTCTTTCCGGAGCATCTTGAGTTCGCATGAAGATTCACCATGCGCTTGCTTCGCGCGGGAAGCGTCCGCCTATCGCTTTGGCTATCGGTTTTTTCGACGGGATGCATCGCGGTCATCAGCGACTCTTGCGCCGTCTGAAGCAGTGGTGTAGCGCAGAGTCGACCGATACCGAAGCGATGGGGATCATGCCCGCAGTCTTGACGTTCGCCGACCATCCGCTACAGTACTTACGCCCCGCCGATACACCCTCTCTTCTCAGCACCCGCGAAGAGCGAGTCAATCTGTTCGCGACGATGGGCATCGCCGAGTTGTATCTCTTGCCGTTCGATGCAACGATCGCCAACTTAACGCCCGAGATGTTTGTGCGTGACTTCTTACTCGGGGCACTCAACCTGCGCGCCGTCTTCGTCGGAGAGAGTTTTCGTTTCGGAGTAGACCGTCAAGGCGATACAACGAGACTGCGGCGTCTCTTAGCAGAGGCCGGTCGTGAGACGATCACCGTCGCGCATGCAAGCGAAGACGATCAACGGATCTCGAGTACCCGTATCCGTAAGGCGTTAGCTAACGGCGATCTCGACGAAGTCGATCTGCTGCTAGGATACTCCTACACCCTCGCCGGTGTCGTCGAACTCGGAGCCGGTCGCGGTCACGATCTCGGATTTCCGACGGCCAATCTGCGCCTCGATCCACAGCGTCTCTTACCGCCGGATGGGGTCTATACCGTTGAAGTCTTCTACGAAGGCGCAGCCTATCTCGGACTTCTCTCGATTGGGAGTAATCCGACCTTCGACGGCGTTGTGCGTGTCGCTGAAGTCTGGATTCAAGACTTTCATCAGACGATCTACGGAAAGTATCTCACGCTGCGACGACTGCGTCGAGTGCGCGGCCAACAACGCTTCTCCAGTATCGCCGCACTTGAGGCGCAGATGCACGCCGATACCACGGCGCTCCATGGGTTAACGATCAGTTCGAGTCCACTCTCGCCGCATATCGAACCGTAACCGATGGAGCCGTGCACCTCTTCGCTCGATCATCTCGTCGCCGCCGCTCTGCTGTTGCTCGGCGTCTCGTTCGGCGTCGCGCTTCTTGCTCGCTGGACACGGGTACCGTATCCGGTAGCCTTGGTGATCGCCGGTGTTGCACTCCGTTGGGTACCTCATCTCCCTCAAGTAACGTTGACGCCGCATCTGATCTTGATGGGATTTTTGCCGGCACTCTTATTCGACGGTGGTTGGCGTATCTCGCTCAGCGCATTACGTCGCGCCTGGTTACCTGTTGCGTTGTACGCCGTCGTCGGCGTCGTTGTAGGCATCGGCGTCACGCAGGCGCTCTTAATCGGTGTGGCACACCTGGATCCGATGATGGCGCTTCTCTTCAGTTGCATCGTCGTCGCAACCGATCCGATCGCCGTCTTAGCCGTGTTTCGTACGTTGCACGTCGATCGTCATCTCTCAACGATTCTCGAAGGCGAGAGTCTCTTTAATGATGCCACGGCGGTCATCGCCTTTGCCGTCGTCACGTCGGTATCGATACGTCCGACATTGGATGTGCTCCATATCACCCAGATGATTGGGATGACGCTGATACAGCTTATTGGCATCGGCTTGTTCGTCGGCGCGCTCATCGGCGCGATCGCAAGCTGGGTTCTCCGTTCGCTCGATGAGTATCTCATTGAGGCGAGCGGCACGACCCTCGTCGCGTACGGAGCGTATCTTCTCGCCGAAAGCCTCCACGGCTCAGGTGTTCTCGCAGTCATTACCGCTGCTCTTGTGCTCTCCAGTATCGGTCGCCGCGTCGGTGTCGCCTCGACCACACGACAGGCCGTCGACCACTATTGGGAGTTTGTCGCATTCCTCGCCAACTCCGCACTCTTCGTCATGGTCGGCCTACGTATCGACATCCCAAGCCTTTTTGCTGCGGGGCATGCCGTCGCGTGGGCCTTTGTCGCAATCTCGCTTGGACGAGTCTCGATCATCGTGCTCTTCGGTCGCCTTTCGACGCTGCTGGGCTCGCCGGTACCGCCGCGCTGGTTTCCGATTCTCTCCGTCGGTGGGTTACGCGGCGCTTTAGCGATGGCGCTTGTTCTCAGTCTCCCGCCGACTCTGCCGCATCGTGCCGTGCTCGTCTCCATGGTCTTCGCCGTCGTTGCCGGTACGCTGATCGTGCAAGGTCTCGCAATCACCCCGCTCCTCCGATTCTTATCGCTACAACACAGCGAAGAGCTTTCGGCACGATGATGTGGCTCATTGCGTTGCTCTCGCTCCTCGGCATGACGTTACGGCCGTGGAGTATCGGCGAGGCCTGGTGGATCTGCGGCGGCAGCCTGATGCTTCTGTTGATCGGCGCGATTCATCCGCTCGATGCGCTGCATGCCGTGCTTCAAGGTCTCGATGTCTACGCATTTCTCATCGGCATGTTGCTGCTGGCCGAGGTCTTGCGTCGACTCGATTTCTTCGATGTGCTCGCCGAGAACGCGCTCGCGACGGCAAAAGGCTCGCCGTATCGTCTCTTCGCTCTCGTTTATGCTCTCGGCGTTCTGATGACGATGCTGCTCTCGAATGATACGACCGCAGTCATTCTCACCCCGGCAATCGTAGCGACGTTACGAAAGACACGTGCCGATCCATTGCCGTATGCTTTCGCCGGCGCAATGGTCGCGAATGCCGCGAGCACCTTGCTGCCGATCTCAAATCCCGCCAATATTCTGCTGTTCGGAGATCATCGACTCTCTCTCATGCTCTGGCTGCAGCATTTCGGCTTGGCGAGTCTCGCATCGGTGTGCATGACCTTCGGCATGTTGCTCGTCGTCTGGCGCAAGGTGCTTCTCCGAGATAGCGCGATGCTCATCGTCGAATCTCGGCATCGCCGCCCATCGAAGCTCGCCTTGAGTATCGTCATCGGTGCGGTGCTCATCTTCGGCGGCGTCTCAGTCTACGGCGGCGATCTTGGCTACACAGCGCTTGTTGTCGCTGCTCTTGCCTGTTCGCTCTTCTGCATCGTCCAACGGAGCGATGCGCGACCGCTGCTTCAAGCACTGCATTGGGAGATCGTCCCGCTCGTCGCCGGTCTCTTTGTTATCGTTCATACACTCGATCGAGCGGGTCTTCTTACCGGTGCGGTCGATCTCTTACGAGCGGCACAACGACTCGGCACGCCGATCGATGGATTCGTCGTCACGACCGCGCTGACGCTCGGATCGGCTATCGTCAATAACCTGCCGCTCGCTCTCATCGCCACGCGAACGTTCGCAGCGACGCCGGTGAGCCCATATCTCCACGACATCTGGCTGGTCGCCATCGACATCGGACCGAATCTCGTCGCGAACGCCTCTCTAGCAACACTCCTTTGGATGACTCTCCTACGCCGCGAGGGGATTCTCGTCCATCCGTTCAGATTTTTCGTCGTCGGAGCGATCGTCACGCCGCCGGCATTGGTCGCGGCGGTGCTTCTCACCCGATAAGCGAGGCGACCTCTTGCAGATCGGTAATACGCCGAGCCGGTGGTAACGCGTCGAGAATCGTCGCGCCGTATCGCGTACCGGCGGCACGACCATCGAGCAAGAGCAAGAGCCCGCGATCGTTGCGCGAGCGAATGAGTCGACCGAAGCCTTGTTTGAGACGCTGCATGGCGGCGGGCAGCATAATGGTAAGGAAGCCGTCTTCACCGCGCCGTTTGGCTTCCTCGAGTCGTGCGGCGATCAACGGCTCCGTCGGTGTCGGAAACGGCAATCGATCGATGACCACGCATGAGAGAGGAGCACCGAGCGTATCGATACCTTCCCAAAAGGTTCCGGTACCGAACAACGCTCCGGCAGACTGCGTTCGTAGCCAACCGAGCATCTGTGAGCGAGGCAAGTCGCCTTGTTTCTTCGTCGCGATACCTCGCTCGGCGAGGGTCGGCGCAAGACGCTCCCACAACTGCTGCATGCGCGCATAGGACGTACATAAGACGAAGCTCCGGCCGCCGACTATGGTCAACGCTTCGGCGACTAAAGGTGCGGCTTGATCGACGAAATCATCGCGTTTAGGATCGCAACTCGACGGAGCGACGTAGAGCATCGCCTGTTCGGGATAGACAAATGGTGAGTCGACGATCAATTCACGCGCCTGTTCGATGCCGAGTTGTCGCCGTATCTGCGTAAACGTGCCCCCTGCGGCGAGCGTTGCGCTCGTGAGAATCACGCTACGCTCATGGATAAAGAGACGCTCACGCAGCAAGGTATCGATTTCATGGGGCGCCGTAGAGACGGCCGCATGCTCACGCTCGACCCAACTCGTCGCCTCGAACGGACGATGTACCGCGTCGACGGCATGCAACACCGCGTCGCAGGTCGTCAAGGCGCTCGCATGGCGGCGATCGGCCTCTTCATCGGAGCCCGTGACGGTACGCATCTGGGCACGACCTTCGGCGACCAACCAATCGCGCAGCTCGAGAAACGCACTCCCCAATGCGAGCATGCGATCGAGCACGCGCTCGGCAAAACGATCCTCAATACCGCGTATGAGTCGATACCGACTTGCCGGAGCTTGACGCAAATCGAGTAAGAGCGGTTGCAGTCGTTGTTCTATCGTCGCAACACGATCGCTCGGGAGATCGTAAAGACTTTGGAGGCGACGCAGCAAACGCCCGACGCTGCGCTCCGAAAGCGTCGTCGTCTGCGCACGCGTCGCCCACTGTTCACACTGATGCGCTTCATCGAGAATCGCCACATCAAACGTCGGCAGAATACCACCGACGACGAGTTCGAGGAAGAAGAGCGCATGATTGACGACGACGATCTCGGCTTCGCGAGCAGCTTCACGCGCCCGAAAGAAATGACACGAGCGATACAGCGAGCAGCTTTCGGCGAGACAATCGTCGGCATCCGCCTCGATCGCCTCCCACTCCTCAGGCGGAGGCACGGTACGGAGTTCAGCACGATCACCGCTCTCGGTGGTGAGTGCCCACTGCCATAAGGCTTCGGTAGCGACGCTCGGTGCAAAGAGCGTACCGGTTGTGCGTCGTTCGAAACGATCGCGACAGAGATACTGTCGACGCCCTTTGAGCAGAGTAACCTGCGGTTGATAGCCGAGTGCTTTGGCGACGAGCGGCAGATCGCTCTGAAGAATCTGCTCCTGCAACGCGATCGTTGCCGTCGAAAGGACGACGCGCTTACCGCTTCGCAAGGCTGGAACAAGATAGGCGAACGATTTCCCAACACCCGTTCCAGCCTCGACAAGTAGGGTCTGCGATTCGGCAAGAGCCTGCTCGACGGCACGTGCCATCGTCAGTTGTCCAGGACGAGTCTCCAGACGACCCCGATGGGCTGCCAGCGGACCATCGGGAGCAAAAATTGCCTCGAGTCGTGCTCTCATTGCTCTCTGCTTCGTGTCGATGAGGAGTGGAGCCCCCGCGCGCGAAGGGGAAGAGCATGAAGGCGATCACTATTTACGCCGACGGCGGCTCACGCGGCAATCCCGGCCCCGCCGCGAGCGGTGCCGTGCTCCTTGATGCAAGCGGCAACCTCATTCGTGAAGTCGGCCGTAATCTCGGTATTGCGACAAACAACGTTGCCGAGTGGACGGCGCTCGTGATCGCGTTAGAGGCCGCAGGCGAGCTGGGCGCAACGACCCTACGCATTCGTATGGATAGCGAGTTGGTGGTAAAGCAGGTACTTGGGACGTATCGCGTCCGTCATCCGGCGCTGATCCCGCTACACGCCCATGTGCGGCGCCTCCTTGCAAGCTTTGAGCAGTATGACATCGCTCATGTACCACGTGCCGAGAATGCAGCGGCGGACGCGGTTGTCAATCGTCTCCTCGATGCACGGCGTAGAGACCACGCAGCACCATGAATCGACGGATCATCGAGGGAATGATCGCGATCGCAACGCTCGCCGTATTGTATGGAATCACCCGAGGGTACGGACCGACCTTTCTGAGACGACACGCCGCAGTACTCGCGATACGTGATGCAACTCCGCCATTGACCCTGCGCTTTGAGACGCCGGGAGTCGTCTCGTTGAAGGCATTGCATCGTCGTGAGTTTCACCTATGGCTCGCACCGTAAAAATTGCGTTGCTGGCCATTCGGCGCGCGAATGCCATGCCGAGTTGGCGAGGCGTCCTTCTGCATCTCGCCGAGGCGTTACGCGTCGCCGGTGCCGATGTCGTCGTCTGCGAACTCGGTGATTCCTGGTTGGGTCTTCTCTTCACCGTCAAAGAGTGGTGGATTCGTCGGATTCTGCAACGACGATATCAACGTCATCGTGAGCCGCGTATCTTGCGTGATTATGGACGACGCACTGCGGCGTTCCTCGCAAAGCATCGTGTCGATTGCGCCATCTCGCTGAAAGTCTTCCCCATCGCCTACGCTCCAACGACGGTGCCTCTCATCGTGTACAACGATGCACCGTTTCGCGGTCTGCTGAATTTCTATTCCGAGTTTTCCGGCATGCATCCGCGTCATATTCTCGACGGCGAACGCATGGAACAAGCAGCCGGTAATCGAGCGGTACACTCCATATACTCATCGTCATGGGCAGCGACGATCGCCTCAACGATCTATGGTATCTCGCCGGATCGTCTCTCGATCGTCGAGATGGGAGCGAATGTCGCACGAAGCCACACGCGCACCGAGATCGAGTCGCTCGTTCAACAACGCGGTACGACGCCACGCTGGGAGTTTCTCTGGCTTGGAGTTGAGTGGGAACGAAAGCGCGGCACGATGGCCGTTGCGATCGTCGAGCGTCTGCGTCTGGATGGATACGACGTGCATCTGACGATTGCCGGAGCGGGCCGGCCGATCGGCGCGATCGAGAGTCTCCCCTGGGTAACGTGGATCTCATTCCTCTCTGCCGATGCACTTGCATCGACTCTCGCAGGTACCGACTTTTTGCTCTTGCCGACGGAGGCCGACTGCACGCCGTTGGTCCTCAATGAAGCGAATGCATTCGGCGTCCCGGTCTTCGTCACCAACGTCGGCGGTATCGCTTCACAGATTCATGACTCTATCAACGGTGTGCTCGTTCGACCCGAAGCCGACGTTGAAGAATGGGTTGCGGCGATCACACCGCATCTAGGCGAGCGATCGACGTACTCTGCTTTTGCATTGCGTGCTTTCGAGGAGTCTCGACATCGTCTCAACTGGGATGTCGCAGCGAGACGTATCTTGGAGATCGCTCGTCGCTACATCTCTCACTCATAACGCACACCGTGATCGATAAGGTAGCCGTTTTCGTGACGTCGCTGAGGATCACGATGGATCCAATGCATCAAGGGGCCGTGTGAACCATGCGGCACCAGCTCACCGTGCATCTCGATCGTGTCGCCGGGCGCGACCGGGATGCGTTGCGTCAAAGCCAAATTCTCAACCACCTCGAGGCGTTGCCCCTGCGATTCGACGTGAAAGGCTTCATGCAAAGCATGAGTCCGATTCCCATAAAAGATCCGTGGCTGATCGAGAACAACGGCATTGAGCGTGCACTGACAGGGGCTGCCGACGGCAAGAGCAGAACGGAGGTCAAACATGCCTTCCGATCACGTCGTGCCTCCATCGGCACAAGGGCTGCGGCGATGCAGTGGTCACTACGCGCGATGATCCGCCGACTGCTCCGCCGTCCGCCTATCCGACCGGTGCCGATGGTCATTCACACGCCTCGCCTGCTGCTCGAACCGGTGACGATCGAGAATTTGGCCCTGCTCTGGCATATCATGGAGTCACCCGGACTCCGCGAATTTCAGGAGATCCCGCGCTTCTCGCTGGCACGTTTCGCCGAACAATTCGCCACACGACCGGCGACACTCCATCGCGGTGCTTTCGGCCGCTTCGAATGGCTCATTCGTCCACAGCCGCACCACGAGACGGTGGGATGGGTTTCGCTACGCATTCCCGAGCGAGGTCGGCATCGTGCCGAACTGGGATATAGTCTCCTTGAAGAGTGGCGCCGACGGGGCTTCGCCCGTGAGGCGGTCGAATATCTGATCGACTTCGCTTTTGGTCATGCGCTCATCGAGCGCATCGAAGCCTACACGGTTCCCGAGAATGTCGCCTCCCGCGCCGTTTTAGAAGGAGTAGGCCTCTCGCAAGGGCGACGTCTCGTCCGTGGTGCACTGATCAATGGCACAGCGGTCGACGTTCTGCGTTACGAGATCACTCATACAACCTGGTTGGCATCTCGCCGTCACAGGATCACCGATACGGTGAGAGGAGAGCACGAATGACCCCCCGTGAGACGACCATTCCAGCACAAACACGCTGGTGTGATCGTCGCTTACCGAATGGCCTGCGGGTCATCCTCTCCGTCGACAACAGCACACCGACCGTCGCCGTCGCCGTCGGCTATCACGTCGGCGGCAAAAACGATCCCGATGGATGCTCAGGTTTCGCTCATCTCTTCGAGCATCTGATGTTTAAGGGGACCGAGCGAACCGCCGCCGAGACAATCGACCATTTGACCGAGGACGTCGGTGGTTTTAACAATGCGTATACGACCGCCGATCATACGGTGTACTACGAAGTCGTTCCCTCAAATTATCTCGAGCTATTGCTCTGGATCGAAGCCGATCGTCTCGCCGGTCTCAAGATCGATGAGGCGAATTTTACAACCGAGCGTGAAGTCGTCATCGGAGAATACGATCATCGCATTCTCGCCGATCCGTACGGCCTCGTCGGTGAATTGATCGAGCGCCAGATGTTCGCCGGTCATCCATATGCTCAAGGGGTGATCGGCGACCCGGAGAGTTTGCGTCGTGCATCACTCGACGATATCGCTCGCTTTCACGCCACCTACTATCGCCCGGATAACGCCGTGCTCGTCGTCGTCGGTGATTTCGATATCGAGCAGACGACGGAATGGATCGATCGGTACTTCGCTCCTCTCGCGCAACCGATGCAGGTGTTGCCGCGCATCGCACTCCCACCGCCGTTGCCTCAGCCGGTCGAACGCATCGTTCACCGTGGTGCCGCAGTGCCGTTGGCGGCGCTGAATCTTGCGTATCGCGTGCCTCCCGCCGGTGATGCCATGGGTCCCGCAATCGATCTGATCGAGTATATTCTCGGCGTCGGCAAGAGTTCTCGTCTCTCACGTGCCTTGGTCTTCGATCGCCACCTTGCCGCTCAGTACGCCTGCGCCGCCGACCTTCGCGAGCAAGCCGGACTCTTCCAACTTCGAGCCATTTTGCACAACGAAGCCTCGCTCGTCGAGGCCGAGCAGGTGATCGCCGCCGAATTGGGTCGACTCTGCGACAGCCTCGTCAGCGAGAGCGAATTGACTCGGGCGCATCGCCAACTCGCGAGTCACCTCGTTCGCGACCATGAGACCGCAAACGACCGAGCGCTGGTCATTGTGAGCGATACGATGCTCCGGGGCGATCCGCAAGCATCCCAACACGACCTTGCCCGCTACGAAGCGATCACCGCCGAGGAGATCCGTCATGTTGCCCAGCACCTTTTCGCCGCCGAACCCGGCGTCCTCGAATATCGGAGGTTGACGTGATCGCGTCCCTCATCCCCGGAGCTCCTCTTCCCGGATCGCCCACCTCGTTCTCGCCGCCGCATCTCAGCGAACGCTACCTCGATAACGGTATGCGAGTCGTCGTCGCACCGCGATCCGGCGTACCGCTTATCGGAGGACAGATCTTCGTACCGATCGGATCGGCGTACGATAGTCGTGAGAAGGGCGGCCTCTCGCTCTTAACGGCGACGGCGCTCACGCATAGCTCGGAGTCGTTGCCGGGTGATCGTTTGAGCGGCCTGCTCGACGGTATCGGCGCACGATTTACCGGAGCGGCAAGCAACGATGCCATCTCGTTTGCGGTCTCGGCCCTCAGCGATCTCTTCCCGCAGGCCCTACGCGTCGCTGCGGGTGCGATACGTCGTCCGGAGTTTGCCTCTGATGAGATCGAGCGCATTCGGCGTCGCATGGAGAGCGGTATCCAGGTCGCATCGAGTTCGGCCTCCGTTTTCGGTCGGCGCATCAGCGCACGCGCCCTGTATGGCTCTCACCCGTACGGCGATCCGATCGGGGGCACCGAGCAGAGCCTCGTCGGCCTCAACCGAGATGACGTCCTCCGCGTCCACACGGAGCGTTTTCGACCCGAGCTCATGACGCTCGTGCTTGCCGGCGACATCACCGAAGAGCAAGCCTTTGCGCTCGCCCAAGAGACGTTCGGTGACTGGATCATATCAACGCCGGCTATCACGATCGCAGCATTACCCTCAACGCTCGGCGATGAAGCGCGGCCACGGATCGTCTTCGTCGATATGCCCGATTCGGGACGAAGTGCCGTTATGCTCGGCCGTCTGGCGGTAGGGCGCGGCGATCCACGCCACGATGAAGCGATGGTCAGTATCGCCCTTCTCTCGGGATACTCCGGGCGTCTCAACGATGCAGTCCGTATCAAACGCGGTCTTTCCTACGGAGCAACGGCACGCTTGCAGACCCGCCGCGAACCGGCGGCCTTTCTTGCCTCGACCTTGGTCGATCATCGGCGCGTCGGCGAGACGGTTGAAGTCATGCGCGACGTACTCGAGAGCGTCGTAAGTCTGCCTCCGACCGAGACCGAGTTGACTCCACGCAAAGCGATGTACCGAGGCAGTCTCGGTCGAGCGCTCGAGACGATCAGCGGTCTCGCAGCCTCGATCGGTGAGGTCGCGCTCTACCAGTGCAACCTCGACGAAGTCGCCGGGACCTTCGATCGAATCGATGCGGTGCCGCCGGAGCGTGTCGTGGCCTTTGCTTCACGGCATCTCGTCTCGGAGCTGAGCCTGATCGTCGTCGGCGATCTTGCCAACATCGATACACGTCGCACCGCTGCGGCTATCCCCGGCATCGAACCCGCCGCAGTCCGTAGCCTCAGTGCCGCGCAGATCGATCTTCACGATACGATGCTGCATGCTCCATCATCTCTTACCGAAACCATTTAAAGAGGACTCATGACCGATCTCTCAAGCCCGACCCGCGCCGCCGCTCGTTCGTATTATAAAGCGATCGGCTTCAGCGATGAAGATCTCCGGAAACCGATTATCGGTATCGCGAATACGTGGATCGGCACGATGCCCTGCGGCTTCAACCTCCGTGAGCTTGCGCAGCACGTTGCACGCGGCGTACGTGAAGCGGGCGGGACACCTATGGAGTTTCAGACGATCGCGATATCCGACGGTATTACCATGGGGACCGAAGGGATGAAGGCTTCGCTGGTCAGCCGTGAAGTGATCGCCGATTCGATCGAACTTGTCGGTCGCGGCTACCAATTCGATGCAATCATCGCTCTAGTCGCCTGTGATAAGACCGGACCGGGCGCGGCGATGGCCCTCGCTCGCCTCAACATACCCGGCGTCATTCTCTACGGCGGCTCTATCGCTCCGGGGCATCACGAAGGGCGCGACGTAACGATTCTCGATGTCTTCGAAGCGATCGGTGCGCATGCCGCCGGGCGTATCGACGACGCTGCCCTCAAAGCGATTGAAGATGCGGCCTGTCCGGGTGCAGGTGCCTGTGGCGGACAGTTTACGGCAAACACCATGGCGACGGTCTTTGAATTTCTCGGCCTCTCGCCGGTCGGCAGTGCGAGTCCCGGTGCGACCGATCCACGAAAAAATGAGCAAGGGTATCGCACCGGACAGATTATCGTCGATCTGCTTCGTCGCGGCGTCCGTGCCCGCGATCTCTTGACGCGCGCGGCCTTCGAGAACGCCATCGCTGCAGCCGCCGGCACAGGCGGCTCAACGAACGCCGTCCTGCATCTCCTGGCGATCGCTCGCGAGGCCGGCGTACCGCTGGAATTGGATGATTTCGATCGGATCAGTCGACGGACACCGATCGTCGCCGACCTCAAACCGGGCGGCACGTATAACGCTCTCGATGTCGATCGTGCAGGCGGTATTCAGTTGATCGCGCGTCGGATGATCGAAGGCAAGCTCGTCGACGGGGCAACCATGACACCGACGGGTAAGACGCTCGCCGAGGAGAGCCTGACGGCGGTCGAGACACCGGGGCAACGCGTTATTGCGACCGCCGACAAGCCGTTCAAACCGGTCGGCGGTTTAGTCATTCTTCGAGGGAATCTCGCTCCCGAAGGTGCCGTCGTCAAAATCGCCGGGCATGAACGACATCTGCATGAAGGGCCTGCCCGCGTCTTCGATCGTGAAGAAGATGCGATGGAAGCGGTGCGTGCCGGTACCATCGTCGCCGGCGACGTCGTAGTCATTCGCTACGAAGGGCCGCGCGGTGGTCCGGGCATGCGCGAGATGCTCGGGGTGACGAGCGCGATTGTCGGTGCCGGTCTCGGTTCGACGGTGGCAATGATTACCGATGGGCGTTTCTCCGGTGCAACGCGTGGTCTGATGATCGGCCATGTCGCACCCGAGGCGGCGCTCGGTGGCCCAATCGCGTTGATTCGCGAGGGCGACCCGCTGCGTATCGATATCGATGCGCGACGTCTCGACATCCTCATCAGCGATGAGGAGCTTGCCGAACGGCGCGCCGCTTGGCATCCACCGGCTCCGCACTACACTACCGGCGTCTTCGCCAAATACGCCGCCCTCGTCGGTTCGGCGCAGGATGGCGCGATTACCAGAGTCCCGAGTGGGGATGTTCGTGCTGGAGTGTAGCATCTGCGAACGCCGGGCAGGCCCGCACGATCTGCTCTGCAGCGCATGCGGTGAGTTGCTCGCGTACACACTTCCGACCGATATACGACAGGTACCGTTGTTGCAGACGTTCGCCGAACGTCGTCTCTCCAACGATCCGCGTGATCTCAGCGGTGTCTGGCGTTATCGTGAACTTTTGCCGCCGCTCCCCGAAGCAATGATGACAACCCTCGGAGAGAATAGCGTACCGATCTATACCGCACAGCACGGCGCAGCGTACGCGCCGCTCGATCGACTCACCTATCTTCATCTCGGGATGAATCCAACCGGCTCGTTCAAAGACGCGGGCATGACCGTCGCGATATCGCATGCGCGCGCACGCGGTGCACGAGTCGCGGTCTGTGCGAGTACCGGGAATACCGCTGCGGCGATGGCCGCGTACGCTGCGCGTGCGGGGATGACGGCAGTGGTGTTGATTCCAGCCGGTGGGATCAGTACGGCGAAACTGGCGCAGACGCTCGACTACGGGGCACGAGTCATTGCGATCGACGGCGATTTCGACCAGGCTCTCGAAATTGTACGTACGCTCGATCCAGTCAAGGTTGCGATCGTGAATAGTATCAATCCCTATCGCATCGAGGGACAGAAATGCGCCGTTCTTCGTCTGCTCGAGTTACGGAATTGGCAAGCGCCGGATTGGATCGTCGTCCCTGGCGGCAATCTCGGTAATACCTCGGCGTTGGGCAAGGGGCTACGCGAAGCACACCAACTCGGCATCATCGATCGCTTGCCACGCATCGCCGTTGTCCAGGCGTCCGGCGCAGCTCCTTTTGTGACCGTCGTTCGTGACGGGACGACGATGCAACCGGTCCGCGCCAACACCACGGCCACGGCGATCAAGATCGGCTCGCCGGCCTCATGGCGTAAGGCCTTACGCGAGATTGAAATCACTCACGGCACCGCCGTCGCCGTCGATGACGACCAGATCGCCGACGCACGGGCGATCATCGGTCGCGATGGTGTCGGTTGCGAACCTGCCTCGGCCGCGACATTGGCCGGTCTCCGTTTGTTGCGTCAACATGACGTCATCGCCGCCGACGAGGATGTCGTCCTTGTCTTGACCGGTCATGTCCTCAAAGACGGCGTCTACGCAGCGACATACCACGAGTCAGCGGCACCGTATGCGAATCGGACGCTTTCGCCGACGACACCCGCCGAAGTGACCGCACTGATCGAGTCGTTAGCGTGAACGATATCGCGCTTCCATCCACGACCTGGCACTTCTCGGTGCCGGCGACCAGCGCGAATCTCGGCCCCGGCTTCGATACGATCGGTATCGCCCTCGATCTACGCCTCACCGCCTCGGTCAGTCGCGCCGACGCCTTTACGCTGCGCTTTACCCCCGGTCTCCATGCGCCGACACACGACGGTTACGCTCGTGAAATTCTTCGCGGCTTCGATGCGATCGCTCAGGGAGTCCGCCCACCGCTTGCCGTCACGATCGAGAATCCCATTCCCTTAGGCAAAGGCCTCGGCTCAAGCGCCGCCGCCGCCGTCATCGGTGCACGCATCGCCGCTGCGTGTTGGCCCGAGGCGATCGACCGTCTCCCGCGTATCGTCACCGATCTGGAGGGCCACCCCGACAACGCCTTACCGGCTCTGCTCGGCGGCATCGTTATCGCGGCCCAGTCTCAAGACGCGGCCCCACGTTTTATCCGCCTTCCGGTACCGAAAGGCGTTCAGGCGGTCGTCGTCGTGCCCGAGATCGAGTTGGCGACCGAGGTTGCACGAGCACTGCTACCGGAGCGGTACTCTCGTAGCGATGCCGTCTTTACCATCCAACGCGCCGCATTGCTCGCCGCAGCCCTAGCCGTCAACGACCTCGATCTCTTAGCAACAGCGATGGAAGACCGACTCCATCAGCCGTATCGTGCCGCAAGTATCCCCGGCTTAACCGAAGCGTTGCAGATTCGTACTCCGGAACTTCTTGGGATCGCCCTTTCAGGGGCGGGGCCGAGTCTGCTCGCTCTGGTTCGGAGTCAACCAAGCGATACGGCGACTCGTCTTCAGGCGATCTTCGCGAGACACAACGTCGCAAGTCACTCCTGGGTCATCGACTTGACCGATCGCGGTGTCGAGTCTTTTTTAGAGAGGGGCGGGGGGCATTGAGCATGAGCGGGAAGGGGGGCGGAGGCTCGTTCGATACCGATCTCAGAGAAGGAGAAGATAGGCAGCGATGGTGACGGAGACCGCGACAACGGAGTATCGCATAACGCAGGAGGCGCAACTACGATCCTTCATCGCGACAGTGCTCGAACGCGTCGGCGTCGCCGGCGAGGATGCCGCATTGACGGCACGCATTCTCACCGAGGCCGATCTTGCCGGTATCGAGTCGCATGGTGTCGCTCGACTGGAGAGCTACTATATCAGCCGTATTCGTCAAGGTTTGCTTGCACCGTCTCCTCACGTCGTTACCGAGCGTGAGGGAGCGACATCTCTCGTCATCGACGCCGGAAACGGACTGGGACATCCCACGTCGTATCGCACGATGGAGCGCGTCATCGCCAAGGCGAAGGCCCAGGGCAATGCCTTCGCAACCGTACGGAACTCGAATCATTTCGGCATCGCCGGATTCTATGCACGGATGGCCCTCGAGCATGATCTGATCGGGATCTGCCTGACGAATTCCGTACGCTACGCCGCACCGACGTATGGACGCGAGATCGTACTCGGTACCAACCCTATTGCCATCGCGATTCCTACGGAGCATGAGTCGCCGTTCGTGCTCGATTTTGCAACGACGACGGTGCCGCGCGGCAAGCTCGAGGTCTACCAACGCAAGGCGAAGCCCTTGCAACCCGGTTGGGCGATCGATGCCGAGGGGCATCCGACCACCGATCCCGTCGCAGCACTCAAAGGCGCTCTTCTGCCGCTGGGTGGCTTCGGTGTTGAAAACGGCGGGCATAAAGGCTTCGGCTTGGCGCTCCTCGTCGACATTCTTTGCGGTGTCCTCTCAGGCGGACTCTTCGGCCTCGATCTTCCCTCACCGCAGACGCCTCCGCAGGCCGGTGCTATCTCGCACTTTTTCGGCGCAATCAGCGTCGCAAATTTCCGTGAGGTCGGTGAGTTCAAGAGCGATATGGATCGCATGCTACGCCAGATTAAAGAAGGCGCGAAAGTACCGGGTGCCGACCGTATCTACGTCGCCGGTGAGATTGAAAGCGAGGCGACGCAAGAGCATCGCACGCACGGGATTCCGATCCATATCAAAGTCTGGGACGGCCTCGAACGCCTCGCAAAAGAGTATGCAGTGCCGTTTACGCTCTAGGAGCTAGCCGAGGGCTATCGATCGGTACGCCGATCGCGAGGATGCGCGGCATCGTAGGTACGGCGGATATGAGCGATGGAGACATTCGTATAAATCTGCGTCGTTGCGAGGCTCTCGTGACCGAGCAACTCCTTAATAGTCATCAGATCGGCACCGTGTTCGAGCAGATGCGTGGCAAAAGAGTGTCGCAGGGTATGAGGACTCGCAGATTTCTCGATGCCGCTCGCCGCGAGACCGGCTCGAAAGATGACCCACGCCTGTCGCAGACTCATGCGCTGTGCCCGACGAGTCAGAAAGAGAGCAGGATCACTGCTCCTCGGCCGTACGTGTAGGTATGCTTGAATCGCCTCGGCGGCGGCTTCATTGAAAAGAATGACGCGTTCTTTACCACCCTTGCCAATGACACGCCCCATGCGTCGCTCGAGATCGAGTTGATCGAGATTGATTCCCACCAATTCGGCGCGACGGAGACCACTGGCATATAAGAGCTCGAGCATCGCGCGGTCGCGTAGGCGCAGCTCGTCGCTCCGGCCGGCGACCCTACTTCGCAAGAGACGAGCGACCTCGTCTTCAGAGAGCACGCGAGGCAGGCGTCGTTCACCTTTCGGTGTCGGAATATCGACTGTAGGATCATCGTCGCGGTAACGTTCAAGCTTCAGGAAGCGAAAGAAGGCACGTAGTGCGGCGAGTTTACGACGAACGGATGTGACGGTATAGCCACGTGTGCCCATCAATTCAACGACGAAGCGGCGGAGATCGCTCTGTTGCGCGTGGAGTAACGCCTCGCTCCCGCCAAGGAACGCGGCACAACTCAAGAGATCCTGACGATACTCAAGAACCGTACGCTGCGCGCGCCCGCGCTCCAAACGCATCCACGAAATGAAGGCCTCAAGCAACGCAAACGTCGGCGACTCTTCCTGATGCATACGAACGAGAGATTACTCGATCTTGACGCGACTCCTATACTCGTGGTACAGTGTGACCGCTGGGCTCTCTACCTTTACGGTGAGAGTCTTTCTTGGTTGCTGTTCTATACCGTTCTGAGAAAGCGAGTACTGTTTCACGATGGCAGAGGTCCGCGTCACTCCTGGTGAGAGCATTGAGAGCATTCTACGACGTTTCAAGAAGTCGGTACAGAAAGAAGCCATTCTCTCAACAGCGCGGAAGTATGAGTTTTTCGAGAAACGCTGCGTTCGTCGTAAGAAGAAGTCGGCAGCCGCTCGTAAGCGTCGCGCTTAACGCGTGGTGAACGACTCCGACATTCGTACTCGCATCGACGCCGATCTCAAAGATGCGATGCGCGCAAAAGATCGTGTTCGCCTTGAGGCCCTGCGCTCGGTGATCTCGCAATTCGGTTACCGTCGTATCGAACTGAATCATGATCTCACCGCCGACGAGCAAACAGAGGTGATTCGTCGTCTCGTCAAGCAACGCAACGACTCGATCGTCGAGTTTGCGAAAGCCGGTCGTGAAGAGCTGGTTGAGAAAGAGACTCGCGAACGCGATATTCTGAAGGCCTATCTGCCCCCTGAGCTCTCTCATGAAGAGCTCGCTCAACGCCTTCAGCTCTTGATCGCCGACCTTCCTGAGACCGAGCGTACGCAAGGCGGTATCATGAAGCGAGCGATGAGCGAGCTACGCGGGCAAGCCGATGGTGGATTGATCCGTCGCATGGTCGAGGAAGCTCTCAAGGCATAGGCAGTCCCCTGATGATGAGTCGCATGCGCTCACCGGGTCGCCTCTACCTGCGGAATGCGACGCGTGGCTTCATGCTCGATACACCTCGCGTGCGTCGGGTCGTTCATCGGCTTCTTGCCGAGATCGGTCAAGCCACTGCAAGTCTCTCACTCTCCTTTGTTCGTGACACGGAGATACGCGATCTCAATCGCATCCATCGCGCGAAAGATCGCCCGACCGATGTACTCTCTTTTCCGCTCGAGGCAGATCCCGGAGAGGATACAACGGTCGAACGCCTGTTGGGTGATATCGTTATCAGTCTTGATACGGCCGCCGTCCAAGCCAAAGCCTACGAGGCCTCACTCGAAGCCGAAGTCGAACGCTTGCTCATCCACGGTCTCCTTCACTTGCTAGGCCATGATCATGAAGAGCCGGAAGAGCGCGCACGAATGGAAGCAGAAGAACGGCGTCTCGCCACAAGCATCGGTCTTCCTTGGCCGTATCTTGAGGAGAGAGCATGACTCCACCGCGCGAGCGACCTCGGCACCAAGCGCCGAACGGCGGCCATCGTCTACCGCCTCAAGTCCACCGGGTTCAAGATCACGCACTTGTTCGTTCGTTGCACCATGCCATCGCCGGCATCATCTACGCGACACGCACGCAGCGAAACCTGCGCATCCATTTTCTTCTCGGCAGCTTTGTGCTCGTCGGGATGCTTCTCATCCATCTCCAACGTTGGGCGGTCATTACGCTCATCACGATGGTTGCTCTCGTCATCGCCTTTGAACTTCTGAATACAGCGATCGAAGCGGTCGTTGACCTGTTAACCGTCGTGCACCATCCGCTCGCAAAAGTCGCCAAAGATACTGCTGCGGGCGCGGTGCTCGTAATGGCGATCGGTGCCTCTGTGGTAGGATACCTTCTTTTCTCCGAAGGCATCACTGCGGGCGGTGAGAGAGTCTACCATCTCTTGGCCCATGCGCCGAGTACGCTCGTCTTTGTCGTCCTTACCCTTGTGGCGATTGTGACGATCTTCGGCAAAGCCTTTCTGGGACATCATGGTACCCCGCTGCAAGGTGGCTTCATCTCAGGTCATGCCTCGCTCGCGGCGGCGGCCGCAACGATGCTCGTCTTACTTGCACCGAACGCCTTGCTCGCGCTCCTTGCCGGTTTTCTTACCTTTCTTGTTGGCCAAAGTCGAGTCGAGGGCGGCATTCATACGCTCGCCGAAGTCTTGCTTGGCGTCGCTGTCGGCAGCGGTATCAGTCTGATGGTCTTTTTACTGCTCCACGCACCACGGGTTGTATAAGAGATGTCCGAGATAGGACGCAACACGTACGAAGCGCTTCTCAACGCCGCTCGCAATGCTCAATGGCATGCCTACGCTCCCTACTCGCATCTCTCGTTCGGCGCAGCGGTGCTCACCGATCGAGAAGAGATTGTTGCAGGCTGCAACGTCGAAAATGCCTCTTACGGCTTGACGATATGCGCCGAGCGAACGGCGATTTCTGCGGCCGTTGCCGCCGGTGCGACACGCATTCTTGCAATGGTCTTAGTGCATAGCGTACATGGTAGTCAACACGATGTAACGCCATGCGGTGCTTGTCGACAAGTGCTCGCCGAATTCGCGACAGCGGATACATCCGTCATCGTTGTGACGGGAGAAGAGCAACGTATCTATCGACTCGATACTCTGCTACCTCACGCCTTTCGCCTCGCCGATCGCTGACCGCCGTGGCCTCGCGGAACGAACGACGGATACAAGTTCGTGGAATCGTTATCCGTGCCCGTGCCTTAGGTGAAGCCGATCGTGTCATGACGCTCTTCACCGAGGAGCACGGTAAGATCGAAGCGATCGCCGCAGGTATTCGACGCAGCGGTAGTCGCCTCTCAGGCCTCTTCGAACTCGGCAATGAACTCACGGTCGATCTGCATCGCGGCCGTTCGTGGAATCGCGTCGTTGGAGCGACGCTGATCGCGGGGGAATGGATACGCCTGATCCGTCCAGAGGTCTATCCGGTAGCGACACAGATGCTCGAAAGCATCGACCTAATGTGCGAACTCGATCTTGCGCAGCCCGACGTCTTTCTCTTACTCCGCGATGCGCTCACGGCACTACCCTTTCATGCCGATCCGAGGCACCTGTTGCCGCGTTTTTTTCTCCGTCTTCTCATCTTGCTCGGCATTGCACCGCTCTGCGACCGCTGTATCGACTGCGGCATACCGCTCATCGAAGAGCAAGCTTTTGCAGAGACGGAACGTGAAGGGCTTCTCTGTCGCCACTGTGCATCGACCGACCGGGCGGAAGACCGGCTTCGTGCCGAGGATCTTGCGAATCTCCAAGCGCTCGGTCGACCGCGCAACAGTAAGGAGCGCGTCGCCGTTTTTGCCGCACCTCGCGTTGCCCACATCATCGAGGGATGGATGCATCTTCACCTCGGTCGCCGCCTGCGTTCGGAGCATATCGGCGAAGAGATACAGCAGATGCTCAAAACAGCCGACAACCAAGAAGCATGACACGCTTAGAACGCTTCGAGCGGCACATGGCCCTGCCGATGTTGTTGCTCTCACTCATCTTGCTCTTTGCGTTGATTCTGCCGGCGATCACGTCGTTAGACCAAACCCAGTGGCTTCTGCTCGCCATCATCGATAAAACACTGTGGTTTCTCTTCGCGGTCGAGTACGGCATACGACTCTATCTCGCCGAGAATCGCCGTCACTTTCTCCGCACGAATCTCATCGATCTCTTCATTATTGCTCTGCCACTCCTCCGTCCGCTCCGTCTGCTCGCCGGGACACGTGCTCTTCGAGCGTTGCGTATCGTCCGTATTATCACGGTGGGTATGCGCAGCAGCAAAATCGGTACCCGCCTCGTTACGTTACGGGCCGTCAGTGCGATCGTCATCGTGTTGGGACTGCTGGTAACGATCCTTGCTCTCGCCGTCTATCTCCTCGAAGCGCATATACCCGGCAGCCGCATCCACACCGTAGGCGATGCCTTTTGGTGGGGAATCGTCACCCTCTGCACAGTCGGTTACGGCGACCTTTACCCTATTACGACGGGCGGCCGGATCGCGGCATCGATCCTCATGATCAGCGGGACATGCCTCACGGGCCTTATCACGGCAGTTCTCGCATCGATCTTCGTCGAGAAAAGCAATGCGCTCGAATTCGAACCGCATTTACGCGCACTCGAAGAGCACCTTAGTCGGATGGAAAGCGCCATCGCCGATATCGAACGACATCGAGAGGCGCTCAAAGGCCACCTACAAGAGCAGGGAGAGGTTACACGACCGCCGGCTGAGGCTTGAGCTTGGCGACCGCACGAGCGAGGCGCGACTTCTTACGGGCGGCTTTATTCGGGTGGATGATGCCTTTGGCGGCGGCACGGTCGAGTTGTGCCTCAGCGTAAGAAACCGCACCGGCCTGCCCAGAGAGGCGAGCCTTTTTGACGATGGTCTTCAGACGGCTCTTGACATCGAGGTTGCGGAGACGACGACGCTCCGATTGACGGACCCACTTAATCGCGGCGTTGATATTTGGCACGAGGCGGATTTTACCACGCAAGTGAGGCAGCGTCAACGCTGCAGGCGTTCAACGACCCGACGATACGATTGCCAGCGACTCGGCGCGATCAGACCCGCCTCGACGGCGGCACGCAACGTACAGCTGGGTTCGCGATCGTGGCGACAGTCGATAAAGCGACACCCTCCGAGAAAGGGCGCGAATTCGCGCCAAAGCAGAGCAACGTTCTCCGGCTCCTCGCCCTCCAGCGCGAATTCGCCGATACCGGGGCTATCGATCAGCACACCGTCGGCGAGACGATGGAGTCGCCCCGCCGTCGTCGTCTGCCGTCCACGCCCCGTCTTCTCCGAGACGGCTCCCGTCGTTGAGATACCGCCCAAAGCGGCGAAAAGGGTGCTCTTGCCGACGCCCGAGGCACCGAGGACCAAGGTGATACGTCCCTGCAGAGCCGCCTCGATCGCCGTGACTCCGTAACCGACCCGCGCGTCGACCTCGAAGACGGGGTAGCCGATATCACGGTAGAGCGCGAGCAGACGTTCTCGCTCTACGTCGTCGACCATATCTGCTTTGCTCCAAAGCAGCGCGGCATCGAGCGCACGGGCCTGAGCGAAGGCAAGGACTTCATCGATCATGACGAGGTTCGGGAGCGGTTCGGCGAAGGCGGCGGCGATCAGCACGGTATCGATATTCGCCGCCAGGGTCTTGTGCCGACCGCCCGGCGTCGTTCGCTCGACGACGCTACGCCGCTCCCGACGATGCAACACGAAGGCGCTCCCGTCGTCACGTAGCACGGTTTCGACGCGATCGCCCGGGACGAGCATCTCGCGCGTTTGGGTTTTACGTAATTCGGCGGTTCGAGGATCGTGCTCACCGTCGAGCAGTACCCACACATGATTGCGTCCGACGGTGACGACGTATGCCTCTGTCATACTCCGGCTCTTCGGCATCTCAGATGAAAGTCGCCTCGTCATGAGGAAGAAGGAGAACACGGCACGGGTAGGGGGAGAGTTGAGACAACTGGCAACGGTACGATGGCACGGCGAACAGCGACACGCCGCGTATCGCGCTACCCTCCGCGAGCATCCCGAGCTTGCGACGCTCCCATCGGTCGACTGTGGATCGCACCTCTACGTTCGCGGGGTCGATCCGCTACAGGGGACATGGGCGCAAGCGACGCTCCTGCCGGAGGGTTGTGAGTGCTATGAACTGACCTGCGCGACCACCGATGATGCCGCGACTCTGCTCAACACGCTCAACGGCGGCGGCGGACTTGCCTCTGCGATCGCGTTCCCGGTCGATCCGCGCCGTCTCCTCATTGAGGCATGGGGCGACCAGCTGTTCCTCTTCGCATATATCGAGACGATTCTCGATCCACGTCGCCTACTGCAACGTCGCTCGCTCTTCGCGTTACACGACTCCACGCTGATCCGTATCGCCGCACAGAGCTGGAACTGCGACGATCTGGGTATCGACCGCATCCTCGAGGTAGCGGCCGGAGAGGCTGCGTGGTAGATCGTCTCGCACTCCTCGATGTACGCTGGGTCGATCTCGTCGATCTACTCGCGACGGCGGCACTCATCTACTCCCTGCTCCTGCTGATCCGGGGGACTCGAGCAGTACAGATTCTGACCGGATTGATCGTGCTCGGGTTGTTGCTCACGATCGCGAAAGTCCTCGGGCTTGTTGTCTTTGCGACACTGCTTCGTTTCATCTTAGTGGGGACCGCCGTCACACTGCCGATCGTCTTTCAACCCGAGCTACGGCGAGCCTTAGAGTCGCTCGGGCGCGGGGGTGTCTTCGGCCGATCCGCCTCGGATGCAGCGGATCCGCAGCTGCTCTCGCAGAGCGTGACGCAGGCGGCGTTTCAACTCTCTCGCTCACGCTGGGGGGGCCTCATCGCCATCGAAGTCGGCAGCGGACTCCAAGACATCGCCGAGAGCGGCACACGGGTAGAGGCACGCCTTTCGAGCGAGTTACTCGTATCGCTCTTCTCGCCACGCGCGCCGCTCCATGACGGCGCCGTCTTGCTACGCGGCAACCATGTCATCGCAGCGGGTTGCGTCCTGCCGCTCGCCGAGCTACCAGCTACCCGCTCGAGTACCGGACGACGTTTAGGGACACGGCACCGTGCCGCCCTCGGCCTCTCCGAACAGACCGATGCACTCGTCGTCGTCGTCTCGGAAGAGACGGGACAGATCAGTGTTGCACGCGGCGGACGCCTCTCGCGTGTCATCGATGAGGAGGAGCGACTCCGTAAGGTGCTCCTCGCCTGCTCACGCCCCGCCCGTCTACGCTCGGCGGTCAGTGGTTGGCTGCCGCAGCTCCGTGAACGGACGCAACTCTGGCTCCAATCGTGGCAGACGGTGCCGTGACCCCTTTTACCACCGTGTTGCGTCGCAATCTCCGCCTCAAGATACTCTCGCTTATTCTGGCACTAGCGGCCTGGATCTACGTACGCATCACCATCGATCCGCTCGCGCCGTTCGGCAATGAGGCGACGCGCCGCGTACCGCTCACGGTCAGCGGTGTACGCGCCCACACGAAAGAGCAACTTGAAGTCGCCGAGGTGCGCGTCAACGGCCCCTTTCGCCCCAGTGATACGATCCATGCGACGGTCCGACTCGACGGTCGCGGTGAAGGAACCTATCGCCTTCCCATCGAGATCGACTCGAACGTCGCCGTCACCTCAACGACTCCGGCGAACGTGCTCGTGACGGTTCAGGAGGAGCATCCATGACTCTCAGCTTTGGTACCGACGGCATTCGCGGTGTTGCAAATCGTGACCTGACACCGGAGTTCGTCTTACGCCTCGGTCGAGCGATAGCGCATATCTGTACGCCCGACGAGAGTAACGACGCTCCCCTGCTCATCGGACGCGATACCCGTTGCTCCGGCCCAATGCTTGAAGCGGCTCTCATCGCAGGCATGCTCTCTACTGGTCGCTCGGTTCGGCGGATTGGGATTGTCCCCACTCCGGCGGTCGCAGCCTTAACACCGCTCGTCGGTGCGAGTGCCGGCGTCATGATCAGCGCTTCGCATAACCCTATCGAAGATAACGGCTTTAAAGTCTTCGACGCTCAAGGCTATAAGTGCAGCGAGAGCATCGAGCAAGCGATTCACGATGCGATCGACAACGACACGGCTCCTCGACCGACACATGCACGGTACGGGAGAGTAGAAGATGATCTGACGATCCTCTCCGCCTACCGCGAGTTGCTTCTACGCGATGCGGCGAGGCTCACCGGCATCACGGTGGTCGTCGACGCGGCATACGGCGCGGCATGGGAGCTCGCCCCGGCGCTGTTCACCGAATTAGGCGCACGGGTCATCGCGCTTCATGCAGAGCCGGATGGCTCACGTATCAATGTCGAATGCGGCGCGACCCATCTTGCCCCCCTCGCTGCCGCCGTAGCCGCCGAGGCAAAAGCCCACCACCGTGTGATCGGCGTCGCATTCGACGGTGACGCCGATCGTGTTCGCTTCGTCGATGAACGCGGCACGATCGTCGACGGCGATATCACCTTGCTCGCCCTCGCCGACGATCTCCATCGTCGAGGTGCATTGCCGCATCGCATGCTTGTCGGCACGGTCATGAGCAACTTCGCCCTCGAACGTGAGTGCCAGGAGCGAGGCATGCGTCTCTACCGTACGCCGGTCGGCGATCGGGCCGTTCTCGCCGCGATGCGCCAGCAGGGCGCGGTGCTCGGCGGCGAGCCTTCGGGACACGTTATCGATCTGCGCCGAGGCACCAGCGGCGACGGCATAGGGACGGCGATCGCTCTTCTCAGCCTTCTCGTACGAGAAGATCGTCGACTCGCTGACCTTGCAACAACCTACCAACCCTATCCACAAGTCTTGCTGAACGTACCGACACGCCGCCGCGATCTCTTGACCCTACCCTCGGTACGGACGGCGATCGACGAAGCGGAGCGCATTCTCGGTGCCGAAGGCCGTATTCTCGTGCGTCCCTCGGGCACGGAGCCATTGCTGCGCATCATGGTCGAAGGCAAAGAGGCGACCCTGGTCCACCGCCTCGCAGCGATGATCGCGGAGGTCGTGCGCCGGACCTCAGAGTCATCGTTTTCTCACGGAAAAGGGATCCCGAACGAAATAGCAAACCCGGAATTCGCTGCCGTCGATCGTGGATAACACGCCGTCGGTGGTTCCTGATGAAAAGCTGAGTCTGGAGTCGGTACTCCAGAGCGGGGGACAATACTTGGGGTGAACGTGCTCCACCGTCGGAGCGCGAGGGCGATCTTCCCGTCCTAACCCGTCAACTAACCTCGTAAGCTGATGGAAAGAGGAGTTGTTCTTGCGTTTTCTCGCGACGGGTGTCGCGGCGTTTCTGTTTGCCATCTCGACGCAAGGGATGGCAGCCGCCGTGTTCTCACCTGCTGCCTTCAGCATTCCCGCGTCCGCACCGATCGTCGCCGTCGTCGACACCTCAGTCGATTTTCTCCCACCAGTATCGTCACTCTCAGCGAAAACGCTACGTCTCGACGCCGCTCCAGAGCGACTCGCGCAGCAGAACGATCTGGATACCCTACCGGCATCGCAAGCGACCCGTTTGCTCGCTCTTGCACCGTTGATGCACTTCCTCGAGCCGACCATTCCGCATCTCGAGCGTCTCGAAGTGAGACGCGATGCCGTCGGCACCGACCGTTCACCCGCATCAAACACGCGACACACATCGTCGGTGAATGGAGAGACGATCTCCATCGACCATCACATGCTCTCGCTAACACTCGCAAAACGCGTCATTACCCAAGCGATGCACCTACTCGGAACACCGTATCTCTTCGGTGGAACAACCGCGAATGGTTTCGACTGCTCCGGATACGTGCAACACGTCTTCGCCCGTGTCGGCATCGCTCTACCGCGCACTGCCGACCAGCAATACCTCGTCGGCCACCGCGTCGATACCGCACACCTCAGCGAAGGCGATCTCGTCTTTTTCCAGACCTACTCCTCCGGCGTCTCGCACGTTGGTATCTATGTCGGTCACGACACGTTCGTCCATAGCTCGACGCGCGGTGTCATGATCAGCAGTCTCGATGAGCCGTATTGGTCGGAGCGGTATCTCGGGGCCGAGCGGATTATCGGAGACACTTCGTCATAAGCGTTTTTCCGCGATAACGCAACAGGAAGTTGTATCGAGGAGAGAAAAACCACCGCCCTTGTCACGCGTGGTTTTTCTCTCGTTTTATGGGGCGTAGCCAAGTTGGTAAGGCACCAGACTTTGACTCTGGCATGCGTTGGTTCGAGTCCAGCCGCCCCAGCATGATCGTTCAGCCGTTCTGCATCCCGTTATTTTTGCACATGTGCAAGGTAGGCTTGCGCTAGGGGTATACGGTGTGAGAGGGGACCCGCAACGAAGTGGATCATCCAATCACCCGGCTGCCAGATTCCGTCATGGGTAGGCTGTCGTATGCCTTTGACGTAGCGTTCGGCGTATGAGTTCATCGATCGTTGCGGTAAGATCGTCGCGAGATCGAGATAGGGATGACGATAGAGCAACATCGCCATTGCCCCTTGCTCTCTCATATTATATTCGTAGGAAATCTTCGGACCGGTATTCGCCAACACGAAGAAATACTGAATGGTTTGAGGGTGCTTCGCCGCGATATACGTACCGGCACAGACACCGTTAAAATCGGCGCTGATGACTAATTTATGCTCTTGGAGGCGATCCTCGACGCGAATCTCATGATTCATAATCATCACGTCGCAATCGATCCACATGACCGCATCGAAACCGGCTTCGAGCAATTCGAGCGTGCAAGGTAGACGCAACCACGTATTTTTCGGGTCAATGTGAGGAAAGTCTTTAGCCGTCACGAGAACGTAGCCATGACGATCGCAATATTCTTGCTTACCCGGCATCGTCACATCGGCGAGCGGCTGGTAGCCTTCATCGTGCAGAGTGAGCAGGGCTATACGCTTCGTCATATCTCCCCTTTCACCGCCACACGTGCGTGCCATGTTCATGAGCGAGAGCGATACGCGTCTCCATCGGATCTCGCGTTAGATGGAGCATCCAGTCGCCGGGCTGCCATATTCCGCTCTCGTAAAAAGGATACCGTTGGCGCTCAACGTGAGCTTGAGCATACGCATTGAGAGCGCGCTGCGGAAGCATCGTCGCGAAATGCTGGTAGGGATGCCGATAGATAAGACGCGTCATTGACTCTTGCTCGGGTTTTTCGTGATAGAGTACCCGCTGCGGCCCACCGCAGAGTGCAAAGAAAAACTGCTGAGTCAGCATCGTGTTGGCGGCGAGATAGACGCCGTAATTGAGTCCATTGATATCGGCACTGGCAACGAAGTCATGATTGAAAAGACGGTCTTCGATACGAATGCGATGATTCGTAATCATGACATCGCACTCTGTCCAGAGCACATGATACCCTTGCTGCAATAAGGCAAGAGTCGCAGCGAAACGCGATAGGCCTTTCTGTGGATCGTACTGCGGGAGCATCTGCGAGGTAACGAGCGTATAGCCATGACGCTCGCAATACTCTTGCTTACCCGGCATCGTCAGATCGGCGAGCGGTTGATACGCCGTCGTATGAAGCGTCAAGAGCGCAATCTTCTTCATGCTATCCTTCTCGCGTGATACTCGCTCTCGTTCCTGCCGATCGCAGGTCGAGACGAGATAAGACTTTTTCTCTATATGTCACTCTATCGGTCGCGCCGAGTGAGGCAAGGATCGACTTCGCCAAGATCGCACAACGACCATCAGGAAGAAGAGAGAGGACTCGATGACGATGAGCAGATGCACCTCGGCACTCGCTCGAGTTCATTTTCATCCGACCAGACGGCGCAGAGTTGCGCTCCATACAGAAACGTGACACCGACCAAGTAAAACCAAAAGAGTAACGCGAGAATCGCCGACAATGCCCCAAAAATGTGGAAAAAATTGACGTACGACGTATAGATGCCGAACAGAGACTGAATCACAACCCACGCGACGGCGAAAACGACCGCGCCCGGGAGGCCGAAACGCCAGGAGAGTCGTTGTGCCGGGAGTTGACTGTAGAGCACCAACGTCACGCCGAAGACGAGGAGCGAGGAGCCGATATTACCGAGCACGACCGAGAGCTCGTGCTGCGGTGTCGCACCGTACCATTTAAGCAAGAGCGAGAGAGCGACCGGCGCGATCCCGGCGATGGCAAGCACCAAGCAAGCTGCGGGCACGGCGATAAGCGACCAAAGAATCTCGACGAGAAACGGCCGCGTCGAGGTCAATCCCAGAGAACGGTTCAACGCATAGCGTAAGCCTAAAAAGAAGTTCTTGCTCGACCACCACAAGCCGAGCAGACTCAGGATACTCGAGACGCTCCGAAAGGCGACGACGCTCGCCAGATTCTCGCGGGTTACATCAAGCAATGCGGGTGCGATTCTCCCGATCGTATCGAGCACACGTGCCTGACCCGCCTGTGATCCATAGACGTATCCTAACCCGGCGATGGCGAGCAACAGGAGCGGGAACATCGCAAAAACGGCGGTGAACGCGAGGGCCTGTGCCATAAAGCCGCATCCTTCGCCCGAGAAACGCTTACCGGCCAAAAAGGCCCGGTGGAGCGTACGCCGCACGCTAACCGCCTCCGGCAGCGCGCTCACCGCCCGGCATCCCCATAGCATGGTAGCCCGCGTCGACAAAATGCACGTCTGCCGTAATCGCTCGCGAAAGCGACGAAGCGAGATAGACCGCCGTCGCGCCAACATCGTCGGCGGTAATATTCCGTCGGAGCGGCGAGGTACGCTCAACGACGTCGAGGATCTGTGAGAAGCCTTGAATCTGCCGAGCACTGGCGGTCTTAATCGGTCCGGCCGAGATCGCATTGACGCGAATACCGCGATCGCCGAGATCATAGGCAAGATAGCGCACAATCGACTCGAGTGCCGCCTTCGCAACGCCGGCGATGTTATAGTTCGGTACGATCGCCGTCGCGCCGTAATAACTCAGCGCCATGATACTCGCCTCATCGTTGAGCAACTCGCGAAGATGCCCGACCAATCCAATCAAGGAATACGCCGAAATATCGAGCGCGATACCGAAGCCGGCCCGTGTCGTGTCATAGACCTTGCCGCTGAGGTCCTCTTTCTTGACGAAAGCGATCGAATGAACCAACGTGTCGATCCGATGACCGTCGGATCGAAGCGTATCGCGCAACGCTGCAAGCGAATCGTCATCGCCGACATCGCACGGGTAGCACAACGCTCCACCGAGTTCGACGGCGATACGCCGCACCTCGGCCTCGACACGATCACCTTGATAGGTCAGAAGAAGTCGAGCGCCTTGAGCGTGCAAAGCCTTGGCAATCGCCGTAGCGATGCTCCAACGATTCGCTACGCCGGTGATCAGTGCGGTGGTACCTACGAGCAATCCCATACAGTCGCCACGATACTCGTCTAAGCGCTAGCGTCCTTGTCGGCGGGGAACGGTCGCCGCGCTTTTACCAAATACCAAGAGCGAGTTTTGCATCGTCGTCGGCCATGGTGCGGGGATCCCAAGGCGGATTGAAGACCAACTCGACCGTGACGGTCTCGACTCCGGCCACCTCGGAGACGCGACGTTTGACCGCTGCGACGAATTCGGGACCGACCGGACACATCGGCGACGTGAGCGTCATTGTCACGGTCACTTGCTGACCGAGCTCACCGCTCACCGCGACACCGTATACCAAACCCAACGAGAGAATACCGAGGTGTAGCTCGGGATCCATCACCTCGCTCAACGCCTCGCGAACCTGCTCTTCTGTTACCATACGGAGCTGTTCGCGCGAGCAGACAGGTTAAACCTCGTGTAGAAAGGAGGCGGAAAGCAGAAGAACGATCCGAAGACATGACGGAGCGTGCAACGCTTTGCCGCCTTCATGGGGTTGAAAGAACGATCGACCCTATCGTTGTCGGAACAGGATGAGCGGACTCGCTCGCCGGAACCTCACGGGGGTCTGAAGGGGAGATACCTAGGTATGTCAATGTGGGAACCGTTTACCGAGCGCGCGCGACGGAGCATCGTCCTCGCTCAAGAAGAGGCGCAGCGCTTAGGGAACAACTACATCGGGACCGAGCACATCCTCTTGGGTATTATCTCCGAGGGGGAGAGCCTCGCCGCGAAAGTGCTCGAGAGTCTCGGCGTCAATCTTGCGAAAGTTCGCCAAGAAGTCGAGGCGATCGTCGGTCGCGGCGGTCAAACCGTGCAGCAAGAGATGGTCTTTACACCGCGTGCGAAGCGTGTGATCGAACTCGCATTTGAAGAAGCGCGGCAACTCAATCATAACTACATCGGCACCGAACACCTTCTGCTCGGTTTAATCCGTGAAGGCGAGGGCGTCGCCGCCCGTGTCTTGACGAACCTTGGGGTCGACCCGGCGAAGGTCCGTGTCCAGACCACCTCGTTGCTGGGTGCCGAAGGTCAGCCACCGGCACCGAAGGGTAAATCGAAGACACCCACCCTCGATGCCTACGGCCGCGACCTCACCGTGCTTGCTCGCGACGGCAAACTCGATCCCGTTATTGGGCGCGAGAACGAAATTGAGCGCGTCATCCAAATTCTCTCGCGACGCACGAAGAATAATCCGGCTCTTATCGGTGAGCCGGGCGTCGGCAAGACGGCGATCGCCGAGGGTCTGGCGCAGCGCGTCATCAAAGGCGAGGTGCCCGAGCAACTTCGCGACCGGCGTGTGATCACGCTCGATCTTGCCGGCCTCGTCGCTGGGACGAAGTATCGCGGCGAATTCGAAGAGCGCATGAAGCGCGTCATGGACGAGATCCGGTCGGCTTCGGGTGAGATCATTCTCTTTATCGACGAACTGCATACACTCGTCGGTGCCGGTGCGGCCGAGGGCGCGATCGATGCGAGCAACATCATCAAGCCCGCGCTCGCCCGCGGCGAGCTCCAGTGCATCGGCGCAACGACGCTCAACGAGTACCGTAAGCACATCGAAAAAGATTCGGCTCTTGAACGACGTTTCCAGCCGATCACCGTCGGCGAACCTTCCATCGACGAGACCATCGAAATTCTCAAAGGTCTGCGCGATCGTTACGAGGCGCATCATAAACTGCGCATCAGCGACGAAGCGCTGGTCGCTGCAGCGAAGCTCGGTGATCGCTACATCTCGGATCGTTTTCTCCCCGACAAAGCCGTCGACCTCATCGATGAGGCCGGTTCACGGGTTCGTCTGCAGGCGACCCTGCCGCCGCCCGAACTTCGTGCGATCGATTTGGAGATCCGCAAAGTCAAAGCCGAGAAAGAGGCCGTCGTCAAGTCACAGGAGTTCGAACAAGCGGCCGAGATTCGTGATCGCGAAGAGCGCCTACGCTTGGAGCGCCAGCGTCTCGAGACCGAGTGGCAAGAGCGCAAGGCGAGCGGCACCGAGCAACGTGAGCTGGTCGTTACGCCCGACGATATTGCCCAAGTCATTAGTTCATGGACGCGTATCCCTGTCGCGCGCCTCGCCGAAGCCGAGACGGAGAAGCTACTCCATATCCAAGAGCAACTGCATAAACGCGTCGTCGGTCAGAACGAAGCGATCGGCGTCGTAACCCGCGCGATCCGTCGCTCGAGAACCGGTCTCAAGAGCCACCGTCGTCCGATCGGCTCCTTTATCTTCCTCGGCCCGACCGGCGTCGGCAAAACCGAAGTCGCCCGCAGCGTCGCCGAGTTTATGTTCGACGACGTCGATGCGATGATCCGCATCGATATGTCGGAATACATGGAGAAATACGCCGTCAGTCGCCTCACCGGTGCTCCTCCCGGCTACGTAGGATACGAAGAGGGTGGCCAATTGACCGAAGCGGTACGGCGTCGACCCTACAGCGTCGTGCTACTCGACGAGATTGAAAAGGCGCACCCCGATGTCTTCAATCTCTTGCTGCAAGTCCTCGACGATGGTCGTCTCACCGACAGTCAGGGGAGGGTCGTCGACTTTAAGAACACGATCATCATCATGACTTCGAACGTCGGTGCATCGAGCATTACAACGACGAACGAGATCGGTTTCCGACCGCAGAAAGACCACGGACTCTCCGACGAGATCGCCTTCGAGCGTATGAAGACGCGGGTATTGGAGGAGTTGAAGAACACCTTCCGCCCCGAATTACTCAACCGCGTCGACGACATCATCGTCTTCCGCCAACTCTCTCGTGCCGAGATCGAAGAGATCGTCGGTCTCGAACTCGAGAAGGTAAAGACCGAGGTCGCCGCTCAGGATATGCTGCTCGAGGTCACCGACGATGCGAAGGCATTGCTTGCCAAGCATGGCTGGGATCCCCAGTACGGTGCTCGTCCTCTCCGTCGCGTCATCACGCGCGAAGTCGAGGATGAAATCTCTGAAGAGATGCTCAAGGGCAATTTTGTACCAGGCGATCGGATTCTCGCCGAAGTCGATCCGGAGAACTCCGACAAGCTACGCTTTTCGAAGATTCCCGGCATCGAGGCGCCCCCTCTCTCAGTTGAACCTGCGTCGGTCGGCAAGTAGCAGCTGTTGACCGCTTTCGCAACCTGGCGTTCCCGTCTCCCAGCGGCGATCGGTGCGTGGTTTTCACGTGACCTCAGTCGTACCGCTCGTGAATACGTCGACGAGCGACGTGTTCGCCTCCTCGGCGTCGAGGAGGCACGCATCGAAGGCGAGATCCATCCTCGTTCGGGGAACGGACCGCCCTTTACCGGTGTCGCAGAGTGGGTCGGTGGAAGCGGCCCACTCGCCCTGCGCGGACTCTGCAGTTGCGGTGCCGCAGGCATCTGCGAGCATCTCGTTGCCCTGCTTGAGACCGTACGCACGACGAGCGAAGTGACGAGCGCAGATGAAGCGATGCTGGCCTGGCTGCCACAACCCCCGTTGACACAAGCCTCGCGGCGCGCGCGCTGTATTTGGGTCGTCTTTCATCCCCTCGAATCCGGCGGTTTGGGCGCTCTGCTCGTCCTCGACTCACCGCGTCTGCGTGGCGTGATCCGCGAAGCACCGGCGCTGTTGAGCATGATGGAGTCGAGTCCGGCCGACGACTGGGACGACGCCGATCGTCGCCTGCTCCATGACGAGACTATCTGCGAAGCCTTTCAGGCGAAGCAGAATCCTCAACAACTCGCACGTGCGATGCTCCGTCTGACACGACACCCGCGACTACGCTTTACCAGCAATCCGCGTAACGACGTGCATCCGATCGAACTCAGCGAGTTCTCGCTCGACCTACGCGGCCTGCGACTGCTTGCGAGTAGAAACTCGGCGGGCTTCGCTCCGATGCTCCGCACTTACGACGGCGAGCGTATCGATCTTCAGACGCTGATCGTCCTTGAGACCGAGCCGATGTGGGCAGCGACGCCCCATGCCGCCTATCTGCTCGACGATCGTTTCGATATAGGGCAGGTCCTCGCGGCTGCCCGCTCCGGCGTACGAACACCGATCTCACCGCTGACGGTGGCGCGCGTCGCGCCCTACCTCGGAAAGAACGACCGAAGCGAGCTCGGCATCGGCGAGGCGGAACGCCCTACCATCGAGATCGCCTTAACCTGGCTCGAAGGCGCACTGATTGCCAGTCTGACGTTCGTCGATCGGGCGACGAAGACGCGCGTTCCGTTTCATCCGCATGGTGCGGTGGCACGAAACGGTGAGCGGTTTCTCTTCTTTCCCCGGCAGCTCGCCGATCGCACCGATCTTCGCCTTACGCAGGCCGGATTTATGCCGCGCGGCTTCGATCGATACGCGTTGCACGGGGCCGATCGTGCGGCACATTTTGTGCGCGATGTCTGGTCTCAGTGGACCGATATCGAACGACGTATCGATCGAACGCTCGAAGATCTCGACGCCTCGGAGAATCGCTTCGGCGTCTCGGTCTCCGTCGCACCCGTCGGCGGCGGTGAGGTCGATTGGTTTGAGATCAATGTCGCGGTCAGCCTCGACAACGAAGCACCGCTCACCGAGGCCGAGTTGGAGAGTCTCCTCGCAGGCAACGGACGATACGCCGATGTTCGCGGGCATCTCGTCGATGTTTCGCGTCTGCGCGAGCGCGCCGAGCTTCTCACCGACCTCGCAGCACAACGACGTACCGGACTCGCCGCACTCTTGGCGAGTACCGATGAATTACGCACGAACGTGGAACACGTTACCCTACCACCCGAAGTCGCCGCCTTACGCGAGCGATTGCGCAATTTCGAAGGCATCGAGCCGGTAACCTTACCGGGGAATCTCGGGACGATACTTCGCTCATACCAACAGCGAGGCGTCGATTTTCTTGCCTATCTTGAATCATTCGGTTTCAGCGGCGTGCTTGCCGATGAGATGGGCCTCGGTAAAACTCTTCAAGTTATCGCCTACGTCTTGTGGCGTCGCCACCGTGACGGCCCGGCGCCAACCTTGGTCATCGCACCGACCTCGGTCACGCATACGTGGGAGACCGAGATCAATCGTTTCGCACCGGAGCTCTCCATTCTCCGTCTCCAATCGGGGAGTGAACGCGCCGAACGATACGAGCAATTACTGCATACCGACATTGCGATCACATCGTATGCGCTTGCACGTCTCGATGCGGAGCGTCTCGCCAAACAACGCTTCCGCCTGGTCGTTCTCGATGAAGCGCAGCATGCGAAGAATCCGAGTTCGCAGATCGCTCGGGTCGTTCGTGCGCTGCAAGGGGAGCAACGCCTCGCCCTTACCGGTACGCCGATCGAGAATACGTTGCGCGATCTCTGGGCGATCTTCGGATTCGTCGAGCCCGGTTTGTTGGGGAGCGAGAGCGGCTTTCGTCGACGCTTTGAGGTCCCGATCGCGAACGGCGATGAACGCGCCGCCGCGACCTTGCGTTCACGCCTCGAACCTTTTCTCTTACGCCGTACGAAAGAAGAGGTCGCAACCGAACTGCCGGATCGCATCGAGGCGATTGTCGAGTGTGAACTCTCCCCGCTCCAGTTACGACTCTACCGTGGCGTCGCCGAGGCGGCACGTCGCGAAGTCTTCGAGCGTCTCGAACACGAAGGCGCCGAAGGTGCGTCGATCCACGTCCTCGCGGCTCTGACCCGTCTCCGGCAAATCTGCGCCCATCCCGGTCTGCTCTTCGATGAGTATCGCGACACGCCCGAAGCGAGTTCGAAGCTGGAGGCGTTTCTCGAGACGGTCCAAGACGTTACCTCGGGCGGCCATCGCGTTCTTGTCTTCAGCGCGTTTTCGGCAATGCTCAAGATTCTTCGAACGAATCTCGCACGCCATGGTCTGCTCTGTGCATTCCTCGACGGCTCGACGAAAGAGCGTGATCGCCAGATCGAAGTCGAACGTTTTATGGCCGACGATGGGCCACCGGTCTTTCTCTGCTCACTCAAAGCCGGTGGTGTCGGCCTCACACTCACCGCCGCCGATTACGTCATCCTCTACGATCCCTGGTGGAATCCCGCCGTCGAGCGTCAGGCGATCGATCGGGCTCACCGAATCGGCCAGCGCCGCGTCGTCACAGCGTATCGCATGATCTCAATCGGCACCGTCGAGGAGAAGATGCGCGCGCTTGCCGAGCAGAAAAATACGTTATCGAAGAGCGTCATTCGAGCCGACTCTGCGATGGCGAAGCGCCTCACCCGAGAAGATCTCGAGGCACTCTTCGCCGACCCGCCCGATACGACGGCCTAGCAACTCCACAAAGCTACGAGAGCAACGTCCGAAGCGAGCGCATCGTCGCGGCAAAGGCAGCATCGATCGTCGGTGAAGAGGCGTAGGGAGTGTATAACACAATGATCCAGCGCCTCCCCTGCGCGGTCGTCAAGATACCACCGTCGTGGCTCCAAGCGTCGGTATCGCCGGTCTTATGCGCAAAACGATCATGCTCGGAGAGACCGGCGGCAAGCTTATCGTTCCACCACTGGCCGGCGAGCACGCCCTCGAGTCGCTCGGCCGATGCGATACGTCGCTCGGCAATGAGACGGAATACAGTCGCCGCATCGACTGCCGGATGGGCATTCTCGCCGAGGGCACCGGTATCGGGGATACGCGGTAAAGACCCCGAGAGAAAGCGGCGAATCGCGGTATTCGACAATCCAGAGGCGGCCAGATACGCATTCGCGGCGTGACGATCGAGTGCATCGATCAAGAGATTCGTCGCTACATTGTCGGAGCGCGCGAGGGCAAGATCGATCGCCTCCCAGAGCCTCGCCCGATACCCTGGTTGAAGCGGCGACGGCGCATCGGTACTCGTCATATGATGAGGCGCCACCAGCAATTCAACATCTTCGGCGAGTTGGGCTATCGCCGCGACGGCGATCGGTACCTTAATCATACTCGCCGGGCCCATCGGCACGGCGGCGCGGAGTGCAAGCTGCACGTACGGCGGCTGAAGAGCGCGCACGACAACGGCGGCACCGGCGAGACCGACCTTTGTGCACAGCGTATCGAGCGATGAAGCGGTAAGCATAACAAAGCGCTTCGCACGAGCACTCGTCTTCCCTATGTGGGTACAGGGGAGGCGTATCGCGTCTCTGTCGAAACTGCGTTAGATCAGCGAGACGTTATTGCACCAAAAGGAACGGAGAGCATCGGCGTGAGCGAGAGCCCTACAGAACGTCCCCGCACCCCATCGCATGCCGCTACGACGACACGTCGTACCGGTATCACGGTCGTGATCGTCTTGGCAGTTCTCACACTGCTGTTCTTTACGGTGCGATACATGCTCTACGCCCATGGGCATGAAAGCACCGATGATGCTCAAGTCGACGCCGATATCGTCGTCGTCACGAGCAAGCTCGCCGAACGCGTCGCGACGATCGACGTCGCGACGAATACCTTGGTCAAGCGCGGTCAAATCTTGATGCGACTCGACGATCGTGACGAACGTCGGCGCTACGATGCAGCGGTCGCGAATCTCCACGCGATCGAGGCGACGGCAACGGCGGCGAATCAAGGCGTCTCTCTCACCAACGATCAGCAACGGGCCCAGATCGAGCAAAGCAACGGTGCCGTCGCACAGGCCAACGCAACGACGGCGAGTGCTGTAGCACAGCTTCGTCAGGCAGAGAGCGAAGTCGCCGTCGCCGAATCGGGCGTCGTGACCGCCGAGGCACAGCTTCATGCCGCCGAGTCGATCGTCAACGGTCTTCATCAGACGACTCTGCGGGCACAGGCCGACTTCGAACGCAGCCTTCGCCTCCAACGAACCGGCGACGCGTCGAACGCCGAAGTCGATACCGGTCGTGCGGCCGAGGCGACTGCGGCATCGAATGAAGAGCAAGCCGAGGCAAACGTCGGTGTCGCCGCCGCGAATCTCCGTGCCGCGATGCAGAAGGTGCAAGCACAACGCGACGCGGCGGCGGCGGCGCAGGCGAACGTCGAGGCGCAACGCGCCGCTATCCAAACGGCGCAAGGCCACTACGCCGAGGCCGCTTCACCGTTTCGTCTCTCCACCCAGCGATCGAATGCCGCCTCAAGCGTGGCGCAAGTCGTCAGTGCGGTAGCGGCGCTTCGACAGGCACACGATGCACTCAACGATACGATCATTCGCTCGCCGATCGACGGATATGTCGGCCAGAAGAGCGTTGAACTCGGTGCGATGCTCGCGCCCGGTCAGCAAGTCATGACCTTAATCCCGCTGCACACGTATATCACGGCGAATTATAAAGAGACGCAACTCGCGCTGATGCATCCCGGACAACGCGTCGACATCACGGTCGACACGTACCCCGGTCATGACTTTAGCGGCTACGTGGCGACGCTCCCACCGGCATCGGAGACGACGTATAGCCTGATTCCGGCACAGAACGCTTCGGGGAATTTCGTCAAAGTGACCCAGCGGCTGCCGGTACGCATCGAAGTCGATCAGGGCCTCGATCGCGAGCACCCCCTCCGCGTCGGCATGTCGGTCGAGACGGCGGTACATATCCGATGAAGTCTTTTTACGCCCTCACCCTCACCGGTGGGCTGCTCCTCGCCTCATTCGCGTGGGTGACGCCTTCGCGGGCCGCCGGTGAGCCGGGCAGATCGGCACCGGTTATCGGGATCTCGCTCCAAGCAGCGTTGGCGATGGCGCTCGCTCAAAGCCCCGACATCGCTCTCTCCGAGGCGAATGCCCGTATCGCCGGATACCGGGTCGTCTCTTCAAAGGGCCCGTTCGATCTCACGCTGACTCTCGTCCCCGCTTACACGTCGAGCGTTACTCCAGCTATCAGTCCCTTCGCCGCCGGTCCGAACGGCGGGCCAAGCTCGCAACAGACCCAGAGTCTGGGTCTCGGCCTTTCGCAACGACTCTTCGATGGGAGCCTTCTCTCACTGACCAGCTCGGCACAACAGACGCAGAGTAACTCGACGGCGAACGCCTATAATCCGTACGATACGACCTCACTCGCGCTCACCTTGATGAAGCCTCTAGGCCGGGGCCGCTTCACCGACGATCGTCGCGACCTCGAACTGAACATCGTCGCCGCCGAGAGTGCACGTGCCACCGCTATCGAAACGCTTCAGACGACGATGACGGCGGTCATCGATACGTACTGGGATCTCGTCGCTGCATGGCGTCATCTGGCAATCGATCAAACCGCGGTGCAACAAGCCGAGTCGCAGGTCTCGAGCAATGGACGTCTCGTGCACCGCGGTCAAGCCGCTCCGGTCGATGTCGTCGAAGCCGATACCCAAGTCGACGTCGATCGTGATGCAATCGCCGCCGATACCGCGACCGTTGCCAGCCTTGAGAATCGCCTCAAAGGTCTGATTCTCGCGCATCCCAACGACCCGCTCTGGGAGGCGCACCTTCTCCCGACCTCGCCTCTGGCACAATCCAGCGCCGATGTCGACTTCCGGCATCTCATCGTCGCCGGTCTGCTGCAACGCCCCGAGTTCGCCGTTATTCGCGCAGCACGGCGGAACGCCGAAGTGCTTCTCACCCATGCGCGCGACGCGGCACGGCCACAGCTCGATCTCAATCTTGGCATCGTCGAGAACGGCTTCGCGGGTGAGTCGGGCAACCTCGCGGCGAATCCTGTCTTTACCGGTTTTGCGCCACTCTATACCTCGGTCAATACCTTGATCGCGCAATCGAACGCCGCACTTCCGCCGAATGCGACGCCCTTGGCACCGGTCTCAGCGATCGCCATCACGAATCCACCCGGCACGATCGGCCGATTCGGAACCGCCTGGAACTCGCTTTTTCAGGGAGAGTATCCCACCTATACCGCTCAGTTGAGCCTCGGTCTACCGCTCCAACACGACCGGGCACGAGGCGAACGCGGTATCGCAGAAGAGTCGCTGCGGAGCGTCGATATCCAAGAGGCGCAGGCGATCGAGCATCTGATCGTCGATGCCCGCAATGCGATCGAATCGTACCGTGCGGCACAGGCCCGTCTCGTCGCGGCGCACGCGGCGCAAGTAGCGGCGCAACGCGTCCTTGAGAGCGAACAGCGACGCTTCGAGGTCGGTCGATCGACGACGTTCCTCGTCGTACAGCGCGAGATCGCCGCCGAGCAGGATCAAGCACGCGAAGTCGAGGCGGAGAGCGCGGTCAGCAAGGCCGGTGCCGAGCTCGATCGAGTGAGCGGCGATCTGCTGGTACATAACGGCATTCACCTCGCCACCTCCGCCGCCGCCGTCCATCACCTCTTCGAGAGAGCTGGTATTCCGGAGCCCACCAACACACTGTGAAACTTTTTGAAACTTTTCTTCCTACAATCTTCATACAAGACGGAGGAAATAGCCAACAGGCATAGGAAAAACGTCATTATTGCTGGGACTTTCAGTCCAGCAGTTTTCTAGATAGTACATCTTTCTTCCACACACATGACGAAAGAGGGTTTTCCATGTTAGAAGGCGTTCATCAAGCTGCGCACGCGGATGTTGCGCGACATGCCGCCCCTGCCTCTGAGGCCACCGGTAAGCCTGCCGCTGCTCCGCTTCTTCATCACGACAGCATCGCACCGCTAACACCAAGAGCACCGAAGTAACACAGCCAAAGAGCCTTCGCAGATCTCTAAAATAGTTGGGTCGACGCTTTTACGTCGACCCAACTATTTTACACCCCCACAACACAACGACAACACTCTGAGCAGGCACCATACGTTCCTCCCAGAACACTCATCTATGTCTCTCATGTCTCAAGCCCATGCACAGACTCCCATGAAGCCGCCTCGGATCGGTGTAACCGCCGCCGATGATCCGACGCCCGATACGTACCTCGAGGCGTTACGTCGCTGCGGAGCAGAGCCGGTCGTCCTCCCAAACCTTTGTGCCTGCGTCGGTGACGACATCGAGCGACTCGACGGCCTGCTCCTGAGCGGCGGGCGCGATATCGCGCCGAGCGCCTATGGTGCCGAGCCGCATCCCGAACTACGCCTCGCAAGTCCCGAACGTGACGCGTACGAACTCGCCGCGATCCGTATTGCCACCGAGCGGGGCATCCCGGTCTTGGCGATCTGCCGAGGCATGCAGATCGCCAACGTCGCCTTCGGCGGTACACTCATCCAACATTTGCCCGACGTCGTCGACGGGAGCGTGAGGCACCTCGATATCGAGCGCCGTTTCGTCCCATTCGATGAGCATATCGTCACCATCGCCGCCGAGAGCCAGCTCGCCGACATCGTCGGTACGACGCGTTGCGCGACGAATGCCTCGCATCACCAGGCCATCGATCGGCTCGGCAAGGGACTACGCGCCGTTGCCCATACCGACGACGGCATTATCGAGGCGATCGAGCTATGCGAGCCGCGTCCCGAGCAATTCTGGATCGCGACCCAGTGGCACCCCGAGCGCCTGCTCGAGAGTGACGAAAACCGGAGTCGCCGTTTAATCGAAGCCTTTCTCTGCGCGGCGACCCGTGTCTCGCGACGATCGACGAACTGAGGCTCCGCCGCCACCGGCGGTCACCGCCTTTCTCACGGCGCTGCAGCAGGGCGATGCGACGGCGGCAGTCACCTCGTGGCACGATGAGGCCTTCTTCGTCGAGCGTAGCGGGCGAGAGACGAGAGGTCGCGGAGCACTCCTCGAGCGCCTTAAAGCCTTTCTCGCGAAAGTACCCGAGTGGAATCTCACGGTTGTAGAGAGCTGGCGATTCGATAGACCGGAGTCGTACCTCTTGCGTACGCGATACTCGACCGAAGGCGGCATAGACGGGCTCCGCGAACGTGATGAGTACGTAGCGATCACACTTCGCGACGGCCGCATTGCGGCGTGGAAGGAGTTCAGGGGATGAGTACTGCACACGAATCGATCGCCATCGAAGTATGGCCGAGCGACGATGCGCATCGGCATATCTTCTCACTGCGCGGCACCTTCGATCTCGCAACCGCACCGACCGTACGCGCCGCTCTCCTCGATGCCTCACAGACCCAACACCACGATATCATCCTCGACCTGACGGGGATCGAGTTTCTCGACTCCACCGGCTTGGGCACCCTCATCGGTAGCAACCGGCGGGCGCGCGAGACCGGCGGGCGCTTCGCGATCGTCGTCGGCGAAGGGACGATCCTCCGCCTCCTGCGCATCACCGGCCTGCTTGCCGCTCTCGAAGTCTACCCGTCGATCGAGGCGGCGATTGCCGGATCGGAGCGCATCTCCGATACACTCGAACCGCTCGATACCGATTCGGCACGCACATAGGCCTCGTCGAGCAACTCAACGACGTGTCGTACGCGCACGGGCGAGCCCGCTTGACGCAAGCCGGTAAAAAGATGCAAAGTGCAGGATGGGCTCGCCGTGGCAATGACGGTAGGCCCGGCGCGTAAGGCGTTCATGATCTTCCGGCGTTGGAGCTGCATCGCCATCTCAGGCTGAGTCAATGGATAGAGCCCCTGTGCGCCACAGCAGACGCCGCTTTCAGGCATCTCTCGCAGCTCGATACCCGGAATCTGCGCGAGTAGTCGGCGCGGCGCTGTCGCGATCCGTTGCGCATGAGCGAGTTGACAGGCATCTTGGTAGACCACAACCTCGTCGAGCGCGGCCATACCCGGCGGTAACCCGACGGTGTCGAGGAACTCGGTGACGTCTTGTACGACGGCGGAGAAACGCTGAGCTCGCTCCGCCCAGGCGGGATCCGCGGCGAGTAAGGTCCCGTACTGCTTGAGCGAGGTGCCGCAGCTGCCGGCGTTCGTCACGTAGAAGCTGGCCCCCGAGAGTTCGAAGGCGGCGATGTTACGCTTGGCAAAATCGAGGGCCGTCGTCGCGCCGACCTGTGTCGCTAAGGCACCGCAACAGGTCTGAGCGCCTGAAGTCACCACCTCGCAACCGACGCGCCGCAAGAGCCGAATCGTCGCTTGCTCGAGGTCGGCGAACGCCACGTGGGTCAAGCAACCGATATGGAAGAAGACCGTAGCCCGTTGATCTCCCTGCGGCCCCCACCGCTGATTCTGAGGCGCCAAGAAGCGCGGCGCGATATGCTGACTATACTCGGTGACGCTGACATCGCCGAGGCCGAGCCATCCGAGGATGCCCGAACGCTGCAAGACGGCGAGGAGACCGATGCGCCGGAGAACGACGATGCTTCGTGCCGCAAGCCGAAGATGACGGTAGTGCCCCAACAACTGCGGCACAAGAATGCGCTGCGCCAACCACGCACGCCAATCGCCGACGCGGCCCTTCCCGGAGCGGACACGACGGCGCGAGGCTTCGAGCAAGGCACCGTACGGCACACCCGAGGGGCACGCCGTCTCGCAGGCACGACAACCGAGGCACTCGGAGAGCTGATGCCCGAGTACCGCGTCGTTCGTATCGAGTCGCCCCTCCATTGCCGAACGCATAAGAGCGAGGCGACCACGAGGCCCAGAAGTCTCGACTAATGTCTCAAGGTACGTCGGACAACTTGGCAGGCAGAGTCCGCAACGTACGCAACTCTCATAGCCATCGCCCTCGAGCGTCTCGGTATTGAAAGGAGAAGAGGCAGGCAGCATGTGGACCCTGTTCGTCACGAAGGAAGGCAATGCTTTTGCGGAATCGCGTAGTCTATGGTATAGTGGCCACACTATTGTGGCTATCGACCGACATTTGCCGGCCTGACGATGTTCACGACGCTCTGGCCTGAGCTCATCGCCTTTCTTTGCATCGTGCTCCTTGCGGCACTCTTCTCGGGCTCAGAGACGGCGCTCATCTCTGTCTCGCGTATTCGTCTGCGCACACTCGCCGATCAGGGCGTCAAGCGTAGCGAACTGGTTCTGCGCATGGTCGAAGACCGGAATCTTCTGTTGACGACGATCTTGGTCGGCAACACCACGGCGCTGCTTATCGCCGACTCGATCGCCAACGATATCTTTCTGCGCGCCAACGTGGCGCATGCGACGTTTTGGGCGACCGTCACGACGACCGTGATCGTCTTGTTGTTCGGCGAGATCATGCCGAAGACGCTCTGCGTCTCCGACAACGAACGATGGGCGATGCGCCTTGCGCCGATGCTGCGCATCGCCCAGATCGCCTTCTTCGTCCCCACCCGAGCGGCGATGTGGGCGAATCGACTCCTGCTCCGCCTCTTCGGCGTCAGCCACCTCGAGTCGGGTCCCTTCGTCACTGAAGAGGATATCCGCACCCTCGTGAATGTCGGTGTCGAACAGAAAGTCCTCGAGGAGCAGGAACGCGAGTTGATCCACTCCGTCATTCAGTTCGGCGATACCATCGTTCGCGAAGTGATGACGCCCCGACCGGATATGGTCACCGTCGAAGTCCATGCCTCGCCGACCCGCGCGCTCGATCTCATCATCGCTGAAGGCTACTCGAAACTGCCGGTCTACGACGTGACGATCGACGATATCGTCGGCGTCGTCCATGATCGCGAGCTGCTCATCGCGCTCGCCAACGGTGCCTTCGCAACCACGACGCTTGCGAGCATCATGCGCCCAGTCACGCTCGTCCCCGAAACAAAGCGGATCTCCGAACTGCTACGCGAGATGCAACGGCACAAGTTTTCTCTCGCCATCGTCGTCGATGAATACGGCGGTACCGCCGGCCTCGTTACGATGGAAGATTTGCTCGAAGAGTTGGTCGGCGAGATCCGCGATGAGCATGATGAGGGCGAAGAGGAGCCGATTCGGTTCGTCTTACCGGGCGAGACGCTCGTCGATGCCGGGGTCAATATTGAAGACGTCAACGCAACCCTGGGTCTCTCGCTGCCACACCAAGAGTTCGAGACGATCGGCGGCTTCATCGTCGGCATGTTTGGCCGTCTCCCTACCCAAGGCGAAGAGGTCGCCGTCGATGATCAGACGCTCCTTCGTGTCGATCGGACACGCGGTCGGCGTATCCTCACGGTGCGTATCCTCGATCGTCATCGACTCGCCAAGGCATCCGAGGATCATCCGATGGAGGTCTCCCGTGTCGACGCCCGCCACTAAGAGCGGCGCAATTTTAGCGCTCGACGTCGGGAGCAAACGTATCGGCTTCGCTCTCGCCCCGCCCGGTCTCGACTTAGCGATGCCGCTCGCTCCGCTTCTCCGCAGCAATCAGAGCGCCGACTTCGCCGCCATAGCGTCGTTGATCGAGGAGCACGCAGTCACCACCCTGGTCATAGGCGATCCTATCACCTTATCGGGGGCACGCGGCATCGCTGCGGAGCAAATCGATCGTTTCGTCGAAAAGCTCCGACAGAGTCTGGGCGATCACTGGAACGGCGATATCCTCCGCATCGATGAACGTCTGACGACGGCTCAGGCGACGCGCACCCTGATCGCCGACGATGTCTCGCGGGCGCGACGCAGAGATCGGGTCGACGGTATGGCGGCGGCGCTTCTCCTCGAGACCCACCTTCGCCGTCGCCGCAACGCCGCTTCGCTTACCGCAGACTGAGTAGCCGCCGATGCTCCGACTCCTCTGGTTCAGCCTCACTCTCCTCATCCTCGCCGCCGCCGGCTTCGGGGCGTATACCTGTTTCAACCGCCGACTGCCGACGGCGGAGATTACGGTTTCGGTACCGCCGGGCAGCACGTTCGCCGAGGCCGCCAAACGTCTTGAAGAAGCCGGAGGAGGGGCGGCGTGGTCGCTACGACTTCTCGCACGTCTCTCCGGCGAGAGCACCACGGCGAGCGGCGATCTCCTCTTTCCGCCGCACGAGACACTCTTCGAACGACTCGATCACCTCACCCGACACGCCGAGGAAGCCGCCGTCTGGGTGACGATCCCCGAAGGCTATACTGCGGTTCAGATCGGCCAACGTCTCTCGGCGGCCCACATCCTCGGCGGCCGCACCTTTGCCGCCTATGCCCACCACACGCATACCTTCTTCGGACGGGCGGCGACACGCTCACTCGAAGGTTATCTCTTCCCGGATACCTATCGCATCGATCGGGATGCCGATGCGGCCCACATCGCTGCGGCGATGCTGCTGGAGTTTCGTCACCGTCTGCCGGCCGATGCAGAGCGTCAGGCTCACCATCTAGGCTACAACGTGCCGCAGATCGTGACCATCGCCTCACTGATCGAACGCGAGGCACGCGTCGATGCCGAACGCCCCTTGATGGCGGGGATCTACTATCGACGGATGCATATCGGCATGCCGCTGCAAGTCGATGCTACCCTTGAATACGCTCTACCGCATCACAAAACGATCCTCACCGAGCGCGATCTCCAGCGCCAGACGCCGTACAACACCTACCGATACCGCGGTCTACCGCCTACCCCCATCGCCAACCCAGGGCTGCCTTCACTGCTGGCCGCGCTGCATCCACGAGCGACGACGGCTCTCTACTACGTCTATCGCGGCCATGGGCGACATGCGTTTGCGACCACGTTACAAGAGCACGAAGCCAACGTCTTACGTTATCTCTAAAAAGAGACGCAGAGAAGTCGCTAGAGGGGGCGTAAGGGCAGAGAGCACGAATGAGAACGGCTGCGCCTGCGGCGATCGGTTCGTGAGCGCTTGCCGACAGAGAAGACGGCGGAAAGAGAGACGTGCAAATGAGTGAGAGCAACGGGAACGGCGCTAGCGAAGGAGCGACGCTCGAGCTCGGTGATACCGTCGTCGTCGAGACCCAAGATGCGAAAACCTATGAATTCGAAGTCGTCGGGATCGTCGAAGGCGATAACGGCAAAACGTATGCCGTCTGCTACTCCGAGGCGCTCGATACCACCGATGAGGACGAAGAAGAAGATTCGGACGACGAAAGCTCGCAGCCGTTTATCGTCACCGACGGCAGCGGCAACATCATCACCGACCTTGCCGAGGCGCAAGGTATTCTTGAGGAGTTCCTGACGATGGTCGCTCAAGAAGAAGAGGGGGGCGACAACTCCACACCGTAGGATCTGCGAGAACGGAGAGATGGCCGAGTGGCTGAAGGCAACGGTTTGCTAAACCGTCATACGCATCACTGTGTATCGAGGGTTCGAATCCCTCTCTCTCCAATGGATCGATGCCAAAAGCAGCGCCTGGTCTCTCGGAGCTGCAGGTATCGATGGCTCCCCGTCGTAAGGGGCACCTTCGGCGCAGCGAGGATGTGCGGTCGTAGCTCAATTGGATAGAGCAACAGGCTACGAACTTGTAGGTTGGGGGTTCGAGTCCCTCCGACCGCAGATCTCGCATGCGCTATGGTGATTTTTCCTCTCGATATGAAGCCGAGAAGCGTGCTAGCGTGTTCTTGGAGAAGGCATCCGGCGATAGGCGGGACGGTTCGGCTCGGTAGCTCAGTGGTAGAGCAGGGGACTCATAAGCCCTTGGTCGCAGGTTCAAATCCTGCCCGAGTCAGGCGTTCCATCATGGTACGGTGATGCTCCCGCTCAGTGGCTCTCTCGAGGTATCGTTTCATGTCGACTATTCCGTGTGACTTCTGCCCTCATCCCGTCGATCGTACGCAGATGGAGGAGGTTGAGATGTCGCACTACGTGCCCGACTCCTCGGGAGACGATCTCTCGTATGCTCGTGCCTACTTCTTCGGGCATCCCGACTGTGTTCGCAAGTTTTTTCGCGGACTCGTCGAGCGCAAGCTCGATCTTTTTAAGCACCTTCCTCTCATGCCGGAGGAGTCATCACCGAAGAGCAGCGACGACCGGCCATAGCCCCAAAAGAACGACGCCACTCGATATGAACTGCAGACCGCTCCGTCGAACAGCCTCTCGTAGGTTCGGTCAACATGAACACCCTTGCGCCCGTAGCGTAGCTGGATAACGCGCGGCCCTCCGAAGGCTGAGACCGGGGGTTCGAATCCCTCCGGGCGCACCACCCACCTCCTCGCATTATGAGGCCGACCATCACGCCTACTCCAGAGGCCCCCCTCGACCAACTCGATCTCGAGGATGAAAAACAGATCCGGCGGGCGATGGAGCTAGCCGATGAGGCAGCACATCACGGTGAGGTACCGGTCGGTGCAGTACTCATCATTGGCGACCTCGTCATCGAGACGGCGAATGAACGCGAGCGACGCCCGGATCCCACCGCCCATGCGGAGATCCTTGCCCTGCGCGAGGCGGCGCGGCGCCTCGGATCGTGGCGACTCTCGGGCGCGACGGTCTACGTCACGAAAGAGCCGTGTCCGATGTGCGCCGGAGCGCTGATCGCGGCCCGTGTCGCCCGTGTCGTATTCGGTGCCTACGATGCGAAAGGCGGCGCCGCCGGATCGGTCATCGACCTCTTTAACGGAGCAGCAGTCTTTCACTGGGTAGAGATCACCGGCGGTGTCTGTGAGAGCGAGGCGGCGCAACAATTGCAAGACTTCTTTCGTCATCGGCGGCAGGGAGCGAGCAACCCGGAGCGGTATCACCGCCGTTGACTTCACCGTGGAGAGGTGGTCGAGTGGTTGATGGCACCCGCCTCGAAAGCGGGAGGACGTGATAAACGTCTCGAGAGTTCGAATCTCTCCCTCTCCTAAAGCCGGTTATCCGTTCTCATTTCCGGTATCGCTTGCAGTGCTGCTTTAGCGTGGCTAAAGCGACGTCAATGCCGTGCATCTTCGCCAAGATTTCCTGTGCTCTGCTGCAACGAGAACCGGACTTACGCCCAAGAAAAACTCCGGATGGTATGCTCTGCAGAACCGAACGTATACGTTCTTTATGTGCAGAAGTCAGGTAGGCACGTTTTTTTCTTGGTGCCTTTGTTCTACGAGGCTTTTCCGATGGCAAAAAATCGGCCAACCCCTTCAACGGGTACAATGTCGCATGTGGCGGTAGTGAGACCGGCTTCAAAGTCCGCTGCTCATCAATCGACCGGCGATCGGGTACTGCCTCGACTTGAGGCGGCATCGGTTGGGGTACCTGACGAGCAGCAAAGAGCGTCGACCAGCATGCTGCGGGTGAGAGTCGAGAGGTAGCAGGCGTTATGGGATGGGAAGCGAGAGCATCAATATCAAGAGGCACTGTCGTCGACCAATGACGGGCGACGGGCCGTATCACATCGTTGTGTTTGATTGATCCAGCAGAGATTGTCATCGTATCTTGGTTGAGGCTCCTCCCCTGCACAACCGATGCCAACAGGTATGAACCGTCTTTGTAGTCCAACGCACGCCGGGGTTGAGGTCGAACGAGGGTCCCAGAGGCTGAACCACGAGTCGTAGCCTCGCTCACGCCGTACGCCATATCGTACTCCCTGGAAGCGATGAAAAGCAGAGTCGCAGCTGGCCACTTACTCAAAGCAAGATGCGACTCATGGCGTGTCGATGCGGCATATCATGAACCGAACCCCCAAGATCGTGGACGTTTGGCAGAACGACCATCATTGACAGGAGTTAGTCAAGAATATTGCTTTGCGCCGGCACATCGGTCAGCGGAGTCAGATCATCAAAGACGGTATCGGCGAGAAAATGCACCGCACCGATGCCGAACGGTCCATGCATCGTTTGCTCGAGATGCGCGGAATGAACCATCCACATACCGGCGACGATACCGTACTCGATCGTGAAATGCAGATCGTGAGCGCCGCGAAAGTCAACGAGCGTCGGCAAATCGGTACGATTCGAGATACGCACTTCGTGAAAGAAGAAGCTGTCCCGTGGCGCTGCGGCGAGCGTCGAGCTATACGGCTGAAGCAACAGATGACGCTCACCGGTCGGCGCATCGCTTGAATCGGGAGCATCGGTCACACGATACGAACGCAGACTGGTCACAACGACATCGGCATCGTGAGCGACAGGGTCAAGATACGTCAGGGGCGTCACGTGATCGATGAGGAAGTGCATCTGCCCGCCCATGCCGAGGCTATACTGCATGCGGAAGGTCGAGAGTGCATCGAAGCATGGCGAGAAGGGGAAGGGATGCTCCGCAAGAGTCGTCGCACCATGCGGCAATACCTCGAGACGCGCTCGATCGTCGCGCGTACGTAAAGTAATACGGTACGCCGTCTCTTGCTCACGCTCCAAACTCGGCAATGAAAGACGAGTCGTGGCGCGGTAGGAGACGTAGGCCGGTCGCTGACTCGCAAGCGACGCAGCACGATTCGCGACACGCTCGAAGAGTAACGCAGCTGGGATCATCATGAATGCATCCTTTCGGCCCATGAAGAGGAGGGTTGCGTTGTACGACGCAACGTCTCTCGTATGATGATGTGGTTCCGTACAGCCTCGACACGCTCTTTCCGGTCGGCGGCAATCTTGGCCGGAGCATTGCTGTTGATCGCCGGAGCACCGCTTGCAGCGCCCGCCGAAGATTCGACCGATCCGGAGGTCGCGCCGATCGCAACAAGCACGCCGGCCCCGGCGGCGACACCCGAGAGCCTGCTCTCATTTGCGTTGCACGCGACAGCCTTTTCGCAGATCAATCATCTCTCTACCGTCGTCGATCCCGAGGTCTTCGTCCAAGACCCCAATGCACCGGCGACCACAGGCTACGAAGGTATCGCGCATCTTGCCGGACTACGCCCTGCACGCCTCGCCGATGATCCCACCATGCCGCTTTTCGACGCACAAGGCATCGCCTTAGGACTCAGCCTCGGGCATTGGAGAACCGCCGAGGGGAGTGCCCATCTGAGCAGCGACGACGAAGGCAGCAGCCTCAGCGTACGCCTCCACCACCTCGTCGCTTTTGGCCATTATCGTCTCTTTTTGCGCGCCGACTCGCCCGGAGGCGCTCGCTTCATTCCGATCGGTGACGACGCTTCGACGCGCGAATTTTTCGCATCCGGCGAAGGCAATGCGCATCTCATACTGCCCTTGCCTGCGACGCAGCCCTCCGACGCCTCGCTCGTCGTCATCTACGAGAGCGACGACGTCGGTAGTACGAGTCAAGATGACGGCAGTACCGGTATCGACGACCCTGGGACGCTCGGATCGATCGCTCACACCCAACTCGAGGTTGCTCTGCCCTAAGGCTTGTCATCATAAGCAAAACTTTTTGGCAGAAGCGACGATACTTCAACCATGTTGGACGAAGAGTTCTTCGCTGCCCTCATCGAGTATGCACGTCGGGAGTCGGTGCTGCTCCGCTACGCGCGACGACGAGCCGCTCGAGGAGCCCTCAGGCGCACCGACTGGGAGACGCTCAACATTGCGCGTGAAGAGAATGCGCAGTTCCTCGAAGAAGCCTGGCATAGTCAAAACACACCCGGAAGTTGTAACGAAAGCCGCTAACGGCTAGGAGCCTCTAGGGCTCCTAGGGTCGGATGGCGACGGCGTTGACACTCGGCGAGGCTGCGGCTTCGAAGCGACGAAAGTTCTCGGCGAAGAGTCGGGCAAGGTGCTGCGCCTGTGCATCGTATGCAGTCGGATCGCTCCAGGTCGCACGCGGATCGAGCACCGTCGCCGGAACACCGGGGACGGCAGTCGGAATCTCAAGACCGAAGAACGGCTCACGCAGAAAGTTGGACTCTTTCAAACTGCCGTCGAGAGCGGCGTTGACCATCGCACGCGTGTGGGCGATGGAGACGCGCTTACCGACACCGTAGGGCCCGCCGCTCCAGCCCGTATTGATAAGCCAGCATTCGACGTGCTCCTTGGCGATGCGCTCCCCGAGAAGTTTTGCGTACACCGTCGGATGGTGGACCATAAACGGCGCACCGAAGCAGGTCGAGAAAGTCGCCGTCGGCTCGGTGACGCCGCGCTCGGTACCGGCGACTTTCGCCGTATATCCTGAAAGAAAATGATACATCGCTTGATCGGCGGAGAGACGCGAGATCGGCGGCAAAACGCCGAAGGCATCGGCGGTCAGCATGATAATGATACGCGGCTGACCGGCCCGAGAGCCGGGCACAATATTCGGGATGAAATTGATCGGATACGCCGACCGCGTATTCTCCGTCTTCGCTTCAGAATTCAGGTCGAGACGACGCGTCGCGCTATCGTAGGCGACGTTCTCCAGCACGGCACCGAAGCGATGCGATGCGGCCCAAATCTCGGGCTCGGCCTCTTGCGAGAGTCGGATGACCTTCGCGTAGCAACCGCCCTCAAAGTTGAAGACGCCGTTATCCGACCATCCATGCTCATCATCGCCGATCAACGGACGACGCGCATCGGCCGAGAGCGTCGTCTTGCCGGTACCGGAGAGACCGAAGAAGACCGCGACATCGCCTTCGGGACCGACGTTCGCCGAGCAATGCATCGGCAGAACGTTTTGGAGCGGCAAGAGATAGTTCATAACGGTAAAGACCGACTTCTTGATCTCGCCGGCGTAACGAGTCCCGCCGATCAAGACGATACGACGCGCAAAATTGACGATGATGAAGGTCGAGCTGCGGGTCCCGTCACGTTTGGGATCCGCCTCAAAACCGGCGGCGTCGATGACGGTAAACTGCGGTGAAAAGTTCGGATCGTGCTCGGTCGGCGTGATGAAGAGATTCGTCGCAAAGAGATTGTGCCAGGCATACTCGGTAATGACGCGCACCGGCAGGCGGTAACGCTCATCGGCACCGACGTAGCAATCGTGGGAGAAGCGATCGCGCGCAGCGAGATACGCCTGCACCCGGTCGTATAGCGCATCGAAGACTGCGGGCGAGATCTCTTGATTGGCATCGCTCCAATCGATATGCGCCTCACTGCCGGGCTCGCGAACGAAGTACTTATCGCGCGGCGAGCGCCCGGTATGCTGGCCGGTCTCGGCGATGAATTGACCGTCGGCACCGAGGGTACCCTCGTGACGCCGAAGAGCCTGTTCATAGAGCTGAGGCACGGAGAGATTCGCATACAAGCGACCCTCTTTGATCGTTTCGGTGCTCCGAATCTCCGTTTCACGTACCACTTGCGTCTGCATCTCAGCCCTCACTCCCTCTGGAACGCATGGACATCTCCCTCAGGCAAAGAGGCCTAGACGGAGATCATCTCCACACGCATCGAGACATAACGACGATAATTTTCACCGTTTTGCTCGACTCTTCCCCTCCATCACCACATGTTCCGGCAATCAACGTCGACAAGTCGCTCTGCACACCTCTCGCCATTTTGAGACCTTCGTCTCATTTAGTCTCTGGTGCGGCCTGAAACGGAGGCCGACGATCGGGCACCGAAATGCTTCGACCGTGACTTCGCGTTTCGTTCATCTCCATGTCCATAGCGAGTATTCGTTACTCGACGGAGCATGTAGGGTCGAGGATCTCTGCCGTCGTGCCGGCGAGGATGGCGCACCCGGCGTCGCGCTGACCGATCATGGCGTCATGTTCGGCGCAATGGAGTTTTACTACGCCGCTCGCGACCACGCCCTCGTGCCGATCGTGGGGTGCGAAGCCTATATCGCCCCACGCGGTCGCTTCGATCGCACCGTCCGTGACGAAGCCCACGTGACGCTCCTCGCCGCCGATCTCGTCGGTTATCGCAACCTCGTTACCTTGATCTCAAAAGGCTTCCTCGAGGGGTATTACTACAAGCCCCGCATCGATCTCGATTTACTCGCAAAACACCACGACGGTCTGATCGTCCTCTCAGGCTGTATGTCGGGTCTGGTCGCTCAGCCGATTCTCCGCAACGATGAAGCCGGCGCGAGAGATGCGGCGAAGACCTTCGTCGATATTTTCGGCGACCGCTTTTATATCGAAATCATGCGACACGGCATCGCCGAACAAGATACCGTCAACGATGGCCTCATTAAGCTCGCTCGTGAGATGCATCTGCCGCTGGTCGCGACGAACGATTCGCACTACCTCAATCGCAGCGATGCTCCGGCCCACGACGTCTTACTCTGCATCGGAACGGGCAAAACGGTCGATCAGCAGAATCGCCTCAAGTTCGCCTCCGATGAATTCTACGTCAAAAGCAACGAAGAGATGCGTGCCCTCTTCGCCGACGTCCCCGATGCCTGCGACAATACCGTCGCCATCGCCAACCGAATCGACATCAAGATTCCGGAGAAGGTCTTCCACCTGCCCGAGTATCCCGTACCTCAACCGGAGCAGGTCGTCGAGAGCGACCGGGATCGAGTCGAGGGCGAGGTGGATCTGCCCGAGCCACTCGATGCCGACACCTATCTCCGGCAGGTCTGCGAGCAGGGGCTGCTCGAGCGCTACGGTGCCGAACGCGTTGCGAACGACGCGGCGCTCCGTGAGCGTTTCGAGTACGAACTCAACGTCATCACCAAGATGGGATTTTCGTCGTATTTTCTCATCGTCTGGGATTTCATCAAATACGCCCGTGACTGCGACATCCCGGTCGGGCCGGGGCGAGGCTCGGCCGTCGGCTCCGTCGTCTCATATGCGCTGCGCATTACCGATCTCGATCCGATCGCGCATAATCTCCTCTTCGAACGCTTTCTCAATCCTGAACGTATCTCGATGCCCGATATCGATACCGATTTCTGCGTCGAACGACGCGACGAAGTCATTCGCTACGTCACCGATAAGTACGGAGCCGATCGAGTCGCCCAGATCGTCACCTTCGGAACGATGGCGGCGCGCGCGGCGATTCGGGACGCGGGGCGCGCGTTGGCGATCCCTCTCGCCGATGTCGACCGTGTCGCCAAGCTCATTCCTTCGGGTCCTAACGGACTCTCGGTCGACGAAGCGCTCACCAGCATCCCAGAATTGCGGATGCTCGCCGATGCCTCGCCGCCGATTCGTCGTCTGCTAGCCACGGCACGATCGATCGAAGGCTTGGCCCGTCACGCCTCGACGCACGCCGCCGGAGTCGTGATCTCCAAAGGCCCTCTCGTCGATTACGCACCGCTCATTAAACTCGGCGACAACGATATCAATACCCAATACTCGATGGGCTGGGTCGAGCGTATCGGCCTGCTCAAGATGGATTTCTTGGGCCTACGAAATCTCACCGTCATGAAGAAAGCGGTCGACGAGATTCGCCGGACCGTCAATCCGGATTTCGATCTCGCGCGTATCCCTGAAGACGATCGGCCGACCTATGAGATGCTCGGACGCGGTGAGACGAGCGGCGTCTTCCAACTCGAATCCGACGGCATGCGACGGGTTATCACCGAGATGAAGCCGAGCTGCCTCGACGATATTATCGCCGCCGTCGCGATGTATCGTCCGGGACCGATGGAGTGGATTCCGCAATTCATCAGCAATAAACACGGCCGCACCAAACCCGTCTATCTCCATCCCAAACTCGAGCCGATTCTCGCCGAGACGTACGGCATCGCGCTCTACCAAGAGCAGGTCATGAAGATCGCACGCGAGATCGCGAATTTCTCGATGGGTCAGGCCGACGAACTACGCAAAGTCATGGGGAAGAAGCTGCGCGATAAGATCCCGATCTATCGGCAACGCTTCGTCGAAGGCGCCGTCGCAAGCGGTATCGAGGCCTCACTCGCCGACGAAATCTTCAATTTCGTCGAACCCTTCGCCGGGTACGGCTTCAACAAAAGTCACGCCGCCGCGTACGGCTGGATCTCGTATCAAACCGCGTATCTCAAGGCAAATTACCCCGTCCAATACCTGGCGGCGTTGATGACCTCGGTACGTGACAAGACCGATCGTCTCGTCGAGTATCTCGAAGAGGCGAAGGCACGCAACGTCACGATTCTCCCCCCCGACATCAACGAATCGCTCGTCGACTTTGCCGTCGTCGGTCCGGCTATTCGTTTCGGACTCGCAGCAGTAAAAGGCGTCGGCGAAGCGGCGGTTCGAGAGATCCTCGAAGGGCGCGAACGAGGCGGTCCCTACCTTGACTTGTTCGATCTTGCCGAACGGATCGAAGGACGTCTCGTCAACCGTCGCGTGCTCGAGGCTTTCATTCAATGCGGCGCATTCGATCGTTTCGGTAACCGCGCACAGCTCCTCGACGCGCTCGATACGGCGCTTGAGATCGCTTCGCGCCGGGCTCGCGAGCGGGAGATGGGGCAAACCTCGCTCTTTGGCGAGTCGACGGCAGAGGCGACTCCCGGCTTGCGGCCCAAACTGCGCGATCTCCCGCCGCCGACAACGACGCAACTACTCAGTTGGGAGCGCGAGAGTCTCGGCATCTATGTCTCGGGGCATCCGGTCTCCGCCTATGCGGCGGTGCTGCAACGTGCCGGAGCGACGCCGATCCGCCAACTTCGCAGCACCGAAGAAGAGGCACTCACGATCACCGGCGGACTGCTCGCCGAAGTACGACGTACACTGACCAAAGCGGGCCAGCAGATGCTCTTCGCACGCCTAGAAGATACCACCGGTTCGATCGAGGTCGTCGTCTTCCCGAAGCTCTATCCGATCGTACAAGAGACGATGCAGAACGATCGCGTCCTCCTCGTCACCGGCCGGGTACGGAGCCGAGAGCGCCGCGCCGCCGGTGAAGAGCAGAGTCTCGAGATCAGTCTCTACGTCAGTGACGTCCAACCGCTCGAAGCACCGATCGAGCACGTCGCCTCACCAGGTTGGTCCTTGACGCTCCAACGTCATGAGCAGGTCGATGCGCTCGCCGCCGTCCTCGCACGTGCACCCGGCACAACGCCTTTGGTGATCGAGATCGAGGGTATGCGCCATCGATTGAGACGTGGAGTCGCCGCGACGCCGGCGATTGAGGCAGAGCTTATACGCATCGTCGGCGCCGCCAATATTCGCGAAGGAGTAGGAGTAGCGTGAGATTACCCATCGGCGTCCGCGACTGGCTGCCGGCCGAACTCAGCAAGAAGCGTGGTATCGAACGGAGTCTCCGCGAGGCCTTTACCGCAAACCGGTATGTCGAAATCGAGACACCGCATATCGAACGCCTCGATACCATCGCCGCCGGCTTAGGTGCGCGCATGACCCGGCAGACGCTACGCTTTGAAGATCGCCACGCCGCGACGCTTGCTCTACGCCCGGAGATGACGACACCGATCGCCCGCCTTGTCGCCACCCGACTCCGTGAAGCGAGCCTGCCGCTCCGACTCGCCTATGTTGCGCCGGTCTTTCGCGCCGAACAGCCGCAAGAAGGACGCATGTGTGAGTTCACTCAGGCGGGGATCGAGTTGATCGGCGCACCGGACCGCGAGGCCGACGCCGAGGTGCTGCTCATGGCGATCGCCACGCTGGATGCGCTACACGTCGGACCTTTACGCTTCGACATCAATCACGTCGCCGTGCTCGAGGGTCTGCTCGCCGGCTGCGGTCTCTCGGGCGATGAAGCCGAAGAGATTCGGCATCGCCTCGCTCGCCGCGATCTCGTCGCGCTCGAGCAGCGTCTGCACGATCTCCCCGCATCGACTGCGCAGCATTTGCGCTGGGCCGGTCTCGCACGCGGCGGCAGAGAGATGCTCGAACGCCTCGCTCCCATCTGTACCACCGAGGCGGCGCAAGAGGGGATCGCCCGGCTTGCCTACGTGCTCGAGCGGGCGGCAGCGGCGGGCTACGGGGATCGTGTCCAGATCGATCTCGGACTCGTCCGGGAGAGCGGATACTATACCGGCATCGTCTTCGAAGGCTACGTCGACGAACTCGGCCTACCGCTCTGCGGTGGCGGACGGTACGACAATCTGCTGACACGATTCGGTTACCATGCGGCGGCGATCGGTTGGACGACGGGCGTCGAGCGTCTGCTCATCGCCGCCGAACGGCGCGAACGGACCGCTGCGACACCACGGCAGAAGCAGAAGAAGAGCGATCGTCTGACGATCGCCGTGCCGAAAGGCGCCCTCTATGCCGATGCCACCGCGCGACTCGCCGCCGCCGGGATCCGGATCCCCAGCGACCCGGGGCGACGTTTACTCGTCGAGACCGAAGACGGCGAGGCCGACGTCCTGTTGCTGCGCCCGACCGATGTACCGGCCTACGTCGAGATCGGTGCCGCCGACTGCGGTATCGTCGGCAAGGACGTCCTCTGGGAGAGCGACCGCAGCGTCTGTGAACTCGCCGACCTCGGCTTCGGCCCATGCCGCCTCGTCGTGGCGGGACGACGCCTCGACCGCTACCACGAAGGGGCGCCGCTACCGACCTTTTTCCGCGCTGCGACCAAATTTGTTCACAGTGCCGAGAGCTACTTCGCCGAACGCGATCTCCCGGTGCAGATCGTGCCGTTGCATGGCTCTGTCGAACTCGCTCCTCTCGTCGGACTCGCCGATGTGATCGTCGATCTCGTCGCGACGGGAGCGACGCTCCGCGAGCACGATCTTGTCGTCATCGATGAGATCGACGCATCGACGGCCCGCTTCATCGTCAACCCCGTCCGCTTTCGCGCGAAGTATCAAGCTATTACCGGGCTTTTGCGTCGCCTGCACCCGCACATCGCTTCGGAGGATCGTTCATGACGACACGCCTACCCCTTATCGCCGCACACGATCGCGAAGCGTTACGCGGGCTCTATGCACGAGGTTGGGAGCCTCAAGCAGAGACGACCGCACGTGTCGCCGAGATCATCGCGACGGTACGACGAGAAGGCGATGCAGCGCTCGCAGCTTATACCCACCGCTACGACACGCCGAACCTGGCGACGCCGCCGCTCGCAGCCCGTATTCCGACGACTGCAGCGGCACGAACGGTTTTGCCCGATCGTGTCGCCGAGGCTCTCGAACTCGCTCACGATCGTGTCGCAGCCTTCCACCGACGCCAACAGATCGGTGACCGCTACCATGTCGACGACGACGGCACGGTCAGCGCGATGCTCATCCGTCCGCTCGGTGCGGTCGGCGCCTATGTCCCCGGCGGCACCGCACGTCTGCCCTCGTCGGTCATCATGGCCGCCGTACCGGCGAAGATCGCCGGAGTCGATCGCGTCGTCGTGGTGACCCCTCCACGACCCGACGGCAGCATCGACCCGGCGATTCTCTATGCCTGTGCACTCTGTCGAGTCGATGAACTCTACGCCGTCGGTGGCGCCCAAGCGATCGCGGCGCTCGCCTACGGTACAGCGACGATTCTGCCCGTCGACAAGATCGTCGGTCCCGGCAATCTCTGGGTCACCGAGGCGAAGCGCCAGGTCTTCGGCATCTGCGGCATCGACGGCCTCGCCGGCCCCTCGGAGGTACTCGTCGTCGCCGATGAGAGTGCAGATCCACGACTCGTCGCCGCCGAACTCGTCGCCCAGGCCGAACACGATCCGCTCGCCCGTGTCGCCGTCGTCAGCGACGATCGGACGCTGCTTGAGCGCGTCGCCGACCTGCTCGCCTCGCCTTTCGCCACCGAGTGCGGCCGCGAAGCGACCGTGACGCATGTCCTCGAGCACGGTACCTATCTGATCGCCGCACGGGACAGGCATGAGATCCTCGACGTCATCGAGCGTTTCGCACCCGAGCATCTCCATCTCGCCGTACGCGACCCATGGAGCATCAGCGCCGCCGTGCAATCCGCTGGCGCAATCTTTGCAGGCGAGCAGACACCGGTCGCCTGCGGTGACTACCTCGCAGGCAGCAACCATACGTTACCGACCTCGGGCGCGGCGCGCTTCTCATCTGGGCTCCGCACCGCCGATTTTGAGCGCACCGTCAGTCTCATCGCGAATAGCACGGCACGTATGGAGCACGACGCACCGCTCCTCGAAGCGATCGCCGCCTTCGAAGGATTACCGGCTCACGCTCGTACCGCACGTCTGCGACGGAAAGGCACGACTGCCTGATGCAACCCAGCTCAACGCCGCGACTCGTCGCACTCGACCTCGATGGCACCGTCGTCGCTCCGGGAGGCATCGTCAGTGAGCGTGTCTTGCGCGCTATAGCCCAGGCACGTGAAGCGGGGATTGCGACCAGCATTGTCACCGGGCGCATGTATCACTCGGCACAACCCTTTCTCGCTCGGCTCGGTATCGATGCACCACTCGTTTGCTACCAAGGTGCGGGCATCTACGACGCGGTAAGCGGCAACGTGCTACGCCATATCCCCTTACCCACGACGGTCACCACCGAGATCCTCGACTATGCGCGGCGTACGCAGTGTCATGTGCAACTTTACGCCGAGGGGACCTCGTTCGTCGAGCAACGCAACGCGTACGCCGACATCTACGCGGCAGTCTCCGGCATCGCGCCGACCGTCGTCGACTCGCTCGCTAGCGCATTCGCCGATCAAGTCTCAACCAAAGCGGTACTCGTCGCCGAGCCCGAGCGAGCGATGCGAATCGCCGAAGAGCTGCGTCTCCTCTGCGGCGATCGCGCCTATGTAACACGCTCGAACCCTGAGTTTGTCGAGATTCTTGCACCGCGAGTCGATAAAGGCGACGCTTTGCGTTTCGTCGCGGAGTATCTGCACATTCCTCTCCACGAGACGATGTCGGTCGGCGACTCCTGGAACGATGTGCCTCTGCTCGAAGCCGCCGGTTTCGGCGTGGCGATGGGCTCTGCACCGCAAGAGCTACGCGCCGTCGCCGATGCGATCGTCGCCGATGTGCATCACGACGGTGTCGCCGAAGCCTACGACCGTTTTGTCTTGAGTCGCCCGCTTGAAACCGCTTGAGTCGTAAGATGCCGAAAGCGAAACCGACCGCACGCCGACGCAGCAAGCGCACGGGATTTTGGCGACGCTATCTCAGGCGCTACGCTCTCTTGCTGATCGTCACCGTTCCTCTTGCAACATGGGCGTTGCTCTCGATCGCCTTCTGGCCCGGATTCTTCCCGCACACGATCGAGATCGTCGGTGCTCGTATCGTCCCACCGGCACAGATACGTGCGGCCGCGCACATCGATATGCATCGCAGCATCTGGCTGCTCAATCCGTGGACGCTGCAAGAGCGTATCGAGCGCATCCCCTACGTCAATACCGCACATCTGCAGCGAACGCTACCGAACAAGGTGACGATCGTGATCGACGAGCGTCGCTCTGAGGCTTGTCTCATCGACCCTCACGGGAGAGCGCTGACGATCGACGCGACGCAACGTGTTCTCGAACTCGGCTGTCACGCATCGCTCTTCTTTCACCTTCCGCAAGAGCCGGCGCTGCGACCGGGGGCAACCGTGAACGACGGCGAGGTCGGCAACATGCGTAGCGCCGTTCTCGCACTGCGACGCGCCGGTCTCGTGCCGCGCGACTGCAGCATCGTGCGTGGCGAGGGTCTTGTCGTGATCTTCAGCGATGGTCTCTCGGTACTCTTCGGCGACGATACCGGCATCGAGGAGCATACCACCTTACTCCGGGCGATTCTCCATGCCGCCGAGCAGCACGGTCATCACGTCGCCTGGATCGATATGCGTATCGCCGAGACGCCGGTGCTCCGGTATCGCGAAGAGAATGCGACGTTCTCGACACACGCTCAGGGATTCTCCCATGCGATGAAGAAGCGCTAGTCGATTATGGCGGCGCAGGACGAGGTAATCGCAGGACTCGATGTTGGCTCGACGGCGACGCGCGTTGTCGTCGCCGCGCTGCATGACGGGCATCTCGAGGTTATCGGTATCGGCGAAGCCCCGTCGGGCGGCTCGCGTTACGGTGTCGTCACCAACCTCGACGCGTTGGTACGCTCGATCGAGCTCGCCACAGAACGCGCCGAACGGATGGCCGGCACCTCGATCTCCAACGTCTACCTCGCCCTCGGCGGTGAGCACGTTCGCACACACAGCAGCCGTGCCAGCGTCGCTATCGCGAGCGATCATCTGGAGATCACCGAGCGCGACGTCGGTCGTGTGCTCGCCGCCTCGCGACGCATCGAACCACACGACGATAGACGGATTCTCCATGCACTGCCGCGCGGGTTCTCACTCGACGGCGTCAATGGCGTGGTCGATCCGGTCGGACTCGAAGCACGCCGTCTCGAAGTCGACGCGCATCTCGTCAGTTGCGCCGAGCCGATGGTGGCGAATCTCCTCCGTGGCGTCTCGCGAGCCGGCCTTGAAGCCGTCGGCATCGTCTATGAGCCGCTCGCTGCGGTCGCTGCCACGCTCGACCACGATGCCATGACCGCCGGCGCGATTCTGCTCGATATCGGAGCATCGGCGACGCGAGTCGCCTTGATCTCACGCGGCCGGATCATTCATACGGCGGCGATCCCAATCGGCGGCGAACGCATCACCAGCGACTTGGCTCTCGGCCTTCGTCTCAGTCACAACGAAGCGGAAGAAGTCAAAGCACGCTTTGTCTGGTCGCTCAAGGATACCGTCTCGATCGATCTGCTCGCCGGGGGTGTCTTGCGCTCGATCGAGCAAGGGAGCCTCCGCGCAATCATCGTCGCCCGACTCCATGAACTGATCCGTCTCGTCTGCGATGAGCTGCGTAAGGTTACCGTGCACGACGTCCACGTCGAGCAGATTGTCGTCACCGGCGGCGGGGCTTCGCTCTCAGGCATCGAAGAGGTGTGCCGCGAACTGTTCGGTCTACCGACTCATCTCGGGCTGCCGATCGTTCCGGAGGGTCTCACCGACGAGATACGGCAACCGCAGTATGCAGCCGTTCTCGGCTTGCTCCTGTACGGACCGGCTTCGCAGAGTCGACCACCGCGCTCCCGCCGCCTCTCACTCCCTCAACGCATCGCCACCTGGATTGGCGATCTCTGGCGGTAACGATCGCCTTCTTTCTCACTCGAACTCCTCGGAGGAATTCCGTTCATGGCAGATGCGCGACGCTTCGTTCCCGATCTCGCGGCCACGATCAAAGTCATCGGTGTCGGCGGCGGCGGATGTAACGCGATCAACCGCATGATCGAAGTCGGCCTTCTGGGGGTCGAGTTTTATGCGGTCAATACCGACGTTCAGGCACTTCGTAACGTCAAAACCGAGAACACGATTCAGATCGGCGGCAATCTCACCCGTGGTCTCGGCGCCGGAGCGAATCCGAACGTCGGACGTGAAGCCGCTGAGGAGTCGCGCGACGATCTTTCGATGATTCTCGACGGAGCCGATCTCGTCTTCATCGCTGCCGGCATGGGCGGCGGCACCGGAACCGGCGCAGCGGCGGTCATCGCCGAGCTTGCCCGCCAATCGGGCGCACTCACCGTAGCGGTCGTGACGAAACCATTCTCGTTCGAAGGGCGTCGCCGCATGACCGTCGCCGAGCGTGGTATCGCCGAACTGAGTGAAAAAGTCGATACGCTTATCACTATCCCCAACGAACGTATTCTGCAGATCATCGAGAAGCGCACGACGCTGCTCGAAGCCTTCACCTGCTCCGACGATATCCTGCGCCAAGCGATCCAAGGTATCTCAGATCTCATCACGCAGCCTGGTATGATCAACCTCGACTTTGCCGACGTCAAGACGATCCTCACCGACGCCGGTTCGGCGATGATGGGTATCGGCGAAGGCAGCGGAGAGCACCGTGCCGCCGACGCAGCACAGAAGGCGATCGCCTCGCCGTTGCTCGAGACGACGATCGAAGGCGCCCGCGGTATCATCTTCAACATCATGGGCGGTGCCGATCTCTCGATGTACGAAGTCAACGAAGCCGCCGAGATGATCAGCAAGGCGGTCGATCCCGAAGCCCATATTATTTTCGGTGCATCGATCGATGCCAACATGGGTGCCTCGGTCCGCGTTACGGTCCTTGCCTCGGGTTTCGGCACTCGTCCCGTCGCGACACGTGTCCCAACGCTCTCGACGGTCAGCGGAGAGTTCGAGCGCGTCGCTCCGACCAAGATGGATCCGATCGAGGTTCCTCCTTTCCTGCGCTTCCGTTAGGTCAGCGTGACTCTGTCGACCCCACTCGTACGCGACGAGGGCGAATTTGCGCACCTCGTCGCGCTTCGACGTGAAATCCACCGTCATCCCGAGCTTGGCTTTGAAGAGTGGCGCACCGCCGAACTTATTGAACGTGAACTGAGCGCCATAGGACTCACATCACGACGAGTCGTCGGCACGGGTATCGTCGCCGTGATCGAAGGGGCACACCCCGGTTATACGGTCGCTCTGCGTGCCGACATGGACGCCCTCCCGCTCGCCGAGCGCAGCGGCCTCCCGTACGCATCGACCGTGCCGGGTCGCATGCATGCCTGTGGTCACGACGCGCATACCGCGATTCTGATCGGTGCGGCACGACGACTCCTCCGTGAGCGCGAACAACTCGCCGGACGGGTCGTTTTGCTCTTCCAGCCGGCAGAAGAAGGCCCCGGCGGAGCGTTGCCGATGCTCGAAGCCGGAGTTCTCGAGGATCCGCGAGTCGATGCCGTGGCGATGCTCCATGTCGATACACGCCTCACCACGGGTACGATCGGCATGACGCCGGGCCCGGTGATGGCATCGACCGACGAACTGCATCTGACGATCGAAGGTAGAGGCGGGCATGGAGCCGCCCCACACCTGGCGACTGATACGATCCCGGCGGCAGCGGCGACAGTCTTGGCCCTACAGAATATCGTCGCCCGTGAGACCGACCCTCTCAAGAGCGTCGTCGTCACCATCGGAACGATCGAAGGCGGTTATCGCATGAATATTATCGCCGATCGCGTCCATCTTACCGGTACCGTACGTGCGCTCGATCCCATTCTGCGTGATACGCTTGAAACACGCATTCGTCGCATTATCGACGGCATCAGTGAGGCATACGGCACGACCGCAAAACTCGAGTACGTTCGCGGCTATCCCCCAGTGATCAACGACCCGCAACTCACGACCTGGTTTACACAACGCTGCGAGGAGCACGAAACGTTCTCGGTTGTCGCAGCGGCTCCGACGATGGGCGGTGAAGATTTCTCGTACTTCGCCCAAGCACGACCCGGCCTGCTGATGCGCCTCGGTGTCCGTAACGAAACGATCGGCGCGACGCACTCGGCACACAGTCCCGAGTTTCGCCTCGATGAAGAGGCGATTCCAATAGGCGTCTCTGCACTCGTGCGTTTTGCTCATGACGTTGGCCGACATGGATTGCCCTCACGGTGATCGCCATCGTCGATGCCGAGATCGACCTGCATGTCGCGGCAGATGTTGCCTTCGATCGACTCGTCGCGGTTGAGACCTGGCCGGTTTGGCTGTCATGCGTACGCCGTATCGCGATTGAGCCCGAACAACATCGCCGCGTCGTCGCTCCAGGCGATGACCTCGTCGTTTGGGGCGAGTTGGCACGCAACGATCGAGAGATCTACGAAGTAGAGACACTCGAAGCGCCGTATCGCCTATCGTTCGTCGGCGCCTACTCGTGTCGTAAACATCTGCATTTTCTGCTTGATCCACACGGCGCGCAACGTACGCATCTGAAACTGATCTTCGAGTATCCCATTCACGGCGGCGTCATCGCCGAGTCGCTCGATCGACTGACCGTACGACCGAAGCTCACAACCGCTTTTGAGCACTCTCTTTTGACGTTACGTGGTCTCGTTGAACACGATGCAGTCGAGCTTACGACGCACTAAAGCACTAAAGAGCCTCTCGGTCAGAGTCGTGTCGGTCGGCAGAATCCGGATTCTACCAGTGAACGTTGCTTGGCTGGTAGATACTCGCATGAAAATTGCTACCGAAGAGATTGAGTCCGACGGAAGGCGTGTAGCTATATCCGTTTGATACACCGACCGAGTTTACAAAACCAAAGCCGCTATAGACGGGGATGCTGCTACCGGCACCGACGTCGGATGCATCGATGACGTGAATCTCATTCGCGTCGAAAAACGCTCCGCTATTACGACCATAGATGAGCACTTCCATACCACTGGTCAAGCGAACCCCGATCGGAGTAATGGCGGTACCGTGGTGAAGACGTATGTGATCGAGATAGCCACGATTATCATGAACGGTAAAGGTATACGCGCCTTCAAATGAAGCAACGGCTCCGCGAAGCCCCTCCTCTTCGCTCTGGGCGTAGGTCGGCTGAGCCGTCACCGCAGCGGGCATAGCTCCAAGCACACCTATGGCGAAAAGCGCCACGGTAAAACGCAACCTCTCAAACCACGAGTATACGTTCATTTTTGCCTCATTGAATATTGCGTTATGAATTAAAGACACCCAAGACCGGATAATCGAAATCCGGTTCAGTGTACCATACAGCTCTTTCGAACGACAGTAGGACCTTTTTCTTAGGGCACCGTTTCGACAAAGGCCTCTTCGGCATGATACGAACTGCGCGAAAGCGGACTCGCCACCACTTGACGAAAGCCTCGCGCGACACCAGCCTCACGCAACGCGGCGAAATGCTGCGGTGTAATAAACGCTTCGACCGGCAGATGGCGAGGTGTCGGTTGCAAGTACTGTCCCATGGTAAAGATGTCGACGCCCACACTACGCGCCGCATCCATCGTCGCGTAGATCTCTTCGTCGGTCTCACCGAGGCCGAGCATGATCGAGGTCTTCGTATACGTCACCAAGCCGCTCTTTTTTGCATGCGCCAGTACAGCGAGTGACTGAGTGAAGTTCGCACGCAGATCGCGAACACGGCGCTGCAAGCGTTCGACCGTCTCGAGATTATGAGCAAAGACTTCGGGTTGTGCGGCGAGCAAGATATCGAGAGCCGCGAGATCGCCGGCAAAATCGCCGGTCAGGCACTCAACTTTAGCGTGCGGCGAACGAGCATGGATCTCTCGCACCGTCTCGGCGAAGATCGATGCACCGCCGTCGGCGAGATCGTCCCGATCGACGGCGGTCAAGACAAGGTAGCGCCAATCGAGTTCGGCGACGGCGGCGGCGACACGCTGCGGCTCTTCGATATCGACCACGCCGCGCGGACTCCCGGTCTTCACTGCGCAGAAGCGACAGCCACGGGTACAGACATCGCCGAGAATCATAATCGTTGCGGTGCCGACCCCCCAACACTCACCGATATTCGGACAGCGCGCCTCTTGGCAGACGGTGTGGAGCTTCAACTCATTGACGCGACGCCGTAGATGCTCATACGACGTACCGCCGGCCAGCTTGACCTTAAGCCAAGGAGGCTTACCGCCCGGGGTCGTGGATACGGGAATACGCGATTCGAGGTGCAGGTCGTTGAGATCGATCATGACTCATCTCTCTTCGCGTTCGTGCCTTCGAGCTCCCCGACCGACTCCTCAGCAATGAAGCGTATCCCGAATTCCTCTTCGGCGACCTCACGCATGACGTCACGAGCCTCGGCCAACGTGACCCGGCGACCAAGCTCCTCACTCAACGAAGTAATACCTCGATTGGGGAGACCACACGGTACGATGAGCGTGTCGTAGTCGAGGCGCGTGTGGACATTGAGCGCGATGCCGTGTAATGAGGTCATACGCTGAATAGCGAGACCGATCGCACAGAGCTGACGTTCACCAACCCAGACACCGGAGTGCTCGCTCCACCGCTCGGCCCGAACGGCGAAACGCGCGGCAAGCTCGATCACCATCGCCTCAAGACGCCGTACGAGCGGGACAACCTCACGAAAGCGAGTCAAGCGCAGAATAGGGTAGACGACGAGCTGCCCCGGTCCGTGATAGGTCGCCTCCCCGCCGCGCTCGATCGCAACGCAATCGATGCCACGTCGAGCGAGCTCCTCATCACTGAGGTGAAGTGCCGTCGCCCGATTCGTTCGGCGACCCAACGTGATGACCGGATCGTGCTCGACGAAAATCCAGGTCGGAGGTGCCTGACCGGTGGCGACTGCAGCATGAATCGTATGCTGCAGTCGCCAGACATCTCGGTAGGATCTCCGACCGAGATCGAGGAGGCGGGCGGCCTCTACCAACCCGCCGCTCTCTCTATACCGCCGCGGCAGCGAGCGGCGGCTTGGCCTTGGCGTTGACGATGTGAATCGCTTTACCATGCGCGGCTTCGGCGGCGTCCATGATCGCCTCGGTCAACGTCGGATGCGGATGCACCGAGAGGCCGATATCTTCGATCGTCGCTCCCATCTCTAATGCAATCAAGCCCTCACCGATCAGCGACTCGGCTTGCGGACCGATGATATGCATACCGAGAAGCAGATCGGTCTTGGCGTCGCCGACCAATTTGATCATGCCGTCGCTCTCGTTCATCGTTCGCGCACGGCCGCTTGCGATGAGAGGGAATTTGCCGATTCGCACTTCGTAACCGGCCGCTTTCGCCTCTTCTTCGGAGAGACCGACGGTGGCGACTTCGGGATCGGTGTAGACGCAATTGGGGATCGCAACCGGATCGAAGGCCGCCGAGCGATCACCGGCCAGTGCCTCGGCGGCGACGACGCCCTCTTTCATCGCCTTGTGGGCGAGCAGCGGTCCACCGACGACGTCGCCGATCGCGTATATCCCCTCGACGCTCGTTTCGCGGCGGGCGTTGACGGCAAGAAACCCCTTCTCGTCGGTCGCAAGTCCGGCGGCGGCAAGGTTCAGGGCATCGGTCACCGGACGGCGACCGACGGCGACGAGCGCGCAGTCAAAGGTCCTTGCCTCATCCTTGCCGCCGGTGAAGTCGCCGTTGAGTACGGCACGAACCGTCTCGCCATCGCGGACCAACTCTTTGACGCTGGTCGAAAGAGCGATCTCGATACCCTGTTTCTTGAGAATACGAGCCATGCTCTTGGCGATCTCAAGATCGGTACCCGTGAGAAGCTGAGGCTGCATCTCGACGACGAGCACTTTCGCCCCGAGACGGGAGTAGACGGTCGCGAACTCGAGACCGATGACACCTCCGCCGATAACCAGGAGGTTCTGCGGAATACGCTTGAGTTGTACGGCATCGTCAGAAGTGATGATACGGTCACCGTCGCGTGGCCACGCCTTCACATCGACCGGCGCTCCACCGGTAGCGATCACGATGCCGTCTTTGGCGTTGTAGACCGTGGTGCCGCCGTCGCGGAGCTTGACGCTGATACGGCGATTGGAGAGAAAGCTCGCCTCACCGTAGACCGAGGCGACGTTGTTCGCCTTGAACAACGTCGCGACACCGCCGACATTCGACTTAACAACGTCGTTCTTGAATGCAACGACACCTTCGCGATCGACCTCGGCTTCAGGAACGCGCAACCCCAATGCACCGGCATGGGCAATGTGGCGGCGTACTTCACTGACATGAAGCAGCGCTTTGGTCGGGATACATCCCCAATTTAAACAGACGCCGCCGACTTCATCACGATCGATACAGACGACGCTCTTGCCGAGCTGGCCGAGCCGAATAGCCGCGTGGTAACCACCGGGGCCGGCTCCAATAACGACGGCATCGACGCTCTGCTCTGCACTGTGCTCTGCCATAAACGGGCGTATCCTTTCTCGATCTATGTGTTGGGCCTCTGTTCGCGACCGGCGTCACCGATTCCATCTTCCCGAGCATCCGAGCGACCGAGCCGGAGATTGGCGAAGGCCTCGGCGATACTCGACGGGATCACGATCATCGTCGTATTGCCCGTCTTGAGTCCCTCATAGAGGATGTTCATGCGACGCAATTCGAGGGCGAGCGGGTTGCCTTTATAGGTCTGCGCCGCTTGGTCGAATGCTGCGGCGATATCGCGCTCGGCGCTGCCGAGAATCACCCGTGCCTCACGTTCACGCTCGGCTTGCGCCTGTTGCGACATCGCATTCTGCAGCGCCTCGGGTAACGTAACGTCACGAATCTCAATCGAGAGAATCGAAAGCCCCCACATCGCGGCCTTAGCACTTAACGCTTTCTCAAGCTGTACATCGAGGTTGGCACGATCGGCGAGCAGAGCGTTGAGCGACGAGCGACCGATGATCTCGCGCAGCGCCGTCTGAGCCGCACCGATGAGGATCGTCGTATAATTTGCGACTTCGAGTGCGGCGCGCTGTGCATCGACGACACGCCAGAAAATAATAGCGTTCACGTCGATCGGTGTCATATCCGAGGTCAAGGTCTTCTCGGCGATAATCTGACTCGAAATCACCCGCATATCGACACGCGCGTACACCACATCGACCCATGGAACCAAGAAGACGATACCCGGACCGACGACACGATTGAGACGACCGAAGCGCAGCACGACACCACGTTCGTACTCAGCAAAAATGCGTAACGTGGCTTGCAAAAAAAGCAAGACAGCTACCAGTACAACGCCGAGTACCGGCCAGATAGGGAGCGAAGGCATTGCGCCGTCGTACATGGTGAATCTCCTCGATGCAGCATTACGGGCGTCGCACGTAGCGCCTCAAACCCGTTAAAGCCGCCTTCCTCGATCGACAGAGGCTTTCCCGGTACAGAGATATACGAAGAGAGCCGCCTCTCCCGACGGAGTGGCGGCTCTCTTGCTCTTGTGCGGAATACGTATAGATGGGTTAGTTAGCCATCCAGAAGTTCCAGAGAGTCGTTGAAGCGGTTTGCGGCGTCACATCGTAGATCGAGTGTCCGAGATCACGAGCATCGATAAACGTTGAGGCGCGTCCCATGTGAACATACTGGTTGATATGCGTATCGAGATACGTATATCCGTCGTTATAGTTGGGATCCGCAGCGATCTCTTGGAACCATGCGGCATTGACGTCACCACCGAGACCGGCGACGAGACCGAATGGCAGGTTCAAACCGTCATGCAACCACATCTGCGTGCGGAAACCGATGACGTTATGCAATCCTTGGAAAACGGGGAACCACGGCGTGAATGCCTCGCCACCGTTACCGGCAGAGACGCTTAAGTCGTAGTACGACGGAACGACTTCACACGAATCGATGATCCATGTCGCCAATTTGCCGCCGGTCGCTGCGCCGAAACCGGGAGTAATGCCCTGAATCGTCCAGACATCGGCGTAGTTCGAGTAGGTCGTATTCGAGTACCAATCACCGTGAGGCTGCGTGTACGCGATATTCACCGAGTTCAAGAACGACTGAGCCGAGCCACCATCGACCTCCCACGGTTGAGCCCAATACCACTGCGTCCGTACGATCGGCGGACCGTTATGCGCATAAAACAGCGAGAAGGGGAAGGGGTCCGAGAGGCCGGTGTACAGATCGTTGGCCATATCGAGCATGGCACCGTCGCGATTGGCATATTCACCAAGCGTAATCGCGCTACCGCCGGTCGTTAAACCACCGGTATCACCGTGCATCATCGCCTGCTTCAGCAGAGCATGACTCATGACGTTGGTACGTGATAGTATCGGCGCCACGGGCTTCGGGAGATTGGGCGACGCTTGATCGTTCAAGCTCGGGACAGGCTCAACACTCGTCTTACCGAGTGGGACGTACCCAACGATATGATCGTCACTGGTCGAACCGCTCGTTGGGTGAAGAACCGCGGTAAAGCGGTAGACCGGCTGTAAGTAATTCTGCCCGCCGTCGTAATAGGCGAGACTGATACGATCGACCGTAATAACGCGATGCGTTTGATACGGCTGTAGTTGCTGAACGATACGTGCCCGCACCTGATCGGCATTGAGGCTTGGAGAGACAAGACGCTGACTCAGTAGTGAGGCGCTCTTCCAGCGACGCACAAAGCCTTGCAGCGATCCGTCCCGACCGAGGGCGACGGCAAGATGCGAACCGACTCCATAAACGGGGAGACCAGCCGCAAAGCGACGAGCGGCGACGAACGTGAAACGTACCGCAGGGCTACCGGTCAGGTGCGCGATAGCTCCCGATCCGGGACGTTGCGCCGCTCCGGCGAGCACGGGGATCTCACTGCCGACGAGATATCTCGTTGCATCATGCGGGATCAAATCGGGGCGAGCAAAGAACGTCCGCGCACTAATACTCGGAACGATCTTACTCGTCTGTGGCGTAACCACGTTTAAACGCGGCAATAAAACCGTATCGCCGTTCTTTGGATTTGCATACGCTTGAACAACATTGTTATTCCGGGCAACGAACAGCGCATGCTCCATCCGTAAAGGATTGGCTTTACGCAACTGGAGTGAACGTGTCACGAGACCCGTCGAAGGCGCTAGAGTATGAAGACTAAAGAGCGGGAGAGGGTGTGAGAGCGAGGGTACGCTCGCTGCAAAGGTAAGACGCTCTTGCTCTGCTGCAGCAGTAGCACTGGAAGGAACGATCGAGCCGACGAGCAGGATGGCAGCGACCGCTGCACCTGCAATACGCCCCAACCTGTGAGGTTGAAGCAAAAAGTTCTTCAAAGGAAACCTCCTACGATAATGGTCGCAGATAGCTTCGCAACCTGACCCAAACGTCCCGTTAAAAAGGGAAAAACTACCCTTTTTGCTCTAGCTTATACCCTGATTGACCCAAAGGCGCTTCGCTCGACGACAGGTGACCGAGGTACGTCGAGAGCGGTGTTGAAGCGCAGTCGCTATGGCAAGCTCGATCATCGACCAGACTTCCCCCGCTCCGGCTATCGATCCAGAGGAGCGTCGTGAGTGGCTTGAGGCGCTTGAGGGCGTCATCGCCGCCACGGGCAAAGCACGTACCGGAGAGCTTCTTGAGGCGATTATCCGACGTGCTCATGCACATGGAATATCGATCCCCAACGGGCTACAGACGGATTACCTTAATACTATTCCGGTCTCGGAGCAGCCGTCGTTCCCCGGCGACTACGATATTGAAGAGAAGATTCGTCATCTCGTACGGTGGAACGCGATGGCGATGGTCGTCCGCGCGAATAAAGACGATAGCGGCCTCGGCGGTCACGTCGCCACCTTCGCCTCGTCGGCGCTGCTGTACGATGTCGGTTTCAATCATTTCTGGCGAGCGCCATCGGCCGAGCACGGCGGCGATCTCGTCTACTTCCAAGGCCATGCCGCCCCTGGGATTTATGCACGAGCCTTCATTGAAGGACGGATTGAAGAGAGCAAGATTCATGCCTTTCGCCGTGAGGTCGACGGCGCCGGAGTCTCCTCATATCCACATCCGTGGCTTATGCCCGACTTCTGGCAATTCCCCACGGTCTCGATGGGCCTCGGGCCGCTCAGCGCCGTCTATCAGGCGCGTTTTATGCGGTATCTGCACCATCGTGGACTCCAAGATGCCGGTGATCGCCGGGTCTGGGCCTTTCTCGGTGACGGCGAAATCGATGAACCCGAGTCCTTAGCGGGGCTCGCGCTTGCATCGCGCGAGCGACTCGATAACTTGATCTTCGTCGTGAACTGTAACCTTCAACGGCTCGACGGTCCGGTACGCGGCAACGGCAAGGTCATCCAAGAGCTTGAAGGTCTTTTCCGTGGGGCCGGCTGGAACGTCATCAAAGTCGTCTGGGGCAGACAGTGGGATCCCCTCTTTGAACGCGATAGAAGCGGCCGTCTCATCCAACTGATGAACGAGACGCTCGACGGTGATTACCAATCGTTTAAGGCGCACGGTGCCGCCTACTCACGGGAACATTTTTTCGGGAAATACCCCGAGACGGCGGCGCTCGTCGCCGATATGACCGATGCACAAATCGACGGTCTTAACCGCGGCGGCCACGATCTCTATAAGGTCTACGCAGCGTATAAACGGGCGACCGAAGGTAACGGTCGCCCAACGGTTATTCTCGCAAAGACCGTCAAAGGCTATGGCATGGGCGCGGCGGGTGAGGCGCAAAACATCGCTCACCAACAGAAAAAACTCGTTGTCGAACAGCTCAAACTCTTCCGTGATCGTTTCGCCATTCCGGTCTCCGACGCCGAGTTGGAGCATATTCCGTTCGTTCGTCCCGAACCGAACAGTCGTGAAGCAAAGTACCTCAAAGAACGGGCGAGCGCCCAAGGCGGCGGCTTGCCGCAACGCCGTCGACGCAGCTCACAGAGCCTCACAATCCCGGCAGCGACGGTACTCAAGCCGCTCTTTGAGAGCAGCGGCGATCGACAGATCTCGACGACGATGGCCCTCGTTCGTGCGCTGAACATCTTCATGCGCGATCGTGAGTTCGGCAAGCATATCGTCCCGATCGTCGCGGATGAGTCACGCACCTTCGGTATGGAAGGCATGTTCCGCCAATACGGGATCTACTCCGAACTCGGTCAGCTCTATCGTCCGCAAGACGCCGAGCAACTCGCCTGGTATCGCGAGGCGCGGGACGGTCAGATCCTCCAAGAAGGCATCACCGAGGCGGGAGCGATCTCTTCATGGATCGCCGCCGCGACTTCCTATTCAACCAACGATCTCCCCATGGTGCCGTTCTATCTCTACTACTCCATGTTTGGCTTCCAACGTGTCGGCGACTTTATCTGGGCCGCCGGTGATCAGCGTTCACGCGGCTTTTTGATCGGTGCCACCGCCGGCCGTACGACGCTCAACGGCGAAGGTCTGCAACACGAAGACGGGCACAGTCATCTCGCCGCGGCGACTATTCCGAACTGCATCGCCTACGATCCGACCTACTCCTACGAAGTCGGCGTCATCGTGAACGAAGGTCTCAGACGGATGGTCACCGAGCAAGAGGACGTCTTTTACTACCTCACCGTCATGAACGAAAACTACGCTCATCCGGCGATGCCTGAGGGGTGTGAGCAGGGCATCTTGCGTGGACTCTATCGGCTTCGCAGCGTCGACGCAGCCAAGAACGAGCGAACCAAGGGACTACGCGTCCAATTGGTCGGCTCGGGCGTCATCCTCCGTCACGTCGAAGAAGCGGCGACACTGCTCGCCAACGACTTCGGGATCTCCTCAGATATCTGGAGCGCGACGAGTCTCAACGAATTACGTCGCGATGGTCTGGCAATCGAACGCTGGAATCGGTTGCATCCGCTCGAGCAACCGCGCCGGGCGTACGTGACCGAAGCCTTCGATGGGCACGACGGTCCGGTTATCGTCGCAACCGATTACATGAAGAGCTTCGCCGAGCAGATTCGTCCATTCGTCGAACGTCGCTTCGTCGCATTGGGCACCGATGGTTTCGGTAGAAGCGATACCCGTGAGAAGCTTCGCGACTTCTTCGAAGTCGATGCACGCTGGATCGCCGTCACGGCTCTCCACACGTTGGCGAGTGAGGGGAGTATCGATCGTGCTCGCGTCGCCGAGGCGCTCAAGCGCTACCAGATCGATCCCGAAAAACCACTGCCCACCACTCGTTAGGGAGAAGAAGACGTGACTGATCTCGTGGTCCCCGATATCGGCGACTTTACCGACGTACCTGTTATCGACATCCTGGTGAACGTCGGTGATACGGTGGCAAAAGATGCCGCGCTCATCACTCTTGAGTCGGATAAAGCGACCTTAGACGTCCCTGCGAGCGCCGCCGGAACGATCGCCGAACTCTGCGTCAAAGTCGGCGATCGCGTCTCCGCCGGCACCCTCGTCGCACGACTCACGCCGACCGCCGGCGCCGCACCCGCCGCGACTTCTGCCGCACCACCAGCAGCGGCAGCGGCACCTCCGACTCCCCCGCCGGCGGAGAAGGCGAAGCAAGAGCCGCCAACAACGACCGCCGCACCGAGCAAGGGCAGCAACGGTATCCACACCGGCAACGGTGTGCAGAGCCAGAACACGACCGTGGCACAGATGCCCATACATGCGAGTCCGGCCGTGCGCCGTTTCGCTCGTGAACTCGGCGTCGAACTCCGGCTCGTTTCAAGCAGCGGACCGAACGGACGCATTACCCGCGACGACATTCAGAATTGGGTCAAACAGACGCTCTCAAATACCAAGAGCGGCGGAGGCAACGGCACGAGCGGAGGCAACGGTCTACAGGTACTGGCGTGGCCCAAAGTCGATTTTTCCGCCTTCGGGCCGATCGAGCGTACCCCGCTCTCGCGCATCAAGCGCCTTTCAGGGCCGAATCTCCATCGCAACTGGGTCATGATTCCGCACGTGACGCAACACGATGAGGCCGATATCACCGATCTCGAGGCGTTTCGCAACGCCCTGAACGCCGAGCAGCGCGAGACGAAGGTCACGCTCCTCGCCTTTCTCATGGTCGCAGCGGTGGCGACGCTCCGTGAATTTCCCGACTTCAACAGTTCGCTCGACGGCGACGAACTTGTGCGCAAGCAATACTACCATCTCGGTTTTGCCGCCGATACGCCGCAGGGACTGGTCGTGCCGGTACTACGCGACACCGATCGCCGCGGCATTTTCGAGATCGCCGGTGAGACGGCGGCTCTCGCCAAAAAAGCGCGCGACGGCAAGCTCGCGCCGACCGAGATGCAGGGCGGTACGTTTACCATCAGTTCGCTCGGCGGTATCGGCGGGACGGCCTTCACCCCGATTATCAACGCACCTGAAGTCGCGATTCTCGGCGTCACGAAGGCGAGCATGAAGCCGATCTGGGACGGCAAGGCCTTCGTGCCGCGTCTTATGGTGCCGCTCTCGCTCTCCTACGACCATCGGGTCATCGACGGTGCGGCGGCGGCGCGGTTCCTCGTGGCGCTCGGCAAGCGACTCACCGATCTCCGGCGTGCCTTGCTCTAAGCGGTGATGGCGTCGGCTCCTCGCATCTCGGAGCATCTCTTAGCGTGGTATCGTCGACATGGACGATCGACGCTGCCGTGGCGCACCGACCCAACGCCGTACCGCGTGACCGTCAGTGAGTTCATGCTCCAGCAGACGCAGGTTGAGCGGGTCATCCCGCTCTTTCTGCGATTTGTTGAGCGCTTTCCCAGTATCGACGCCTTGGCCGCAGGCCCGCGCGCCGAGGTGATTCGTCTCTGGCAAGGTTTGGGATACAATACCCGTGCGGTGCGGCTCCATCGTCTCGCCGAACACGTCGTGGCCGAATACGGCGGCATCATTCCCGAAGAGGGAGACCGACTCGCCGCGCTACCCGGTATCGGCCCCTACACCCGCGCTGCGATTCGGGCCTTCGCCTTCAACAAACCCGCCGTCGCTATCGATACGAATCTTCGGCGTGTCATCCACCGACTTTTCTGGGGCATCGAGCATCCGCCGCAGGCCGATGCGGCGGCGATCGAGGCAATCGCATGGGAGATGCTTCACGACCATGCATCCCGTGAATGGAATGCCGCGATGATGGACCTCGGAGCGAGTATCTGCACGTCGCGCGCGCCACGCTGCATGCTCTGTCCCTTGCAGACCATGTGTGTTGCGGCGCCGATTGAACGGCACGATCTCATCGCGCGCGCCCGGGCGCATGCACCGAGTCGCGGGCCACAGAGTCGTATGCCCTTCGAGCAAACCCAACGCTTTCTGCGAGGCCGCATCGTCGATCATCTCCGTAGCCTGCCGATCACGGAACGTATCTCGCGAGAGCGCCTCGGCACCGAACTTGCTCCTTTTCTGCAAGGCCGTACGAACGATGCACTCGCTACGGCCCTCGCCGATTTGCTCCGCGACGGCCTGGTCAGCGAGGCGACCGAGGGAGTCGCTCTCCGTGAATAGACCACCGATTCCGCTCCCGCAGCGACGCGTCTCGGCGAAGCGAGCGAGCGAGATCTTTGCCCATCTTGCGAAGACCTACCCCGATGCGAAGACGGCGCTTCTCTACCGTTCGCCCTTCGAATTGTTGATCGCGGTGATTCTCTCGGCTCAAACGACCGATGCGATCGTCAATCGAGTGACGCCCGATCTCTTCGCCGCATACCCCGATCCGGCGGCCCTAGCGGCGGCACCCGTCGAAGACGTCGATCGCCTCATCCAACGTATCGGATTGCACCATGCGAAGTCTCGGTATATCGTTGAGACCGCAAGACGCCTCGTCGAAGAGCATCACGGCACCGTACCACAAGATCGAGCCGCCCTCGAAGCCTTACCGGGCGTCGGCCGGAAGACGGCAAGCGTCGTTCTGAGCGTCGCCTTCGAAGAGGCGGCCTTCGCCGTCGATACTCATGTCTTCCGCGTAGCACATCGCTTGGGGCTCTCACTCGGCAGCACCCCGCGAGCGGTCGAAGAAGAGGTAACCCGGCTCTTGCCTCCCGCGCTCTGGCGACATGCGCATCACTGGCTGATTCTGCATGGTCGCGCCGTCTGTCGCGCACCGATCCCAAGCTGTGAACGCTGCCCGCTCGCAGACCTCTGCCCAAGTCGCCGACTCGTCGCACGCTACCGCGCGGTACCGAAGGCCAAGAAGGCGAAGAGAGGTGAGCATGACGTCCATACATCCCGACGCAGCGATCTCCGACTCGCCTCTGGAGACGCCGCACCGACGCCCCGCGATACCGAATACCCCACAACGACGCCAACTCGAACGTGACCGCGGGATACGCGATATCATCTTCGGAGCACAAGATGGTGTCCTCACGGCTCTTGGTCTCGTCACCGGCCTCGGTGCAGCACAGCACGACCGCGCCACCCTCCTGATCGCGGGCCTGCTGACGATTCTGGTCGGTGCGCTCTCCATGGGGGTAGGAGAGTTTCTCGGGAGTAAAACCGAGCGCGAGGTCGTCCAACACACGATCGATCTTGAGCGCCGTGAGATGATCGAATCGCCCGATGCCGAGATAGCCGAACAGGTCGCCTACTACATCCATAAAGGCTTTACTCGTGAAGAGGCTGAGATGATTCTCAGACGACTCGCGCAGCACCCCGATATTTGGTTGCATGAGATGGTTCGCGACGAGTTCGGTATCGATCCACGCGTCGTTGAAGAGGGCGGCGTCGGATCGGCTCTATGGATGGCGGGCTCTTTCGCCGTCGGCGCCGCGATTCCGATTCTGCCGCATCTGACACCGCTCACGACGATGCAGGCGACGGTCGTCGGCTTCGTGCTCTCGGCAGTGATGCTCTTTACCATTGGGGCGATCGCCGCCCGTTCGTGTGGTCGACACCCTCTACCCAAGGGGCTCGAGATCGCGGGCGTCGGCTTCTTGGTCTTTCTCATCTCCTGGGCGGCGGGGTACGTGATACCGGCATTCTTCGGCCACGCCCCGATCGCACCGTAACATGTGGAGCGGAGGACCGCCGACTCACCTGATGTGGTCGAGCATGTTCAACCCCAACGCACCACGCCGCCTCAATGAACGCGTGCCGTGGCGCCGCATTCTCGCTCTCTTTGCCCCGTACCGCCGAGAGATGCTGCTTCTCTTCGGTTGCATCGTGGTGATCGCGCTGCTCGGCTTGCTACCGCCGCTCTTCACGAAGTGGTTGATCGACGACGCGATCACACATCACGACCTCACCCGTGTGACGTACAACACCATCGGCATGATCGTCGCGGCGCTGCTCTCCGGCGGCATCGGCATCTACCAAGGGTATCTCAACTCGGTGATGGGCGAAGGGATCATCTGCGATCTCCGCACCGCGCTCGTCGGACATCTGCAAGAGATGTCGATCGCCTTCTTTACATCGACGAAGGCCGGTGCGATTCTCAATCGTGTCTCCAACGACGTCGAGAGTCTCGATACGGTCGTCACCGGCACCTTGAGCACGATTCTCACGAACATGATGACGATGCTCACGACCGTCGTGACGATTCTCATCCTCGATTGGCGTCTCGCGCTCGTCGCCTTTGCCGCGATTCCGCTAATGATCGCGCCGCTCTCACCGGTGGGGCGCCGAATGTACGATATTCGGCGTAAGACACGCGAACAACGCGATACGCTTGAGTCATTGACTCAAGAGACGCTTTCGTTGTCGGGGATTCTCTTAATCAAAGCATTCGGTCGCGAGCGTTTCGAGCGGCAACGTTTTCGCATCGTCGCCGAACAACTTCAACGTTTAGAGATACAGCTTGCGATGGTCGGTCGATGGTTTATCGGCGCGATTAACGCGATGGTCGTTCTCGGCCCCGCACTCGTTTGGTTCGCCGGTGCCTGGCTCGTTATTCACGGCGGACTCACGATCGGCACGATCGTCGCCTTCGTTGCCTACCTTGGTCGACTCTACACACCGGCATCGGCGTTAGCAGGTATCCAAGTGCAGATCGTCAGCGCCGTCGCCGTCTTCGAACGATTGCTCGAATACCTCGATCTGCCGCAAGAGATGCCTGAGGCAAGCAATCCGATCAAGATCGACCATGTCGAAGGCGAGGTACGCTTCGAATCGGTCACCTTCGGCTATACGCCGGAGCACCCGATCCTACATGATCTCTCGTTTACGGTTCAACCAGGCGCGATGGTCGCTTTCGTCGGTGCATCGGGTGCCGGCAAGACCAGCATCGGAACGCTCATTCCGCGCTTCTACGACGTCGACGCCGGAGTCATTCGTCTCGATGGTCACGATATTCGCGAGATTCGCCTAGCGGAGTTACGAGAGCACATCGGGATTGTCAGCCAAGAGACGTATCTCTTTCACGATACCATCGCCCGCAATCTGCGCTACGGTCGCGAAGAGGCGAGCGACGATGAGTTGATCGCTGCAGCGAAAGCCGCGAATATCCACGACGTTATCATGCGACTACCCGATCGATATGAGACACTGGTCGGTGAACGCGGGCATAAGCTCTCAGGCGGCGAGCGTCAACGCCTCGCCATCGCGCGCGTGCTCCTCAAAAACCCACGCATTCTCATCCTCGATGAAGCGACAAGTGCCCTCGATTCGCATACCGAGGCCCTCATCCAAGCCGAACTGCTCGCGTTAATGCAGGGACGCACCAGCATCGTGATTGCGCATCGTCTCTCGACGATCGTTCAGGCCGATGAAATCTTCGTCGTCGATCAAGGGCGCATTATCGAATCGGGGCGGCATGCAGAGTTACTCGCACGCGAGGGACGCTACGCCGCACTCTACCGCGAGCAATACCGCGATACATCAAGAGAGAACGACACTCCGGGAAACCGCGCAATGACTAGCCCATCCTAGTCGGTACCGCTGACGGAATTCCAACAGCGTTATACGGTGGCGCTATCGGATAGCCCATCACAGGAACAGCGACACCTTGCTGCTGCGATCCGTCATGATGGTGATGATGGTGATGGTGAAGTCCGACCATATCGCAGACGGCCCGCTTCAGCGACTCCCACACGAGAAGAGCAAAAGCCAACTTCACTCCAAGAGCGGCTGTGGCGATCAACGTCCCCTTGATGGGGTTCTGCAGCAGGTAGCGGCGAGTCGAAACATACCAATCGAGCAGTGTGTCACGTATCTTCTCGACCATCTGCGGATTTTTTGCCTTATACGCCTCGAGAATCGCCTTACCGCCATCTTTGACGAAAGGGCTTTTTGCGAGATCGGCAACGATCTGCTTAATGGTGGCTTCTTCCTGAGGCAACGCTTGGTATTGCTCAGCGGTCAATGCACTATGAAGATCGCCGGCTTGACGCCTCAGTGTACGCATTTGTGCGGTGTCAAGAGCAAAAAGATTCGGAGTATGCGTGCCGAGACGGTGGGTAAATGCCCGAGCACGGTTCAGCCTCTCGGCATACGGCACCGTATCCATCACCCTACCGATCATGTCTCCTAGGTCATGCGTTCCCTCTATTCCAGTCATGATCTCTCCCAACATTTCGCCTTCATACAACGATCCTTACGAACTCACCGATGCAAATGGACTAGACAGTATCGCCGGTGACGACCATGGCCCTGAGTAGACGGCATACGGTGTCGGATATGCCCGTTGCCAGAATATGGGCTGCACGGGCTGCATACGACGATGGATTTTTGCATACGTACGTTTCATCAATGACCAGAGTGCACAGAGCGCGAGTACTTTCAGACTGAATGCAACGGCGGAGAGCAAGAGCGTAATCATGGGTCGGGTGTAAAGCGAACGCCGATAGGCGACGTACCCGTCGGCAAGATCGTGGCGCAGTCGCTGAAAGAGCGATGATGTTTCGGCGCGTGCTTTCTGCAATAAGATCTTACCATGATCGACCAGTAGAGGATGCCTTTCGAGAAGGTCGGCTCGCTCATAGAGCTGGATACGGTCGGCGCTCTGCGGCCCGAGTACACCGTACTGGTGACGCAGTTGCTTGCCGACGATTGCGGATGTAATCATACCCCGCCGCACCGCCGGCACGGAGATTCTCGAGATCGCCGTACAACTCGTCGGCACGCTGAACACACGCCTTTGGACTCTCCTGAAAAAAGGGTGTTGCTTCGACGAAGATCGGTCGCCCCACGTCTCACGCTCCTCATCTTCAACGTGTGACAACGAGCCCTAGGCGACAAGCAGATCAGCAGCAGCTTGCGTCAAAGGTCCCAGATAAGCGCGCACGCCTCGTTGTACAAAAAAACACCAAACCAATCGAAACCGCGTTAGTGTCGCAGACTCGCTAACTCACGATAGAGTTTATACTCCCGATCGGTCAAGTTCGTCGGCAACATGCCAATGAGTCGAACGTATTGATCGCCGGTGCCGTCGCCTCGTACATGGGGCATGCCTTTGCCCGGTAAACGTAGGGTACGATGATTCTGCGACCCAGGCGGAATCATCATCGTCACCTCGCCGCCCATCGTCGGTACCTTTACCTCGGCCCCGAGAACCAGGTCGTAGATACTCACCTGAACGTCGACGTAGATATCGTCACCACGGCGAGTGAAACGATCATCGCCGACCAGATGTACGACGAGGTAGAGGTCGCCGTGTCGCCCCTGCGAGGTGGCCGTACCTTGACCGTGCAAGCGGATGCGCTGCCCCTCGCGAACACCACGCGGGATCGTAATATCGAAACGCTTTGTCGTCAGCAAGCGCCCTGTACCATGACAGGTTGGGCAGATACGACCGCGCTCGAGACCACTGCCACGGCATCGCGCACAGAGATCTTCGATCTGCAACGAGACGGCCTTACGCCCGCCCTCGTGTGCCTCGGTTAAGGTTAATTCGAGCGTCGTCTCAAGATCTTGCGCACGACTCGCCTGCGGTTCTTGGCCGCGCTTCCCCATGCCGGAGAAGAAGGCATCGAAGAAATCAGAGAAGCCGCTCGCCGCTTCACGGTAGCGTTGTTGCTGCTCGGCTTGACTGGCGGCACGCTGCCAATCGCTGCCTGCACCTCCGAGCGCATCGTATTTACGACGCTTCTCAGGATCGCCGAGCACTTCGTACGCCTCTTGAATTTCTTTGAAGTGCTCTTCGGCCTCTTGAGGTTTATCGGGATTTGCATCGGGATGCCATTGACGCGCGAGACGCCGATACGCCGATTTGATATCTTTCTCCGGCGTATCCTTAGCAACTCCGAGCACTTCGTAGTAATTCTTGTACTTCACGATGGGCGTTCGTCGCGGCCTTAGTGCTCGGTCGTATTCTTGACGACGATAACCTGAGCCGCACGGAGAACCTCTTCGCCGAAGTAGTAGCCGCGCAACGGCTCCTCAAGCACGAGTTCCTCGGCTTGCTGCGGCGATGGCTGCGCACCGATCGCCTCGGCGAGTCGCGGATCGAATGGCTCGCCCTTCAGCGAAAATGCGCGGACGTTTTCACCGGCGAGAAGTGCTTCGAAGCCCTTCAATGTCGCCACGAGACCGGCACGTAGCCCTTCACGATCGGTATCGTGAGCCAACGCACGCTCAAGATTATCGATAACCGAGAGCAGTTTGAGTAAGAGTCCACGCTTACCGGCAAGCGCGATTTCGGCGAATTGTCGCTCGATGCGACGCTTGTAATTCTCGAAATCGGCCATCGCATAGAGAAACTTCTGATGATTCTCTTCGGCGAGCGCCTTCGCTGCGGCGAGTTCGGCGGCGAGTTGGTCTGTCGGGAGCGGCGCATCGACCGCTCCCTTTGCTTGATCTTGCTCCATGGCCATGACCTACGAGGTCTCTTTGAATTCAGCGTCGATCACGTCGTCGGCCGGCGACGATGCTCGTGCACCGACGGTCGCCTCTTCGTCGTGATGGACATCGCCGGCACCACTCGCCGTCTTCTGTTGGTAGAGCGCTTCGCCCATCTTGAGCGAGGCTTTCTCCAACGTCTCGATCGCCGTTTTGAGTTCGGCAACGGTCGCATTCTTCGCGAGTACGCCGTTCTCGGTGAGACGTCGCACTTCGGTGAGCGCGGCTTCGACGGCGGCGCGAGCCCCGGCATCGAGTTTATCACCAAGCTCTTTGAGTGACTTCTCGTTCGAATAGGTCAGGCTACTCGCCCGGTTGCAGAGTTCGACCTCTTCACGACGACGGGCGTCCTCTTCGGCCTTGATCTCGGCCTCGCGGACCATACGATCGACCTCTTCTTTCGAGAGATTCGAAGACGAGGTAATCGTAATTTGTTGTAACTTGCCCGTCCCGAGATCTTTCGCCGAGACTGCGGTGATGCCGTTGGCATCGATGTTGAACTCGACCTCGATTTGAGGTACGCCACGCGGCGCGGCAGGGAGGCCTTCAAGACGGAACTGCCCCAAAAGCTTGTTGTCGCGAGCCATCTCGCGCTCACCTTGGAAGATTGAGATATCGACCGAAGTCTGACCATCCTCAGCGGTGGTAAAGACCTGTGTCTTGCGCGTGGGGATGGTCGTATTCCGCTCGATCAATTTCGTAAAGACACCGCCTAACGTCTCTAAACCGAGCGAGAGCGGCGTGACGTCGAGCAAGACGACATCGCGCACTTCACCGGAGAGCACACCGGCCTGGATCGCCGCACCGATCGCGACGACTTCATCGGGATTGACCGATTGGTTCAGCTCTTTTCCGGTGAGACGCTTGACCAGTTCTTGCACGGCCGGGATACGAGTCGATCCACCGACCATCACGACTTCATCGATCTGCGAGACATCGAGCTTGGCGTCGCGCAGTGCGTTGCGGAACGGCTCGACGCAGCGTTCGGTAAGGTCGCTGGTCAGCTCTTCGAAGCGTGCCCGAGTCAAGGTGAGATCGAGATGCTTCGGACCATTCTGATCGGCCGTCAAGAACGGCAGATTGATGCTCGTTTGAACGATGCTCGAGAGTTCGATCTTCGCCTTCTCGGCGGCTTCGGTCAGACGCTGCATCGCCTGACGATCGTTGGAGAGATCGATGCCTTGTTCTTTGCGGAATTCGGCGACCAGGTACTCGACGATACGACGATCGTAGTCATCGCCGCCGAGATGGGTATCACCGTTAGTCGCCTTGACTTCGAAGACGCCGTCGCCGACTTCGAGGATCGAGACGTCGAACGTGCCGCCACCGAGATCCCAGACGAGAATCGTCTCGTTGCCTTTTTTATCGAGACCGTACGCCAGTGCCGCCGCCGTCGGCTCATTGATGATACGCAAGACTTCGAGTCCGGCGATCTTACCGGCATCTTTTGTCGCTTGACGCTGGGCATCGTTAAAGTAGGCAGGGACGGTAATCACTGCTTTGGTCACGCGCTCGCCGAGATAATTGGAGGCGTCGTTGACCAGCTTTTGCAAGATCATCGCCGAGATCTCTTGCGGGCTGTACTCCTTACCGTCGATGCTCACCGAGTAATCGGAGCCGATGTGACGCTTGACGGAGGAGATCGTCCGATCCGGATTAGGGATCGCCTGACGTTTGGCGAGTTGTCCGACGAGACGCTCACCGGTTTTGCTGAAGGCGACGACCGAGGGAGTCGTTCGTCCGCCTTCGCTATTCGCAATAACGGTTGGGCTCCCAGCCTCCATACCGACGACCACCGAATTGGTCGTACCGAGGTCAATACCGACATAATTTGACATACGCTTTGTTACTCTCTTTCCGAATCCGAACCGTCGAGGACCATCCGTTGCCTCACGCTCCGAGCTATCCGGAGAGAATGAGACGCGAGCCTTGCCACTTACCGACGTTCAAGGAGATACCGCGCCGATGAAGGCGACGATAGAGTGGGGAGAATTCGTTTGCTGAAACCGACGATTCCGACAAAAGGTTGCTACCCCTCTCGAGAATCTGGAGGACCGTTCGTTCCCAGTTCGTTGTTCCTACTCGTTGATCGGCCTCTCTCCGAGCTGCACGGTTACGACATGACGCTCTCCCTGCGACCAGAGAACGCAGGCGAGGCGATCGCCGGGATGCGCACGACGAACGACGTCGACGGCATTCGCCGCCGAGCGAATCGATGTGCCGGCGATCTGCTGCACGACATCGCCGGGCTGTATTTGCGCCGTCTCGGCGGGCGAGCCGGGGATCACACCTGCAACGACAGCTCCCATACCGAAGTAGGAGAGTTGCTGACGAATCTCCGGAGTCAAGTCGGTAAACTCGACACCCATAAACCCTTGACTCGCGACCCGACCGGCGTTGGGATGCTCTTGTAATTGCGCGAGCACACGCTTCACCCGTTCGATGGGGATCGCGAAGCCGATCCCTTGCGCGAATTGCGGACTCGCCGTCGCCTGATTGACGCCGATCACACGACCGTCGATATCGATCAACGGTCCACCGGAGTTGCCGGGATTGATCGGCGCCGATGTCTGGAGGAGCCCGGTGAAGCGTCGAACCTCACCGTTCATCTGCCCGCCGATCTGCTCGTCGCGATTGAAGGCCGAGACGACCCCGACGGTCACTGTCTGCTGCAACTCTAACGGTTCGCCGATCGCGATCGCCCACTGGCCCTGCTGGACTTGTTTGCCGTCCGCAAATTGAAGTGCCGGTGGGAGACCGGCGACACGATCGACGCGCACCACGGCGAGATCCGTGTCGGGATCGATCGCTACAAGACGCCCATCACGACGCGTACCGTCGGCGAAGATGACCTGAATCCGAGAAGCATTCGCGACGACGTGTGCGTTCGTCACGATCGAACCGTCATTCCGGTAGACAAACCCCGATCCTGAGGCGTTTTCATGAAAACGACGTAACAATGTGCCGCCTTCACCACCAAAGAGTGAGGCGAACGGATCGGCCGGGACCACCTGTACACCGTTGACGGTCACATCGAGCGCGACGACCGAGGGAGCGACGCGGCGAACGGCGGCGACAATACGCTCTTGGTCACTGACGACGCTGCCATGCGTCGACCAGCGCTCGTCGTTCACCGTCTGTTGCGGTGCGATCAAGGCAGTGCCGGAACCGGTGACGTGCGGTAGCAACAGGAGTGTCGCAAGCGCACCACCGCAGAGTCCACCGATGATGCCGATCACTCCGGTACGTATCTTCGTAGAACGTGAGTACTCCATCATACCGTCATTCTTCTCGCTCCACTCGTTCCACACTCCTCGGCATCTCGACCGCTATCGTGGAGAAGTCGCTCTGTATCGGCCTTGACAGCGATATCGTGGGCGAGACGAGTGAGTGCGGCTCGGCGCTCGAGGGCAAGCCGCAGACGCATGCGTAAGGCGAGGCGGCGGCGACCGCGCGCCGAGAGTGCGGCAAGTTCGACGGCAGTCGGCAGACGAACGATCGAGGAGCGAGGCTCAAGGTACGAGCAAGGCGAGGCGGGATACTGCCACACAAACGCAGCGGCGCCGGAGCAGAGACCGACCGGCAGCGACGTCACTCCAAGCGAGAGGGAGAGTAATCGGACTCCGCGAGCGATATTCATCGTATCGCGTTCACGTCGCACGCTCTCTCGACGAGGCAGTCTTGAACGAAGCGCCTGTCGAAGGTAGCAATCCCTGCGTTTACATTGCCTATGACATAGAGGACCCTCTTTGAAACCTCATCATCCTCGACCAACGATGATCGCCCCGCAGAGCGTACTGCCGGCTCCTCCATCGGTACCGTATCTCCGTATTATTCCACTCGGCGGCTGCGGCGAAATCGGCCGTAACATGACTCTGATCGAGACGAACGATGATATTGTGGCCGTCGATTGCGGCCTGATGTTCCCCGACGACGATATGCTCGGCGTCGATATCGTCATCAATGATTTCAGTTACTTGCGGCAAAATGCAGCGCGTTTTCGCGCGGTTCTCGTCACCCATGGTCACGAAGACCACATCGGCGGGATTCCCTATCTTTTGCGCGAGTTTCAGGTACCGATCGTCGGCACGGGGCTCTCTCTCGCCTTAATACGCGCGAAGATGCGCGACCATCGCAACCTCGCTGAGGCCCGTTTCGAGCTCGTCAAGCCGGGTGAGCGACGCCGTTTCGGTGCGATCGAAGCCGAGTTCATCCACACGACCCATAGCGTCTCCGGTGCCTGCGCGATAGCGATCCGCACCCCGGTCGGCACCGTACTGCATAGCGGCGACTTCAAATTCGACCAAACACCGGTCGACGGCGAGCCGGCCGACTTCGCCTCACTCGCCCGTGTCGGCGACGAAGGCGTACTCGCCCTGCTCTCCGACAGCACCAACGCCGAGCGTCCCGGGCATACGCCCTCCGAGCGAACCGTCGGCGAAGCCTTCTCGCACGTCTTCGCTCAAGCGAAGGGTCGCATTCTCGTCGCTTCGTTCGCCTCGAATGTACCGCGTATTAGTCAAGTGATCGATCAAGCGGAGCGATACGGCCGGAAGATCGCCTTTCTCGGCCGCTCGTTGCAGAATGTCGTCCATTTCGCGAGCGAGCATGGTCATCTGCGCGTTCCGCCCGGGATGGCGATCAAGATCGAAGAGGTCGGAGCCTATCCGCCCGAGGCCGTCGTCATCATGACGACGGGTTCACAGGGTGAACCGATGTCGGCGTTGACCCGGCTCTCGCTCCGTGACCACCCCAAGCTCCGCATCGACGCCGGCGATACCGTCGTCATCAGTGCGACGCCGATCCCCGGCAATGAGAAGAGCGTCGCCAAGACGATCAACAACCTGTACCGTCTCGGCGCGACCGTGATCCACGGCACGAACGGCAAGGCGCACGTCTCGGGGCATGGCTCACAAGAAGAGTTGCTGCTCATGCTCAACCTCGTTCGCCCCGACTATTTCATCCCGGTCCACGGCGAGTACCGGATGCTTGTCGCGCACGGCAAATTGGCCAAGCAGACCGGCGTCCCCGCCGAGAACGTCTTCGTCTGCGAGAACGGCGACGTCGTTGAATTCACCGAAGCGACGGCAGATCGGGTCGGACGCACCACCGGCGGCAACGTCTTCGTCGACGGCGGCAGCATCGGCGACATCGGCGAAGGCGTCCTGCGCGACCGCCGTGATCTCTCATCCGACGGCATCATCGTGGTCGTCTTGACCGTCGATGCCCGCGCTTCACGTATCATCGCGGGCCCCGATCTCATCTCGCGCGGTGTCTTTCAAGAGTCAGACTCCGAGAGTATTTTAGCCCAGCTCCGAGGGCGTCTCGACGAAATCGTCGGTGCCTGCGCACTGAACGGAACGCTCTCGGCGAATGTGTTACGCGAACATCTGCGTAGTGGTCTCGCCAAGGCCGTCGTTCAACTCGCACGCCGTAAACCGATGGTGATCCCGATCGTTATGGAGGTCTAAACGACACGGGCCGAACGGCCCGGAGGTCCGGAAAGCCCGCCTCGTGCGACTTGTTCGCTATCAGGCAAAAGGCCTACAATAAGGGAGGTGCAAAGCGTCGCAAAGTCGCTTTGACCTCCTTACTATCTTTCGTCTTTTCTTAAACACTCTCAACAGCATACTCGTAAGATCCATAATTCGTAAAAACCCGCAATAATACTCGTTTTTTGGTTCATTACATGGTTTCACTCTATACGCTAAAGCACGTGTGTCGTCACTCGATGCATCGGCATTTCGTCAGTGAACACCTCATGCATGTAGCGCGAAGAGAACGCGACGCCGCGAGAATGCCGCTGGTGACGCGATGAGCTTTTGGAAAAAACTGAAGCATGGCCTGAAGAAAGCCGTGAAGAGCGTTGGGAAAGGCCTCAATAAAGCCGTTCACAACGTTGAAAAAGGCGTCAAGACAACGGTGAAAGGCGTCGAGGAGGTCGGCTTAGCCGCCAAAGATCTGGGTACCGGGCACGGGATGAAGGCGCTGCATCATCTGGGCAGCGCGGCCACCGACGTCGAAAAAGCGGCGAAAAATCAAATCTCTGCCGTCGGCGACGTGGCGTTGCATGCAACGCCAGTGGGCATGGCCAACGACGCTCTCCGAGAGAACGTCGGCTTTATGCGAAAAGCCGAGAATACCGTCGGCAAAGTCGGTAAAGGCATGGTCGAAGAGACTGCCGACACCGTCAAAGGTGCGATAAGCGACACCGCGATGACGGTAGCGGAGGCGAGTCAAGGGCACTGGAGCGCGGCCGGATCACATCTCAAGAAAGCCGCCGTCGAAGACGTCGAGACAGCCGCCCTGGTCGGTGGCGCCGTCTTCACCGGCGGTGCCGCCGACGCAGGTATACTCGCCGCCGAAGAGGGCGCATCGCTTGCCGCTCGTGAGGTCGGGGAGACGGCGGTCAAAAAAGGCGTTGAGGCGGGCGCAAAAAAAGGTCTCGAAGAAGGTGCCGAGGTCGGTGCAAAAAGGGGTGCCGCAGAGGGTGCCAAGGTCGGCGGTAAGGGCGTGCTCAGTCGTGGTATGAATGCTTTGACGGCGGAGAGCACCGCGAGTTCAGGCATTCAGACCGCCGGGGATATACGGCACGGAGACTGGAACGCGGCGATGCAAGATGGCCTCATGACCGTCGCCGGGGGAGCCGACGGGGTCGGCACGGTCGCCAAAGATGCAAAACTCGCCAAGAACGCGAGCCGGGTTGGTGATACCGCGATGGTGGGCGGCACCGGTCTGCAAGCGGGCAATGATATCAAAGACAAAAACTGGGAAGGCTTAGCCACCGATGGAGCCCTTGGCGTAGGCGGCGGTGCCGGTCTTGGGGCCGATTTTGCGAAAGAGGAGCGTGTTGTCGGCCGCGCTCAAAACGTTAGTACCTACGCCGACACAGCTGGGATGCTTAGTCAAGTCGGCATGGCGGCTATGCCTCAAGGAGGCGAGAGAGAAGAAGCACCGACAGGAGAGCAAAGCGGCAATGACGACCCGGGAGCGATGTTTCGTGATCCCGTCCCACTCACGGGGCCTCAGTATCTGGATACTCAAAGCCTCGGTACAACCGTCTATGGAGATCCCATCATCGCTCAACCCCAGGAGTATGACGTTAAAGAATCGACGGAACCACCGAAGTTCCCGGGGATCCCGATGAAAACCGGGCTTACGCCGGCAGAGCTCGCAGAGATGTATCCCAACCCCTACTCGACCGTCTACGGCACCGGCAGCTTCTCGAATCTCTATCCAACCTCGGTTTACTGAAGCGAGAGCGGCTCCACACCCATCTCTCGGAGCATGCCGATATGCGCGCCGTCGGCGATATAGACGCAGCGACCGCCGACGAAGGTCGCGATCACGCGGTGGTGCTCATCCCAGAGCGAGAGATCGGCGCGCGCTCCGACGTGCAGATGCCCGATCTCACGCTCCAATCCCAAGAGACGTGCCGGCGCGTAGGTCGCACCGATAATCGCGCGCTCGAAGGGCAACGAGGCGAACTCCATAAAGTTGCGCACGGCCTGCGCCGGCGTCAGAACGCTCCCGGCGATGGTGCCGTCTTCGGTTCGCACAACACCGTCGCGGACATGATGCCCGCTCGCGACCGGCGGCATCGCATCGGTCGAGAGAATGAGTCGTGGACCGAGGATACGAGCGAGTAGATCGATCATCGCCGGTGCCACATGAAAGCCATCGCAAATCACCTGCGGCATCGCCTGTTCATGTTGCAGAAAGGCGAGGAGTACCGACGGGTCACGGTGATCGAGCGGCGGCATCGCATTGAAGGCATGGGTGACGGTGCGGAAACCAGCCTCAAGCGCATCGAGGCCCTCAGGGTAACGAGCGGCGGTATGCCCTACCGAGCAGACCACACCCTGTTCACGAAGTAGCCGCGCCGCCTCACAGGCTCCGGCGACCTCAGGCGCGAGGGTCGCCATCAGCAATGCACCGGCGCTAGCCTCAAGCAGTGCATCGAGATGCTCCCGCGTCGCCGGAAGAAGAAGATCGGGGCGGTGCACTCCGCGACCACGCGGATTGAGAAACGGCCCCTCGACATGGAGGCCGAGACACCGAGCCCCCTGCGGCATCCCACCCTCTTCGAGCACATTCGCCGCCTCGACGATCTCGCTGACCGCATAGAGCATCGACTCCCAAGGCGCGGTCATCACCGTCGCGAGAAAAGCCGTTGCACCGAAGCTTGGGTAGGCTTGAGCGACGGCGGCGACGGCCCCGCCGTGATCGCGATTGAAGAGTCGGTCGGCGACGCCGTTGGTGTGGAGATCGATCAAGCCGGGTGCCAGGATCGTGCCGACCGGCAGTTCGACATGACTCGGACCATCGCCCGGCATGATCGCCGCGATCACTCCGTCGCGCACGAGGAGACGGCCATAGAGTGCCGAGCCGTCACCGAGCGCGATATATGCCGGGCCTAACGTCAGCGCGTCGTCAGAGAGCGTCATCGAATGAGGGCAAGCGCCTCGTCACGATGCCGCTCCATCAAGGCCGGCGTATCGCCCTCAACGTTGAGACGTAAGAGCGGCTCGGTATTCGACGGACGGATATTCATCCACCAATCGGGGTACGAAATCGTCAATCCGTCGAGGTGGTCGATCTCGGCATCACGGTAGTGACTCTCGATCTTTCGCAGCATCGCCGGGATATCGGTGACGTGGCTGTTGATCTCACCCGAACGAGAGCGATGATCGATCGGCGCGATAACCGCGCTGACCGGCTCCGTCTGTGCGCTGAAGACTTCGAGACACGACATCAGCGCGATCATCCCTGAGTCGGCGTACCAGTTTTTCTCGAAGTAGAAATGACCGGAGTGCTCGCCGCCGAACGGAATCTGTTCTTCACGCATCGTCTTCTTGATAATCGAGTGACCGACGCGCGAACGAACCGGGACTCCGCCTGCCCGGGTAATCGCTTCGGGAACGCTACGACTGCAGATCAGATTGTAGAGAATCTTCGCGCCGGGATGATGCTGCAACGTCTGAACACCGACCAGAGCGGTCACGATGTCGCCACCGATGATCGTGCCGCGTTCATCGACCAAGAACATCCGATCGGCGTCACCATCGAAAGCGACGCCGAGATCGCAGCCATGTTCACGCACTGCACGTTGCAGATCGACCATATTCTCGGGCTCAATCGGACTGGCAGGATGGTTGGGGAACGTGCCATCGAGCTCGAAATACAACGGGATAACCGTACACGGCAGGTGGGCAAAGACCTTCGGCACCGTCAGACCGGCCATACCGTTGCCGGCATCGACGGCGATACGAAACGGACGCACCTTTGCAGGGTCGATAAACGAGAGACAGTGCGTCGCGAAATCATCGAGCACATCGCGTCGATGTATCGCGCCTTTCGTCGAAGCCGGTTTCGGCATCGTATCGGCGGCCAATGCATCGCGGATATCGGCGAGCCCGCCCTCAAGCGATATCGCCATAGCCTCTTCACGCGTAAACTTCATCCCATTATACTGCGCCGGGTTATGCGAGGCGGTAAGCATAACGCCGCTATCGTAGCCATATTTACCGACCGCAAAGTAGAGCGCGTCGGTAGAGACGAGACCAATATCGGTGACATCGGCTCCCTGCTCGGTCGCACCACGAGCAAAGGCCTCGAAGAGTGCCTGCCCGGATGGGCGCATATCGCGCCCGACAACGACATTCTTGCGACCGAAGTGAGCGACGAAAAGACGACCGATCCGGTACGCGATATCGTCACTGAGTTCGGTCGGATAGATACCACGAACATCGTAACTCTTGAAAATGTTGATATCGAACGATACTGCCATGTGCGAGCCTTCGCATAGATCGAAGTCGTTGCCTGTTCCTTCTATCAAAGATTCACAGCGAACGATTCTTTGTCCGATATGCGATAGACATGTACAAAAGAAAGAACAGCAAAAACGTTGATGAATGATCGGCGAGTCAAACCATGTACAAAAGAGAAGGAGCAACGTTGTATGACACGGGCAAAGAGCATCGCCGTCTCTTTTTTAGCAGCCATCATCTTTCTGGCCGCACAAGGAAGCGTCCCAATCTCCGCCGAGACGTGCAGTGATCTCGTGAGCAAAAACATCGTTCTGGCCTCGCAACACATCGACCCCGATGTCTTCGTCTGGGCATGGCGCAGCTTGCTCGTCGCGTACACGAAAGGTATGTCGATGCCGCCGGCACGCCCTCACTCGCATCTGCAAGCCTACCTCGAACCTCCCGGTACGCGTGCGATTGTCCTTGGCTGCAGTCCAGGACTGCTGCAACCCTTGGCCGGGATTGCCCACGATGCGCTGCGTATACGCTTGCTCTCCGGCCCGGATCGCAACCATGGCGGCTGGATCGACGCCGACGATGGGCACCTCTTACGCTGATGGTCCTTTGCAACCAAGGGCACTTGAAATCGATGTATCGAGTACCCTTGGCCGCGCAGATCAATACTTATCCGTCGTAGTGTTGGTAGAATTCGTAAGCGTGCGGCCGCACTTCGACGGCTTTGATCTCTTCACGCTTCTGATGAATCCACGCCGCGATAAAGTCATCGGAGAAGACGCCGACTTCGGTCAGGTAGGCATGATCCTCTTCGAGCGCCTGAAGAGCGGCTTCGAGCGAACGCGGTACGGTACGCAGTTGCGCCGCAGCGGCCGGATCGAGATCGTAGATGTTTTGGTCGAGCGGCCCGAATCCAGCCTTGACGGGATCGATTTTGCGCTTGATACCGTCGAGACCGGCGCAGAGCAGAGCCGACATGGCAAGATACGGATTGGCGAGCGAGTCCGGCGGGCGGAACTCGAGACGCTTCGCGGCCGGTTTCCCCTGAAAGAACATCGGAATACGGATCGCCGCCGAGCGGTTCCGCGCTGAGAATGCCACATTCACCGGTGCTTCGTAATGCGGCACGAGTCGCTTATACGAATTCGTCGTCGGAGCACAGAAGGCCAACAAGGAGTCGATGTGTGTGAGCAAGCCGCCGATGTAGTGGAGCATCATCTCCGAACACTCGGCGTATCCTCCGGCATCGTAGAACAGCGGCTTTCCATCTTTCCAGAGCGATTGATGGATGTGCATCCCGCTGCCGTTGTCGCCGAAGAGCGGCTTCGGCATAAACGTTGCCGTCTTACCGTGGCGCCGAGCCGTATTCTTGATGACGTACTTAAAGACTTGGAGACGATCGGCAGTCTCGAGCAAGGTGCCGTAGCGAAAGTCGATCTCAGCCTGACCGGCGGTAGCGACTTCGTGATGGTGCATCTCGACCTGGATGCCCCACTTCTGCAGCTCGAGCGACATCTCTGCGCGGAGATCGCCCAGCGTGTCACTCGGTGACGCCGGATAGTACCCCTCTTTGCTCCGGATCGTATAGCCGAGACCGGGCATCCCACTGTTCCAGTGCGCCTCGGCGGAGTCGATCTCGTATCCGCTACGATGCGGCAGATTCTCAAACGCGACGCTATCGAAGATAAAGAACTCGGCCTCGGGGCCGAAGAAGGCCGTATCGGCGATGCCGGTCGAGCGCAAATACGCTTCGGCACGCTTCGCGATGTAACGTGGGTCGCGATCATACGAGCCCTTGGCGACCGGATCGTAGATGTCGCAGAGAATCGAGAGCGTCGGTACCGCGCTGAACGTATCGATCCGCGCCGTCGAGAGGTCGGGGCGAATGACCATATCCGACTCATGAATCGCCTGAAAGCAGCGGATACTCGACCCATCGAAGCCGATACCGTCGAGGAGCGTCGATTCATCGACCGAGGCAGCAGGCACGGTGGTGTGCTGGAGCGTGCCGAGAGGGTCGGTAAACTTCAAATCGACCATTTGAATGTTCTCGGCCTGGATCAGATTGAGAATATCACGCGGCTGCTTCAAGATGCGATGCACTCCTCGGCGCTGGTTTTCGAGCGAATTTCCGCTCTTAGAGTAAGATCTAGCTCCTTTACCCAGAGATTCGGCAACGCCCTCGTCAAGGAAGCAAGGGGCGTCACGCGAGGTGACGCCCCTTTTGGCCATTCGGTGAAAGGCTTCAACGAATCGGCGACTCTTTCAAACGACGCCTAACGGCGATGGCCATCCTCGTGCCCGCTCCAGCCGAAGGCTCTTCGGTCGCCGTCGTGGCGGGAGAAGCCATGCATCTCACCGTGCCACGCATGAGGCGCCGGGGCACTGACCGCCCACGGATGCTCATGGAAGAAGGGGCGGCGAATGACCTGGGTATCGTAGCCGATGCTCAGGCTATACGCCGGACCGTATCCGTAGGCGTAGCCCGGATACCACCACCCGGCACCGTAGTATACCGGTGGCGGTGCACTCGCGTCGTAGCGATACGGTGTATCGATCTCGTTAGCTTCAAAGAATTCTCCGGCATCGTATCCACGAATCGTGACACGCATCCCCGGTTCAAGGGTCAAGCCGCGAGGAGTAATAATCGTTCCGTGATGGAGCTGGATTTCATCAATGTCACCGTTACGATCATGTAACGCGAGGTGATAGGGATCGTGAATGTCGCGAATTCGTCCACGCAAGACCTCCTCGGTATCAGGGCGAGCGTAATCGGGATGAGCATAGCCTGGATCGGCGAGTGCCGCCGAAGGAGCGACGAGCAGCGCACTTCCTAAGAACGTTATACCGGCGAGCCACATACCCAAACGAGCGAGCGAATCCGTAAGAGCAGAGCGAGAGATCATTGAACGGTTCTCCTTTTCGAGACGCTGTAATCAACGGTTTCTCGCTCAGAAGAGTTCCGATATATCATTTTTTTAAAAAACTGCCGATGATGGTTTTCGTATGACGCTGTGACCGGCAATTACCTCGTGCAAAGCTGTTGATATACATTACCTCAAATTTGGTTTAGGAAGGACATGCATGAACGCGCAGACCCATATGCAGACCGTTGTACTCGAAGAGCTCTCCTCAGAAGAGGAGCATACAACCGAACAGCGCCAAGCGACCCGTACCGGCGGTACGATGAAACTTTCCATCAACGTCGCCGATGATCTCGGTCGCCGCCTCCGTCGGCTCGCCTTCGACCTGCGCTTGAGCGAGAGTTCGATCGTCGAGGTCGCACTCGCATCGTTCTATCAGCGTGGTGACGACGAAGAGCTTGCCCAGCTCCTTCGTGCAAGCGGCGCTACGCTACGCCGTCGCCGCCCGTAACATCATTGGGGGCGGCATCTGCGACGCCGCCCCCTTGCATGAACTCTCGGCTCTTCGCCGAGCAACGTTACCCGCCGAACCCTTGCAGCAGCTCGACCATGCGACGAGCCATGCCGGTCGCCTCATTCCATTGGCGTTGCCACATATTGCGACCGAAGATCAATCCGACGCAACCGGCCTCCATGGCGATACGTGCCTTGTGAACGGTATCTTCATCGGAGACCTTACTACCGCCCGAGACCAAGACCAAGGTCCGACCCGCCGAGCGGACGACCCGTGCCAGGGCATCGGCCTCGCTCGTCTCGAGGGTGTTGTACGGCTTCGGCGAGGCGGCGGCCTTAGCAGCATCCCAGATTGGGACGTTCAGCTTAACGATATCGGCACCGACTTCGCAGGCAACGCGGGCTGCGTAGTCGATCGCGAAGAGGGAGTCTTGCCCTCCTTTGGCCTTCACGGCCGCGCCGCGCGGGTAGGCCCAAACGACCAGCGGCATTCCGTACCGCTCGCATTCACGCCGCACCTCGTTGAGCTGACTGATATCGGCATCTTGCGCCGGGCTACCGACGTAGAGCGTATAACCGACGGCGTCGGCACCGAGACGAACCGCATCCTCAACCGACGAGGTTAAAGGACTGAAGGCATCGTCGTCGCTTGGGATCGACGTCTTCCCGTTGATCTTGAGCAGCAACGGTACACGACCGGCGAAGGCACGGTGGTACTTCTCTGCTAAACCGATGTGATATGCGATACCCGAGAAACGTCCCTCATGCGCGAGACGTAAGACCCATTCGGTATCGATAGATTCAGGATTGGGGAAGAAGTCCATCGGACCATGCTCCAACCCTTGATCGATCGGCAGTAACATCAACGTTCCGTTGGCCGGACCGTGTTCGTACATGAGCCGATGCAACCGTGTCCGCTTGCCGATCGAGAGATTCATCTCATCGAACGTCGGACGGCGAATCGCGGTAACCATGCTTCCTCCCAGCAATCGAGTGTAGGCGTGTGTAAGAGCGCCTCGAGCGCATTGCGCCCCTCCTTCCCTGAGCTGGGAGTCTTCCCTCCGTCAGCAGAAGAAAGAGCGATGCGTTTCGGAGCGATCGATGTCGGGACAAACTCTATCCACCTCATCGTCGTTGAGCTGGATCCGTACGTCGGCACGATGCGGACGATCGCCAAATTCCGCGAGATGATTCGTCTCGGCGGCGGCAACGCGTTGATCGATCGTCGTCTCGGCAAAAAAGCGATCCTCCGTGGCGTCGAGGCGATCGCTCGTTTCGTCGACGAGGCGAGGCGTGCCGGCACCGAGCGCATTCGCATCGTTGCGACGTCGGCGGTACGCGACGCGAAGAATCAAGAAGAATTTTGCGCCGCCGTACGTACGCGCGTCGGACTCGAGGTCGAGGTGCTTTCGGGTCGCGAAGAGGCGCGACTGATTCATTTAGGCGTTTCGCGCGGCTGCATGCTCGATGAGCGCATCGTGGCCATCGTCGATATCGGCGGCGGCTCGACCGAAATCATCGTCGCCGATCACCAACGTACACGATATTTGACGAGTCTCCCGCTCGGGAGTCTCCGTCTCTACGAACGCTTCCGTCACGACGAAACGATCGACGCGGTGCCGCTGCGGACACACATACACGAGGCACTGATGCCCTTCCACGAGGCACTACACTCCCCTGAAGGCGTCTTGAGCGATACGAAGATCAGTCGAGTCATCGGCACCTCGGGCACCTGGCTAGGCCTCGCCGCTCTCGATGCCGCCGATCGGCAGGTGCCCTTTCACCGGGGACACAGCTTCGAGATCACCCTTGAGCGGATCCGTCTGCTACAGGCACGGATGCTTGCCTTACCGCTCGCCGAACGGAAGAAGATGCCGGGCATGAACCCGCGACGGAGCGATATTCTGCTCGCCGGGGCCGAAGTAGCGATCGCCATTCTTGAAGGCCTAGGCTGCGATCGCGCTCTCGTCTGCGACCATGCGCTCCGCGAGGGCATCGTCGCAGACGATCTCCAGCGTAATCATGACGTCGTTCAAGCGGCCGGTGATGAGCGACTACGACGACTCGACGCCGTCCGCGCACTCGCCGCCCGTTTCAACCACACGACGATGCATGAGGCGCACGTCAGCGCGATTGCGCTCGAACTCTTCGATAGTTTCGCCGTCGCTCAAGGCCTCGATCCACGCGACCGGGATATGCTCTGTGCAGCGGCGTGGATACACGATATCGGTACGATCATTTCGGCCAGCTCGCATCATAAACACGGTGCCTACCTGATACGTAACAGCATACTCCCCTGGTGGCCTCCGACCGAGCGCGAGATTCTTGCACAAATCGTGCGCTACCATCGCAAAGGACTGCCGAAGACGACCCACACTGACCATACCGCCCTCGATGTGGGGGCACGACGGCGGGTGGCCGTACTCGCAGCGTTGCTGCGCATCGCCGACGGACTTGACGCGAGTCATGAATCGCTCGTCAGCGGCGCGACGATAACGCGCGAACGAGGGCGTTTCGTTATCAACGTACGCGGCGACGGAGCGTTGACGACCGAGTTGGCGGCGGCACGCGGCAAAGCAGATCTCTTCGCTCGCCTCTTCGGTCACGAGCCTACGTTTCGCCTCATCGCTCCGATACGCGAACAATCGGAGAACGATCCGGTCGGCAGCGTCATGGCAGAGAGCGCATGAACACCGAGACAGGGGGATCGACGGCGCAGGCGCCTCCGAAAATCTTGATCGTCGACGATGAAACCGCGATTCTCGAAACGCTCCGTTTCAATCTCGAACGAAGCGGTTATCAGGTGATTACCGCCGGTGACGGCCGCATGGCCGTCAGTCTCGCCGCCCTCGAACGCCCCGATCTCATCGTTCTCGACATCATGTTACCGTTGCTCGACGGGATCGAAGCCTGCAAACAGATTCGTGCGCTGATGAGCGTACCGATCATTATGCTGACAGCGAAGGATCAAGAGCTGGATAAAGTTCTTGCGCTCGAGCTCGGCGCCGACGATTATATGACCAAGCCGTTTGGATTACATGAATTCCTCGCGCGCGTCAAAGCACGTTTACGGCGATACAACGATACCTCTCCCGTCGATGAACGTATTACTGTCCACGAGGTAACGCTCGATCTTCTGCGCTGCATCGTCACGGTACGCGGCGAAGAGGTCGCTCTCGCACCGAAAGAGTTTCGTCTCCTTCAAGTACTCATGGAGAGTCGCGGACGCGTCGTCAGTCGACAGGCTCTCCTCGATAAAGTGTGGGGCTCCGATTTTGATGGTGATCAACAAACGATCAACGTCCATATCCGTTGGCTCCGTGAAAAGATCGAGACGACGCCCCAAACGCCGTATTATATTCGTACGGTGCGCGGTCGCGGCTATCTCTTCCGCGAGAAGTAAGATCGATGCTACACGTCCTTTCGACGATGATACAGTCGCCCTTGCTCACCGCCGCGCTGAGCATCGCGTTGGTAACGATGCTCTTCTTCGTGCTGCTCCGACAACGGCGCCATACACATCGCCGTCAAGCCGAGGACGAACGCCTGCGCGCGAGCGACGAAGGCGAGGCACGGCGACGCTTTGAGGCTCTCTTCAACACCGTCGATCGTGCGGTACTGCTGATCGATGCGCACGATGAAGTCATCGACGCAAATCATGCGGCGGCGCTGCTTTTCGGCGCCTCGAGCTGTGAACGCATGCGTGGTCGCGCAACGATTGAAGTCACCGGCTCGCTCGAACTCGAACGACGCGCTGCGCGAGCTCGTGAAGGCGAAGCAAGCGATGAGAGCATTCAATTGACTTTAGGAGCACGCCAAGCGCGTCTCCACGTCACCCTCGTGCCGCTCGATCAAGGCAGCGTTTTATTGGTCGCCGGCGATGAGACGCCGTTCGTGGAGAGTGAGCAGCGTCGCCGCGATCTCGTCGGCAACGTCGCCCACGAATTGCGAACCCCGTTGACCGGACTCAAATTAATGCTCGAAACGCTGATCGAGGACGATGAGGCGACGACGCGCGCATATTTCTATCCGCGTATCGCAAACGAGATCGAGCGCCTGATCGAACTCGTCGAACACTTTCTCGACTTGACGCGTGCCGGTATCGAACGTGCCCCCCTGCGCCGCATCGACACCGATCTCGCCGAGGTCGTCGGCGGCCCCCTCGATACCCTAGAGCCGCGCCTACGCAAGGCCCAAGTACGTCTCATTCGCGATCTCGAGTCGACGCCATGCATCATCGATCCGGGACGGATCGCTCAAGTACTCGTCAATCTGGTCGAAAACGCGCTGCGCCATACGCCGGCGCACGGTGAGATCACCGTTCGTACCAGAGTCGACCATGCATGGGCCATCTTAGAGGTCAGCGATACCGGCTCGGGGATCCCGTATCGCGACCTCCCTCGTATCTTCGAGCGACTCTACGTCGTCGATCGCGCTCGCGCCCGCGACATGGGAGGTCTCGGAATCGGTCTTGCTCTCGTCAAAGCGAGCGTCGAGGCGCATGGCGGCAGCGTCCACGTCGAATCCGAACTCGGGGCCGGCTCGCGTTTCACCGTTATGCTGCCACGCACAAGCGACGACGCAGCGACCGAGAATCTTCGCCTACCGTGACAGGCGGAGGTGGGGGCAGAACGCGAAACGATGCTGCGATGTTTGCCTCTGCGCCACCGACGGCACAACCTACTCATGGAGCGACGTCGGTGTTCTCGCGTTCGCAGGCACTGCTGGCTCTCGCCGCACTCGGGGTCGTCTTCGGCGATATCGGTACGAGCCCGCTCTACGCCTTCAAGCAATGCTTCTTCGAAGGTCGCTACCTCACGCCGACTCCGAGTCACATCTTCGGCATTCTCTCGTTGATCTCGTGGGCGCTCATCGGCGTCGTCTGCTTTAAGTATGCGACTCACGTACTGCGCGCCGATCACGACGGCGAAGGCGGCACCCTTGCGCTCTACGCCCTCTTACGTCCACGGAGTCAAGGCGGCATCCCGCCGCGCCTCACGTTGCTTGCCTTACTGGTTCTCTTCGGTTCGGCGATGCTCTACGGTGACGGCGTCATCACACCGGCGATATCGGTGCTCTCGGCACTCGAAGGACTGAACGTCGCGACGACGGCGGCACACCCATATATTCTACCGCTCACGATCACCATTCTCGTCACGCTCTTTTGGGCACAGAGTCGCGGTACCGGTCGTATCGGCGCCATCTTTGGTCCGATTATGTTGCTCTGGTTCGCCGCGATCGGCATCGCCGGAATTGTTGCAATCGTTGGACATCCGCAGATTCTTGCCGCTCTCGATCCGCGCTGCGCGCTGAGCTTTCTGATCGACAATCGCTGGCCCGGCTTTCTCGTGCTCGGTGCGGTGGTGCTCTGCGTCTCGGGCGTCGAGGCACTCTACGCCGATTTAGCCCATTTCGGGCGTACGCCGATTCGACTCGGTTGGTACGCGATCGTCTTCCCGGCGCTGCTCGCCAACTATTTCGGGCAAGGAGCGATCACGTTAGTACATCCGCAGCTCCTCAACTCGCCGTTCTACGCCCTCTACCCCACCCCGCTGCTCCTCCCCATGGTCGCTTTAGCGACGATCGCGACGGTTATCGCTTCTCAGGCGCTTATCTCGGGCGCATTCTCCCTCACGCATCAAGCGATCCAGCTTGGGTATCTGCCGCGTCTACGCATTGTCCATACCTCGTCGAAGTGGGCCGGTCAGGTCTACGTACCCTTGGTTAATACGCTGCTGATGTGCGCCTGTGTCGCGCTCGTTCTTGCCTTCGGCAGCTCCGATCGTCTCGGCGCTGCGTATGGACTTGCGGTAACGGTCACGATGATCGCGACCTCGGTGACGTTCTTCGTCGTCGCGGTCCGTCGCTGGCAGTGGTCGTTGCTCCATGCCGGCATCGTCGTCGGGATCTTCTTGCTCTTCGATCTCAGCTTTCTCATCAGCAATGTGCTCAAAATCTTTAGCGGCGCATGGGTTCCGCTCGTCATCGCAACGTTTCTTATGGCGATCTTCACGACGTGGGTCGACGGCAGACGGCGACTCGCGACGGTTCTCGCCGATCTTTCACTGAGCGCCGATGAGCTATTACGCGATCTTTCGCATGTGCCGAGCGAGTCGCGACGGCGCGAGACGGCGGTCTTTTTTACCGCACAATCGGTCGGCGTCCCCTCGATTCTCCGTCATCGCTGGTTGCGCGCCAGTGTCGTGCGTGATCAAATCGTGCTGCTGACGGTGATTCATGCACGACGACCGTACGTTGCCCCCGAGGAGCGCGTCACGGTCGAGCATCTCACGCCGCGTCTCACGCGCCTCTTAGCGCATTACGGTTTCATGGAAGAGCCGGTCATTGACGAGATTCTTCGGATCGCCACCCGCGATCATCACGTCGAGTTCAACGATCCGACGTTCTTTCTTATTGTGCCGACGATCGGATCGACCGCGACACCGCGAGCCTTCCCGGCGTGGCGGCGCTGGATGCTCGCTTTCATGATGCGGAACGCCCGCCCGCTCACCGATTACCTCCAACTACCGATCGACCGCGTCGTCCAAGTCGGCGTCGAAGTGCGCGTGTAAATCCTCTAGCAAGCCATCCGCATCACGGCGAGCACCTCGGCGACGATCTTCTCCGATGCCCGTTCGCAGGTTTGCAGAAAGGCCTCGACCTCTTTGCAGAGAGAGGCGACGAGGTGCAGCAGCGCGGAATGACGATGAAGATGCGCCTTGGCACGGTGCGAACGCACCGCCGGACGGAGAGCAGCGAAGGGGTCGTAGCGGCCTCGGCCCGACACCGGCCTACGAAAGATACCAGGGCTCACGAACGACGAGGGAGGGGAGAAGGGCACGACGGATCTATGCGGCCATCCCACCCGGCCAAGACTACCGACGCCACCCGCAAACACTATGCGCACAATCTCCACATAATGCGACGATCATACCGCAGATGAGGGCGTGGCGTCACGTATCTGTAACGTCTCTTCCACGCGATCGAATATCAGGTGCAATCCGGGCGGCAATTGTTTTTCCAGGAGCAGCTTCGAGAGGGGAGCACTCACATACCGTGTGACGTGGTGAGCGACACCCCGAACACCACCCTGCGCCGAGTGATGACTCACCTCAACGAGAAAATCGAGCGCCTCATCGGTCAACGCCACGGTGATGTTGCGAGCGGCGAGACGGCGACCGACGGCCTCTACCTGCAACGTCACGAGGCGGCGGAGATCGCTTCTCTCAAGGGCACGGAAGGGGATCACCTCATCGACATGCGTCAAGAGCGCCGACGGCACCGCTCGACGCAACGCATCGCCCTCAAGGTGACTGGCAAAGATAAAGGTCGTCTGGCGCAGATCGGTGCGTCTACCGGTCGCGTCGGTGATCGCCCCTTGCTCTAACGCCTCAATAAGCAACGCGAGCACGTTCTGATGCGCCCGCTCGACGTCGTCGAAGAAGACGACGGTATAGGGGCGACGGCGGACGGCCTCGCTCAGACGCGCCGGCTCCCCATGTCCGACATATCCCGGTGAAGCACCGATCAATCGAGAGATTGCGTGCCCTTCGCTATACTCCGAGAGATCGATACGGAGAAAAGCGGCTTCGCTGCCGAAGAGTTCGCGAGCGAGCGCCTCGGCCAACGCGGTTTTGCCGACTCCGCGCGCGCCGGAGAAGAAGAACGAGCCGATCGGTCGACGATGATCTTTGAGGCCTGCCCGCGCTTGACGGAGCGCCGTCACCAACGTGGCGATCGCGGCATCTTGCCCGATGACATGCTGGGCGAGACGCTCTTCGAGATCGGCGACATCACGCCCATCGGCGAGCAACGTCGTCAACGGAATGCCGGTCCAGCGCGCCAAAACCTGAGCGACCGTCGTCGCATCGATCGTCGTGCTCCCATGCAAGGCCGCCGTCGAGGCGGCTTCGTCGATGAGGTCGATCGCCTTATCGGGGAGACGTCGATCGGGCAAATATGCGGCCGAGAGACGAGCGGCGGCCTCGATCGCCTCGGGCGCGATGCGTACTCCATGATGCTGCATCTGCCGCTCGCGCAACGCCTCGAGAATGGTGACCGTCATTGCCACGCTCGGCTCGGGAATGAGAACGGGTTGAAAACGACGCTCAAGCGCGGCGTCGGATTCGATGTGACGCCGGTACTCCTCGAAGGTCGTCGCACCGATACACTGCAGCTCCCCGCGCGCCAACTCAGGCTTGAGCATTGAAGCGAGGTCGAGTCCGCCCTCCGATCCACCGGCACCGACGAGAATATGGACCTCATCGACAAAGAGAACAATCTCGCGGGCGGCGGCCCGTACTTCATCGAGTAACCGTCGGACACGCCCCTCGAACTCTCCGCGGTACTTCGTCCCGGCGACTAAGCGACTCACGGCCAAGGCAAGGACGCGCTTGCCCTGTAAAGCGGCCGGCACCCGCCGCGATGCGATGCGTTGCGCGATCCCTTCGACGATCGCGGTCTTACCGACGCCGGGATCTCCCAGCAACACCGGATTGTTCTTGCTCCGTCGAGCGAGGATCGCCAGGATACGTTCGATCTCTTCGTCACGACCGACGACGGGATCGAATTCGCTTCTCTGTGCCGCCGCCGTCATATCACGTGTGAACGCATCGAGCATCGGTGTAGCCGGTCGTGCAGAGGTCCGGAGACGACCGAGCAAACGTGAAGCGAGACCGCGATGCTCCGGCGCTTCGTCGATGAATGCCGAACGCTGCATCAAGCGATCGGCGATAAAGACGGCTCCGAGAAGGAGGGTCGTCGCCGAGAGAGCGACGGCACCGGCCGGCACAAGCGATGCTCCCCCCTCACGAGAAACGACCTGCTTCGCACACATTGCACAGCACCCAGCATCGGTCGTCGCGGGTCGATCGCCGCAGACCTTACACATCACGAGCATACCGCGACAGGTACGTCGCCGACTCGGAGAACCCCGTTTGCCGAGAGACCAAGGGTCTTCGGCCGCTTCAGTACAAGAAAGCACCTATGCCCTACGTTATTACCGAGCCCTGCGTCGATACGAAAGATCAGTCATGCGTCGATGTCTGCCCCGTCGACTGCATCAGTACGCGTGAGGGAGAGACCCAGTTTTTCATCGACCCCGAGGTCTGCATCGACTGCGGTGCCTGCGTCTCAGCTTGCCCGGTCGAGGCGATCTTCGCCGATTCAGACGTACCGGAGAAGTGGAAACACTTCATCGACCTGAACGCGAAGCATTTCAAAGAGTAGAGGCGTCGGCAGCCTTCTCCATCGACGCCCGGCGACGTCTGGCATCTTCGGCGAATTCGGCACGATCGGCCAAACGTAACTTCTCCCACTCCGCTGGGTCGGGCGGCAAAGGCGTATCGTGAAGCGTCAGCCCCTGCAGAACTTGCGCGAAGGTTCCGCCCTTAATGCGCTCGAGTTCCGGGTATGAAGTTTGTGTTGGATCCGAGATCGGAGAAGCGTCTCTCGTTCTGCCTATCGGCGTTGTGGGAACTATTCTAAGAGTAGGCAGCTTCACGCTGTCCGACGGCAGAGAATGCGGTGAAGCCATCCGCTGGCGCTTCGATGGGGGAACAGCATCGGTACGTCTCTGGGGAGCAAAGGGCGGTTGAGCAGTATCGGTGATACCCGATGAGGATATCCCAAGCGGTTCTCCGCTCATTTTCGAACAGAAGAGGGCTTTGAGAGACTGAAGATCGTGACCAGCGCTCTTTTCAAGCGCGGTAACCGCGATGTCGTCTCCGGTGTCACGGTGGCGGACTCCGGTGTCACGGTGGCGGACTCCGTCGGGCACAAAACCTGATTCTTTACCTGATTCTTTCGGAGTCGTACGGAGAGGTCTTGCTGTAATCTCTCCGTCTCATGACGTAGATCTTTCCAGTGACCCATTGCTAGACGGTCATGATACGCATCGGGAGTGTCATGAATAAACGTCGCTTTAAATGTACGGCGCCACCGACTGCGACCTTGTTTTGTGCGGATGTAATCCAAATATGATTCGATATCGTTTCTTACGGCAATAAGGGTTCCCCCGATTTTCTCAAGTTTCTTGGAATCCAATTCAGGGTTTTCGAGAGCTTCCCTCACTGTTGTCAGCTCAGTTTCCAGCATATCGTACCCAAAAATTTGTTTTCTAGGTTCTAGTATTACACCGCCAAGATAGTCTTTGCTCTCACTCGAAACGACTCTAGGTAATTTTTCTCCAGGTAGGGCGCCAAGAAGTCGCTGCTGTACTTCGCGATCAGGATGCTCTACATGGAGATTCGGTAGTCTGATAGGCCAACCGTGATCCGCTTGTTGGATGGGTAACGCTCTCTTTTCTTCGCGTGCGCGATCTATGGGATATCTATCAGAACTCAGTTTTGAAACTTCAGAAGAAAAAGAAGGTGATTTATTCGCTTGCGAGGCTTGACGATACCAACTCCAGTTACTCATAGGACGAGGGCTAGTCTTGCTCCGTTGACCATGATTATCGCTTGGCGGACAAATGGAAAGCTCATAACCTGTGGATACCTTTCCATTTGGCTTGTTTGTAAAGTCAGCCTTGCTCGTTTTTTGTGTAAAAGAAGCGCTCTGCTGACATTGTTGCAGAAATTTGCGTGAAGCTTCTGATTCTTTGATTGACCAATTGACTCTTCGCCAAAAGTTCCTATCAATCCATAAAAAATCCGGCGAACCATCCACCCCAAAACCCATCACCGATACCTCCTGACAGATTCATGTCACGGATGCTCTCTTTGCCAAGAGAGTAGGCAGACATCTTCTTGCCCTCTTCGGCGATGTCCATGTCGTATCAGCTAGGGCGACTCATCTCATCAGATGCTCGCTCTACCGTCCCCAACCGAAGAGATGATCGATAAGGTTGATCGCGCTGACGTACCAGCCGCGTCGGGTTGGGGTTGTGGCGAGCGTCGGATCGGCCATACCGCTGAAGCTGTATCCGGCGGCGAGACGAAGATTCTCCGTCGGCAAATAGCCGGTCTCAAAGGCGAAGCCCGACGAGGAACTACCGGCGACTCCCAACGCCTCGGTTAGCAACGTCTCGGTGGCAATATCGTACCGTTGACCAAGGCGTTGACGCAAGCGCAGACCGACAAGCGCCGTGTGAGCCACATAGGTGCCGTCGCCATCGAGCTTGTAGGCAAGGCGCGAGGCGACCTCGGTCCGTGGCCGAACGGGCACGACCGTATCGACCGAGAGAGTATTCGTCTCACCGCTGCCCGTCGTACCGGCGACACCGCCGAGATGCTGATAGGCGGCGAGCAACGCCGGAGCATGCGGTCGATCGGGGCGCCAAGTGACGCCGAGGAGCGTGTTTGAAGAAGAGGCCCCGGTCGTATGCGAGCCCGTCATTGTCCCGACAAAGGCGATATCGTCGAAGAGATGCTCGCTGGTACCCAGCGTATACGTCAAACCGCTCGCACTCCCGCTCCGTCCATCGATCTGCAACGTGGTCATCGCATTCGCCGTGCGCTTATAGGCCAACGTCAGCCCTGCTACCGCAGCACTCCCCTCGCTCGCCCCGGATGCACCGAGCGTCTCCAGATGGAGATCGCCCGTGAGATACGGATTGAGTCGATATCGCGTCTTCACCCCAAAGCGTGAGTAGAGATCGCTACCCGAGCCCGTCTGATCGATGCCGTACTCGTTCGTGATGCTCGTTACCGCACTGAGTGGCTCCTCAAAACCGAGCGCCGTCGAATGCGTCGACGAAGCGGCACCGGTCAACGCGATGGTCGACGCGGCGAAGCTCGTCGTTGGAGAGTCGGTCCACAGCTCATGCAGATAGGCCCGGCCGCCATGATGCGTCTTTATTTCGACTTGAGCATCGGTCTCGCTCGGCTGCTCCGAGACGCCGATACCGCTCGTCACGAGGTTCTGCAGGCGCCGCAGCGTCAGGCTGGTGCCGTGCACCGTGTGCTTCTCGATCGTGATCTCGCCTTGCAACGCCTTGCCGCTACCCGGCACCGGCGTCGGCAATACCGCGCTCGGCGAAGCATTGGGATCGGGCGTCGGCGTCGACGTGAGCGACGGCGTGACACCCGTAAAGGTACTCGTTGCATTGAGGCCGACCGTCGCAGCAAGCTGCGAGGTGAGACGGCGTTTGAGATGGGCCCGTAGCGTCGTCAAACCACTGTGGGTACTGCTGGTATCGTTCTGCTCTTGACTGAGATCGATCCCGAAATCGCCTCGACCGTTCGGTGACGTGACCGTATACGTTCCTTGCAGATTGAGCAGACCCGGCGTAGTCAACCCACCGTACGGATTACTGAAATCGGCCGAATCCGTATCGATGTTCAGATGGAGCTGGGCCCGTTGCCAAGTACGTGAATAACTCCCCCGATACGCATCGCCTGAGCTGAATCCATCGGTCAGCGTCGGATCGCCGAGGGTCGCCGTCGGATTGGCGAGCGTCCCGGCGGCGTGAGCATGGGCAAAACTCCAATGCTGATCACTGCCCTGTCCATGCAGCTCTTCACTCGAGAAGGCCATACCCAAATCGCCGGTGACGTCGTTGAGATATCCCAGCTCCAAATTCGTCGCACCGAAGCGGCGCGTATACTTGCCCCCGGTCGTCGCGGAGTGACCACCGTTGACCAGATACTGATACTGCACCACGAGGGTGTTAGGATTAAACGCCGGATCGTAGGGTAACGGCGGGTTGAGAAAACGCAGGTCGCCGGTCGCGTCATCGAGTGAGTAATCGACGTCGCGTATCAAGCCGACCTGACTGAGCACGGCGCCCGTATGGCGATCGAGCGTCACCACCATGATACTATCGGAGTCGGCGATGATACTCGGATGCAACGTAATCGCTACCGTCGCGAGACCACTCGCCGGGATAACGGCTCGCGCATACGCCGTCGATTCGGCGGCACGGAAGAGACTCAGACGATTATGCGTACTCCGATCGACCAGATCGGCGTGCGCTCCGTTGAGCAGCTTCTGATACGATGCGGCACTCGACTCGTCGCCGACCGTCGCCGTAAAGCTCCCCCAACCGACGGAGGAGGCCCCTCGATCGAGACGCACCGCCAGGCGACTCTGCGACGGGAGGCTCTCTTCCGAGGTACTCGCGTCGCCGTACGTCGCGTAGGGACGGTCGAGCGGATTCGCCGCCGCCTCGCCGTTGAGCGCATTCGCCGAAATCGGCTGAGCGCTATCGTAGGCAAGGGTGAGGTTGGTGCGATCGTCGATCGCACCGCTGCCGAAAACCGCTGCACGACCACGTCGTGCCCCGAAGCCAGCGGTATCGTCGACACGACTCGGCAGAGAACCAAGCCCGCCTTGGACCACACCATTGACGATCGGCGGGCGAACATGCGCCGTCGATACCAACTCCACCGTCGTGGTGACATGGTTCTCGCTCGTGAGCTGGATACGTACCGGCCCCGGTTGGGCGCCGGCCACGATCGGCAGATCGGTCTCACCACCCCCACCGAGAATCACGGTCGTCGTTGACGTCGAAGGCGGCGGTGAAGCCGTAGCACCGCCGATACTTGCCCCGACGGTATCGGTCGCCGCGATCCCACCGCGTAACGTCGCATCGCCTTGGATAACACTGGCCGTTATACGACTCCCGGTCTGTGCATGATGCCCCCACGCATCGAAGCCAAAAATATGGAGGTTGATGCTACGACGGCTATCGGCGATCAACTTATCGTGGAGTTCGCCCCGCAGAGCGATGATCGGCCCGGGGCCGTAGAGCAGGGTCGTCGTGCTTTCGCCGCGACTCCCGGCGGCACCGAGCGGCGTTAAGGTCACCTGATTCGGCCCCGGTTCGAGCGCGATACCGAAGAACGTATACGTCGCCGTCTTTCGTGCGAAGTCACTCACGCGCTTACCGATACGACTGAACGGAATCACCCGATCACCGACACGCACTTCGACACCGCCGCCGATGCCGGTCTCGACAATCAACCGTGTCGTACTCTCATCCGAGGCTGTCTGCGGCTGCGGCCAGAGGAGACGCGCTTGCAGCGGAGCGGTCGCCGTCAAGGCCTCGGTCGCGAAGTCGACGTGCTTCGCCAAGCCTTCGTCCGACGTACCCGTCGGCGGTATGACGACGCCCTCACTCGACGCGACAACCGGCAACGTAAGGGCGAAGATCACCGCAACGAGTCGTTGACGAACACGCTCCCGTCTCATAACCGTCGCTCCAGAACGAAGTCGAGACGCTGCATGGTATCGGTATCGAAGAGCCCGTGCACCAGGCGATGCAGATGCCCCTCGTCGTTACGCTCGCGCGGCCCGGAGCAGGGAGCGAACCCCGGTGGGATCGTGAGAGGATCGAGGGCCAACGTGTGAACGAACGGCGTCGTCGCCGGGAAGCTGTACCGACCATGTGCATCGGTCGCCGCCGATTCGCCGTTTTCAAGAAAGAGCCGTACGCCGGGGATCCCGACGAGGGGCGGAGCGTGCCTGCCCCAAGCATTGATACTTGGACAGCCGACGGTGTCACCGGCTACGCGACCGACGATGATGACGCGCGGTGAGAAGAGACCCGGAACGACCGTCAACGTTGCACTCGCACTCGCACTCGTACTCTCCGTCGTCGCAGTCGTCCCCACGACGGCAGAGCCGCTGGCAGTATCGATCAACTGCTGCGGTGCCGTCACTGTCGGAAGCACGACGGCCGCGAACGTGAGCGTCTGGGGCTGACTCAAGGTAGGCAACGGCCAACTCAAACGACTGCCCGAGATGGTCGGCTCGATCGGGACGCCGTTCAACCGTGCACTACCGCCGGCATAGGCGACACCGGGCGGCAACGTATCGACGATACTCCCAGAGGTTAACGTCGTCGCCGTCGTGCTCGCCGTGATCGTTGCGACGAAGTGATCGCCGGGCGAGAGCGTCGTCCGATCGAGCGATAAGGTAAAGGCAATCGGTGAGCTTGCAAAGAGCGGAATGTTGCCGAAAAAGCCGTTCACCGTCGAGAGTTGCACGGGGGCAGAGGTCGTATTCAACAGACGCAGACTCTGCGTTATCGGGCCCGGACTCGCCGAAACCAACGTAAAACCGCCGCTCGTCGCCAGCGGATACCCATCGATCGGAGCGATGCTCAGGTTGAAGAGGTTGGAACTCGCCGCGATAGGCGACACCTGTAAGCTGAGACGGCGACTCAGATGCCCCGGTGCGACGACATCGACCTCATAGGTAGTTGGAGTCGACAATGCCGGGAAGAAGAAGCTATACGTGCCATCGACCCCGGTAGTAAAAGGATTAAGGTTGTTGACATTGGGCGCGATCCCGCCCGCACTCAAGGTCAACGGCTGCTGAGTATGGGTATCGAGAATGCTGAGCGTCGCACCGGCGATGGGAGCATGCTGGGCATCGAGTGCATCGAAGATGACGCTCGCGACACCGAGGAAGAGCGTCGTCGGCACAGCCGTTACCGACGGGATATTGCTGCCGCTCAAGACAGCCGCGATACTCAGCGTTTGACCCGTAGCGACGCCCGACGCAACGCCGACCGTAAAGGCGAGCTGCTCTATCGCACTCGGGGCGACATCGCCGATAGGCACCGTAACCGTCGGACCATTGATGATCACCCCACCGCTGACATCGACCCCATTGAGTCGAAACGAGCCGGCCTGCGGGGTAACGCCACTCGGCAGGCTAAGCGACACGCTGACGCTTTGTGCCGCAACGCCGCCGGGGTTGGTGAAGTTGGTCGCGATACTCGCTTGTCCGCCCGGCAGTATTTGCAGACTCGCCGAACCGTTTGCGGTCAACGCGATCGGCAACGCATGCCCCGTTGTCCCGCCGGTGAGTTGCGGCGCGGCGGTGATCGCCAAACAGGCCGTCGCGGTGGCACGGCCACTCGCTACGCCGGCGCTGTCGATCACACCGAGCGTCGTCGTTACCGCCTCGCCGACCGTCAGGCTGGCGGTATTCAGATGCTCCAGGATCGAGATACTCGCACCGGCTGCAAGCGTCGGCGAGAGCGTACTCCCGACCGTAATGGGGGTATGCACACCGTTGCCGTCGACGAATTCGAGCTGCGTCACACTCCCTGCGCTGCTGCTTGCCGTCGTCACGGTGTACGTATCCGGGAGATTGCCGGTATTCGTCAAGGTATAGAGCACATTGCCGACGCTATTGACGGCGACAGGCTGACCACCGCTTGCACAACTCGGCGTCGTTGCAACCAACGTTGCAAGATGGACCGAAGCGAGTGTCACCTCAACGGTATTCGAGGCACTCGTGTAAGCGTTCTTCGCATCGGCGTACGAGATCGATACCTGGTTACTCACGGTATCTGAGGTATCGGCGAGCGTGGGCCCGCCCCAGCATAGGAGCAGGCCCAGAGAGAGGCAGACAGGCAGCGCGCGTTTCACGGTATCACTTCACATGAAGCGAGTAGGTCAGCGTACCCGTCGCACCAGGCGGCAACGTACCACTCGCTCCCCCGATCTGTGCGGTGAACTTCGTCGAACCCGCGGCGGTACCGGGCGTCGGACTATAGGTAAAGGTACTCGCGCCGTTGACATTCGTACCGCCGGTACTCTCGGTCGGTGCAGCGACCAAACCGTTGGTCACGCCCGACCAGTTGTTCGATGGCGTCGCCGCCGTACCACCGGTTCCATCCGAGGTGATGACGATCGAACCGGCGACCGGGTTCACCGCCGTGCATGCGGCGGCGGGTTAGGTCCCGCTGAGGCAGCCGACCACGATGTTGCGATAATCGATCACGTACTGGATAGTTCCACCAGGGCAGACCCCGGCGGCCGGAGGCGTGAGGCTCATCCCGCTCGGGCAGCCGTTGGCCGGCACCGACGCGGTCGTTGTAACGGCGACGTAATCAGGGTACATCTCGTTGTGGGTGCTGTTCGTCGATCCGCCCGAAGTCGCGGTAATCGTCGCATCGTAACGCGTGTACGTCGTCACGCCGCTCGGAGCCGTATAGACCGCCCAGTACGGTGTCGTCGTACCGGAGGCGACGGTGATCGTGCCGGTCGAGGTCGCACCGACACTCGCACCGGTGAGTAACGAACCGGGTGCCCCGGCGTTATTCGTATAGAGTCCGACCGTCCAGCCCCCCGGGCTCGTCGGCGCCGTCGCCGACAAGGTTACCGTCGCCGATGCGTTACCGGTATTCTCAACACCGTTCTCAACCTTGATATTGCTGACGCTACTGCCGGTGGTGTTGCCGACCGGCGTACCGGCGACCGTACCGGAATTGACACCGATAAAGGAGCTCGGCGTAAAACCGACGGCGGTAAAGTCGTTGTTGCTCGTCGCCGAGACGCTACCGTCGTAACTGCCCGTCGCAGCCGCATTCGCTGCGGTGCAGCAAGGCCCGGTCAGGACTCCGGTCGCCCCGAGAGCCTGATTCAAGACGAGGTTCGATGCACCGTTTGCATAGCCGGATCCCGGCGGCGAGACGGTGTTGTTGAGCCCTTGGCCGGTGGTGGTAATCGTCGACGTCGTCGTCGAATCGGCGGTCAGCGTCGGAATACCCGGGCCGAGGACGTGCTCGGTCGGTTGATTGTCGCCCCAGAGCGCGTTGACAATATTTTGGACGGCACCCGCATCACCCGAGCCGTTACCGGTCGGTTGCCCCACCGTATAGGTCATGGTCACCGCCGGAGCGGTCACGGCGTTGGCGCCCGTCGAACCACTCGCATCGGCGGCCAACTCGATGCCGCTCGCACCGCCGGTCAAGTAGAGCGCGACGTAGGTGGTACCGGCGGGGATCGTCGCCGCCGTGTTCACTGCGGCGGCGGTGCTCCAGGTACCGGCGGCACCCGTCGCACTCGAGGTCGTGTAGATCTGCCAATTCGTCGCGGCGTACCCGTTGCCGCTGGTCGTACTGACGCTCAGCGTGCCCGAGACCGTTAGCGGAGTACCGGCAAACTGCGGAATTTTATTGACGATCAGCACACCTTTGTTGCTCGCACCGAGCAACGATTTCGCGACTTGGAGATCGGCGGTGCCGGTGCTGCCGCCGTTATTCGCCTTGATCGTATACGTAATGGCACCGGTGGTACCGTCTTGTGAATAGGAGAGTGCGAGATCGAGTCGGGCATCGTTGACGACGGTATCGGTAATCGCCGTCGTTGCATCGGCCGAGGTCGAGGCCGACCACGCCGTACCACCCGATCCGCCGCCGGGATAGGTCACGTTCGCCGCGAGTGTATCGCTGATGCTCGTCGGCGTAGCCGAGGTCGGGATGCTATACGTCACATTGATGACCAGGATACTCGTCGCGCCGGTTTCGGCGATATTCACCGAACTCAACGCCGTATTCAGCGCGGAGATCGTGGAGTATGACGATGACGTCGAGCCATTGTAGGTATAGGTATATCCCGTGATCGTAGCGCCTGCACCTGAGAGGCTTGAGGAGCCGCTATCGACCTGAAAGTATCCGGGCGAGCCGGAGGCATTGTTTCCGGTATTCGTGAGGGTGAAGCTATCGGTCCGAACCTGCCCCGGGACCGTTGTCTGCCCGCTGCTGCCGACATTGGTCAACGTCGGTGCGTTCTGCACGACCGTCACGATCGTGTTGGAATTGCCGCTGTAGTTGTTCGCGTTAGGATCGACGTAGGTCACGTTGACCGTCACACTGATCGCCGTACCGGCATCGGTCGCCGCCGCAACCGGCGTCGCATTCTTCAACCATACGACGAGCGGAAGCGCCAAAGCGAAAAGGCTTGCAAGGAGAATACGGGTCGCAACAATCGATCTCATCGCACAACAACCTCATACGAAAACGTACGCGTCGCCCGGGCGGGCAACGGCGTAGCACAACGCCAACGAACACGCGTCACCCGTCCAAGCGAGGCGGGGAGATGCGACGACCAACTCCGCCCGTTATCGAGCGAGTAGCTCGGCGGCGCTGCCGCATTTGCGCTTGCGGAGATAAAGCGCATCAGACTGGGAATAGGCGCGACCGGTGTAAGACGCAACGCCGGTGTATCACCGACGTTGGTCGCGCGAATCACGTAGCGTACATGATCATCATGACGTAGCACGTGATGAGCGAGAGGAGTGAGATGCTCCGTATGCGTCGGTGTACGCTCAACGAGCACCCCGGTCAGCACCACCTGCACGATAGGACGAGCGAAGACACCCGTCGTCGTTGCAATGAGGGCAACGGAAGTAAAAAAAAGACTCGCCGCATACCGAAGCATCGTTTACTCCTCTTAGGTGGTTTCTCATATATCGGCGTGTCCATGAAAAAACAACAGAGGCAAAACGGAGCAGTCCGGCGCGGCGGCGCGAGAGCAGGAGGCTAGAAGCGCATGAAACGCGGCGCCTCTAGCAATGAACGGAGTTAGAGGCGGGCGACCTTCCGTGAACGGAGGCAGGCCATGCAGACACGCATCGTACGATGAGTGCCGCGATCATCGACGCGGACGGAACGCAGATTCGGCAGCCAACGGCGACGAGTGGTGTTCATCGCGTGACTGACGTTATTGCCGGTCTGGGGCCCCTTGCTGCAGACATCGCATCGCTTCGCCATGGCGGACTCTCCTCTCGTACCTATCTCTTCGTAACAACCCAGCGACTATAGCATGCACGGGAGTTTTCTCGCAAGCCGGATAACCAGGGTGCGGTATGCAGTCCATGCGACCGCCGCGTGCCCACCATGTTCGCCCTCGCATTGCTATCGACGCTATGGGCGGCGACCATGCCCCCGACGAGATCGTCGCCGGTGCATTGCTCGCCGATCGCGACGGCATCGCCGAGATTCTCCTCGTAGGCGACGAAGCACGCCTCCGACCGCTCGTCGGCTCGAGTCCTATCGAGATCGTCCACGCTCCACGGACCGTGGCGATGGATGATCACGCCTCGGCGGCTCTGCGCATCGATGATTCGAGTCTTGCGGTCGCTATCGAACTGGTCCGCGACGGCCGGGCCGCAGCGGTGGTCTCCGCCGGCAACAGCGGCGCCTTTCTCGCGATCGGGTTAGTACGACTGCGCAAGATCGCCGGCATCGCCCGACCGGCGATAGCCGTCGTCATGCCGGGGCAACACGGACCGGTTGTGATTCTCGACTCGGGTGCGAACGTCGACTGCCGCCCCGAATGGCTCGTTCAATTCGGCCTCATGGGTACCGCCTATGCCCGCACCGTCTTAGGCGTCGCGCAACCGCGCGTCGGGATCATCTCGGTGGGCGAAGAGCGTACCAAAGGCAACGCCCAGGTCATCGAAGCGGCGCGCCTGCTCGATACGGCACCGCTGACCTTCGTCGGCAACGTTGAAGGCAAAGACATCTTCAACGGTCTCGCCGACGTCATCGTCACCGACGGCTTCGTCGGCAACGTTATGCTCAAGCTCGCCGAGGGCGCTGCGACGACGATCCTCGAAACGATGACCGAAGAGATTCTCAAGAGCAATCTGCTCGTCCGTCTCGGCGCTCAACTCGTTCGCCCGGCGTTACGCCGCGCTCGGAAGCGACTCGATTACGAAAGTTACGGCGGAGCACCGCTCCTCGGCCTGCGAGGCAATTGCATCGTCGCGCACGGCCGTGCACGACGCGAAGCGATCCGCAACGCGATCGCCGCCGCCGTCGCAGAGGCCAACGAAGATGTCGTTGGGCGTATCACCGAACTCGTCGAAACGAGTCAGACGCCGACCGGCTCGTAGCGGCATGGAGTCGATACCGCAGCTCGGCATCTACGTGCATCTGCCATTTTGCAGTGCTATCTGCCCATATTGCGACTTTGCCAAAGAGCCGTGGCGCCTCTCTCGCGAACGTCGCTATCTCGCCGCACTCAACCGAGAGATCTCTCAGGCTACGCCGCGAGAGGCGACCACGATCTTCATCGGCGGAGGTACACCGAATCGCACTGCGGCCTCGGCGATCGTAGACTTGCTCGCGCTGCTCCGCGACCGCTTCGCCATGCCGCCGGCCGCGGAGGTATCGATCGAACTCAATCCCGATCCACGCCTCTGCGAAGATTTCTCGATCTATCGTCAAGCCGGTATCTCGCGACTCTCCTTTGGGGTGCAATCGTTTCTCCCAGCCGAACTGCGACGTCTCGGACGGAGTCATACGGCGGAGGATATCGCCGTCGTCGTTGCGCGGGCGAAAGAGCACGGCTTCGATCGGATCTCGCTCGATCTCATCTTCGGCGTGCCGGAGCAGTCGCTCGCCGATCTCGACCGCTCGCTCGACGCCGCGCTCGCTCTCGACGTCGGGCATATCTCCTGTTACGGCCTGACGATCGAAGAAGGGACGCCGTTTCATCGCGAGCACCAAGCGCATCCCGAGCGTTTCGCCGAACAAGACCACGAGGCGCGGCTCTACGAACGACTCATCGAACGACTCACGGCGGCGGGGTACGAGCAGTACGAGCTGAGTAACTTTGCCCGACCCGGCCATCGATGCGCGCATAACGCGAATTATTGGAACAACGGCGAGTATCTCGGCTTCGGTGTCGGCGCAGCCTCGTATATCGCGGGCGAGCGACGGACGACGACCGCCGATGTGGATGCATACTGCACAGCTCTTGAGCAGAGCGAAACGGTACCGAGTACGAGCGAGTCGCTGGTCGGCGAGGCGCGCGCCGGTGAGGCGATGATGCTCGGCCTCCGCCGACTCGAGGGTGTACGGCTCGCTGCGTTCGACGCAAGGTATGGGGTCGAGAGCCGCAGCCTCTACCGCGAAGCGATCACGACGTACACCGAGGCGGGGTTGCTCGAGCACCTCGAGGATACTCTACGCCTCACTCCGGCAGGGCGACTCCTTGCGAATACCGTCTGCGCGGCGTTCTTGGCACCGGCGACCTCTTATGCCTAAGAACGCCGCGATCAACCGCATCCCGACCGCCGTCTCGGCGCTGCTACGATTGATCTTTATCGTCGTCTTCGGCGTCACGGGCTTTTTGCTCGCCCGCGAAGCCGATCTGCACTTGATCTCACTCCATGTTGCGAACGGTGCCTTGCAACAGGCGTTCGGGATTGCGACGCCGATTCTCGGTGCGCTGCTCGGGGTCGCCGTTGCGCCGCATGGGCAACGTTTCTTCGAACATGAGCTGACTCTCATCGAAGATGCGGCGCAACGTCTCTCCCCCTTTGAACTGCTCGGTGCGACGGGCGGACTCTGTACGGGTCTCGTCGTGGCACTCCTCATCCGTGGCGTGCTCGGCAATATCGTGGGCTTCGTCGGTCTGACGGCCGACGCGGTCGTCATTCTGCTCTCGACGCTGCTGACGGTCTGTACATCGTACATCGGCCTACGCGTCGGCGGACGCGATCGAGGCACGCTCAACGGCTTGCTGCTGCTCGATACCTCGGCGATTATCGACGGCCGTATTCTCGACATCTTCCGTAGCGGCTTTCTCGAGGGAGAGTTTATCGTGCCTCGCTTCGTTCTCGGCGAACTCCAAGCGATCGCCGATGCGAGCGACGCGCAACGCCGCGCCCGTGGGCGACGGGGGCTCGAGTTGTTGAACACCTTACGGCATGAAGCCACGGTACGGATCGACGATGCCAACGAAGGCGCCGGTCTCGCCGTCGATGCACGTCTGGTGCGGATCGCCCGGGAGCGAGGCGCGCGATTGATTACCACCGACTTCAACCTCAATCGCGTCGCTCAAGTAGAGGGGGTCAGGGTACTCAACGTCAACGAACTTTCGCAAGCCCTCAAGCGCATGGTACAGACCGGACAGGAGCTCACCGTGATGATCGTCCGCGAAGGACGGGAACCCGAACAAGGCATCGCCTATCTCGACGACGGGACAATGCTCATCATCGAGCATGGACGCGAACAGATCGGCAAGGCCTGTCCCGTCGTTGTGACGAGCGTCTTGCAGACGGCTGCAGGACGTCTGCTCTTTGCGAGACCTCGTTGATGCGCTGGGGAGCGATCATCGTCGCCGCCGGTGTCGGGCGACGCTTCGGTCGACCGAAGCAACTCATCCCGCTCGGTGCGCGGCCGATCGCCGGATGGTCGCTGCATTGCTTCGCGACGATGCCCGAGATCGGTGAGATCGTCGTCGTCGCCGAAGCCGATGCCCAAGAAGCCTTCGCCGCATTGATCGCCGAGCAGGGTGCCGGTCGACCGATCAGCCTCACCGTCGGCGGGACGACACGACAGGAGAGCGTCCGTGCCGGTCTGCAGGCCCTGAGCGATACGACGGAGGCGGTGCTCGTCCACGATGGTGCGCGCCCCCTGTTGCGCTCGGACGATGCACGCCGCTGCATGGCCGCCGTCGCTCCCGGTCGAGCGGCGCTCCTCGCGACGCCTGCGGTCGATACGATCAAGCTGGTCGATTCTCAGGGGCGCGTCGATCGCACGCTCGACCGCAGCCAGATTTGGGCGGCGCAGACACCACAGGCGGCGATGGTCGCCGACCTCAGACAGGCGCATGAAGCGGCGCAGCACGATCACGTCCACGGGACCGACGAGGCCGCCTTACTCGAACGGATCGGGGTCGAGGTCGTCGTCGTGCCCGGCTCCGGCGAAAATCTCAAGATCACTACCCCCGAAGATCTCGCCCGCGCCGAAGCGATCCTCGCGCAACGCCAACGTGAAGCCGGGCATACACCGCTCCGCGTCGGGCATGGATTCGACGCTCATCGCCTGGTCGAAGGGCGACGCTTCGTCCTCGGCGGCGTCGAGATCGCCTTCAGCCGAGGGCCGCTCGGCCACTCCGACGGCGATGCCCTGACCCACGCGATCGCCGATGCGATCCTCGGCGCCGCCGCGATCGGCGACCTGGGGGCCTTCTTCCCGGCGCACGACCCGGCGTATCGCGACGCCGACTCGCTCCACTTGCTGACCGAGTGCGGTCAACGCATCGGCGAGGCCGGCTATCGGGTCGCGAACATCGATGCGACGGTCGTCCTCGAAGCGCCACGTCTCGCTCCGTATGTGCTGCGCATGCGTGAACGGGTCGCGACGACGTTGGCGATCCCGCTCCATGCGGTCAGTATCAAAGCCAAGAGCAGCGAAGGCATGGGGTATACCGGCGACGGCAGCGGAATCGCCGCCTACGCCGTCGCCGTTCTCACGGAGTTGCCGCAATGAACGCTACCACATCGTACATTCCACGCCGTCTTCGCTTCGCACCGTCGCCGACCGGTTCGTTGCACGTCGGCGGAGCACGCACCGCGCTCTTCAATGCGTTGCTGGCACGGCGCTGGAACGGCCGCTTCATCCTCCGGATCGAAGACACCGACGCGTCGCGGAATCGCCCCGAGAGCGAGGCGACGCTGCTCGACGATCTTCACTGGCTCGGAGTATCGTGGGATGAGGGCCCCGATATCGGCGGCCCCTTCGGGCCGTACCGGCAGTCGGAGCGCTTCGCCATCTATCATCGCTACGCGGAGAGACTCGCCGAGCAAGATCGCGCCTACCCATGCTTCTGCACGAGCGAAGAGCTCGAGCGCGAGCAAGCGGAGCAGCGGGCTCTCGGGATCGTCGCGACACGGTACAGCGGACGCTGCGCGAGCCTCGACGAGACCGAACGCGCGGCTCTCCGCGCGAGCGGTCGTAGCGCGGCCCTGCGGCTACGCATACCGCCCGGGCAGAGCGTCGTCGAAGATCTGATCCACGGTTCGGTCACCTTCGATCATGCGCTCTTCGGCGATCCGATTCTCCAACGCGGCAACGGCACGCCGACGTATAACTTCGCCGCCGCGATCGACGATGCGCTGATGGAGATCGACCTCGTCGTTCGCGGCGATGAACACCTCGCGAATACGCCGATGCAACTGCTGGTGCTCGCGGCGATCGAGCTGCCCGCCCCGCGTTACGCGCACCTGCCATTGATTCTCAACGAAGAGCGTGCCAAGCTCAGCAAACGGCACCAGACCGTCGGGCTCGCCAACTTCCGGGCGCAAGGCTATCTGCCGGAGGCGCTGATCAACCACCTCGCCCTGCTCGGCTGGTCGCCGGGAGAAGAGCGCGAGACCTTTACGTTTGAGGAGTTGAGCGAACGTTTCGGCCTCGATCGCGTCGGTCGATCGCCGGCGGTCTTCAACGAGGCTCGACTACGGGCGTTCAACGCACGTGCGATCCGCGCTCTGCCGCCCGAGCAACTCCGCGCACGGGTCGGCGCGATCATCGCCGAGCTCCCCACGCAGCACCTGACGGCAGGCGATGAGTGGCTCGACCATTTTATCGCCGCCTACGGCGAGGGACTCACCACCTTCGGCGATGTCGCGACGATCGTCGAAGCACTCTTCGCGCCGCCTCCCATCGAACACGATGGGAGACTCGTTGCGGAGAGCACACAGCGCTTTCTCCGTGCGCTCCTCGAAGGTGTCCGTAACGACGGTGCCCTCTTCACGCAATCGCCGAAGAGTACCGTCGCCGCGCTGACCGAGGCGACGGGCGTATCGATGCGGACGGCCTATCAAGCGATACGTATCGCCTTAACGGGCAGCGAGCACGGAGCACCGCTCGTCGATCTGCTCGCGCTCCTCGGTCGCGAGCGCGTCATCGAGCGGTTGACACGTGCGACGAACGCATCGGTCGAGGAGACTCCATGAGCCTCATCCGTGAAGTGCTCGCCGATCTGCGCGCCCCGCTCGAACGCGATCCTGCGGCGACGAATCTCCTCGAGGTACTGCTCGCCTATCCGGGCGTCCATGCGGTCGTGGCACATCGCTTCATCCACCGACTCGCCCACCTCGGCATACCGCTGCTGCCTCGCCTGCTGTCGACGGCGGTCCGGCATCTGACGGGGATTGAGATTCACCCAGAAGCACGTATCGGCGCAGGGCTCTTCATCGATCACGGCATGGGCGTCGTCATCGGAGCGACCGCGATCGTCGGCGAGGGGGTCACCCTCTACCAAGGCGTCACGCTCGGCGGTCGAAGCCTGACGGCGGAGAAACGACACCCGACGCTCGGCGACCGTGTGAGGGTCGGCGTCGGTGCGAGTGTCTTGGGAGCGATTTCGATCGGCGACGATGCACAGATCGGAGCCGGGGCCGTCGTCGTGAACGATGTCGCTCCACAGACGACGGTCATCGGCATCCCGGCACGACCGATCGAGGCTTCGGTCGATACGCGTATCGCCGCGATCGAAGCACGACTCGCGCATCTCGAGGCAACGGTCGCCACGTCGCCTCTCCCTCTTTCCGACCAGCGAAACGGACGATAGACGAGTATGGCACTACGACTCTATAACGCGCGTAGCCGCGCGATCGAGCCCTTTACGACGCGCGAGGCGAATGTCGTGCGCATCTATGTCTGCGGCTTGACACCATCAGCGCAGGCGCATCTCGGGCATGCGCGCTCGTTTCTCTTTTTCGATGTGCTACGACGCTACTTAGTCTATCTCGGGTATCGCGTCATCTATGTCCAGAACGTTACCGACATCGACGACCGCAGCATCGCCGCCGCCCAAGCCGAAGGTGTCGATTGGCGCGAGGTTATCGAGCGCCATTATGCCGTCTTCACCGAAGCGATGCGCCGCCTCAACGTCCAGCCACCCGATCACGAGCCGCGTGCAACCGGCTATCTCGACGAGATTACCTCGCTCATCGCCGACCTCATCGATCGTGAGCATGCCTACGTCGTCGACGGCGACGGCGTCTACTTTCGCGTCGCGAGTTTCCCCCGCTACGGCGAACTCGCCGGTCGTCACATCGACGAGCTCCTCGCCGGTGCACGCGTCGCTATCGACGAGGCGAAAGAAGATCCGCTCGACTTCGCTCTCTGGAAATTCGCGCGACCCCATGAGCCGTCGTGGCCCGCTCCGTGGGGCGCAGGGCGGCCCGGTTGGCATATCGAGTGCTCGGCGATGTCAAAGGCGCTGCTCGGCCTCCCGATCGATATCCACGGCGGCGGCAGCGACCTCATCTTCCCGCACCATGAGAACGAGATTGCGCAGACCGAGTCGTTATACGGCCCACCGATGGCGCGCTTCTGGATGCACGCCGGTCTCCTTATGTACGAAGGTCGCAAGATGTCGAAGTCGCTGGGCAACTTCGAGCCGATCGACTCGCTGCTGCGGCGGCACGATCCGCAAGCGATCCGACTGCTCTTCTTGCAGACCGGCTACCGCAAACCGATGAATTTCACCGAGGATGCGCTGATTGCGGCGACGACCGGTATCCGCCGTCTGCTCGAAGCATACGACGCCTGCAGCAACGCACCGATGACCTCAAACCGACCGCACCCCGAGGCCGAGGCCCGTCTTCTCGAATTCCAACGGCGCTACGAGATAGCGCTCGACGACGATATGAATACCTCGCTCGCTCTCGCGACGCTCTTTCAGCTTGCCGGCGAACACCGCACCTGGATTGAGGCCGATGCGGCCCCCCTCGCGGCGCGCCTACTCAACACGGGTATGAGCATTCTCGGCATCGAGCCGGGCCGCAGGACGGTGCAGGAGGAGCAACCGAAGCAGGAGAGCGACCTCTCCCAGCGGGAATCTATCCTGCCCATCCTCCAGGCGAGCATCGCCGATGAGGACCGCGCGGTTCTCGATCTCGCCGACGTCACCTCGGCCGATGAAGCCGTCGCTCGCATCACTGCGGCTCGTGCCTCGGCCCGTGCCGAGCGAAACTTCGCCCGTGCCGATCGACTCAGACTTCTCTTAACCTCGGTCGGCCTCTCGATTACCGATACCATGTCGATCGCCGGCTCATCTCCCCCATAATATCGCAGAAAGAGCATCATGACGCCGAAGCCCAATTCACGTCCTCCACGTCCCATGAGTGGTGGACGCCCCTTCGGGCCGCCCGGTGGGCGACGCGGCGGCGCACCCTTTCCTCCGGGCAAGAAACCGTTCTCAAAGGACGGAGCACCGACCGAGAAGCCATGGGGAGCAAAGCCTGAGCGGCCGTGGGCGGTAAAGCCGAATAAACCATGGGAGCAAAAATCCGAGAAGCCGTGGGAGCAGAAACCCGACAAGCCATGGGAGCAGAGGCCCAAGAAATCGTGGGGCGCGAAATCCGACAAGCCTTGGGGCCCCAAGTCCGACAAACCGTGGGGTGCGAAGCCGGAGAAGCCGTGGGAGTCCAGGCCTGAGCAACGGCCCAATGGGTATGCGGATCGACCTGCTCGTCCGACGGCGCGACCCTTCCGCGCGCAGACCGCGACCGCTGCTCCGCTCAACGGCGGCGGCCCGGCTCGCCCACGCATGAACTTCGACGATCTCATCTACGGGATCCACGCCGTCGACGAGGCACTCCGTGCCGGTGAACGGCTCGAACGCCTGCATATCGGTCGTGGTCGGGAGCGCGACCCGGCCGTTGCGACGCTGATCGAAGCGGCCCGTGCCGCCGATATTCCGGTACGTTTCGAAAACCCTGATTTTTTCATCGCGGTGCCGTACAAAGCGCACCAGAGCGTCGTCGCCGTCGGGCAAGGCTTCACGTACGCTTCGATCGACGAGGCGATCGCGGTCCGTCAGGAAGACCGCCTCATCGTCGTGCTCGATCACCTCACCGACCCGCATAACGTCGGCGCGATTCTCCGAACGGCGGAGTGTGCCGGTGCGCAAGCCGTCATTCTCCCCGATCGCCGCTCGGCGGGGATCAACGCGACGGTCCGCAAGGCGGCGGCGGGTGCGACCTCTCATCTCTCGATCGCGCAGGTCGGCAATGTGACGAATGCGCTGAAGCGACTCAAAGCCGAAGGCTTCACCATCGTCGGTGCCTCACTCGACGACGAAGCGCGCCCGTATACCGAGACGCCCCTACGCGGCGATATCGCCTTGGTGATCGGTGCGGAGGGCACCGGACTCTCACGGCTCGTTGCACGCAACTGCGATCTCCTCGTGACGCTCCCGCTGCTCGGCGAAGTCGCCTCGCTCAATGCCTCGGTGGCCTGCGGCATTCTCCTCTATGAAATCGTGCGCCATCGCGATGCGAAACGACCGGCGGCAGAAGAGGCGAGTCCGGAGGCGCACGGTGCCTTATTCGGCTTCCCGGTTCTCGGCGACGATGCGCAGATCACCGCCGATTCGCAGCATCGTAGCGATTCTGCTGCAAACGAGTAAGTCAGAGCTCGCCAAAAGCATTGACGCTCGAGAAGGGGACTCCTATACTCGGAGGGGTCTCGCGAGACTGGTGATCGAGACCAAGCCCAGCAGTATGATACCAGTCGATCTTTCTACACGCTGAAAGGCTACCACGGTTTTATGGCGTTGACCCACACGGGTGTACCGGCCGGAGAGTATCACGAACGAGCCGATGAAGATCTCGTCGCGCTCGCAAAGTCCGGCGACAACCTTGCAATGGAGTACCTTCTCAACAAGTACAAGAACTTCGTTCGGATTAAAGCGAAGAGCTATTTTCTTATCGGAGCCGATCGCGAAGATATCATCCAAGAGGGCATGATCGGTCTCTATAAGGCCGTCCGTGACTTTAAGGCCGATAAGCTCTCAAGCTTCCGCGCCTTCGCCGAACTCTGTATCACCCGTCAGATTATCACCGCGATCAAGACAGCGACGCGGCAGAAGCATATTCCGCTCAACCAGTATATCTCGCTCAACAAGCCGATCTACGACGAAGACAGCGAGCGAACGCTGCTCGACGTGATGGCTTCGAACAAAACCTCCGACCCGCAAGAGTTAGTCGTCAACCAAGAGGTCTCCGAGGATATCAAAGAGCGTATCCAAGAGAACCTCTCCGAGCTCGAGTCACAGGTCTTGCTCTCGTATCTTGAGGGGAAGAGCTATCAAGAGATGGCGCGCGACCTCAGTCGTCACGTCAAATCGATCGACAATGCGTTGCAACGCGTCAAACGCAAGATCGAGAAGAACCTCGCCGAGATCGAACTACCCGCATAGGCGGGGAGCGATCTGAGCCGACGGCCGGAATCGAACCGGCGACAGGCAGTTTACAAAACTGCTACTCTACCAACTGAGTTACGTCGGCACCGCGATAGATGGGGGCAGGCCCAGGTTCGCTACCAAGGTAACCCGCCCCTCGCCCGGCACACGCCATACGGGAGAGGGGCGGGTTTTGGCACAGTGGTAGACGGTCCATACCGTCGCCAGCTTTCGTGCATTTCATCAATCGAGGTAAGAAATGCCTAGAGATCCATTCGTTCCCACTCATCGTGCGCCAACAGGTCCTGGCAAAATGCTCCTCAAGGAGTTTCTGGAACCCGCTCGCATCTCGATCACGGCCTTTGCCAAGGCTGTGGGACTATCGCGAGTTGCGGTAAGTAAGATTATTAATGGGCGACGCGGAGTGAGTCCGTTGACTGCGTTGCGCTTTTCCAAAGCGCTAGGGACGACGCAGCAGTTTTGGTTGACGCTGCAACTCGCTGTGGACATTTATGAAGCGAATCATTCTCCCGATGCGCTAGAGATTGAGAAAATTGTGCCAATTATTTTTAAAGCTGCGTAACCTGAACCAGACCTTCATGGTGACAGCATCACCAAGGATCGCTCATGTCAAGGCATCGCATCATGCAAACAACCCCGCGCCGGTGTTTTTCTAAACTGCCTATCTTACACAGATGCAACGCTTCATCCATATCGGTGATTGTCGAGAAAACCCAGCATTGTAATCTGTACCGTATCTGCTTCGTTTGGACTGATCGCGAGGGAGCAACCGGCTCCAAGGAAACAAGACAAGGAATGAGTGACCGCGTTATAACCGTAGCACAGCGCGGTGGGTGCAAGTTCGGATACTTTGAACGTGCCAGGCTGCTGGAAAACGACTGACATGTTGTTCAGAGACTGAAGGCGATACCGGACACTGAGTCAAATACCCCCTTCGAAATTTCCGACTGGTATTTGTTTGACTAGAGAATGCCTGGAGAAAATCACCTTGCAAGAACCCTTGGCCCACTCGGGCGGGCATCTTTTAGTTGATCATCTGAAGACTGTCGCCGCATTGGCCGCCGAATTTTCAAAAACATTTGATACGGTAGAGGTATCAAAGCGATGGGCCTATCTGGCAGGCTTATGGCATGACCTAGGGAAGTACCGCCCCGGCTTTCAGAGCTACGTGAGATTAGCTAACAACCCTGACGCCCATATCGAAAATAAAGTAGGTGGACGTGAAAAGACGCATTCTTCAGCGGGTGCCCTATGGGCAATTCAAGAATTCGAACGCACTCACGGCGTTAATGGCAAGCTGGCCGGGCGGGTGTTAGCATATTTGATTGCAGGGCATCATGCTGGTTTGCATGATTGGGATGATGGACTGAAACCACGGTTAGAATCACCTGATAGTCATCAAGAACTGACAGAAGCGCTCGCCGTGAAGCCACGGCAGGATATTCTACATCCGAGTGACGTCCCTTTTGATCCCGACCTCAAGCGTGTCCCAGGTGGCGCGAGCGGTTTTGCGTTATGGGTGCGCATGCTCTTTTCATGCCTAGTAGACGCGGATTTTCTGGATACCGAAGCGCATTTCGATCGGAATAAGTCCGCTCGCCGCCAAGGTTTCCCCTCACTTGACCAGATGCGACAGACCTTTGATGCTCACATGGCGTCATTAGCAGTGGCGGATACACAGATCAATGCTTTGCGTGCTGATATCCTACGTCAGTGCCGTGCCAAGGCCACATTGCCTGCAGGTTTCTTTTCGCTAACAGTGCCAACCGGCGGCGGGAAAACCCTGTCCAGCCTAGCGTTTGCATTGGAACATGCGCGGACTACAGCCATAAGCCGTGTTATTTATGCCATTCCCTATACTAGCATCATTGAACAGACTGCTGACGTATTTCGAGACGTGTTCAAGTCCTTGGGTTACGAAGTATTAGTTGAACATCATAGCCAGGCTGATGCGGCGGAGAAAGACGAAACCGCCCTTAGCCGACTAGCCTGCGAAAATTGGGACGCCCCGCTGGTGGTAACGACCAATGTGCAATTGTTCGAGTCACTGTTCGCGGCCAAAACTTCGCGCTGCCGTAAATTACACAACTTGGTGAATAGTGTCATCGTGCTGGATGAAGCACAGCAACTACCACCCGCGTTTTTGCAACCGATTCTGGACGTGCTCAATATATTGGTCAAGCATTACGGTGTGACCGTGGTATTGTGTACCGCCACTCAGCCTGCTCTATCCAGCACCACCTATTTCGATGCCAGCAAAAACTTGCGTGGACTGGAAAACGTGCGCGAGATCATTGACGATCCCGATGCCCTGTTTGATGCACTCGAGCGAGTTCAGGTCGAGCTACCACCCGACTGGACGACGCATACAACCTGGGTCGACATTGCAGCACAACTCTGTGCTGAGAACTGCGTCTTGACCATAGTAAATACTCGTAAGGCAGCGCGCGAGTTGCAAAGCATCATGCCACCTGACACGTTACACTTGTCAGCTTTAATGTGTGGTGCCCACCGTAAAGACGTCATAAATCATATTAAACAGCGTTTAAAAGCAAAGCGAGAAGGGGTCGACCAAGAGCCGCTGCGTGTGATAAGTACGCAATTAGTCGAGGCTGGTGTTGACATTGACTTCCCCGTCGTCTATCGCGCTTTAGCGGGACTGGATTCGATTGCTCAAGCAGCAGGACGCTGCAACCGCGAAGGGCGCTTGAACGGCAAGGGGCGTGTCGTGGTCTTTGTGCCGCCTGAGCCGTCACCCCCGGGTCATTTACGAAAGGGGGCCGACGCATGTATCGCCACTCTGCATGGACAAGCACAAGACCCACTAGCTCGAGCCCTGTTTGACCGCTATTTCAAAGAGTTCTACCATTCAGTGGACTTGGACAGTCATTGCATCGTGGATATGCTTAAGGTGGAGCCGCGCACCCTGGCTATGCAATTTCGCTCTGCCGCTGAAGCGTTTCGTTTAATTGACGACCAAGATACAGCTCCAGTGGTGGTACGCTACGCACCACAGCGTGACATCATTGAAAAACTGCTAGGAAAACTAGTGACAGAGGGTCCACAACGTTGGCTGATGCGTAAACTACAGCGCTACACCGTCAGTATTCATAAACGTGATGCAGATAGGATGTTGGGCCAAGGCAGTTTGCTGCTGCCGATGCCAGGGTTTTACGTGCAAGTGGATACGGAAAATCTCTACGATCCAAGGCTTGGTCTTAAAATCGAAGGCAATGTTTACAACCCCGCTGGCTTTGCTATCTGAAGGAAAACTATGGCTAGTTTTTGTCTTGAGGTCTCAGGATTGTTTGCCTGCTTTACTCGCCCAGAAATGAAAGTCGAGCGTGTTTCTTATGACGTAATAACACCTTCTGCTGCTCGCGCGGTGTTTGAATCCATTTTGTGGAAGCCCAATATCGAATGGCGAGTACATCGCATTGAAGTACTTAAACCCATCCGTTGGATCAACTTGCGGCGCAATGAAGTCAGTGCCGTAGTGTCTACGCGCAACGTGCGGCAAGCCATGACCGCAGGCAGTGGCATGCTGGGATTTTATATCGAGGACGAACGTCAGCAACGTGCAGGCTACTTCTTGCGAGATGTGACTTATCGTATCCATGCGGATTTATCTCTAGCTACTGGTTGCGACGAGCCTCTGATCAAATACATCGAGATGTTTACTCGCCGTGCCAGCAAAGGCCAGTGCGTGAACCAGCCATATCTGGGTTGCCGCGAATTTGCCGCAGATTTCCGCCTTATTACCCCTGAAGCACCACCTGCTTCGCCTATTAGTGAAACCCGCGAACTAGGTTGGATGCTGCATGACCTAGACTTTACTGACCCTTCAGACCCCCAACCGCGTTTTTTTAACGCTAAGCTGGTCAATGGGGTAGTGCATGTGCCCCCATTTGATGAGGCACGCGGATGATTTTGCAGGCCCTTACTGACTACTACCACCGCAAATGTGACGACCCCGATCCAGCACAACGTCTGCCACCTTTCGGGCTGGAGCAAAAAGAGATCCCTTTTCTGTTGGAGATCAACGCCCAAGGTGAGCTGCTACAATTACGCGACACCCGAGAAACACAAGGAAAAAAGAAAGTCGCCCAAAGCTTTCGTGTCCCGATAGGTGTAAAGAGAGCGTCTAACGTTGCCGCCAATTTGCTGTGGGACACGCTTGAATATGTACTGGGTGTTGACACTAAAGGAAAACCTCAACGCGTAGCTGAGCAGCACGCAGCTTTTCGCGCACGCCTGACTGCCTTGCCTGCTTGTGTGCATGAAGACATAGGTATTCAAGCGGTGACACATTTCTTGGATAATATTGATCTGGCGGTACTGGAACGCCAGCATGCCTGGTCGGATGTACTGGAGAGCAATGCGTTGCTCAGCTTTCGATTACAAGGTGACCTTAATCTGGTATGCCAGCGTCCAGCTGTGGTCAAGGCCGTGCTAAATGTCTCCACTGATGTCGAGGCCCCGCAGGCGATGTGTCTGGTGACGGGCGAGCAAGGCCCAATTGAACGCTTGCATTCTTCCATCAAGGGTGTGTGGGGCGCACAAACAGCGGGTGCCAATATTGTTTCGTTCAATGCGCGCGCTTTCGAGTCTTATGGTAAGACCGAACGCCAGGGTGAGAATGCCCCTGTTAGCCGTACGGCAGCTTTTGCCTACACCACTGCACTTAACCACCTGCTAAGGAAAGACTCCCCCCAACGAATTCAAGTGGGTGATGCTTCCACCGTGTTTTGGGCTGAGAAACAAGATACATTCGAGAGCGTTTTTGGTGACATTTTCAAGGACAATCCAGACCAAAGTGCTCCCGCTGTTCAAACACTACTCAATGCAGTTGAAAGTGGTAAATGGGGCAGCTCCGATGAAGATACACGCTTTTATGTTTTAGGTCTGGCACCAAACGCAGCACGTATCAGCATACGATTCTATCACTGCGTGACCTTGCGGGAGCTAGGTCAACGCATTGCACAGCACTTTGCGGACCTATCCTTGGCACGCGGTCCGCATGACCCGCAGTTTCCACCATTGTTTCATTTACTTACTGCAGTAGCGGTACAGAAGAAGGCCGATAACATCCCACCAAATTTGGGCGGTGCCATTATGGATGCTATCTTTGCAGGGATAAATACGCTCTACCCCAGTCTGTGGCTTAACGCTGCCATCAGCCGCTGTCGGGCCGAACAGAACGTTAACTACTTCCGTGCTGCAGCCATAAAGGCTTGCCTCAATCGCCAGATACGTCACGCTCAACTTTCATCGCCCAAACTATCTTTAAATCAGGAGTTCTTGCCTATGCTCGATCTTAGCAACTCCAATGCCGCATACCGTCTGGGGCGACTATTTGCCGTATTGGAAAAAATCCAAGAAGAAGCGAGTCCCGGACTCAATGCCCCTATCCGCGACCGCTATTACGGTGCGGCTTCTAGCACCCCGGTAGCAGTATTCACTGCTTTGCTGCGTCTAAAAAATGCCCATCTCAAGAAATTAACGATAAGTCGCACGGTTTGGTTTGAGAAATTATTGGGCGAGGTGCTTAGCCCCGTTGCAGATTTTCCTAAAAATCTTTCATTACCAGACCAAGGCCGCTTTGCACTGGGCTACTACCACCAGCGGCAAGACTTCTTTAGCCCAAAACCTGGCAACACAACGCGAACTTAGCTACATTCAGTGAAGGAGCCGCAGTATGAAGAATCTCGCTAACCGCCACGACTTTGTTCTTATTTTTGATGTCAAGGATGGCAATCCCAACGGCGACCCGGACGCAGGGAACATGCCTCGCTTGGATGCAGAATCCGGCCATGGTTTGGTAACTGACGTGTCGCTCAAGCGCAAGGTGCGCAACTTTGTCGGCCTGGTCAAGGCAGACGACAACGCTGATCCTGGACCAGACGGACAACGTTTTCAGGAAGAAATTGCATCAGGCGAAAAACGCTATGAGATTTATGTACGTGAAAAAGCCGTTCTTAATCTAGAAAATCAGCGCGCGTATTCGGCGCTGAATTTGGATGTCATTGAATCTGATCAACTCCATGATCCTACTGAAAATGCAGAGAACGATACAAACAAGAAAAATCCTGCAAAGAAAAAACGTAAAGGCAGTGCAGATGAGGTAAGCCAAGCACGCCAATGGATGTGCCAAAACTTCTTTGATGTTCGTACATTCGGCGCGGTCATGTCCACGGGCGTGAACTGCGGTCAAGTGAGAGGCCCAGTGCAACTTACTTTTGCACGCTCGGTTGAACCCATAATAGCGCTAGAACACTCCATTACTCGCATGGCCGTTTCCAAGGTGGAAGATGCGGAAAAACAGCAAGGCGACAACCGTACCATGGGTCGTAAACACACTATTCCCTACGCCGTGTATGTGGCCCATGGTTTTGTTTCGTCCTTTTTGGCGAAGCAAACTGGGTTTGGCGACGACGACCTTGAACTAGTTTTCAAAGCATTAGAGCAAATGTTCGAGCATGACCGATCCGCCGCGCGTGGTGAAATGTCCACACGTGGACTCTATGTCTTTAAACATGACAGTGAACTTGGCAACGCCTCTGCACATGCCCTGTTTGATCGCCTCAAGGTTTTGCCCAACGACGCAGCTGCCGTTGTCCGGAACTTTGATGGATATTCAGTGTTGTTCGATGGCCAAAACTTGTCTGTTGGTCAATCGCTTCAAGCTGCACCGGGTGTGACGCTGACAAGACGCTGCTGAAAGCGTTTTTTGCAAGGAGTTAACAATGAATATACCGATCACACAATTCATACATCAAGCAGATTGTGATTGAAGTTGAAAAAGTACCACTGTCAGCATTGCAGCACTGGCAGTATTGCCCGCGCCAGTGTGGCCTAATTCACCTGGAACAAGTGTTTGAAGATAACGTGCACACCTTGCGCGGTCAAGCCGTACATGCCAAGGTAGACCAGCCCGGTGTCGAAACTGCCAAAGGGGTTCGCATTGAACGTGCGTTGCCATTGTGGCATGACGATCTGGGATTGATAGGCAAGTCAGATGTAGTGGAGTTTCCTAACGCTAATATGCCATACCCGGTAGAATACAAACACGGCAGTCGCAACAAAGCTGCAGAGATTGCTGCGTGTGACGACATTCAGTTAGCAGCGCAGGCTATGTGTCTGGAGGCTATGACTGGCAAGCCCGTCAAAGAAGGCGCGCTTTTTTATGCCACCTCAAAGCGTCGACGGGTAGTACAAATTACCCCCCAACTACGCGCCGATGTAGAGCGCGTGGCTCAGGCTATTCGCCAGATGTTAACCAGTGGCAAGTTACCACCGCCATTGGCATCTGATCAGGCGGTCAAGCGTTGTAAAGCCTGTTCGCTGCAAGATCGCTGCCAACCGCAAGCCACGAACGCAGGGTTGGTCGCTGCCCGTGCGGCACTCTTTGATCCCGACATTTAGTCCTCTGTTTATGCAACTCTTAAATACCCTTTATATCACAACAGCCGATACCTACTTACGGTTGGACAACGACACCTTGCGTGTAGAGGTAGATCGTGCAACTCGACTGCGTGTACCACTGCATCACCTGACTGCTGTCGTGTGTTTTGGTCACACTGGTTTATCGACCCCATTGATGCATCGACTGGCCGAAAGTGGAGTGGCGCTGGTGTTGCTGGACGACAACGGTCGTTTCAAAGCGCGACTGGAAGGGGTCGTGAGCGGAAATGTACTGTTACGCCAGGCCCAGTTTCAGCGTGTGGCAGACCTGGCTTTTACGCTGGATATGGCGCGCGCCTGTGTCGCTGGCAAGATCAAGAATACCCGTCAAGTGTTGCAGCGTGGTGCCCGTGAGGCCAAGTCTGAGGAGGAAGCCAGAACCTTGTCACACCTAGCCAGCGATCTAGCCTCTAGCTTGCGCGCTTTACAAGATGTGACCAATATAGACAGCTTGCGTGGTATCGAAGGCGATGCTGCCCGACAATATTTCAACGGTTTAAACCTATTGATACGCCCAGACCAGCGTAGTACCTTTGCCATGGATGGCCGAACGCGTCGCCCGCCACGCGACCGCTTCAATGCCATGCTGTCGTTTTTATACTCGATGTGGATGAACGATTGTCGTAGCGCGCTTGAAGCCGTTGGCTTGGATCCACAAGTAGGTTTCTTACACACCCTACGTCCGGGACGTGCCTCCCTAGCACTGGACCTAATGGAAGAGTTTCGCCCGTGGGCTGACCGCCTTGCACTCACGCTCATCAACCGAGGCCAAGTAAAGGCGGATGACTTTATGCTGCGTGAAGGCGGGGGCGTATCTTTGGAAGCAAGTGCACGCAAGGCGGTGGTCGTGGCATACCAGGAGCGCAAGAAGGATGAAATTAACCACCCTCTTCTGGCGCAATCTGTACCGCTTGGTCTTGTGCCATTGGTGCAAGCCCGTTTGATGGCGCGTGCTCTGCGAGAAGACGCCGCGCCGTATGTTCCCTTTGTAGTGAAATAGGGGCCATTATGTTGGTACTTGTGTGTTATGACGTGAACACAGAAACCAAAGCAGGACGCCGCCGCTTGCGCCGGGTCGCGCGCGTATGTGAAAGCACTGGGCAACGGGTGCAAAAATCTGTGTTCGAGTGCCAGCTAGACATGGCTAAGTTTGAAACACTAGAGCGTGGGCTACTTGCAGAAATCGACACCACTACAGATTGCCTGCGACTGTACCGTATTCCCGGCACGCGCGGCTTTGAGGTAATAGAGCATGGGACGTTTAAAGCCATTGATTTTGAGGGTCCCTTAGTACTTTGAACATTACTTGCGGGGGTCGCCATACCAACCTTGCTATGCTATTGTTATAGCAGCGAACCTCAAGTGATGGTTACGTTACCATGAGGTTCGCGCTTCGCTCCCCCCTTGTATTGACTAGCCTTTTCTGATTTCTGGAGATCAACTTTTTGCGAATGTATGTCTTCACGCTAGGTTCGCGGAAATGTATCAAAAAAATCAGCTGCCACAAGGCTTTTGCTATGATGGGGTTTCGCCCGCCAGCAATGGCGGGCGTGGATTGAAACGCGGCTCTCATTGACAAATTGCTCGGCGTCGTACGTTTCGCCCGCCAGCAATGGCGGGCGTGGATTGAAACTCCATTTGTTCTCCACCAATCTGCCGGGCACTGCGTTTCGCCCGCCAGCAATGGCGGGCGTGGATTGAAACTACACTCAGTATACCACGCCGAGGGGATGAAGTCGTTTCGCCCGCCAGCAATGGCGGGCGTGGATTGAAACATCAGGGCGCGCAATCATAGCAGCCGCAGTCGGCGTTTCGCCCGCCAGCAATGGCGGGCGTGGATTGAAACACACGGCAAATAATACAAAAAACACCACGCCGAGGTTTCGCCCGCCAGCAATGGCGGGCGTGGATTGAAACTCCGGCCGCGCTTATTACTGCGACAAAAGTCGCTCGTTTCGCCCGCCAGCAATGGCGGGCGTGGATTGAAACTCCATTTGTTCTCCACCAATCTGCCGGACCGTGCCCGTTTCGCCCGCCAGCAATGGCGGGCGTGGATTGAAACGCGATAGTTACCACGTCGATCAAAACGGCATGGCCGTTTCGCCCGCCAGCAATGGCGGGCGTGGATTGAAACGGCGTCAGCTAACGCGAGTACGCACGCCACAACTGTTTCGCCCGCCAGCAATGGCGGGCGTGGATTGAAACATCTAAAGACAGAGTATCTACTGCTCGACGCCCGGTTTCGCCCGCCAGCAATGGCGGGCGTGGATTGAAACTTTTCTCGCGGCAATCGTGACACGTCTGATACGGGTTTCGCCCGCCAGCAATGGCGGGCGTGGATTGAAACCGACAATCGGGCACGGAACTAAACCATTGTCAATGTTTCGCCCGCCAGCAATGGCGGGCGTGGATTGAAACAGGTATCCCATGCTTGCCGTGCCGGCGATCTTGAGTTTCGCCCGCCTGGTAACGATCCTGAGGAATTGAACCTTTCGATCCTGAAATTTGAACCCTTATGACCTGGCCAATTCGCCATTGTCTTTCTTTGCCCCGCTCCGTTGCCGAAGACGGTAGCTCTCTCCAGAGAACT